>FWPV01000016.1_pt1 | contig 676357 bp, 616 predicted proteins | sample 2228371 | NCBI WGS metagenome assembly FWPV01 (sample SAMEA103939776, study PRJEB20133) | metagenome
AGTGGCTGAAGGAGCACGCCTGGAAAGTGTGTATACGGCAACGTATCGAGGGTTCGAATCCCTCCCTCACCGCCAAATCTAAATAAACCGACCTCAGGGTCGGTTTTTTGCTTTCCGGCAAACACCTATGCCGACAAGTGAGCCAGAGCCACGCAGTGGCAGATCATCCACGCTCTCATCCCCCGGTTTGCAAAGCCCTGATGGAACATCACTGATTTTCGTATTGCCAGCACCCGTCCCCTACCTTGCTTTTGTGATTGCCCCACCCGACAAGCGCTCCTTCCTGTCACAACAGGAGCAACAAGATGATTGCAATGCCATCTTATGGCCGCAACACGCCTTCTTTTATGGACGTTACCCAGCGCCCATTAATTGCTCAGCGATTGGATTTCATTTTGAAAAACTGATACTTAAATAGCTACACTAGCCATTATCAACATGCAGGGACGTGTAAAAAATGAGCTTGATTGGCTTGGTGCTGGCGTTGATCGCCATCCTTGGCGGCAACATGATCGAGGGTGGTCATCCCAGTGCACTGCTTGATCTGCCCGCATTTCTTATCGTGATAGGTGGCACCATAGGTGCTGCGCTGACCCAGTTCCCCTTCTCCGTCGTCGGCAGCACCATGAAGCGTTTCAAATGGCTGCTCTCCCCCCTCAAGCTCGACATGCATGAACAGGCCCAGTTACTGGAGACCCTGGCAGGCAACGCCCGCCGCAGCGGCATGCTGGCGCTGGAAGGGATGATCGACGAGATCAAGGATCCCTTCCTGAAGAAAGGAGTGCAGATGATGGTTGATGGTTACGAGAAAACCAAGATACACGAGGTGCTGGAGAACGAGATCGAGTTCGAGCAGGAAGATCTCGAACAGACGGTCAAATTCTACGAAGCCATGGGCGGCTACTGCCCGACCATGGGGATCGTCGGGGCGGTATTTGGCCTGATCCACGCCATGGGTCTGCTTGATGCCCCCGACAAACTGGGTGGCGCCATCGCGGTGGCCTTTGTCGCCACCATCTACGGGGTATCCGCAGCCAACCTGATCTTCTTGCCGTTCGGCAACCGCTACAAAGGGTTTGCCCACCAGATCCGCCACTACAAGGAGATGACCCTGACCGGCATTCTCTGCATCGTGGATGGCGAATCCCAGGCACGCCTGCAAGTTACCCTCGAACCTTATCTGGGAGGTCACGGTGGCCAAAAAGAAAAAGGCTGAAGCACCGGAGAACCACGAACGCTGGCTGGTCTCCTATGCCGACTTCATGACCCTGCTGTTCGCCCTGTTTGTGGTGCTCTACTCCTTTGCCATGGCAAAGCAGTCCGAAACTCGGGTGCTTATCCAGGGCTTTATCGAGTCGCTGGGTAAAATCGGCCTCATCTCCCCGCCTGCCGGCTCACCCTTGATGCAGGGGGGCACAGGGATTCTCGAGCCAGAATCAAAAACTACGCCGAGCAGCCCGAAAGAGGAGACTGTGCTGGAGAAAGATTCCCCCATGGCGGCATCGGACCCCTTCAACGAGACCATAGGTGCCTCGGAAAAACCGAGCGCCACCGAAGCCTGGCCCCACAAGACCAAGGAGCAGGAGTGGGTGCAGGTGACCAAGCAGAAGCTGGAGCAGCAGCTAAAGGCCCAGATCGAATCGAAGGATCTGGAGGTCGAGCAGCTCGGTAGTCAGCTGGTGATCCGTATCGGCGAGAAAGCGCTCTTCCCCGCCGATTCGGCGTTCCTGCAGCCTCAGTTCGTTCCATTGGTCCATAAGATCGCCGGCATTCTGGCCAATATCCCGGGGCAGGTAGTGGTCACCGGCCATACCGACAACTCCCAGGCGCCGGTGGAGCTCTATCGCAACAACTGGGAGCTCTCGGTGCTGCGAGCCTCTTCCATCGTGCAAACCATGCTGACCAACCCCCAGCTGGATGCCAGACGAGTCATCGCTCAGGGTGTTGCCGACACCCAACCCCGCTTTGCCAATGACACCCCCGAACATCGCCAGGCGAATCGCCGGGTCGATATCACCCTCTCTCAAGGCAAGGCAGCAGAAGAGTCGCTGCAACTGCTCAAGCCCTGACCACCACATTCCTATAACCGGATCGTCACGACAAGAGAGGCTTGCGAGCCTCTCTTTTTATTGCTCTTGCCGCCCTAGCTCACCCGCCATCACGCTCTTCTCCCGCCTGGGCCCCCTGCCCGCGATACCGACCTGATCTTGCTTCGCACGCGACATACCTCTTTCAGGTGATAACGAGGAGCAGCTCTCTGCGCTTTCCAGGCCTTTCTCGCCCGCCATAACCAACAAAAAAGTGCGCTTCTTAACAAAATTTAATTACCGGTTAACCGATTAATAATTAACCCGTAAAAATGACATGTAAATCAGTGCGAAAGTGTCATAATGCGTAACATTATTGTTAAGTCACTTGATTAATTTGGTTAGGAAAAACCTCTATGTTTGCTGATATTTCTGCTCAACATTGGGCTTTTGCCATTTATGTCATCGGTGCCATCACCATCTGTCTGGTGATGATAGGCCTCGCTGCCCTGCTGGGAGGTCGCGCCTACGGCCGCACCAAGAACAAGCCATTTGAATCTGGTGTCGACTCGGTCGGCAGTGCCCGCCTGCGTTTTTCCGCCAAGTTCTATCTGGTCGCCATGTTCTTCGTCATCTTCGACGTCGAGGCGCTCTACCTGTTTACCTGGTCTGTTTCCGTGCGGGAGAGCGGCTGGGTCGGCTTTATTGAAGCCACCATTTTCATCGGACTGCTGCTTATCGGCCTGATCTACCTCTGGCGCATCGGCGCACTGGACTGGTCACCGCGCAAACCGCAGCTGAACAACAAAAACAGTGATTGAACCACAGACCCTTTCCTTGAGGTTGCACCATGAAGTACACCCTGACCCGGATTGACCCGGATGCACCCGTTGAGCGCTACCCCCAGGAGCAGCGCCAGACCGTCGATGACCCACTGGCGCAAGAAGCGACGCGCGGCATCATGATGGGCCGCCTCGAGGAGGTGCTGCAAGACACAGTCAACTGGGGCCGCAAAAACTCCCTCTGGCCTTACAACTTCGGCATCTCCTGCTGCTACGTGGAGATGTGTACCGCCTTCACCTCCCCCCACGATGTGGCCCGCTTCGGCGCTGAAGTTATCCGCGCTTCGCCCCGTCAGGCCGACTTCATGGTGATTGCAGGGACCCCCTTCATCAAGATGGCGCCAGTCATCCAGCGCCTGTATGAACAGTTGCTCGAACCCAAGTGGGTGATCTCCATGGGGGCCTGTGCCAACTCCGGCGGCATGTATGACATCTATTCCGTGGTGCAGGGGGTGGACAAGTTCCTGCCGGTCGACGTCTACATTCCGGGTTGCCCGCCCCGTCCCGAAGCCTTTTTGCAAGCCCTGATGCTGCTGCAGGACTCCATCGGCAAAGAGCGCCGCCCCCTCTCCTGGGTGGTGGGCGATCAGGGGATCTACCGTCCCCAGATGCAGGCCGAAAAAGAGCGCAAGCGCGGCGAACGGATCAATGTGACCAACCTGCGCACGCCGGATGAGATCTGACCATGAAACTGACTCGTGATTTTCCCAGCAATTACGCCATGGCCCAGTGGCAGCCCAGCGACCACAAGGATGCCAATGTCATTGGCGAACTGTTTGCCCACTTCGGGGCCGAGCACTTCACCGTGCAGACCACGCGCACCGGCGTGCCGGTGGTCTGGCTTCCCCGAGAACTGCTTCAGGATGTGATGGGCTTTTTGCGCAAGGTGCCCTCCCCGTTTGTGATGCTGTTTGATCTCAGCGCCACCGATGAGCGGCTGCGCAGCCATCGCGACGGTCTGCCCCAGAGCGATTTCACCGTCTTCTATCACCTCATCTCCATCGACCGTAACGCCGATGTGATGCTGAAAGTGGCGCTGGCCGAGAGTGACCTGCATCTGCCCACCATCACCAACCACTTCCCCAATGCCAACTGGTACGAGCGGGAAGTGTGGGATCTGATGGGCATCACCTTCGATGGCCACCCCCATCTGACCCGCATCATGATGCCCAAGAGCTGGCAGGGTCACCCGCTGCGCAAGGATTACCCGGCGCGCGCTACCGAATTCGATCCCTTCATGCTCGATGCCGCCAAACAGGACATGGAGCAGGAGAACCTGCTGTTCAAACCGGAAGAGTGGGGGCTGGCCCGCGGTAACGAGAATGAGGACTTCATGTTCTTGAACCTCGGCCCCAACCACCCCTCTGCCCACGGTGCCTTCCGGTTGGTGTTGCAGCTCGATGGCGAGGAGATCCGCAACTGCGTGCCCGATATCGGCTATCACCATCGCGGTGCCGAGAAGATGGGTGAGCGCCAGTCCTGGCACAGCTACATCCCCTATACCGACCGGGTCGAGTATCTGGGCGGGGTGATGAACAACCTCCCCTACGTGCTGGCGGTCGAGAAGCTGGCCGGCATCAAGGTGCCCCAGCGGGTCGACATGATCCGGGTGATGATGGCGGAGCTGTTCCGCATCCAGAGCCACCTCTTGTTCCTCGGTACCTATATCCAGGACGTGGGGGCCATGACCCCGGTCTTCTTCACCTTCACCGACCGGCAGAAGATCTACACCATCATCGAAGCGATCACCGGTGCCCGCATGCACCCGGCCTGGTTCCGCATCGGCGGTGTGGCCCACGACTTGCCGAAGGGATGGCAACGGCTGGTACAGGACAACCTGCTGAGCTGGCTGCCCAAGCGTCTGATGGATTACGAAAAAGCGGCGATGCGCAACAGCATTCTGCGCGGTCGCACCATAGGGGTATCGGCCTACACCACCGAGCAGGCGTTGTCCTGGGGTACCACGGGGGCCGGATTGCGCGCCACCGGCCTCAACTTCGACGTACGCAAATGGCGTCCCTACTCCGGTTACGATCAGTTCGACTTTGAAGTGCCGGTCGGCAGCAATGGCGATGCCTACGACAGAGCCACCGTGCGGATCGAGGAGATCCGCCAGAGCATGTCGATCATCGAGCAGTGCATGAAAAACATGCCGGAGGGTCCCTTCAAGGCGGATCACCCCCTCACCACGCCACCGCCCAAAGAGCGCACGCTGCAACACATCGAGACCCTGATCAACCACTTCCTGCAAGTGTCGTGGGGCCCGGTGATGCCCGCAGCCGAGTCGTTCCAGATGATTGAGGCGACCAAGGGGGTCAACAGTTACTACCTGACCAGTGACGGCTCCACCATGAGCTACCGGACCCGGATCCGCACCCCGAGCTTTGCTCACCTGCAGCAGATCCCCTCGGTGATCAAAGGCAGCATGGTGTCGGACCTCATCGTCTATCTGGGCAGTATCGATTTTGTTATGTCGGATGTGGACCGTTAAGTGATCCCGCCTCCCTGCCATGGCCGGGAATTGGGATCGCCGGACGAGCAGTAAAAGGACAAGCCACCAAAGGTCAAGTCATGAGCCAGCAATGTCAGTGTCACAATAATCAGACCCCACAGGGGCAAGGGGCATGCAGCAGCAAACAGGACGACTTCGTTCTGAGCCAGGCTGAACGCGATGCCATCGAACACGAGAAACACCACTACGAAGATCCCCGCGCCGCCAGCATCGAAGCGCTCAAGATCGTGCAGCAGGCCAGAGGCTGGGTCCCCGACGGCGCCATTCACGCCATCGCGGCCGAGCTCGGCATTCCCGCCAGCGACGTGGAGGGGGTTGCCACCTTCTATAGCCAGATCTTCCGCCAGCCAGTAGGGCGCCACATCATCCGCGTCTGCGACAGCATGGTCTGCTACATCAATGGCCACGAAGATCTGCTGGCCGGTCTCAAGGAGGTGATGAACCTCGGCCCCGGTCAAACCACCCCGGATGGCCGCTTCACCCTGCTGCCGGTCTGCTGCCTTGGCAACTGCGACAAGGGGCCAGCCATCATGATCGATGACGACACCTATGGCGGCCTCGATCCGGTGACCTTGCTGAAAACCCTGGAGGCTTACCCATGAGCCTGCCGCAGAACAAGATCCTCGCCTCTCTTGGCACAGCCAACCGCACGGCCCGCACCGCCGAGACCCATCCGCTCACCTGGCGGCTGCGGGATGACGGCCAGCCGGTATGGCTGGAGGAGTATCAGGCCAAACAGGGCTATGAAGCCGCCCGCAAGGCGCTCGGCCAGATGAGCCCGGACGAGATTGTCAGTACCGTCAAGGATGCCGGTCTCAAGGGGCGTGGCGGCGCGGGCTTCCCCACTGGCGTGAAGTGGGGGCTGATGCCCAAAGACGAGAGCATGAACATCCGTTACCTGCTCTGCAACGCCGACGAGATGGAGCCCAACACCTGGAAAGATCGCCTGCTGATGGAGCAACTGCCCCATCTGCTGATCGAGGGGATGATCATCAGTGCTCGGGCGCTCAAGGCCTATCGCGGCTATATCTTCCTGCGCGGCGAATACGTTGATGCCGCCATCCACCTGCGCCGCGCGGTGGAAGAGGCCAAGGCCGCCGGTCTGCTGGGCAAGAACATTCTGGGCTCCGGTTTTGACTTCGAGCTGTTCGTCCACACCGGCGCCGGCCGCTACATCTGTGGTGAAGAGACGGCGTTGATCAATTCGCTGGAAGGGCGCCGCGCCAACCCGCGTGCCAAACCCCCCTTCCCCGCCGTTTCCGGCGTCTGGGGCAAACCCACCTGTGTCAACAACGTCGAAACCCTCTGCAACGTCCCCGCCATTATCGGCAACGGAGTCGCCTGGTATCACGCTCTGGCGCTGCCGGGCTCGGAAGATCACGGCACCAAGCTGATGGGCTTCTCCGGCAAGGTGAACAACCCCGGGGTCTGGGAGCTGCCGTTTGGCATCACCGCCCGCGAGCTGTTTGAAAATTACGCCGGCGGCATGAGGAGCGGCTATCGCCTGAAAGCGTGGCAACCGGGCGGCGCGGGCACCGGCTTCCTGCTGCCGGAGCACCTCGATGCCCAGATGTATACCGCCGGTATCGGCAAGGTAGGTACCCGGATGGGGACTGGCCTCGCCATGGCGGTGGATGACTCCATCAGCATGGTGAGTCTGCTGCGCAACATGGAGGAGTTCTTCGCCCGCGAGTCGTGTGGCTGGTGCACGCCCTGTCGCGATGGCCTGCCCTGGAGCGTCAAGCTGCTGCGGGCACTGGAACGTGGCGAAGGGCAATCCGGCGATCTGGCGACTCTGGAACAACTCTGCGGTTTCCTTGGCCCGGGCAAGACCTTCTGCGCCCACGCACCGGGCGCCGTCGAGCCGCTGGCCAGCGCCATCAAATATTTCCGCTCCGAATTCGAGGCCGGGATCAAAGGCAGCGGCGACAACCGCAAGCCGGTCAAAGGGATCCAGCCCAATCTGCTGGGCGAGCGCTGGTAACGACACCACAGATTTCACAAAACAGGTTTCAGGGAAGTTGTATGGCAACCATTTATGTAGACGGCAAAGAGTACGAGGTAGACGGAGCAGATAACCTGTTGCAAGCCTGTCTGTCGCTGGGTCTGGACGTCCCCTATTTTTGCTGGCACCCGGCGCTGGGTAGCGTGGGAGCCTGCCGCCAGTGTGCGGTGAAACAGTATCAGAATGCCGATGACAAGCGCGGCCGTCTGGTCATGTCCTGCATGACCCCGGCCACCGATGGCAGCTACATCGCCATCGAGGATGAAGAGGCTAAAGAATTTCGCAAGAGCGTGGTGGAGTGGCTGATGACCAACCACCCCCACGACTGCCCGGTGTGTGAAGAGGGCGGCGCCTGCCACCTGCAGGATATGACGGTGATGACAGGCCACAACAGCCGTCGCTACCGCTTCACCAAACGAACCCACCAGAATCAGGAGCTGGGCCCCTTCATCGGTCACGAGATGAACCGCTGCATCGCCTGCTATCGCTGCGTCCGTTACTACAAGGATTATGCCGGTGGCGAGGATCTCGGGGTCTATGGTGCCCACGACAACGTCTATTTCGGGCGGGTCGAGGATGGCACCCTGGAGAGTGAATTTTCCGGCAACCTGGTGGAGGTCTGCCCCACCGGCGTCTTCACCGACAAGACCCACTCCGAACGTTACAACCGCAAGTGGGACATGCAATTTGCCCCCAGCATCTGCCAGCAATGCTCCGTGGGCTGCAACATCAGTCCGGGCGAGCGTTATGGCGAGCTGCGCCGCATCGAAAACCGCTTCCACGGCAGCGTCAACCACTACTTCCTCTGTGACCGTGGCCGCTTTGGCTATGGCTACGTCAATCTGGCCGACCGCCCGCGCCAACCGCTGCTCAAAGATGGCAACGACCAGCTGACCATCACGGTCGATGGCGCCCTCAACCGAGCCGCCGATGCCCTGCGCACGGCCCGCGGCCTCATCGGCATCGGCTCGCCCCGCGCCTCGCTGGAGAGCAACTTTGCCCTGCGCGAGCTGGTGGGGGCAGACAACTTCTACGCAGGCGTCGAGCAGGCCGAGTGGGCCTGTCAGCTGAAGATGCTGCAGATCCTGCAACAGGGCGGCGTGCCGACTCCGAGCCTGCGGGACATGGAAGAGGCTGACGCCATTCTGCTGCTCGGCGAAGATGTCACCATGAGCGCCGCCCGTATCGCGCTGGCGCTGCGCCAAGCCGTCAAGGGCAAGGCTCGCGAGCTGGCCCGCAAGATGAAGGTGGATCTGTGGCAAGTCGCCGCCGTTCAGACCCTGGGTCAGAACGAGCGCTACCCGCTGCTCATCACCAGCCTCGACACCACCCGTCTGGACGATGTGGCGGCCGACAAGCTGCACGCCCCCTATGCCGATCAGGCGCGCCTTGGCTTTGCCATCGCCCACCTGCTCGACCCGGCCGCACCGGCCGTGGCCGACCTCTGCCCCGAGCTGCAGGCACAAGCGACTCGCTGGGCCGAGCTGCTCGGCAACGCCAGGAAGCCGCTCATCATTGCAGGCTCCAGTGCCCGCGATGTGGCGCTGCTTGAGGCGGCCAGCAACATTGCCCGTGCCCTGAAAGGTCGAGCTCAGGAGGTAAGCATCGCGCTGGTTGGCCAGGAGGCCAACTCGCTGGGGCTGGCCATGCTGGGCGCTCAAACCTTGTCAGACAAGCCGCTCGAAGCAGCCCTTGCGCGTATCGAGGCCGAAGAGGGGTTGGCGCTGGTCACCCTGGAGAACGATCTCTACCGCCGCGCGCCGCGCAACCGGGTGGATGCTGCGCTGGCACGGCTGCAGCACCTGCTGGTCATCGACCATCAGGCGACCCCGACCGCCAACAAGGCAGATCTGGTGCTGCCAGCGGCCAGTTTTGCCGAGGCCGATGGCACCCTGGTGAACATGGAAGGGCGCGCCCAGCGCTTCTTCCAGGTCTATGCGCCCGCCTTCTACAACGCCGATATTCAGGTGCGTGAAGGGTGGCGCTGGCTGGCAGCGCTGCAAGGGGCGATCGAACGCAAGCCGCTGCGCTGGCAGAACTTCGACCAGGTCAATCATGACTGCGCCACCAGCAATCCGCTGCTCGCTACCATGCTGGAAGCGGCGCCCAACGCAGGCTTGCGGATCCGTGGCATGCGGCTGGCCCGTGAGCCGCATCGTTACAGCGGTCGCACCTCCATGCTGGCGGATCAGAACGTCAGCGAGCCGCGGGTAGCGCAAGATCCCGACTCCCCCTTCAACTTCTCCATGGAAGGGTATGCCGGAGCCCGTCAGCCGCTGCCGCAAGTACCGTTCGCCTGGGCGCCGGGCTGGAACTCTCCCTCCGCCTGGAACAAGTTCCAGGATGAAGTGGGTGGCAAACTGCGTGCTGGCGATCCGGGTCGCCGTCTGCTGGAAGCGACAGACCCGCAGGCAGAAGGCAAGGAGCTGCTCGGCTGGTTCACCACCATCCCCGCCCCCTTCAAGGCCGCAGAGGCGCTGCAAGTGGTCAATTATGCCCAGCTGTTTGGCGGTGAGGAGCTGTCGGCCCGCAGCTCGGTCATTCAGGCCCGGATGAACGAACCCGAGCTGGTGCTCAATCCCCTTGATGCAGAGCGTCTGGCCCTGCATGCCGGTAATCAGGTCTCCTTCTCCTGGGGCGGTAGCCACTGGCAACTGCGTCTGCGTCTTAGTGCACAGCTGAGCGCCGGTCTGGTGGGGCTCCCCCTTGGGGTGAACAGCCTGCCGACAGCCCTGCAACAAGCCTCAATCACTAACCTGCAGGAGGTGATCGCATGAGCGAGTCGCTGATCGATCTGTTGCTGGAGGTGGGCAAGGCACTGATCGTGCTGGTGGGGATCGTGGGGGCTGGCGCCTTCATGAGCTTCATCGAGCGCCGTCTGCTGGCCCTGTGGCAGGATCGCTACGGCCCCAACCGGGTGGGGCCGTTTGGTCTGCTCCAGCTGGCCGCCGACATGATCAAGATGTTCTTCAAGGAGGACTGGATCCCGCCGTTCGCTGATCGGCGGATCTTTATCCTGGCCCCCATCATCGCCTTCACTGCCTTTATTCTGGCGTTTGCGGTGGTGCCCATCACCCCCACCTGGGGCGTGGCGGATCTCAATGTGGGGCTGCTCTACATCCTGGCCATCGCGGGGCTGGCGGTCTATGCGGTGCTGTTCGCCGGCTGGTCGAGCAACAACAAATACTCATTGCTCGGCAGCTTGCGCGCCTCGGCCCAGACCCTCTCCTACGAGGTGTTTCTCGGACTCTCCCTGATGGGGATTGTGATCCAGACCGGCAGTTTCAACCTGCGGGATATCGTCGAGGCACAGGCAGACTTGTGGAACGTGGTGCCCCAGATCCTGGGCTTTGTCACCTTCCTGTTTGCCGGTGTCGCCGTCACCCACCGTCACCCGTTCGATCAGCCAGAAGCCGAGCAGGAGCTCGCCGACGGCTATCACATCGAGTATGCGGGGATGAAGTGGGGTCTCTTCTTCGTGGGCGAATATATCGGCATCGTGCTGATCTCCTCGCTCATCGTGACCCTCTTCTTCGGTGGCTGGCACGGCCCCTGGCTGCCCCCCTTCATCTGGTTTGCCCTGAAGACCGCCTGTTTCATGGTGTTCTTCATCCTGCTGCGGGCCTCCCTGCCTCGCCCGCGCTTTGACCAGGTGATGTCGTTTGGCTGGAAAGTCTGCTTGCCGCTGACCCTGATCAATATGCTGGTCACCGCGGCAGTTGTACTGATAAGTACGCAGTGAGGCACTCAATATGAAAATTGTTAGCATTATTCAGGGTGTCGGCACCCAGTTACGCAGTCTGGCCATGGTCTTCTCCCATGCCTGGCGGCCCCGTGAAACCCTCAACTATCCGGAGCAGGCAGTCTATGCCGCCCCCCGCTACCGCGGTCGCATCGTGCTGACCCGCGACCCCGACGGGGACGAGCGCTGCGTGGCCTGCAACCTCTGCGCAGTTGCCTGCCCGGTCGGCTGCATCTCGCTGCAAAAATCCGAACGGGAAGATGGTCGCTGGTATCCGGAGTTCTTTCGCATCAACTTCTCTCGCTGCATCTTCTGCGGCCTGTGTGAAGAGGCTTGCCCCACCACCGCCATCCAGCTGACACCGGATTTCGAGATGGGTGAGTATCGCCGCCAGGATCTGGTGTACGAGAAGGAAGATCTGCTGATCAGCGGGCCCGGCAAATACCCGGACTACAACTTCTATCGCATGAGCGGGATGGCCATCGACGGCAAGCCGAAAGGGGATGCCGAAAACGAAGCCAAGCCCATTGATGTCAAGAGCCTGCTGCCCTGAGGAGTCAATCATGGAACTGGCATTTTATGCCTCGGCCCTGGTGGCCATTTACAGCACGCTGCGGGTGATCAGCACCAGCAATCCCATGCATGCGCTGCTCAATCTCATCATCTCCCTCATCGCCGTAGCCATGATCTTCTTCTGCCTAGGTGCCGCCTTTGCGGGCGCCCTGCAGGTGATCGTCTACGCCGGCGCCATCATGGTGCTGTTCGTGTTCGTGGTGATGATGCTGAACCTGGGGAGTGCCCAGGCACAGGAGAAAAAGTGGCTCACCCCCATGACCTGGGGGGGCCCAGCCCTGCTCTCGCTGATCCTGCTGGGCTTTCTGGCCCACGGCATTCTCGGGGTGACCGGGGGCCTGATCGGAGTGACCGAGGTGACCGCCAAACAGGTGGGTGTCGAGCTCTTTGGCCCCTATGTACTGGCGGTGGAGCTCGCCTCCATCCTGCTGCTGGCGGGTCTGGTAACCGCCTATCACCTGGGTCGGGAAGAGAAGAGCGGTGAAGTGCTCTCCGTCCCCCGCACAGCATCCCGCTCTGCACAAGAAGGAGGTCAGCAATGAATGGAATCCCCATGGAGCACGGGCTTTTGCTGGCCGCGGTGCTCTTCTGCATCGGCTTGTGCGGTCTGCTGATCCGCCGCAACCTGCTCTACATCCTGATGAGTATCGAGATCATGATGAATGCCTCGGCACTGGCGTTTGTGGTGGCGGGTAGCCGCTGGGCCCAGGCCGATGGCCAGATCATGTATATCCTGGTGATTTCTCTGGCGGCAGCGGAGGCCAGTATCGGCCTTGCCCTATTACTGCTGCTCTATCGTCGTTACCACACCCTGAACGTGGACACTGTGAGCGAGATGCGCGGATGAGCCTCTTATATCTGACTTTTCTATTTCCGCTGCTGGGATGGCTGGTGCTGGCCTTCTCCCTCGGCCGGTTTGGCGAGCGTACCTCTGCAATGATCGGGGTGGGCTCCATTGGCCTGTCGGCCCTCACTACCCTGTGGGTGGGCATCGACTTTCTGGGCAACCCGCCCGAGGGGGGCGTCTATGTCCAGCGCCTGTGGCAATGGATGGCGGTGGGCAACTTTACCCCGAGCTTCTCGCTGGCACTGGATGGCCTGTCGCTGACCATGCTGGGGGTGGTGACCGGGGTGGGTTTCTTCATCCACCTTTTCGCCTCCTGGTATATGCGTGGGGAAGAGGGTTACTCCCGCTTCTTCACCTACACCAACCTCTTTATCGCCAGCATGCTGTTTCTGGTACTGGCCGATGACCTGCTGTTTGTCTACCTCGGCTGGGAAGGGGTGGGGCTGTGCAGCTATCTGCTGATCGGCTTCTACTACAAGGATCGCAAGAACGGCGCGGCGGCCCTCAAGGCATTTGTCGTGACCCGGGTGGGTGATGTCTTCCTCGCCATCGGCTTGTTTATCCTTTATCGCGAACTGGGCACTCTCAATATTCACGAGCTGCTGGTGCGCGCACCGACCCTGTTTGCCGAGGGCACCCCTGCCCTGTCGCTGGCCTGCCTGATGCTCCTGGGCGGCGCGGTCGGCAAATCGGCACAGCTGCCGCTGCAAACCTGGCTGGCGGATGCGATGGCAGGCCCGACCCCGGTCTCCGCGCTGATCCACGCCGCCACCATGGTGACCGCCGGTGTCTACCTGATTGCACGTACCCACGGCCTGTTCCTGCTGGCGCCAGAGATCCTCCATCTGGTCGGGCTGGTTGGCGCCATCACCCTGGTGCTGGCAGGCTTTGCCGCGCTGGTTCAGACCGATATCAAGCGGATCCTCGCCTACTCCACCATGAGCCAGATTGGCTACATGTTCCTTGCTCTCGGTGTCGGCGCATGGGAAGGTGCCATCTTCCACCTGATGACCCACGCCTTCTTCAAGGCGCTGCTGTTCCTCTCCGCCGGTGCCGTTATCGTCGCGACCCATCACGAGCAGAACATCTTCAAGATGGGTGGCCTGCGCAAGAGTCTGCCACTGGTCTATGCCTGTTTCCTGGTGGGGGGCTCGGCGCTGGCGGCGTTGCCGCTGGTCACTTCCGGTTTCTACAGTAAAGACGCCATCCTGTGGCAAGTAGAAGCCTCGGGCCAAAGCGCGCTGCTGTGGGCAGGTCTGGTAGGGGCATTCCTCACCTCGCTCTACACCTTCCGGCTGATCTTTATCGCCTTCCATGGCCAAGAGCAGACCAAAGCCCATGCGGGCCACGGCCTGGCTCACCATCTGCCGCTGCTGGTATTGCTGGTACTTTCTACCGGCATAGGCGCGCTGATCACCCCGCCACTGGCAGGTGTACTACCCGCAGGCCCGGGGGACCATATCGAAGAGGGGCGCCATGCACTGGAAATCACCTCTGGCATCATCGCCATCGCAGGCATTGCGCTGGCCGCGTTTCTGTTCCTTGGTAAGCGCCGTCTGGCCACCTCCATTGCCAACAGCGCACCGGGCCGCCTGCTCAGCACCCTCTGGTTCAACGCCTGGGGCTTTGACTGGCTCTATGACCAGCTGTGGGTCAAGCCCTATCTGCTGGCGACCCGGCTGCTGGCCCGAGACCCGCTGGACTGGATGATGGGCCTGCCCGCCTGGTTCGCCCTGCGTGGCAACCAGCTGCTGGCCTGGACCGTGACCGGCAAGTTGCGCTGGTATGCCGCTTCCATGGGGATCGGTGCCGCACTGGTGCTGGCACTGCTGCTACTGGGGTAAACGCGATGAACAACACGAAAATCGTACAGCCGGGCTGTTTGCCGACCTTGATGGAACAGGGCGTGCAATCTCATATGAACTTGAACGAGAGCTGATACCGTGACCTTACTCTGGATCTTGTTAATTCCTTTTATCGGCGGCTTGCTCTGCTGGCAGATGGAGCGTCTCGGCGGGCAGTTTGTCCGCTGGGTAGCCCTGCTCTCCATGAGCGCCAGCCTGCTGCTCTCCTGTGCCATCTGGCTAAGTGGTGATTTCTCCCTTGCCACCACGGGCCTAGACAGCGCGGGCGTCTCCGGTGCTGCCTCCGCCTGGGCCGCCGAGTGGCGCCTGCCGTGGATCCCCCGCTTCGGCATCTCTTTGCATCTGGCGGTGGATGGCCTGTCGCTCCTGATGGTGATCCTCACCTGCTTTATCGGGGTACTGGCCATTCTCTGTTCGTGGAAAGAGATCGTGCAGCGCATCGGCTTCTTCCACCTCAACCTGCTCTGGATCCTGGGCGGCGTGCTCGGGGTCTTTATGGCGCTGGACCTGTTCCTCTTCTTCTTCTTCTGGGAGATGATGCTGGTTCCCATGTACTTCCTGATTGCGCTCTGGGGCCATTCGGTCACTGACGGCAAATCACGGATCAACGCCGCAACCAAGTTCTTCATCTACACCCAGGTGAGCGGCCTTATCATGCTGGTGGCCATCATCGGGCTGGTGCTGACCCACCAGCATGCCACCGGAGTCTTCACCTTCAACTATCTGGAGCTACTCAATACCCCGATGAGCAAGGGCGTTCAATGGCTGCTGATGCTGGGCTTCTTTATCGCCTTCGCGGTCAAGATGCCGCTGGTGCCGCTGCACGGCTGGCTGCCGGATGCCCACAGTCAGGCGCCGACTGCAGGCTCGGTGGATCTCGCTGGTATTTTGCTCAAAACCGCGGCCTATGGCCTGCTGCGCTTTGCCCTGCCGCTCTTCCCCGAAGCCTCCGCCGAGTTTGCTCCCTACGCCATGGTGCTTGGCCTGATCGGGATCGTCTACGGTGCCATCGTGGCCTTTGCCCAGACCGACATCAAACGGCTGGTAGCCTACACCAGCATCTCCCACATGGGCTTTGTGATGATCGCCATCTACTCGGGTAGCGAGCTGGCCCTGCAGGGCGCCGTGGTGCAGATGATCGCCCACGGACTCTCCGCAGCCGGCCTCTTTATCCTCTGCGGTCAGCTCTACGAGCGGTTGCACACCCGGGATCTGCGCCAGATGGGCGGCCTGTGGGGACGCCTGCGCTATCTGCCCGGCGTGATGCTCTTCTTCTCGGTGGCGTCGCTCGGCATGCCGGGCACCGGCAACTTTGTCGGCGAGTTCCTGATCCTGGTCGGCAGCTTCCAGGTTGCCCCTGTCATCACGGCGGTCGCCACCTTCGGTCTGGTGCTGGCCTCGGTCTACTCCCTTATCATGTTGCAGCGCGCCTGCTTTGGCCCCGCCAAGGATGAGAGCATGCTCAAGGGGCTTGATCGCCGCGAACTGACCATGATGATGGTGATTGCGGGCCTGCTGGTTCTGCTTGGCCTCTATCCCCAACCCGTGATTGATACCGCCAGCAGCAGCCTCATCAACGTGCTGCACTGGTATCTGCTGCCGACTGCTGGAGCCCTGCAATGACTTTCTCCGCTTCCCAACTGCTGGCACTGCTTCCCCTGCTGTTGACCACCGGGGCCATGGCGGCCCTGATGCTGGCCATCGCCTGGCGCCGCTGTGTCACCACCGCCTTTACCGTGACCATTGTTGGCCTCAACCTTGCTCTGTTCTCGCTGCCCATCGTGATGGCGCAAGGGGATCAGGGGGTCACCCCGCTGCTGCAAGTGGACAGTTACGCCGTCTTCTACATGGGACTGGTGCTCATCGGCGCCCTGGCCACCTGCACCTTCGGCCAATCCTGGCTGAAAGCCTACCCGGACAACCGGGAGGAGTTCTTCCTGCTGCTGCTGATCGCCACTGCCGGTGGTCTGGTGCTGGCCTGCTCCCGTCACCTCGCCTCTCTCTTTATCGGGATCGAGATGCTGACCCTGCCGATGTTCGGTCTGGTGGGTTACGCCTACCGCGAGCGCCACTCGCTGGAAGCCGCGGTGAAATACATGGTGCTCTCTGCCGCCGCCACCGCCTTCCTGTTGTTTGGCATGGCACTGCTCTATGCGCAGGCAGGCAGCCTGAGCTTTGCAGCCCTGGGGCAGACTCTGGCCGAGAGCCCGGCTCACCATCCACTGCTGATGGGCGGTTTGGGGTTAATGCTGGTCGGCTTTGCCTTTAAACTCTCCCTGGCCCCCTTCCACCTCTGGACCCCGGATGTCTACGAAGGTGCCCCGGCACCGGTCGCCACCTTCCTCGCCACCGTCAGCAAGGTGGCGGTCTTTGCCGTGCTGCTGCGCTTCTATCTGGCGGTACCGGCGGCGAGCGATCCCATGATCCACTGGCTGCTGGCAGCCATGGCGGTCATCTCCATCCTGGTCGGCAACCTGCTGGCCCTGGTGCAGACCAACGTCAAACGGATGCTGGGTTACTCCTCCATCTCCCACTTCGGTTACCTGCTGGCGGTGATCGTGGCGAGCCGATTCGGCCAGATGCCGGTGGAAGCAGCCGGGGTCTACCTGCTGATGTATCTGTTCACCAGCCTGGGTGCCTTTGGGGTGGTGAGCATGATGTCGAGCCCCTATCGCGGCAAGGATGCCGACTCCCTGCACAGCTATCGCGGTCTGTTCTGGAAGCGCCCCTATCTGACTGCCGTACTGACGGTGATGATGTTGTCACTCGCGGGCATCCCGATGACCCTCGGCTTTATCGGCAAGTTCTACCTCATCGGCGTCACCGTCGAGGCGCAGCTCTGGTGGCTCTCCGGCGCCATCGTGCTCGGCAGCGCACTGGGTCTCTACTACTACCTCAAGGTGATGGTGACCCTCTATCTGCGCGAACCGGGCATGCAGCAGCGCGATGCCAGCGCCGACTGGGCGCTCTCCTCCGGTGGTGTGGTGGTGCTGCTCTCTGCAGCGCTGGTGGTGTTGCTGGGGCTCTATCCCCAGCCGGTCATCAGTCTGGTACAAGGGTTCCAGCAGGTGGTGTTGCAGTAACCCGGCTCATTTCCCTTCAAAACCGGCCCATGTGGCCGGTTTCTTTTTTATGTGGATTGCCTGCTGGCAGAGACCCTTTTGTGTTGGCATCTCACACCCCGTGCAGCCGTTGGTCTCGTCCGGTATTCATCCAACCCCCTTGCTGATATATTGATGACTGGCAGGAATGGAGTTCCGAGCGATGATGCAGCCTACTTTTCATCAATTTGATGCGCATCCACTGGCCGATGCATTGCTTCCCTATGAGGGGCAACGACTCGATGTGTTGCTAGCCGAGCGGGATGCCGCACGCGTTGCCGATCTGCAGCAGCAGTGTCAGCGCCTCAACATTCAACTCTGCGGCGCCATCTTTCCACGCCTTGTCAGTCGGCACGGTTTCCACGAAAGGGGGGCTTGGCTGTTGCCCCGACCAGCATCCCACAATCCTCTGCTGCTCTCGCTCTCCCCTACAGCCAGTGCCGATACACTGGCCGATATCATCTGCGAGCAGTTGGCGTCCCGACTGGCAGAATGGCCGGACACCGAGAAGGTTCCCACCCTCTTTCTCACCTTTGACGCCATGCTCCCCAATATTGCAACCCTGCTCGAGGGGATCTATCTAAGGCTGGCGGACAGGGTCAACTATGCGGGTGTCAATGCAGGTAGCGGCCAGTTCACAGCCATGCCCTGCCTGTTTGACACCCAGAGATTGCTGGGGCATGGGGTCAGCTGTGCACTGCTCTCCCCCCACAGTCCCCCCTTGCTGGAGCACGGCTATCAACTCACTGCCCAGCCCATGCTCGCAACCAGCAGTGAAGGCAACAAGATTTCCTTTATCGACTGGGAGCCGGCTTTTAGCCGCTATCAATCCCTGATCCGGCAACAGTTCCAGCAAAACCTCACACCAGAGCAGTTCTATCGGTACGGTGTACATTTGCCCTTGGGGTTGCTGCGAGCCAATGGCGATGTGATCGTGCGGATCCCGGTCGCCGTTACCGACGACGGTGCCCTGCTCTGCGTCGGAGAGGTGCCTGACCACAGTATTCTCACACTGCTGAAAGCCCCGGAAAGCCCCACAGAGCACGCTGTCGAACTGGCCGAAAAGCTCGGCCGGCACGGTACACCCGAGCGCCTCGAGATCTATTACTGCGCCGGCCGTCAGCAGCACTTCGGCGAACAGAGCACCCTGGAGCTGGAGACCCTCTTTAGCCACAGCGGAGCCCACGAGCTGGTCGGGGCCCTCTCTCTTGGCGAGATAGGAAGTGTAAGGCCGGGGGATTACCCGCTCTTTCACAACGGTGCCATCCTCTGTCTCAGCGAGGGTTAGCAATGAATAACGATCACGCCATGGCCATTGTCTGCGATCTCGCCCTCTGCATCGGTCGGGAGGTCACACTCGATGCCCTGCTCACCAAAGTGTTGCAGCGCTTTATGTTTCACTGTGCCACACCGGTTGGTGTGGTATTGCAGCAGCAACGGGAAGGATATGAGCTGCTCAAGGTCATTGGTGATGATCAGCTATCCCGGCACAGTGGCTCGCTGCTCTCCTTGCCTGCCTGGATTGTTGAAGGTGACCAATGTGCGCTGCAAACGACCTTGCCTCTCCCCGGTGGCCGACCGTACCACTTTGCCTATCGGCTCAGGGTTGAAGGGGGATATCTCATCTTGCTGCTGGCCCCCCAACCCCAGCAGCACACAGTGCCGGTCTGCCATCTGTTCAGCCCGGTGCTCGGTAATCTGGCGCGCGCCATCCAGTTGTGCAAGGACAGCGAACAGCTCGCCAGGCGCCAGCAGGCCGAGCTGGTCGACATGCAGCGCCTCAACGAATCCCTGCTCAAGGCCATTCCCATCCCGGTGTTCTACAAGGATGTCGAAGGGCGCTTTCTCAGCTGCAACCCGGCCTTTACCCAGGTCACCGGGATCAGCAAGGCCGAGCTGCAGGGGAAGCGGGTGGACGAAATCCTGCCCCCGGAGATGGCGGACGAATATACCCAAAGGGACATGGAGGTGCTGCGCAGCAGGCAGCCGCAATATTTTGAACACACGCTGTTTGATCGCAGCGGCCACCGCTACCAGGTGCTCAACTTCAAGGATCTCTTCTATGACCATCAGGGCGAGGTGGCCGGAATCATAGGGGCACTGGTCGACATCACCCATATCAAGGAAAGCGAGGAGCGCCAGCGCACCCTGCTGTTTCAGACCATCGCGGCCCTCTCCTCCGCGATTGCCCACAAAGATCCGGTCACGGCAGGACACGAACGGCGCGTGCATGATCTCGCGCTGGCTATAGGTCAACAGCTGCAACTGCCGCAAGAGCAGCTGGATGGATTGGGTCTTGCGGCCATGGTGCATAACATCGGCCTGCTGCAGATCCCGGCGGAGATCCTCACACGCCCGCGGGAACTGAGGCCGGTTGAGTTCGAACTGATCAAACAGCATCCGGACACTGGCCGCGAGATCCTGCAACAGATTGACTTCCCCTGGCCCATCACCACCATAGTGATGCAGCACCATGAAAATCTCGATGGTAGCGGCTACCCACAAGGGCTACAGGGGGATGCGATCTCGCTGGAGGCGAGGATTATACGGGTCGCCGACTCCCTGGCCGCCATGACGGCCCACCGTCCGTTCCGGCGCGCCCTCTCTCTCACCGATGCGTTCGCCGAGCTGACGCGCTATGCCGGTGTGCATTACGACGAACAGGTGGTCGATGCCTGTTTCGCCGTCTGGCAAGCGGGCTACCGCTTTACTACCACCTGACTCTGGTTGCACCAAGATGATGTTAAAAGATCTACCGCCATCCATTCAGCCACCGGGCGTCAGCTCTCACCCCACCGCAGCCCTGCTCCATCAGGTGATGGAACAGCTGCCCTATCGCGTCCTGTTGAAAGATACCCGTTCACACTTCATCGCCTGCAACCGACTGCTGGCCGACGATCTGGCCCTCACCCCGGCCGAACTGGTTGGCAAGTGCGATGCCGATTTTTTCCCGGCCGAGCTGGCCCAACGCTACCGGGATGACGATCTCCAGGTCATGGCCAGCGGCACAACCCGGCATCACGAAGAACCCTATCTGAAAGGGGGTGAAGACCGCTGGCTCAGTACCACCAAGTTTCCCCTGTACGATGAGCTGGGCAAGGTGATCGGTGTCGCTGTCTTTTTCGAAGATATCACCGACCAGAAACAGCAGCAGGAGCGTCTCCAGCAATATACCTGGACGCTGGAAGCAATAACCCGCGCCCACCATGCCATGCTCAAGCAGGGGGATGAACAGACACTACTGCAGGAGATCTGTGATGCCATCACTTTCGATGGCCGTTTTCCCCTGGTGACCGTACTGCAGACCGCTGATCAGAACAGAGTACAGATCCTGGCGCAGGCAGGTCAGGCCGTCTGGTTTGCCAGCGATAACTGGCTCACCCGGGACGCAGCCCTGATCAGTGCAATCAGTTCAGGCGAGATGCGCAACGAAGCACTTGGCACCGAACTGGTCCACCACTCCGCCACCTTGAGGGGACGGCTGCTGCTGCCATTGCAGTGGCAAGCCACTGTGCCAGGCGGACTGCTTATTCACAGCACGCAGGCCAGAGCCTTCACCGATGAGGAGGTGCATCTCTTCAACGGACTGGCCGACTACCTGACCTATGGCCTGCAGGCACGTCGAACCCAGCAGGCCTATCTTGCCGCCCAGCGTGAAAAAGCCATGCATGCCCGCCAACTGGAGCTGGCCCTAGAGGATGCGCTGGGAGCCATCGCTGCCGTGCTGGAACAACGCGATCCCTACACCGCCGGACACCAGAAGCATGTCGCTACCCTGGCGCTGGCCATCGGCCGAGAACTGGGGTTGGGTGATAAACCGCTACGCGGTCTCTATCTGGGCGCCATGGTGCACGATATCGGCAAAATCCAGGTCCCTGTCGAGATCCTCACCAAACCGGGCAAACTGACCCCCCAGGAGTTCAATCTGGTCAAGGAGCATCCGACAGCGGGTTATCTGGTGCTCAAGGATATCGCCCTGCCCTGGCCCATAGCCCGGATGATCCACCAGCACCACGAGTATCTCGACGGTTCCGGCTATCCATCAGGGTTAAAAGGCGAGCAGATCCTGCTGGAAGCGCGCATTCTCACGGTCGCCGATATAGTGGAGTCCATGTCATCGGATCGTCCCTACCGTGCTGCCCTGGGGATTGCGCAGGCCCGAACCCATATCATGGCCATGCGGGGAGTCCAGCTGGATGAAGCCGTGGTCGATGCCTGTCTGCGTATTCTGGATCGGGGAGAGTTTACCCCTCATGAACTTGGCCACGGCCAAACCTGATCGACAGAGCCCATATTGAAAAACCGGCCAAATTTGGCCGGTTTCTGTTTTTATGCGCTGGTGCTGTCTCTATTAACCCAGACGAACCCGTGCGTTGCGGAACATCCGCATCCAGGCGCCGTCCTCGCCCCAGTTGTCGGGGTGCCAGGAGTTGGCCACGGTGCGGAACACCCGCTCCGGGTGCGGCATCATGATGGTGGCACGGCCATCGGTAGTGGTCACGGCGGTGATACCGTTCGGTGAGCCATTCGGGTTGGCCGGGTACTGTTCGGTCACGCTGCCGCGGTTATCGACAAAGCGCAGCCCTACCAGACCGCTCTGCTGCAGTGCGTTCAGGTGAGCGGCATCACGCACCTCGACACGCCCTTCCCCGTGGGAAACGGCAATCGGCATCACCGAGCCTGCCATGCCGGCGAAGAAGGCCGACGGGGACTCCTGCACTTCCACCAGGCTGAAGCGCGCCTCGAAGCGCTCGGAGCGGTTGCGCACAAAGCGCGGCCACAGATCGGCGCCCGGGATGAGATCCCGCAGGTTGGACATCATCTGGCAACCGTTGCAGACACCCAGAGAGAGGGTATCGCCACGCTCGAAGAAGCGCTGGAACTGCTCGCGGGCGTTGTCATTAAACAGGATGGACTTGGCCCAGCCTTCACCGGCCCCCAACACGTCACCGTAGGAGAAGCCGCCACAGGCCACCAGGGTCTGGAACTCCTCCAGCTTGATGCGACCGGAGAGAATGTCGCTCATGTGCACGTCCACTGCCGCGAAACCGGCACGATCGAACGCCGCCGCCATCTCCACATGGGAGTTGACTCCCTGCTCGCGCAGCACCGCCAGACGGGGGGATACCCCACGGGCGATATAGGGAGCAGCCACATCCTCGGACGGGTTGTAAGTCAGCTTGGCATGCAGACCCGGATCGGTGGCGTCCTGACGGGCCGCGTGCTCACTGTCGGCGCACGCCGGGTTGTCGCGCAGGCGCTGCATCTGCCAGCTGGTCTCGCCCCAGATGGTGCGAAGAGCGGTACGGCTGGCACGATAGACCTCCTGACCGCCCCGCTGCAAGGTGATGAGATCCCCTTCGCGCACGGTACCGAGCACATGGGAGCAGGCTGCCAGACCGTGACCGGCCAGCAGAGTCATCACCGCCTCTTTATCTTCACGACGCACCTGAATGACGGCGCCCAGCTCTTCGTTGAACAGCGCCGGCAGCAGCTCGCCGCCGATGCGATCGAGCTGGATGTCGAGGCCGCAGTGGCCGGCAAACGCCATTTCGGTCAGGGTGACGAACAGGCCACCGTCGGAGCGGTCGTGGTAGGCGATCAGTTTGCGATCGGCCACCAGCGCCTGAATGGCGTTGAAGAAGCCCTTGAGCTGGACCGGATTGTCGAGATCCGGCGCCTTGTCACCCAGCTGGCGATAGACCTGCGCCAGCGCCGAGGCGCCGAGGCGCTGCTTGCCATTGCCAAGGTCGATGAGGATAAGGTCGGTTTCACCGAGATCGGTACGCAGTTGCGGAGTAACCGTGTTGCGCACATCCTCGACCCGGGCAAAAGCGGAGATGAGCAGGGAGAGCGGCGAGGTGACGCTGTGCTCCTTGCCATCCTGCTGCCAGCGGGTCTTCATGGACATGGAGTCCTTGCCCACCGGAATGGTGATGCCAAGGGCCGGGCAGAGCTCCTCACCTACCGCTTTGACCGCCTCATAGAGACCGGCATCTTCACCCGGGTGACCGGCAGCGGCCATCCAGTTGGCGGAGAGCTTGACCCGCTTGAGGGAACCGATGTGGGCCGGTGCCAGGTTGGTGAGCGCTTCCGCTACCGCCATGCGAGCGGAGGCGGCGTGGGAGAGCAGCGCCACCGGGGTACGCTCGCCCATGGACATGGCTTCGCCGTGATAGCTGTCGTAGGTGGCAGCGGTGACGGCGCAATCGGCCACCGGGATCTGCCAGGGGCCAACCATCTGGTCGCGATTGACCAGACCGGTCACGCTGCGATCGCCGATGGTGATAAGGAAGGACTTCTCCGCCACGGTCGGCAGACGCAGAACCCGCTCGGCCGCGTCACTCAAAGTGATGCCATCTAGCTGGAGCGCTTTGCCCTGTGCTGGGAGGCTCACCACGTCACGGTGCATCTTGGGCGCCTTGCCCAGCAGCACGTCCAGCGGCAGATCGATGGGCTGATTGTCAAAGTGGCTGTCAGAGAGGGTCAGATGCTTCTCTTCGGTCGCGGTGCCGATCACGGCATAAGGGGCGCGCTCGCGCTCGCACAGGGCCTTGAACAGCGGCAGCTTGTCCTGCGCTACCGCCAGCACGTAACGCTCCTGGGATTCGTTGCACCAGATCTCCAGCGGGCTCATGCCCGGCTCGTCGCTCTGAATGGCGCGCAAATCGAAACGACCACCCCGCTCACCGTCGTTGACCAGCTCCGGCATGGCGTTGGAGAGACCGCCCGCCCCCACATCATGGATAAAGACGATAGGGTTGTCGTCACCCAGCTGCCAGCAGCGATCGATCACCTCCTGGCAACGGCGCTCCATCTCGGGGTTGTCACGCTGCACCGAGGCAAAGTCGAGATCTTCGGCTGACTGGCCGGAGGCCATGGAGGATGCAGCACCACCGCCCAGACCGATGTTCATCGCCGGGCCACCCAGCACAATCAGTGCCGCGCCGACCGGGATCTCCCCTTTCTGGACATGTTCGGTGCGGATGTTGCCGATGCCGCCTGCCAGCATGATGGGCTTGTGGTAGCCACGCACCTCGACGCCGTTGTGGCTCGGCACCTCCTCTTCGAAGGTACGGAAGTAGCCGAGAATGGCCGGACGGCCGAACTCGTTGTTAAACGCGGCGCCGCCGAGCGGCCCCTCCTGCATGATGTCGAAGGCACTGACGATACGGCTCGGCTTGCCGAAATCCTGCTCCCAGGGCTGCTCGAAGCCTGGAATGCGCAGGTTGGAGACGGAGAAACCGACCAGACCCGCCTTGGGCTTGGCACCGCGACCGGTGGCTCCCTCGTCGCGGATTTCGCCGCCGGAGCCGGTGGCTGCGCCCGGGAACGGGGAGATGGCGGTCGGGTGGTTGTGGGTCTCCACCTTCATCAGGATGTCGACCTGTTCCTGGTGATACTGGTATTCGCCGTTGGCCGGGCTCGGGAAGAAGCGGCCCCCCTGGCTCCCTTCCATCACGGCGGCGTTGTCTTTATAGGCAGAGAGGACATGATCCGGCGTCTGTTCGAAGGTGTTTTTGATCATCTTGAACAGCGACTTGGGCTGCTGTTCGCCATCGATGGTCCAGTCGGCATTGAAGATCTTGTGACGGCAGTGTTCGGAGTTCGCCTGGGCGAACATGTAGAGCTCGATGTCGTTGGGGTTGCGACCCAACTTGGTGAAGTTCTCCACCAGATAGTCGATTTCGTCGTCGGCCAGCGCCAGACCGAGCGCCACGTTGGCTTCGGCCAGGGCTGCGCGACCACCGCCCAGCACATCCACCTGGGTGAAGGGGCGCGGCTCGTGGTGAGCAAACAGGGCGGCAGCTTCGCTCATCTCGGCAAACACCACTTCCATCATCCGATCATGGAGCACGGCGGCAATGGCGCTGCGCTGGGCGGCACTCAGCTCACCCTGCCCCTTGATGGTCAGGTAGTAGGCAATACCACGCTCCAGCCGCTTGACCTGTTTCAGGCCGCAGTTGTGGGCGATGTCGGTTGCTTTGGAAGACCAGGGGGAGATAGTGCCGGGGCGGGGGGTAACAAGAAACAGCTGACCGCTGGGGGTGTGTTCGGGGATGGTCGGGCCGTAGCGCAAGAGCTGGCCCAAGGTCGCTCGCTCGGGGGGAGAGAGGGGGCTTGTCAGCTCGGCAAAGTGCACATACTCGGCATAGACATCCTCTATCTCTACTCCGCTTTCTACTCCACTCTCATTTCTCATCTGTGCGAAGCGTTGCAGCAGTTTTTGGACACGAAAATCAGACAGTGCTGGGGCACCACGCAAGATATCCATATGACCTTTCTCACCAAGTTTTAAAGTGGGGGGGAATTGAGACGCGCGTATTATAGGGATCTGGCTCACAGCGGACAAACGTTTTTCTCACTTCGTGCAGTGTGACTCTGCGCACACTCTCTGGTATAAAGGTGCCTCTTTTTTGACAAATGCCGATTTTTTCAACAAAGGTACTCACCTACTTGCGCTGCATTTTTCGACTGTTTATCGGGCTGTTGTTGACGCTGACACTGGTTGGCTGCGACTTCTATAGCCCCTCCAGCCAGCTGGAGCAGATCCGCCAGCGAGGCGAGATCCGGGTTGGCACCATCTATGGTCCCACCTCCTATTACCAGCGTGACGACCTCGCCCAGGGATTCGATTACGAGCTGGCGCAAAATTATGCCGACTGGTTGGGGGTGAAACTCACCATCATCCCGGTCGACACCACTGACCAACTGGTCACCCTGCTGAAAAAGGGCAAACTCGATCTGGCGGCTGCCGCCATCATGGTCACCCCCGAGCGACGCGAGCTGTTTCGCTTCGGCCCGGGCTTCTACCAGGTCTCCCCCAAACTGGTCTACCGCAACGGCAAACCCAAGCCGGCCTCATTGAACGATATCAAGGGCAAGCTGGTGGTGGCCGCAGGCTCCACCGGGGAAGATCTGCTCAAAGAGATGAGCAAAGAGAATCCGAAACTAGCCTGGAGCACCAGCGACAACGCCGATGTGGAGGAGCTGCTCAAGCAGGTGGTGGATGGCAAGATTGACTACACGGTGGTGCAGGATACCGTTCTGGCCCGTACCCAGCGCTACTACCCGGAGCTCACCGAGGGGCTGACCCTGGCCCAGAAGCAGACCGTTGCCTGGGCCATGAGCAAGCTGCCCGATGACAGCCTCTATGCCAGCGTGATCGACTTCTTCGGTCAGCGCTTTATGGATGGTGCCATCGCCAAGCTGGACGAGAAGTACTTCGGCCACGTGCAGAACTTCGACTTTGTCGATACCCGCACCTTCCTCAAGCGCGCCAAGAGCCTGCTGCCCAAGTACCAGCCGCTGTTCCAGACTCACGCCAAGAATATCGACTGGCGTCTGCTCGCCGCCATCAGCTATCAGGAGTCCCACTGGGACCCGCAGGCCCGCTCCTACACCGGCGTGCGCGGCATGATGATGCTGACCGAGCCCACTGCCAAGGCGATGGGAGTCAACGACCGGCTTCATCCGGAAGAGAGCATCAAGGGTGGCTCCCTCTATCTGCAACAGATGATGGAGAAGGTGCCGGATTCGGTGCCCGATGACGAGAAGGTGTGGTTTGCCCTCACCGCCTACAACATCGGTTACGGCCACATGATGGATGCCCGCCGCCTGACCAAAGAGCTCGGCAAGAATCCCGACGCCTGGAGCGATGTGAAAGAGGTGCTGCCGCTGCTGCAACAGGCGCGCTGGCACCGCAAGGTACGTTACGGCTATGCCCGTGGCAGCGAGGCGCGCAACTATGTCAACAACGTGCGCCAGTATTACCAGAGTCTGCTCTGGCTCGACAACGAGCAGCAGAAGGCACATCAGCGGGAGAGTCTCGACAACGACAGCGAGCCCGAGCTGGCCGAGCGCCCCACCGCCATCGCCGAAGTGGTCAATCAGATCACCATGCGCTAACCAGCCATTATTCGGCTGTTTTCACACAAACTTCTCTGTTACCATCGATTCACATCGGAGCCTATCCGAAATCGCATTGTTTTCATTATGTTGAGAGATTAAATAACAGCAATTTCGGATGGGCTCCATCAATGACCCAAGGCCGGGATGGCCAACTTAGTTGGGAGGAGACCGAGATGCAAAAACGTAGAAAAATCAGTCTGGTCAGAAAAGCGAAGTGCAGCTGGAGCCCCAGACGCAAACTCAAGCTTAATGACATCAAGCGCAATCTGTGGCGCAGAAATCGATCCTATACCCTGCTTATTGCAGAGCACACAGCATAAACCCGGCATTCGCCGGGTTTTTTTATCTTCTTTCTCACCTGATTATCGTCTTACACCAGCGCCGCCTTGAACTGTACCGTCCGCTTGGAGATCAGCGAGTTGCAGTGGTTGCAGAAGTAATCCACCGCGCCGCACGCCTTGAGACGCTCCAGCTCCTGTTGGCAGGTGGGGCAAATGGCAGTAACCCGAACAGGGGCCTGGCACTGGCCACAGGTTTGCTCCTTGCTGCGGGTATCCAGTTCAGCCTGGCATGATGGACAAAGCAGGGCTTCCATAATCAACTCCTCGAAAGTGGATCTGCCATGGTCTTGTTCCATGGCAGATCCCCCTCCCCTTATTCCTCACCTTAACATGGCGAGGATAACAAAGCGGCTGCCGGTGAGGGCAGCCGCAAGGGCTTATTTCTTCTTCATCTTCAGCAGCCGTTTGCGCTGACGTTCCTGACTCAGGGTCATGGTGTTCTTCTTGCCTTCAAACGGGTTGACCGACTCCTGGAACTCGACCCGGATCGGCGAGCCCATGATCTTGAGGGACTTGCGGAAGTAGTTGATCAGATACCGCTTGTAGGAGTCCGGCAAGTCGTTCAACTGGTTGCCGTGGATCACGATGCGCGGCGGGTTGTAGCCACCGGCGTGGGCATACTTGAGCTTGACGCGGCGACCATTGACCATCGGCGGCTGGTGATCTTCCTGCGCCATCTGCATGATGCGGGTCAGCATGGCCGTGCTGGTACGACGGGTGGCGGACTGGTAAGCCTCCTGAATGGATTCAAACAGATGGCCGACACCGCTGCCGTGCAGGGCGGAGATGAAGTGGACGCGAGCGAAGTCGATGAAGCCCAAGCGACGATCCAGCTCGTTCTTCACATCCTCTTTCACCTTCTGATCCAGACCATCCCACTTGTTCACCACCAGCACCACGGAGCGACCGGCGTGGAGCACATAGCCAAGGATGCTCAAGTCCTGATCGGTGATGGTCTCCTGGGCGTCGATCACCAGCAGGCAGACGTTGGCATCTTCGATAGCTTTCAGGGTCTTGATAACGGAGAACTTCTCCACCGTCTCGTGCACCTTGCCACGACGACGCACACCGGCGGTGTCGATAACCACATACTTCTGTTCGTCACGCTCCATCGGAATGTAAACGGAGTCACGGGTGGTGCCGGGCATGTCATAGACGATGACCCGATCTTCACCCAGCATACGGTTGGTCAGGGTAGATTTACCGACGTTGGGACGACCAACGATGGCGAACTTGATGGGCAGGTCGGCAAACGGGGTCTCCTTGGTGTCCTCTTTGGTATCGAGTTCACCGGCAGCCACCATGCGCAGCAGGGCTTCTTCGTCGAAGTCCTCCTCTTCCTCATCCTGCGCATCTTCATCGGTAGCGGCGTCGACCAGGGTCTCCAGATGGGGAGCCAGGGCCAGTTCCAGCAGGCTCAGCACGCCACGACCGTGGGCGGCCGCGATCTGGTAGACCTCGCCCAGCGCCAGACCGTAGAACTCGGAGACCGCGGAATCACCGTCGATACCGTCGGTCTTGTTGGCCACCAGAAATACCTTCTTGTGGGCCTTGCGCAGGTGCTCGGCGATGGCTTGATCCGCCGCGGTCAGACCGGCACGGGCATCCACCATGAACAGCACGACGTCCGCTTCTTCGATGGCCAGCAGAGATTGCTCGGCCATCTTCAGCTCGATCCCCTCTTCGGTGCCATCGATACCGCCTGTATCGACCACGATAAATTCCAGCTCGCCCAACTTCGCCTGACCGTATTTACGGTCCCGGGTCAGACCGGGAAAATCGGCAACCAGGGCATCCCGAGTACGGGTCAAGCGGTTAAACAGGGTGGATTTCCCCACGTTGGGGCGGCCCACCAGGGCTACTACAGGAGTCATAAAAGCCTCATTCTCAAGACGACAAAGGCTCCGGGTCCGAAGACCAGGAGCCGGATATTCACATTATCGGACGATCAAGGACGCTTGAGGGCGTACAACTTGCCGTCACGGCTCTGCACATACAGGGTCTCGCCATCCACCAGCGGGGCGGCGTAGAGACCACTGCTATCGAGCTGCTGCATCGCCTTGATGGTACCGTCGGTACGATCAAGCCAATACAGGTATCCTTCCACATCACCCACCACCACATAGTCACCGAAGATGACAGGTGCAGTGACGGTACGATTTTCCAGCTGGGTGTTTGACCACAGCTCCAGACCATTGCGACGGTCGATGGCAAACAGATGGCTGCGGCTGTCGGTCAGCACGATGGCATTGCCGGTCATCGCCAGATCGCGATAGCCGGAATACTTGCGCTTCCACACTTCATCACCGGTCATCAGTTTGCGCGCCATCAGCTGACCGTTGTAGGCGATGGCATAGAGCTCATCACCGGCAATCAGCGGGCTGGCATCGACGTCAACCATGCGGTCCAGCTCGGTGGCACCGCGCGGATCAGCCACCTTGGACTGACGCACCGGCTGGCCGTTGCTCAGCAGGGCGATGCCCACCTTGCCATCGGCACGACCGTAAATCACGGCGCCGTTGGTGATCACCGGCGCACCGGCACTGCGCAGGGTCAGCGGCGGCTGCTCTTCGGAGAGCGACCACTGCATCTTGCCTTCGTCGGTATCGAGCGCGATCAGGCGACCGGAGGTGGTCAACACCACCACGCGGCCATCTTCCACCGCAGGGCTTGCCACCACTTCGCCGGGCACATTGGTCTGCCACAGCACTTCGCCATTCTCTTCGTTCAGGGCGTAAACCACCCCGTTCTCGGAGCCGAGGAACAGCTTGCCGTAACGGGAGACCAGACCACCGGAGAGGCGGGCGCTGCGCTTGTCGGCGTTGACCGGCAGGTCGGCCAGATCGACGGTCCAGAGGCGATCGCCACTGGCACGATCAAAGGCGCTGACATCGCCGTCGCGGGCCGCTGCGTAGATGCGATCCTCTTCCACCACCGGCTTGAGCTGGGAGTAGAAGTCACCGATACCATCACCCACAGTAGATGACCATGCGGTGTCTGCAGTGAAGGCAGATTCAACCTTGGGCAGCGGCGCCATCGGGTTGAGATCCTCTTCGGAACTGAACAGGGAGCAACCCTGCAGAGCGAAGGAGACCGCAGCCCCCAGCGCCACCATCTTGAATAGATTACGCATCCGGTGCCTCACCAGTCGCAACGGCCGGCAGGGCCAGATCGTCCATTTTCAGCTTGAGCTCGGCGCTACCCTGCAGGCCGCCGGCATCGGCCGCTGCCTGATAGGCATCACGAGCCTCTTCGGTCTTGCCCTGCTTTTGCAGCACATCACCACGGGCTTCGGCTACCTGCGCCTTGAAGGCCTCATTCTGGATGGTCGCCAGCTTGGCCAGCGCTTCATCTGCCTTGCCCTGATCATTCAGTACACGGGCCAGACGCAGCGCCGCGATGGGACGAATACTCTCGTCACCCGTGGTCGCCACCAGCTCCAGCTGCTCGGCAGCCAGATCCAGCTTGCCCGCCTTGACGGCAGCGGCAGCCAGTTGCAACGCGGCCAGTTCACCGTAGGAGTCACCCTTGTTGGCAGTGACAAACTGCTGCGCCTGCTCGAAACCGGCGGCATCGCCCTTGGCCAGCTGCTCAATCACCTGGTTGTAAGAGTGGGAGGAGGCCTCCATGGTCTCTTGCTGATGCTGGTTGTAATAGCGCCAGCCGAACAGACCGACCAGACCGATCACGGTCCCGGCAATCACCGAGGTTCCGTTCTCTTTCCACCACTCCTTGATAACCTCAACCTGTTGTTCTTCGGTGGTATAGACTTCCACAGCTTACTCTCCTTTGGCTGCCAGCAGGGCAATGGCGGCGTCAACCTTGACGGTCTGTTGCTCGGCCTGACCACGCAGATATTTGATAGTGATCTCCCCGTTTTGCACCTCGGTTTCACCAAGGATCAGGGCGATTGCCGCGCCGCTCTTGTCGGCACGTTTGAGTTGTTTCTTGAAGTTGCCACCACCGCAGTGGCTCATGAGGCGCAGGTCCGGCAGGGCATCGCGCAGACGCTCGGCCAGCTGGAAGCCAGCCTGTTCGGTCCCCTCGCCCACCATCGCCAGATAGACATCCACCGCCGGGCGGATATCGGCGTTGAGCTCGAGAGTTTCCAGCATCAGCACCAGACGCTCCATGCCCATGGCAAAGCCCACGGCCGGGGTCGGTTGACCGCCCAGCTGCTCTACCAGACCATCGTAGCGGCCACCGGCACAGACGGTGCCCTGGGCCCCCAGACTGCTGGTGACCCACTCGAACACGGTCAGGTTGTAGTAGTCAAGACCACGCACCAGACGCTCGTTCACTTCGTATTTGATACCGGCAGACTCGAGCAGGCGCTTGAGCCCCTCAAAGTGGGCCAGGCTCTCTTCGCCCAGATGGTCGAACAGACGCGGGGCACCCGCCAAAATGGCCTGCACCTTTTCATCCTTGGAGTCGAGCACCCGCAGTGGGTTGCTGTACATGCGGCGCTGGCTCTCTTCGTCCAGCTGCTCCTTGTACTGCTCCAGATAGGCCACCAGCGCATCGCGGTAAGCGGCACGCTCGGCGCTCTGACCCAAGGTGTTGAGCTGCAGGGTGACATGCTCGCTGATGCCAAACAGACGCCACAGACGGTGGGTCAGCATTATCAGCTCAGCGTCAATGTCCGGCCCGTTGATGCCAAACAGCTCGACACCGAACTGGTGGAACTGGCGATAACGGCCCTTCTGGGGACGCTCGTGACGGAACATGGGGCCCATGTACCACATCCGGCGTTCCTGGTTGTAGAGCAGACCGTGTTCGATACCGGCACGGACGCAGCTGGCGGTCCCTTCCGGACGCAGGCTCAGGCTGTCGCCGTTACGGTCTTCAAAGGTGTACATCTCTTTTTCGACCACGTCGGTCACTTCACCGATGGCGCGCTTGAACAGATGAGTCTGCTCGACAATCGGCATGCGCACTTCGCTGTAGCCATAGCTGGCAACGACCTGGCGCAGGATCTGTTCAACCTTCTGCCATACCGGGCTCTGCTCCGGCAGGCAATCATTCATACCGCGAATAGCTTGGATCTGTTTTGCCACGTTGATACTCGAGAAAAAGAGGTAAAATTTGGCCGCATTATAGGGATTTTCCCCCCCAAGGTAAAATCAGGGAATCCGGATGCGGGATTTAAAATCAGTCACCTGGAAAAAGGGCCACCCAATGTGGCCCTGTTTCGCTCACTCCTTGTCCATCGGGATCCGGTTGGCGGGATCCAGCATGGCGGCGCGGGCGCGAATGCGGCGCTCCAAAGTTGGAATGAGATCCTTGTTGTCGAGCCGATCGACCCGCTGGCCCCCTTCATAGAAGGCACTCTTGTTGGCGGCACCCGCCAGACCAAGATCGGAGACCAGCGCTTCGCCCGGTCCATTCACCACACAGCCGATGATGGAAACATCCATCGGGGTGATGATGTCTTCGAGCCGCTCTTCCAGAGCGTTGACGGTGGCGATCACATCGAACTCCTGCCGTGAGCAGGATGGGCAAGCGATAAAGTTGATGCCACGAGAGCGAATGCGCAGGGATTTGAGGATATCGAAACCGACCTTTACCTCCTCCACCGGATCCGCCGCCAGCGAGATACGCAGGGTATCGCCGATGCCGTCGGTAAGCAGCATACCCAGACCGATGGCAGACTTCACCGCGCCGGCACGGAAACCGCCCGCTTCGGTGATGCCAAGGTGCAGCGGTTGCTCGATCTGCTTGGCCAGCAGGCGATAGGCACCGACTGCCAGGAACACATCGGAAGCCTTGACGCTCACCTTGAAGTCCTGGAAATCGAGGCGATCGAGGTAGTCCACGTGACGCATAGCGGACTCCACCAGCGCTTCGGGGGTCGGCTCGCCGTACTTCTCCTGAATATCTTTCTCCAGCGACCCGCCATTGACCCCGATACGGATCGGGATATTGAGGTCGCGCGCGCAATCGACCACCGAGCGCACCCGCTGCTCGTTGCCGATGTTGCCCGGGTTGATACGCAGGCAGTCGGCACCGTACTCGGCCACTTTCAGGGCGATGCGATAGTCGAAGTGGATATCGGCGACGATGGGGATGCGGGTCTGCTGTTTGATGAGCCGGAAGGCTTCTGCCGCTTCCATGGTGGGCACGGAGACACGGACGATATCGGCACCGACCCGCTCGATCCGCTGGATCTGCTCGATGGTGGCGGCGACATCTGTGGTCTTGGTGTTGGTCATGGTCTGCACGGTAATGGGGGCATCGCCCCCAACCGGTACATTACCAACCATGATCTGTCTGGATTTACGACGAATGATGGGTGATTCGTGAGAAGACATGGGAAACAGATTACTCCTGCGGCAGTGAGAAGCGGGCTGTACGACCGTTGTTGTAACGGCTCATATCAAACGACTGCCCTTTGTAGTCAAGCTTGACGGCCATCGGCGCGCCAATGATGAACTTCAGGGGCTCGGCGCCTTCCAGCACCAGCTCGTCGTTGGCCTTCTTCAGACCACTGAACAGGGTCTTGCCGTTGGCATCCTTCACATCCAGCCAGCAATCGGCGGTGAAGCTCATCTTCAGTTGCGGCGCAGTCGCCGGATCAACGACAGCCTCTTCAGATTCAGTGCCATTGGCGCCGGATACCACAGCATCGGTCGCAGTGCCGACAGCCGCGCTGACATCGTTCGGGGCAATAGCCGCTGAAGCAGGCGCCAGGGTAGCCGTCGCATCGGAGACCACCGCAGGGGCAATCACGTCCGTGGCTGCCGGTGCGTTGGCTGCGCCTTCCACCGGAGCGGTGTTAATTGCATCGGGCGGCGTGATAGCAGGTTCAGCCGGAGTCGAACTGGTTGCACTCATTTCGGTGGCTGCCAGCGCTTCATCACCGGCGGAGCGGCGGGAAGTACTCTGCCACCACCAAGCGACCGAGAGCGCAATCAACACCAGGATCACCAGCCAGGTCACCACCTTGAGCCGACTATCGTTGGCTTGCTGGCGGGAGCGACGGGAGAAGCTCTGCATGTCGATATTGTCGGGAGGGGTCAGACCCAGCTTGTCGTAAGCAGCCAGAATGGTCTCGTCGGGGATCCCGACCAGCTTGGCATAGGTACGCAAATAGCCCCGAATAAAGGTGTGGGACGTGTGCTTGTCGTAGGTATCCGATTCGATAGCGGCGATCAGGGTCAGACGAAGGTGAATGCGGGACGCAACCTGTTCTCGTGTCCAGCCAAGCTGTTCACGGGCGTTGCGCAGCAATTGGCCTGGGCCTACTGCCTGGGAGTCGTCTTGGAAATCGTGTTGCTGTTCAATAGTCATTGGCTAAATAACGCTTGGCTTGTTGCGAAGTGGGATATTGCCTTACCAGCTCAGTCCCGAATTGGTGAAGTAATGCCGGCTTGTCCATTGCCTGCGCCAGCCGAAGTCTCAACCAGAGACTCTCCTCGTTCTCGTCTGACACATCGGCAAAACGGGCGAGGTAGGACTGCACATCAGGCAGCTTGCCATCTTTCATGGAAAGCTCGGCCAAGTCCAGCAATAACCCTGGATTGCGGGGATTATACCCCAAGGCCAGGCGATAGTACTCGCCTGCTTTATCATTTCTGCGATTTTGCAGCGCACAAAGTGCCGCATTTTCATAAGTATCGGCAATTTTTACATAGCCTGGCTGAATAACAGCCTGGTTGAACGCCTGATCTGCCTCGGCATACCTGCCGCGATCACAGAGGAAGGCACCATAGTTGTTCATTGCGTCAGCATTGGACGGATCCATGGCAAGGGCGTTCTTGTAATGGGTCTCGGCTGCCTTGAAATCTCCTACCTTCTGGTAAAAGTAGGCAAAACCGATCTGGATCTGGGGGTTGGAGGGGTCATACTGGAGGGCGCGGTCAAGATTGAACTTGGCCTGCTCGGCATTGCCCTGACGCAGGTACTGGATACCCAGGTCGAGGCGGGTTTGGGCAGCCGCCTTGAGGTCAGGACCCACTTCACGCTGGGTCGAGTTCTGGCCAGCGTAAGTGGTCTCGGTCACACAGCCTGGCAGCGCGCAGAGCGCTGCCACTACGATCAATGTACGTGTATCCATTCCCTGTCTATACAATGGCTTAGCATTTAAACCATTTTGACGGAAATCCCATCCTGTTGCATCCGATTTTTGATAGTTCGCTTGGTACGGTCAATCACGTCACCCACCAGCTGACCACAGGCGGCATCGATGTCATCACCACGGGTCTTGCGGACAATCACGGTAAAACCGTACTCCATCAGCACCTTGGAGAAGCGATCGATACGGCTGTTGCTCGGCTTTCCGTAAGGGTTGCCCGGGAAGGGGTTGAACGGGATCAGGTTGATCTTGCTCGGCGTGTCCTTGAGCACCTTGGCCAGCTCGTGAGCATGCTGCATATCGTCATTGATATGATCGAGCAGCACATACTCGACGGTCACCCGACCACCGTTGGCATTGGATTTGGCCAGGTAACGACGGACACCGGCGAGGAACTCCTCGATGTTGTACTTGTCGTTGATCGGCATGATCTCTGAACGCAGCTTGTCGTTCGGGGCGTGCAGGGAGATAGCCAGCGCCACGTCGATCTGGTCACCCAGCTTGTCCAGCGCAGGTACCACGCCAGAGGTGGAGATGGTCACCCGGCGTTTGGAGATGCCAAAGCCGTAGTCATCCATCATCAGACGCATGGCGGGCACCACGTTGGCGAGGTTGAGCAGCGGCTCGCCCATCCCCATCATCACCACGTTGGTGATGGGACGCTTGCCACCGACCACGCGGGCCGCACGCCACACCTGACCGATGATCTCGGAGACTTTCAGGTTGCGGTTGAAGCCTTGTTGGGCGGTAGAGCAGAACTTGCACTCCAGCGCACAGCCAACTTGAGAGGAGACGCAGAGGGTCGCGCGGTCATCTTCCGGGATGTAGACGGTCTCGACCTCCTGATCGCCCACCTGCAAGGCCCACTTGATGGTGCCATCGGCAGAGCGCTGCTCGCGGCTGATCTCGGGCGCCTTGATCTCGGCGATCGCCTTGAGGCGCTCTTTAAGCACTTTGTTGACGTTGGTCATCTGATCGAAATCATCACACCCAAAGTGATAGATCCACTTCATGACCTGATCTGCCCGGAATGGCTTCTCGCCCAGTTCGACGAAAAAGGCACGCATGGCATCCCGATCAAGATCCAGCAGGTTGATTTTTGTTTCGCTCATCAATGGCCTCAGTTCAAACACTTCATCAATTATTGGCTGACGACGTCAGGGGGCGGCATTGTACAAATAATGGGTCTGGCTTTCCACCTGGAGAATAGAGGGATATTGCGTAAACGGCGAAAACAACAAAGGGAGCCGAGGCTCCCTTGGGTCATCATCCACAAAAATCAGCCGCGCGGGCAGATCTCGTTGTCAGAGAAGAAGTAGGCAATTTCGCGGGCAGCGGATGCCGGTGCATCGGAGCCATGTACTGCGTTGCGATCGATGCTCTCGGCATAACAGGCACGCAAGGTACCAGCCAGCGCCTCTTTCGGGTTGGTAGCCCCCATGATCTCGCGATTGCGACGGATGGCGTCTTCCCCTTCCAGCACCTGTACCATGACAGGGCCAGAGGTCATGAAGCTGACCAGATTGTCATAAAAAGGCTTGCCCTGATGCTCGGCATAGAAACCGGCAGCCTGTTCACTGCTCATGTGCAGCATTTTGGATGCCACCACTTTCAAGCCTGCGCTTTCGAAACGGCTATAGATGGCACCGATCAGGTTCTTGCTGACAGCATCCGGTTTAACGATAGAGAAGGTACGTTCGATGGCCATTGATATCTTTCCTTAACTACAGAGTTTTATTGTTAGAATCCATGTTCGCTGGCGATTATACGTAAACAAAAACCGGAAAAACACACAAACAAGCAACTTTTTATTAAACATCACTCCCTTGCAATCAACATCCACACTCATCTTGACCGAGCAGAGCCGGAAAATATGTGCGCTTGCGCACGATAGTTACCTTAAGCCGCCAAAACCCCATCTTTTGTTCACAATTCGAACAGCATGAAAAAGGCACCCGAAGGTGCCTTGTCTCGCCTATTTGGCTTCCGCCAGCAAGGCCCGCGCTATGGTGCGCATCCCCAGGGTATTGGCTCCCGGCGCCCAGAGGGCATCGCCGTTGTCACTGAAGCAGGCGGCCAGATCGATATGCAGCCAGCCCATCCCTTCGTTGGCAACGAAACGGGAGAGGAAACCCGCCGCGTTGGAGGCGCCACCCGGCCCGCCCCCCTTCACCGGACGGCTGTTGGCCGTGTCGGCGTAATGGGAAGGGCACTGCTGGCGGTGCCAGGGCTCCAGCGGCAACGGCCAGGCTGGCTCATGCTCGGCATCGGCATAGGTCATGGCCCGACTTACCAACCCTTTGTCGAGGCCGAACAGAGCATTGTAGCGCCCACCCAGCGCCATCACAGCAGCGCCGGTCAGGGTCGCGGCATCGATGATCAGCGGTGCGCCGGACTCGCTCGCCAGTTGCAGGCCGTCGGCCAGCACCAGCCGCCCCTCGGCATCGGTATTCACAATCTCGACCGTGGTGCCGTTCTTGTAGGTGAGGATGTCGCCCAGCTTGTAGGCGTGGCCGGAGACCAGGTTCTCGGCGCAGCAGAGGATCAGCTTCACCCGCTTGTCGAGCCCGCGCAGCATAGCCAGCGCCAGCGCACCGGTGACAATTGCCGCACCACCCATGTCGCACTTCATGGTGAGCATCCCCTCGGAGCTCTTCATGGAGTAGCCGCCGGAGTCAAAGGTGATCCCCTTGCCCACCAGCGCTGCCGCCACCGGCGCCTTGGGGTCACGCCCCGGGTTGAAGTCGAGCTCCAGCAGTACCGGTTCGCGCGCACTGCCGCGGCCCACCTGATAGAGGCCGACCCAGCCCGCCTGTTGCAGCGCTTCGCCTTTCAAAATACGATGACTCACCTTGTCCGGCGCCAGCTCGGTAATAAAGGAGGCTGCTTCCACCGCCAGCTCCAGCGGGCCCAACTGCTCCGGGGTGGCATTGGTCATCTCGCGCACCCAGCGGCCGCAGAGCCAACGCGCTTCCAGCTCCTCTCTGTCCTCTTCCGAGGACATGGCCCACTGCAGTTGCACCTCCACCTTGGGGGTTTGCAGCCCTTGGGCAAAAGCCCACTGCTGTTCACGCTCCCAGTGACCAGCCAGGGTCACTTTCTGGATCCCCTGCTGGCAGAGGCGACGGGCCGCCTGCTGGATATCGAGCAGCGGATTGGCCGTCACCAGATGGATCACCATGCCGTCGGCACGGTGAGAGAGCAGCGCCCCCTCCCCCCACTCGGCCGGTGCAAATTCACGACTTAACCAGACATTCATGCGGTCACCTCCTGCAGCCAACGTGCGATGGTGCGCAGACCGTGCCCCTTGGCACCGGTCGCCCAGAGATCGTTGCCCGATTTCTGATAAGAGGCCGCCAGATCCAGGTGCACCCAGCCTTTGCCCTCATCGCGCACGAAGCGGGAAAGGAACGCTGCAGCCGTGGTGGCACCGGCCGTGCCTTCGGCTGAGGCGACGTTGCCCAGATCGGCAAAGGCCGAGGTGAGCTGGCTGGCATGCCAGGGTTCCAGCGGCAGCGCCCACGCCTGTTCGTTTTCCACCTTGGCGGCGGCCAGCGCACGCAGCTGTTCGGTCTCATCGAGGGCAAACACCGCATTGTAGTCGCGGCCCAGCGCCATCTTGGCGGCGCCGGTCAGGGTGGCTGCGTCAAGGATATAAGCTGCACCGCTGTCGGAGGCCGCCATCAGGCCATCGGCCAGTACCAGACGACCTTCCGCATCGGTGTTCTGGATCTCGACCGAGATGCCGTTCTTGTAGGTGAGGATGTCGCCCAGCTTGAAGGCGTGGCCGGAGACCAGGTTCTCGGCGCAGCAGAGAATGAGCTTCACCCGCTGGTTCAGGCCGCGGCTGATAGCCAGCGCCAGTGCGCCGGTCACCATGGCTGCGCCCCCCATATCGGACTTCATCGGCAGCATGTTGTCAGAGGACTTCATGGAGTAGCCACCGGAATCAAAAGTGATCCCCTTGCCCACCAGCGCCGCCACCACGGGCGCATTGCGATCACCGGTCGGGTTGTAGTCAAGCTCCAGCAGCACAGGCTCGCGCTCGCTGCCACGGCCAACCGACCAGATCCCGATATGGCCGGACTCACGCAGCGCTTCACCGGCGGTGATGCGGGCAGTAACCTTATCCCCGGCGATACCACGAATGAGCAACAGGGCCGATTCCGCCAGACTCATGGGGTAGATCTCTTCCGGACAGCCATTGGTGATGTCACGTACCCAGCGAGCCGCCTTGAGCAGCGCATCCAGTTCACGGGCTTCCGCGTCGCTCTGCTGGCCGAAATCCAGTTCACGCGCACCCTTGGCGGCGTAGAACCCCTGGGCGAACGCGTAGCGACTCTCCAGATCCCAGCCTTCACCGACCAGCGTCACCCGCTTGATCCCGCTCGATTCGAGGCGACGGGCGGCGCGCTGAACGGTGCGCAGAACATCCTTCTCCTGACTGGCGGCACCAAGATGGATCAGTGCCTCGTCGCCATTGAAACTGAGCTGGGCGCCCTCGCCCCAATAGGCGGCCGCAGCCTGGGTGGATAACGCTACCTTCATCATGTCAGCCATCGTGTTTGCTTCCTTTTTACTGGCACTATGTATAAGCACTCTTTATGGGAAAGAGCTTATTGGCAAAGAGAGAATAACGAATACAAAAAAGGCCGTGCCCCCGAGGGTCACGGCCTTCCACCATATCACTGAAGCACCACAGGATGCTGCACGTGCAATTCACTCATGTGTAATTAATGGCGTTCAGAGGCAAGGTTCAGGGTGTACTTGGGCAGTTCCACCACCAGATCCTCGTCCGCCAGTTTTGCCTGGCAGCTGAGGCGCGATTCCGGCTCCAGCCCCCACGCCTTGTCCAGCATGTCGTCTTCCAGCTCGTCACTTGGCTCGAGCGAGTCAAAGCCCTCGCGCACCACGCAGTGGCAGGTAGTACAGGCACAGGATTTCTCGCAGGCATGCTCGATTTCGATACCGTTGCGCAGCGCCACATCCAGAATGGTCTCGCCGCTTTGCCCCTCGAGGGCGGCGCCATCCGGACAGAGTACGGGATGAGGAAGAATGATCAGTTTTGGCATATTACACCTTGTTGACGTTTTGTCCGGTCAGCACCTTGCGGATGGAGGCGTCCATCCGGCGGGCTGCAAACTCGCCACTGACAGCATCGGCTGCCTCAATGGCTTCTTTGATTTGATGGGTTGCGCCGCTGTTGCGCATGGTCAGCAGATGGGCGATGGCGGCATCAATCTCGGCACGCTCGGCAGCATTGAGCAGGGCATCGCCATCGGCGGCCAGCGCCGCATTGAGACTCTCGACCACCCGGTCGGCTTCAACCTGCTGCTCGGCCAGCATGCGGGCATCCATATCCTGCTGGGCGTTCTCGATGGAGGCACTCAGCATGTTGAGGATATCCTGCTCCGCCAGCCCGTAAGAGGGCTTGACCTGGATCTCGGCCTGCACGCCGGAGGATTTCTCCATGGCGCTGACCGAGAGCAGACCATCCGCATCCACCTGGAAGGTGACGCGAATATGGGCGGCGCCGGCTGCCATCGGCGGAATACCGGTCAGGGTAAAGCGGGCCAGGGAGCGGCAATCGGCCACCAACTCGCGTTCACCCTGTACCACGTGAATGGCCATGGCGGTCTGACCATCCTTGAAGGTGGTGAACTCCTGGGCGCGGGCCACCGGAATGGTAGTGTTGCGCGGGATCACTTTCTCGGCGAGGCCACCCATGGTCTCCAGACCCAGCGACAAGGGGATAACGTCCAGCAGCAGCATCTCGGCATCGGACTTGTTGCCCACCAGAATATCGGCCTGGATGGCGGCGCCGATGGCGACAACCTTGTCCGGATCGATGCTGGTCAGCGGCGTACGCTGGAAGAACTCGCCCACCAGTTCACGCACCAGCGGCACCCGGGTGGAGCCACCGACCATCACCACTTCCAGCACTTCCACCTGCTCGAGACCGGCATCGCGCAGGGCGCGGCGACAAGCCAGCAAGGTGCGTTTCACCAGCGGGGTGATGAGCTCATCAAACTGGCTGCGGCTCACTGAACCCTGCCAGCCAGCAAAGGTGCACGCCACCTGCTCGGCATCGGTCAGACCGTGTTTGACGGCCGCGGCCACATCCAGCAGCTCGCGCTGCAGATGGGCATCCAGCTCGCCAGAGAGGCCCGCTTGCTCCTTGAGCCAGTCCGCCAGCAGGTGATCAAAATCATCACCGCCGAGGGCGGAATCGCCGCCGGTCGCCATCACTTCAAACACACCGCGGTGCAGACGCAGGATGGATATATCGAAGGTGCCGCCCCCCAGATCGTAGACCGCAATCACCCCTTCCTGACCGGAGTCAAGGCCATAGGCAATCGCGGCCGCGGTCGGCTCGTTGAGCAGCCGCAGTACGTGCAGACCGGCCAGACGGGCCGCATCCTTGGTCCCCTGACGCTGGGCATCATCGAAATAGGCGGGCACGGTAATGACCACGCCGTCGAGATCGCCCCCGAGTGTCTGGGCGCCACGCTCAGCCAGCTTTTTGAGAATTTCGGCCGAGACCTGTACCGGATTGACTAGCCCCTGACGGGTTTGCAGTTGCGGCATGCCATTGTCGGCAGCGATGAACTGGTAGGGCTGCTGGCGGGTATCGATATCGGCCAGCGCCTTGCCCATCATCCGTTTGACCGAGACGATGGTGTTGTGAGGATCGAGAGCCGCTTCGCGCTTGGCATCAATCCCCACTCGAATGGCGTCGCTTTGATAGTGCACCACTGACGGGAGCAGGTCGCGCCCTTGCTCATCGCAAAGGGTATCGGCGTGACCACTGCGAACCGCAGCGACGAGAGAGTTGGTGGTGCCGAGATCGATCCCGACGGCACGTTTGTGCTGATGAGGAACAGCGCTCTGGCCGGGTTCGGCGATTTGCAGTAATGCCATGGGTAATGAAACTTCCAGCGTTAAAGGATCAAGACTCGAGAAGCGAGTCTTCGAATCGTTCCAGCTCTTCGAGGAGCTTGTCGACAAACTTGAGTTTGCGAACGCAATCAGCGGCAACGAGATCTCTGCCGGCGGCAAGAGACTCGGTCAGCTGCTGCATCAACATCTGGTGATCATGCCTGATCTCGCTGCGAAAATCCTTGATGGCGCGCTCAGGGTCGGCGTCATCTTTCAGATCGGCCAGACGCTCGCGCCACTCCAGCTGCTGCATCAGAAATGCGGTATCTTGCAGAGTCTGCTGTTCACCACGGATATCGGTGCCACGCAGGGAGAGCAGATATTCGGCACGGCGCAGCGGCGCCTTTAGGGTGGTGAATGCTTCGTTGATCTGGGCGGCACGTTGCACCGCAGCCAGCTGCTCCCGTTCGGGGGCGGTGGCAAAACGATCAGGATGGAATTGGGTTTGCAGCTGGCGGTAGGTATCAGCCAACTGACGGGTATCGAGCTCGAAGCCTTCAACCAGCCCAAACAGCTCGAAATGATTCATGCAAACCTCTTGGAAACGTTCGTCACAACCTCACTCGCCCCTGGCAAATGAGATGTGGTTGAACGGGTCATGGGCAACCCGCTCAACCACTGACGAAGGATCATTGACGTCAAACAGCTCAGACACTGAAGCTTTCGCCGCAACCACACTCGCCTTTGGCGTTGGGATTGTTGAACTGGAAGCCCTCGTTGAGGCCCTCCTTGACGAAATCCAGCTCGGTGCCATCCAGATGGATCAGGCTCTTGGCATCGACAATAATCTTGACGCCCTGCTGCTCGAACACCTGATCCTCATCGGTCAGTTCATCAACGAACTCAAGCACGTAGGCCAGACCGGAGCAGCCAGTGGTTTTGACGCCGAGGCGCAGGCCAATGCCCTTGCCCCGGTTAGCCAGAAAAGAGGAAACCCGTGCCGCGGCGGCATCTGTCATGGTAATAGCCATACTGCTCTCCGGCGCTTAGAGACCTTTCTTCTGCTTGTAATCGGCGATGGCGGCCTTGATGGCGTCCTCGGCCAGAATGGAGCAGTGGATCTTCACCGGTGGCAGGGCCAGCTCTTCGGCGATATCTGTGTTCTTGATGCCAGCCGCTTCGTCCAGGGTCTTGCCCTTGACCCATTCGGTCACCAGGGAGCTGGAGGCGATGGCAGAACCGCAGCCGTAGGTCTTGAACTTGGCATCTTCGATGATGCCTTCGTCGCTGATCTTCAATTGCAGCTTCATCACGTCGCCACAAGCGGGCGCACCGACCATGCCGGTTGCAACGCTGGGATCGTTCTTGTCAAAACCACCGACGTTGCGAGGATTCTCGTAGTGGTCGATTACTTTTTCACTGTAAGCCATATCTCACTCCTGCTAATTCTGTTGCTCACTGACCCGGTGGATCAGTGATGAGCCCATTCGACCGTGTTCAGATCGACGCCGTCTTTGTACATCTCCCACAGGGGGGACATCTCGCGCAGACGACCGATGGAGTCACGAATAAGCTTGACCGCGTAGTCAATCTCTTCCTCGGTGGTGAAGCGACCCATGCTGAAACGGATGGAGCTGTGTGCCAGCTCATCGTTCAGACCCAGTGCGCGCAGCACATAGGAGGGTTCCAGGCTGGCGGAGGTACAGGCCGAACCGGAAGAGACCGCCAAATCTTTCAGCGCCATGATGAGGGATTCCCCTTCCACATAGGCAAAGCTGACGTTGAGGTTGCCCGGAACACGTTGCTCCAGATCGCCATTGATGTAGACGGCTTCAATGTCCTTGATGCCATTCCACAGACGCTGGCGCAGTGCCAAGATACGCTCGCCTTCACTCACCATCTCTTCTTTGGCGATGCGGAAAGCTTCGCCCATCCCGACGATCTGGTGGGTCGGCAGAGTACCGGAACGCATGCCGCGCTCGTGGCCGCCACCGTGCATCTGGGCTTCCAGACGAACGCGGGGTTTGCGGCGAACAAACAGTGCACCGATCCCTTTCGGACCGTACACCTTGTGCGCAGAGACGGAGAGCAGGTCCACTTTCAGTGCTTCCACATCTACCGGGATCTTGCCCACACTCTGAACGGCATCCACGTGCAGCAGGATCTTGCGGGAACGGCACAACTCGCCGATGGCGGCAATGTTCTGAACCACGCCGATTTCGTTGTTCACATGCATGATGCTGACCAGGATGGTGTCATCACGCATGGCATTCTCGATCATCTCGATAGTGAACAGGCCGTTTGGCATCGGCTCAAGATAGGTCACCTCGAACCCTTCACGCTCCAGCTGGCGACAGGTATCGAGCACCGCCTTGTGTTCGGTCTTGGAGGTGATGATGTGCTTGCCCTTGCTGGCATAGAAGTGGGCAACACCCTTGATGGCCAGGTTATTGGATTCGGTCGCACCGGAAGTGAAGACGATCTCGCGGGGATCGGCACCGATCAGATCTGCCACTTGATTACGGGCCAGATCCACCGCCTCTTCGGCTTGCCAGCCAAAGCGGTGAGAACGGGAAGCCGGATTGCCGAACAGGCCATCCATGGTGAGACACTGCATCATTTTTTCTGCGACACGCGGGTCCACCGGACAGGTTGCCGAATAATCAAGGTAAATAGGCAGTTTCATGTTTTTCTCCGTCACAGTCCGGGTCATACAGAGTCCCGCTGTGGAAAGCACGTTTATAGTTGGACTTTCAAGCTCACATCGCCGTGTTCTGCCCGTTCAACCAGGGACAACACGGTCTTCATTTGTTCATCTTGCTTGCCGGCAATGCGGCGCACATCGGCCTGGCGTACCAGCTCGGCCAGCGTGATATCCCCGAGGAAGCTGGAGATCCGCTCACTCAGGTCGCGCCACAGGGAGTGAGTCAGGCACTGGGTACCGCCGTGGCAACCGCCCTTGCCGAGGCACTTGGTTGCATCGACCGACTCATCGACCGCGGTGATCACTTGACCCACCGAAATCTCGCCTGGGGCCAACCCGAGGCGATAACCACCACCCGGGCCACGCACGCTGCTCACTAGACCATGTTTGCGCAGGCGGGCAAAGAGCTGCTCGAGATAGGACAACGAGATGCCCTGGCGCTCGGAAATATCGGCAAGGGGGACGGGCCCCTGCTCTGCATGCAGCGCCACGTCGAGCATGGCGGTTACAGCGTAACGTCCTTTTGAAGTCAGTCTCATGTGCCTTACCGTCTTGCGAAGCAATTTAATGGGGCACATGGTCACATACCCGACCAAATCAGTCAAGTATATGGTTGAGTAAATCAGTCGGATTAATCCGGTACGCGCGCTTTCTGCACCGAGGTCAGAATACCGCGCAGAATGTTGAGCTCCGCCGCTTCCGGCCGAGCCCGATTGAACAGGCGACGCAGCTTGCTCATCACATGACCCGGATGATCATCAGCAATAAAACCGGTCTTCATCAGGGTTTGTTCCAGGTGCTGATAAAACCCTTCCAGCTGAGCGGCACTCGGGTAGACCATCTCCTCTTCAGGCTCGGCGGCCTGCCCCTGCAGCCAGCGCATCCGCACTTCGTAACAGAGGGTCTGCACCGCCATGGCCAGATTGAGGGAGCTGTAATCAGGATTGGCCGGAATGGCCACGTGGTAGTGGCACTTTTGCAATTCGTCGTTGGTGAGACCGGTGCGCTCACGACCAAACACCAGCGCAACCGGGTGCTGCATCCCCTCAACCACCGACTTTTCGCCGGCCTCACGGGGATCGAGCATGGGCCAGCTCAGGGTTCGAGAACGAGCGCTGGTGCCAATCACCAGACCACAATCGGCGATCGCGTCGTCCAGAGTCGGGACGATACAAGCATTGGCAAGCACATCGCTGGCACCAGCCGCCAGGGCGAAGGCATTGTCATCCGGCAAGGCTTGCGGATCAACCAATACCAGCTGGGTCAACCCCATGGTCTTCATGGCGCGTGCCGCAGACCCCATGTTGCCGGTATGAGAGGTGTTTACCAAAACGATACGAATCTGATCCAACATGCCCAGTCAATCTTCAGTCAAAAATGGCGCGCAATTGTAACATAAGAGAACACAATGTTGGCACCGTAAAAGCCGAGCCATTTCAGAACAAAACTACCCGTTTGTATAACAAACCAGCATGAGGGAAGTGAGAGGGGGGGCTAAACTTGATGGATATCCGATAAACGGCACAGGAGACACCACGCCATGCTTCCTCCCTTTATCTATGAGAGATTGCCCAGCCTCTACCTGCTGGCAGCCATTGCCATTATTACGTTGAGTGATCAGCCCCTGCTCTGGTTTGCAGGCGCCTTACTGTTTATCGCCGGAGCGGTGACCTGGATGATGCGCTCCAGCTACCGGCGTACCGATCTGATTATCTTTCCGAGCAAACGCTGGCTGCAGCCGGAGTGGCTGTATGAAGCGCAGCCCTTCATCTGGCTGGCTGCGGGGCTGGCCATGTCACAGCTGCCCGCCCCTGCGGCACTCATCGCCTTGGTGCCCTGTCTGTGGGCCTGTCGTTGCCTCTGGGCACGGCACCATTATCGTCGCCATGCCCATGGGGTGATTGTCCACTTAAGACGGGATCCCGCCCGGCGCCGTCTGCACCGGAGCCTGCGCTGATTCGGTGCGGGCGCGTTCGATAAACGTCGCCAGATCCATCAGGGGATACTTCACCAGACTTGGCAAGCCATCGAGATCCAGACTGTCCATCAGGTTTTTCACCTCAAGACCCAGTTCAGTATCCCCTTCTATCTTCAGCTTGCGCTGGAAAAAGAGCGAATCCGGATCCTCTTTGCGACCAGCGATGAGGATCAGGTCGTTGGCCGTACCGCTGAAGCAGACATCGGCCTTGTCACACTCGCGAGCCACCACCAGCTGGCCATTCTGCTCACTGATAAACCAGCACAGCTCCAGATCAGAGACTTCGACTTTCAGCCACTTGTCTGCCAGAAACTCGAAATCGCCATCTTCGATAGCCTCTTTGAAAACCCGGGCCAGTAAACTCTCCATCAGCTGCTTTTGCAGATTGAAGGGAACAAGCTTGAGGGGATGGCGCAAGAAGCGCGGAGCCTGTTCGACCAGGCGGCGTTGCAGTTGTTGAAACACGATAGACTCCCTTTTTGCGCATTCAAACACAGGGAGAGTGGCAAGATCCTGTTGGAAATCAAACTTGTGCAGGGTTACCTCAAGAAGGGTAAAGCCACACAAAGCTGCCTCAGGTCAAAAAGCGGGAGTGCATGGCTGCATACAATCAGGGCTCGTTTGCCCTTCATATGCACTCTCGGAGCGTACCAATGGAATTACTCTGTCCGGCAGGCAGTTTGCCGGCACTGAAAACCGCCGTGGATAACGGGGCCGATGCCGTTTATATCGGTTTCAAGGATGACACCAATGCCCGCCACTTTGCCGGTCTCAACTTTACCGACAGCAAACTGGAGAAGGCGGTGGATTATGTGCATCAACATGGTCGCAAACTGCATATTGCCATCAATACCTTTGCTCATCCCGGGGCCGATGCACGATGGAAACAGGCGGTTGATCGCGGGGTGGCCCTCGGCGCCGATGCGTTAATCATCGCCGATCTCGCCGTGCTGGAATATGCCAGCCGCCACTACCCCGAGATGGAACTCCATGTCTCGGTGCAGGCCAGCGCCACCAATGCCGCCGCCATTCGCTTCTATCAGCAGCAATTCAATGTCACACGGGTGGTGCTGCCCCGGGTGCTCTCCATGCATCAGGTCAAGCAACTGGCCCGCGAGACCGATGTTGGCCTCGAGGTGTTCGCCTTTGGCAGCCTCTGCATCATGGCCGAGGGGCGCTGCTATCTCTCCTCCTACATGACTGGCGAGAGCCCCAACACCGTCGGCGCCTGCTCACCGGCCAAGTTCGTCCGTTGGGAAGAGACCCCGAATGGTCTCGAGTCGCGGCTCAACGAGGTGCTGATCGACCGCTATGGCCCGGGCGAAAATGCTGGCTATCCGACCCTGTGCAAGGGGCGTTTCGACGTGGATGGGCAGACCTACCACGCGCTGGAAGAGCCCACCAGTCTCAATACCCTGGGTCTCCTGCCCGAGCTGTTCAAGACCGGGATCCAGTCGGTCAAGATTGAAGGACGCCAACGCAGCCCAGCATATGTGGAGCAAGTGACCCGGGTCTGGCGTGCAGCCATCGATGCCTATCAGGCCAATCCCGAGGCCTATCAGGTTAAAGCTGAGTGGGATGCCCAGCTAGCCCGCGTCTCCGAAGGTAGCCAGACTACCCTCGGCGCCTACCATCGTCAGTGGCAATAAGGAGTCCACCCATGCAATTTTCTCTCGGGCCTCTGCTCTTCTACTGGCCCAAAGCCGATACCGAAGCCTTTTACCATGCCGCTGCCGACAGTCAGGCCGACATCATCTATCTGGGGGAGACCGTCTGCAGCAAGCGGCGCGAACTCAAAGTCGATGACTGGATTGCGCTGGCCCGTCAGGTGGCCAGCTCCGGCAAGCAGGTGGTGCTCTCGACCCTCGCCCTTATCTCCGCCCCTTCCGAGCTCAAGGAGGTGAAGCGGCTGGTCGACAATGGCGATCTAATGGTCGAAGCCAACGATCTCGGTACGGTGCAACTCGCTTGGGAGGCAGGGATCCCCTTCGTCTGTGGTCCCGCCATCAACGCCTATAACGCCGATGTACTGCGCATGTTGCTCAAACAGGGGATGAAACGCTGGGTCATGCCGGTTGAACTGTCCCGTGACTGGCTGATCCAGCTCAATCAGGATCTGGGCACCCTGCGCGACCAATTTGAGGTCGAGGTGTTTGCCTACGGCCATCTGCCGCTCGCCTATTCGGCGCGCTGCTTCACCGCCCGCTCCCTCGACAAGCCCAAGGACAACTGCGAGCTCGCCTGCATCAACTACCCCACCGGACGACTGGCCAACAGCCGCGAGGGGCAGCGGGTGTTCAATCTCAACGGGATCCAGACCCAGTCCGGTTACTGCTACAACCTGGGTAACGAGCTGGCTGGTATGGAAGGTCTGGTGGATGTGGTCAGACTTTCACCGCAAGGGATGGAGACGCTGGAGATGCTGGCCCGCTTCAAAGCCAACCGGCAGGGCAATCAGCCCCTCGTTCTGCAGCAGGATCGCGATTGCAACGGCTACTGGCGCCAGATCCCCGGCATGAGCCTGGTGGAGTAAACCCGCCATACGCCCAACAAAAAGGCCTCATCGCGAGGCCTTTTTTACCACTATCTGGCAGTGGATCAGGAGGGCTGATCACCCTTGTTACGAGCGCTCTGGGCACCTGGCGGCAAGGGCTTGCGCGCCATCAACTCCAGCTCCAGCAGCGCATAGCGGTGCTCGATGAAGTCATAGACGTTGTTGGATAAGGCCAGCTTGAAGTAGCTGATGGCCTCCTTGCGGTTGCCTTTGCCCAGCTCGAACTTGCCCAGATAGAAGTAGGTTTCACACAGGCGCTCGGCAAGCTCCCGGTTATCCTTCACCCCTTTCACCACGTTGCCCATCAGCTGGGAAGCGTTGATCTCGCCGGTATAGAGGCGAACCAGATCCCAGTTCCAGGCATCGTCATCGTACTTGTTGAGACGCTCGCGCATCCGGCTCATGGCGGCCGACGGGTCGAGTTTCTGCTCAGCCAGATAGAGCCAGATCACCCGATAGGGATCTTCCGGCTGCGCCTCGTAGAAACGCTTCATATCGGCCGCGGCCAGCTCGGGACGGTTACCGTAATAGAGGGCGATGCCACGGTTGAGATAGGCATAGTCATAGTCCGGCGCCAGTTCGAGGGCGGAATCGAACGCATCATAGGCTTCGTCGTAATTCTGCTGCTGTACCAGATAGACGCCGATGAAGTTGTAGGCTTCAGCGAAATCCGGTTTCTCCCGCAGGGCACGGTTGAAATCGAGCCGCGCGAGGGAACGCAGACCAACCCGATCAAACACCACGGCACGTTCATAGAACAACTCTGCCCGTTGCTCGGTGGTCAGTTCCATTTCACTGAGCATCTGCCCGAGTCGGGCGAGCGCCAGCTCACTCTGGTAGGAGACCTGCAGGGGGGTCGCCAACACCAGTGAAGCAGGCTGCGGCTTGGGAACCTTGGGGGTGTTAACCTGACTGCTACTGCTGCAACCCCACATGGGAAGCAACAACAGGATACCGAGGAGGTATCCAATCCCTTTCCTGACGTTCAATGAACACTCCGACGCTTACGCTTGACCCCGCATATGGTAAAGGTCAACAGCCGCTTTGTCATGTAGCTGCGCCCCTCTACCTCAAATAAATCAGGATTCGACAGGGTATCCGGCATCGCACCAACCGCGAAAGCCGCCGTCGACGCTGATCACGTTGCGATAACCCATCTGTTGCAGGTTGTCCGCCGCCAGAATTGAGCGAAAACCACCACCACAATAGAGGTAGAGCTCGGTCTCGAGATCCGGGAACTGGGTCTCGATATCCCGCTCAATCACGCCACGACCCAGATATCGGGCAGCGGGCAGATGGCCTTTGGCCCACTCGCTCTCTTCCCGCACGTCGATTAGGTGAAACGTGCGCCCTTCATCCTGCCAGCGCTTGATCTGGTGAACATCGGTTTCGGTGATGCGGGAGCGGATCCCGTCAACCAGCGCCAAAAAACGGGGATTGTGATGCATGACAAACTCCTGTTGTTTAAATCATGTGCGTCAGCAAACGACACGCAGAGATAAGAAAAGAGCGCCATGAGGCGCTCTTCACTGTTACGGCAGGATTTCCTGTTGGTCCGCACCCTCTTTCTCTACCTGGGTGGGCAGCATGTGCTCGCGCTTGACGCCGAGGAACATGGCAAACGCACTCGCCACATAGATGGAGGAGTAGGTACCGAACGCCACACCGATCACCATGGCCACGGCAAAACCGTGGATCAGCGCACCGCCCTTGAGCAGCAGCGCCAGCACCACGATAAAGGTGAGGCCGGAGGTGATGATGGTACGACTCAGGGTCTCGGTCATGGAGAGATCCAGAATGTACTCGGTATCCCCTTTACGCACCTTGCGGAAGTTCTCCCGCAAGCGGTCGAACACCACGATAGTATCGTTCAGGGAGTAACCCACCAGGGTCATCAGCGCCGCCAGTACAGTCAGGTCGAACTCGTACTGGAAGTAGGCAAAGACACCCAGCGTGATCACCACGTCGTGCACCAGGGAGAGAATGCCCCCCAGCGCCAGACGCCATTCGAAACGCACTGCCACGTAGGCCAGGATACAGAGGATGGAGGCCAGCATGGCCAACGCACCGTCTGTCGCCAGTTCATCACCCACGGAAGGGCCGACAAACTCGACGCGTTTGAGCACTGCGCCCTCGTCGAGCTGCTTGGCCGCCGCCAGCACTTCGTTACCCTGTTGTTCTACCTTGACCCCCTCTTTCGGGGTCAGGCGGAACAGCACGTCACGGCTGGAGCCAAAGTGTTGCAGGGTTGCCCCTTCAATCTTCTGCTCTTCCAGAGCGTCGTGGATCTTGTCCAGGCTCACCGACTGCTGGAACCCCACCTCGATGGTGGTACCACCGGTAAAGTCCAGACCCCAGTTCAGCCCCCGATCAAACAGGAAGAACAGGGCTACCACCATCAGCACGGAAGAGAAAACCACACCCGGCTTGGCATAGCGCATAAACGGGATCGGTTTTTCAAAATGTAGAATCTGAAACATTTCTCTATCCTCAGATGGGCAGCTTGTCGATACGCCGTCCACCCCAAGCCAGGTTGATAATGGCACGGGAAACTGTGATGGCAGTAAACATGGAGGCGGTCAGACCAATGCCCAGCGTCAGGGCAAAGCCCTTGATGGCGCCGGTGCCGATACCGAACAGGATCACACAGGTGATCAGCGAGGTCACGTTGGAGTCGGCGATGGTGGAGAATGCTCGATCAAAGCCCAGATGGATGGCTTGCTGAACACCACGACCGTTGCGGATCTCTTCACGAATACGCTCGTAGATCAGCACGTTGGCATCCACCGCCATACCCAGCGTCAGGACGATACCGGCGATACCCGGTAATGTCATGGTGGCACCAGGGATCATCGACATGATGCCGACAATCAGCACCAGGTTCATACAGAGCGCCAGGTTGGCAACCCAACCGAACGCGCGGTAGTAGATCCCCATGAACAGCACGATCACCAGCATGGCCCAGCCGATGGCTTCCATACCGCTGTCGATGTTCTGTTGACCCAGGCTCGGGCCAATGGTGCGCTCTTCCACGATCTGGATCGGGGCGATCAGGGCACCGGCACGCAGCAGCAGCGCCAGGTTGTGGGCTTCGTTGGCGTTGTCGATACCTGTGATACGGAACTGGCTGCCAAGACGCGACTGGATGGTGGCGACGTTGATCACCTCCTCCTGCTTGCGGAACTTGCGCTTGCCATCCGGACCCGGTTGACCGACCGGCTTGTACTCGATGAAGACGGTCGCCATCCCTTTACCGACGTTGTCCTTGGTAAAGTTGGCCATCTTGTTGCCACCCTGGCCATCCAGCTTGATGTTGACCTGGGGACGGCTGTACTCGTCGAAACCGGACTGGGCACCCACGATGTGGTCACCGGTCAGGATCACCCGCTTTTGCAGCACCACGGGACGACCGTTGCGATCGTTGTAGACCTTGGAGCTGGGCGGAACACGGCCGTCGGCCGCAGCCTGGATGTCGGCAGTCTCATCGACCATGTGGAACTCCAGGGTCGCGGTCGCACCGAGGATCTCCTTGGCACGAGCGGTATCCTGAATACCGGGCAGTTCAACGACAATGCGCTCGGCGCCTTGCTGTTGTACCAGCGGCTCGGCCACGCCCAGTTCGTTGACCCGGTTACGGATGATGGTGATGTTCTGCTCGAGGGCGTACTTCTTCACTTCCTTGATCTTGGCTTCGCTCAGACCAGCCAGCAGGATAAACTCATCCCCTTTCTGCTCGGTAGTGAAGGTCAAATCAGGGTTCTGACGACGCAGATGAGAAACGGCGCGTTCCTGATCGGCTTCGTCACGGAAGATCACCTGCACCTGATCACCGACCCGGCGCACGCCGGAGTAACGGATCTTCTGGGTGCGCAGCTCGGAGCGGAAATCCTGCACCATCTGCTCTTGCTGCTTGGTCAGTGCTTCGGCCATGTCCACTTCCATCAGGAAGTGCACACCACCGCGCAGATCAAGACCCAGCTTCAGAGGCGCCGCACCGATGGCTTCGAGCCAGGCGGGAGTGGAAGGTGCCAGGTTGAGTGCGGTAATGAAGTTGTCGCCCAGCTTGTTGGCAACGATATCGCGCGCCTTCAGCTGGTCTTCGGTGTTCTTGAAACGGATCAGGATAAAACCGTGCTCGAATGCAGCATGTTTGACCGGGATCTTGGCCGCTTCAAGGGTCTCTTTCACCAGATCAAGAGTATCTAGCTTGACTTCGGCACCACGGCTGGCAGAAACCTGCAAAGCCGGATCTTCGCCGTAAAGATTGGGGGCTGCATATAGAAAACCGATGGCGATCACCAGGATCACCATCAGGTATTTCCACAGCGGATAGCGATTCAACACGCTGTGCTCCTTGGGAGATTAAAGGGACTGGATAGAACCCTTGGGCAGAACGGCAGAGACGAAGTCCTTTTTGATGGTGACTTGTGTCTGGTCGTTCAGGGCGATCACCAGGTAATCGCTGTCTGCAGCCACTTTGGCAATTTTGCCAACCAGGCCACCGGAAGTGAGCACTTCATCACCCTTGGACAAGGAGCTCATCAGATTGCGGTGATCCTTGGCACGTTTGGCCTGGGGACGATAGATCATGAAGTAGAAGATCAGGCCGAATACGGCCAGCATGATGATCATTTCCATACCACCACCCTGTGCACCCGGTGCTGCGCCTTCTGCATACGCCTTGGAGATAATGCTCATTTAACAACCTCTTATTGATGTAGATTTAAAAAACAAAATTATATGTTGTTATTTAACGTCATTTTCAGCTAACGGAGGCACAGGCTTCCCTTGCCGACGGTAAAACTCTGTTACAAAGTCGTCTAATTTACCCTGCTCGATCGCGTCCCGCAAACCCTGCATCACACGCTGGTAGTAACGCAGGTTATGAATCGTATTCAGACGGGCACCGAGGATCTCGTTGCACTTGTCCAGATGGTGCAGGTAGCTGCGGCTGTAGTTCTTGCAGGTGTAGCAATCGCACTCGGCATCCAGGGTGCTGGTGTCGTTGCGGTGCTGGGCGTTGCGGATCTTCACCACGCCATCGGTGGTGAACAGGTGGCCGTTGCGGGCGTTGCGAGTCGGCATGACGCAGTCGAACATGTCGATACCGCGGCGCACCCCTTCCACCAGATCTTCCGGCTTGCCGACCCCCATCAGGTAGCGCGGCTTGTCGGCCGGAATTTTCGGGCAGACGTGCTCGAGGATGCGGTGCATGTCCTCTTTGGGTTCACCCACCGCCAGACCACCGACCGCATAACCGTCGAAACCGATCTCCAGCAGCCCCTTGAGGGAGACATCCCGCAGATCTTCGTAGACCGAGCCCTGAATGATGCCGAACAGGGCGTTCTTGTTACCCAGCGCATCAAACTTTTCACGGGAGCGCTTGCCCCAGCGCAGGGACATCTCCATGGACTTGCGCGCTTCTTCATAAGTGGCCGGGTACGGAGTGCACTCGTCGAAGATCATCACGATGTCGGAACCCAGATCGTACTGGATCTCCATGGACTTCTCGGGGTCGAGGAAGATCTTCTCGCCATTGATGGGGTGACGGAAGTGGACGCCCGCTTCGGTGATCTTGCGAATATGGCCCAGGCTGAACACCTGGAAACCACCGGAGTCGGTCAGGATCGGGCCCTGCCAGTTCATGAAGTCATGCAGATCGCCGTGGGCACGCATCACTTCCTGACCCGGACGCAGCCAGAGGTGGAAGGTGTTACCCAGCAGGATCTGGGCGCCGGTTTCACGCACTTCTTCCGGGGTCATCCCCTTGACGGTGCCGTAAGTTCCGACCGGCATAAAGGCCGGCGTTTGTACCACACCACGTTCGAAGACCAGTTGACCGCGACGGGCACGGCCGTCGGTGGTTTTAAGTTCAAATTTCATTGCTACCTCGGCTGCGTCAGATAAACAGTCTGACAATAGGAGGGCCGCTCACGGCCCGGTAAATAAGCTGAAGCTTATGCTTCAACCTGGCGACGGGTGACGAACATGGCGTCCCCGTAGCTGAAGAAACGGTACTGCCCGGCCACGGCTGCCTGATAGGCCGCCATCACGTTGTCATAACCGGCGAAGGCGCTGACCAGCATGATCAGGGTCGACTCCGGCAGATGGAAGTTGGTGACCATGGCATCGACAATCTGGAACTGATAGCCAGGGAAGATGAAGATATCGGTGTCACTAAAGAAGGGCGCCAGCGGTTTGCCCTGCGCCAGGGTGACCTTGGCCGCGCTCTCCAGCGAACGCACCGACGTGGTCCCCACCGCGATCACCCGACCACCACGAGCACGGGTGGCCGCGATGGCATCCACCACCTCTTGCGGCACTTCCGCATACTCGGAGTGCATGTGGTGATCTTCAATCTTCTCTACCCGCACCGGCTGGAAGGTCCCCGCCCCTACATGCAGGGTGACGAAGGCCGTTTCAACCCCTTTGGCCCGAATTTTCTCAAGCAGCGGCTCATCAAAGTGCAGACCGGCGGTCGGCGCGGCAACGGCGCCCGGCTTTTGATTGTAAACGGTCTGGTAGCGCTCCTTGTCGGCATCCTCGTCGGGACGGTCGATATAGGGGGGCAGCGGCATGTGGCCGATGGCCTCCAAAATCTCCAGCACCGGACGCGGGTCTAGGAAGTGGATCTCGAACAGGGCGTCGTGGCGGGCGCGCATCTCTGCCTCCACACCACCATCCATGATCATCCGGGTGCCGGGCTTGGGCGCCTTGGAGGCACGGACATGGGCCAGCACGCTGTGCTCGTCCAGAATGCGCTCGACCAGTACCTCCAGCTTGCCGCCGCTGGCCTTCTGGCCAAACATGCGCGCCGGAATGACACGGGTGTTATTGAATACCAGCAGGTCACCCGGATTGAGCTGATCCAGCACATCCACAAATTGACCGTGGCGCAGGGCGCCAGTTTGACCATCGAGCTGCAACAGGCGGCTGGCGGTACGCTCTGCCATCGGATAGCGGGCAATCAGCTCGTCTGGCAGATCAAAATGAAAATCGGATACTTGCATCTTTCACCTCGGGGGGAATCGGCGGCTAGTCTAGTTATCCCCATCTTCCAAGGCAACCCAAAAGACCAAAAACCCAAGAGAGACAAGGGGTAGCGAGCAATATTGAGACACAACTCCGGTTAATGATTCTTTAATGTTCTGTATTGACCCTGATCATGTTTTGCCAGTTGGGGCTGGGCTAGGGTGAAAGCAGATACACAAGGAGGCCCACCATGATGACCCTATCCGAAATCATGACCGAACATCCCTTCACTCTGGGTCCGTCAAACAGTGTCAAACAGGCGATGGACCTGATGCAGCAGGAGCGGATCCGCCACATTCCCATCGTCGACGAGCAGCATCACCTGCTGGGGTTGGTAACCCTCACCGATATCCTGGCCACCCGGGAATCCAAGCTGCTGCTCATCAGCCCGGAGCGGGAAGCCGAATTTACCGACAGCGTGCAACTCGACGAGATCATGACACGGCAAGTGGCGAGCGTAGATCCTCACGCCGGCATCAAGGAGGCGGCACTTTACCTGCAGCGGCACAGATATGGCTGCCTGCCGGTACTCAAAGGACGCAAGCTGATCGGCATTGTCACCGAGTCGGACTTCATTGCCGTGGCCATCAACCTGCTGGAATTGATGGAAGAGCAGGAACCACCTACCGACTTTTGACAGATCTAGATGTAATTAAATTACAATAAAAGCGTTTTCAGCCGTCGAAATAAGCTAAAATGATGAAACACTTTCATTTTGATTGAAAAATTACACCAAATACTTGCCTTGTGATCTGTGTCACACTATCATCCTCTCATGCAATAGTTGCCGAGGGGGAGACGAGGGATTGTGCACCCATTATCTTCCTCTCATATGTCTGCAAGTTTGCACACCCCGTAGTTAGTCTTTGCTGTAAAGCATCTGTTTATATAGCCATTCCTTGTTTGATGACCCGGCCCTGTCGTTGCGATAGCGCCGGGATTTTTTTATCTGCGCCTTTCTGCCTCCCCTTGCCAGCACATCCCCATCGCTGCAAGCAGCTGCCTCAACCTCCTGCGCCACCTGTTTGCACCACCGTTTATCTCATCGCGTCATCGTGACTCTGCACACCCCTTCTTATGCCTTGAAAAGGCGATGTAGCGCACAGATATTGAACCACGACAAGGAGTTATCTCAGTAGGCCTGAGATATTCATGTTAGGTACAGCCATAGTGAGCTATCTAATAAGTAGATTTAAGCGATTCAAAATTGCGGCTTTTATCGATTAGCTGAAGCCCCTATGATGAATCCATCGAAAGTTAAGCGCCTCGTCTGGCAAGAGTCTTCAACACCAGACCGGCATATATACATCACCAAGGAGCAATTACATGTCTACCTACATCAACACTGAAATCAAGCCGTTCAATGCTACCGCCTACCACAATGGCAAATTCGTTCAGGTGTCTGACGCTGACCTGAAAGGCAAGTGGTCCGTGGTCTTCTTCTACCCGGCTGACTTCACCTTCGTTTGCCCGACCGAGCTGGGCGACCTGGCTGACAACTACGCTGAATTCCAGAAACTGGGCGTCGAGATCTACTCTGTCTCTACCGACACCCACTTCACTCACAAAGCATGGCACGACACCTCTGACACCATTCAGAAGATCCAGTACCCGATGATTGGTGACCCGACTGGTACCATCACCCGCAACTTCGGTGTGATGATCGAAGAAGCTGGTCTGGCTGACCGCGGTACCTTCGTGATTGACCCGCAGGGCATCATCCAGATCGTCGAGATCAACGCTGGTGGTATCGGCCGTGACGCACTGGAACTGCTGCGCAAAGTCAAAGCGGCCCAGTACGTTGCCTCCCACCCGGGTGAAGTGTGCCCGGCTAAATGGAAAGAAGGCGAAGCCACTCTGGCCCCGTCCCTGGATCTGGTAGGCAAGATCTAAGCCTCCCGCTTCCAAGACCGGCCCGCTTCAGGGCCGGTCTGCTTTCCGGCCTTGCCAAATAGACCTGAAAGCAGACCGACTCACATTTAATGCCAACTCGCCATTACAAGAAGGAATTCGACCATGTTGGATACCAACCTCAAACAACAGCTGAACACCTATCTGCAGTACATCGTCAATCCCATCGAGATCAGCGTGTCCGGCAACGACAGCGACAAATCTGCAGAGCTGCTGGCACTGGCCAGCGAGATCGCCGAGATGTCACCCAAGATCACCCAGACCTCTGGCACTGCCGCTCGCAAGCCTTCCATGAGTGTCGCGCCGCAGGGCCAAGCCCCGCGCGTTCACTTTGCCGGCATCCCCATGGGTCATGAATTTACTTCTCTGGTACTCGCCCTGCTGCAAAGCGGCGGCCACCCCTCCAAGGCCGATGCGGCAGTGCAGGAGCAGATCCGCAATCTCAAAGGTGAGTTCCACTTCGAGACCTATATCTCCCTCTCCTGCCACAACTGCCCGGACGTAGTACAGGCCCTCAACCTGATGGCGACCCTGAACCCCGGCATCACCCACACCATGATCGACGGAGCCCTGTTCCAGGAAGAGGTCGCCGAGCGTCAAATCATGGCGGTACCGAATGTTTACCTGAACGGTCAACCGTTCAGCCAGGGCCGTATTTCACTCGAAGAGATCGTCGCCAAACTCGACACCGGCGCCGCAGAGCGCAAAGCTGCCGAGCTGAATGAGAAAGCTCCCTACGACGTACTGGTGGTGGGCGGTGGCCCGGCCGGCGCCGCAGCGGCCATCTATGCCGCTCGTAAAGGCATTCGCACCGCCATCGTTGGCGAACGTTTCGGTGGTCAGGTGATGGACACCGTCGGCATCGAGAACTTTATCTCCGTGCCCTATACCGAAGGCCCCAAGCTGGCCGCCAGCCTGGAGCAGCACGTCAAAGAGTACGGCGTTGAAGTGATCACCGAGCAGCGCGCCGCCGCCATCAGCAAAGATGGATATGTGAACGTGGATCTCGCCTCTGGCGCCACTTTGAAGAGCCGCGCCGTGATCCTGGCTACCGGTGCCCGCTGGCGTGATCTGAACGTACCGGGCGAGCTTGAGTACCGCACCAAGGGCGTGGCCTACTGCCCGCACTGCGATGGTCCCTTCTTCAAGGGCAAGCGAGTAGCTGTGATCGGTGGCGGTAACTCCGGCATCGAGGCAGCGATCGACTTGGCTGGCATCGTCGAGCATGTGACTGTGGTGGAGTTCGCCGACACCCTGCGTGCCGATGAAGTGCTGCAGAAGAAGGCTCGCTCCATGAGCAATATCGACATCATCATGAGCGCACGCACCACCGAAGTGATCGGTGATGGCAGCAAGGTGGTCGGTATGGACTACGAAGATCGCACCACAGGTGAGATCAAACACCTGGCGGTGGCGGGTATCTTCGTCCAGATCGGCCTGGTACCGAACACCGAGTTCCTGAAAGGGAGCGAGATTGCCCTGACCCGCTTTGGCGAGATCGAGATCGATACCAAGGGCGCGACCTCCCTGCCCGGCGTCTACGCCGCAGGGGATGCCACCACGGTACCGTTCAAGCAGATCATCATCTCCATGGGTGCTGGCGCCACCGCCGCACTGGGTGCGTTTGATTACCTCATCCGCAACCCGGCTCCTGAAGCGACCCAGGCTGATGCTGTGACCGCCTGATAAACCCAGCGCAACAAAAAGCCGACGCCCGATGAAGTAAACACGAGCGTCGGCTTTTTTATATCTGCATCGATGCGCAATAAAAACCCCGCAGCAAATGGCGGGGTTGTTCATGACTGGACTTAAACGACGGGCATCACTCCAGCAAGAAAACAGCCTCGATATTATCACTTACCGTGATCTGCTGTTGTTGATAGCTGTTGTCCGCCATATCCGGCGCGGGAGCAGCCATCGCCATGGCCTGCACCACCTTCAGGTTGCGGCTGTAGGCGGTAATGGGCGAAGCATTGCGGTACTCCACACTGTAGACCTTGCCAAGCTTCATCCCGAACGCCTTGGCCAGAGATTCAGCTTTGGTTTTGGCATCCTCAACTGCATTCAAACGTGCCTGCTCCTTGATGACCTGCGGCGATTTCAACCCGTACTCAATCTGGGATACGGACTCCAGCTCGGCTTTGAGTGCGGTATCCATCAGGGGGCTCAATTTATCCAGTTGATAGAGTTTGACCGCCAATTGCCGTTGGGCACGATATCCCAGCAATACCGGCTTCTTGTTCTCGCCATACTGATATTCCGGAGAGACCATCAGGTTGCCAGCCTCAACATCGCTGCGCTTGATCCCCAACCCTTCCAGTTGGCTGAAAAAGGCTGCGACCTTGGTATCGACCTGCTGCTTGGCCTTGAGGCCCTGCTTATCCAGTGCACTCACCGCCACATTGAGGGTGAGCATATCGGGTTCGGTCTTCTGCTCGGCATAACCGCTCACCACCAGATGGGGCACTTGCGGCACTTCAATCGCCAGCAGCGGAGCACTGACAACCAGAGCGGAAAGAGTAAGAAGGGGACGCCACATAGAAAAAAACCTCAATCGGAAAGATTGAGGCCATTATGCCCGTGCAGCTACGGGATTTATATATCGTGCAAGGGGGGGATCTGATCCAGTATCTGATTGGTCAGATCGAGACTAATGGTGACCATGCTGCCGGGATCCTGGCTCTGGTTTGCCATATCCAGCGCAGGAGCCGCGCCACAGACCAACACCTCATCATCGAAATGGAACGAGTCCCACGACAGAACGTGTCCTTGCACCGCCTGTCCGATATTGGTGCCACCACTATCCTCCTCCATCGCAGACCAAGGGATGGTATCAGATGGCCCTAGCAAATCTTGCAACAACGGAGAGTGAAAACTGGCCAGCGGATACTCCTGCTGCCCCTGATGATGGCCAACCAGAATCATGTTATGGGCAGACTCGGTATCCATGACCGGCACATAAGTGATAGAGGCCGTAGCGAAGTCAACATAGAGCGAGCCCGCTACATCACCGGCCTCATTCTCAATCTCCATCCCATCCAGCCGATCCCCCGCGATCGAGGCCTGATAGCCAAACTGGCCTGCGCAGGTAATGTTCCCCTGCCCATCCCAGCTATAACGGATGCCATCAATGTCGACCCAGTTGAATGACTGCATGATTACCCCTCTCCTCTACTGCCGCTATCTTATCCATCCCCTTAGGGAAAAAACAGGGGCCAGGTAAGCCCGGCCCCAAGACAAGGTTACGGATCAACCTTCAAGTTACCGTCATCCAGCAACTTCTGAATAATCTGCAAGTCACTGTTACCCAGGGTCGTCAAGTCAATACTGTCAAATTTTATGACGTGGGTGGTTCCTCCATTCGTACCATCCAAATCAATAGTCAATGTTGATTTGTTTGTGCCTGGCCCATCACTACTGAAATTGAGGTACGCATCAAGCGAACCAGAGTTGGCATGTTCGCCAGTGAGCAGCTCGCTTATATCCAGTACATCTCCGCCAGAGCCGGTGGTGAAGTCTTTGATGACATCCACACCACCGATATCACCCGCCCCCCACTTGAAGGTATCGCTGCCAGAGCCACCTACAAGAGTATCCGAGCCTAATCCACCGATCAGGATGTCATTACCTAATCCACCGATAAGCTGATCATCTCCGCCCAACCCCTTGAGTGTATCGTTATCGGCACTGCCATGTATGATGTCAGCCATAGCTGTGCCGGTGAACACATTGCCAGCTTCGATGGTGACATGCAGATTCACGCTCGAAGTGGCATCGTTGTCGGCATCCTGCACTACCACCTGGAAGTCGAGGTCCGCATCCACGGTGGTGGTCTGGGTCTTGATAAAGCCGATATCGGAGACCTTGACCACATCGTTGTCGCTTTGGTCGGCAAAGCTGGTGAGACCATCGAAACCATCATTGAAGTCGCGGTCATAGTTGAGCGCGACGCTGGTGGTGATGTCTTCGACCGACGTCAGGATCTGCGCCCCGTAGATCTGCCAGCTCTCACCGGCGGCGTTGTAGTCATTGCTCTCGATGACGATCGCACCATCGTTGTTGTCCAGGGTGATGCCATAGACGGCCAGGGCAGCCAGCGCCGTTGCACCGCTGAAATTGCGGTAGATGTCGCTGTTGCTGACCACCAGCGCCCTGGTGGTCGTAACACCTCCGGCACCGACCAGCTTCAGCACGATAACCAAATCCTCATTGTTGATGCCATCGAACTTCAGGTAGACGCCATCAGCACGACCGGTCGGGGTCAGCCCCAGGTTGCCGGTGGGGTTGGAGGTATAGAAGTTCAGGTCCAGCACTTCGCCCTTGCCAATGGTGTCGCCCGCCACCCCGTTCTCGCTGTTGGACAGAGAGACGTAGGAACTCGTCTGGGTGAAGGTCTCACCATTGACGAAGACGTTGGTGTTCGTGCCTCCCGTCTGCAGATTGTTGCTACCGGTGCCACCACCGGTCTCGGCGTAGCTCCTGAACTGCACGAAGAAGTCAGTGGCCAGCTGAGAAACCGCCACCTCCGGATTGGTGGTATCCACCGTGCTTCCACCCGGCACATAGCCCGTGATACCCAGCGAAGCGCTGGTTTTCAGCACCTGGAAGCCCTCGATCGGCCCGTCCAGCGTCACCGTGTAGGTGCCGTTCACCTTGTCGAAGGTCAGGGTACCGGTAGCCTCTTCCTTGACGCCGAGGTTGGCCGGGTTCGGCGCGTAGTCGAACTCGATATCGAAGGTCGCGGTGGTAGCGCTCTCCGACACCCAGGTCACCGATTGCGCGCTGATCGCCGTGCCACCGACATTGCCCGTCAGCATGATGGACTTGAAGTCCGAGTCCGCCGCACTGAAGGGACCACTGCCACGAGTATCGGCACCGGTGCTGTAGTCGAACACGCCGGTAGCTCCGCCCGGGTTGCCACTGTTGGAGTACACCAGGTTCGAGGTTGCCAGGATCGCCGGCACGTCGTCCTCGACCTGGATCAGGAGATCACCGGCCAGCGGCACCGGATTTCCGCCGTTGGTGGCCTTGACTGCCTCGGTCAGGTTCAGCGTGAGGATTTCGTTGTCGTTGCCGTTGGCCAGCGGGTGATCCAGCGGACCGCTGAGCGTGAAGGTGTAAGCGCCATTGGCCTGCACCACCAGGGTGAAGATAGTGGCCGCGCCCGCCATCGCCGTCAGGGTATTACCGACGACGTTGTAGGTGACAGCCACACCATCAGAGGTCAGGGTCGGCAGGAACGCCGGCGAACTCTGCAGGCTGAAGGTGGCAGGACCGTTGCCGATCAGCAGCTCGGTCAGGCTGCCGGTGGCAACCGTGGTCTGCAGATCGTTATCGGTAATACCACTGGGCAGTTCGTCCTCGTCCACCCTGCCGATCACCGGTGCAGCATCCTCGATATTGACCGTCAGCGTGGCCTGCGACGGGTCGCCGTCCTTGTCGATGATCACGTAGTCGAAGCTCTCGCTGGTATCCGACGCAACGCTCTGCGGCGCAACGTAGCTCCAGGTGCCGTTGGTAAAGTTGAAGCTCAGTTTGCCGCCCAGATCGGTGACGATGTTGCTCAACTGGCTACCGGCGATGCTACCGCCCGTACTCACCGCAATGGTGCCCACGCCGTTCCAGGTGTAGGTAACCCCATCGATCTCGATCGACAGCACCCGACCGGCGCCATCGGCGCCAAAGGCATCGTCGTCACCGCCACCCACGACATTGTTGTTGCCGAGCAGGACGTTGCCGCTGACCGTGTTGCCCGATATCTGAGTGAGCAGCGCGTCGATCAGATCATCGAAGTCGGTCACCAGAATCGGCGAGCCGCTGCCATCCAGGTCGACATCCTGCAGCCGCGGCCCGTTGATGCCGTCCCCCACCCCAATGGTGGTGACGTTGATGCCGTTACTGTCGATGAAGTTGTTCCAATCCGTCGCCGTGCCACTTTCCAGCGAGTTGTTGACACCGGTATCGACATTCGGATTGCCGTCGCTGATGAAGAATACCTGGTTGCTCCAACCCGGTATCGGGTTGTAGACATCCATGGTTTGCTCAACTGCCGCCGTGAAGTTGGTATTGCCGTTGAAGGGACGGTTGGCCAGGATGCTGTCAATCAGCGACTCGAAGGCCGCCAGCGAACTGATCGCAGTGTAAGAAGTAGCCCCGGTGGAAAACGCCACGATAGTGATCTGCACGGTACCGTCGGTGCCGTTGAACAGCGCCTGGCCTGCCGCCCGCACAGCCGCCATCATGGTGGCGAACTCGGTACCGTTGATACTGCCGCTGGAATCCAGCACGAACGCGACGTTGAAGTCCTTGCCGCTGGACTCGGCAACGATAGCCGTGTCGTTCTTCGCCACCGGCGTATCGTCATCGACATTGATAGCCAACGTGCCGGTCGCGGTATCGCCATCGCCATCGTTCACTTTATAGTTCAGGGTAAACGCCTGGTTGTTCTCCTGATCAGCATTCGCATGTTGAATAGGCGAATTCTGCGTCACGCTATACGCCCCAGTAGCCGAGTTCAGGGTTACTGTCAGCACTGTGGTCGCCCCCTGTTTGACCAACAGAGCGCCTGCGGGATTCGTTTCATAAGTAAATTCAGCCGGCGCCCCCGTAGTCAGCCATTGCACACTGCCTGCGCCGTCAGCACCGAAGCTGTGACCCAAGGTACCACTGATGTTGACCGCATTCGGGTCGTCGCCCGTGCCGCCAGCTATGCCGCCCGCCAGGGCATCATCGTCCAGTTGCACTGCTGCGTTAGCGCTGACCGTCGGGGTGTCGTCGTCGACGTTGATGGTCAGGCTGCCATCCACGCTGTCTTTGTCGGCATCGGTAACACGGTAGCTCAGCATGAAGGTGGCGTCGTTCTCGTCATTGCTGTTGGCATGCTTGATCGGCGCATTCTGCGTCACGCTGTAGGCACCCGTGGCGCTGTTCAGCGTCACCGTCAGCACGGTCACGCCAGCCTGTTTGACCAGCAGTGAACCACCAGACCCCGCTTCATAGGTGTAACCGCCCGGTGCACCACTGGTCAGCCACTGGATGCTGCCAGCGCCGTCAGCACCGAAGCTGTGACCCAAGGTACCACTGATGTTGACCGCATTCGGGTCGTCACCCGTGCCGCCAGCTATGCCGCCCGCCAGGGCATCATCGTCCAGTTGCACTGCTGCGTTGGCGCTGATACTCGGGCCATCGTCTTTGAAGCTGATAACTTTACCGATATCTAGTCGACCGCTAGTGTGGTCACCATCCTTATCGGTAACGGTCAGTGTCAAACTTATATGGCCAGAGCCGAGGAATTTGACTTCATCGGAGTCAGAAGTCGGATGTTCAATAGCTCGTAATTGATCAAGAGTTACTTTACCGCTGCCGTCAACGCTAAGGTTAAACACCAACTGACCGGTGGTAGCAGTGCGTCCTTCAAGGGTCGAGCCATTCATGCTCAGCTGAACTTGCTCACCAGTGGCGGTATCAATCAGACCAGAGTTGGCATTTTGTACATTCAGGCTGTAGCTCTGGGATCCCAGACCATCAGCCCCCGGCTGTACGTTGAACACACCACTAAAGTCAGCAGTTGCATCATGATTGAGGTTGGACTCATCGACCTGCAACTGCACAGCACCGCCCCAAGTAACAGTGGTGCTGACATCGTTGTAGTCGTAATCCGAGTTGAGGGTCATATCCTCCCAGTTCTGGTTGCCTGCGCTACCGGTATCCTGCAAATGTGAACCGCCAGGGTTGAGGCTCGCATCGCTGAACACGATGTTGGCACCATCGGCCCCACTCAACGCAGTGCTGCCAACGAATGCCTGCCACTTGCCATTAATAAACTGGAATGTGACAGCGGCACCATCTACAAGACCGGGATTGGCTCCTCCATTGGGGATAACAAAGAACCCGGTATGAGCAGGATCCAGCGAACTGATATCTGTCTGGCTTCCCACACTCTGACTGTGCACATTTGCCCAGATGACTTTGCCGGACAACGGAGTGCCATCATCACCTTTGATATAGTAGCCATAGCTATTTGAATAACCGGCGTTGCTACCCAGGAAGGTGACTGAGGAAGTCAGGGACAGCTCACCCACCTGGATTGTCGGTGTATCATCGTTAATGGTGACGGCAAGTACGCCACTGGCACTGTCCCCATCGCCATCTGTCACCTTGTAGCCCACATTGAGGGTGAGATTGTCTTCGGTATCAGTCCCTGTGTGCATCAAGGGCTGCAGAAGTTTCACCGAGTAGGCACCAGTGCTCGGGTCGGTAATGGTGACCGTCATCAAGAGACCGCGAGTGGAGCTGATAGACAAGGTTCCACTTTGGGCATCCCACGTTGAGGTCACACTTTCACTTCCCAACGCAGTAGGCCCGGAGAGTTCAAGCGATTTGAGGCCATCAGCCCCAGCCTGATAAACCAGATTGCCCGTGACGCTGGTATTGGCCCCTGCAACATCACCAGAGCCACCATTGATCCCGCCGACAAGTCCTTCATCATCAAGAACCAAAGCAACCTGAACATTGCTGGCTTTGGGGCCGTCATCCTCGAAGCGGAACACGCCGTTGGCGCCCAGGTCCACAGACGCGCTGGCGCTATCGCCGTCGGCATCGGTCACGGTCTGCACCAGGGTCAGCACACCCTGACCCAGCGTCAGTGCCACGCTGTCATCCGCATTGGTGGTGTCGCCGTGCCAGACGTTGTCCAGCAGGGCCAGGGTCACTTCCCCGGTGGTCGGGTTGATGGTCAGGGTGAAGTAGTCCACCCCACCGGCGCTGCCGGTGATGACGTTGCCCACCTGATTGAGCACGATGGCGGCACCCTGCCCGTTGGCCGCAGCCGGATCGACCGCATACAGGCCGCTCGCCACATTGGTACCGGTCAGCGCCAGGCTGTAGCCTATGCTGCCCGCCCCGTCGGCCCCGAAGGCCGGGTTGAACTGGGCCTGCACAGTGGCCGCACTCAGGGTGGCACTGGCCACCCCGTCGCTGCCAACGCCACCCAGGCTGACCAGGCTTTCATCCACGCTCGCACCCAGACTCGGCGCTTTCTCTGCCAGCCCGGCCCGCGGGCCGTCATCCTCGAAGCGGAACACGCCGTTGGCGCCCAGGTCCACAGACGCGCTGGCGCTATCGCCATCGGCATCAGTCACGGTCTGCACCAGCGTCAGCACCCCCTCGTCCACGCTCAGCGCCACGCTGTCATCCGCATTGGTGGTGTCGCCGTGCCAGACGTTGTCCAGCAGGGCCAGGGTCACTTCGCCGGTGCTCGGGTTGATGGTCAGGGTGAAGTAGTCCACCCCACCGGCGCTGCCGGTGATGACGTTGCCCACCTGATTGAGCACGATGGCCGCCCCCTGGCCGTTGGCCGCGGCCGGATCGACCGCATACAGGCCGCTCGCCACGTTGGTACCGGTCAGCGCCAGGCTGTAGCCTATGCTGCCCGCCCCGTCGGCCCCGAAGGCCGGGTTGAACTGGGCCTGCACAGTGGCCGCACTCAGGGTGGCACTGGCCACCCCGTCGCTGCCAACGCCACCCAGGCTGACCAGGCTTTCATCCACGGTCGCGCCCAGAGCCGGCGCTTTCTCTGCCAGCCCGGCACGCGGGCCGTCATCATCGAAGCTGAATACCGACCGCTCGCCCGCAATCAAACTGACAGTGGCACTGTCGGTCACGCTATCGCCATCTCCGTCCACACGGGTCACGCTGTATTGCAGTCCCAGACTGCTCTGTCCACTGAGCAGCAGCAACAGTGATTCATCAAACAAACCGGTGTTGTCATGAGACAAGGCTTCAAACTGGGTGGTCTGCAGTTGGGATACCCCATCTACCACCACAATCTTGATGCTGAAGACCACATCTCCTTCACCATCAACCCCTTGCAGCTCGGTCGCGCTAACTGCATTGAGGGTAATCTCACCACCTTTGGTGGCCGACAGGTTGGTGGCAACCCCCGCTTCGCCAATTCCGACAAAGCTGAAACTGCCGGTGATGCTACCTGCACCATCAGCACCGTAGCTGCCACTGCTGGTAAACAGTGACAGCAAACCACCTTCAATCGCAGTTGTAGCCCGGGCCAGTGCACCCTCTACGTCATCACTGACATAGCCGTCATTCACATCACTTTCGCTGTAGGTATCCTCTTTGCCAACCGTCTCGTCCAGACTGGCCGACAATCCACCCAAATTAGCCTCTTCGGCCACCCCCACATCCTGGATAGGCACATCATCCTGAATAACGATGTCCAATGTTGCGCTGGCTGTATCACCGTCATCATCAGTCAAGGTCACCGTTAGGCTCTCACCCAATTGCAGGTCAGAAGCGGGTTGTTGATGAGCTTCATTATCAAGGAGGGTATAGCTGTAGGAGACACTGCCGTTACCGGTAACGGGATCGTAGGTTATTGCGGTGATTTGCAATCCATTGCCCAGCGGTGTCTCAATGGATACAGGCAGAGCAACCACAGTGCCATTGCTGATCAACTGGATCACCCCGATCGCCAGCGTTTGCACGCCATCGGGGGCGCTGAAGGTAAATACTCCACCTTGAGTCAACGCTGTCGCATTGGGGGTTGAACCATCCGCCAGATTGGCATCCCTGACCAACACCTCTCCCCCTTCCAGGGTAAGCCCATCAAGGCCAACCTCCTCATCTACCGGAGTAATGGAGATAACGAGTGTTGAAGTCACTGTGTCCTGGCCATCAGTTACCTGATAGTTCACCGGGGGAACTGCGCCATCATAGTTAGGAGCCGGAGTAAAGGTATAGCTCCCATCCGGATTGATGATCAGCGTGCCCACTCCGGTAATGGTGGCAGCAACACCGGCAGGGACTCCGATATTGATACCCCAGTCATATGAAATGATAGAGGCATCAGCGGGTCCATCTGGATTGGTACTATTGTCGAGCAAATTCCCACTGACCTGAGTGTCTTCCAGGGTCACGGCGGTTTCGCCCAAATCATCAAGCTGATTTTCAAGAATCAAATCTTCGGCCTGATTTTCATTGATGACAGCGGCCGTATCGTAGGTGGTATCAAACCCTGCAGCCGCTATCGTGGCATCACCAGTTCGATCAATTGTGACGAAACCACCATTACCACTTGTCCCCGCAACCCCACCAATACCGCCACCACCACCGGCCGCTGGTGCCCCACCAGCAGCAGAAGCCTCAAAGTTTTGAGTCGGGTCAACACCCTGCAGAATCGATTCTTGCAATGCGGCAATATCTGAAGGTGCGCCTTCCTGGCTGGCCGCCACTTGCGGTTGAGCAGGTTCAGCGGACTCGGAACCTGCCGGAACATCCGATGCTGGAGTATCGTCATAAGGGGAAAGAGCCAGCTTGGCGTCATCAGCTATGGCCAATTTTGCTCCGGGTTGGAGAATTTCCCCTTTTTGCAGAGGGCGGCTGCTTCCATCAGCCAGCACAATCTCCACATTGCCTTCTATAGCTGAGACAACCACGGACTTGTCGATGATTTGGGTACGCATATCCATTGCTCCAAGGTGACAGATCTTGATGTCTACACCGTAGAAGGAGATAGCGCGCTGTTCCGTTGCAAAAAAGCGTACGTTCGAGAGGAATTCAACAAATGGACGGAAAAAAATCGAAGAGTTGGAATTTCTTAATACAAATCAGAACCCTAGGCGCAACCCCATTCGAGGCCAATCTTGAGTTGCTTATAGAAAAATGGCGAAAAGAGGAGTGACAGGTATACAAAAAGGCCCCTATCGGGGCCATTTAAAATATTTAATTCAAGACAATGGGAAAGCGGGATGAACAAATCCCTGATAACCATCGATATGCAGCTTAGAAAGCAGTTCCACTTGATGTTGATCCTCGACGCGGGTTGCAATGGTGGTGACACCGGCATTGTGTGCGGCACGACACACTGCAGCCAGGAATGAGGTGTCAGCCCCTGGCTCCATGACCTGACTGGTATAACCGTGATCGACCTTGACATAAGCCGGCGACAGCTCCTCCAGATAGCCCAGAGACTGGAAGTGACGACCATAGTGGTCAACCCCCCACTGGAAGCCATGAGCTTGCAAGGTGCCCACCAACGCAGCCACGTTGTCTTTATGTTTCATGATAGCAGCTTCAGGTATTTCAAATAACAACCGCTCTTTCAGCTCAACATGCTCGGTCAGGTAACGCGTCAGCCAGGTTAAAAATTCATCCGAGCAGAGCGAGCCAGCAGTGATGTTGATCGCCAGTACCAGATCAAAGTGTTTTTGCAGTAATGGAACGCAAGCATCAAGCACCGCCTGGTCAAACTCGCCACCCAATTTGAACTGTTCAATCGCGGGCAAGAACTGACCGGCAAAATAATCTGTGCCATCCCGAGAGATAGAAGCAAACAGCTCGGCATGCAACCTTGCTCCATTATCAAACCGGCAAGCTGGTTGTGCTTTGAAGCGCCAAAGTTGTCGTGAAATGGCATCTTGTACCAGATCTCGCCAGGCCAAACGCCCCATCAAACCTTGCTCGGTACCCCCTTCCATCACCACAGCACCGCGGCGTTCATTGCGCGCCTTGCCAAGCGCATTATCGGCTTTGGTCAACAAGGCAGAGAGATCATCATTGCCATCACGACCAGCAATACCAATGACGGAGAGCGCATCCCCTTCGCCCATTGGATTCACCACCAGATCGGCAATGCGGCTATTAATCACTTCAGCCAACTCTTTTAGCTGAGTCAGATCGTCAGTTGGACAGAGCAGCGCATATTCCGTCGCGGAGATCCGTGCCAAGGCTGCGCCATCCCACCCTTTTAATTGCTCTTTCAAAGCCTGAGCTATCGATTTGACCATGTTGTCACGGGCAGCAAAGCCTTCATCGCGATAGATATCATCCAGCATGTCGACCGCAACCAGCATGACGCCACCTTGGCCAGCCTCCGCTATCCATGCGTTTACCTGACCCACAAAATAGGCTCGGTTGCCAAGCCCCGACACGGCATCGACATAAACCCGCTCACGCAATTTCTCGGCCTCATCGGCTTGCTCTTTGAACTGCAACGCCAACTTGCTTGAGAGGGTGTTGATCGCCTGAACGACCTGTTTCAATTCATGGGTTTTAGGCTCCGGGATCGTATGACCGAAATGGTGCAGCTCAATCTCGACTGCTTGATCACAGATCTGTTTGAGTGGCTTGAGCAAGTAGTTGAGTGCTCTCATCAACAAAATGGTGGTGATCAAAAAGCCGACCAGAAACCAGCTCGCCAGCTCACTCATACCCCGCCACAACTCGTAATAAGCCTGGCCGGGGTGACCCACTACTTTTAATTTTCCAAGCTGCAACCAGCCAGACGTCAGAATTGACTCGTTGGATACCTCAGGAAACAGACCCAAATTCACAAACCACCGCGGTACCCCCTGAATATTGTTGGTATTTTCCTGCTCGATGACATCCTTTGATGCCAGCAGATCAAGGCGAACCAGTCGATAATAGCCACCATCAAAAATGGCCTGGATCACCGACTCGGCACCGACCTGGTCACCGTTTTCCAGATAGGGGGTGAGCGCAAGCCCCAGCGAGGTTGCCGTATTGATGACCGTTGTTTCCTGTTGCTGCGCCAGATAAGTGCGGGTTGAATTGAATTGCACCCAGTATGTGGCCGCAAATAACAATCCAAACAGCAGCAGCATGGTGGCTAATAACTGTCGATAGAGCGTCATAGGTTAATCATCCAAATTCACCACTGGCCGAGCCAATCGCCCCGAGTTCATGCGATTGCGTAAATCATTCCATAATCCCAAGCGGGATGATTGACCAGCCAGTTCCCCTTGGCCTCGTGCCTTCATCAACCACAAGTGACTACCGTTAAAACTGTAAATAGGCACCAGATCACGCCGCTGTGTGGCTGGGCGAATCGAGCCTATCAAATTATCCAAAATAACCGGAACGGAAGAGGGTGTCTCATAATATGCCACCACCATGTGAAACTGGTTGTAATCAAGAGCCTTTACGTACACCATCCGCATTTTATCATCCGGGATCCCAAGCTCGAGCAGCGTAGAGTATTTGGCGATACTGAAATCTTCACAGTCTCCCCCGGCGGCCCCCAAAAATTCCAGCGGGGTTGCCCAATAATCCTTTTTGCGCCATAACTTGATATCGTCAATAAAACGCATCCTATTGAAAAAATTATTAACCCGCTCAAGCTTTTTTTCTTCGCTCAGGGCCCTGCCCTTCGTCTCCATGACCAACATACGCCAACTGGTTACGCGCTTGCCGGCTCTGGCGCCGTAGGTCTGCTCCGCCCGTTTGATCAAGTTGAGATCTTCCTGTGGCAGAGGCTGACTGGCACAGAGCAGAAGTGAGAAGGGTAACAGCAGGATCCACAAGGAGTGGCGCAGAGCGCGTAGCGATCGGTATCTCCATTCATTGAGAAGATAACACCATCGGCTACCGGTACCACGCTGGAGTGTCACGTCATATTCCTGCTGCATTATTACTGCTGCACTCCTCAAAGCTCGTACAACAACCTGCGTTAGCCAAACATGGTGACTGCCAGCAGCAGTCACCATGTTGGCGTTCATGATCCCAGCGGGATCATGAACAAACGGTTATTGCCTGGCCTGCCATTCAGCGGGTTGTTTGACGCTAAATGCATTGAGCAGACTACCTGTCGCGTTGAGAATGCGATAGTCAGCCAGCAGTGCATCATACTCAGCGGTGATATAGCTGCGACGCGCCTCGAACAGTTCGTTCTCGGTGTTCAATACGTCCAGCAATGTCCGTTGACCCAAACCAAACTGCTTCTTGTATGCCTGTACGGTGTCATAGCTGGCGTCAACATGCTCTTTCAGGAAGGTCTTCTGCTTGGCCAGCGACTCTTTCGCGTTCCAGGCCAGACGAGTGCCTTCCTCAACTTGGCGAAACGCATTCAAATGAATGTCTTTCGCCTGAGAGTAGAGCGCCGATGTTGCATTGCTCTCTGCCACATCAGAACCGCCACGGAACAGGTTGTAACGCATGCGCACCATTGCGGTCAGATCATCGTTGCGCCCTTTGACCGCATCGATATCCTCATTCCAGTTCTGATCGACCTCGAATGTTACATTCGGGTAGAAACCGGATTTGGCGCCTTCATGTTGATACTTGGCCGCTTCGATATCCTGCAGGGAAGAGAGCAGGGTCGGGTGGACTTCGGTCGCCGTTTTCAGCGCACTATCGAGGCTGGTCGGTATAAGCTCGGTATTGGGAACCGGCTGTACCAGATCTTTTGGTACCTCGTTCACGACACGAATAAATTCACTCTCTGCGTCGCGATAGTTGTTTTCAGCAGCGGCCTGATTTGAATAGGCCCGGGCAACACGACCTTCAATCTGGGTCTGATCCGCAGTAGAGCCAAGCCCTGAATCAGTCCGCTTGCTGATGTCGCTGCGGATCTGTTCGTGGGTTTCCAGGTTTTGTTTGGAAAGCTCCAGGATCTCCTGCTGGCGCAGCATATTGAGGTAGACCTCAGCTACTCGCAGCGCGGTATTTTCAGCTTCAGAGATCATCGCCAGACGCTGGGCATTGGCTTCAGCTTCGGTTCTGGAGACGTTGTTGCTGACATCAAAGCCATCAAACAACATTTGCCGCAGACTCAATCCTGCCTCTTTGCGAGTCATGGAATCATCAATATTGCTGTTGGCACTTGCAGCGCGGGTAGAAGGGCTGTCAGTTTTTTCATAGCCTACGCCGCCACGCAGATCGATCGTAGGATAATAGCCACCCTTGGCTCCATCATGCTGATAGAGTCGTGCCTGATACAGATCAAACGCTTCCTTGATCTTGGGATGCGTAGCAAGTGTCTGTGCCACCGACTCTTCCAGAGTCTGGGCCTGACCCAAACTCGGGATCAGGATGCAGCCACTGACCAGCATGGCAACAATCGTTTTTTTCATGTTATCTCCAGTCATGTTTTGTTTTTAGATTGTTGGCTTATCGTTCTCTCAGTGCCGACTGCTTTGCCCGTAAAATCGGCTTAAGCAAATAGTCTAGGACACTTTTTTTACCAGTAATGATATCAGCACTGGCTAACATACCGGGGATGATGGGAAGTGCGTTAAGCTCATCGCCCAAGTAACTCTTCTCTGTTCGAACACGAACCAGATAAAAGGAGTTCCCCTCCTCATCCTGGATCGAATCCGCACTTATCTGTTCAACCTTGCCATGCAATCCTCCATAGATTGTAAAGTCGTAGGCAGTAATTTTGACGATGGCATCCAGCCCCGGTCGCAGGAAGGCGATATCTTTCGGTGACACCTTGGCTTCTACCAGCAAGGTATCCTCCAACGGCACAATCTCCATCAAATCCATGCCGGGCTGAACCACACCGCCCAGGGTGTTGATCTTGAGTTTCTTGATGGTACCCTTGAGCGGTGCAATCACGCTGGTCCGGTCTACCCTGTCTCGCAAGCCAACCTGCCCTTCTGATAACTGGCCAAGCCGCCCTTGTTTCTCATTCAGTTCAGTCTGGGAATCTGCTCTGAACTTCAGCGCAATATCATTACGCTTGGAGATGGTCTCACGCAGTACCGAATTGAGTTTTGGGATCAGCAGACGGTTGCTCTCCAGCTCCCCCTGCATCTCGTTGACCTGCCGCTCCAGCTTGATTAGCTCCACTTGAGGCACTATACCTTCTTTCGCCAACGGACGGCTAATATTCAGTTCCTGTCTGGCCAGATCCACACTGCGATTCACCGTGCGGATCTTGGCATTCAGTTCAATCAGTTCCTGCTCTTTCTGTTCGATTTGCTGACCAAGAATATAGAGCTGGTTCTTCAGGTTATTGAGGCGATCCCGCTGTACAGAGCGCTCACGGTGTGCGTATTCGGCAAAGACGGTTTCATAACCATCGGGAAACTGGATTGGCGCTTCACCTACCACGACCTGTTCACGCCACCCCAGTGCCGGGTCGTTTTTCACCTCGACGCTGGCCATCTCGGCGCGCAGACGAGCCACATCCCCCTTCAGGGTAACTACCTCTTGCTCCCGTTCTCTAAAGTCGGAGCGGAAACGGGTGTCATCAATGCGCAGCAGCGGCTGCCCCTTTTCGACGATATCCCCCTCTTTAACGAAGATCTCTTTGACGATCCCACCTTCCAGGTTCTGGATCACCTGCAGCTGACGGGACGGAATAACCTTGCCCTGACCCACGGTGACTTCATCCAGTTCGGCCCAGGCCGCCCAGACGATGGCACTCATGAAAAAGAGGAAACAGCACCATAGCAGGATGCGAGCTCCGGTCGGCGTGGTCAGCAGCACAGCTGCCGCGCCGTCATCGACAAATTCCAGATGCTCGGGTGCTGGCAATACCTCGCCGGAAGGCGTCTTTTTGCTGCGCTTGAACCAGTCCATGAGCCCCTTAACCATGGGACACCTCCTGCACGCGCACTTTCCCTTCCTTCAACTGCTGTAACACCACCTCTTTGGGGCCATCAGCAACGATCTGCCCCTGCTCGATGACGATCACTCGCGATGCCACATCCAGCATCGAGGTTTTGTGAGTAATGAGGATCAATGTGGTTTCCGGGCCCAGTCTGGCAAGCTCCTGTTTGACCTGCATCTCGGACTGGTTGTCCATGTTGGAGGTCGGCTCATCCATCACCAGAATGGGGGGGTCATTGAGCAGGGCGCGAGCCAGCAGGATCGACTGACGCTGGCCACCGGAAAGCTGACGGCCACCCTCGCCTATCTGCCGATCCAGCCCGTTGGGATCCCGATTGGTAAAGTTGGTGACACCCGCCCGCTTGGCGGCGCGCAAGACTCTCACATCATCCACCAGCGGATTACCCAGCATGATGTTGTCCCGCACCGATCCGAAAAAGAGAATGACATCTTGCGGAACACAGCCGATATTGCGACGAATCACCGCAGGTGGCAGTTGATCGAGTTCAAAGCCGTCGATACGTACCGAGCCATCGGTCGGTCGATACAACCCCATCAACAGCTTCTCGAGGGTCGTTTTACCCGCCCCAATCCGGCCGATAATCGCCACCTTTTCGCCCGGCTGAATGCGCAAATTGATATTGTGCAGGGTGCTGGTTTCCATTCCCGGATATTTGAAGGAGACATTTTCGAATTCAATTCGACCGGCAATCACCGGATGATGGATATATTGCTTGCCTTCCTCCTGCTCTCCCGGGGTTTGCATGATTTTTTCCAGAATATCCAGTGCAGATTTGGCCTGGTTATAACGGGTCGACAACACGGAGAGTTGCACCATGGGCGCAATGGCGCGACTGGAGAGCATCACGGCAGCAATCATGCCCCCCATGGTGACCAAACCTTCGGAGATCTGGTAAACACCGACAATCACCAGACCGACCGTCACCACCTGCTGGATATAACTGGCCAACGAGGACATGGAGTTGGTAATGCGGCGGGTCTGTACGCCCCAGGTGGAAATATGGGAGACGGCCTGTTCCCAGCGATGCTGGAACATGCTCTCGGCGCCGAAAATCTTGACGGTTTCCAGCCCGGAAATACTTTCAATCAGGTTGGCGTTCTTCTGGGACGCAAGGCGTGAACCCTCTTCGATGGACTGCTTGAGGGGCTCTTGAATATAGAAGCTGTAGGCGATGAGGATCAGCATGGCGACGATGGGGACAACCACCATCACACCGGCAAACATCCAGATAATAAAAAGGAAGAAAACGGCAAAAGGCAGATCGATAAGAGTAGAAACCGTTGCGGAGGTGAAAAACTCCCGCACCGATTCAAATTCCTGCAGATGTTTGGCGAACGCGCCGGTGGAAGCGGGACGAGACTCCATCCGCATACCCATCACCTTGGCGAAAATTTTGGCGGACAGTAGCACATCAGACTTTTTGCCAGCGATATCGATAAAGTAACTGCGCAACTGCCGCATCACAAAATCGAAGGTAAAGACCACCATAGCCCCGACCGCCAGCACCCAGAGCGAATCAAACGCCAGATTGGGCACAATCTTGTCATAGACGTTCATGGTGAAAAGAGGGCTGGCGATGGCAAACAGGTTGATCAGAATGGAGGCGATCAGCACATCGCGATAGATGCCGCGGGATTCGAACAAGGTGCTCCAGAACCAGTGGCCATCACGGGTTTCCAGCACCTTGGGCGAGCGCTCGTCAAACTTGAACTGCTTCTTCACGTAGAAGAGGCGCCCCAGATACTCATCACCCAACTGGGCTGCGGTTAGCCATTGGGCTGCATCACCTGCCTGCGGGAAAATCACTTTCCCTTGGCTGCGATCTTCGTTCCACTCCAGCAAAATGCAGGCGCCACCACTGCGCATCTGCAATACACAAGGCAGCAGCAAGGGAGAAATATCGGCCAGTGGCTGTATCACTTCACGGGCGGATAACCCGCCCCGCTCGGCAGCACGGCAAAAGAGTGCGGTAGTCAGGCGCCCGGAGACCAGTGGCAACCCGGTCGTCAGGGCATCCTGGCTGTTGGGCACACCATAAAAGCGGGTCAAGAAGACCAGACACTCCAATAACTCATCAATACGACTTGTTTCTGCTTGCATAGCATCCTGTCACTGCATAAATGAGGTAGATAAGAGCGTTCATCGCTCCTATTTCCCTGCTATAGCCACGCTAAAACCGAGTGGCCTTCCCGCTGATGAGACTGATCAGGGGATAAACCTGTCCAGATAGATCGCGACACTCATCGCCAATTTCCCGGCACAGCAGCAATGGCGGCATAATTCGTTATTGGTAAAAATAATCGGCTCATCAACACCATGCTAACACTGCAATCAGGGTGAATGTCGGAGTTAATTGATAATGACATTTATTATGGCGAACCACTATATCAACCGGCACGTACCAAAACTATAGTTTAGGGTATGAAGTTTTTTATATAACCCTATGTTTTACGTGAAAATAATAATCTGGCGCTCAATTATAGGTCAGGAAGTATGAAGGGTCTGCCCAACGCGTGACCTTGCGGGCCGCTCAATGAGAGTGCTTTGGCAATGTCCGCCATGGCCGTCCAGCGGTTTTCACACCAGGCTGGCGCCAACAGTGTTGGACGGCGCGCGGAGGCCGAAATCCGGTGATACACCACTTCGGGAGGCGTGTGCTGGATCATGGCGACAGCGGCTTCCACATACTGCTCCAGCGTCAATACCTCAAGCCGCCCCGCCTGCCACGCTTTGCCAAGAGTACTGCCCTCTACTACATGAAGCGGATGCAGCTTGATCCCCTCAACACCGGTCTCAACGATACGATGCAGGGTATCGAGGCTGTCCATCGGCACCTCTCCCGGCAGGCCGACGATCAGATGAGCACATACCTTGATGCCGCGCTGATGGGCACGTCTTACCGCATCCTCATAGGCGGCATAACCATGGCCGCGGTTGATCCGTTGCAGGGTCTTGTCGTTGGCACTTTGCAGCCCGAGCTCCAGCCACACCTCGTAGCCCCGGGCCTGATAGCCCGCCAACAGATCCAGCACCGCATCCGGCACGCAATCGGGGCGAGTGCCCACGCAGAGCCCCACCATATCACTCACTGACAGCGCCTCTTCATACATCCGCTGCAGATATTCGACCTCGGCATAGGTACTGGTATAGGCCTGAAAGTAGGCAAGATAGCGCTTGGCACGGGTGACTTCGTCCCGGCGAGCCAGCAGTTGTTGTACCACGGAGAGTTGTTGGGCCGACTCGTCGGCAAAAGAGGATACGTTGCAGAAGGTGCAGCCACCACGGCCCAGGGTGCCGTCACGGTTCGGGCAGGTGAAGGCCCCGTGGATGGAGAGTTTGTGGATCTTCTGACCATGACGCAGCTTGAGATCCTGACCGAATGTATTGACGAGTTCGTGTAACTGCATGACACCTCCGCTAAAGGAGCGCCATTGTACGAGCTTGCGCAAAACAGGGGCTGAGCTGGATCAAGCTAGCGGAGAGGGTAAAACATATAAATACCCGACCGATTTTGAATAAATATAGAGAAAAAGCGCAAAAAAAGGATTTTTACAGTTCTTTGACGATTCAAACAGTAAACATCCATATGAAAATGAGACCTGATAACCCACTGTTGAACAATGAAAAATTCAAAGAGACCCGACAGCACACAATTGCAAGCATGGGATATTGAAAATGTGATCCCTTCCGCTGTCGGCCACATCGGGTTGGTAAAATTACTACATTCGCCCATCGTCGCCGAGCGCACCATTGAGCCCGTCAATGGCGATATATTTAACCAACAAAATCAAACCACACAGAATAAATACGTCATAACTGAGAGAGAATCCCCCTAACCCGACATTTTGTTATGCAAATGTAATCATGAAGACAAACCTGACCTGCGATTGACCTCGCCAGAAAATCCCATTAGTTTGGAGATTCGCCACGTCAGGCAGACGGAACCACAAGAGCCAATCGCAATTTATGCAGTCAGGTGATGACTGTGCGATACAAGGCCGAGCAAGGGAGAAATGCAATGTCACTATATGATCCAAAGCTGGAGAGGGATAACTGTGGCTTCGGCCTGTTGGCCCACATGGAAGGGGAAGCCAGCCACAAGCTTGTCCGTCTCGCGATGTCAGCATTGGCTCGCATGCAGCACCGCGGCGGGATCTCCGCCGATGGCAAGACCGGCGATGGTTGCGGTCTGCTGCTGCAAAAACCGGACAGCTTCTTCAGAGCTGTCGCCGAGGAGAAGGGATGGCACCTTGGCCGCAACTATGCGGTCGGCATGCTGTTTCTCAACCCTGACCCCGTATTGGCACAGCAGACCCGCGATATCATCGACGAAGAGCTGGAAAAAGAGACCCTGAGTCTGGTCGGCTGGCGCAAGGTGCCCGTCGATACCAACGTACTGGGTACTATCGCAAAAGCCTCCCTGCCCAGCATTGAACAGGTCTTTGTCAACGCCCCGCCCGGCTGGGTCGACAAGGATCTCGAGCGCCGCCTCTATATCGTGCGCCGCCGCATCGAAAAGCGAGTCAACGACGACTACTTCTACGTGGTCAGCCTCTCCAATCTGGTCACCGTCTATAAAGGACTGTGCATGCCGGTGGACTTGCCGCGCTTCTATCTGGATCTCGCCGACATCCGTATGCAGGCGGCCATCTGCGTCTTCCACCAGCGTTTCTCCACCAACACCAGCCCGCGCTGGCCGCTGGCCCAGCCGTTCCGCTATCTGGCCCACAACGGCGAGATCAACACCATCGCCGGCAACCGCCAGTGGGCCAAGGCACGCAGCTATAAGTTTGCCACCCCGCTCATTCCCGATCTGCAGGAAGCGGCTCCCTTCGTCAACACCACCGGCTCTGACTCCTCCAGCCTCGACAACATGCTGGATCTCTTCCTCGCCGGTGGTATGGACCTGTTCCGCGCCATGCGCCTGTTGATCCCGCCAGCATGGCAAAAACATCCGAACATGGATGATGACCTGCGCGCCTTCTACGACTTCAACTCCATGCACATGGAGCCGTGGGACGGCCCGGCCGGTATCGTCATGACCGACGGTCGCTACGCCACCTGCGCACTTGATCGCAACGGTCTGCGTCCGGCCCGCTACGTCATCACCAAGGACAAGTTCATCACCCTCGCCTCCGAGGTCGGCACCTGGGACTATACCCCGGACGAAGTGCTGGAGAAGGGCCGGGTCGGCCCTGGCGAGCTGTTCGTGGTGGATACCAGCAACGGCAAGGTGTGGACCAGCTTCGAGATCGATGACGATCTCAAAAACCGCCACACCTACAAGCAGTGGATGGATAAACATTGCCGCAGACTGGTCCCCTTCGAGCAGATGGACGACAGCCAGACCGGTAGCCGCGAGTTCTCTGATGACCAGCTGAAAACCTATCAGAAGTTGTTTGGCTATTCCTTCGAGGAGCTGGATCAGATCATCCGGGTGCTCGGTGAAAATGGTCAGGAAGCGGTGGGCTCCATGGGGGATGATACCCCGATGGCGGTGCTCTCCTCCGGCCCGCGTACCCTCTATGACTACTTCCGCCAGATGTTTGCGCAGGTGACCAACCCGCCCATCGATCCGCTGCGGGAGAACCACGTGATGTCGCTCGCCACCTGTATCGGTCGCGAGCAGAACGTCTTCAACGAGACCTTCGGCCACGCCCACCGGGTGCTGTTCCAGTCGCCGATCCTGCTCTACTCCGACTTCCACCAGCTGCTGGCACTGGAAGGTGAGTACTACCGCCATCAGGTGATCAGCCTCAACTTCAAGCCCGAAGAGGGGCTGGAAGCGGCCATCGTGCGCATCTGCGACGAGGCCAAAACTGCTGCCAGGAGTGGCACCGTGCTGCTGGTGCTGTCGGATCGCGATATCAGCGCCGACACCCTGCCGATCCCGGCCGCCATGGCGGTGGGTGCAGTGCAGCGCACCCTGGTGGACAACAACCTGCGCTGCGACGCCAACATTCTGGTGGAGACTGCAAGCTGCCGCGATCCGCACCACTTCTCTGTGCTGCTGGGCTTTGGCGCGACCGCCATCTACCCCTATCTCGCCTACGAAACCCTGGCCAAACAGGTTGAAGAGGGCGTGCTCACCATGTCCCTGCGCCAGGCCATGGTCAACTACCGCAACGGCATCAACAAGGGGCTCTACAAGGTGATGTCCAAGATGGGCATCAGCACGGTCGCCAGCTACCGCTGCTCCCAGCTGTTTGAAGCGGTGGGCCTGGCCAGAGCCGTGGTCGATACCTGCTTCCGCGGCGTATCGAGCCGTATTAAGGGAGCAGACTTTGCCGACATCCAGCAGGATCAGCACAATCTGGCCCGTCAGGCCTGGCTGGTGCGCAAGCCCCTCCCCCACGGCGGCCTGCTCAAGTTTGTCCACGGCGGCGAGTACCACACCTACAACCCGGATGTGGTGCAGACCCTGCAAACCGCGGTGCGCTCCGGCAACTATGCCGATTACAAGGAGTATGCCCGTCTGGTGAACGAGCGCCCGGTTGCCACCCTGCGCGATCTGCTTGCCCTGAAAAAAGTCGACAATCCGGTCGCGCTGGATCAGGTTGAGCCGGCCGACAAGCTGTTCCCCCGCTTCGACTCCGCCGCCATGTCCATCGGCGCCCTCGGTCCTGAGGCCCACGAGGCACTGGCTGTCGCCATGAACCGCCTCGGCGGTCAGAGCAACTCCGGCGAAGGTGGCGAAGATCCCAAGCGTTTCGGTACCGAGAAAAACTCCCGCATCAAGCAGGTCGCTTCCGGCCGCTTTGGCGTCACCCCCCACTACCTGATGAACGCAGATGTGGTGCAGATCAAGGTGGCTCAGGGGGCCAAGCCCGGCGAAGGTGGCCAGCTGCCCGGTGACAAAGTCACCGCCCAGATCGCCCAGCTGCGTTATTCCGTGCCCGGCGTGACCCTGATCTCACCGCCGCCGCACCACGACATCTACTCAATCGAGGATCTGGCCCAGCTCATCTTCGACATCAAGCAGATCAACCCGAGCTGTCTGGTGTCGGTGAAACTGGTCTCCGAGCCCGGCGTGGGCACCATCGCCTGCGGCGTGGCCAAGGCCTATGCCGACTTCATCACCATCTCCGGTTATGACGGTGGCACTGGCGCCAGCCCCCTCACCTCGGTCAAATATGCCGGCTCCCCGTGGGAGCTGGGCCTGGCCGAGACCCAGCAGGCGCTGGTCGCCAACGGTCTGCGCCACAAGGTGCGGCTGCAGGTGGATGGCGGTCTCAAAACCGGCCTCGACATCATCAAGGCGGCCATCCTCGGCGCCGAGAGCTTCGGCTTTGGCACCGGCCCCATGGTGGCGCTCGGTTGCAAATACCTGCGTATTTGCCACCTGAACAACTGCGCCACCGGCGTTGCCACTCAGGATGAGAAGCTGCGGCGCGAGCACTTTACCGGCCTGCCGGAGATGGTGATGAACTACTTCAAGTTCATCGCCGAGGAGACCCGCGAGCTGATGGCCCAGCTCGGCGTCACCCAGCTGACCGACCTGATTGGCCGCACCGATCTGCTGGAAGCCCTGCCCGGCCTCACCGCCCGTCAGGCCAAGCTGGATCTCTCTGGCATTCTGGCCCGTCCGGTTGCGCCGGCAGGCTCCAGCCTGTTCAGCCAGCAGCACAACCCCACCTTCGACAAGGGGCCGCTCAACCTGAAAATGGTGGAAGATCTGCTGGAAGCGGTGGAAACCTCAAGCGGCGGCGAGTTCCGCTACGACATTCGCAACACCGACCGCTCGGTGGGGGCGCGTCTCTCGGGCGAGATCGTCAAACGTCACGGCAATCAGGGAATGGCGGCGGATCCGGTCAAGGTGCACTTCAACGGTACCGCAGGCCAGAGCTTCGGCGTCTGGAACGCAGGTGGCCTCGAGATGATCCTCACCGGTGACGCCAACGACTACGTGGGCAAGGGGATGACCGGCGGCAAGCTGGTGATCAAGCCCCATGTCGGCGTGGCGTTCAAATCCCACGAAGCGGCCATCATCGGCAACACCTGCCTCTACGGCGCCACCGGCGGCAAACTCTACGCCGCAGGCACTGCCGGCGAGCGTTTCGCGGTGCGCAACTCCGGCGCCCTGGCAGTGGTCGAGGGGATTGGCGACAACGGCTGTGAATACATGACCGGCGGCATCGTCACCGTGCTCGGTCAGACCGGCGTCAACTTCGCGGCGGGCATGACTGGCGGCTTTGCCTACGTGCTCGACGAGTGCGGCAACTTCGCCAAGCGCACCAACCCCGAGCTGGTGGAACTGCTGGACGTGGCGGATCTCGCCATCCATCAGGAGCACCTGCGCGGCATCATCACGGCGCACCTCAATGAGACCGGCAGCTCGCGCGCCGAGGAGATCCTGACCAACTTCGACTCCTATGTGCCCAAGTTCAGGCTGATCAAACCCAAGTCCAGCGACGTGAAATCGCTGCTGGGTCACACCAGCCGTTCCAGTGCAGAACTCAGAATCCAGGCGCAATAAGGAGGGAACCCTATGAGCCAGAACGTATTTCAGTTTATCGATGTGCAGCGGGTCGACCCGCCCAAGAAGCCGCTCAAGATCCGCAAAATCCAGTTTGTGGAGATCTACGAGTCCTTCAATCAGCCGCAGGTACAGATGCAGGCGGATCGCTGCCTCGAGTGCGGCAACCCCTACTGCGAGTGGAAGTGTCCGGTCCACAACTACATCCCCAACTGGCTGAAGCTGGCCAAAGAGGGGCGCATTCTGGAGGCGGTGGAGCTCTCCCACCAGACCAACAGCCTGCCGGAAGTGTGCGGTCGGGTCTGCCCGCAGGATCGCCTCTGTGAGGGCTCCTGCACCCTCAACGATCGCTTCGGCGCGGTGACCATCGGCAACATCGAAAAATACATCACCGACAAGGCGTTCGAGATGGGCTGGAAGCCGGATCTCTCGAACGTGGTCAAGACCGGCAAGCGGGTCGCCGTCATCGGTGCCGGCCCTGCGGGTCTTGCCTGTGCCGATGTGCTGGCACGCAATGGCGTCACCCCGGTGGTGTTTGACAAGTATCCGGAGATCGGTGGCCTGCTCACTTTCGGTATCCCCTCCTTCAAGCTGGAAAAAGAGGTGATGCAGCGTCGCCGCGAGATCTTCCAGGGGATGGGTGTAGAGTTTCGTCTCGAGACCGAAGTGGGCAAGGACATCACCTTCGCCGACCTGCTCGGCGAGTTCGATGCGGTCTTCCTCGGGGTCGGCACCTACAAGTACATGAAGGGCGGCTTTGCCAACGAAGAGGCGCCGGGCGTCTATGACGCCCTGCCCTACCTCATCGCCAACGCCAACCGGCTGCTGGGCTTCGAGAAGGCGCAAGCCGACTACATCGACTTCGCCGGCAAGCAGGTGGTGGTGCTGGGCGGTGGCGATACCGCCATGGACTGCGTGCGTACCGCCATCCGTCAGGGGGCCGCCAAGGTGATCTGCGCCTATCGCCGCGACGAGGAGAACATGCCGGGCTCCAAGCGGGAGGTGAAAAACGCCCGCGAGGAGGGGGTTGAATTCATGTTCAACCTGCAACCGGTGGCGGTCGAGCTGGATGCCAACGGTCGCACCGTCGGCATCAAGGTGGTGAGCACCGAGCTGGGTGAACCCGATGCCAATGGCCGCCGCAATCCGGTGGTTATCGAGGGCTCAGAGCAGGTGTTGGCCGCCGATGCGGTGGTGATGGCGTTTGGCTTCCAGCCCAACCCCCAGCCCTGGATGGCGGAGTTCGGCATCGAGCTCGACAACCGGGATCGCATCAAGGCCCGCGAGCAGGCGGAATACGCCTTCCAGACCAGCAATCCCAAGGTGTTTGCCGGTGGCGACGCGGTGCGTGGCTCCGATCTGGTGGTGACCGCCATCTACGAAGGGCGAAAAGCGGCCGAAGGGATCATGGACTATCTGGCGGTCTGATCCGACCGGCCAAGGCCCTGATGCGCTTTTACTATCAGCCCCGCCCATGCGGGGCTGATTTTTTGCAGCGATCCACCCCCTACAAACGCACCACCAGCCACTCCCCCTTGCCGACCGGCACCAGCGAGGTGGCAAAGGCCGGATCCTGCCCGACCTCGTTCATCCACTCCACCATCTCGCTGCGATGGGAGATGGCGTTGTCGACCACCAGCAGGCCACGGGGTGCCTGCAGGCGGCGGATCTGCGGCCACCATGCCCGGTAGTGCTGACGATCCGAATCGAGGAAGATGAGCTGATAGCCGCCTTGCGGCAAGGTCGGTAACAGCTCACTCGCATCCCCTGCCAGCAAGGTTATCCAGGGGGCCAGCCCTGCCCTCTGAAAGTTGTCATGGGCCAACACGCGCTTATCCTCATCCAGCTCAATAGTGGTAACGTGCCCCTCCAGCCGACGCACCGCTTCTGCCAGCCAAAGCGTGGAGTAACCATTGGAGGTGCCAATCTCCAGCACCGCCTGCGCCCCACGGGTCTGCACCAGCACTGACAGCAACTCCCCCGTGTCGCGGGTGATATTGAGCAGCTTGCGGTGGCGTGCCTGCTGCATGCTGTCATTGCGATCGCCAAGCTGCTCCAGCTGGCGTTTTAACTGTTCCAGTTCCATCAATATCCCTTTCGTCCTTGCCCAAAACCGTTAGCCCACACCTCCAAGCTTGGCATTTGGGAGTCAAATGATTGCTTTCAACCGCCATTCACACCACAAAGGATGAGAAAAGGACAACCATTTGAGGCAGAATTTGTGACGTCTATCTGTTACACTTCGCGCCCGCCATTTTCCGGCTCACTCTCTGACTTGATGTCAGGCGCAGCCGTCGGTGGTTACAACCTCCGTCTCGCTCATGCCGAGCTAACCAAGCCAAACACAGCCCAGCTGGAACACAGGAACCCATTATGAGATTTGAATCGTTCGATTTTGCCCCCGAGATTTTGCGTGCTGTCTCAGATTGCGGTTATCAGGAGATGACCCCTGTGCAGCAACAGGCGATCCCGGCCATTCGCCGTGGCCGCGATGTGCTGGCCAGCGCCCAGACCGGTACCGGCAAGACCGCCGCCTTCGCCCTGCCCATCTTGCAGCGTCTGGTAGACAATCCGGCTCCGGTCCAGCCTTCCAACGCCCGTGTGCTGATCCTGACCCCGACCCGCGAGCTGGCGGCTCAGGTGGCGAGCAACATCAATGACTTCGCCAAGTATCTCGATATCACCACCATCACCATCGTCGGCGGTGGCAAGCAGGACGTGCAGGCCAAGAAGCTCAAAGCGGGCGCTCACATCATTGTGGCCACCCCGGGCCGTCTGCTGGAGCACCTCACCGCCTGCAACCTCAGCCTCTCCGGCGTCGAGTGTCTGGTGATGGATGAAGCGGATCGCATCCTCGACATGGGCTTCAGTGCCGATGTGCAGAAGATCCTGCAAGCGGTCAACAAGACCCGTCAAAACCTGCTCTTCTCCGCCACCTTCTCCGACGCGGTGAAGAAGCTGGCCAACCTGATGCTGGATCGCCCGCAGATCGTCAGCGTCAACAAGCAGAACTCCACCGCCGACACCGTCAGCCACACCGTCTATCCGGTCGAGCAGAAGCGCAAGCGCGAGCTGCTCTCAGAGCTGATTGGCAAGCAGAACTGGCAGCAGGTGCTGGTGTTCGCCAGTACCCGCGAGAGCTGTGATGTGCTGGTCGAGGAGCTGAACCTCGACGGCATCAAGTCCGCCGTGGTCCATGGCGAGAAGGCTCAGGGCAACCGTCGCCGCGCCCTGCGCGAATTCATGGAAGGCAAGGTACGGGTACTGGTCGCCACCGAAGTGGCCGCCCGTGGTCTGGACATTCCGGACCTGGAATACGTGGTCAACTATGATCTGCCGTTCCTGGCGGAAGATTACGTGCACCGCATCGGTCGTACCGGTCGTGCCGGCAAGCGCGGCATGGCCATCTCCTTCGTCAGCCGTGAAGAGGAGCGCACCCTGCTGGAGATCGAGGCCCTGATCGGCCAGAAGATCCGTCGCATCATGGTACCGGGCTATGAGGTGAGCAGCCGTGACGAGCTGATCAAACAGCTGCAGGAGCGTCGCCGCTTTGGCAAGCGCCCGCAGCGTGAAGATAACGCCGTGGCTCAGGTGATGGCCGAAGCCAAGCTGCAGGGTCAGCGCCTCAAGCGTCTGGCTGCAGCCAAGAAGCCCCGTCAGCCGAAATAAGGCGGGCAGTTGCTCTATTGAACCGCAAAGGCGCCACTGGCGCCTTTGCCATCTCTGTCATCGGTGTTGGCCCCAGGTGGTCAACTCAAGGATTGCTTATGACCTCTCCGACCTACAATCAGGCCCTGTTCGAGATGGCCACCCAGAGCCTGGCCGAACTGGCCCGCACCGCCGAGCAAAAGGCGGGCAAGCGCACTCCGGCCCAAGAGAGCCACTTTCTCTGCACCTGGATGGCCGACTCCCTCAAGGAGAAGCGCTTCTCCCGTCTGGTGATGGGAGATTTGAAAGCTTGGGTGCAGCTTGGCCGCACGCTGGGTGCGGGGGCCGATCTCAAGGGATTGCTGGAGCGCATCGCCTTCCAATACCAGTGCGCCATGACCAATCCGCGGCAATTGGGAGCCAAGCTGGCTGCCCTGCTGGAGGAGCTCTCAGCGGCAGGCTGGCTGGTGCTGACCGAGAGCGAGGTGAACGCCAAGCTGCGCCTGCAATCTGGCGGTCAGGCGAGTCTGGTGGTAAGCCATAGCGAATATGAAGGCCATATCGAGGACGGTGAGCTTGTCAAACCCCTCACCCTCTATGTGCGCGGTGACGAGAAGGTGCTGGTCGAGGCGGCCTTCAAGCACGGCCTGCTGCTGAGCCAGGGCAACAAGAAAACCACCCTGGTCAAGCACCACAAGGCCTACCGGCTGATGCCAGACAACGCCCAACCAGCGCTGGCACTGCTGAGCGAGGCTCGCCAGAGCGCCTGATCCCGCCAGTGTGCTGCAATAAAAACGGCAGACCCTTGCGCAGGATCTGCCGTTTTTTATTGTTCGATCTTTGGTGATGAGGTTGGGTAGTCGTTTAGCGGATCTTGATGCCAATCTGGCCCGCGTCACACCACTCGAACATCACCTCTTCGCTCTTGCCGCAGCAACTGCCACCACAGACCCGACTCTCGCGCTTGATGACCCGTCCCTTGCGCATCCAGACGCCGAGCATGGCCTCCACCGCATCTTCCGAGGTGTGGAAGTGGCGAGCCAGATCACGCCGGCTCACCTTCTGCTGCGCGGCGAGGTAATCCCCCAGCTCGCGCAGGATCATAAGGTCACCACCTTGCGGGCAACGATGTCACCGTGACGGCGACCGGCCCACCAGAGCAGTACCAGAGAGAGGCCGTAGCTGACGATCCAGAACAGGCTCTGCTCCGGATGAGCGGCAAAGGTCGCGACCTGATAGAAGAGGGTCGCGCACATAAAGGCCATATAGTTGCACCATACCGCCGTCATCAGCGCCCACTGACGACCGGTTTCCCGCACCAGCGCGCCCATGGCGGCGGCGCAAGGCATGTAGAGCAACACGAACAAGAGGTAGGCAAAGGCACCGGCCGCCCCGTCGAAGTGGGTCTGCATATTGCCGTAGGTGGAGACATCCACCTCCTGCGCCTCGGCGGCAGCTTTCTGGTCGTCGAGGTTGCCAACATCAAGCCCCATGGGGTCGCTCGGGTTGATCTCCGCCAGATTGGCCGCCACGGCATCGATCGCTTCGTGGAAACTGGCCACCAGCGAGAACTCGCTCTCCTCCTCTGCATCGCCACCACCGGCGTAGAGGCTGTTGAGGGTACCGACCACCGCCTCTTTGGCGAAGATACCGGTGACGATACCGACCGTGGCCTGCCAGTTGTCATCGCGTACACCTATGGGGTGCAGCACCGGGGTCACCGCTTGGCTTATCTTGCTCAGGACCGAGCTCTCCTGCTCCTGATGGCCAAAGCTGCCATCGGTACCCAGCGAGTTAAGCACGCTCAGCACGGCAACCACCAGCACGATGGTTTTACCGGCGCCAAAGACGAAGGATTTGAGCTTCTGCCAGGTCTTGATGGCAACGTTGACCGGCCGCGGCCACTCGTAATCCGGCATCTCCATCAGCATGGAGTCACTCTTGCCCGGCAGCAGGGTGCTGCGCAGCAACAGGCCGGTGAGCACCGCCACCAGAATGCCGATGAGGTAGAGACCGAACACCAGGTTCTGGCCAGACTCGGGGAAGAAGGCCACCGCAAACAGGGCGTAAACCGGCAGACGGGCACCGCACGACATGAAGGGGGCCATGGCGGAGGTCATCAGCCGCTCCCGCTCGGAGTTGAGGGTACGGGTCGCCATCACTGAGGGGACGGTACAGCCAAAGCCCATCAGCATCGGCACGAACGCCTTGCCCGGCAGGCCGAGACGGCGCATCAGGGCATCCACCACGAAGGCGGCACGGGCCAGATAGCCGGAGCTCTCCAGCACCGCGAGGAACAGATAGAGGCAGCCAATCACCGGAATAAAGGTGGCCACCGTCTGCAAGCCAACGCCAAAGCCATCAGCCAGAATGGCGCCCAGCCATTCGGGGGCATTGACCAGCCCCAGCAGGTGGTGCACCCCATCGACAAACAGGGCGCCGCCCATGATGTCGAAGAAGTCGATAAAGGCGCTGCCAACGTTGATGGCAAACAGGAACATCAGGTACATGACAAACAGGAAGAAGGGGATGCCAATCCAGCGATTGAGCAGCACCCGATCCAGCCACTCGCTCTGGGCCTCGGTGAGCTTGCCCTTCTGCTGACGAGCCTGTTGTACCCACTGGTGGATATGGCCGTAGCGAATATCCGCCAGTTGCAGGTCGATATCCTGTCCCTGATGGGCGCGAGCCACTACATTGGCGGCGGCCGCCTGCTGACCGGGCAGCAGGGTCTCCTGCATCACCGCATCCTCTTCCAGCAGGCGCAGGGCGCGGCCACGGGTAGTGAGGTGATGCGGGGCGAGCAGGGTCTCCAGCTCCGCCAGATCGGTTTCAAGCGCGTGGCCGTAATCGAGCTGCAAGGCCGCTTGCGGCTGACCGATAAACTGGCGGATCTGCTGCTTGAAGGCGGCAACCTGCTTGCTGTTGTGGGCAGAGAGGGCCACCACCGGGCAACCGAGGGATTTGCCGAGCTTGCTCTCGTCGATGACGATGCGGCGCTTTTGCAGGATATCCAGCTTGTTGAGCACCACCACCATGGGCAGGCCCAGTTCGCGCAGTTGCAGCGTGAGGTAGAGGGAGCGCTCCAGATTGGCGGCGTCGATGACGTTGAGCAGCAGGTCGGGTTGTTGGCCCTGGGCAAAGCGGCTGGCGATCTGCTCGTCCAGACTGCCATCCTGACTGGCCAGGCTATAGATACCGGGCAGATCCATCAGCTTGAAGTGATGTTCACCCGCGCTGAACTCACCCATCTTCTTGTCGACGGTGACACCACTCCAGTTGCCTACCTGCTGGCGGGCGCCGGTCAGGGCGTTGAACAGGGAGGTCTTGCCGCTATTGGGGTTACCTACCGTTACCAGGGAATAATTCATACCAGCTCTACCTCTATTTTCTTCTGAACCCGCCGCGTGCGTGTGGCAAGCTGCTTTGCAGGTTCGACTTCTTGTCTCTGAACCGCTCCCGGTGACTTTCTTGACCGGAGCGGTAGCCGAGCAGGGGGTTATACCGGCTCGACTTCTATTTGCTGGGCCAGACTCTTTTGCATGGAGAGACAGATCCCCTGGCACTGGATCTGGAGCGGGTCCCCCAGGGGGGCGGAGCGCAGATAGATGACTTCAGTCTGGGGCAACAGGCCCATCACCATCAGTTTGCGGCGCAGCGGCCGGGCGAGCTGATTCATATTCTTGATGCGAGCACTCTGTCCCGGTGACAACTGCGTGAGTACCATGACTGACTCCTGAAGTTAAACAATAATAATTCGCTTTTACTTGGGGCATTATAAGCTGTGTCTTCAACTTTTATTTGAGTAAAATCAAACTCCGCTTAGCTAACCCATAAAGTATTGCCATGAGTCACGACAACAACAGCCGCCTCGTTTACAGCACAGATGGCGGCATGATCAAGGAGCAGAGAGCTCCCCAATCCGCCTCCCCCTTCCCCACCGACGGCACCGTGCGCATTCGCCGCGAGACCAAGGGGCGCAAGGGTGCCGGGGTGATCACCATTCATGGCGTACCCGCCGATCAGCAAAAATCCCTGGCCACCCTGCTCAAGAAAAAGTGCGGCACCGGTGGTGGTATCAAGGAGGGAGTGATCGAGATCCAGGGGGATAAACGGGACCTGATCAAAACCGAGCTGGAGAAAGCCGGTTTCAGCGTCAAGCTGGTGGGTGGCTGATCCCCTTGTCACTCATGCGGTTTTTCCCTAGAATGCCCGCTCCCATCGAGGGGGAGTAGTCTCGCACGCCGGTGCCATCCATTGCATGAATACCGGTTTGCGACCCTGATCAACATACTTGGTGCCAAATCACCATGGTCAGGGTGATCCATGCAAGTCATGGATTTGACAAGACCTTTGACGGGCCAGTGCCAATACCGGGGACGGATGGCGCAGGCTTGTCTTTGGTTTATAACAATTCCGTCCCCCGGTCATTTTTATGGAAGCCTTGTTAACCTCAACCCTCAGCGTCGCTATTGCCGAAATCGGCGATAAAACCCAGCTGTTGGCGTTGCTGCTCATCTGCCGTTTTCGCAAGCCCTGGCCCATCATCGCCGGCATGCTGGCGGCTACCTTGCTCAACCATGCGGGCGCTGCCTGGATTGGCGAGTTCATCAGCCGCTGGCTCGATCCCAAGATAATGACCTGGCTGGTCGCCATCGCCTTTATCGCCATGGCTATCTGGATTTTGGTGCCAGACAAGATGGATGACGAGGAGAGCACGCTGGATAAATACGGCCCCTTTATGGCCACCTTCGTGCTCTTCTTTATTGCCGAGATTGGCGACAAGACCCAGATCGCCACCGTGCTGCTGGCCGCCAAATATGACTCGCTGGTGCAGGTCATTACCGGTACCACCCTCGGCATGATGCTGGCCAACGTGCCTGTGGTGCTGATCGGCAAGCTGGGGGCGGACAAGCTGCCGCTCAAGGGGATCCGCATCGCCTGCGCCATTCTCTTCGTCGGCCTTGGGGTGAGCACTCTGATCTTTGCCTGATGGCCCGTATCCGATGACCAAGCCCTCCCCTGTGGAGGGCTTTTTTGTTTACTGGTGTCTATTGCGTAACCCGCTGTCGCAACCACCAGCCGCAGAGCCAAGGGGCAGTGCACGGTTGCGGGTGCCTCATGCCATAATGGGGCAAACCTCGCGGAGTCCCCCCATGCACAACGTATCAAGAGAGACGCTTCTCGAATGGGTCAAACAGGGACGGCTGGCGCCAGAGAAGCTGGCGGACGCCCTGACCCTCGCCGATCTTCCCCCCCATCCGGTGCGCTGGCAGTGGCTTTTTGACCGGCTGTTGCTCTGGCTCGGTGCCCTCTGCATCGGGGCTGGCCTCATCTTCTTTGTCGCCTTCAACTGGCAAGAGCTGGGCCGGGTCTCCCGCCTTGCGCTGCTGGAGGCGCCGCTGCTCGCCATGCTGCTTCTGCTGTGGCGCAAACCGCTGGGGGATACCCCCCGTCAAGCGCTGCTGCTGGCTATCGCCCTCAATATCGGCGCCCTGCTGGCGCTGGTGGGTCAAACCTACCAGACCGGCGCCGATCCCTGGCAGCTGTTCGCCACCTGGGCGCTGATGCTGGTGCCGCTGGCGGTATTTGGCCAAAGCCCCCTGCTCTGGACCTTAAGCTGGCTGCTCGGCCAGCTGGCGCTGGTGCTCTACTGGCGGCTCGGTTTGTTCACCTTCTTCTTTACCTTCGATGAAGAGGGATTGGGCTGGTGCCTTACCCTGCTCAACGCTGCCCTCTGGGCTCTGCTTCTGCTGGCACCTGCCCGCTGGCGCCTGATGCCAAGCTGGCTGGCGGGTCTGGCCGCGGGTCTGGGGGCCACCCTGCTCACCCTGCTGGCGCTGTTTGATGCCGCCTCCCCGCTGGTGTGGCCGCTCTGGTTTGGCTGGCTGGCCGCCGCCTATGCCCTTTGGCATCACAGATTTATCGCCGGACTCGCCATGGGGTGCCTCAGTCTGATTGCCGTCATCCTCGCGGCGCTGGGCAAGTGGATGGAGCCCGACATCAATGGCTTTTTGCTGCTGAGCCTGATTGCCATCGGCCTTTCGGTCACCGCCGCCCGCTGGCTGCAACAACAACGGAGGTCTCATGAGTGATCTGACCCTTTGGCAAGCACTGCAACAGGCCAATCTGGTAGAAGGGGAGATGCCCCGTGACACCCAGCCCCACTGGTCGAGCCGCTTTCTGCTGGGGCTGGTGGGCTGGATTGCCGCCCTGTTCCTGCTCTTTTTCCTGTTTCTCACCTTCGAGCAGCTGACCCGCGAGGCCAACAGTGCCCTGCTGCTGGGGGCCGTGCTGCTGGCGGGGGCCTACGCCCTCAATCGCAGCCAAAGCGGCGATCTCTGGGATCAGTTCGTGCTGGCCCTCACCCTGGCGGCCGATGCCTGGCTGCTCTATGGCCTGCTCGATCAGCTGGATCTCCATCACGCTCTGCTCTGGTTTGGGTTGTGCCTGCTGTCCCTTGCCATCGCCGTGCTGTTCGATCACTGGCTGGTGCGGCTGTTTCACAGCGTGGCGGCGGCCCTGCTGCTCACCCTTGGCCTCGCCTGCCTCGGGCTGCAACTGCTGGCCCTGCCGCTGGTGATGGCGGCCATCACCTTCTGCTGGCTGCGGGCAAATAGGGATCCAGAGCGCCACCAGCTCTACCACTCCATCACGTTGGGGCTGGCCCTCTCGCTGCTGGTGCTGGGCCGTCTGCACCACCCGCTCTGGGATGGAGGCAGCAGCGTGCTGGACGAACTGGGGCTTTCCCGCCTGCCGCTCTGGCTCAATCCCCTGATCTGCGCCGCCCTGCTGCTGGCGGTGATGGTGAAACTCAAGCTCCCCCTGCTGTTTGGCCTGCCGCTGGTGCTGATCAGCGCCGTTATCCCTGGCATGGGGGCGGGCGCACTGGTGCTGATCCTCGGGTTTTATGCCGGCAGTCTGGGGCTGATGACCCTCTCGGCCCTGCTGCTGCTCGGCTATGGCTCGCTCTATTACTACGATCTTGGGCTCACCCTGATGACCAAATCCTGGCTGCTGCTGGGCTCCGGCATCCTGCTGCTGGGGGCCCGCCAACTGCTCACCACCTTTGCGGCAAGGAGCGACTCATGAAACCTGTGACCCGACAACTCGCCCTGTTGCTGAGCGGCCTCGCCATCCTGGCGGGCATCAATGCCACCGTCTGGCGCTATGAGCACGCCATGAGCAGCGGCGAAGTGGTGCTGCTGCGGCTCGCTCCGGTCGATCCCCGCTCCCTGATGCAGGGGGATTACATGCGGCTCAACTATGAAATTGCCCGCGAGCTGACCAGCCGCGACGCCAGAGCTACTCAAAACAAGGGCAGCGACACCCTGGTGATCCGCCTCGATGCCCATCAGGTAGCCACTCTGGTGGCCGATGGCAAACCGGATCGACTCGCCAGCGATGAGCGGCTATTGCAGGTGCACCAGAGCGAGCGGCAGTGGCAGATTGGCCCCGATGCCTACTTCTTTGAAGAGGGTACGGGGGAGCAGTACGAAACAGCCCGCTACGGCGAGTTCCGTCTGCAAGCGGATGGCAAGACCCTGCTGGTGGGGCTGCGGGATGAGGCCTACCAGCCCATCGGGCAGATCCGCGCCCGCTGGTAGCGGCAGTGAGTGGCTATTTACTCTGTTCATGGTCACACTCAAGGGAAGGTTGATCGCTAAGGATGTTCCCAATGAGGATATGGCTGATCTGTCATCTGTTGCTGCTCTGCTGGGCCTCGACGGCCCGGGCTGATCTGGGCAAGCTCGAGTACCTCACCGAAGAGTACCCCCCCTACAACTACAGCGATCCGCAAGGGCAGCCCACCGGCCTTGCGGTCGATCTGCTGCAGATGATCTGGCAACACAGCGGCGTGACGCCCCAGCCGGTGCGCATCCTGCCCTGGGCGCGAGGTTATTACTTGCTAACCCAGAAGCCCAACGTGGTGCTCTTCTCCACCGCCCGCACCCAGGCGCGGGAGGATCTCTTCAAGTGGGTATGCCCCATCGGCTACTCGGAGTACATACTGCTGGGCCGCAAAGCGCAGAACATCACCCTGACCGCTTTCGAACAGATGAGCCAATACAAGATCAGCGCGGTGCGCTCGGATGCCGCCGAGCAACTGCTGCTCAACAACGGCATGGATGACAACAACATCATCCCGGCCAACCGCCTGTCGCAGGGGTTGAAGATGCTGCTCTCCGGCCGCGCCGACCTGCTCGCCACCAGCAAGCTGGCGGGATATGACGCTATCCGCGAGCTGAAGCTCAATGGCGACGACTTCAACGTGGCCATGGTGCTGAGCGCAGAGCAGCTCTGCTACGCCTTCAGCCGTCAGGTGCCAGACAGCGAGATCACCCTCTTTCAGCAGGGCCTGACCCGCGCCCTCGCCTCGGAAGAGTTTCGCAAATTGCAGGCCAAATACCTGCCGGTGCGCTGAGCACTCACTCACCCGACGGGCAGCGGTTCGCTGCCCATTTTATTGATGAAAGATGCAATAGAGGTGGCTAGCTATTCCCGCCACAAGCAGTCAAACTGGGCTACATAGTTGATTGTGAAGGATCTTTCCCGTGCGGACATGGCACCTACCTCATCTGCTACTGCTCTTGTGGGCCACCTTCGCGCAGGCCGATCCGGGTAAGCTCGAGTATCTGAGCGAAATCTCTCCCCCGTTTAATTTCAGCGACCAGCAAGGGATGCCGACCGGATTGTCGGTAGAGCTGATGCAGCTTATCTGGAAAGCGCGCGGCGTGTCGCCCCAGCCAATCCGCATTCTGCCGTGGGCCCGGGGCTACAACCTGCTGCAACAAAAACCCAATGTGGTGCTGTTTGCCACCGCCCGCACCCCGCAGCGGGAAGCGCTTTTCAAGTGGGCCTGCCCCATCGATCACTCGGAATTTGTGCTGCTGGGGCGCAAGGCGGACAAGATCACCCTAGGCTCGGAGGCCGAGATCAGCCGCTACAAGGTCGGCGTGGTGCGCTCTACCGTCTCCAAACAGCTGCTGCTCGAACGCGGTATCGATGAGCGCCAGCTGATGCTGGCCAACCGCCTCACCCAGGCGGCCAAAATGCTCACCTCAGGTCGCGCCGATCTCTTTGCGACCAACAAACTGGCGGGCTATCAAACCCTGCAGCAACTGGGCTTCAAGCCGGATGACTTTCATGTCGCCTTCGTGCTGGATGCCAGACCGCTCTGCTACGCCTTCAGCCGTCAGGTGCCCGACAGTGAGGTCGCCCTCTTTCAGCAGGCACTGACCCAGGTTGTCGCCTCGGCGGATTTCTCGGCCCTGCAAGCCAAATACCTGCCGCTGCGCTAACGCCCTGATCGCCGCCGACATAGGACGCAAGATGGTGGCATGCGCCCGCGCTTTTTTGCCAAACATGCTCCATCGCCTTGGCGAAATCGGCCAGCTTGGTCACACTTGAGCAGATATTCCCTTGATCAGGATGGCAAAAATGAAACCATGGATTGGATTGGCCGGGGCGCTGCTGGCCACCCTCGCACAGGCGAGTCCTGAGCTCGGTAAACTGCACTACATCACCGAAGAGTACAAACCCTACAACTATGCCGATGCCAGCGGCGCCCCCACCGGCCTCGCGGTCGAGCTGCTGCAACTGGTGTGGAAAAAGACCAATACACCGGCGCAGCCCATCACCATCATGCCGTGGGCGCGCGGTTACTACCTGCTGACCCAAAAGCCCAATGCGGTGCTCTTCTCCACCGCCCGCACCCAGGCGCGGGACCCCCTGTTCAAGTGGGCCTGCCCCATCGGGTATGCCGAGATCGTGCTGGTGGGGCTGGCCGATCGCAATATCACCATCACCAAGCTCGACGATGCCAAGGCGTTCAATATCGGCGCGGTGCGGGCCGATGTGGGGGAGCAACTGCTGCTCAACAACGGCTTTGACGAAACCAAACTGATGGCCGCCAACCGGCTGGCACAGGCGCTGAAGATGCTCACCTCCGGCCGGGTCGATCTGGTCTCCACCAACAAGACCACCATGGAGCAGCTGATCGTCGAACAAAAACTCGATCCCGCCCGCTTCAAGGAGCAATGGGTACTGAGCTCGGAGCAGTTCTGCTTCGCCTTCAGCCATCCGGTGAGCGACGAGCTGGTCAAGGAGTTCCAGACCGGCTTGACCCAGGTGCTGGCGAGCAGCGAATACCCGCTGCTGCACAGCAAATACTTCCCAACCCCCGCCGCCAAATAGCGGCATCGAGCGCCAACAACAAGGGGCCCACTGCGGGCCCCTTCGCTTTTTACCGTTTGCGCTCTCCTCCTTTACCGTTTGCGTCCCCCTCGCGGCGTCACCCCACCGCCCTGCCAGCTCCAAGCCCCGACAACCAACAACTAATCGCTAATTAATAAAAGTTTGTGCCAGCGCAAAAAATCACTCTTTTCTGATAGTTAGCTCATCAAAACCATAGATAAGACCACTCTGGCTCCGTAATATGGCGACGGGCGTCTGTTGACCCCTTTTCCGAGATCAATGGTCAACGGCGCAATCTGGTAGCGACAGTCAGGGGCGGTAGCCACTTTAGCGGAGACCAGCCGGTCTCCCGCGCCTGCGCCAAGGTGCGAGGGTTGCACCCTCGACGGGCGTTCCCGTCACTCCCCGGGGCTATGCCGATGCCCCCATGCGGATACGACGCTTGGGGCAATTTGTAAGGTCGAATCGTGTCGAATTGGGTCGAGTAGGGTCGATTAGCGAAGCGTAATCGTCCGCGGTAACCGTCCCCTCTCCCCTTGCGGAAAAGGCGTAGGGTGCAATAAGCGCAGCGCATTGCACCAAGGTAACCGTTTCCTCTCCCCATGCGGGAGAGCATGAAGGGTCGCCAGCAACGTTGGCATGGGTTCGCCAGTAGGGTCGATTAGCGCAGCGTAATCGTCCGCGGTAACCGTCCCCTCTCCCCTTGCGGGAGAGGGTTAGGGTGAGGGGTCACTAGCCTGATGGGCATGGCTTCGTCATGCAGGACGCGAGGACTCCGTCCTCGACGGGGTTTCGCCGCCGCTGCGCGGCTTGGCGAGTGACTTTTCTTTGCGTGGCCAAAGAAAAGTCACCAAAAGAAAGGCCACCCCCACTTGTTCGCCCTCCTGCGTCGGGTTCCCTCGGTTCACCCGTTTGTCCGACGGCACGCGCCGATGGGCCATCCATGGCCCAGCGGCGCTCGCTCGGCGTCCTGCCTCGCGGCCTGGACAAACGGGCTCACCTCGGCGAACAACAGGGGGCAACAGCCAACCCGCCGCCCCGAGGTTGGTTAACAGCATCCGATGTATTCGAGACTGTGATCGGGAGAGACGTTATCTCTGATCAGCCCCTCGCCCACTCTATTACGAGATTAGATTGTCGCACTTATGCAACAGGTATCATCGACATGGTTGCATAGGTGAAAAATCATGGTGAGTACAACTGCAAACGGCAGATATCCCTATCGGGAAACAGCTTTATAAATAAGGCCAGATAGTGAGTAGTTCACCGTAATAACCCCTTATTTCTCGAACGTCAAATTACACTTTTCCAATCGAACCTATGGCCCTATTTATTTACCCTAATAACATTAGAAAAATTCAATGCAATGCACAGTAGCAATTTATAAGTAAATAATGGCTTGCTATGTAAACTCAAAAACTGACGGCATTTATTTTAGTCATTACGTTAGGTGGCCGAACTGGGTGATTATGAAAATACAAATGTACAAAGCTGACAATGGCGATTGCATTTCAATTAAAACTCAATCTGAATTTATTTTAATTGATGGTGGTACCGCACAATCATTTTCTAACTGGAGCATGGATGTTACTGGGGCGGGGCAAAAAATAGATGCAGTGATAGTTACACACATAGATAATGACCACATTAATGGTATCATTAAACTATTGATGCATCCAGAATGCCCAACCATTGGAAGAATTTATTTCAACGGAGCAGAACAGTTTTTTGGAAAATTATCTACTAACAATATAGACCTTCGAGCAGATTTCAAGCTCAAAGCTATTTATGAGGAGAGTAAAAAAATTGCAGAAAAAACTAAAATTGGTCACTCAGAAGGCACGTCGCTATCCTATCTGATTTCTAATGAAAGCTATAAGTGCAACGATATCGTTGATGGTAACGCTTTATATAGAGAAATATGCGACCATTTTTATATAGGTAATTTGAAGCTTTCCATCATAGGGCCCAACAAAGATGATCTCTTTAATCTAAAAAATGTTTGGGAAGACAAGCTTAAGGAAAAAAATATTAACCCTCGAATCATAAATAAATCGCACTATGATTCATTTGAACAATACACTGGAAATATTAGAGGATTACTTACTAATTCTCATCAGATCTCATCAACAGAAAAAAATTGCATTTTCGAATTGGCAAATTCGAAATTTTATGATGATGAATCACCAACCAACAGAAGCAGCTTTGCATTTTTAATTGAACATGATGGTAAAAAAATAATTTACCTTGGTGATTGCCACGCTAGTGTTTTCATATCTTGGCTAGATGAGAATAGAATAGATACAATTAAAGTTGACGCAGTAAAAATATCTCATCATGGAAGTAAAAACAATACAAGCCTAGAACTATTAAAAAGAATTGAATGTAATAAGTTTTTGATAAGTACCAACGGGCAATCTCATGGACATCCAGATATAGAAACATTGGCGAGAATAGCATTTGTGAACGCTGACTCAGATGTAGAAATTCATTTCAATTATTCACCAGACACAATACCAGACTGGTTCAAAGATGAACTAAATAATAATTACCCAAGAACTAAATTGTTAATGAATTCTTGTGAGGTTAATCTATGACTGCAGGAGCGCTGGGGAAATTTAATATTTCCAGCATATATCTATTAGAAACACATTTTTCAGATGGAAGGGTAAAACGAGGGACCTGCTTTTCTATTGCTCGCGATTTGTTACTGACAGCTAACCATGTTGTTGATGGAGCATCAAAAATCAATGTATCTCTAAGTAGTGATGGATTTTTTAATCAAAAGTTTGTAGTCGCTAACATAATATATTGTAACAAATTTCGTGATGTAGCCTTACTAGAGTTACCTAACGGCACGACTCGTAGCCATATTGATTTATACAAAACAACTATAAACCTAGATAGTGATGTGAAGGCGTGTGGCTATCCAGTTGAAAAAGAATACTATCCAGCCCCCATCAACGTTAAGGTTACAAATAACTTCGAACACATAGCAAGTCGCGAGTACAGTTTTGAAGTTTCACAATCTGATTCAGTTAGTCAATATAGTGGTATGTCTGGTTCACCAGTTATGCATAATGAATTTTGTATAGGCATGTTGCTTGTACAGCAGAGTAATAATACTCTTTATGCTGTGTCAATTAAAGACTGCTTACAAGATAACTCTTTCCAAGAACTCATTATAAAACATGATGTATGCATCAAGGTTCAGGAAGGTATTGACTATAAACCACCCAATTTCCCTACATCCCCCTTCAAATACTGTATCAACTGCAATGCTGACACTCCAAATATAAAAGGCATTGAAATTGGCTTTACCTTTAATCAATGGAACTTAAGTGATTTCACTGAGTTAGTGTACGACTGGATTATTGACTATTGTTTATCACCCAAGCAACAAGCGAATTTCACAGGTGGACATAGAAGTTTATTTAAATATGCGAGGTCACATTATCCAATCGAAGATCTTAGTGCTCTGGGTGATCTCTGCCTCCACATTGCCATTAGAGAGTCTTATTTCACAATTCCAATAATGAATAAGCTTTTTGATGTAAATAATAAAACTTTTTCATGTACTCATGCTGTTTTGAATTTTAATAGCATCGAACTTTGGATAGGTGCATCAGCTGTTACAACTAACATCGAAGCCGCTGTGAAATCTGCAATAGAAAGCGTCAATTATATTCTTGACATCAAATCTCTTAAAAACAGACTAATTGCACTTACTTCAGAAATCGATGAATCGTGGCCTCATAAAGATAAACTTCAACGCTTAGCTGACTCGAATCTTAACTTAGATGAACGTTTTGACAAGATAATCATCCCTATTTTCTTGATGCATAACAGTGAGTTAATCACACAGTACGATAAAGAAAAGTTCATCGAATTGTTTTATGAAAAAGTCGCAGAATGTAGGGGACTGCTAAAAGAAGGCATTGATCATAAGGCCATAGACCTTCTTGATTTAAGAGTTTTTTATTTTCCTGTATCAGACATAAAAAAAGTAAATGCTGCATTACTTGAGGAGTTGAACTCATGAGTGCTTGGTATCAAGATGTCAAAAAACACTTGAGTAATCCAGAATTTTCCATGTGGGATGAGTTTCTGATTTCTCTGGTGAACGAATATAATAGTCATGCTAATGAAGCTCTCGTACAGGATATTGTGATACGAGCATTGGAAAGAAAAAAAGAAATGCCAAATGGTTTTGTATTAGACCATATTTTAGGTGAGATCGGACTATACCCATACATTAATAAAGATACGTATTCGAATAAAGATAAATTTAGGCAAGGCTTATTCACTACACCTCAAGATGAAAATAAAACATTCCATATTCGCCAAGCAGAAGTTTTTCATAGGATTATGAGTGGTGAAAATATCATTTTAAGTGCACCAACAAGCTTTGGTAAGAGCTTGATAATTGAGGCCATTGTAGCCAGCAATTCATTCAATAATATAGTTATTGTTGTTCCCACAATAGCATTAATAGATGAGTTAAAGAAAAAACTTATAAAATATAAAGAAAAATACAAACTAGTTACACAAGTCTCTCAAGAACCAAGTAAAAGAAATATTTTTATTTTGACTCAGGAAAGAGTTCTTGAATTTAAAAACATCGGCAATGTTGACTTTTTTATTATTGATGAGTTTTATAAACTAGCACCAGTTAACGATACGGATGACCGGAGTGATAGATTGAATATAGCGTTTAGAATGCTATATAAAAAATGCAAACGATTCTATATGTTAGGCCCCAATATTAATGGTTTAGTTTCTGGCATTGAAAATGAACTACGGTGTACATTTCTTAAGTTTGACTCTTACAAAACTGTTGCCACAAATGAATTTTATTACCCTCTAAAAACTGTTGGTAAAGATGATCTTATTGATGTAGAAAGAGACATTATATTAAAGGAAATACTGAGTGGTATTGGTAGACAAGAACAGACTGTTATTTACTGCAAGTCGCCAAAACGTGTAAGTTCATTGATGACTCGTATTTTAAGTATGGAACTACTTCATAGTGATGATACGAATAATGAACTTGCTACTTGGCTTGCAGAGAACTTCCATAATGATTGGTCCTTAGTTAATGGTGTAAAACACGGTATTGCTTATCATCATGCTCAGATTCCAAGAGCGGTCGGAGCCTTAATAGTAGATCTTTTCAATGACTCAAAAATAAATATTCTTATTTGTACGTCAACTCTAATTGAGGGAGTTAATACAAACGCAAAAAACATAATCATATATGATGACTGTATAACGAAAAAAACTAAACTGGACATGTTTACGTTCAATAATATTGCCGGTCGTTCAGGCAGAATGTTTGAGCACTTTATTGGTAATGTATATATCTTTGGCGATAAACCTCAAGTGGAGCTGCCATTTATTGACATTCCAATTATAACTCAAAGCGAACAAGCCTCAGAGTCCTTGTTGCTACATTTGGGTGATGATATTTATGAAGAAAACAAAGGGAAAATCAAAAAGTTTTACGATCAAACAATTCTTCCCATGTCCTTACTACTAAAGCATCAAGGCATTGACCCTAATAAATTAATAAAATTAGCAGAAGTGTTAACTGAAAAATGTAACGTTTGGAATAAGTTAATGTGTTGGGATGGGATTTATCCCACATCCATACAATTAAAACATCTTTCTGAAATATTATTCAAGCACTTCAACATTTCTTCCATGGGAGGAGGAACTGTTCGTTCAGCAAGTCAATTACATAGAAAACTTTTAGATATAATAAATAAGGTTGATGACAAAATACTGATTCAGCAAAACTATAACTATTGGCATAGCAAAGACAGCACTTATAATATTGATGACTCTGTTCAAGCTATTTTTAACTTCAAGAAGAATCTAGTGAATTACAATCTTCCAAAAATAATTTATGCGGTTAGTGATGTTCAGGAAGTTATATTTAAAAGATTTAAATATCCCTTTGGCGATTACAAATCATTTGCATCTTCTCTTGAAAACTTTTATTACCCAGCTGCAATTAATTCACTAGAGGAATTTGGAATTCCAAGTCAAGTTGCCAAGATTTTCATTGAAAAAAACAAAAATAACATTGAAGATATAGATAATATAGACTCGGTAATTGATTATTTAACTTCAAAATACGAAAAATCATACTCATACTTGACTCGTTTTGAGCTGGATTTTATAAAAAGAGCTATTTCATATATGTAGAATTCGCTAAAGCTCTTTGAGCTTAAACATGTAAAACCGCAGCCTTGAGCTGCGGTTTTTATTTCTATTCCCCAAACACTGTTTCATTCAAACCAAAGCCCTATTTCCCCACCTCCTTGCTCTGCCCTCCCCTTTCAGCGGAAAAGGCGGTCAACATGCACGCTAAAGCCACGGGCGGGCACGGTATTGGTTCCCCCTGCAAACCGCCGAGTCGAGTTCAACGGGTCAGGAGCGCCATCAGGGATGATGGCGCAGCCGCAGTCGGCACATGGATGTGCCGTCTGCGGCGCTCCGTCCGACCCGTTGGACGAGACGAGGGAACCCGCGAAGCGGGTGGTTTGCCGGGGGAAAAGACTTTTGGTGACTTTTGGTCTTTCAAAAGTCACTCGCCCCAGCCCGAAGGGCGGGCGAAACACCTTCGAGGGCAAGGCCCTCGCGTCCTGCATGGCAAAGCCATGCCAATCAGGAGAGAGGGAAGGTGTCAGCCCTCCGGCAGACCACAAACAAAAACCGCAGCCATAGGGCTGCGGTTTTTTATTGGCTCAACCTGTTGGCACCAGACGCCAACAAGGCCAACCGACTTTAGGCACGGCGCCAGCTGGTTTTGCCGGCGCTGTCTTCCAGCACGATGCCCATCTCGGTGAGACGGTTGCGGGCGGCATCCGCCGCAGCCCAGTTCTTGTCGGCGCGGGCCTGATTGCGCTCGGCGATCAGGCGCTCGATTTCGGCAACCTCTTCGTCCGCTTCGTCCCCCTTGAGGAAAGCCTCGGGGTCTTGCTGCAGGATGCCAAGCACGGCGCCCAGCTCGCGCAGACGGGCACCGAGGCCAGCGGCGACATTGATGTCTTCCGCTTTCTGGCGGTTGATCTCGCGCACCAGATCGAACAGGGCGGAGTAGGCTTCCGGGGTGTTGAAGTCGTCGTCCATCGCTTCCTTGAAGCGAGCCACCTGCTCGTCGCCACCGGAAGCAGCGGCCGCCGGCAGATCGCGCAGGGCGGTGTACATCCGCTCCAGCGCGGCGCGGGCTTGCTTCAGGTTATCTTCCGAGTAGTTGAGCTGGCTGCGGTAGTGACCAGACATCAGGAAGTAACGGACGGTTTCGGCGTCGTAGTGGGCCAGCACGTCGCGGATGGTGAAGAAGTTGCCAAGGGATTTGGACATCTTCTCTTTATCCACCATCACCATGCCGCTGTGCATCCAGGTGTTGACGTAGTCGCCACCGTGGGCGCAGCAGGACTGGGCGATCTCGTTCTCGTGGTGCGGGAACTGCAGATCGGAGCCGCCGCCGTGGATGTCGAAGTGGTTGCCAAGGTGCTTGGAGTTCATGGCGGAGCACTCGATGTGCCAGCCAGGACGGCCCGGGCCCCAGGGGCTTTCCCAGGTCGGCTCGCCGGGCTTGGACATCTTCCACAGCACGAAGTCGAGCGGGTTGCGCTTGGCATCGACCACGTCGACGCGGGCACCGGCTTGCAGTTGCTCCAGATCCTGACCGGAGAGCTTGCCGTAGTCGGCGTAGGATTCGACGATAAACATCACATCGCCGTTATCCGCCACGTAGGCGTGCTCTTTTTCCAGCAGGGATTGCACCAGCTCGATGATCTCTTCGATGTGCTGGGTGGCGCGCGGTTCGATATCCGGGCGCACCATGCCGAGGGCGTCGAAATCGGCGTGCATGTCGCCAATCAGACGCTCGGTCAGATCGTCGCAGGTGACGCGGGTTTCAGCGGCACGCTTGATGATCTTGTCATCCACGTCGGTGATGTTGCGCACGTAGGTAAGGTCATAACCGGCGTAACGCAGGTAGCGAGCGACCACATCAAAGGCGACGAAGGTGCGGCCGTGGCCGATATGACAGTGATCGTAGATGGTGACACCACACACATACATGCCCACCTTGCCCGGGTGGATAGGTTTGAATTCTTCTTTTTGACGAGTGAGTGTGTTGTATATCTTCAGCATCTTCTAACCACTGCCTGTGAGTAAAATGGTTGGTCATAATACCCCGTTCAGGGGCAGAAAACGAGGCAGAAAAGCGGGCCAATCCCGCCTGCCAGCACGGTTACGGCGCCAGAGAGACTATGCCGCCAGCCCCTGATGGGCTAGAATTGCCACCACTTTATGCCATACACCTGCGGGCACTTCGTCGCCCGCATCAAATGAAAGGACATATCATGGTCACTCTGCACACCAATCACGGCGACATCACCCTCACCCTGAACGCTGAAAAAGCCCCGGAAACCGTGGCCAACTTCCTGCAATACTGCCGTGACGGTCACTACGACAACACCATTTTCCACCGCGTCATCGACGGCTTCATGATCCAGGGCGGCGGCTACGCTCCGGGCTTTGAAGAGAAAGACACTCGCGCTCCCATCAAGAACGAAGCGGCCAATGGCCTCTCCAACAAGATCGGCACCATCGCCATGGCCCGCACCATGGAGCCGCACTCTGCCAGCGCCCAGTTCTTCATCAACGTGAACAACAACGACTTCCTCGACTTCAAATCCGCCACCACCCAGGGCTTCGGCTACTGCGTATTCGGTGAAGTGACTGCCGGTATGGACGTGGTCAACAAGATCAAGGGCGTCAAGACCGGTAACTACGGCCGCATCCACCAGGACGTGCCGGTAGAAGACGTGGTGATCACCAAGGTGACCCTTGCTGACTGATCTCTGCCGACTCGGCACTGACAACACTGCGGCCCCGGCCGCAGTTTTTCCATCTGCCTCCCCCACTGCCAGCCCAAACTGGCGCCGCCTCGACTATCTGGCCCACGGCAACCCGCGCCAGCGCTCGGCCCATGCCCTGCTCACCGCCGGTGTGTGGGATGAGCTTGCCACGCAGTGCAGCGATATGGCGCTGGTGAGCACGCTGGCCATCGGCCTCGATCGGCCGGGCAGCGATCTCGATATTCTCTGCCAGCATCCAGATCCCGCCGAGTTTGCCGCGACGCTCGAAACTCAAGGTTGGCTGGCATACGCCAAAGGCGACCATATCTGGCTGCTGGAGCGCACCTTTCCCCGCCTCGACCAGAGCTGTGCTAATAGCGGTTCTGACAAGAGCGAGGCCAGCTGGCCGCTGGAGCTCTATGTCACCCCTGCCCCCATCGAGACGCTGAACGGCTGGCGCCACCTCACCCTGATGGCCGGGTTGCTCGAGCGGTTTGGTGATGCCTTCTACCGCGAAGTGCTGCGCCTGCGCCTTGAAGAGGGATTGAAAGGGGAAGCGGCCATGTGCCGGTTGCTGGGTCTGGCGGGCGATCCTTACGCCGCGCTGCTGACGCAGGAGGGACGCAATCTGGCCGAGCTGTCATGGCAGCCGCCATCCCGTGACGATATCCATACCTTAATTGGCGCGATGGCACCCGCAGCGCACTGTTCGTCCCCTGTTGTTTCTACTATCTCTGCCACCCCCGTTTGCCCTGTTTCGACCGAGAGCCCGACCCCCACATCATGAGCACCCTCTTTATCAGTGACATTCACCTCTCTGCCCAGCGGCCCGATATGACCGCGGCACTGGTGCGCTTTCTCGAGCACGACGCCCCCGGCGCCGATGCCCTCTATGTGCTGGGGGATCTCTTCGAATTCTGGATTGGCGATGATGACCCCAATCCGCTCCATCAACAGATGGCCGATGCCTTCTTGGCCCTGAGCCAGCAGAACGTGCCCATCTACTTTATCCACGGCAACCGCGACTTTCTGCTGGGCCAGCAGTTTGCCAAGCGCGCGGGGATGACCCTGCTGGGTGACCCTTGCGTTATCGACCTCTATGGGGAGCGGGTAGTGCTGAGCCACGGCGATCTGCTCTGCACCCTGGATGAGGGGTATCAGAAGTTTCGTCGCATCACCCAGCTCAAGTGGCTGCGCTGGCTCTTTTTGCGACTGCCGCTCGCCCGCCGTCAGGCCATCGCCTGCAAGATGCGCGGCCAAAGCCAGATGGAAAATGCCCACAAGAGCCAGATCATCATGGATGTGACGCCCGCGGCGGTGGACGACACCCTGCGCGCCCAAGACTGCCGAATGATGATCCATGGCCACACCCACAGACCCGCCATCCACGACTTCACCCTCGATGGCCAGCCCGCCCGCCGCATTGTGCTGGGAGACTGGTTCGAGCAAGGCTCGGTGCTGGTCTGCCGCCCCGGCGAGCAGCGGCTGGAAATGCGGGCGCTGGCAGCCGCACGCTGACAGCAGGTTCACAAGGCATCAATAAAGAGAGGGGCGCGTCAGCAGTGACGCGCCCCTTGTTCATGGGCAAAACAGGCGCTTGGCTCAAAGAGGCGCGGCCGTCACCGCATCCCCCTGTGTCACAACAAGTCCGACAGCTTGTGACCGGCCAGCACCGTCTGGCCCTTCGCATCCCGGCATACCTGCCTATAATGCGAGCTCAAACACACAGAGAGGATTAATCCATGGGCTTTATCACCTGGATCGTATTGGGACTGTTGGTGGGTATTCTGGCGAAGTGGATCATGCCGGGTCGCGATGGCGGTGGCTTCTTCATGACCGCTCTGCTGGGGATTGTCGGCGCCATGGTTGGCGGCTATGTGGGTACCCTGCTGGGGCTGGGCTCGGTGACCGGTTTCAATATCCCGAGCATCGCGCTGGCGACCGTGGGTGCCCTTATCGTCCTGTTTGTCTTCAACAAGATCCGCAGCTGACCCCCACCGCCATCTATGTGTAGATAAACAGGGCACCACGAGGTGCCCTCTCTTTTTTATCGCCCTCACGATGTTGCCAGCGGCAAGATCAGCCTCACCAGCAAGCCCCCCAGCTGGGTGGCCGGCAGCAACACCACTTCGCCGTGGTGGTAGTGGGCGATATCGCGCACCAGTGCCAGACCCAGCCCCGCTCCCGGTTGCTCGCTCCCCTGCTCGAGGCGCTGAAACGGCTGCCAGACCCGCTCGACCAGCGCGGGGGCGATGCCCGGGCCGCTATCCTCCACCTCCAGCCAGATCTGTTCGCTGCCGTGCACCACCCGCGCCGTCACCATGCCGTGGGGCGGGGTGTATTTGATGGCGTTGTCGAGCAGGTTGGCGCAGAGCTCCCCGAGCAGCAGCGCCTCCCCCGCCACCATGATGGCGCTCTCCTCCCCCTCGTATCCAAGATCGATCCCCTTGCTGCGTGCCTGCGCCAACCGGGACAGGCAGGCCTGCTGCACCAGCTCAGGCAACGCGATGGGTTCACGCTGGCGCAGCCCCGAGCACTCGTCTGACTTGAGCCGCGCCAGCAGCAGGAGTCGCTCGGTCAGGGCGATGGTGTGATCGAGCCGCGCCGCCATGGCATCGAGGCTCTCGCCCATCAGGACCGGATCGCCGCTGCTGCGGGCCACCTCCACCTGGGTCTTCAAAATGGTGAGGGGGGTGCGCAACTGATGGGCAGCATCGGCGCTGAAACGCTCCTGCCTCGCCACCAGCTGGCGCAATCGGGCCAGTTGGCGGTTGAAGGCCAGCACCAGTGGCCGGGTCTCCTGCCAGGGGAGCAGGTCGGGCAAAGGGGCAAGATTGGCCCCATCTCGCTGCAAGATCTCTCGCGACAGGCGGCGCATCGGGGTGAGCAGCCCCTTGAGCAAGAGATAGGCAAGCAGCAAGGTGAGCACCACTAACCCCCCTTGAGTCAGCAGGGCCGACCAGAGCAGCTGCTGTGCCAGTTGCTGGCGGCCAAGCAGGGTCTCTGCCACCGTGATGCGGGCCATGCCATTGACGTCCCCCTCACCCACAGGTTGCAGCAGCGTCACGGCGCGGATCGGCGCCCCTTGATAGAGATCATCGTAGAAGTAGGCGAGTGCCGGATAGCGGTCGGTCAGCGGCGTGCCCACCGGCATGGAGGGGAGATCATCAAAGCCGGAGATAACGCGCTCGTCGATGCCCCGCACCTGATAGAAGAGGCGGTCACGCATGTTGCGCTCGAAGCTGTCGAGCACCACGTAGGGCACATCGACCTTGAGGCTGCCCCCGGTCGCCGTCAGCCGTTCGGCGACGGTACGGGCCGAGGCGAGCAGGGTGCGATCATAGGCCGCAGTGGCGGCGGCCACTGCGCCGTAGTAGCTGTACCAGGCCGAGGCGGCCCAGAGGATCAGCAAGGGGCCGCCCAGAAACAGCAGCAGTTGATGGAGCAGGGAGCGATTAATGACAGGCCTCCGGCGCCGCTTCCAGCAGATAGCCCAGCCCGCGCAGAGTGGTGATCACCACCCCGCTATCAACCAGTTTTTTGCGCAGCCGGTGGATATAGAGATCGATGCTGTCGAGGCCGACCTCGTCATCGAGGTTGAACACCTGCTCGAACAGCTGCCCCTTGGCCACCGGCCGCCCGTGGCGATACATCAGCGCCGTCAGCAGCGCCAGCTCCCGTGGGGTGAGGGCCAGAGGCGCATCGCCCAGCAGAAAATGGCCGTCGGGGTGCAGCGTCAACCGCCCCAGTCGCAGCTCGCTGCCACCGCTCTCACTGCGCCGCAGCAGGGCTCGCAGCCGGGCATCCAGCTCCCCCAGATCAAACGGTTTGGCCAGATAGTCATCCGCCCCGGCATTGAGGCCGCTGATCCGCTCCTCCACCGCGCCGCGGGCGGTGAGCAGCAGCACCGGCACCCCCTGCCCCCGGCTGCGCAACCGGCCAAGTACCGCCAATCCGTCGAGCTTGGGCATCTCGATATCAAGCACCGCCAGCGCGTAGCGTTCATGGCGCAGCAGGTGATCAGCCTGAACGCCATCTGCCACCCAGTCCACCGCGAAACCGGCGCTGGTGAGCGCCCGCGACAGCCAGTGGGCCAGTTCGTGATTATCTTCGGCTAGTAGCAAACGCATCCCTCTCCCCTTGTTCCTAACCACGGCATTCAGCCGCACTGCTTCAACTGCATCCCTTCGTCACTGCCAGTGCGGGAGAAGGTGCGATCAGGGTCACACTCCCAGCTCTTGGTCAGCGATTGAAAGGTGAATGAAAGGTTGTTGTTTTAACAATTCCGCATCACTTCGTCTATCGACGGAGTCACCCCCAGGAAAAACAACGACAAGATGGAGCACACAACCATGAAGCAACGCACACGCCATGCCCTCGCCCTGCTGACCCTGCTCGGCGCCCTGCCACTGCAGGCGGCCGAAAGTGCCGCGACCCCGAGCCGTACCGAATGTATCGCACCGGCCAAACCGGGCGGTGGTTTCGATCTCACCTGCAAGCTGCTGCAGGTGAGCCTGCAGGAGACCGGTACCATCGACAAGCCGATGCGGGTCACCTATATGCCGGGCGGGGTAGGCGCCGTGGCCTACAACGCCATCGTGGCCCAGCGCCCCGCCGAGGCGGGTACCGTGGTCGCCTTCTCCGGTGGCTCCCTGCTCAATCTCTCACAGGGGAAATTTGGCCGTTACGGGGTGGACGATGTGCGCTGGCTGGCGGCGGTGGGCACCGATTACGGCATGATCGCGGTGCGCCACGATGCCTCCTATCAAAATCTCAAGGAGCTGGTGAGCGCCATGGAGCGCGATCCCAACAGTGTGGTGATCGGCGCGGGTGCCTCCATCGGCAGTCAGGACTGGATGAAGACGGCGCTGCTGGCCAAACAGGCCGGGGTTGACCCCCACAAGATGCGCTACGTCGCCTTTGAAGGGGGCGGCGAGCCGGTCACCGCGCTGCTTGGCAACCATGTGCAGGCGGTCTCCGGCGATCTGAGCGAGATGGTGCCCTATATCGGCGGCGACAAGCTGCGGGTGCTGGCGGTGTTCTCTGCCGAGCGGCTGCCCGGCAAGCTGGCCACCATCCCCACCGCCAAGGAGCAGGGTTATGACCTGGTGTGGCCGGTGATCCGCGGCTTCTATGTCGGCCCCAAGGTAAGCGACAGCGAATACCAGTGGTGGAAGCAGACCTTCGATCAGTTGGTGAAGACCGACACCTTCAAGGCGCAGCGGGATCTGCGCGGCCTGTTCGAGTTTGACCTCACCGGCGAGGCCCTCGACAGCTACGTCAAGGAGCAGGTGGCGCAATATCGCGAACAGGCCAAAGCCTTCGGTCTGGCCAAATAGGAGCCGCAGCCATGAGCGATCGCATCTTCGCCGCCATCTGGCTGCTGCTCTGTCTGGCAGGCGCCGCTATCGCCTGGCAGATCCAGAGCGAATACAGCTATGAGCCACTGGGGCCACGCCCCTTCCCGCTCGGCATCATCGGCCTGATGGCGCTCTGCGCCCTGTTGCTGCTGCGCCGCCAGCCGGACACCGTCAGCTGGCCGCCGCTGCGTACCCTGCGCCACCTCGCCATCATGGTGGTGGCGCTGGCCGGGTACGGTGCCAGCTTCGAGTGGCTGGGCTTTCCGCTGGCCACCACCCTGCTCACCTTTGTACTGGGGCGCCTGTTTGGCGCCTCTGCCAAGGCTGCCCTGCTCTCCGGCGTCGTCGGCGGTCTGGTGCTCTATCTCGCCTTCGACCGGCTGCTGGATGTCACCCTGCCCCTCGGCGTCTGGTTCTCTTAAGGAGTCAATATGGATACCTGGATGTACCTATCCCAGGGCTTTGCGGTGGCACTCACCCCGGAGAATCTGGTGATCGCCCTCATCGGCTGCTTTGTCGGCACCGTGGTCGGCCTGCTGCCGGGCCTTGGCCCCATCAACGGGGTCGCCATCCTGTTGCCGCTGGCTTTTGCTCTGAAACTGCCCCCCGAATCGGCGCTTATTCTGCTCGCCACCGTCTACATAGGTTGCGAGTATGGCGGGCGGATCTCCTCGATCCTGCTCAACGTGCCGGGGGATGCCGCCGCCATCATGACCGCGCTGGATGGCTACCCCATGGCCCAGCAGGGCAAGGCGGGAGTGGCCCTCTCCATCTCGGCGGTCAGCTCCTTTGTCGGCTCCATGCTTGCCATCGGGGGGATTATCCTGTTCGCTCCGGCGCTGGCGCGCTGGTCCCTCGCCTTCGGCCCGGCTGAGTATTTCGCCCTGATGGTGTTCGCCATCGCCTGCCTTGGCAGCATGATGAGCCAGAACCCGCTCAAATCCTTTATGGCGGCGCTGATTGGGCTCGGGCTCGCCACCGTCGGGGTGGATGCCAACACCGGCGTCTATCGCTTCACCTTCGACAGCGTTCACCTCTCGGACGGGGTGCAGTTTATCGTGGTGGTGATCGGCCTCTTCTCGGTGAGCGAAATCCTGCTGATGCTGGAGCACACCAGTGGCGGCAGCAAGCTGGTGCGCACCACCGGACGGATGCTGTTCAACTTCAAGGAGCTGGTCCATTGCACCGGCACCATGTTGCGCTCCTCCACCATCGGCTTCTTCGTCGGCATTCTGCCCGGCGCCGGTGCCACCATCGCCAGTGCCATCACCTACATGACCGAGAAGCGACTGGCGGGGCCCAATGCCAAATTCGGCGAAGGGGACATTCGCGGCGTGGCCGCGCCGGAGGCGGCCAACAACGCATCGGCCTGCGGCTCCTTTATCCCCATGCTGACCCTGGGGGTGCCGGGGTCGGGTACCACAGCAGTGATGATGGGGGCGCTGACCCTCTACAACATCACCCCGGGCCCCACCATGTTCACCGAACAGCCCGATGTGGTGTGGGGACTGATCGCCGCCCTCTTGCTGGCCAACGTCATGCTGCTGGTGATGAACATCCCCATGGTGGGGCTATTTACCCGCATGCTCTCCATCCCGCTCTGGTTTCTGGTGCCCGCCATCGCCAGCGTCTCGGCGGTGGGAGTCTATGCGGTGCACAGCACCACCTTCGACCTGTTGCTGATGGTGGCCCTCGGGGTCTTTGGTTACCTGTTGCGCAAGATGCACTTCCCCATGTCACCGCTCATTCTGGGCTTCGTGCTGGGTGAAATGCTGGAGCAGAACCTGCGCCGCGCCCTCTCCATCAGCAATGGCGACACCGCCATCCTGTGGAGCAGCGGCATCAGCCAGACCCTGCTGGTACTGGCCATTGCAGTGATCACCCTGCCCCCGCTGGTACGCCTGCTGCGCCGCCGCAAAGCCGATCCGCTGATCCCGGACGCCCACCCGGAGCAGGGTGCCTGATCCCCCTGAACAGAAAGAGGCACGCCAGCAAACTGGAGTGCCGTTAACGAACAAGGGCCCCACACAGTGGGGCCCTTGTTTATGAATGGCGTGTTGATGCCATCCCGCGATTCAAGTCAGTAGGTCACTGCGCATCCGGCTGGTTGGCGGGGGCCGCCTTGATAAAGGCTTGCAACTGTTCGCAGTTGGCGACGATACGGCGGATAGTGGGGTAATCGTCCAGGGTCATGTCGTAGCGGCGGGCGTTGTAGACCTGAGGCACCAGCATGCAGTCGGCCAGGGTCACTTCGTTGCCGACGCAGTAGACACCGGCGGTGGTCATCAACAGCTGTTCGAGGGCGGTGAAGGTCTCGTCAATCCAGTGGCGATACCAGCGGGCCTCCTGCTCGTTGTTGGCCCTGAAGTGCTCTTCCAGATAGTTGAGTACCCGCAGATTGTTGAGCGGGTGAATATCACAGGCGATCATATTGACGATCTGGCGTACCCGGGCCCGCGTGTCGGGGGAAGAGGGCATCAGGGAGTAGGCGGGATAGGTCTCGTCAAGGTACTCCATGATGGCGACCGACTGACCGATCTGCACATCGCCATCCACCAGAAATGGCACCAGCCCTTGGGGGTTTATCCGGCGATAGGCCTTCTCGCTCTGCTCGCCTTGCCGCAAATTGATGGGATGCTGCTCGTAGGCGAGCCCCTTGAGCTGCAACACGATCCGCACCCGAAAACTTGCCGACGAACGCCAATAGCCAAACAACTGCAACATAATCTGTCCCTGCATCTTATCTGGGCCCGAAGCCCGGCAGGTGCTCGCCACCTGCCTCCTTGTGTACCCGGCACCGGTTGAGGGCTCGTCGTCATCCGGACATATCCCGAATATCCTTGCCGCCAACCGGCGCTGGCCATCAACCTCCCTGACCGCTCGCTGGCACCACCTGTTGAGAGATAGTGCCAAACAGGTTTTGGCCAGAGCGATCTTCCATCGCGATCGACACTCTATCACCAAACTGCAAATAGGGGGTTATAGCTTGATCACAATCAAGAATTTCCAGCATGCGGCGCTCGGCGATGCAGGATGAGCCGGCGCTGCGATCGTAGTTGGAGACGGTGCCCGAGCCGATGATGCAGCCAGCGCCAAGGGGGCGGGTCTTGGCCGCATGGGCAATAAGCTCGAAGAAGTTGAAGGTCATGTCCACCCCGGCTTCGGGCGCACCAAACAGGGCACCGTTGAGGTGGGTCAGAAGCGGCAGATGCACTTTGCCATCACGCCAGTCATCGCCCAGCTCGTCCGGGGTGATGGCCACCGGCGAGAAGGCGCTGGATGGTTTGGACTGGAAGAAGCCAAAGCCCTTGGCCAGCTCCCCCGGGATCAGGTTGCGCAGGCTCACGTCGTTGACCAGCATCAGCAGCTTGATGTGGCTGGCAGCCCCCTGCGGGCTCACCCCCATCGGCACGTCGTCGGTGATGATGGCGACTTCCGACTCGAAATCGATCCCCCACTCTTCCGAACCCATGACAATCGGCCCACGAGGGGCGAGGAAGCTGTCGGAGCCCCCCTGATACATCAGCGGATCGTGCCAGAAGCTCTCCGGCATCTCGGCGCCGCGCGCCTTGCGCACCAGCTCCACATGGTTGACGTAGGCGCTGCCATCGGCCCACTGATAGGCGCGCGGCAGCGGAGAGAGGCAAGACGCTTCGTCAAAGGGGAACGCCTCGGCCACACGGCCCTCGTTAAGCTGCTGATAGACAGCCTCGAGCCTGGGGGAAACCTCGGCCCACTCGTCGAGGGCGGCCTGCAGGGTCGGGGCAATCTCGCTCACCCGTACAGCCCGGGTCAGATCCCGGCTCACCACCACCAAAGCGCCATCGCGCTTGCCATTGTTCAATGTTGCCAATTTCATAAGCGATTCCTTATTTGCCGGCAGCAGCGTCCGGTCGCTGCCAGCTGGAGACATACCGGGTGTTCTCGATCCCTTCACAGAGGCTGCCGACGTTCAGCGCATCGCGGGTATCTAGCATCACCGCCACCTCGTCGGTGAACTTCTTGGCATAGGCCTGCCCTGCCGCAAACGCCTTGGGATGGGGGCCGTGGGTGAAACCGGCGGGATGGAAGGTGACCATGCCCCGCTCGATATTGTCCCGGCTGAAGAAGTCCCCGGCGTGGTAAAAAAGCACCTCATCATAATCGTCATTGCTGTGATAGAAGGGCACCTTGAGGGCGCCGGGATCGCTTTCGATGGGGCGCGGCACGAAGGTACAAATCACGAAGCGACTCGCCACAAAGGTGGAGTGAGCCGACGGCGGCAGATGGTAGCGATGGCTCATCAGCGGGCGGATATCCCGCCAGTTGAGGCGCACCACGCACAAGTCGCCGTGCCACCCTTGCGCATCCAGCGGGTTGAAGGGCCAGGTGATGACCGACACCTGATCGTGGCGCTTCACCTGCAGCGACCAGGGATTCTCATCCTGCTGGGCCAAAAAGCGCTCGTTGATGGCGGGCACATCCAGCGCCGCCGGGTCGAAGATGGCGTGATTGCCCACCAGCCCCTTGTCCGGCAGCTGGTAGCTGTCGTTGGTCGCCTCGATCATCAGGATGAACATGGGCGCGCTGGGCTCAATGCGCCACATGGTGCCGCGGGGGATCACCACGTAGTCGCCATCGCGAAGAGTCAGGTGGCCGTAATCGCAGAAGAACTCGCCGCCCCCCTCGTGAATAAAGAGCAGCTCGTCGCCGTCGGCGTTGCGCACCAGAAACGGCATCGCCTCGGAGAGCCGCCAGATGCGATAGCGGCAGTGGGGGTTACTGAGAATGTCGGGAGCCACCCAGGGGGAGAGGGAACTCACCTCCTCCTGCAGGGCATTGAGGTCAAACAGCCGTGGCCGCAGCGGTCCCTCCCAACTGCTCCAGTCGGTGGGGGCATGCTTGTGGTGCATGTGGGTAGCTGGGCCGAAAAAGCCGCTTCGCCCCAGCTCGCGCTCATAGATGGCCTGTTCCGGCAGGTCGGCATGGGCCTGCCGGGAGTGGGTCCCCTCCCGATGGGGGAAGTTAATCCAGTTACGCATTGCTCGCTCCCTCTTTGCGGGCACCCTTCTCATCCTCACCGCCATCCAGCACGCCGCGGCGGATCTGGTCCAGCTCGATCGATTCAAACAGCGCCTTGAAATTGCCCTCGCCAAACCCTTCGTTGCCCTTGCGCTGGATGATCTCGAAGAAGACCGGGCCTATCACGGTATCGGTGAAGATCTGCAGCAAGATGCCATCCTTGGTGGGGGAGCCGTCGATGAGAATGCGCAGCTCTTTGAGGGCCGCCAGATCCTCCTGATGCCCCTCGACCCGGCTATTCACCTTCTCGTAGTAGGTATCGGGCGTCGGCATAAAGCCGGTACCGCGGCTGCGCAGGGTGCGGATGGTGTGGTAGATATTGCTGGAGGCCATGGCGATGTGCTGGATCCCCTCCCCCTTGTACTGGCGCAGGTACTCCTCAATCTGGGACTTGTCATCCGCCGACTCGTTGATGGGGATGCGGATCTTGCCACAAGGCGCGGTCATGGCACGGGAGTGCAGCCCGGTCAGCTTGCCCTCGATATCGAAGTAGCGAATTTCACGGAAGTTGCCGATCCGCTCGTAGAAGTTGGACCAGACATCCATATTGCCGCGATGGACGTTATGGGTCAGGTGATCGATCTCCATAAGACCGGCATCCACCTCCGCCATCCGGGCCTGCCAGTCGGGGTAGAAGACAAAATCCACGTCATAAATGGAGCCCTTGTCGCCATAGCGGTCGACAAAGGAGAGCGTGCTCTCGCCGATACCGTAGATGGCGGGAATATTGAGCTCCATCGGGCCAATCTTGCCGACAAAGGGCTTGGCCCCCTTGGCGATGGCGTACTGCTGGGCTTTGCCCGCATCGCTCACCCGAAATGCCATGCCGCAAACGCTCGGCCCGTGCAGGCTGGCAAACTGCTCCGCCTGGGAGTGAGGCTCAGCATTGACCACAAAGTTGATATCCCCCTGCCGGTAGAGCCAGCACTTCTTGTGTTTGTGCTTGGCGACCTCGGCAAACCCGAGCGAAACGAACAGGCTCTTGAGGGCGGCAATCCCCTTGGCATCGGGGGCTGTGTACTCGACAAACTCGAAACCGTCTGTGCCTAACGGATTGATGGTATGGGTGGCGGAAGAGGTGGCATTCATCGGGCGCTCCTTGTTCTTGATTCGGTTAAAACGGATTGCAGCACCCAGCGGCGCGGCAAGTGTTAACAACTTGTTTCATTAGAAGCAGGGCGTAGCAGGAAGAGAAGAGGCGGGTTGCAGATAGTTTTTCGCAGCTGGCAGCAAAAGATGTAAATGAATTGTGACATTCAAGCCGCAGCCTTGCGGATCAAACGGTGACGACCCGCAGGACTGTCAGCTTTGCCTTACAGTTGCCAGTTTTTGATCATCAGATGGGGCAAGCAGGCCCGGGCTTTTTGCAGGCGCGTGGGCGTCGGATTGATCAACCACGCCTCTTTCCCCAACCCCAGCAGCGGCAGATCGTGCAGGCTGTCGCTCAAGGCCAGCTCGGCATCGAGGGCGCAAATCTCCGGCAGCAGCTTGTGATGGCCGTGGCAATAGAAGCGCGGCATCAGGCCACCAAAACGGTAGTGCATCTGCGAGCCAATGATCCGGTGGGGCAACTGGCCGGGCAGTTGCTGATAGAGCTGGGCTCGCACCAGCGCGCAGGGACTGGCGGAGATCACCCAGCAGCGCGCGCCCTCGCTTTGCAGCAGCTCGCGAGCCTGACGAAACAGTCCCGGCCTGGTGCGGCAATAGGCGCGCACCAGCTTGCGCCAACCGAGGGGAGAGAGCCAAAGCGTGATGGCCCACCAGATAAGGGAGATACCGCGCCGCCGCTGGCTGGGTAGCAGCTGACTTGGCAACAAATAGACCAACCCACCCAGCGCAATCACTGGCAACAGCAGCAGCGGCCAGATCCGGCGGCGCAGGATATAGCACAGCAGACCGGCGTGGCTGTCGCCGGGGGCCAGGGTGTCGTCAAAGTCGGCCAGGATCCAGCGCGGTGCACGTCCGTCAGGATCACGCTCTTTCGCTGAATGGATCATGGTGTCAGACGCTGGGCGCATCAGCATCAGGGCGCAAGGGCTGCGATGGCTGCCGTGAGCTCGGGAGTGACAAATTCACTCCCCACATCGGGCGGGCAGACAAAGTCGAACGGCTCGCCCGCCAGGGTGAAACTGAGCCGCCAGGCATGCAGATAGCCACGATCGGCTGACGTACCGCCATAGCGCTCATCCCCGAGAATGGGGGCGCCGATACTTTTGAGGGCAACCCGGATCTGGTGGGTTTTGCCGGTCTGGGGCTTGATGCGATAGAGCCGCAGCCCCTCGCGCACCGACACCGAATCAAACCAGCTGATGGCAGGATTATCCAGCGTGCGCACCAGCATCCAGCTGCCGCCACGCCCCTTTTGCATATCCCCCTTCACCCAGCCCTGCTTCTTCTTCGGTTTACGATCGGAGAGCGCCAGATACTGTTTGCTCACCTCACGGGCCGCAAAAGCCATGCTCAGCTCACGGTTCGCCTCTGTGGTGCGGGCCAGCAGCACCAAGCCGGAGGTCATCTTGTCGAGCCGGTGTACCGGATAGAGAGTGAGCCCGGTATCGGCCTTAACGCGATTGACCAGCCCCGGATTGACCGCCTCCCCGTCGCCCTTCTCGTCGTGCATGCCGATGCCGGGCTGCTTGTCGATAACCAGGAAAGCGGGATGCTCAAACGATATCCGGTACATAAAACCTCGGGAACTGGGGGATAAGGCACGCAGCCAACGGCTGGCGGCGCTCGGGAGTGCTGCATTCTCCCTGCTCGTCCGCCATTTGGCAAACCGGACGGGGGGAGGATAAAGATAAAAAATGGCCCCGCCTGCAACAGGCGGGGCCATTTTCGCTCATCTTGGCAGATCACACCTTACACATTGCGCGGGCGCAGGTGGGCGTGCCAGCGCGCTTCCCACTTCTTGAACAGCCAGACGATGACAAAGGTGAGCAGCATATAGAGCAGCCCTGCGGTCAAAAACGCCTCGAACGGACTGTAGTAGCGAGAGTTGATGATCCGCGCCGCGCCGGTCAGATCGACGATGGTGATGATGCCCGCCACCGCCGAGCCTTGCAGCATGAAGATCACCTCGTTGCTGTAAGCCGGCAGCGCCCGACGAAACGAGTTGGGCAAAATGATCCGGGTCAGGGTCTGCCAGCGGGTCATGCCAAAGGCGTTGGCTGCCTCAATCTGGCCGCGCGGCATATTGTGTACCGCCCCGCGCACGATCTCGGCGGTATAGGCGGCGGTATTGAGGGTGAAAGCCAGCAGCGCACAGAACCAAGCTTCGGAGAAGAGCGACCAGGCGGCACTGTTCTTCAGCCACTCCCACTGGGCGGCGCCGTAGTAGATGATAAAGAGTTGCACCAGCAGCGGGGTGCCGCGAAAGAAGTAGATATAGGCCCAGATTGGCCCCTTGATCAGCCAGTTGCGACTGTTGCGCAGGATGCCCATGGGCACCGCCAGCATCAGGCCGAGGATCAGAGAGAGGGCCACCAGCCAGACGGTGGTATAGAGCCCCTCCCAATAGGTGGGCCACTCTTTGAGAATGATTGAGAAATCCATGGCTTACCTCGTCTTGATGGCATAGTGACGCTCGGCCCACTTGAGCGCCGAAGTGGAGACTGCGGTGAAAATCAGGAAGATCAGTGCCACCGCCATGTAGAAGGTGAAGGGTTGCTGGGTCGAGCCCGCCGCCAGCGAAGCTTTGCGCACCATGTCATCGAGGCCGATGATGGAGACCAGCGCGGTGGTTTTCAGCAGTACCAGCCAGTTGTTGCCAAACCCCGGCAGCGCGTGGCGCATCATCTGGGGGAAGAGGATCCGCACAAACACCTGGGTTGCCCGCATGCCAAAGGCCCGTGCGGCCTCCAGCTCACCTTTGTCCACCGCCAGAATGGCGCCGCGAAAGGTTTCGGTCATGTAGGCGCCGAAGATAAAGCCGATGGTCGCGACACCGGCCACAAAGGGGCTGATGTCGATATAGTCCGGGAGCAGGGAGACCCACTCCTGATTGGGATTACTCTCCAGTAACCAGCTGTTGTAAGTCTCGTTGACCCAGGTGCAGATGCCGTTGATCAGCACCTGGCCGCCAAAGAAGAGCAGCATCATCAGCACCAGATCGGGGATGCCGCGAATGATGGTGGTGTAGCCAGTGGCGATGGCCCGGGCCCACTTGTAGGGAGAGAGTTTGGCCAGCGCCCCCAGCATCCCCAGCAGCAACGCCAGCAGCAGGGAGGCCAGCGCCACTTCCAGGGTGACCCAGGCGCCCTCCAGCAGCGAGGCTTCGTATCCTTTCAAATCAAACATATGCAGCTCCATCGCCACTGAATCTTCACGCACCTGCTAACCAGAAGGCTCCATAGCAGTCCGAATGAAATATGTGCAGCTCCATTGCAATCAATGCGGGCCCGTAAACTCCCTCAGGGAGGTGACGGGCCCGATGACTACTGACGGGATCAACCTGTCGTTACTTGTCGTAGACGTCTTTGGACTTACTCGCCGTATACGTCGAACTCGAAGTACTTGTCGTTGATTTCCTTGTACTTGCCATTGGCACGCAGCGCCAGAATGGCGGCGTTGAATTTCTCTTTCAGATCCTTGTCAGCCTTGCGCACCGCAATACCGGCACCCTCGCCAAACCACTTGGGATCGGTCAGTTTCGGGCCGACGAATTCAAAGGCATCACCACCCTCTTTCTTCAACAGACCGTCGGTGATGGCGGCAGAGTCGGCCAGCACATAGTCCACACGACCGGATTTCAGATCGAGATAGGCTTCATCGGCGGTGCCGTAACGCTTGATGGTGGCGTTCGGGAAGTTGTCGGTAATATATGTGTCCATGGAGGTCGCACGCTGCACCGCGACGGACTTGCCTTCCATAAAGGCTTTGTCGAGCTGCACATCAGTGCCCTTCTTGGCGGCGAAGCGGGCCGGAATGTGCTGGTACTTCTGAGTGAAGTCCACCTTCTTCTTGCGCTCTTCGGTGATGTCCATGGTGGCGATGATGGCGTCAAACTTGCGCGACAACAGCGCCGGAATGATGCCGTCCCAGTCCTGCTTGACCAGGGTGCACTTCACTTTCATCTCTTCGCACAGGGCGTTGGCGATGTCGATATCAAAACCTTTCACCTCGCCACTGGGCTCGGTCCAGGAGAAGGGGGGATAGGCACCCTCAACCCCGATCCGGACCTCTTTCCACTCCTTGGCCATCAGGCTACCGGACGCGAGGGCAGTAACTACGGCTGTCGCCAGCATCAGCTTGTTCATGTATCTCTCCTTGATAAAACAGTTGATTGGGTAACCAGGCATCCCGCCATCAGTAGATGGAGGAGATGAATTGCTTGAACCGCTCGGATTTGGGATGGGCGAAAATCTCCTTGGGGTTGCCCTCCTCTTCCACCCGCCCCTGATGCAGAAACATCACCTTGTTCGATACATCCCGGGCAAACGACATCTCGTGGGTCACCACCAGCATGGTGCGCCCCTCTTCGGCCAGCTCGCGCATCAGGCCGAGCACCTCCCCCACCAGCTCGGGATCCAGCGCCGAGGTGGGTTCGTCAAACAGCATCACCTCGGGCTCTACCGCCAGCGCACGGGCAATGGCAGCCCGCTGCTGCTGACCACCGGAGAGGTGGCCGGGATAGTAGTCGCGCCGCTCCCAGAGTCCAACCCGGTTGAGCAGTTGCTCTGCCTTGGCCAGTGCTTCGGCGCGAGGCACCTTGAGCACCTGGATTGGCACTTCGATGATGTTCTGCATGATGGTCATGTGTGACCAGAGATTGAAACTTTGAAACACCATGGCCAGTCGGCTGCGGATCCGCTCCACCTGACGCATATCCTCGGGCAACCGCTCGCCGGCGCGGCTGGTTTTCATCCGGATCAGCTCGCCATGGAGCGAGACGGTGCCGGATGAGGGGGTTTCGAGCAGATTGATACAGCGAAGAAAGGTCGACTTCCCCGAGCCGGAGGAGCCGATAAGGGAGATCACATCCCCCTTGTGGGCGGTCATGTCGATGCCCTTGAGCACTTCGTGGGTGCCAAAATATTTGTGCAGATCACGTACTTCCAGTGCGGCAACGTCGCTCATCCATTACAACCTTGTCTGTCCCTAGACGCCGCAGGGGGCGTGACTCAACCATCGTCCATTTAACAAAAAGTTAACCGATGGCAACCTTCAGCGAAAATATCACCCGGATAGTGAAAAAACAATACAGAACGAGGGTCTTCAGGGGATTCGCTCTATTTTTATTCGCTCTTTGCGTATTTTTCAGCACTTTGTTTGCATAAACAGCCGTTTCAATGGCTATTCCGACACCGCCTTTTTATACCCCAATCATATCAGTGGCAAGAGAAAAGCGTGATGTGTGCCAAACCGGCACCAAAATGGCTTTATGCACCCCCTTGCCGAGCGAAATATCGGCCCCCCGATCGGATCGACTTGATTTCATTGGTGCACTCGGGCTCGCACAGAACCTTATCAAACAGAGAGGTTGTGGCAAAAAAGTAACAATCCGCCCCCAAAAGGGCTGTTTTCGGCCATGAAAGCGAGAGATATGTGACACAGAGCCAATAAGTAATGATAAGGTGGTGTTTTTATCAGTTTTTGTGATCGAGGCCTCGATGCTGCTCAATGTGTTGCTGATCCTGTTGCCACTGGCAATCGGCTATCTGATTCCCCTCTCCTCTGCCCGGCTGATCAAGCTGGTCAACCAGAGTCTGGGCAAGATGGTCTACCTCATTCTGTTTCTGATGGGGCTCGGGCTTGCCTATGTGGAGAACCTGGGCAGCAATCTGGCGGTGATCTTCAAGGTCGCCGGGGTGATGCTCACCGCGATCACGGTCTGCAACCTGCTGGCCCTCTGGTGGCTCGACAAGCGCACGCCGCCGACCCACGAGGCGAGTGATACCAAGATGCCGAGCAAGCTACACCTGTTGTGGGAATCCCTGCAGCTCTGCTTTGTGGTGCTCGGCGGTGTGCTGCTCGGGTTGCTGGTGGATCTGCGCGCACTGCCCATCGACAAGTGGAGCGAGTGGGCCCTGATGCTGCTGCTGTTTCTCATCGGGGTGCAGATGCGCAACTCCGGCATGCGGCTGCGCCAGATCCTGCTCAATCCCTGGGGGATGAAGATAGCCGCCACCGTCATCCTCAGCAGCTGGCTGGGAAGCCTGCTGGCGGCCCAGTTGCTGGGCATGCCCTTTACCCATGGTCTGGCGATGAGCTCGAGCTTCGGCTGGTATTCGCTCTCCGGCATTCTGGTGGCCGACAAACTGGGGCCGGTGCTCGGTTCTGCTGCCTTTATCAACGATCTTGGGCGCGAGCTTATCGCCATACTGATCATCCCGATCCTGATGCGACGCCACCCCTCGGCGGCCATCGGTTACGGCGGCGCCACGGCGCTGGACTTCACCCTGCCGGTTATCCAGAAATCAGGGGGCATTCAGGTGGTGCCGGTGGCCATTGTCTCCGGCTTTATTCTGAGCCTGCTCGGCCCCATCCTGATCCTCGGATTTCTGGCGATCTAAGCCTGATTCCCACATTGCAGATAAAAAAGCCTGACCTTGTTGTCGGGCTTTGGCTGTTTGGAGCCACCACGCACTCGCACTGACTACGATATTGCCCGCAGCCTTATTCGCGCCACTGGCCGCCACTCATCACTCTTTCGATAGCAAACGTCCGGTCGTGCACCAGCAGCAGATCCGCATCCTGCCCGACCCCGATACGCCCCTTGCTGCCGAGCACCAGCGCCTGCGCCGGATTGCTCGTCACCGCGGTCAACGCTCTCTCCAGCGAGACACCGAGCCGGGTCGCGCGCACGCACTGCTGCCACAGGCTGGCAATCTGACCGCAGCGCATCTCGATTAGCCGCCCTTCGCCATCAAAGCGCGGCAGGCTGGCGTTGGCATCCGAACTAAAGGTGATGCGCTCGGCAGGCACACTGGCGGCCAACAGCTCGACGAGTGCATCGGCGGCAAGCCGCTCGCCATCCTCCAGCAGATCGGGAAAGCTCGAGGTGGTGAGATCTACCCAGCCTCCCGCCTTGCCCCACTCGATGGCCTCGGCAAAGAGCCAGGGGTTGCGGTTGCAGTGAGTGGGATAGATCTGGCGCAGCGGAATGTCGGTCTTATCGCGCAGGGCCCGCAGGGGCGCCAATGCCCCCTTGCCATCCCCGACATGGAAGAAGCTGACCCCGCTCTTGCCCGCAAGCAGCCCGGCCACCCGCGCCTCGCTGGCAAGCCTGGCCAGCTCGTCGTGGGTCGGCGCACTGGATCTGTGGTCACTGATGGCCACCTCCCCCACCCCCAATACCTCGGGGATCAGGATGATGTCCGACTCCACCGTGCCGGTCAGGGTCTTGACCGGCAGATGGTAAGAGCCGGTATACATAAAGGCGCTCACCCCGGCGGCGCGAAACTCGCGCACCTTGCCGAGCACCTGCGCGGGAGTGCGGGTCAGGCTGTCGGTGCCAAGCGCCGCCACCAGGGTAGTGACACCTGCCTTGAGCGCCTCGCTCGCCGCCAGCTCCGAGGTGCGAAAAGCAAAGCCCCCCTCACCGCCGCCGCCCGTGATATGGGCCAGCGGATCCACCAGCCCTGGCACCAGATAGCGGCCACGACCATCGACCCGATGCAGCGGCCAGTTTGTGGGCACCGTCAACCCCTTGCCCATCCAGGCAATGCGGCCATCAGCCACCAGCAGATCCTGCTGGCCAAGGTGGGTGGGGCTGAAGATCTCGGCTCCCTCGATCAGGGTCAACATGGCGATCCTCCTTGCACGATTGTCGCTTGCCCAATGAAAAGAGAGGGAGCAAGCTCCCTCCCCCGTCAACCACCATATATATCGTACTTGAAGTACTTCTGGTTGATCTGCTGATAGGTACCATTGGCACGCAGGGCCTTGATCGCCTCGTCCAGCTTGCCCTTGAGCTCCTTATCACTCTTGCGCACGGCGATCCCCATACCATCACCAAACCACTGGCGATCGGTCAGGGCGGGCCCCACATAGTCGAACTTGTCGCCCCCCTCTTTGCCAAGGAGCCCCTGCTCGATGGCAGAGGCATCGGCCAGCAGGGCCAGCACCCGACCCGCTTTCAGATCGAGATAGGCCTCATCGGCATTGCCGTAGCGGACTATGGTGACATTCGAGCCAAAATTGTCGGTCAGGTACTTGTCGTGGGTGGTGGCCCGCTGCACCCCGATGCGCTTGCCCGCCATGCCTTCCGGGGTCAATGTCAGCTCGGTCCCCTTAGCCGCCACAAAGCGATTGGGAATATGGGCATATTTCTCGGTGAAATCGACCTTCTGGCGCCGCTCGTCGGTGATCGACATGGCGGCGATGATGGCGTCGTATTTGCGCGACAGCAGGGCCGGGATCATGCCGTCCCAATCCTGCGCCACCAACTCGCACTTGACCGCCATCTGCTGACACAGGGCGTTGGCGAGATCGATATCAAACCCCTTGATCTCGCCCGACGCATCGGTCCAGGAGAAGGGCGGGTAGGCCCCCTCCACCCCGAAGCGCACGGTTTTCCACTCCTTGGCCATGGCGGGGGTGGCCAGCAGGCTGGCAACAAACAGGGCTGAGAGGGTCAGTCTGATCTTCATCTTGAGTACTCCATTACATAAAAAGCGCACAGGCGCGGACAAGGCACCGCAGGCGAATACATGCGATGACCAAAAGCGGCAAAATCTGGATGAGCGAGATCACGCCCAAGCGGGCGTCAGTGAACTGCTCCAGGGGGTCGATCTATTCGTCGAACCACTCGGAGAGATAGAAAGGCTTGAAGTAGAAGGCCAGAAAAAAGCCTCTGGCTTTGCGCATCATGGTGGTTTGTCGCGTCCTGTGACAAAGATGGCAATCACCTTAGCACGCCCGAATTTTGCCCGACAAGAGGCAGCCGCAGGGCAGTAGCAAAATCCCGATCATGGTCAAGGCGGGCGGGATCCGTTAGGCTCGAAGCACCTTGCCATCCCATAACAGACCCACAGCGACCGATGAATTTTCTGGCCCATCTCCATCTGGCTGCCCACACCCGGAGCTCCCTCACCGGCAATCTGCTCGGCGATTTCGTCAAAGGCACGCTGCCCACGGGGCTTGCCGCCCACTTCGATGAGGGGATCTGGCTACACCGCAAAATTGACGCTTTCACCGACAGCCACCCCGAGCACAAGGCGGCCGTCGCCTGTTTCGAGGCCCCCTGGCGCCGCTTTGGCGGCATAGTGGTGGATATGATCTACGACCACTGGCTGAGCCTGCACTGGGGACTGTTCAGCACCGAGCCCCTGCCCCGCTTCCTGAAACGCAGTTATGAGCAGCTATTGGCGGATCACCCACGCCTGCCGGACGGACTGCCACTCCCCCTCAAACGGATGGCCGAGCAGAACTGGATCGCCTCCTACGGCCACAGGGAGGGGCTGGGGCAAGCGCTGAACGGCATAGGTCGCCGACTGCGCCGCCCGGTACAACTGGGAGAGGCGCTGCTGACCCTCGATGAGTCGCAGTGGCAAACATGCGAGGCGGGATTTCTGCGCTTCTATCCCCAGCTGATGGACTTTAGCCAGCAACAGCTGGCCCAATATCGGGCAGCGCAAGGGGCACAGTGATCCCTCTGGATAGCCCTGCGTCCCCATAAAAAACGCCCCTTGCGGGGCGTTTGTCATCAGTTGGCTTCGTCTCTCTTTTTGCGAATGCTTAAGCCCAGCTCCCGACCACGCAGTCGGGCGTAATAGATGGTGCCGACAAAAGCGAGAGTGGTGAAGACCAGCTCCACCACCGCCAGCCACCGCTCCCCCTCATCCGTGGTGATCAGGGTGAGGGCGTGGAGGAAATAGGGCATCAACACGAAGTTGCCCCAGGCGTGGGTGTAGGGGTTGCCCTGCACTATCCCCTTGAGAGGGAAGAGCAGCGGCACCGTCCAGATCACCGGCAGCAGCCAGGGGTTGAGGCCCGGATGGGGCGACAGCCACAGATGCCAGAGGATGACCCAGCCCAGCAGACCAAAGAAGCCGACCAGAGTCAGCCAACGTGCAAAGCGGGTGCTCACTTGAGGATCTCCAGCACCTGCTCCGGCGGGCGACCAATGCGGGCCTGACCATTCTTGATGACAATTGGACGCTCGATCAGCTTGGGATGCTGGTGCATGGCGCGAATAAGGGCATCACCGCTGACATCGGCCAATCCCAGCTCCTTGTAGAGATCCTCCTTGGTGCGCATCAGCTGGCGGGGATCGCTAAAACCGAGCAGAGAGAGCAGGTTGCGGATCTCATCTTCGCTCGGGGTCTGCTCCAGATAGAGCACCACATCAGGGGCGATCCCGTGCTGTTCCAGCAGAGCCAGGGTTTCGCGACTCTTGGAGCAGCGCGGATTGTGGTAGATTTGGGTCTCGCTCATGGTAACTCCCTGATTAATCGCAAGATGGGACTAGAAACGGCGCTATTGTAGGGGAAAGTGATGGTCAGGGTAAGCAGCAGTGGAAAGGAATTGAAACGAATTTGTTGGCTGATTGTGGCTGGCCTGCTGGGCGCCTGCACACCCGCCCCCGAATTTACCGATGCCACAGGGCAGTCGGTCAGCCTGCGCCACTTTGCCGGCAAGCCGCTGCTGATCAACTACTTCGCCCCCTGGTGCGCCCCCTGCCTGCGGGAGATGCCGCGCCTCAACGCGCTGGCGGCAGAAGGACAGATCACAGTGGTGGCCATCAACTACGACCCGACCACGCCAGCAGAGCTGAACAAGCTGGCTGCCCAGTATCACATCAAGGTGCCGCTCCTTATTGCCAATGAAGATGCCAGCCTCCCCTTCCCTCGTCCGGGCGCCCTGCCTACCAGCTACCTGCTCGATAGCGAGGGCAAGCTCAAGCAGACGCTGGTCGGCGAGCTCGACCAGCAGCAGATCGAGATGCTCAAGGCGACCGCCAGCAGCCTGAGTCACTAGCCCATCGCTGCTATCACCGTCCCCCACATCAACGCCACCGCCATAAACAACAAGGGCGCACTATAGTGCGCCCTTGTTTGATAGGTTTCGTTAGCCCTTGAGGCTGTCGAGATCCTTCTTGGCCCGCTCCAGCTCGGTGATGCGCGCCTCCAGACGAGCCAGGGTCATCCGGTCGCTAGTGGTACCGCGCGCCACGATCAGTTCGTCGATGGCTGCCTGATAATCCCCGCGCAGCGAGAGCATCTCGGCCCGCGCCATATGCAGCTCGGTCATTCTGCCCGCTTTGCGATAGGCATCAGCCAGCAGGTTCCAGGCCAGATTGTTCTCCTCGTGGGCACGGGCATAGGGGTCAAGGATGGCGATGGACTTCTTGTAGTTGCCGCTCTCGAGGTAGGCGTTGCCGAGATTGACCACCACCACTTCGTTGTCCGGCATCCGGCTGCGGAACTTCTCGAGGCGCGCAATGGCCTGGGCACTGCGCCCCTTGGCCAGATCGATGTCAGTCTGGGCATCGACGATAAAGAGATCTTCCGGATGACGGGCCGCCAGCTCCTGCATCAGGGTATCAGCCTCGTCGGTGCGCTTGAGCTGGATCAGCGCCAGCGCCTTGCCATAGATGGCTGCATCCTTGAGCGGGTAATCCCCCTTCTGGATCCGGGTATCGAAGTAGCTCAGCAGCCCCTGCGGGGTATCTGTACCAAAACGCACCTGAATCCGCACCTTGGCCAGCCAGAAGTCGAGGCTGGGCGGCAAGTCGCGGCGGCCATAGCTGCCCGCCCGAGCGCGGGCCTCGCTGATCCGGGTCTCCGGCAGCGGGTGAGTGAGCAGCATTTCCGGCGGCTTGCTGGCGTAACGGTATTCGGCAGCCAGTTTCTGGAAGAAGTTGGCCATCCCCATGGGGTCGAAACCGGCATCATAGAGGGTCTTCATGCCGATGCGATCCGCTTCATATTCGTTGTCGCGGGTGTAGTTGATGGCCGACTGCATGGAGAGGCCCAGCGTAGTCTGCAGCGCGGCGATACCGGCAGTCGGGTTGATCACCGCCAGCGCGATGGAGCCCACCAGACCGGCCAGGGTCACTGCAGAGCTGCTCGCCTGCGCCTCCATATAACGGGCGATATGGCGCTGGGTCACGTGGGTGATTTCGTGGGCCAGTACCGAGGCCAGCTCACTCTCGCTGTCGGCGTAGAGGAAGAGGCCGGTGTGCACCTTGACTCGCCCGCCGAGGAAGGCGGCCGCGTTGATGCTGGGATCATTGATGAGGAAGAAGGTAAACGGGAAACGCACCCCATCGGCGTTGGTCAGCAGTCGCTGACCCAGATCGTCAATGTACTGGCTCAGTACCGGATCATCGATGATCGGCAGACCCGCACGGGCAAAGCGCATAAAAGCGTTGCCGTAACGCACTTCCTGCTCGATGGGCAGGGCAGCGACCCCGGCCGTGCCGATGTCGGGAAGCTGATTGTTGGCCTCGGCATGAAACGTGGCGCCCATCAGGGAAGCCAGCAGGGGAAGCGATGCCATCAGGGGGGAAAAACGTGCCACGTTATCTCTATCTCCATCAGAAAGGGCCTCGGCAGAATACCCTTGCCCATCAAGGGCTACAAGCGTTGTTTCACGCTCTTATCACGGCCATAATAGCGGCCACCTGCCTGATGGAGCCCCCATGGAAATTCTCGACCTGACCCCCTGGCGTTGCCCCGAGCCGCTGATCCGGCTCAAGCTCTGGTTAAGGGAAGCCCAAAGCGGTCAAACCGTCACCATCCGGCTGGCCGATGCGGGCTCCCGGCAGGATATTCCGGCCTATCTGCACCGTCAGGGCCACCATGTCGAGATGCAGCAACAACCGGACAATACCCTCTCTTTGCAGTTGGTTGTCGGGGCGAAACAACCATCTTGAGCCCCAGTGATGTAAGGATGCCGTCATGTTAGAAGTATTGAAGCGCTGGTATCAGACCCGTTTTTCCGATCCCGATGCCGTTACCCTTTTCCTGTTGCTGGTGTTCTGCTTCACCATCATCTGGCTGTTTGGCGATCTGCTGGCCCCCCTGCTGGTGGCGCTGGTAATGGCCTATCTGCTGGAGTGGCCGGTCGCCCGGCTGCAAAAAGCGGGGCTGTCGCGCACCCTGGCCACCAGCGTCATTCTGATCCTCTTTATTGCGGTAGCAGTCGCCTCCTTGCTGGGTCTTATCCCGACGCTGGTGAGTCAGGGGATCAATCTGGCCAAAGAGGCGCCGGCCATGCTGACCCACGCTCAGGATTATGTGCGCACCCTGCCTGACAAATACCCCGAGCTCATCGACGTCAGTCTGGTGGAGACCGTCATCGACAATATTCGCCAGCGCATCCTCAGCGGCGGCGAGCATCTGGTAAGCGCCTCCCTCAGTTCGCTGGTCAACGTAGTCGCCATCATGATCTACCTCATTCTGGTGCCGCTGATGGTCTTCTTTATGCTCAAAGACAAGCGGGTCTTGATGGGCAGCCTGCGCCGCTTCCTGCCGCGCAACCGCACTCTGGTCAACCGGGTGTGGGTCGAGATGAACAACCAGATCATCAACTACATCCGCGGCAAGGTGATCGAGATACTCATCGTCGGCATCGCCACCTATGTCCCCTTCGCCCTGATGGGACTGCGCTATTCGGTGCTGCTGGCGGTCGCAGTCGGCTTCTCGGTGCTGATCCCCTACATAGGCGCCGCCGTGGTGACGGTGCCGGTGGCCATGGTCGCCCTGTTCCAGTGGGGGCTCACCCCCGAGTTCGCCTGGCTGATGGTGGCCTATCTGGTCATTCAGGCCCTCGATGGCAACCTGCTGGTGCCGGTGCTTTTCTCGGAAGCAGTCAACCTCCATCCGGTGGCCATCATCATCGCCGTGCTGGTCTTCGGCGGCTTGTGGGGATTCTGGGGAGTCTTCTTCGCCATTCCCCTCGCCACCCTGGTCAAGGCGGTGATCAATGCCTGGCCAAAACGTGAAGAGATGCCCGGTGCCGCAAAATAACCTGCTTCCCCTGCAATCGTGACAACGGAGTGTCCATGACCTTTTTTCGTCAAATTAGAGCGGCAGGGCTGACGGCCCTGCTCCTCGCTGCCGCCCTGCCCGCCCGCGCCGATATCGACCTTGGCTCTATGGATCTGCTCACCAGCGACAGCCCAACCAGTCCGGTGCCACAAGGCTTTGTCGCCGGTGCGGCGCTCATCGGGGGACAAGCCCGTTATGAAGCGCAGGACAACGCCCTCTACGCCATCCCTGGCTTTATCTACTTCGGCAAGCAGTTCATGTTTCTCGGCGATCGGGCGCGCTACTACTTCCACAAAGATGAGAACGTAGCCCTGTATGGCTATGGCCGGGTGCGGTTTGGCAATCTGGATCCCGAGGATTCTCCCGCCTTCAGCGGCATGGAACAGCGCAAATGGCAGCTGGAAGGCGGGATCGGTGGCAACATCATCACCCCCTACGCCCTGCTGACCGTGCGGGCCAACAGCGATATCACCGGCCGCAGCAAGGGTCAAGAGCTGCTGCTGTGGGCCGACTTCCCCATCCAGCGCGACAACCTGCTCATCATGCCGGGAATGGGGGTGATGCTGCGCAGCGACAAGATGGCCAACTACTACTTCGGCGGCATCTCCGAGAGCGAGGCCACCGCCCAGCGGCCAGCCTGGGATACGGGGTCAACCCTCTCCCCCATGGCGGCGCTCATCACCAGCTACCGCTTCAGCCCCAACTGGATTGGCATGTTTGCCATGAACTACGAATTGTATGATCGGGACATCAAAAACAGCCCCATCGTCCAGCACGACGGCGAACTCTATGCAGGATTTGCCTTGGGCTATATCTGGTAACGGTTATGAGTCTTGAACCGTGAGACACGACCAAACAAAAGGGAGCCCTCGGCTCCCTTTTTCACGACCATCAGGCTGGTCGTACAGCCTGCTCAAGCTGCCAATTCAGGCTTACAGCGCCGCCAGAAAATCGATCAGCTGCTGATTGACGAAGGCCGGATTTTCCAGCGATGAGATGTGGCCGGCTGCCGGGATCTCCCTGAACGGGCAACCCAGTACCTCGGCCATCAGATAGCCCTCCAGCACCGGGCGTGCCTTGTCCTCGCAGCCGGTCATCACCAAGGCAGGAGTGCTGATCTCCTCCAGCCACTCGATGCGATCCTCGCGGGTCACAAAGCTGCGGCCCACCGCCACCATGGCGGCAATCTTATCCTTTGGCCAAGCGGCCAGACGCGCCTTGAAACCGCTCATCAGCGCATCATCAGGCTGATTGGCAAAAAAGAGCGGCGCCACCTGTTCGACGATGGGCGCCGGGATGGCGCCAAGCTGCTCGATCATCGCCAGCATGCCGAGGTAGCGCTCGCAGGTGATCTGGGGCTCGAGGCCAACGAAGCTGTCCATCAGCACCAGTCCCTTGAGGCGAGCTGGGGCCATGCGCGCCAGTTCCACACCCCACATGCCACCGATGGAGAGGCCCACCAGCACGAACTCGTCGACCCCGAGGGCATCGAGCAGCGCCAGATGATCGCGCGCCAGAGTCGCCAGGGTGCAGCTACCTTCGGGGAGCAGGTCGGAATCGCCGTGGCCCCACAGCTCGGGAACGATGCAGCGATAGCTGCCCTTGAGCGCCTCGATTTGCGGCGCCCACATGGCGCTGTCCCACAGATAGCTGTGACCAAACAGCAGTACCGGCCCTTGCCCTTCGTCCAGATAGGCCATCCGGCGGCCCGCTATCTCCATAAAATGCTTCATGTTATCTCCTGTTGCCAGCGATGGGCGGGCAGTGTATCACGTCCCCCTTGGCAGGTGACGCCTCCCTGGTGCAAGCTGACAGTGACTCAAAGAAGTCACCCATGAAAGGATGCCAAAAGGAGAAGCCCATGGCGAAGGAGAAGAGCAAGAAGCGGCCGCGTCTGGACAAGAAGTGCTACGAGCACCACCTTGCCCATCTGCAGGAGGAGCTGGTCAAGCTGCAGGAGTGGGTCAAACAGGAGGGACTGAAGGTGGTGGTGCTGTTCGAGGGACGGGACGCCGCCGGTAAAGGGGGCGTCATCAAGGCGATTACCGAGCCGCTCAACCCCCGGGTCTGCCGGGTCACGGCGCTGCCCGCCCCCTCCGATCGGGAGCGCTCCCAGTGGTACTTTCAGCGTTATGTGGCCCACCTGCCCGCCGCTGGCGAGATGGTGCTGTTTGACCGCTCCTGGTACAACCGGGCCGGAGTCGAGCGGGTGATGGGATTTTGCAGCGATGCCGAGTATCGCGAGTTTCTGCGCGCCTGCCCCGAGTTTGAGCGGATGCTGATCCGCTCCGGCATCACCTTGATCAAATACTGGTTCTCGGTCAGTGACGAGGAGCAGGAGAAGCGCTTTAAAGAGCGGATCAACACCCCCATCAAGCGCTGGAAATTCAGCCCGATGGATTTGCAGTCCCGCTCGCGCTGGGTGGAGTACTCCCGCGCCAAGGATGACATGTTCACCTACACCGACACCGAGGATTGCCCCTGGTTCGTGGTGGAGGCAGATGATAAACGCCGTGCCCGCCTCAACTGCATCGCCCATCTGCTGAGCAAGGTGCCCTACGAGGCGATCCACTACGAGCCCATCAAGCTCCCCCCCATCAAGACCGAAGGGTATGAGCGCCCGCCGCTGGCCAGCCAGACCTTTGTGCCCGATATTACCGCCGAACTCGAGGCTTGAACCGGGTTACCTTGCCTATCTGCGTGTTCAAATCGCAGGCAATAAAAAGCCGGTCTGACGACCGGCAAAAAGGCATTGATTATTAAGAAAGGAAAACCGGCACAACAAAAAATCAGGTACGGATATATTTGGCGGTACGTGGGAACGCCTGCTCCTTGGCATCGAACAGGTAGCAGGCTTCGGCCGGGATACCCACGCTGTAGGTCTGACCGGTCGCCACATCCACATCCGAGGTGGCCTTGACGGTAAAGTCGTGACCATCCACATCCATATAAACGAAGGACTCGGCGCCCAGGTGCTCGGCCACCTGCACGATCCCGCTCACCTTGCTGTGCGCATGGGGGTGATCCAGCGGCATCAGATGCTCGGGGCGAATACCCAGCTCCACTTTGTCACCCACAGCGCCACTGCGGGCATCGACCCGGGCACGCACGGTATCGCCAGAGGTCAACTTGACCAGGCACTCCTGCTCGCCAATCTCCAGCAACTCGCCCGCCAGGAAGTTCATCTTGGGAGAGCCGATAAAGCCCGCCACGAACTTGTTGTCCGGGTTGTGGTAGAGATCCAGCGGTGAACCGAACTGTTCCAGGTTGGTGGCAGCTTCGGCCTTGAGCGGGCTCAGCACCACAATCTTGTCGGCCAGGGTCATCGCTTCCACCTGATCGTGGGTCACGTAGATGATGGTGGAGTTAAGCTCCTTGTGCAGCTTGGCGATCTCGATCCGCATCTTGACCCGCAGCGCGGCATCCAGGTTGGAGAGCGGTTCGTCAAACAGGAACACCTGCGGCTGCTGCACGATGGAGCGACCGATGGCGACCCGCTGACGCTGACCACCGGAGAGCGCCTTGGGCTTTCTGTCCAGCAGCGGCTCAAGACCCAGGATCTCGGCGGCACGCATCACCCGCTTGTGGATGTTCTCCTTGTCCATTTTCTTGAGCTTCAGACCAAAGGCCATGTTCTCGTAGATGTTCATGTGCGGATAAAGGGCGTAGGACTGGAACACCATGCCGACGTTGCGCTCTACCGGCGGCACGTCGTTCATGTAGCGACCGCCGATGGTCAGCTCACCGCTGGTGATGTCTTCCAGACCCGCGATCATCCGCAGCAGGGTGGATTTGCCACAGCCGGACGGGCCGACGAAGACGATGAATTCGCCCTCCTTGATGGAGAGGTTGATGTTGCGCAGGGTGTCCTTGTGAACAGCCGGATCGTAATTTTTGCGAACGTTGTTGAGTACTACTTCAGCCATGACGAGCTCCGCTCTTGAATCTTTGCAAATCGTGATAGCGGGGGAGTCAGCTCCCCCGGCCATAAACTTAACCTTTCACACCACCGGCGGTCAGACCGCCAACCAACCAGCGCTGTGCCAACAGGAAGACCACTGTGATGGGGAAACCGGAGAGCACTGCAGCCGCCGCGAAATCACCCCACAGATAGTTCTGCGGATAGAGGTACTGCTGGGCCCCGACCGCCAGGGTCAGATTGTTCACATCCTGCAGCAGGATGGAGGCCATGGGCACCTCGGTAATGGAGCCGATAAAGGCCAGAATAAACACTACCGCCAGGATGGGCACCGACAGGGGCAACAGGATCAGACGGAATGCCTGCCACGGGGTTGCACCGTCGATGGCTGCCGCCTCCTCCAGAGAGGAGTCGATGGTCTCGAAGTAGCCTTTGATGGTCCAGACGTGGAGGGCAATCCCTCCCATATACGCCAGGATCAGGCCACCGTGGGTGTTGAGACCCAGCCAGGGAATATAGTCACCAATCTTGTTAAAGAGCGCGTAGATAGCTACCAGCGCCAGCACTGCCGGGAACATCTGGAAAATCAGCATGCCCTGCAGGATGGTGGACTTGCCACGAAAACGCAGGCGGGCAAAGGCGTAAGCACAGGTGGTGGAGAGCGTCACGATCATCAGGGCAGTGATGCCGGCGATCTTGATAGAGTTCCACAACCAGGTCAGCACCGGGAACGGCGGCGGCGTGATGCTACCGTCGGCGTTGGTGATGGACATGCCCAGCGCCAGTTTCCAGTGATCCAGGGTCGGATTGGAGGGGATGATCTCCCCTACCGCGAAGTTACCGTTACGGAACGAGATGGCGATAACCATGATCAACGGGAAGATGATCAGCGCCAGGAAGCCCCACATGACCAGGTGGGTTGCCCACACCCGGTATTTGACTGATTTGGGTTGTACGATTGCCATGTTGAAGCCTCCTTACAGCTGCTTGTCGGCTTTGGACAATTTCAGGTTGAGCAGCGCCAGCGCACCTACGATGAGGAAGATAGCGGTGGCGATGGCACTGGCCAGACCGTAGTCCTGACCACCCGATCCCTGGAACGCAATCCGGTAGGTATAACTCACCAGCAAGTCGGTGGTACCGGCCGGGGTGCTGGCGCCGATGATGTCCGGCGCACCGTTGGTCAACAACTGGATAAGCACGAAGTTGTTGAAGTTGAAGGCGAACGAGGCAATCAACAGCGGTGTCAGCGGCTTCATCAGCAGCGGCACGGTGATCTTGAAGAAGTTCTGTACCGGGCCGGCACCGTCCATGGCGGACGCTTCATAGAGATCTTCCGGAATGGCTTTGAGCAGGCCCATGCAGAGGATCATCATGTAGGGGTAGCCGAGCCAGGTGTTGACAATCAGGATCATCACCTTGGCCAGGAAGGGGTTGGTATACCAGTCCGGTTTGATGCCAAACGCCGCTTCCAGGAACATGTTGATCTCACCGAAGTTCTGGTTGAACAACCCCTTGAACACCAGGATGGAGATAAACGCCGGGATCGCATAGGGCAGGATCAGCATGACCCGATAGAAACCGCGCCCCTTGAGCTCTTCCCACTGCACCAGACAGGCCAGCACCATGCCGATAGCCAAGGTGAAAGCGACGGAGCAGGTTGAGAAGATCACGGTCCAGATGAAGATCTGCAGGAAGGGTGACTGGATGCCCGGATCGGTGACGATGCGCGCGAAGTTCTTCCAACCAACGCTCACCACAAAGCCCGGAGCAATACCCTTGCCGACAAACTGACCCTGTTCGTCGATGTACTGATAGAAGCCGGTCTCGCCATTGGGCAGCATCAGCTCGCCATTCTGGGTATCACGCAGCAGGTTGCTGTCTTTGATCACCACGCCGGACTTGAGCACGGCACCATCCATCAGACGGGTGTAGTGCTGCTTCTGGGCGGCAAACTTGCGCAGACTACTCAGGGTCAGGTGGGTACCGCCATCCGGCAGCACCAGATCAAGGTCACTCAGGTGAGTACGATGCTCAACAATGGCGCGGATCGGTGCGGCCTTGCTGGCAGCTTCGCCGGTGAAGGGCTGCAGCTCGACCACTTGCTGGGTGTTCTGCACACGGCCCTCGCGGGACGCCAGCTCACGGGCCTTGTTGGTCATCAGGGAAACAGGTTGGCTGATAAAGGATTGATCATCCTGTGTCAGCAGCAGCTGGAACTGGCCGTTGTCGCCACCCAGCAGGGTAAAATCGAATTCACCGCCCGCCACCTTGTAGGTTTTCTTCAGGTGGTAGTCCCGCGCCTGCTCCACGGAGAGCAAGTTGGACCCCGAATAGTTGGTGAAGGCAATGCCAATGGTGTAGGCAAGAGGGAAGATGATAAACACAACCATGCCCGCAACACCCGGAAAGATGTAGCGATGGGCATAGGTCTTCTTGTTCATGAAGACATACAGACCGACGGAAACCACCACCAGATCCAGCAGCGCGAATACCCACTCGCCACTGGCGTACATCATCACGGCTGCGTAGCCGTTGAGGATGGCAACCAGGGCCGCTATGGTCCACTTAAGCCAGGTGTGCTTATCCTTCGGACCGGCATAGGACTCAACAGAAGGTACTACTTCCATGCCAATTAACCTTTATAACGCCAAGAGAGATTTGAGAGAGTGGGAGGCCATGACGGCCTCCCGGGTAGTGCGTGCTTACTGAACGATACGCTTGGCAGCGGTATCCAGAGCTTCGTCAACACCCTGACGACCGGAGGTCACGTTCTTGAGGGCAGTTTCAAAGGAAGACCAGAAACGGCTCATCTCGGGAACGGATGGCATCGGCTCGCCAGCCTGGGCGTTCAGCATGGTGGCCTTGATGTGCGGATCGGATTCCAGGGTCTTCTGGAAGGATTTCAGCGCAACGGCACCCAGCGGCTTGTCGGCGTTAACCGGCGCCAGACCGGCATCGGTCAGCAGGTAGTTTTCCAGGAACTCGATAGCCAGATCCTTGTTCGGGCTGGCGGCGTTGATGGTGGCCCCCAGTACGCCAACGAAGGCTTTGGCCGGCTTGCCGTTCAGGGTCGGCAGCGGCGCTACGCCGTACTTGATGCCGCTCTTGTCCAGGTTGCTCCAGGCCCAGGGACCATTGATCATCATGGCCACTTCGCCCTTGTTGAACTTGGCGTCCATCACACCGTAGTCGATGCCTTTTTCCAGGTGACCGGACTTGATCATCTCGGAGATGTAGCCCACGCCCATCTTGGCACCAGCGTTGTTCACGCCGGTATCTTTCACGTCATAACCGGTAGCGGTTTTCTTGAAGGCGTAACCACCGTTGGCAGCCACCAGCGGATAGCTGAAGTACGGGGTGTCATAAGCCCACATGATGGCGCGCTTGCCGTTTTTCTTCAGAGTCTCGTCAATCTTGGCGATCTCTTCGAAAGTTTTCGGCGGCTCGGGCAGCAGGTCTTTGTTATAGATCAGGCTGACCGCTTCCATGGCAACCGGGTAGCCATAGGTTTTGCCATCAACAGTCATGGCATCCCATGCCAGCTGTTCAAATTTGCCTTTGGTGGCAGCGTTCGGCGTTACCGGAACCAGTAAACCGGCTTTGACCCACTCACCGTAACGGTCGTGAGCCCAGAAGAAGATGTCCGGGCCGTTGCCAGTGGCGGCGGCTTGCTGGAATTTCACTTCAACCTGATCCGGGTGAGCCACAGTAACCTTGATGCCGGTTTCTGCTTCAAACTTCTTACCCACTTCAGCCAGACCGTTGTATCCCTTGTCACCGTTGATCCAGATGGTCAGCTGGCCTTCATCGATGGCAGCAGTAGCAGAGCAAGCGACGCCAAGAGTGGCCAGACCGATCAGGGATGACAGCAATTTCTTTTTCATGAGCCTTTCCTTGTATTAGTTCCGCGCTGTAAGAGCATTGTGTGCGAGATGAATATTATCCCAAGCGGCAAACGGCTCACATGACGCAACTCGCATTTTTGAAATGCAATTACGTATTTCCTTCCAGAAAGTTTTGAAAACATTTTCTTATTTCAGGGAATTACGGCCATTTATCGGCTTAATTCCAGACAACCACAGAATAATAATTACCAAAATGAAATAAAATTTCACGAATGAAAGGGTTTTCACCTCAATGAAAACCCTTTCAGATGGTTTATTTTGTTTGATTTGTTAACAAAGTACCGCGCCAGTTTCGAGGTCTGCCCGGGCGCAATAAAAAAAGAGACCCCGCCGGGGCGGAGTCTCTTTTTGCCAGAAATGACGACTTGATCACACTCGGGAGCATGACTACGACTGGCGCAGCAGCTGATCCTTGAGATTGGGCGGCACACCCTTGATGGTCAGGGTGTCGGTCTGGGGATCGTAAAAGATCCGGCTGTTCAACAGCTTCTGCTCAAAGCTCAGAGTCAGACCGCCGCCGGAGCCGACAAACTTGGTCAAACCACGCAGAGTAGAGCGATCCGCCGGGAAGCGCTCTTCCAGCTCATACTCCTGACCGATAAAGCTGTAAAAATCGAGGTCACCGTCGCCGGGCAATTCTGCAGACAGCTCCTTGATTTCGATCTCTTCACCGGCGCTCGCCTGTTCGGTGCAATATTTGAAGACCTGCTTTTTATAGTCATTGCGCTCGGTCGGTTCGAGCTGACGACTGTCGCAATAATCTTCAACCGCCTGCAGCAAGCCTTTATTTTGTACCTTGGCATCCATGCCCTCGCGGGCACCCAGCAGATCCATAAAGAAGTCGCCCAGTTTGCGACCAATGCGCCCCTTGCTGAAGGTGATATAACGGCGCGAATCAGGTTGGGTTTTCCATTCGGTCAAATCAATGCGGGCCACCAGATTGAGTTTGCCGATATCCAGATACTGGATATGGCGCAATTCCAGCGCTTCGCTGACGGTGACGCTCTCCTTGCCCTCCAGCAGGGCAATCAGCAGATAATCGACCCCGACGTAGTTATATTTGGCAAACAGCAGCACCCCTTGCTCATCGAGGGCGTGCTCCACCAGCTGCTTGACCAGCATCTGGGTCACGGTGACCGAGAAGGGAACGAATTCGGTCTGCTCGTCGAGCAGTTGTTCGAGGGCGATACGAAACGCGGGTGAAGGCTGCTTGGGAGCCTCTTCACCGTCGGCCAGCTCGGCGACGGCGGCCTCGGGGTCAGCAAAGAAGCCAAAGCCCTTGCCGCCCTTGCCGTTGTAGATCCGATGCAGTTCCGCCATCAGTCCCTGTACCGCCTCATCAGGGGGCAGGGTCTGGCTGCGGGTATCGGCGTGGGGTTGACCATCGCCGCCCTGGCGCAAGGAGTGAAGAATGATCTTGTCGATATCGAGACTCATGTCACAAAGCCATAGTGTTAGCCGAAAGGGTGAAGTATTATAAGGCGCTTTGAACCGAGATGAACTGAAGATTATGCCTATCGTATCAAAGTACAATAACGAACAATTTGACGCCCTGATGAACGACCTGATCACCGCGCTGGAAAAGCATAAAGCGCCGGTGGATCTCAGCCTTATGGTGCTTGGCAATCTGACCACCAATATCATCAACGGTATGGCACCGGCCCAGCGCCAGGCCATCACTGAAAAGTTTGTCCAGGCCCTGACCGCATCGGTCGATAATCGCCACGACGCACACTGAGTCCCCGACTCTGTTGATTTGACGTTTCTCAACGCAGATGGATCACTATGGTCGAAACCGGTAACCCCTATCGTGATAATGTCTCTCGCCTGATCACCTGGGGGCATTGGTTCTCCTTCTTCAACATTATTCTGGCCATGCTCATCGCCACCCGTTATCTGGGTGCCATCAGCTGGCCATCGACCACGCTTGGCGTGATCTATCTCGTTGTAAGCTGGATTGGCCACTTCTCGTTTCTGAGTTTTGTCACCTACCTGTTGACGATCTTCCCGCTCAGCTTCGTGCTGCCCAAGGAGAAGTCGTTGCGGTTCATCTCGGCCATCATCGCTACCCTGGCGCTGGTGCTGCTGCTGATCGACACCCAGGTATTCCGGCTGTTCAAGTTCCACCTCAACAGTCAGGTATGGCAGTTGCTGCTGGATCAGGCGCAAACCGAAGAGGGCTCAATCTGGAGCATCATCTTCGTTGCCGTGCCCACCATCTTCCTGCTGCAACTGCTGCTGTCGGCCTATGTCTGGCGCAAGATCAACAAGCGCAAGCGCCGCCAGTACGGCAATCAGGTGGGGCTGGCCCTGCTGATCTGCTTTATTCTGACCCACGTGGTCAACAGCTGGGCGGATGCGACCCTCTATCAGCCCATCACCATGCAGAGAGCCAACTTCCCCCTCTCCTACCCCATGACGGCCCGCTCCTTCCTGGCCAAACATGGCTGGCTGGATCTGGATCAGTATGAGAAGCAGGCGGCCTCCCAGAGGGATGACAGCGACAGCCGGATGCACTATCCGCTGCGCCCGCTCAACGTCAACGCCCCCCTGACCCACAACAATCTGCTGATTGTGGTGGTCGACTCATTGCGCTTTGACATGCTCAACAACATCAACATGCCCAATCTGCAGCGCTATGCGGATCAGCATCTGACGTTCCGCAATCACCTGAGTGGCGGCAACGACGACCTGATGGGCATGTTCAGCCTCTTCTACGGGTTGCCCGGTCACTACTACAAGGACATCAGCAGCGACAAGCGTCCGCCGGTGCTGTTCGACGAGATGCTGCGCCAGGATTACCAGTTCGGGCTGTTCGGCGCGATGGAAGATGCCCAGAAGTATCGCAAGAGCATCCTCGCCGGTCTGCGCAAACAGGTGTTTGTCTCCGAACAGAGTGACGATGGCAAGCTGCTGACCGACTGGCAACAATGGCTGGAGAAGCGCTCTCCCGAGCGTCCCTGGTTCTCGCTGGTCTATCTCTCGAGCCCAGGCGACTACCAGTTACCCGCCACCATGAAGGGGCCATTCCAACCGGAGCTTGCCAACTTCAATCCGGCGACCGCCTATCGGGCGGAGAACCTGCAAAAACTGGAGAACCGCTACAAGAACTCGGTCTTCTATACCGACCAGTTGCTTGAGCAGATGCTGACCAAATTGCAGTCGCAGGGGATGGACAGCAACACCATCGTCGTCATCACTTCCAACCACGGCCAGGAGTTCAACGACACCCGTAGCAACAGCTGGGGCGCAGGCAGCAACTACTCACCCTATCAGGTGCAGGTACCGCTGGTACTGGCCTGGCCGGGGCGCGGCAGTGACGTTCGGGAACAACCAAGCAGCCATTTCGATCTGGCGCCGACCCTGATGCAGGGGATGCTGGGCGTGCGCAATCCGGCGCGCGATTACAGCGTTGGCCGCTCGCTGTTTGATACCAGCCCGCGCAACTGGCTGCTGGCCGGGGATCAGAACGACTTCGCCATCTATGAAGGGGACACCATCACCCACTTCAACAAGCAGGGTGACTTCGAACTGCTGGAGCGCAACAGCTATCGCCCGATCAAGCACGGCACACCGGATATGGGCGCCATGATCCAGGTGATGAACGAGCTGAACCGCTTCTATCGCAACCAGTGAAGCGCCCGTTGATGGCTTGCTACCATAAAAAACGCCCCGAATTCGGGGCGTTTTTCGTTGTATAGCCGGGCCACGTTCACAACTGTTAGCCACCCCACCCTTGCGGGTACTTGTAGCCGACGAAACGCTTGGCTGCATAGGCTTTGAAAGCCGCCGAGTTGTAGGCCGCCGCCACATCTTTGGCAAACGGCTGCTCCGCATCTGCGCTTTTCACCACTACCCAGTTGATAAAATCGTAGCTGCGCTCCAGAAACAGTCCTTCACTGAACGGGATACCGCTGGAGGCAGCAAAATTACCGTTGATCACCGAGAAGTCCACATCCTCCCGCGAGCGGGGCAACTGCGCGGCTTCCAGCAGTACCAGCTTGAGATTGTGCGGATTGTTCACCACATCAAACTCGCTCGCCTTGAGCGGATTTATCCCCTCCTTGAGAGTGAGCCAACCAAGATCCTGCAGCATCAACAGCGCCCGCGCCTGATTGGTGGGATCGTTGGGGATGGCCACCGTGCTTCCCTCTTGCACCTTGTCGAGTGCTGCCAGCTTGCCGGAGTAGAGCCCCATCGGGCCAGTTGGCACCTGGGTAATGGGCGCCAGCGACAAGCCTCGATCTTTGGCAAAACTCTCCAGATAAGGTTTGTGCTGGAAGCAGTTCACATCCAGTGATCCGTCAGCCAGAGCAATATTGGGGGTCACATAGTCAGTGAACTCCACCAGCTTGACCTTGTACCCCTTGGCCTCCAGCTGCGGCTTGATGGAATCGGTCACCATGTCGGCAAAATCCCCCACCGTGGTACCAATCACAATCTCCTGCTTGGTCGGCAAGGACGCATCGGCGGCAACCGCGGAAAAAGAGAGGCACCCGACCGCCATCGCGGCAATAAAGGTGCTGGCGCCAGCAGTGGCGCGCAAGGAAACAGTCAAAGGAGAAGATAAGAAGGAACGAAACGGCATAGGGACTCCCTGTCAGGTACGCATCAAGCTATGGGACTGCGGCGGGGTGACTCTCATAGATTAGGCCCCTCAAACCGCAGCAATCTAGCCATCCAAACGGCTATTTCAATTACCATAACAGAGCCATCCACCGCCGCCAAGCAATAAACCGCTGGTCCCACCTCATCACCCTTGCTGTCACCCCCGAATGCATAGCTGTATCACATTGGCACACACAACAATGCCACTCACGTTCAAGAGCGCACGAGCTCCCCTCGGGATTGCCCCGAATCGAGATGGCTGCGGCGAAGGAGAGTCGCGAGAGGAGTGAGTTACAGATAAAAAGATCAGTAGTGAGCTGTGAGAACCATTCTCAATAGAACACATAACCAGTGTCATTGGAATACCTACCACAAACTGAATCGGATTTCTTTGAACCTCATTACGTTTTTTGAAAATGGCTCTTTTTGAACCCCTGTCACCCGTGTATAGATTTCCGTCGCACTCAGGATGAGTGCGATCCAAGATGGAGTTAAAAAAATAATGAAGCAAACATCGTTAGCACTGGCGATCACAGCACTGCTGTCGACCCTGCCCAGTGCGCTCGTTCAGGCAAATGAAGGTTGTGCGCCGCTCACCGGCAAGGAGAGCGGCATGGATATCGGACGCAGCAGCACCGAGCGCTGCCTGCCAGGTGCCAATCCCCTGCAGGATCAGCAGTGGTATCTGCTCAACAACGGTCAGGATGGATTCAGCGCCCGTGGCGGCATAGCGGGCAATGATCTCAACCTCTGGTGGGCTCATCGCACCGGCGTGCTGGGCCAGGGAGTCAATGTGGCCGTGGTGGATGATGGTCTGGCCATCGCCCACCCGGATCTGGCGGACAACGTGCGTCCGGGTTCGAAAAACGTGGTGACCGGCAGCGATGACCCGACACCGACCGATCCGGATTCGGCCCACGGCACTTCGGTCTCCGGCATTATTGCGGCGGTAGACAACGCCATCGGTACCAAGGGAATTGCCCCGCGAGCCCAGTTGCAGGGTTTCAACCTGCTGGATGACAACAGCCAGCAGTTGCAGAAAGATTGGCTCTACGCCCTTGGGGACAGCGATGCCAGCCGCGACAACCGGGTGTTCAACCAGAGCTACGGCATGAGTGTGGTGGATCCCCGCTCAGCCAACTCTCTGGATCAATCCCAGCTTGATCGTCTGTTTGAACAGCAGACCCTCAAGGCGCAGGGCGCGGCCTATATCAAGGCCGCCGGCAACGGCTTCAACAAGATAGCGGCGGGCGGCTATGTGCTTAACCGCACCGGCAATGGTCCTAAATTGCCGTTTGAAAACAGCAACCTCGATCCCTCCAACAGCAACTTCTGGAACCTGGTGGTGAGCGCGCTCAACGCCGATGGCGTCAGATCCTCCTACTCCAGCGTCGGCAGCAACATCTTCCTGAGCGCAACCGGCGGCGAGTACGGTACCGACTCCCCCGCCATGGTGACCACGGATCTGCCCGGCTGCGACATGGGTTACAACCGCACCGACGATCCCAGCACCAACCGGCTGCACGGCAACCCGCAACTGGATGCCAGCTGCGACTACAACGGCGTGATGAACGGCACCTCCTCCGCCACCCCCAGCACCTCCGGCGCCATGGCGCTGCTGATGTCCGCCTACCCGGATCTGTCGGTACGTGACCTGCGGGATCTGCTGGCGCGCAGCGCAACCCGGGTCGATGCCACACAGAAACCTGTGATGGTCAGCTACACCAGCAGCACCGGCAAGGTGCGTGATGTGAAAGGGCTGGAAGGGTGGGAGCGCAATGCCGCCGGCATGTGGTTCAACCCCACTTACGGTTTTGGTCTGATCGACGTCAACAAGGCCCTTGAGCTGGCAGCCAATCACCAGCCCCTGCCCCCGCTGGTACAGCTGCCATGGCAGAAGATCACTGTCACCGGCAGTGCCGCTGCCATCCCGGATGTGGGCAACAGCCCGACCAGCTCGACAACCCGCATTGCCACACCGTTGACGGTAGAAGCGGTTCAGGTGATGGTGAGCCTGGATCACCAGCGTCTGCCCGATCTGCTGATCGAACTGGTCTCCCCCGCTGGCACCCGCAGCATCCTGCTGAGCCCCTTCAACAGCCTGGTCGGCCAATCTCTCGACCAGCAGCAACTGGGCTTTGTGCGAACCAAGGGATTGCGCGACATGCGGATGCTATCCAACAAGTTCTACGGCGAATCGGCGCAAGGCACATGGCGACTGGAAGTGACCGACGTTGCCAACGGTACCCGTCAGGTCTCTCTGCTCAATCGCGAGACCCGTGAGCGTACCACCCTGACCGAGCGCAACAATCGCCAACCGGGCAAGCTGATCTCATGGTCCCTGCGGGTCCTGGGTCACGATGCCAACCGCAGCTAACACGCTAGGAGTATTACCATGAACAAACCTGTTACCTTGCTTCTGGCAACCCTGCTGGCCCCCCTCTCGGGACAGCTCTGCGCCCAGGAGTCCATCACCATGGATGGCAAACAATACAGCACCATAGAGGTGAACGGCCAGACCTACCTCATTCCTGACAATGGCAGCAAGAAGCGGGTCGCCCGCAGCCTTGACAGCAAGGTCCCGCAACAGACCCTGCGCCGCGGTGACGTGTTGATGCAAGGGGCCGCTAGCCCGGAGCTGACTGTAAGCGGCACCCTGCTGGTGGAAGCTGACGATGCCAGCGCCAAGGCGCTGGCGACTCGCCACGGCCTGAACTTCAAGCAGAGCAGCGGCGGCATTGCCCTGCTGGAGGCCAAACCGGGCACCGATCTCAACGCCATCGCCACCAAGCTCAAGAGCGAAGGGGTGAATGTGCAGATCGAGCTGTCGGGGGCCGAACAGCAGCCGAAATAGGTCGCGACAGACAAATAACAAAGGGGGCCATCATGGCCCCCTTTCTGCTGCTCATTTTGACAGTGACTTACTTGGCGCCATGCTGCTCCGCCAGATAGAGCCAGGTATCGACCACGGTATCGGGGTTGAGCGACACCGAGTCGATCCCCTGCTCCACCAGCCAGGCGGCGAAGTCCGGGTGATCGGATGGGCCTTGGCCGCAGATCCCCACGTACTTGCCCGCCTTGCGCGCAGCCTGGATCGCCATCGCCAGCAGCGCCTTGACCGCCTCGTTGCGCTCGTCGAACAGATGGGCGATGAGCCCGGAATCCCGATCCAGCCCAAGAGTAAGCTGGGTCATGTCGTTGGAACCGATGGAGAAACCGTCCACGTGCTCGAGGAACTTGTCTGCCAACAGGGCATTGCTCGGGATCTCGCACATCATGATCACCTTGAGCCCCCGCTCGCCGCGGCGCAGACCGTTCTCGGCCAGGATGTCGATCACCTGCTCCGCCTCGCCCACGGTGCGCACGAAGGGGATCATCACCTCGACGTTGGTCAGCCCCATGACATCACGCACCCGCTTGATCGCCTCGCACTCGAGGGCAAAACAGGGGCGGAAGCTGTCGGCGATGTAGCGCGACGCACCGCGAAAACCGATCATCGGGTTCTCCTCGTGGGGCTCGTAGCCACGGCCGCCCACCAGGTTGGCGTACTCGTTGGACTTGAAGTCCGACATCCTCACGATCACCCGCTCCGGCCAGAAGGCGGCAGCCAGGGTGGCAATGCCCTCGGTCAGCTTGGCGACGTAGAACTCGCGCGGGCTATCGTAGCCGGCGATCATCTTGCCGATGGTGGCCTGCAGCTCTGGGGTTTGCTGGTCAAACTCCAGCAAGGCCTTGGGGTGTACCCCGATCATCCGGTTGATGATGAACTCGAGACGGGCCAGACCGACACCGGCGTTCGGCAGCTGGGCAAAATCGAACGCCCTGTCCGGGTTGCCGACGTTCATCATGATCTTGATGGGCAGACGCGGCATGTTGCCCACCTCGGTGACCGCCACGTCGAAGTCGAGTTCGCCGTCATAGATAAAACCGGTATCCCCTTCCGCGCAGGATACGGTGATCCGCTGGCCCGGCTGAATATGATCCGTAGCGTTGCCACAGCCCACCACTGCCGGAATGCCCAGCTCGCGGGCGATGATGGCGGCGTGACAGGTGCGCCCGCCCCGGTTGGTGACGATGGCGGAGGCCCGCTTCATGATGGGCTCCCAGTCCGGGTCGGTCATGTCGGTGACCAGCACGTCGCCGGGCTGCACTTCGTCCATCTGGCTGATGGAGGAGATGACCCGTGCCGGGCCCGCCCCGATCTTGTGGCCGATGGCGCGCCCCTCGATCAGCACCTTGCCCGCTTGCTTGAGGGCAAAGCGCTCGAGGGTGTTGGCCTCCTGGCGGCTGCGTACGGTTTCCGGGCGCGCCTGGACGATGTAGAGCTTGCCATCCTGCCCATCCTTGGCCCACTCGATATCCATCGGGCGGCCATAGTGCTGCTCGATGATGAGGGCCTGTTTCGCCAGCGCCATCACCTCGGCATCTGTGATGCAGAAGTGGCTGCGCTCGGCCTCATTGGTGTCGACAATCTTCACCTGGCGGCCGTGACCAGCATCGTCCGAGTAGGTCATCTTGATAAGCTTGGAGCCGAGGGTCTTGCGCACCACCGCCGGGCGGCCCCCCTTGAGAGTCGGCTTGTGCACATAGAATTCATCCGGGTTGACCGCCCCCTGCACCACCATCTCGCCAAGACCATGGGCCCCGGTGATAAAGACCACGTCGTTGAAGCCGGACTCGGTATCCAGAGTAAACATGACGCCGGAGGCGGCGAGATCCGAGCGCACCATCCGCTGCACCCCGGCCGAGAGGGCAACACCCTTGTGGTCGTAGCCCTGATGCACCCGATAGGAGATGGCGCGATCGTTGAACAGGGAGGCAAACACATGCTTGACCGCCGTCATGACGGCATCGATGCCACGTACGTTGAGGAAGGTCTCCTGCTGACCGGCAAAGGAGGCGTCCGGCATATCCTCGGCGGTGGCGGAGGAGCGCACCGCAAACGAGGCCTCGACACCGGCACTCAACTTTTCATAGGCAACCCGGATAGCCTGCTCCAGCTCGGGCTGGAACGGGGCTTCGATCACCCAGTCACGGATCTGCTGACCGGCCCGGTTGAGGGCGGCGATATCGTCCACGTCCAGATTGTCGAGCAGATGGTGGATCTTGCCGTTGAGGCCGCTTGACTCCAGAAACTCGTTAAACGCAAAGGCGGTGGTAGCAAAGCCCCCCGGCACGGATACGCCGGCGCCAGAGAGGTTGCTGATCATCTCGCCAAGGGATGCGTTCTTGCCGCCAACTCGTTCTACGTCCTGCATTCCGAGTTGTTCGTACCAGAGCACGTACTGTTGCACTTGGATGTCTCCAGGTTGGTGGGCACCGATGCCATAGCACCTCCTGCGCCCGATTTAATCGATGAGGTTATGGGTAAGTCAGGTGCGTTATTGTCTGTTTCTTTTGTTGCCAACGACCATGAAAACGTTTTCTACTGGTTTTCAAAAAAATCCCCGAGCAAGAGTTGGGGATGGTCGAATGACCGGAACATTCTACAATGGCGACACAAAAAGATAACGATTCAGGTTTGCAAGCCACTTCACAACTTGGGCACAGCAGACCGGTTGACAAAACTGGTATGGTTTCGGGAGATACTTCTCACCCCTTACCCCATGCGACCCCACCCGCGGTATCACAGGAGCCCTACGTGCACACCGTATTTTATGTTTCAGACGGCACCGCCATCACCGCCGAAGTGTTCGGCCACGCGGTACTGAGCCAGTTTCCGCTGGCCTTCGAGCAGATCACTATCCCCTTTGTGGAGACACTGGAGAAAGCCCGTCAGGTACGGATGCGGATCGACGAGCAGTTCCGCCAGACAGGGGTACGCCCCATCCTGTTTCACACCATCGTCGACCCGCAGGTACGGGAAGAGGTGCTCAAATCGGAAGCGTGCGGCCACGACTTTCTCAACACCTTCGTCAGCCCGCTGGAGCAGGAGCTAGGGGTAAAAGCCGAGCCCCGCCTCCACCGCACCCACGGTATGGAGAATCGCAAGCTCTATGACGATCGCATCGAGGCGGTCAACTTTGCGCTGGCCAACGACGATGGCATCACCACCAAAGAGTACGATGAGGCGGACATCATCCTGATCGGGGTCTCCCGCTGCGGCAAGACCCCCACCAGCCTCTATCTGGCGCTGCAGTTCGGCATTCGTGCCGCCAACTACCCCTTTATCGAGCAGGACATGGGGATGCTGGAGCTGCCCGCCCCCCTCAAGGCCAACCGTCACAAGCTGTTTGGCCTCACCATAGCGCCGCAGCGGCTGCACGAGATCCGTAACCAGCGCCGTGCCAACAGCCGCTACTCCTCCATCGAACAGTGCGAGCAGGAGCTGGCCTGCGTGGAGCGGCTGTTTCGCCAGGAGGCGATCCGCTTCCTCGATACCAGCTCCCACTCGGTGGAGGAGATCAGCGCCAAGGTCCTCGAGGCAACCGGTCTGCGCCGCCAGCTCTGTTAAGCCAGCTTGACAGCTATCGGCATCAACAAAAGATAAAAATTACAGTGTCGCGGCGAAAGTCAGCTGTGGCGAACTGCAATTCACATAGATGACAGTGAAAAGCATGGATAACAAAGGGATAAGCACCACAAATGCTTATCCCTCTTCTTGTCGACCTTAGCGTTGTGCCCTTGTCACCTGCAGCCAGTTAGCCGCTATTCGATTCCGTTCTGCTGCGCTCGGCAAACAGCCAGCGTTAACTAACGATTGAGCTCCGGGTTGTTCATCAACCGGGCATAGAAGGCCAGCAAACCGTGGCGCAGGCGAACCCGCTCCGCCAGCCAGCCGCCAACGAGAGCCCCCGTTACCCCACCCGCCAGCAACAGCGACTGCCAGTAGTGCAGCAACTCCTGATCACCGAGTAACAGCCAACCCAGCAACATAATCGCGGCCACCAGCAACAACAGCGGACTGGCGGCAATCCCTAACCAGAGCGCCACCTGTACACCCCGGGCAACCCCCTGTTGCAGCACGCTTTCGCACTTTCTGTACTCCAACTCCCTGCACTCTTCCCTGTACTCTCGCTTGTTTGGCATCATTTGCATCCATTTGTGGCTTGGCACCACAAAAGCACACCAACAAGACAAAATGTCAATCAAACAGAATTCGACTGCACAAACATTAACCAAAAACTACCAAGAAGCCTCTTCAGATCATGAAAAAGCTGCCTTTGGTACAAAACACGGCCATTAGAGATGGAAAACAGGTGCATTCATGGCGGATTATCACTATTCTGCTTCGGTTGCCAGCCAACACTAAAAATTGCAAATGGCATGATGTAACGAAATAAATACAGCTTTCGTCAGGTTTTGGCTACGCACTGCGGCCTGCTCAGGATGAGCCCAACACCGACCAGAGACAACAGAGACGTAAGGACAGACCCATGGATTTGAAACAAGACGGTGAGGAGCTGAAGCGCGGCCTTAAAAACCGCCACATTCAGTTGATTGCTTTGGGCGGCGCCATCGGCACCGGCCTCTTTCTGGGCATTGCCCAAACCATCAAGATGGCAGGCCCCTCAGTCCTGCTGGGTTATGCCATCGGCGGCTTTATCGCCTTCCTGATCATGCGCCAGCTCGGTGAAATGGTGGTGGAAGAGCCGGTAGCCGGCTCCTTCAGCCACTTTGCCTACAAATACTGGGGTGAGTTTGCCGGTTTTGCGTCCGGCTGGAACTACTGGGTGCTCTACGTGCTGGTGAGCATGGCCGAGCTGACCGCGGTGGGCATCTATGTCCAGTACTGGTGGCCCGAGATCCCGACCTGGATGTCGGCCGCCTTCTTCTTCGTGCTGATCAACGCCATCAACCTCTCCAACGTCAAAGCGTTTGGCGAAATGGAGTTCTGGTTCGCCATCATCAAGGTGGTCGCCATCATCGGCATGATTGGCTTTGGCGGCTATCTGCTCATCTCCGGTGCCGGCGGACCCGAGGCGAGCGTCACCAACCTGTGGGCTCAGGGCGGTTTCTTCCCCAACGGCATCAGCGGTCTGGTGATGGCGATGGCGGTGATCATGTTCTCCTTCGGCGGTCTGGAGCTGGTGGGCATTACCGCCGCCGAAGCGGACAACCCCGAGAAGAGCATTCCCAAGGCCACCAATCAGGTGATCTACCGCATCCTAATCTTCTACATCGGTGCTCTGGCTATCCTGATGTCCCTCTACCCTTGGGGTAAAGTGGTGGAAGGCGGCAGCCCGTTCGTGATGATTTTCCACGCTCTGGACAGCAATCTGGTCGCCACCGTACTCAACATCGTGGTGCTGACGGCGGCACTGTCGGTCTACAACAGCTGCGTCTACTGCAACAGCCGGATGCTGTTCGGTCTGGCCAAACAGGGCAACGGCCCGAAAGCCCTGCTCAAGACCAACAAGAGCGGCGTGCCACTGGTTGCCCTCTCGGTCTCGGCCATCGCCACCCTGCTCTGCGTGCTGATCAACTACCTGATGCCGGGCAAGGCGTTCGGCCTGCTGATGGCGCTGGTGGTCTCCGCACTGGTGATCAACTGGGCGATGATCAGCCTCGCGCACCTCAAGTTCCGCAAGGCCAAGGTCGCAGAAGGCGTCCAGCCCAAGTTCAAGGCGTTCTGGTATCCCTTCGGCAACTACCTCTGCCTCGCGTTCATGGCTGGTATCCTGGTGATCATGTACATGACCCCCGATTTCCGCATCTCGGTCGAACTGATCCCCGCCTGGCTGGTGGTACTGGGCATTGGCTTTGTCATCAAGCGCAAGGGACAGGCCCAAAGCAAGGTTGCAGCCAATCTGGGTTAATACCCGCAACTGAGAAAAACAATGCAAAACGCCGATCGCATGATCGGCGTTTTTTTATTGCGAGCAGCACTACTAGCAGCCATAGCCCTCAGGAAGGCAGCTCTTGCCTTTGATCTTGCCGATGCTCCGGGCTGTTGATGCAACACTCATCGCGGAAAAAGGCGATGATCTCCTCCAGCACCGCGTATTGAGAGACGCAAAGCAGGGTGCGACTCTCCCGGTTTTGCTTCACCAGCCCCACCGAGACCAGCGCCGCGATATGGTGGCTGAGGGTGGAAGCGGGGATCGCCAGCTGCTTTTGCAGCTCACCCACCGGCAGCCCCTGCTCTCCCGCCTTGACCAGATGCTTGAAGATAAACAGCCGGGTCGGATGACCCAGCTCTTTCAATGCCTTGGCGACCTCTTCTAGTTGCATCTCTGCGCCCTCCACGAATTTGATATTTCGATAATACCAGAAATATCTTGACCGACCATTCATTTCGATTATTTTGGAAATATAGAAACCAAGTGAGGATACGACAATGAATGAGTGGTTAACCATGCTGACCGATGCAGCCCAGATGTTCCTGTTTCTGGCTGTCGAGCTGTCGGTGCTGTTTCTGGTCATTAGCGCCGGGGTCAGCCTGATCCGTCAGAAGATCCCCGACGAGAAGATCCAGCGGATGCTGGGGGCGAGACATGGCAAGGGCTATCTGCTCTCGGCCCTGCTCGGTGCCGTCACCCCCTTTTGCAGCTGCTCCACCATCCCCATGCTGAGAGGGCTGCTCTCGGCCAAGGCTGGCTTTGGCCCCACTCTCACCTTCCTGTTTATCTCCCCACTGCTGAACCCCATCATCGTCGGCTTGATGTGGGCCACCTTTGGCTGGAAAGTGACCCTGCTCTACGCCGTGATCGCCGCCAGCGTCTCCGTCATGGCGAGCATGCTGCTCGACAGATTGGGGTTCGAGCGCCATGTCATCGACCCCAAAGAGGCCACCCCCTCTTGCGGTAGTGGCTGTGGCCCGGCGACCCGCACCACCACTCAAGCACATTGCAGTGACAACCAACGCGGCGCCATTCGCGCAATCAAACCCCTCAACGGGGCAGCGTGCTGCCCGGCACCGCAACCAGAGATGGCAGAGCAGTCCACCCTTTCCTGCTGCGGCGATGGCACGGCAACCCTGACCCGTGCGCCACAACTCCCCACCGCCTGGGTCAAAGCTCGCATTGATGCCTGGCAGCAGTTCAAAGCGGTATTGCCCTTCCTGCTGCTTGGGGTGCTTATCGGCTCATTTATTTACGGTTTTATTCCGGCCGAGTGGATCGCAGCCCATGCTGGTGCCGACAACCCGCTGGCCATTCCCTTCAGCGCCATCGTCGGGATCCCGCTCTACATCCGTGCCGAGGCCGTGATCCCGCTGGCGTCGGTACTACTGGGCAAAGGGATGGGAATGGGCGCCGTCATGGCGCTGATCATCGGCAGTGCCGGCGCCAGCCTGACCGAGGTGATCCTGCTCAAATCGATGTTCAGAACTCCGATGATTGCGGCCTTCCTTACCGTGATACTCGGCATGGCGATCCTGATGGGCTACCTGACGCAACTGCTGTTTTAAGTCGCCCATCATTAAACAGACAAGGTGTTAAGCCAGCTGAGTGTGAAACCATCAGGCTTCCTGTATGGAAATGGTATTCACCTGACAGTTGCCCACAAAAGGGAGTGGTCATACGGCTTCAAACCGGATAACAACACGGTACTCCTACCGTGTTATCTGGAGTCACCGTATGACCACCAACGAGAAAGTAGCACCTCGCAAACTCAGCCTGCTAGAGCTCGCCAAAGAGCTCAATAATGTCAGCAAAGCCTGCAAGCGGCGTTGTTCCCCAAATAGATGCAGCTTGAATGGAACTAACTGAGGAGTCGGTGATCTGATCACCACCATCCTCTTCAAATCTGCATCATGGGCACGTCGCTTCACCCCATCACAAACTGGCCTAAATACAACAAGTCTTTGATTAATCGTGGTTCACTCACCTTCTGGGTTGATGCCGAGGCCATGAGCAACTGGTTTCACCACGACCATCATGGGCGGCGGGGCCGCAGACAACTTTACACTGACCAGACCATCGCAACCTTCCTGATGCTCAAGGGGATTTTCAACCTCACTCTGCGAGCAACACACAGCTTCCAAAGACTCGATTACCCGCTGGGCATGGCCTGGACTCCAGCGAGCTAGCTGCCCCTGGTGCCACTCCCTAGCAATGACCTCAAAGCTGTTCTCACTGGCCAGTCGGCTGGCTACCTTGCTCTGCTTTCTGGCAAGACTTGGATCGATGCCATCAGCCAGCAGCCTCCGTGCTTCCTCTCTCTTAACCCTTGCTTCTTTCAAGGAAACCTCTGGATAGACGCCTAGCGCCAAGACCTTCTCCTTTCCACCAAAGCGGCACTTGAGGCGCCAGTACTTCCCCGATGAAGTTATAAGTAAAAAGAGTCCCTTTTCATCAGACAGCTTCTGCTGCTTACCAGTGAACTTGGCTTGTCGAGCTGCGGTATCAGATAGCGGCATGGGGGTATCTCCCGATTCAATTGGGGGTACATGACAGACGCTGGGGGTATAAGCCTCCACCTCACAGGCCAGGAATGGCGCGGGATTGCGGGCATGTGGGGGGACTTTTTATCCCAGTGGGAACATCTCCCCCCAGAAGTACCCCCAAACTCGGGGGATGTCATGAGGCCTTATGATACGACGAGAGACAACCAAAAAACCGCAAAGCCTTTAGCTATGCGGGTTTATGGTATGTCTTGAGACTGTATGAAACTATAGTTTGGTGCACGAGGCCGGAATCGAACCGGCACGACGCGAACGTCGAGGGATTTTAAATCTGATTCAGCCCTATGAGAAAACAATCACTTACATAAAAATCAAAGAATTAGCGAACCAGTAACAGCCAAAAATGACCACCCATTTAAAATTTTGTCGCCACTTTGTCGCCACTCTAACGTAATCCGACAGTCGATTTCTGAAGGCTATGGTTGGAGGACCTACAGCGAACAACTATAGGCCCTCAACTTCCAAACACTACCAAAGTGATCAGCTACCTACCCCATACAATTCACACAACCTCTCAAAGTTAACGCCCATTTGTTGAAGAACATGCTCTCTCTTATTGAAGAGAATCCACAACAACTCTCTCTTTACACTTGAGTCTCCCAAGTGAATAGCTCTGTGACAGCACGGACACAATGAAACAATGTTACCTAGTTGATCCAGGCTAAATTGGAAAGCTGTTTGCTCTGACATCGGTACCAGGTGATGGGCCTCCATGAAATTTCGTCCCGTTACAGGAGAGAGAAACGTTTGATGTAGTGGTTCTACTTCACAAGTGAAGTTACTCTGCTCGATAGCAACTTTCGCTATTAGCGGGTCTCGCGTATAAACAGTACGAACCTGTTCAACAGGGAATCCTGCTTGTGACGACATGATATTTTGCTGATATGAAAGATCCTCATTATCTTGTGCAGCAAGAACCGACATCAATCCCGATATTTGTGATGCTTGGTTTAGACCGTCCCAAAATAGAGTCCAAAATGCAGGCGAGATAAAACCCACGGTTGGGTATTGGTCACGTGACCTACTGAAAATAATGAAATAATCTCCTGTATTTCCCGCATACCCTCTGGTCGTTTGCATATACAAACGCAACTCATTTCCAGCACTTTTTGGATACACTATTGGTATATCCAGTACAAACGACTCCATCAGATTCTGAGGATTAAGGACAGAAAACCAATGGCGGTCAGACAAGCCATCATCTATCGCTCCACCACGCCGTTTGATACTTGTCAGTGCAAGTTTCTGCGACAAAACAAATCTCTCATCCGAGTCCAAAGTCACACTGCGGTCACCATTAGCTTCCCGCTCCGTAACAATTGAATAAGCCCCGAAAGTAGCCCCCAAAAGCTGAAGCTGTTTGTCAGTCATCATCGTCATAAATCATCTCCTATCAGATTGGGCAAAAATCAGGCCCAAGCCTGTTTCACACAGAGCACCTATACCCTGCATTACAGGGGAGCATTACCCTGTAACACAGGGATGTCAATACCCTGTATTACAGGGAGAGATAAGGTGCTGATATATAAGAATTTATTTTTAATGATAACTTCATTTTTAGCTGAGCATAGCCAATGGATTCAACCTCACCGCATCTTCCAAGTGATCGGGGGCGAAGTGGGCATAGCGCATGGTCATGGCGATGGTGGAGTGACCAAGGATCTTCTGCAACACCAGAATATTACCGCCATTCATCATAAAGTGGCTGGCGAAGGTGTGACGCAATACGTGAGTATTTTGTCCGGGTGGCAGTTCCAACCCAGCCCGTTCGACCATCATTTCGAAGGCTCGATAACAGTCACCGAACAGGCGGCCCCGCTTTCTGGGCAACTGGGCATAGAGCTCGGGGCTGATGGGCACGCTGCGGCTTTTCTTACTCTTGGTGCGAGTGAAGGTGATGCGGTTGGGTGATACTTGGGACTGGGTCAGCTCTTCCACTTCCGACCAACGAGCGCCGGTGGCGAGGCAGAGTTTCACCACCAACAGCAGATCTGGGTTTGGACTCTCGGCGCAGGCAGCCAGCAGGCGCTTGAGTTCATCAGGATAAAGAAAGGCGAGCTCGGCCTCGGCCACCTTGTAGGCTCGCAAACCATCAAGCGGGTTTTCCCCCTGCCACTCTCCTAGCCTTTTCAGCTCGTTGAACACTGCACGCAAGTAGGCATGCTCGCGGTTAACTGTATTAGGAGTGACGCCCTGCTTCTCTTGGTTGATGGCGCGTCGGTCGGTGATATCACCCGAGAGGCGAGCTTCACGGTAGGCGGCAAAGTCACGGGCGGTAAAATTGACCGCCAGCGGATCTCCCAGGGAATGGCACACGGTCAGCAGCTTGGACTTACGAGCCTCGCCATCACGCAGGCTCTGACCATGGCGACCAAACCAGAGTTCGACCAGATCGGAGAGGTGCCGGCCATCGGTCGGTTCCCCCTGCCCTTCCAGCCAAGGCTTGCCCTTGTCCGGGTCCAGCACAAAACGTTCGAACGCCAGTGCCTCACCCTTGGTAGCAAACTGCTTGCGGATCCGGGGGGCGTTGGGGTTTTCTTTGCTCGGTCTCCCCTTTGGATAAATCTCAACAAGCCACTTTCCGGAAACATGTTTTCTTACAGCCATTGAACCTCTAGGAATGAATTGTAAAAAGTTAATTAGGTTCCACTTCAATCCAAACAAGGGCGCGCTTTTCTAACTGATTTTTCATTACTTTAGCAGCAAAAGTAGAGCTAGGAGTATTTCCGTCTGAACATGCTATTTTTATAATTTCATTTCTCTCCAGCCTCTCATTACACACAAAATAACCAAACACTTTTTTGTTATCATCAAGCCCTTTTTTAATCAACTCTGTCAAATAAGATACATAACAGTCTCGATTAGTGAAGCCAAAAACAGCTATGTCATATTCCAATAACAATGAGCTTTCAATCTTTATTGAAAGCGAAAGATGCTCAAAGAACTCATACTTTTCTAAAAGAGGCTTAAATTTTATATTACCTAATTTACAAATGCAGTTATAAAAAAGCAATCCAAGCTCATATTTGGACATCTGAGCTCTCAACATATTCGCATATTCTTTTTTTTCAATATAACTAAAAGGTGCATTATCTATCAATTTAAGCGTTTGATATATCGACCTAAAATAATGCCCTAGAATATCATCAACTTCAGAGTGAAATTTTTCATAAGCACCAGCCCAATTATCAGCGCTTTTTTCTTTATATACAAAAAAATATAAACTTAACTCTTTAAATGCCGCCCTTCCATCTCCTTTAAAACTCTGTTTATTATCAAGTTTGTCGGTAAACGTGATATCAACGCTTGCCATTTTTATAATTTCATTATTTAAACCTAGTAACTGAAAGAAGGTGTTTTCGAAACTTTGTTTATCCATCGCATCGTTTTGGGTTGAAAACAATGCCGTTTGCTTTGATATTTCGCGCCTTGTGTCATTCAGCTCTTCAGACTGAAACCATATTGAAATAATCACACCGAGAAAGGCCAACCCAGAGAATAGCGTATTAAGTGCACCATAAAGATCACCAAAACTATTAGCATCAGGTACAGGCTTTGGGCTAATCGCTTCTAGCTGGGCAACAACGTAATATGGATAATAATACCAAGAAGAAAAAATAACCATTGCCATAATGATCATTACCACTACTGTTATTATTAGTTTTTTTGTCATATCAACGTGCATCCATACAATATTTAATATCCATAACTAGATCCATTAATTCTCCACTGAAGATACAAAAATGGAAACCATAGTTATTTAATGATTCCTTATAAAGGATCATTTAAATACTATGATATTCTCAATATCTAATCATTATTCTTAAAGCCTATTATATAAACAGGGCCTACTAGCGCCCTGTCTGTCTTTTTCTAAATATTCTGTGTTCTACCATCACGCCGATGATCTGGATGTGCTGCCGATCGGAGTGCATGGTGGGGTAATCGTCGTTGAGGGGAACCAGTTCAAACACCTCTTGCCCGTTCTCATCGATGCCGCGGGGCCGGTATTTTTTGAAAGTGGCCTCGTTGCTACCATTCTTGGCGACGACGTAGTCCCCGGGTTGCGGCGCTTCGTCGGGGTCAACGATGATCAAATCCCCCTCTTTGAACTGCGGCAACATGGAATCGCCACGTAGCCACAGGCCAAAGCCACAGGGCCCAATATCGACACTGGCCGTCACATACTCAACGTTGCCATCGAAGGTAGTGGCCTGCTCGCACATCTCACGCCAGTTCCCCGCCTGGACATAGCTGATCACAGGGATCCGCTTACCTTGGGGTATCACCGCCGATTCGACGTTGTGGAACCCTGGTATTGGTTGAGTGGGTGACACTTCGGAACCAGTGCCATTTCCCGTCAACAACCAATCCACTGTCACGCCAAGGGCTTCGGCTAAATCATTGAGATAACGCCCTTTTGGCTCTGCGCCTCCCCTCTCCCAATGACTGACAGCCACCCGAGTTACGCCAACTCGGGCTGCTAACTGATCTTGTGTAAACCCACAGGCTGATCGCCGGGTCTTAATGCGTTCGCTTACGTTCATGTAAGAGAGATTACACCCCAAGTTACGTAACTAGATTTACTTTTTAGGTAAATTAACTTGCGCCCGAGCTTTCCATGATCGTAAAGTAAGTTTCGTAAGTTAGTTAACCAAGGTGCTATCGACCATGAAAACAGCAGACGCAGTAGCTCACTTTGGGGGAATCGCCCCATTAGCAAAGGCATTGGGCGTAAAGACACAGGCGATCTCTCAATGGAAAGAGAAAGTCCCAGAGCTGCGCTCCTACCAAATCGAAGTGCTTACTGGCGGCAAGTTGAAAGCCGATCAGCATCACACCGCGCAAGGTCGCGCGTAACTGAACTCGCAGGAGGCAACCATCCATGATTATCGCCCCCATTCATATCGATACCCCGGTTTGCACCGTCGAGAACTTCTCCGAACGGACCGGTTTGACCCAGCGCACGATCGAGAACTACGTGCGTGCCGGGCGCATTCCCATCATGCCCAAACAAGGCCGCGCTGAAAAAGTGCTGATCAACTTAGTGCTCTACACCCAGCAAGCCATGAATCAGCCGGGCCTGGCACCTGCAACGGCGCCAGTGCGTCGTCCCAGAGTGTCGCGCAAGCAGAGGGATGAAAGCCATGTTTGAGCAAACTTGCAGCAAACATCATCACTTTGACTCTGCATGCTCGCGCTTTGCCGCCAGCCATTCTTTGGCCGAAGTGGCCCGCGCTGCAGGTATCGGTGAGCAGGTACTGCGCAACAAGCTGAACCCGGCACAACCGCATCAACTCACCGCTCGGGAACTGGTAGCTATTTATCACGCCACCGAGGGGGACGAGACCCTGTTCGATGGTCTGTTGTTGGAGTGCGGCCTCACTGCAGTGGCTATCCCCAAGGCAGAGCGGGCCCCTTCCCTGCCCCACCAGGCCATCGATCTGAACGCCAAGATCGCCAGCATTGGCCAGCGAGCGCTGGAGCTGACCGACCGCGGCCGGATCACCCGATCTGAGCGCAACACCCTGGTGAACGTGGCCACCTCGGCCATGGGGTCACTCGCCATCCTGATCCACGACATTGAGGCCCGCTTTCAGGCGGTGCCGACCCTGGCCTGTGCGTCAGACATCCTGATGCAAACCATGACCATGTAAGGGGGAACCCATGCAAACCCAACGCATTGACCATCAACAACGCAATTTGGCTGGCCTGACGCCAGAAGAACAGGTGGCCATGAACACCGCTGGCTGCATGTTGCTGCGCGAGATGTTCGGCAAGAAGCGCTCGAGCCTCGACACCGACTGGCTGGCACTGGGCCAAGCCAAGAAAGCCGCCATCTGTGCCATCGCCCGCCAGCCTCGGGGCGAACTGATGAGCGCCACGCTGTCGGCATTGCCGCATGCGCAGCGTGAAGCAATCCGCCTTGCCGTGATTGCACTGGAGTACCAAAGCGAATTTCGCGGCGGTTGTGACACCAAGGTGTGGCACCCGGCTCCGGTCACCAGATCTATCAGGGATATCGAGAGGGAGAAGAAAGAGAGAGCAGCAAAGCTGCGCATGAAGCGTGCGGTGCTGGCAGCAAGCCAGATGACCGGGCAAGGCCCACGTCCCATTGGGCAATAAAAAAGCCCGCATTACGGAGCGGCAACTCCAAGCGGGCCTCTATCAACAACGTATGAGGAAGTCGACATGGCAACTTTAGCGATCCCCTGCGCCCTGCGCAACCTTCGCATCCAACAACGCAAGCTGACGGGCCGCTATGGCGCCCGTCTTAGCCAACACCCGGACGGGGTTGCGCTTATCGAGCGATCAACCGCACTGGCTTGGGCTTCTCTGTTCAGCCGCATCAACCCCTGCACCACTCAACAAGGAGCCTGACCATGAACGCACAACCAACCCAAATCAATCTGCTTAACCACCATGCCGCCAAGCGCCTGCGCCAGTTGCGGGAACAGTTGAAACTGAGCCGCCCCAAGTTTGCCGACCAGCTCGGCATTCCGCCCACCACGCTCAAGAACTACGAGCTGGGATACCGCGAGATCGGTGGTGGCTTGTTCCTGCTGATCGCCAACCACCCTGAGCTGAAACGCCATGTCGATTGGCTGCTGACCGGCATCGCCACGCCGGAGGTGCAGGCATGAGCAAGATCTTCCATCCCGTATCCGAGCTAGATGCTCTGGATGATATCGCCGACCTTCCACTACGCCTGGCAGAAGGTGCTTCGGCTCACAAAAGTGGCAGTGAGGGTAAACAGTTCAGAGCTCAAGCCAAGCTATATCAGCGCTGGCATCTGCTGTTCTTCATTTTGAACCGGAGGGCCTGCCAATGAGCGACATCATCAAGATTGCCCGCCAGGCACCCAAGGTGGTCGAAGGGCTGCTGGCCGATATGTTCGCGGCCAATGCCGAAGACAACCGCATCGCCCTGGGCGGGGTTTACTCCGGCCAGCAGTACATCCAGCTACAGCTGGTTGCGACCAGCAACCCGGCTGATCTGCTCGATGATGACGGCGATGAAGACGATGAAGAGGCGGCACTACTCCCCGCTCACAACCAGCTGACCACCCACTGGCTGGCAGCCCGCGCCGAGTTTATCGCCGCCGGTGGTGAGGCCAGAGGCGATCGGGATATCCCCCGAGAGCTGCTGGCGCTCGGTGCGGTGCGCTCTGTCTATTGGCTAGCACTAGGCCAAGGGGCAACTGCGCTAGCCAAAGAGATCGGCGAGTGGTGGCAGGAGTGCGCGCCACTGCATGGGCAAGGTGAGGTGATCAAGTGACCCATCACCTGCAGCAGGAACTGACCAGCCAGATGCATCGCTGGCAAGAGACCTATCGGGAAGACGCAGCGCGGCTGCGTCTTTATCAGCGGGAGCTGGCCCATGCGCGCCGGCTACCTGCCCGCCCCCACGTCAGCATCAAGCTGTTGCTACGTCAGTGCGCGGCCGCCCGTCGAATGAAAACCCATGCCCAGCAGCGCATCAGTGGATGCCTGTTTCGCATCAAGACGTTATCCGCTTAACGCATGACCAAACTCACCACCCGGCTGCCGCTGTCGAGAAAGGCACAGCTGCAGCGCATCAACACCCTTTGCAACTCTCTGCCCGGCGTCAACTTTGACGCCGTTTTCGGCGGCCCACGCGGCCAATACGATCTGCTGTGGGCCATTCAGTTGCTCGATGGCCTCTCCCCCGAGTTAACCCGCGACCTTTTCAAGCAGTACGCACGGCGCCGCAAGGATTGCAGTTTCACCCATTGCCGGGCGGCCAATATCTGGCTGCGTGAGCGAACCCGCTGGGTGCGCCAGCTGCTCCACTCCATTCCGGTCAACCCAAGGGAGATGCGCGATGAAGATGGCCGCAAGAAGGTGGCCCACCAGTTCGCCAACCAGACCGCAGCTATTTACAAGCACATCGAGCAGGACATCAAAGAAGGCGCCGAGCCGGATCTGCTGCAGACCTGGGCGCTGATGCGCCAGCCGGCCGATCAGTGGGGCTTTATCGGTAAGATGCCCAAGTTCAAAACCAACGAAGTGCGGGATAACTGGATCCTGAGCGTGCTGGTGCGCCTGCTCTCTGCCAAGTGGTGGGAGAAGCGCGTCAACCGCTGCTGGGACCGGCTGCAGGAGCAGATCAACATTCTGCTCGGCAAGGTACGCAAGGGCGTGTCGGCTTATGTATCGAACGCCACCATGAAGGTGGTGCGCGAGCGCAAGCGGGCCATGATGCGCTGGCTGGCCGAGTCGGAAGTGGTGAACGAGCAGTATGACCTGGTCGTGTCGATGAAGGATTGCTGGGAGGCCAGCAACGCCAACCCGGTAAACCGCCGCAACGAAATGATGGTGCGTGCTCGGGGGTTCAATGACTATGCCGAGGAGCAGGGTCATGTGGGGGTCTTCTTCACCTGGACCGCCCCGAGCCGCTTTCATGCCTGGACACAAAAGCACAACGGCAAAGCGGTAGAGAACAAGCGATATCAAGGGGCCACGCCGCGGGAGACCTGCGCCTATCTGGCCAAACTATGGAGCCGCGCCAGGGCGGCTCTCAAGCGGTGGAACGCCCCCGTTTATGGATTTCGCGTGTGCGAGGCTCACCACGACGGCACCCCGCACTGGCACCTGCTGCTATTTATGCGCCCGGAAGATCGCAACCGGGTGATCGGCATCCTGCAACGCTATGCCCTGACCGATGACCACGACGAGCTGGTACGGGATATCAAGGGCGCCCCACCCTTTACCGATTTTACTCCCCGCTTTGACTGGAAAGAGATAGACCCGGCCAAGGGGGATGCTGCGGGCTATATCGCCAAATACATTGCCAAGAACATCGACGGCGCCTACCTGGACGATGACGAAGAGGCTGGCACCGCCGCCGATGAGGGCGCCCTGCATGCCGTGGCCTGGGCCAGTTGGTGGGGCATTCGCACCTTCCAGCAGATCGGCGGCGCCCCGGTCGGGGTATGGCGCGAGCTGCGCCGTATCAGCAATGCCAAGAAGCATGCCGATCTGGTTGGCCCACCCAAGCCCGTACTGCAAGACCCGCGCTTTGAGGCGGCCCGCTTTGCCGCAGATAACGGCATCTTTCGCTGCTATCTGCACGCCATGGGCGGCGCACTGGCGACCCGTGCCGAACACCCCATCAAGCTGGCCCACCTCATCGAGGAGCAGGCCAACAGCTATGGCGAAGACATCAAACGCCTGATGGGCATTACCTCCGCTCGCCTTGGCATCAAAACCCGCCTGCAAGGGTGGGAAATTGTGCCTGCCGGTACCCATGAAGCCAGGAAAGCCGCCGAGGCTGCAGCGAGGGGGGTTGGGGTTAAGACGGGCGACAGCCCGGCACCTTGGAGCTCTGACAATAACTGTACGCTACCGGATCCTGATGCCTTCGCAGACCAGATCATGATGGAACAATGGGGGTTATCGCCCTTCTCCATCGACCGATTGCGGGCTGGTGCCAACGTCAGGGCCGATGGTTTCACCCTCTGGTTGGAGAACGGGCAGTTGCAGTCGAATTGCTCGCTACCAAGCGAGCCGGATTGGATGCCAGAGCGCCTGGGGCCAATAGAACAGAGCCTGCCGGATGAATACGCGGTACCGGAAGACGATCCGGACTGGCCGATGCTGGTTGAGCTGTGCGGTGAGGTCTACCAGGCACAAGGCCACGCTGGGGCACACCGCTGGATCGATATGCTGCCGGAGCCCTATCAGTCGGAGATGTGGCGTGTACTGGAGAGGCTGGATGCGCTGGAATAACCACAAGAGTATACAGACTACCGCGAAGTAGTGGGTATAAACATGAACAGCATACACGGGAAAAACTCTCTGCGCCTTGGCGCAGCCAAGACATATATAATTACGAGGAAAACAGTTAAACGGCACACGTAATATAAGTGCACTGTACATAAGCAGCGCACCAAAATGCGCTGCTATAGAACTGTCTCAATGACCATTTACGTGGATTATGCTGGCTCCCATGAAGTTACGTTTGCACGGAAGCCATCAGCACCTCTCGGAATTAATATCAGGTTGAGACCGCCATTGGTATCAAAACCAATGAGAATGTTGTCGCCTTCTTGTGCCTCTTGCATGACTTGGTTAGTTTGAAAATAGAGTCGATGTTCTGTTCTAGTATTATGTGATTCTCTCGCGTCATACCATGTAACATTGGCATACTCAACAACATCAGTCCCACGGATTGAGAACTTTGCATTTCTTTCGAATCCATCTAAGCCAAACATAGTCTTTAGTTGTATAACACCATTGAATTCATGCTGGCGAGAACGTTCTGGATTTGCTTCAACCGCTGATAACGTTTTGATGCAGGAGGGATTAAGTATGATTGGACGGTTGGTCATTATTTTCTCCAAGGTAGTTTTACTGCGAATATCTAATAAATGGCTAACTATCTCGCCCAGTATAAGTGTGTCAATTTCTCACACCCCCATCCCAGCCTCATTAGTCTCCACTACCAACAAACTACATAACTTTTAAACTCTCTTTGTACTGCTGTAACTACACAGTAAAAGGATGAAATCATCAGCCCTTTCACGGTCACTTTTGGCACTTAGAGTGTCGGATGAGGAAGATACCAAATGCAGACCACATCAGTCAGCAAAAAGTTATCTATCGCTATGATTCTTTGTTATTTTTGGCCATTATCGTTATGATTTCCGGAGGAAAGATAAGCAAGTAATTGGCTTGGTGGACTCCATATTGTCAAGGTCGGAGCCCCCCCTTGGCCTTTTATACCAACTGTCTACCCAGACCATTGGGCTGGATACCTGTAGGTTGGTGGTCCTACCAGGTGGGTAAACGATACGGTGGCCACTCAGCCATTGCCACAGCCGGCATCAATTCTCTGGTAATGATGGAACTTGAAGAACTCACTTAACTACCGGCAGTTCGTCGAGCGAGGTGGTATAGCGGGGGCTTAAATGCTCCCGCTTCATCATCCACTCCTTAGTGTCGCGGCCACGGGCCGCGAAGTAGACCTTCCCCAACCGCCCCTGATTGATCTTGTCGATGACCTGCATCAGCGCCTCGCTGCGTGGGGATTGCTGCTGTGCGGCGAACAAGTCGCCCTGCTGCATGCTGGCGGGGGTGAAGTCGGCCAGCATAACGCCCCCTTTCAGGTATCGCAGCTCCCCGCCGATGGTCGCGCCGTGGGCAAGCACCACCTTGTGAATGGCCTGATGCCGGCGAACATCGACCAAAACGGCACCATCCGTTCCGCCAGCACAGGCTGCACCCTTTGGATAGTACCGGGTAGCCCCACGGATCTCATCAACCCTGGGGCTGCCGAGTGGCTCAACCCAACATACAAACCAGCACTGCACCTGGTCGTGGCTGATCACAGATAAATCAGTACCAAAAGGCAATCATTAGTGATCTGCGCCGCAGTGGTAGCACAGCGGCGCAGATCATCATTTCCGAGGATGGTCCTCATATTCTGGTCTAGAGGGTACCAACATGTGCCAATAAAATGCTGAAAACATGGCCCATGTTGGCGTCTACGTTGAACCGACAGTTAGAACTGTGGGGGCTGGGGGGTTGCTCGTAAATAACTCTCGACTGCAGAAATCGCCTTATCAGAAACGGTTCCACTTTGAATCTTCTGCCACGATACCTCGTAATTATCCAAAATATCTGTGTTGATGAAGAAGAGGTTCCCGGATTGCGAGAGCGCACCAATGTGATCTATGAATCCTAATGCATATCGGGCAGTGGGGCTCTGCCCAACAACATGTTTGACAATAAGGTCACGATACCTTCCATAATCTTTCCGACGATCCTTTCGGAACCAACCTAATATGCGAGCGATGACATGTAGCGTCGTTCTAACATCAACAATTGTTTCTTTGGTGCGAGATTCGGCCGAATATGCTGTCCAAGGATAGTTTTTGGAGCCCGGCCAGCTCACCGTCAGGAGATCTGGGGATTGCACGTTGACCTTCAATGTTGGTGGTGCAACAACAGCCTCAGTCACCTCGATATGAGTAGGTCGACCACTTTCGCCCCTAACAGACAGCATGTTCGTCTCCAAACGTAGGCTCGCCGCATGGACTTCACTCTTCGATATGTCAAAGCCTTGATCTCTTCGACCAAGCACAACTGAAGTTGTCACGATTACTTGAGCATTATGAAGGCGGCGCAGAAAGTGGATTTCAGCAGGAGTCACCGCATCAAAAACAAGACGCTCGCCGAGCGGATCGGATTCATCGCTTGCAATTTCCAGCGTCAAGTCGCTCGAACCCTGTTCGTTCGAGAACACCAAAAGACTACTTTGCCCGTTAAGAGCACCAGCATTCGCCGATTCGTAAAGAAGCTCTGCATCGTTCGCATCAGCCTTTCCTGCTCCGGCAGAGTGATAGAGGCTCGCTAGAATTGGCGTGTACAGTGGCTGTGCCATGTCAATCCAAAGCTCAGATGAGCATCTCCGCTCTGGGCTAGTTAGTCCATAGGCTAAGACATAGTCCCTAAAGGCTGGACCTGCAAAACGTGCTCCGTCCAAGAATGGATGTTGTGGAAGAAATCCTCGCAACATATCAACAACGTCTGAAGTAATTTGTGGATTAATATGCGCGGGTAGTTCGTAGGCCTTGTCATCATCGGATATAAGTAGACTCAGAATACGAGTTTGCTGGTCCTCACGAGAGTAGAGCTGTGCCAACTGATCTTGCTCTGCTGGAAATCTCTGCGCAACCGCACTGGCAAGTTTTTCTTTTTCTCGATCAAGAATCCTTTCAAGAATCTCCGCAACGATCGAACTATAACCTTCCCTAGACTTATTGAACGAAAGACTGTAGGGATTATCCGATTCAGACAGAAGTTTTCCTATCGTCTGCAATACGGGGGCATACCCAAAGAATCTCTCCTGCTCCACCGAATCCCATCCACTTGGTTGAGTCTCAGAATCACTGGAAACTACTGACAAGGACAATGCCTCATCTGTCTTTTCTCTCAAGACCCTCTCATGCTTCTCGACAAAAGATCTCCCCCTAACGCCCTCAATATACGCTAGAACAAAATCGATAGCGCGTGTTCTTGGGAAGAACCCAATCCCTGCGGTCGCATAGCATCTTCCTGATGGGACGAGTTCAGAGAGTGCCAAGTCAACCATTTCTGCGGTATCTCGGCGAGCTAGAAAAATGACCGACGCGGGTCTGGCATTCGGTGTGTACTGGATGACCTCCTTGAGAAAGTCATAGACTCCAGACCAACCACTATGCATTTCTGCTTCGTCAATTGCATCAAAAACAAGTGTGGTCTCCCCATTTGCGATTGAAGTTAAAAAATCGCTAAGTTGCGCTGCCCCAACGGCTTGAAGCACACTCCCAATAAAGGTATTTGAGCCTAGGCGAAGCTTGGCCAAATTCCAAAGCATCGCATTTTTTGCATTTTTTAGATACAGCCCGAAGGCACTTTTTCCCACAGCGCCTGGGGCTGAGATGACTAGGTACGGGCTGCTCCCTACCTGTTGTTCGTTAGGAACGCGGTAATCCGGATGTATATATCGAACTTCCTGAGCTTCCTCTAAGAATACTGTACTCTGAAATACCCATTCTTTTCCTTGTGGAATAAATTTTTCCATGTGCTCTCTCTTTTACTTGGTTCGCAGTTCTAACAATTTTTTGTGGAAAGTTGCCACTTAAATCGAGCTTCCGTTGTGTATATACCCAGTAATTTTTTTAAAACCTTAAAAATAACATCTATATTCCAACCCCCTACGCCAACCGACCTGAGCCACGCTGTAGATATTGGGAACCTTTCCTCTGTATCCGAAACCAGAGCGCACTCGTACCGATTTTTTACCCCACACCTCGACAAACAAGATAGGCGCCGCACGAGGGTTTAGCTCCACGTGTGCTGCTTTTAAGCGGATTGAGGAGGTAACAACCCTCAGATACATCTCGTTTTTGGGACAGCCGGGGTCGTCTGAGTAGGATATCAAACGCCGACCACGTTAGTGAGTAAAAAGCCATTTACCCCGCTAGTTTCTTCTAATTATTTGATAAAGATCTGCATTGCAAGGCGAACGAAGAGAGGATATGCCGTAGCTGCCAGAACAGGAGTCGTGCCTGATGACGCGCCAGAATACTAGAGAGGCAAACAACTAGGGGCGCTATTGCGCCCCCAGTCCTTTCAGTACCAGCTTCCGTCCCTCTGGCGTTAGCGACCCCATCAAGCTGAGCACCAGCTGGTTGGTGGTCTTGGCCGAGGGGCTTAGGGTATGGGCGAACGACAAGGTGGCTACCCAGCTGTGGCCACACTCGGCATCGGTGCACTGGCAGTAGAGATCCGAGACATCATCGCTCAGTCGGTTGGTCTTGGTAATGCGGCCCCGCTGGCCACATACTTTGCAATAAACCCGCATTACGCCCCCTTTTCTATCCAAATCAACAGCCTATCTTGCCACAGCAAACACTGTTTGTTTATACAGTTGAACCGATATTCTCCCGAAAATCGACCCAGAGGGAGCGAGGGAGTCCCGCACTATTGATGGCATCCTGGATAAGCTCGCACAGCGGCAGCACCTCGTTGCGGGCATAGGTGGCATCGTATTTCTCGGGATCCCCGAGCCCTCCCCCGCCATTGGTCGGAATGATGCCGGCTAGCGCCGCCGGGAAGCGGTGGCTGGTCAGTACATCCTGGGCGGTGATCCCCTTGATGGCCGCGAACTCGTCCTTGGTGGCAATATCCCCCACCGGTATCAACTTGATGCCATCAGGCTTGCCGTCCGGGATGTTGACGAACATAGAGCGGAAATTCCCCACCCCCTTGCTGCTCGCGATCATCTCCTTCATCTCCTCCTCGGTATCGTCATCCATGTTCGGGTCGGTGGCATAGAATATGAAGCCCATGTGAGCGCCGTTGAGGAAGTATTTGCGCCGAAACAGGGTGGCATCCTGGTTAAGCAGCGCCGATTGCAGGCCGCCCAGGTAGTCAGGCATGCCGTAGATCTGCTGCTCGGGGTCGTACTGGGCCAGCCAGATGACATCCTCCGGCCGGTAAATCAGGTTCGGCTTGCCCTGCTGCAGGTAGACAAAGCAGCCATCCTCGCGCCGGCGCAGGTAGACGCTCGAAAGCGGGTGCAGCCCCACCACCTGGTTAAAGCCGTTGCGAATTTTAAGCAGTCCCGCATCCCCGAACTGCAGATAGTTGTGGGCAAAGGCGGTGACCGTGGTGCGCTGGTTGGTAAAGCGCCCTGCCACCATATTGCGGCGCGCCATCAGGATGGCCCCGTGGTGGGCATTGGCCCGTACCACCTTGGCCAGCCCCTTACGCTCGATGGGCGGCTGGTAATACTCGCCATAGGGGTTGTAGAACACCCCGGTGTAATCGGTCATCCAGGCCGTGGGGTCGATGGCCTCCGGCATACTGAACGCCACCGCGCTCTTTGCTGGTGTTGCCGCCCGGGCCGGTTGGGGTTTGTGTCGCTTGGTCATGCTGCCTTTCTCTCCTGGCTGGTTGCCCAGGTGGATTTACGTTTGCGGGTGGTATCGAGCGGCTCGTTAGCCACGGCGTGGGCGATGGCAAAAAACACGTCGGCGTGACCGGTCACATTGTCGCGGGCGGCCCGAAACGTCATCTGACCGCCGCCGGTGGTGCTGCGCTTGATGGCGAGGAACGCCAGCGGTATATCCCGATCTGCGCTGTCCCACTCGATGCGGTTTGCCTCCACCACGTCGATCATCTTGAGGACCAGCCGCGATTTGCTCTCGATGCTGTAGTTGATGGGGTGGCATATGCCTTTGAAGGTGGGCTTCAAGAGGTCATACACCCCGGCACCGATGCCAGAGACATCGACCCCGAGATAGGTGACCCGAAACTTCTTGGCGATGCGCTCAATCTCCTGCGCCTGGTACTGGAAGTTAAGCCCGCGCCAGTAGTGCTTCTCGAGCACCCGAAAGCGCTCGCCAGCCACCATGGGCGGGGCAACCACCACCAGGGTGGCATTGTCGCGGGTGCGGCTCGGGTCGTAGCCCATCCACACCTCGCGCCGGCCGAACGGGTCAGGCCGCCCGGGCTTGTAATCCTCCCACCGACTCGGGTCTACCCCCGCCCGCTCCATGTCCTGGAACTTGAACACCGACAGTGCATCGTCGATAAAGCGGCACATGTAGAGCCTGTCGAACACCTCCTCCGGGTACTCGTCTTTAAGCTCTTCGATGTCGATAAGGTTGCAGCCAAGCCGAATGGCATCTTCGATGGTGATGACGTAACGCCACTGCCGATCCGGGCAGACGCGGCCGCCATCGCGCAGGTCATGTTCGCTCGGGAAGTCGATGGTCACCCGGCTCGGGCGTTGCCCCTTCCAGCGATCCCCGGTCCAGAACCGGTACGCCTCGTGAACCTTGCTCGATGGCGTTGAAAAGTAGGTCTTGCGCCAGCGGCTCTGGGTCGCCATGGCGCTGGCCACGTCCGACAACTTCTCGAAGTTCGGGATCCAGAAATACTCGTCGATGTAGACGTTGCCGGAACGGGACTGGGCGCTGTTGGAGTTGGTGGAACAGAAGTGCAGCTCGGCCCCGTTCGACAGGACGATGGGGTTGCCGGTCAGGGTGACACCGAGGAAGGTCTGGGCAATCTTGCAGATATAGGAGCGAAACACCTCCGCCTGGGCGCGGGTGGCGGACAGGAAGATCTGGTTGCCGCCGGTCAGTACCGCGTCTTCCAGCGCCTCGCCGGCGAAGTAATAGGTCATGCCGATCTGGCGGGACTTGAGGATGTTGCGAGTGCGCGGCAATGCCGGGTCGTTCTTGGCCTCCCGGCAGCGCAGTTGATAGCCAAACAGGGTGCCCAGCCACTCGGCAAAGTCGTCGGCCGTCAGATTGCTGACCTCGTTCTTGCCCTTCTTGCCGCCCTTCCCCTTGTGGCCGCCGTCCTGACCACCGCGTCCACGTTGGGTTCGCTGCGGGGCCGGTTCCTCTCCTACTTCACGTTGGGCCTTGAGGGCCTGCTGACGCTCGGCCCACTTGATGGCCTTCTCTTTGAGGCTGACGTGGTGACCGATAAGCCGGTCCAGTTCGTCCAGCTCGGCGCTGGTTTTCTTCTCACGCCCGAGCAGCGACTGCACCCGGCGGGCAATGGCATCCTCCACCGCCTCTTCGGTCAGCAGGTCACGCCAGCCGTACTTCTCGGCCCAGAAGTAGACCACACGGCAGGAGTTAAGCCCCAGTTCATCCTTGATCTCCTGGGGTGTCCATCGTTTAAGGTAGAGTCCCCGCGCGGCATTGCGGATCTCTTCGGGATACGCCACGGCGCCTCCATCAGGTGAATGATGGCGCCATCATAGCCAGCCCCTCCCCTTGCTTATCTCACTGATGTTCCAAGCAATTCGGATATCTGCTGGATCCGAATCGCCACGAACACAACTGAATGAAACCCCCTTGCCGACCCGATAGCCTGAGCCCGAATTATTTGGGAGCAGGCATGAGCGCAACAACCTTGAGAACAGATTGGGTCTGTATCGCCACCGAAGGCAAATCGGTGGACGGGCGGGATATTACCCGCGACTGGCTCACCGACATGGCCGAGACCTACGATCCCGACTTCTACACGGCCTTGCTGTGGCCGGAGCACGATCGCTGGTCAAACTTCGGCGTGGTGCAGGCGCTCAAAACCGTGGAGGTCGATGGCAAGCTCAAGCTGTACGCTATCCTCTGCCCGAATCGCGATCTCATCTACTACAACCAGAACGGCCAGTACCAGTTCTGCTCCATCGAACCCTTCGAGAACTTCGCCGACACTGGCCGCACCTATCTGTTTGGCCTCGGCGTCACTGACGAGCCAGCAAGCATCGGTACCACGCGCCTCAAGTTCAACTCCAAGCACAGACGCCACACCATCGGCACCAGCGAACAGCTGGATCTCTCCGCGTTCACGTTACCCAAGCATGAGAAAGCGGATGGTCTGATCGCCAAGTTTTTCAGCTTCCTGGCCAGTCATGGCGAGCAAGCCCCCACGACTGCCCCCAGCCAACCCGAGGATGAGGAAATGACCAAAGAACAGTTCGACCTACTGCTGGGGGCCGTCAATGGCCTTGGCACCAAGATCGAAGGCTTCAGCACCAGGCTGGAGACCAAACCCACCGAACAGCAAACCGCACCGGCTGCCGAGCCCATCAAGGTGGACGCGCAGCCCGGCATCACTGCCGAGCGCTTCAGCAAGATGGAAGAAACCCTCTCTGGACTGGCCAACACGGTTGGCGAGCTGAAAGGCCAGATCGACCAGTTCTCTGTCGAGAAGCCGGGCCAGCGCCCGGGCGCCCTCGGCGGTGACGATACCCCCGCAGTCTATTAAGGAGCGACCGTGAGCCAGACCCTTACCGTCCAGGCCATGCAGCGCCTGGAGCAATACAGCAATGCCCTGGCCAAGGCCTACGGCATCCCCGTCAACGCGCTGGCCAAGCAGTTCAGCGTCACCGGTCCAGTGGAAACCGGCCTGCGCGCCGCGCTGCTCGCCTCCGTCGAGTTCTTGGGCCTCATCACCTGCCTCGACGTTGACCAGATCAAGGGCCAGGTGGTGCAAGTGGGCATCGGCAAGCTGTTCACCGGCCGCAAGAAGGATGGCCGCTTCAACGGCAAGATTGGCGTCGCCGGCAACACCTACGAGCTGACCGAGACCGATTCGTGTGCCTCCCTCGACTGGGCGACCCTGTGCGTCTGGGCCAACGCCGGCAGCGAGGGCGAGTTCCTGCGCCTGGTGGGCGATTTCATCAACAAGGCGTTTGCCCTGGACATGCTGCGCGTCGGCTGGAACGGCGTGAAAGCCGCTGACACCACCGATCCGGAGAAGAACCCGCTCGGCGAAGACGTCAACAAAGGCTGGCACCAGCTGGCCCGCGAGTGGAACGAAGGCAGCCAGATCATCAAGGCCGAGGCCGGCAAGAAGATCCACTTCGACCCGGACGGCAAGGGCGATTACAAGACCCTGGACGAGATGGCCTCCGACCTTATCAACACCACCATCGATCCGCTGTTCCGCCAGGACCCGCGCCTGGTCGTGCTGGTCGGCACCGACCTGGTGGCCTCTGCCCAGGCCAAGCTCTACAGCGAAGCCACCAAGCCGACCGAGCAGATCGCCGCCCAGAAGCTGGCCGAGTCCATTGCCGGGCGCAAGGCCTACATCCCGCCCTTCTTCCCGGGCAAGCGGATGGTGGTCACCACTCTAGACAACCTGCACATCTACACCCAGCGCGGCACTCGCAAGCGCAAGGCCGACGATAACCAGGACAAGAAGTGTTTCGATAACCAGTACTGGCGGATGGAAGGCTACGCCATAGGCGAATACCTCGCCTATGGCGGGTTCGAGGAGGCCGACATCGAGATCGGCGCCGATCCGGCAGTGGTTGCGGCAGCGGCTGAGGCTGCAGCCAAGAAAAAAGATGCTGCAGAGCAGCAAGGCTAAGCCATGAGCTCACCGGGTCAACGCCACAAGCAACGGGTACAAGCCATGCAGGGGGCCGCGCAGGCCGTCTGCACGGGCATGGCCACCGGCGCGGTGGCGGACAGCCTGCACCTGCAGATGATTGCCCTGGAACAGGACATCGTCCGCCTGCGCAAGCTGGCCCGCATTGGGGACCGGGTGAACATGAAACGCGGCGAGCTGATGCCCAAATACCGCCCCTATGTGGAGCGCTATCTGGCAAGCGTTGCCGACTCCGGCCAGCCCTATCAGAACGAGCTGTTTCAGCTGCTTACCGTCTGGGCCTTTGATGTAGGCGACTTCGACACCGGCATCGCCTGGGCCGAACTTGCCATCTCCCAGGGCCAGCGCACCCCGAACAACATCAAGCGGGACTGGGCCCACTTTGTGGCCGACACCGTGCTGGAGTGGGCCGAGAAGCAAGCCGCCGAAGGCCATGCAGTCGAGCCCTGGTTCTCCCGGGTGTTCGACAAGGTGCGCAATGACTGGCGCCTTAACGAGCGGCTGACCGCCAAGTGGTTCAAGGCGGCGGGCTGCCTGCTGCTGCGCGACCAGGACGGTCAGCCGCGCCCCAGTGCCGTGGGGGACTCCACCACGCTGGAGCAGGCCGACCACTGGCTGGCCCAGGCAGAGAAGCTGCACAGCAAGGTGGGGGTCAACACCTTGCGCCAGAAGATTGCCATGCGCCTGCGGGTGCTCAATCCCGAATAACAAACCGACTCTCCGCGCCGTCGCACCCCGGCGCGAATGCCATGGACCGCCTTTGGCGAAGCCTACGGCAATTGCGTGGCTACAGGGGTGCACCTATTCAACCAGCGAGGTCACTGATGTTTGCAGGCAAGGATATCGACTACAGCGCCGCCACTATCCGCAATGACGGGTTTTGGCCGGATGTGGCCGTGGCCGATTTTGAGCGCCGCCGCGCCCTGCCTGCCGACCTCGACCCGCAAACCACCGGCGCCGCTCTGCTGGCAGCCATCTCGGAAATCAACCTGCAGTTGGCGATGCGCCAGGCCGCACTGATGGCCGAGGGCTATGCCAGTGCCGCCGAGGTGCCGGGGCCAAGCCTTGAGGGTGGCACCAATGCGCTAACCGAGCAGTATCTGGCCGCGGTGTTTGCCCGCGCCAAGGCGGCCCTCTTGCCGGAGTTCGCCAGCGTCACCGAACGGCCGGCCGCCAACAACCTGGCCGAGCGGGCGCCGGAGCAACGGGCCCAACTGCTGGCCGAGAGTCAGCAGCTGGTGCGCAGCATCAAGGGCAAACACCGAGCGGGGGTCTCGTTGATATGAGTAAAGAGATGAGTGAACAGCAGGCCCAGGGCTATTTCCTGCACGCCCTCCACGCCGAGCTGACCCGGGTGCTGCCGGCCAAGTGCCGCAAGTCCCTCGACAGCTGGATGGAGAACGGAACGATCCGCCTCGAATCCCGCAACATGGGCCCGACCGGCGTAGACGTGGCCTGGCTCACCTATCAGGCGGTGTTCATCGTTGAACAACTGCCCTTTCGTGAGCTGGATCCGGCCATCGTCTTGGCCGCCGTGGCCGCCTGGGTACAGGAGCACGACTCGTTTCGCGAACAGTTCGAGCTGGCCGACCCGGAATACGCGGTGACCCCGAACGATGAGAAGAGTGCCGATCTCGAGATCCAGCTCGCCTTTACCGAGCCGCTGCGCCTTATCGAGCACCCGAGCGGCCCCATCAACTGGCTCGGCAAGTGCTGGCAGGTGGCCCCCTATGAGATCTGGGTGGCCGACCACATCGACATGAACGTCGGTGACACAGGCCATCACCAGGTAGGTGGCCCGGCATGATCACCATCACCCTGGACGCTCGCCGCAGCCAGGACCAGCTCAACCTGCTGGCCCTGCCGCCCCAAAAGCGCAAACGCCTGGTGTGGCGCGCCGCTGCCGAGCTCAAAAAGCTGGCGGCCCGTAATGTGCGCCAGCAACAAGACCCCAACGGCAAGCCCTGGGCGCCGCGCAAGCGGGGCAAACGCAAGATGCTGCGCGGCCTGCCCAAGCTCTTGGAGATCCACGCCCCCAGCCAGGACGTGGCCGAGCTCGGGTTCAAACGGGGGACGATGAACGTTCATGCCGGGGTTATCGCCAACACCCACCAAAAGGGACACACCTATCAGGTGACCGCGGCCAGCCGGCGCCGCATTGCCAGCAGCGAGGGCAGCAAACTCAAGCCCGCCACCAAGGCGCAGGCCCGCAAGCTGCGCGAGCTCGGGTTCAAGCGTCCGGGGGCGCGCAAGGGGTCATACCGCTCGGCGTCGCTTGGCTGGATCACCGGCAATCTCAACTACGCCCAGGCGGGATTGCTCATCAGGAAGCTCAAGGATGAACCGGTGAAAACGCGCTGGGAGATTGAGCTCCCTGCCCGCCCGTTCCTCGGCGCCAACGCCAAACAACGGGAGCAAGCCTTTGCCCGCGCCCTGCAGAGCATCGACTACGGCTGGGACGTCAACAAGCAAGAGATGAAGGGGAAATAACGCCATGTGGCCTTATGTACAGATCAACAACTTGAACCAGATGCAGGGGCCGGTGACACAAGTCGAGCGCCACCTGCTGTTTGTCGGCACGGCGCCAAGCAATACCGGCAAGCTGCTCTCCCTCAACACCCAGAGCGACTTTGACAAGCTGCTGGGTGAGCCCGCCAGCGAACTCAAAACCAACCTGCAGACTGCCATGGCCAACGCCGGCCAGAACTGGACGGCGGCCGCCTTCGTGCTGCCCACCAACATGGACTGGCAAGATGCAGTCCGTGAGGCCCAGAAAACCCAATCCTTTGAAGGGGTGGTGGTACTGGGGCAAGAGTGGGACGAAGCGAAGATCAACGCCGCCCACGCTCTGAACCAGGAGCTGATCGCCAAGTGGGGTCGCTGGCAGTTCATGCTGCTGGCAGTCGCGGGGATCAATGCCGCCGAGAAGGATGGTCAGAGCTGGAGCGACTACGAGGCGGCCCTGGTCACCCTGCAAGATGGTATCAAGGCTGAATCCGTCACCCTGCTGCCACAGCTGTGGCCCAACCTCGCCGGCGCCTATGCCGGTCGCCTGTGCAACCGGGCGGTGAGCATTGCCGATACCCCGTGCCGGGTCAAAACCGGCGCCCTGGTCGGCCTTGGCAACAAACCCAAGGACAAGGACGGGGTCGAGTTGCCGCTCGCTACCCTGCAGACCCTGGAGCAGAACCGCTACTCGGTGCCGATGTGGTACCCGGACTATGACGGCATCTATTGGGCTGACGGCCGCACCCTGGACGCCGAGGGCGGCGACTATCAGGTGATCGAAAACCTGCGGGTGGCCTACAAGGTGGCGCGCCGGATGCGAGTGCGCGCCATCGCCCGTATCGGCGATCGCTCGTTCAACTCCACCCCGGGCAGCACGGCCGCCGCCATCCTCTACTTTGGCAAAGACCTGCGCGAGATGGCCAGGACCACCACCATCAACGGCCAACCGTTCCCGGGCGAGATCACCTCTCCCCGGGATGGCGATATCACTATCCAGTGGACCGACAAAAACCACGTCTCCATCTACGTGGTGATCCGCACCGTGGACTGCCCCAAGGGGATCACCATCAACATCATGCTCGATCTGAGCCTCACCAATGGGGAGGGCTAACCCATGACCAGACGCATTTCAGGGCAGAGCTTCGACATTGAACTGCTGGGCACCATGGTGCACGTCGAGAAGGCCAGCCTCACCATCACCGACAGCAGCGCCGTGGCGCAAACCCGCGGCATTCCTGACGGCTATGTGGATGGCGAGGTATCGGCCGAGTGCGAGTTCGAGCTCGATGCCAAGAACTTCAAGCTGCTGAGCGATGCCGCCAGACGGGCCGGCAGCTGGCGCGGGCTGAAACCGGACGATGTGCTGTTCTACGCCGACACCGGTGACGAAACCATGAAGGTGGAGGCCTTCGGGGTGAAGCTGCAGATCGCCGACCTGCTCGACATCGACCCCAAAGGAGGCAGCAAGGGGGTGCACAAGCTCAAGGGCATCGTCACCTCCCCCGACTTCGTTCACATCAATGGCGTGCCGTACCTCTCGGATGACGACACCCGCCACCTCAAAGGATAAGGGGGCCAGGTGGACGATATCGACCGCGCAAACAACCACGCCGCCCGCATGCTGGCCGTGCATCTGGCCAACCAGGTGGGCAAAGGGCGCTACCAGGGGGAGAGCCGGCACCGCTGCGAAGAGTGCGACGACCCCATCCCGGCAGCACGCCGCCAACATGTGCCGGGGGTGCGGCTCTGCGTCCCCTGCCAGAGCCGCGCCGAGCGACGCGGGCAATAACGAGAACGGGATATGAACCCTATGCCGAACAAAGACCCCACCCTCTGGGCCGCCCTGATGGCCTGGCTGATGGACAACTGGCCCGCCGTGTCCGGGGCATTGCTGGCGCTGAGCATCTCCTTCATGCGCATCACCTATGACGGCGGCAGCGGGCGCCGCCGTCTGATCGAATCCACCTTGTGCGGCCTCATCACCCTGGCCGCAGCGTCGGGTACCACCCTGCTCGGCGTCCCCTATGAGGCAGCCCCCTTTATCGGAGGTGTGGTGGGGTTGCTCGGGGTGGACATCATCCGTGAGAAAGCCAAGACCGTGCTGAGCAAAAGGGGGAACAACGATGCCGCGTAGTCACTGCCACCCGCAGGTGGCCGCATTTCTCGACATGATTGCCTATGCCGAAGGTACCAAGGGCCGGGGCGATGACGGTTACAACAAGCTGGTCAATCCGGCGGGGTTCTTTGAGAGCTACGCCACCCACCCGAACGTGCTGGTGCAGGTCAACAAGACCCTGAGCAGCACCGCGGCTGGCCGCTATCAGTTCCTGTCAAAGCACTGGGCCCACTACCGCGACCAGCTCGGCCTGCCGGACTTTGGCCCCGCGTCGCAAGATGCCTGGGCTATCCAGCTTATTCGCGAACGCAAGGCGCTGGACGATGTGCTTAAAGGACGAATCCCCCAGGCGGTGGCCAAGTGCGCCAACATCTGGGCCAGCCTGCCGGGGGCCGGTTACGGCCAGCGCGAGCACCAGCTGGCCGACCTGCTGGCCAAATTCACCGAGTTCGGCGGGGTACTGGCATGAGCACCTTCAAGGCACTGCTCTCCAATGTGCTGTTGGTCCTGGTGCTGGTGATGGGCGCCGCCCTGTTTCTTGGCAGCCGGATGCTGGAGAGCCGTGGCAAGGCGCTCGCCACTGCCAACGAGACCATCAACATCCTGCAGCAGACCAACCAGCTGCAGGCCAGCCAGCTGGCGACGCTGCAGCGCGACGCCGCGGGGCTGCGCAAGTTGCTGGGTACCCAGAACGCCGCCCTGGCCGAGCTCGACCAACAACAGAGGAAGACTGCCGATGAACTGCAACAAGCGCTGGCCACGCCACCGGCGGGCCGCCCGGACTGTGCTCGCGAGCCTCTGCCTGACGCTGCTTTGCGCCTGCTCCAGCCAGCCCCAGACCGTGGTGCAAACGCAGGTGGTAAAGCGGCTTCCACCGCCGGGAGTGGTGCCCCACTGCCCGGAGCCTGATTTCACGGGGCGCACCTACGGCGATGCCGTACGGTTTATCCCCACCCTGCAGACGGCGCTGCGCCGCTGCCAAACCCAAATCAACACCCTGAACCATTGGATTGAACAAGAGGAAACCACCCCATGACCACACCCATCATCACCCTGGACGTCGCCGGCAAAGAGCTGAAATTCGCCCCCACCATGGTGGCCTACAACGGCTTTATCAACGACATGATGCCAAGCGACAAGGTAGCGCCGGCCCACAACTACCTGAAAAAGATCGTCTGCCAGGAGAGCAAAGAGGCGCTCGATGAGCTGCTCAAACGCCCGGGCGCGGCACTGCAGCTGGCGGGCGCCATTAACCAGCAATTCGCCCCCGACTTGGAGATCACCGTAAAAAACTGACGGCGCGCGCCGAGGCCATCGAGCGCAATCACCTGGAGCAGGCGCTGGCACTGCGGCGCCACTACCTGCCCCATGACGATGACGACATCGACAGCCTGGCCCGCGCCCTCTGGTTAGACCGACACGCCCGGGAGTCCCACGCCGCCGCAGTGGCCGAGGGCATCGCCAACGCATTCAACGGATAACGACCTATGGCCTGGATGGAAAAATTGATGATGCAGGTGGCTTTGGTGGATCAGGTCACCAAGCCCCTCGCTGGTATCAATGCCCAGATGGACAAGGTCAGCAAGGCCGGCCGCCAGGGCTGGGGCAGCATGGCAATGGGGGCTACCACGGTGGCCGCCGGCGGCATGGCGATCCAGTCTGCCCTGGGTCCGGCCATCGAAATGGATCGGGCGCTGGCCGAGGTGGCCTCGCTCGATGTGCAAAAAGAGGTGCTCGGGGCGCTCGGGCGTGAAGCGTTGAAGCTCTCTATCCAGTACGGGGAGTCGGCCACCGAGATTGTCCGCTCCTCCTACGATATCCAGTCGGCTATTACGGGGCTTGAAGGTAACGAGCTGCCCGCCTTTACCCGCGCCTCGACCACGCTAGCCAAGGCGACCAAGGCCGACACCGCCACCATTACCAACTACATGGGCACCATGTACGGCATCTTCGAGCAGCAGGCCAAGCAGATGGGCAAGGCCAACTGGGTCGAGGATGTGGCCGGCAAGACGGCGCTTGCGGTACAGCTGTTCAAGACCACCGGCCAGGGCATGGCCGATGCGTTCGGGGCAATCGGTGCCAACGCCACCGCCGCCGGCATTGCAATGGATGAGCAGTTCGCGGTGCTCGGCCAGCTGCAGGCCACCATGAGCGGCGGCGAGGCCGGTACCAAGTTCAAGGCGTTTCTGGCCGGGGTCGGCAATGCCCAGAAGGCGCTCGGCATCCAGTTCACCGATGCCGCGGGCAACATGCTGCCGGTGCTCACCATGCTGGACAAGCTCAAGGCACGTTATGGCGACACCCTGAGCGTGGCCGAGGGGGACGAGCTCAAGAAGGCATTCGGCTCGGATGAGGCGGTCAGCATGATCAAGCTGTTGATGACCAACACCAAGGGGCTCGCCACCAACATCAATGCCCTGGCCAACACCCACGGCATGGGTAAGGCCGAACAGATGGCTGCCGCCATGACCGACCAGTGGCAGCGGGTCGAGCAAGCCTGGTTTGCCATTCGCGCCGCCGCGTTCGGGGTGGTGCTACCCGCCATCAACGCCGTGATGAGCGTCTTTGCTGATGGTGCCAACGAGGTGCTGCGCTGGACGCACCTCTTCCCGAACCTGACCAAGGTCATCAGCTATGCCCTGCTCGCCATCGTGGGGTTGAGCATGGTCACCGGTACCTGGATGCTGATCGCCGGCTTGGCCAAGCTGGCCACCCTGGGGCTCGGTATCGCCTGGTCGATCATCACTGCCCCGCTCGCCCTGCTCAATGCCGGGATGGCAACCTTTCGCGCCATCCTGCTGGCGGTCAACATCGCCATGTATGCCAACCCTGTGGGCCTGATCGTGGCGGGTATCGTGCTGCTGATCGGTGCCGTGGCAGCGGCCATCTACTACTGGGATGACCTGAAAAAGAGCATGGCCGACTGGAGCGTGTTCAAGCTGCTCGGGCAGGCGGTGGATTGGCTGGTCGAGAAGCTGAACATGATCCCGGGCGTCAATATCGAGATGGGCAGCATGCCGGATCTCAACTTGCCCAATCAGGAGAACATCAACGCTCCCCTCGCCCGCTTTAGCCAGGGTAGCCAAAGCCGCGTTCCGGCGGGCGGGCTGGGCCAGCAGCTGATCCAGGCCAACGCGGCCGCAACCACCGCCAACCAGAAGCCGCCCAAGTACCTGAGTATCGGGGAGGTGCATATGCACAACCAGAACCCGATGACCCCTGAGCAGATGGCCGAAAACGCCTGGCTGGAGACCCCGTAATGAGCGAGCCCCTGAACCGTGAACCCAAGTACATCGACATTTTGGTGGTCAACGGCGCCTGGCTGCTAGATGCCGGCGGCCAGCCCCGTTACACCCAGGACCGCCACAGCATCGGCCAGGACATCAAGCACCGGATCATGGAGTCGGGGCTGGCCCGCAAGCTCATTGGCGAGCGCAGCCCGACCCTGCGCGCCGATGTGATGACCGAGATCGAGCTGTTGGTTGAGAACGACGAGCGACTGGTGCCCGGCACCATCGTGATCCGCGAAGAGGCCCCCGAACGGGTACTGGTCACCGCCCGCACCTATGAATTTGGCGATCTGGAGGCAACCCTGTGAACCTGCGCCCCAACGTGGATTTTATGGCCCTGCTGGCCGAGACCGGTGTGCCGACCACCGAGCAGGCCATGGAGGCCGAGCTTAAAAAAGAGGTCGAGGCCGCCGGCTCCCTTATCACCAACGACAGCGATGTGAGCCCCTTCTGGCGGCTGGTACGCGGCGTGGTGATCACCCCGGCGCTCTGGCTTATCCGCACCCTCCTGGCGGGCCATGTGCTGCCCAACACCTTTGCCGCTACCGCCACCGATGCCTATCTCGACCTCAAGGCGTGGGATGTGGACCTGACCCGCAAGGGGGCCCAGAAGACCCGCGGGGTAATCAACTTCGTCAAGGCCAACCCGAGCGATGCGGTCACCATCCCGGCCGATATCTGGGTCAGCACCGAGCGCATCAACGGCACCATCTATCGGGTCAAACCGCTGCAGCCGGTGGTGAGCCCGGCCGGCGAAGCGGTGGCTCGGGTGGTGTGCGAGGCCGAGTTCGCGGGCGCGGCCTGGAATCTGGCGCCAGGCTATTACAACCTGCTGAGCGAACCGGTTACCGGCATCTTGTCGGCCCGCAACGATGACAAGGAGTGGATCACCACCCAGGGCGCCGATGCCGAGAGCAATGACGCGCTGGGACTGCGTATTCAGAACCAGTTTTCGGCAGTAGGCCGCTATCACATCGACGCAATCTACCGCTCGATGCTGGCGAGCGTCGCCGGCATTCGGGCCGATCACATCTTCTTCGAGCATGAAGCACCGCGCGGCCCGGGTACCGCCAACGCCTACATCTTGCTGGAGGTGGGCGCCACACCGGCCAGCCTCATCGCCCAGCTTAACGACTACGTGGGCCGCCAGGGCAACCATGGCCACGGCGATGACCTGTTCGTGATGGCGATGCCGGAGACCCAGCACAACCTCACGCTGGAGCTGTGGCCAGTGGCCAACCTCACCGACGAGCAGAAGGCGGCCCTCAAGCAGGGCGCGGAGTCTCTGGTCAAAGCGGCGTTTCGTCAGTCGGCGGATTTTCCAAGCGTCACTCGCACCTGGCCACGCTCGCGCTTTTCGCTCTCGCAGCTGGCCCGCGAGCTGCACAGCCAGTTTCCGCAGCTGCAAAGCCTCAAATTTGCGCAGGATGACATCGTCTCGGGCCTGGCTATCCCACGCCTGAACACGTTGGAGGTGACCCTCTATGACTAATCCGACCCCGCTTGAACACAGCCGACAGGCGCCGCGGCTCCCCGATGCCAGCGCCCCCTGGTGGGAGGATGGCTACACCATCAGCCCGGCCCACGCCGAGCCCGGATTTCTGGCCAAGGGCATCAACGCCTTCTGTCAACGGATCAAGGGGTGGCTGTTACTACCGCTGGCCCAGCAAGACCCGCTCACCTGCTCGGAGTCCCTGCTGGCGCTACTCGCTTGGGAGCGGGACATCAGCCGCTTTAATGGCGAGCCGCTCCCGCTTTTTCGCAAGCGGGTCAAGTTCGCCTTTGTGAATGCCAGAGACGCCGGCGAGGTGGCCGGCTTTAAGCGCATCTTCGAGCGCCTTGGCATCGGCTGGTGCGACATCCACGAACGGCAAGAGGGAGCGCCCTGGGACGTTATCACCATCGAGGTGACCGACAGCGCCCTCGCCGGCAACCAGCAACTGATGGAAACCCTCATTCAACACTATGGCCGCACCTGCCGCCGCTATCGGTTTCAGGTGGTTTACCCGGTCGCCAGTACCTTGGGCTTTGGTCGCATCGACATGAGCCAGCAGGTGTTTGGCGCGACGCTTAAGAGGAACCCATGAGCCAGATCATTACCAACGCCTTCTCCCGCTACTGGCAGGAGTGCCTTGCCACCCAAGTGCCGGTGGTGCTCGATGAATTCGTGCTGGCCAACGTGCCGGACCTCGATCCTGCCGCCCCCATCGACCCGGACAGCGGCCTGCCGCCAGCGGGCCAGATTGTGCACCGCCACAAGGTTGACCAGCGCGGGCGCATCAACAACGACTCGGTGGCCTACACCATCGTGATGGATACCACGGTCGGCGATTTTGGCTTTAACGCCATGTACCTCATCAACAAGGCCAGCGGCATGGTGGGGATGATTGTGCACAAGGGGCTGGAGACCAAGCTCAAGACTGACGAGGCGGCCGGCCAGACCGGCAACAGCCTGGTCAAATCCATGCTGATGGAGTACGACCGCGCCGCCGAGGCGACCGCCACCCATGTGGACGCCAGCACCTGGCAGATTGACTATGCCGCTCGCCTGCGCGGGATGGATGATGACCTGCGTCTGCAGGCGCTGCAGTTCTTCGGGCCGGCCACCTTCTACGGGGATGGCTTTAATCTGGTCAACGCATCAGGGGTCTACAAGGTACAACCCGGGGTGGCCTATGTCGGCGGCCTGCGCGCAGAGCTCAACGAGGTGAAGAAAATCCCCCCGGGCGCCAAGCCGGTGGGGCTCTGGCTCGATATCTATCGGGCGGGCTCGCTGCTCGATGCCTGGGTGAACCACTTCACCCTCACCCTGAGCGTGCAGGACATGGTGGATTACCTGGACAGCAACGGCTATCAGCACCATGTGGCCAAAGTGGCCATCATCAACGCCGATGGCAGCGTGACCGACGTGCGCCGCAAGCGCACCATCGAGCTGACTGGCGATGTAACAGGCAAAGGCATTCTGGAGGATGCCAAGGGCGTCACCATCGCGGTGGAGATCAAGGACGGCAGCCACCGCCACAAATGGGGCGATCTGGACGATGTGCCGGAACTCGCCCTCAAGCGCCACCGTCACCCCTGGGAGAATATCGACGAGGTACCGGCCGGTCTTGGTACCTATGCCGCAGCCACCACCAATGTGGCTACCCAGTTAAGAGAAAAGAGCGGTTTTTATAACGCGGCCTCCACTGCCGCCAACGGCATGCCGTTCGGGAGCGAGTGGAAGTATTACTTCAACGCCGCCCACGCCAATGCGGCCGGCTACAACGGCATGATCGGCCTTGATTTTGCCGGCTCAGAAATGGGGTTTGCCGCGGTTGAGAACGGCATTTTCAAAGGCTGGCGTCAGCTGTGGCATTCAGAAAGCAGGCGGATCCAGGTCAAGGCCGATGCCAACCCCATGTTCGAGATGCACATCCCTGGCAAGCAGGCGGCCGCGATGGTGCTGCAACCTGATGGCGCGATCCAGTGGTGGGGAACCAATGGCGGTGGGGCATGGGCAAGTTCGCGAGCCTCACTGCTTCCGGGATCTTTCGAAATGGTGGGCGCGCATTGGGCGGCCAATAACTCTCACTCCTATGCCGACCAATGGGCCAACAAGGCGCCATTCCATGTCGACTTCGGGGCTGTACCGGGTGCATCGGATTATTACCCGATTGTCAGGGGCAAAAACGTTGCTGCCGGCCAAGGCTACACCACCCAGGTGGAGCTGGGGATCCTTCGTAGCGGCGGCCCCAATTGGGGGGATGGGATCCTGATGGTGCGATCGGGCGAAGGTAATGCTCCCGGCCATCCCGCTGCGATCTTTCAGTTCACCTACACCGGCAATCTCTACGTCCCTGGCGCCGTGTGTGACTCAGGCCAGCGGGTCTACAGCCCCAACCGTGAGCCGAACTATAGCCATGTGCACACCGCCGCCCAGGGCAACCAGGACATCGTCGCCGGCGGCGTCGGCCAAATTGGCACATACGGGTTCTTTGTCAACGTCTCGGGCGCCAACCGAGGGCCCGGCGATGTAGTCGGTGGTGGCGGGATCGTCTGGTCCTCCGGTGACCAAGCCACCAACGCCGGCTGGTCACCTGCCGGCACCTGGAAGTGCCTCGGCTACAGCTCGACCTATCGCAACCTGGGTCACGCCACCACCATCTGGATCCGCATCGCTTAGGAGCACTTATGGAAATCGAAGTAATCACCGCCGCCAACCCGCGCCATTTCGCTGGCGATCAGGAGTCCATCACCCTGGATGTGCGATTCAGCCACCTGGAAGAGGTCGTGGAGTTCACTGCTAGACGGGACGATGCCGAGCGGCACGGGCGCGAGCTCTACAGCCGTGCCGTCTTTGGTGAGTTTGGCGAGATCAAGGTGATCACCCCGCCCCCTCCGACCGAAGCCGAGCTGCTGGCTCGCCTGGATGAGGAACTCAAACGGGCGGCGGCCGTCATGGCACCGCTGGAGGATGCCGACAAGCTCGGCATTATCAGCGAGCACGAGAAGGCCCAGCTCACCGCCTGGCAACGCTACCGAGTCGCCCTCTATCGCCTGCCACAAAGCGAGGGCTGGCCCACCGAAGTGACCTTGCCGGATGCCCCGCAATGAGTTGGACGCAAGGCACGCTGCACTGGCCAGCCAGTACCGAGGCGATACACACCGGCGCCAGCGGGGTGCTTGGCCAACTGCCAGACAGCCAGGCTGGCGCCATGGCTCGCTTGCAGGCACTGGCCCCAAGAGCGCAATACCGCCCCACGCCTATCAGCCAAGCCGCTGCCGCGCTCGCTGGGCTGCGGGCTGAGCTCGACCGGCTGCTGGTCACTGGTCGTTGCCTGACGGTCACTCCCTATCAACATGGGGTGGGCCAGCACCAGGGCAACCAGTACAGCCTCGCCGCACCCAACGCGGTGGCGACTCTTGCCGCCAAGCTGCAGGACGGGGCCGATCCCCTACTGCCTACTGGCCAGCTGCACGCCATCGCTTGGCTGGTCACCGGTAACAGCGAAACCGCGCTGGCCGATGCGTTGGCGCCGCTTTGTGCCATCCTGCCGCTGCCGGAGTGGTGCGCAGCCCTGCGCCGCCTCACGGCCAACAACGATGCCATGAGCAAGCCCTCCGCCGCCAAGGTGCCACGCTGGAAGGCAGATGAGCCGCTGGTATGGAACCCGCTGCGCTCGGCTCGCTCACTGCTTGGGGCCGAGATCGCCCAACTGGAAAGCCTGGCGCAGGGGACTACGACCCCGATCGCCCAGCTGGCCACCTTGGCAGAACGACGCTCTGCCAGACTGACCGAGCTCGAACAGGCGCTGGGAAAGCTGACGGCCATCAGTGGCCAGTTGTGGCACTGGCAGGCGCAAGGCGATGCGACAAGCCTGGCCGCCCAACTGGGCCAGAGCAGCCCGCCAGACCATAGCCACAGCATGACGGTCGGCGCCCTGCTGCTCTCCCCTTCCCCGCTCACCTTCTGGCAGGAGTTAACCCGATGAGCAACACCGCCATGCTCACCCTGGACGGTGAGCCGATTGTGATGAAGTCGATGCGGATCACCGCATCGATGCAGTTTCAGGACAAGGACAGCAGCGGCCAGACCAGCTCGACCAGCAGCTCGGAGCAAGGAGCCAAAGCCAAGGAGCTCGATATCTCGGGCCTCATCCCCTTCAAGGATGAGCAGACCATGAGTCGGTTGTTTGAGCTGGCCGATGCCAAAGGGGATGGCGGCAAGCGCCATATCTATCGGGTCGGGTCGCTCTTGGCCAAGTCGGTGAAGGTGCGCCAGGCCAAGTTTGCCGGGCGCATCACCGCCAGCGAACAGGAGGGGCTGCTGGCGTGGCAAGTGCAGTTCACCCTGCGCGAACACAACTCGGTACCCGAGAAGCGGGAACAACGGATGTCCAAGGTGCCCGCCACCGTGGGCCAGGGCAACGCCAACACCAAACCGGCCAAGCCGTCAGAGGGGGCTCCTGCCTCGGAGCAGGAACAGCTGAGCTCGTGGGAACAAGCCATCAAGGGGCTGGATAACAAACTGGGAGACCTGATGGCGTGAAACTCTCGACCAACCTCACCCTGGGCGGCCAACCGGCTAACCTCATCGACCACGATATCGTGCTGGATCTCTGTGCGGGCGGCCGCGCCGCCTTCACCATCGAGGGGAACGCGGAGAAGGGGCAAACCCTGACCGTGGATCTGGGCTACAACGGCGAGCTGAGGCGCTGGTTTACCGGATATGTGTATGACGTACAGCCCGCCAGCAATGGCGCCAGCAAGCTGCTGTGCCGCGAGTTGGCGGGGATACTGGGGAGTGCATTTCCCGTCAGTCTCCAGCATGCCACCCTGCGCGGTCTGCTGGCCTGGTTGAGCGACCAGACCAAGCTCACCTTTTTGCTGCCGGATGGGGCCGACTATACCGATCGGCCTATCCCCAACTTCACCAGCGCCGGTACCGGCTATCAGCTGCTCAACAACGCCGGCCGCGCCTTTACGGTGCCAGACTTCATCTGGCATCAGCAACCGGATGGCGCCATCTTCGTCGGCAGTCACGCCCACAGCCGCTGGGTCGAGCGGGCGGTAGAGCTGGATCCGGCCTTCTCCGACCGCCAGGCGGGCAATACCCTGACCACCGCGCCGATCCCCTCCATGCGCCCGGGCGCTCTCGTTAACGGCAAGCGGGTGGAGCGGGTGCGCCTCAAGGGTGATGAGATGACCCTCACCACGGCAACACCAGGTAAACCGGTAAAGTCGCCGGAGCGGCGCAAGATGGAGGGGGAGTTCCCAGAGCTCGCCGACCAGATGCACCTGCCCAAGTTCGGGCGGGTCGAGGCCATCAGCGACAGCGCAGCCGCTGGCCAGCTCAATGATCCGTTTCGCCCGCGCTATGCGGTGGACGTGCAACTGCTGGGGGAAGATGGCCAGCCGGACAAAGCTGCCCCACTCTATCGCGCCGTGCCGTTGCCGGTGATGTTCGGTGGGCCTGAGCAGGGGCTGCTGCAGTTCCCCATTGAGGGGACGATCGTCGAGCTGGGGTTTGCCTTCGGGCGCGCTGACCGGCCATTTATCCGCACTGTGCTGGGCTCGGGCTGGTCGCTGCCGGACATCACCCCGGGCGAACAGCTCCAGCAGCAGCGGGCCGAGGTGTTCAGCCGCACCGATACCGTGGGCAACCAGAACCGCCATACCGACCGCAGCCAGCATGACAAGGCGATGCTGATGCACCGCGAGGCTGACGACTACCAGGGAGAGTTCGGCCAGCACCGACTAATCACCCAACAACACAGCGTGGAACAGATCGGGGCAATGAAGCGCATCGAGGCGCTCGGGGCCATCGAGCTGCTGGCCGGTGATGACTTGGTTGCGGGGAGCCTAGGTAACATGAGTCACACCGCAGCCGGTGATCTGGTGGAGGTGATCGGGCAACTGCGCCGCTGTGTGGCCGGAGAGCTGCAGCACTTCGAGGCGCCACGTTCGTGGATGGGTAGCGAGGGGGTGAACATCTTCGGGCTGCTGCTTCAGCTGATGAAAGTAGTGGAGAAACTAGCGGAAGCCACCGCCAGCCACACTCACGGCAGCGGTCCAGAACCAAGTAATAACAAGCTGATTATTGAAGAGAAGAATACGGCAAAGAGCCTACAAACAAGCTTAGAAAATATTATTGAATAGCCATTCTACTCAGAAATGCTATAGAGCAAGCCATTGACTCTACGCGCCCCCCAGCGGGCGCATTTGCGATACAAATTCAACCATCTGATTTCTTTGAACAAGTGACAATTTTTGAGAGAAAAATTCCATGACTGCGACTCACCACATCCAGTGATGAAGCGACCTAGTTGCACGTTAATGATAATTTAATAAATAAATAATGCTGGCGACATTGATCCGTTTGAATCTCACCACTATCATGCAATCCACGTGGAGCAGAAGTCGAGATGTAGCTACGCGGTATCCCCGAAACTTTAATCACGGAAAAAGGAAATACCATGGAAAGCATCGCTATCGCAGCATCCGAATTGAACTGGAACGGTGGACAACGTATTACTCTCAAGGCCGGTGACACTGCCACCTGTACGGTTCTGCGTCCGGATCAGCTTTATGGGATCTTCATCTACAACTCGGCGCAGAATGATAACGACGCCTTGGTAAACGTTGTTTGGAGTCTCAGCCAGCCTCCTTGCACGATTACGGTCCCTGGCACTACTGCCAACGCTGGTCTCGCGTCCATGGGGTTTGTTTCCGGTACCGACACCCAGACCATCTCTGTTTCTCTCCCCAGCAACAGCGGCATCGCTCAGGTTGACGTCTGGCTGGGAAGCGTCAGCATGCCAACTAACACCAGCGGCCTCAGCAATCAACCTCTGCAGGCAAACGGCGATCCAGTCCCGTTCAACAAATACGCCCGGTACTATGCAGTACCTCCGTCAAAGTGGATGAACCTGACCATCACCAGTACCAATACTCAGTTCATCTCCTGCCAATTCCGTCAAGACAAGGCAACTGTGTTCGTTGTTAACGAAACTTCAAATGGTTTGCTGAAGAATCAGATAACCAAGATGGGACCTACTGCCAGCGAAAGCGGAGCTGTAACCATCTCGACTTCCCAGATCCAAAGCATTACCGAAAACATACAAGGCGACGGTTCGCAATGGGTTTGGATGGACGCTGATAGCCAGCAGAACTCCAATCGTGCAACCATTGCATTGCAGTCTCTTTAAGAACTGCATCAGCTCTATGAAAAAGGCCCCACATTGTGGGGCCTTCTTCTATCTGCCTGACAGCACCAAAGCATGGCCAGGGAAAGGCGCCGCATGTAGGGCACCGTCAGGCAGGCGCACATCATACGCGAGGCACAGAGACGAGCACAGTAGCCAGAGCACCACGGAAAGCCCACGGCGGCGCCTGCGCCACGGAATCCGCGCTCATCCGCTCCCGCCTGCGGGTTTCACCGGTAAAAATTTTTGCAAAAGTGGATTACCGCAAAACCATATGCCCAGACCGCGCCAGATAAAGGATCTCGGACGTGGTTAGGATCTGAAAAAAAGGATCCTTTTTGCGATTTTTTACAGTTTGGAAGGGGTTTTAGATAACGACAACAAACCATAATTCATTGAATTTATTTAAATTATTGTGCCTTTCGTGAAAAATGGATAGATCGCGAAAAATCGTGGCGCCTACAGGAACGTCGTGGAACGTATTGATATTTCGAAGGTTATGTTTGATTTGATATGAATTTGTAACTGCAATCTTGCAACATTACCTACCGCATTTGCTCCCAACCCAAATAGACATCACCTAGGCCAGTAAGGCCGGTACATCACCTCGCCAACCGAGCCCATACCAACCGTGTACAACTCGAAGTTAAGCTGGAAGATCTACCGAAATAAATGCCTAGTGCGAAAAAGGCCTCACAATGTAGGCCCTTTTCTGTCTGCCCGACGGCACCTGGTGAGGCTAGGGAATGGCGCCATCTGAAGATGGCACCATCGGGCAGTGCTGCAGCATACGTGAAGACTACGCATGCTCGCAGAATTACAACACTTACTCACGACGCCCAATAACTGGAAAAAAATCAGAACGGCATTCCACCATTAATCACTATTGAAAATGCCTGCGCATAATTCGGCGTATTATTGCCATAATAGCCACTCGCAATCAGTGATATTTGCCCCTGCGATGAATCTGAGGGCAGGCCTTCTATGACTCCATATCCAGGAGAATCATTACCGCCTGAAGTCATACAGAAAAAGGCGGTCCTTCTAGGTTCTAATGTAAATGGAGTATCCAACGAAGAAATAATATATGTAGATACCAGTTTTCCAGAATAAGCCTCACCTGTTCTATCAAACATCTTAACGCTGACAACCGCACTGCTGGCCGAGACATTGGATATCTTAAAGCAAGATTTCCCCCCTCCATCCCAAACATGGTACGTTGGGATAATCGCTGTGCCTGCATGCACACTAATGGAGAACAAACTGCACAATAGGCTTGCAGCGATAAAAGCTTTTTTCATGATGAAACCTCATTGTAAAAGCCACGAGCATATCAGCATCAAAAAAATACTCAAGTGACACCAGCTAGAATTCTGACACACGCCAGCCTCATAGGGATATCAAACAACTGTCGCCACCTTGTCGCCATTTAGGAAAAAGAAAAAGGCCACTATTTCTAGTGGCCTTTCGTAACTCTTTGATTTTAATGGTGCCCGAGGCCGGAATCGAACCGGCACGACGCGAACGTCGAGGGATTTTAAATCCCTTGTGTCTACCGATTTCACCACTCGGGCACCGCAATCGGTATCAAGCTCGCGTGGCGGGCTTGTCAATATGGAGGCACGTTCCGGAGTCGAACCGGACTAAACGGATTTGCAATCCGCTGCATAACCGCTTTGCTAACGCGCCATGCAAAAGAGAGTTGGCTCTCTATTGTCTGAATTTGGAGCGGGAAACGAGACTCGAACTCGCGACCCCGACCTTGGCAAGGTCGTGCTCTACCAACTGAGCTATTCCCGCATTGGTCTGGCTGACTTCCTGACTACGAAGACGCATTCTAGCGATGTTCCTCGCCCAGTCAACCAGAAATATTTAATTACCTGATCGTTCGGGCATTTTTTGCCCTTTTTGAACAGTTTTAGCGCCTTTGGCCGTTTCCTGCCTCAAATCAGCGGAAACCTCACCTTGCGGAGCAAGTGACTCACAGGTTGGCGTGGTGGGTCAAATCGCCCCAGGCGGCCTTCATGTACTGGAACATCGACCAGAAGGTGAGCACGGTAGCGACATAGAGCATCACATAGGCGAGCCACACCATCCAGACGTTGTATTGCCAAATCAGACCGGTGAGTGACACCATCTGGATCATGGTCTTCCACTTGCCAATCCAGCTGACCGCCACCGAGGAGCGTTTGCCGAGCTCGGCCATCCATTCACGCAGGGCGGAGATGATGATCTCGCGGCCAATCATGGTCATGGCGGGGATGGTCACCCAGATGGTGTTGTAGTGTTCGACGATGACCACCAGCGCGGCGGCGACCATGATCTTGTCGGCAACGGGGTCAAGGAAGGCGCCAAAGGCGGTGGACTGATTGAGCTTGCGAGCCAGATAGCCATCAAACCAGTCGGTGGCAGCGGCCAGAATAAAGATGATGGCGGCAGCCAGATAGGACCATTGATAAGGCAGATAGAACAGGATGACGAAGACGGGAATGAGCAAAATCCGGAAAAACGTCAACAGGTTAGGTATGTTTGTCATTATTTTCAGCCACTTCTTGTACGTCGCTACATAGTGCGCCAAAGCCGATTTGCGATGCAACCGCACTGGCGCCCGTCTTGGTCTTTTTAATCCATCAATCTTCTCAAAATGCGAGGGCCATTATGGCATTTACGGCCCCCCCGCGTCACGGCTCTTGTGCATCAAGGAGTTAGCGATTTTGCCATGCCGCAAATCCTGCTCAGGCGCTGTGCAAGCCATCGTGGATGGTCTGGGCCAGCTCCTGACTGATGCCAGGTACCTTGGCCAGTTCATCCACGCTCGCCTTTTTGACCTCCTGCAGGCCGCCCAGATACTTGAGCAGTGCCTGCCGCCGCTTTGGCCCCACCCCCGGAATATCCTCCAGACTGCTGCTGGTGCGGGCCTTGGCCCGTCTGGCCCGGTGGCCGGTAATGGCAAAACGGTGGGATTCATCGCGAATATGCTGAATAAGGTGCAAAGCGGGCATATCTGCCGGCAAATGCAGCTCTTCGTGGCTCTCTCCCATGATGAGAGTTTCCAACCCCGCCTTACGGGTGACCCCCTTGGCAATCCCCACCAGCAGCGGATATTTACCGCCGAGGAACTCCAGCTGACGGGCCAGGATCTCTTCGGCGCGGCGCAACTGGCCGAGGCCGCCGTCGATAAATAGCACGTCCGGCACCTTGTCCGGCTCCTGCTGCTTGCCAAAGCGGCGCTCCAGCGCCTGCTCCATGGCCGCGTAGTCATCACCACCGGTGATGCCGTCGATGTTGAAACGACGATATTCCGATGAGAGCGGCCCCTCCCGGTTGAACACCACGCAAGAGGCCACGGTGCGCTCCCCCATGGTGTGGGAGATATCGAAACACTCCATTCGGGCGATGGGGCGCTCCAGCTCCAGCAGCTCTTCCAGCTGATCGTAGCGAGCAGTGATGGTGCTCTTGTGAGCAAGCCGCGATCGCAGAGCCGTCTCGGCGTTGATGGAGGCGAGCTTGATAAAACGGGCCCGTTCGGCGCGGGTACGACTCACCACTCGCACCTTGTAGCCTGCTGTCTGGCTCAGGGTATCGGCGATGACGCTTTCATCTTCGAGAGCCACATCGAGCAGCACCTCGCTCGGGATCTGCCGCCCCCCCTGCCCCGACAGATAGAACTGCAGCAGGAAGGATTGCACCACCTCATCGAGCGGGGTGTCAGCCGGCACTTTCGGAAAGTAGCTGCGCGAGCCCAGCACCTTGCCCTGACGAATAAAGAGCACGTGGATGCAAGCAGCACCTTGCTGGAAGGCGACCCCCACCACATCGAGCTCATCCAACACGTTGCCGCTCACCGACTGCTGTTCGGTGACCCGGCGCAGCGCCAGGATCTGATCCCGATAGCGAGCTGCCTCCTCAAAGCACAGATCGCCGCTGGCGGACTCCATCTTGCCCACCAGTTCGCCAATCACCTGCTGGTTCTTGCCCGCCAGAAACAGTTTGGCCAGCTCCACCTGCTGGGCATATTCGGCCTCGCTCACCAATCCGGCCACGCAAGGGCCGGCGCAACGCTTGAGCTGATAGAGCAGGCAGGGACGGGTGCGGTTGGCATAGACCGCATCCTCGCACTGGCGTACCGGAAATATTTTCTGCATCAGATGCAAACTCTCGCGCACCGCGCCGCCAGAGGGGTATGGGCCGAAGTACTCTCCTTTGATCTTGCGGGCACCGCGATGCACGCCGATGCGTGGATGCTGGTGCGCGGTGATGATGATCCAGGGGTAGGATTTGTCGTCCCTCAGCAGCACGTTGTAACGGGGCTGGTACTGCTTGATGAGATTGTGCTCGAGGATCAGCGCCTCGGTCTCGGTGTGGGTGACGGTGACCTGGATATCGGCGATCTGTCGCACCAGGGTGCGGGTCTTGATGCTGTCGACGTTGGTGCGAAAGTAGGAGGCGAGCCGCTTTTTCAGATCCTTGGCCTTGCCCACGTAGATCACGGTGCCACCGCTGTCATACATGCGGTAGACGCCACTTTGATGGGTGACGGCGCTCAGAAACGCCTTGCTGTCGAAGAGAGGTTCGGGAGAGAGGGTCATCAGCTACTCGGCTCACACAAAGGCAAAAATTGACGGGCAGAGCATACTGCCCTCGCCGCCCGAAAAGCAAAGGGGCAGAAAAGCAAAAAGGCGGCACTCGCCGCCTTTGTGAGCACACGCCACCCGATTAGAGGGTATCGGCATCCAGCATGCCATAGCGAATGGCCAGATGGGTCAGTTCCACGTCACCGTTGATCCCCAGCTTGCTGAACAGACGATAGCGGTAGCTGTTGACCGTCTTCGGGCTCAGGTTGAGCTGCTCGGAGATATCGGTCACCTTCTGCCCCTTGGTGATCATCATCATGATCTGCAGCTCGCGCTCGGAGAGGGACTTGAAGGGATTCTCGTCAGCGGAGGCAAATTGGCTGAGGGCCATCTGCTGGGCAATCTCCGGGGAGATGTAGCGCTGACCGGAGTGCACCAACCGGATCGCCTGGATCATCTCGTCAGGGGCGGCCCCCTTGGTCAGGTAACCGGCGGCGCCGGCCTGCATCACCTTGGTGGGGAACGGATTTTCTGAATGAATGGTCAGCACTATGATGCGCACATCGGGGCGGATCCGCAGAATTTTGCGGGTCGCTTCCAGACCACCAATACCCGGCATGTTCATGTCCATCAGGATCACGTCCGGATGGTGTTGGCGACAGAAAGTGACTGCTGTCTCGCCGCTCTGTGCTTCGCCCACCACCTTGATCCCGCGCACATCTTCAAGAATGCGTCTTATCCCTGTACGCACCAGCTCATGATCATCGACCAGGAATACATTTATCACCCAAACACCCCGTTTTATCTCGTTTTAGCCGCCCGGTTAGGGTTAACAGGGCGTCTTGCATCATAACCAAACTCGTCGCTTTGGCAAACCATGCACGCCAAAAGTTTGAGAAAACCCATGTTTAGCGTTTAAAATCAAATAATTATATAAATTTTCAAAACAAAAAACGGTGCCTTGCGACACCGTTTTTCATGACGTTAGTGCTGTGGCCATCACTTGGCCAAAAAGGCGCGCACCTTCTCAAGATCGGCCTGGGTATCCACCCCGACCGGTGGCGCTTCAAGGGCCTGGGCGACGTGGATCTTCTCCCCGTACCAGAGCACCCGCAACTGCTCCAGCGCCTCGACCTGCTCCAGCACGCTCGGTGCCCAGTCTACGTAACGCTGGATAAAGCCGGCACGATAGGCATAGATACCGATATGACGCTGGTAATGGTCACCAATCTGCTCATGGCTCTTGGCAAAGCGATCCCGATCCCAAGGAATGCTGGCGCGACTGAAGTAGAGGGCGTAGCCATCCTTATCAGTCACCACTTTCACTGCGTTCGGGTTGAACGCCTCTTCGGCATCCTTGATCGGCACCGACAGGGTCGCCATCGGCGCCGTGGCGGCAGCCAGATTGTCTGCCACCTGACGAATGATGGCGGGCGGAATGAGCGGCTCATCCCCCTGCACATTGACGATGATGGTATCGGCGGCAAACCCGTAGTAACGGCACACCTCGGCCAGACGCTCGGTGCCGGACTGATGATCCGGTGAGGTCATGCACACCTCGACGCCTGTGCTCAGCAGTGCCTGCTGCACCCGCTCGTCATCGGTGGCGACGATCACCCGATCGGCACCCGATTGCAGGGCTTTCTCCACCACGTGCTGCACCATGGGCTTGCCATGGATATCCGCCAGCGGCTTGCCCGGCAGACGGGTTGACGCATAGCGGGCCGGAATGACGACGACGAAACTCATGACGGCAGCTCATCGCTATTGAGCGGACGGGCACGGTTCTCCAGCAGCACCGGGATCCCCTCCTCCAGCGGATAGGCCAGCTTGTCAAAGCGGCAGACCAGCTCATGAACTGCTTTGTTGTAGTGCAGCTTACCCTTGCAGACTGGGCAGGCGATGATGTCGAGCAACTTGATGTCCAAAGCCAAAACGATACTCCTTCAACGATGTCGCGCTGGCGGCTTCATCACGCCAGCGATGGATGTCGAGCAACCAGATATTCCATACGGGACCGCTATTGGTCCACTTCTCCCCCATTCAGGCGAGAGAGATTAATCTTGTGCCTTGGTTACGCCTTGCGCCTTTCCACTCGTGTTCAGCTTGTGCAACAAGGTATCGAGCAAGGAGGCGGGCAACTCGGCGCTGACCGGCAGATACCACCAGTTTGCGAGGGCAAACGGACGACACTTGACCGCATCCTTCTCGGTCATCAGCAGCGGCTTGCTGGCAAAGCGGCCCACCAGCTCATCCCGATCGAAGGGGTGATGATCGCCGTAGGCGGCCTGTTGATCCAGCTGATAGCCGAGCCCTTCCAGGGTGGCAAAGAAGCGGGGCGGATGACCGATCCCAGCCAACGCATCGACCGGCCCCGACAAGGGGGCAGCCAGCGGGGCATCGTCGCGCACCCGGCGCGGGGTGTCGGCGACCAGTTGCATGGGGTACTCCCCCTTGCCCGGCTCGCCGCCGTTGCAGATGATGGCGTCCACCCGTTTGAGACGAGTGACCGGCTCGCGCAGCGGCCCCATGGGCAGCAGGCAGGCGTTGCCAAAACGGCGGGCGCCGTCCACCACCACCAGCTCGATGTCACGGGCCAGCGCGTAGTGCTGCAGACCGTCGTCGGTGATGATGATATCCACCTCACCGCTCTGCTCCAGCAGTCGTACCGCATCGGCCCGTTTCGGGGCAACCACCACCGGGCAGCCGCAGCGCCGGGCAATCAGCACAGGCTCATCCCCCGCCTGCGCCGTGGTGCTGGTCTCATCCAGACGATAGGGATAATAGGGCGCCTTGCCGCCATAACCACGGCTCACCACCCCGGGTCGATAGCCACGGGCTTGCAACTGCTCCACCAGCCAGACCACCACTGGCGTCTTGCCGTTGCCCCCCACCGAAATATTGCCCACCACAATGACCGGCAAGGAGGAGCGATACCCCTTGCGCCAGCCGTGACGATAAGCATAGCGGCGGCTGCCACTGATGATGGCGAACAGCAGGGCAAAGGGGGCCAGCAACCAGCGCCAGCCACTTTTGCGATACCAGAGCCGTTCCAGCATCAGGCCTTGCTTCCCGCGTTGCCAAACTGAATGGCGCGCAGCTGGGCATAGGTGCCGCGCTGCTCCATCAATGCTTCGTGGTTACCGCGCTCGACGATATGGCCTTCGTCGATCACCAGGATCTCGTCCGCCTTCTCGATGGTGGAGAGACGATGGGCGATCACCAGCGAGGTGCGCGCCTTGCAAAGCTCATCGATAGCCGCCTGAATGTGGCGCTCGGATTCGGTATCGAGGGCCGAGGTGGCCTCATCCAGCAGCAGAACTGGCGCATCGCGCAGCAGGGCGCGGGCAATGGCAACACGCTGGCGCTGACCACCGGAGAGGGATGCACCGTTCTCGCCAACCACAGTGTCATACCCGTTGCTCATCTTGCTGACGAACTCGTCGGCATGAGCGATACGGGCGGCCTGCACGATCTGGTCTCGGCTGTATTTGTCTTCAGCGGCGTAGGCGATGTTGTTAGCCACCGAGTCATTGAACAGGTGAACATGCTGGGAGACCAGCGCGTACTGCTTGCGCAGCTCGCTCAACTTGTATTCGCGGATGTTGATGCCGTCCAGCAGGATCTCGCCCTGATCGATGTCGTAGAAGCGGGTCAACAGGCTGGCAATGGTACTCTTGCCAGAGCCGGAACGGCCCACCAGCGCCACCGACTTACCCGCCTCCACCTTGAAGCTGACGTTGTGCAGCGCCGGGGTGTCCTTGGTCGGGTAGGTGAAGGTGACGTTGCGAAACTCGATCTCGCCGCGAGCACGCTCCAGAGTGCGGGTGCCGGTATCCTGCTCCGGCTCGGTGTCGAGCAGGCCAAACAGGCTGTGGCAGGCAGTGATGGCCCGCTGGAACTGGTTGTTGACGTCGGTCAGGCTTTTCAGCGGCTTTAGCAGCATCATCATGGAGGTGATCATGACGGTAAACGTACCGGCAGTCAGCTCGCTGCGCACACTGTCGATGGTAGCTACATAGAGGAAGGCAGCCAGCGCGATGGAGGCCACCATCTGCACCACAGGGCTGCCGATGGCATCAGCCGCGACCATCTTCATGGTCTGCTGGCGCATGTTGTTGCTGACCTGGAAGAAGCGTTTCTCTTCCACCTTCTGGCCACCAAACATCAGCACCTCTTTGTGCCCTTTGAGCATCTGCTCGGTGGAGGTGGTGATATCCCCCACCGCCTGCTGGATGTGACGGCTGATCTGGCGGAAACGACGGCTGATAAGGCCGATGATGACCCCCACCAGCGGGCCAACCACCAAAAAGATCACCGACAGCTGCCAGGAGTGCCAGAACATCAGGCCGAGCAGGCCGACCACGGTCGCCCCTTCCCGCACCAGGGTCACCAGCGTGGTGCTCGCCGCCGAGGAGACCTGACTGGCGTCATAGGTCACCTTGGAGAGCAAATGACCGGTGTTCTGGCGGTCAAAGAAGCTCATCGGCATTGCCACCATGTGATTGAACACCTGCTGTTGCAGACGCATCACGACGTGGTTGCCAACCCAGGCCATGCAGTAGTTGGAGAGAAAGTTGGCGACACCGCGCAGGGCCACAATGCCGAGGACGAAGAAGGGCATCCATTTCAAAACGGTGCTGTCGTTGCCATTGATGCCCTGATCGATCAGCGGCTTGATGGAGTAGACAAAGGTGGTATCCACGGCGGCGTAGCCCAGCATCCCTATGATGCCACCGACTAGGCCCAGCTTGCGATCACGGACATAACCGAGCAGGCGTTTGAATACTGGCCAGCTCTCTTGTGAGGTTTCTTGTTGCATGAATAGCCGTTAGTAATGGAAATGACGTGCTATTCTAGCCAAAGCGCAGGCTTACACCAAGCGCCGCCACCTATATCGCATTCCTCCACGGCAGAAATGGCCGATTATTGCTCAAACCACACTCGCGGTCGCCACCACTCGCCACTGCGTCGGTACCAAGGGCCTGAATCTCGCTCGGCAGTGACGCTCAAGCCCGCTGCGGTGGGTTCAACCAGCATCGCCCCTTGCTGACCGGTGATCCACTGGCGGGCATCCCGATAGCGGGCCACCACATCGGGACGGGGAAAGCCCCACTGATTCATAAAACCGGCACTGTGGATCACCTCCTTTGCCGCCACCGCCGCAACAAACGGGGGCGTGGAGGAGGTGCGACTGCCATGATGGGGGCTCACCAGCAAGGTGCTGGCCAACCCCTCCCCCTCCAGCGCCACCAGTCGCTGTTCGGCCTGCCGTTCGATATCGGCGCTCAGCAATATGCTGCGCTGCCCATCGCTGATGCGCACCACGCAGCCATCGTTATTGCGCCCGCCACCGGGGCGCTCGGGCCAGAGCACTGCAAACGAGAGCCCCTGCCAGCGCCACTGTTGCCCACGCTGGCAGAGCGTCGTTCCCTCACTGAAGGGGTAAGAGGAGAACTCGTGGCGCACCGGCATGGCGCTGAGCAGTTGCTTGCGATTGCCGGCATGATCCCGATCCTTGTGGCTGATGATGAGGCGATCGATGACCCGGATCCCCAAATAGCTCAGCTGAGGCAGGATCACAGCGTCCGCCATATTGTAGCCTCCGGGATAACGATCGCCGGTGTCATAGAGGATGGCACGCTCCCCCTTGCTGATCAGCACCGCCAACCCCTGCCCCACATCCAGCACCCGCAGTTGCCAGCGGGCAGGCGTTGGCCAGAGCGCCAACAACAGCGCACACAGACCCGGTAGCAACAGCCAACGTGCCGGGCGCCACTGCGCGGCGAACCAGAGCAGCAACAGCAGGGTGCAGAGTGGCAGCCACCAGGCGGGTAGTGGCCACCACAGTTGCAGTTGATCGGAAAGCCAATTCAGGATGGTCAGCACCCACCCGAGCCCCAGATCCGCCAGCCAGAACAGGACATAGGCAAGCGAGGTGGATAGCGGCGCCAGCAGCACACCGATCAAGGCCAGCGGGATGATGGCGATACAAAAGAGCGGCACCGCCAACAGGTTGATCACCATGGCAAGGGGTGCTATCCCCTCGAACAACGCCAGTTGCAGCGGCAGCAGACCAAGCAGCAGCCAGAGCTGGATCTGCCAGAGCCCCGGCTTGTCGTGGAGATATCCCACCAGCAGCAAGATGGCCACCGCCAGAAACGAGAGCCAGAAGCCGGCCGAATAGAGGGCGAAGGGATCCCAGAGGGTCAATACCACAAAGGCCCACAGCCAGATACGCCAGGCCGGCCACTCCCGCCGGCTCCAGCGCAGCACACTCCACACCAGCACCATGATCAAGGCCCGCTCGGTGGCCACCGCAAACCCCGCCAACGCGCTGTAGACGGCGGCAAACAGCAGGGAGGTGATGATGGCGCCACGCAGGCCAAACAACCTGCCCAGCCACCACCCGAGCACCGCCACCAGCGCGATGTGTTGCCCTGAGATGGCGATGATATGGGTCAGGCCGCTGCCGCGAAACAGCTCCCACTGGGCATCCGTGATGCCGCTCTGCTCGCCAAAAGTGAGCGCCGCCAGCAAGGGAGCATGGTCAAGCGGACGCCAACTCTCGGTCGCGGCCCCCAACCAGCGTTCACGCCAACCCGCAGGTGCCTGTTGAATATCTATCACCCGACGCAAATTGCCGGTAGCGGAGATCCCCTTGCCCAGCAGCAGACGCCGCCCATCCAGCCCCGCCTCGTTGGCCAGACCGTGAGCCGGTTTCAACGAGGTCACCAGGGTGATCCGGCTGCCTACTGTCATGGCGGGTAATGCCTGATAGGCATTGACCCGGATCAGGGGCTCAGGTGTCACCGGTTGCTCGTCGAGGGTGCTCACCCGCAGCAGCAGCCGGACAAATTTATCCCCCTCGGGCTCTGCACTTTGCAGCTGTGCGGTTATCATGTGGCTCGTCTGATCGCCCAACCGCTCCAGCCAGGCCAGCCGATAGGCAAGATTGGCCTGCATCCAGAGGATGCCGAGCAGGAGAAACAGCCACCGCCAGGCACGGCAATATGCAAGGGGGATCAGCAGGGACAGCAACAAGCCCCCCCATGCGAGTGAAGGTAACCATGGCCAGAGCAGTGAGGAGCTTGCCCCCAGGGCAAACGACAACAGACGCAGATCCATGGAGCAAGTATTTAGCAAGGTTTCAATATGCCCAAACGACTCATTAAACGCTGGATGCCCGATCAGCAAACCCTGAAAGAACACAAGCACCTGCGGCTGTTCGGCAAACTGCTGCTCGATGCCAACCTCTGGCACCTCAACCGTCGCTCGGCAGCCGGGGCATTTGCGGTGGGCCTCTTCATGGCCTGGGTGCCGCTCCCCTGCCAGATGCTGCTGGCCGCCGGTGGCGCTATCCTGTGCCGGGTCAATCTGCCGCTCTCGGTGGCGCTGGTCTGGCTCTCCAACCCCTTTACCATGCCGCCCCTGCTCTATGGTGCCTATCTGGTGGGTTGCCAGTTGCTGGGACATTCGGCGCAGCAGATAGAGATTGAATTCACCTGGGAGTGGCTGGTCTCGGTACTGGGCACAGTGGCACCCCCGCTGTTGCTGGGCTCGCTGATCCTGGCCCTGCTCAGTTCTCTTATCGGTTACACCCTGATCCGCACCTTCTGGCGGATCAGCACGGTGCGCCAGTGGCAAAAACGCAAGATGGCCCGCCCATGCTGAGTCGCTGGTTTGCCCGCTTCAAGCTCGATCCCGATACCCTGCGCCAGCAGAAGTGGTTTGCCCTGTTTGGTGAGCGACTGCTTGCCCCTGCCCTCTGGCAAGGGGGCACTCGCGCCCTGAGTGGTGCGGTGGCGGCCGGGATCTTCGCCTGCTGGTTCCCCATCCCGATGCACTCGCTTATCGCAGTCGGTCTGGCGCTGGCATTCAGCCTCAACCTGCCGCTGGCACTGCTGGCGGTCTGGTTCAACAATCCGCTGACCCTGCCATTCATGTATCTCTACGCCTATCGCACCGGCTGTCTGGTGCTGCACAAGACGCCGGAGCCTTTCCACCTCAGCTGGACCCTCCACTGGCTGGAGCAGGAGGCGGCCACCCTGGTGCCCCCCTTCCTGCTCGGCAGCCTGCTGCTGGCGGTACTCACCGCCCTGAGCGGCGGCGTCCTGACCGCGCTGCTGTTACAACTGCGCAAGCTGTGGCAAGGTGCCCGCCAACAGTGAGTCCCCCTTCCTATCGTTTGACGATCAGCCGTTGGCGATCAAAAAAGCCCGTCACCAAGGTGACGGGCTTTTTCATGGCATAGTGCCAGAGCACAAGGCAATGCGATTACAGCACCTTGGCGATCGCCTCGCACAGGGGATCGATATTGGCGCGGGTAATACCGGCTACGCTGATCCGGCCTGAGCCGACGATGTAGATGGCAAATTCGCTCTTGAGGTGCTCAACCTGATCCTTGGAGAGGCCGGAGAAGGAGAACATGCCGTTCTGCTCGCGGATAAAGCTGAAATCCTGGCTCACGCCGAGGGCAGCCAGCTTCTCTACCAGCAGTTCGCGCATCTCGCGAATACGCACCCGCATGGCAGCCACTTCTTCGACCCACTCGGCATAGAGAGCCGGATCGCTCACCACGGCGGTGACCACAGCGGCGCCGTGTGACGGCGGGTTGGAGTAGTTGGCACGGATCACGGTCTTGACCTGAGTGAAGGCCACATCGGCGATCTCTTTGGTCGCGCTGACCAGCGTGAAGGCGCCGACCCGCTCGTTGTAGAGGCCGAAGTTCTTGGAGAAAGAGCTCGCCACCAGCAGCTCGTCATGGCACTCGGCGAAGATACGCAGGCCTTCGGCATCCTCTTCGATACCACGGGCAAAACCCTGATAGGCGAAGTCAAACAGCGGCAACCAGCCGGCGGCAGCACTCTGCTTGGCCAGCGCGCGCCACTGATCGCTAGTGGGGTCGATACCGGTCGGGTTGTGGCAGCAACCGTGCAGCAGCACCAGCTCACCCGGCTGCACTTCGGCCAGCGAAGCCTGCATGGCGGCAAAGTCGAGTCCCTTGGTGGCGGCGTCGTAGTACTTGTACCACTTGACGGTCAGACCGGCGGCCTGGAACACGCTGACGTGGTTGGCCCAGGTGGGATCGGAGATCCAGATGGTCTTGGCCAGACCGTTGCGCACCACGAATTCGGCCGCGATACGCAGGGCACCGGTACCGCCCGGCGCTTGCGCGGTCTTGGCACGACCGCTGGCAACCAGCGCAGAGTGCTGCCCGAACAGCAGTTGCTGCACGATGCGGCCATATTCGATATTGCCTTCAATACCGAGGTAGTTCTTGGTCTTCTCGTCGGTCAGCAGCTTCTGCTCGGCTTTCTTGACGCAGTGAAGAATGGGGGTGGCACCGGACTCGTCCTTGTAGATCCCTACGCCCAGATTGATCTTGTGGCTGCGAGAGTCAGCGCGGAAGGCTTCGGTCAGGCCCAGGATCGGATCCGCTGGGGCGGCAACAACCTTTTCAAACATGGTATTCCCTGTATTCCGTTGAGTTCGTTGGGTGGCAAAGCGGCTTGATAAACAAAAGCGCTCATCTGGCGAGCGCTTCGTCAACTCTTTATATCACCGCGTTCAATGAGGGAAAACCGCTTTTTGGCTCGCTTTCAGGCCAATTTCAACCAACGGCATGCCACGCTGGTGCCAGCGCGCACACCTCGGCCGACAAGCCACCATTGGACTCAACCAAACCGCTACAAACTGCTAACAATGGCTTGGGGATCCGGCTCGGTTCCCAGGGCCTAGCCTCAGTCAAAGGCTGGGCATACGCGCTGAGGATGGGGGCCAGATCACGGGGCAACCACCAGCTGGCCGGACGACCCAGCCGCTGGGCCAGCGCCTGCAGCCGATCCACCCCTGCAGGGTCGAGGGCGGTGAGATGACTCCACAACACATTGGGGGGCAAGGCGGCCACCACCTGCTGCAAGGCAAGGGGAGCCGATGGGGGTGCCCACACCAGCAAAGTGCCAGCATCAAGGGGCAACTCGGCAAAAGCGCCGACGCTGTCGGTGGTGATCACCCGCTCGATACTCCCCTCCCCCCACAGGATCTTGCCAAGACCCGCCAGGGTGCGCTCGGGCAGCGCCACCTCCCCCAGCGTCTGCAACCAGGGGGCTGCGTCGATCAGGGTGCCGCCGCTGAAAAAGAGGCTGAACGGCTGGGCGGCGCGCAAGCGCAACAGCTGATCGGCACAGAGCCGGATCCCCTTGTCCTCGAAATCGATCTGCTCGTTGGGGGTGAAGTTCACCTCGCTCTTGCGATAGAGCGCCGCCAGCACCCGTTCGTTGACCAGCTCCCCCAATTGCCAGCCCTGAGCATGCAACCACTCCTCGGGCTCGGGGGGGGCAGTTGCGATCTCGGCCAGCATCAGCTCGCGGGTGAGATAGCGCCGTCCGGCCGGGGTGAGCTCATAGCTGTGGCTGCCATGGGCGAGCAGCAGCTGGTTATCCTTGAGCAGGCCCACCAACGGTTGCCACTGGCGGCCACGGATCACCACAGGTGAGTGGCTCAGCAACTGCTGCGCCAGCGCCCGCCATTCGGGGTGACTAAAGTCGATCAATTACAATCCATCCCTGTCAGTGCTCAATCGGATAAACAGCCTGAAAAGGTACCGTTACAGGCCGATGACGCCAAGCCTCCCGCGCCAATTACGTGACTTCGCTCCCTGCAATTTTCCCCAAACAGAAGAGCCCACCGTGGGGTGGGCTCTTTCTTGGATAACACTCGACGCTTATTCGACGTTGAGGCGCAGTTCGGCATCGTGCCAACCCAGTGGCAGGGTCAACAGCTGATCGATCAGCTCCCGGCGATCGGATTTCTCCAGATAGGCGAGATAGAGCGGACGGCTCAGCGGCTGGCCCCCCTCCACCAGATGGAGCGCCCCCTTCTCGAGGAAGGGGCTGACCATCCGCCGTGGCAGGTAGGCAGCGCCACCGTTGGCCAGCACGAACTGCAACGCCATGCTGGCGGAGCTGGAGTGCAGCACCGGGGTCTTTTGCAGGCTCTGCAAGCGGCTGGGTTGCGGCTCGAAGCTGGTGCCCCAGTCGAGGTGGATGTGCGGCATCTGCATCAGGTTGTCGGCATTGGCGGCCGGATCCCGGCTCACCAGCTCGAACACCAGCTCACCGATGGGATGCAGGGCAATCTCGTCGATCTTGGTGGGCTCGGAGAGCAGGGCCAGATCGAGGGAGCGCTCCAGCAACTGGCGGCAGAGATGCTCGCGGGAGGCTGTTTCCAGCCGCACCGCCAAACCGGGCGCCAGCGCATAGATATGATTAAGCCAGTCGTTGAAATCGAGCTCCCAGAACACCGCGGGCGCGCCGATAGCCAACTGCTGGCTGAATCCCGGCGAGAGCGCCACATCCTGCTTGGCGCGACCAAGGGTGTGCAAGATAGCGTCTGCGTAGGGCAGCAGACGCTCACCGGAGGCGGTCAGGCGGATGTTGTTGCGATGACGGGCAAACAGACTGACACCCAGTTGCTGCTCGAGCTGGCGGATCCGGAAACTCACCGCCGACTGGGTCAGGTAGAGATTTTCAGCAGCCCGACCAAAGTGCCGGGTCTTGCTCACCTCGATAAAGGTCCGAAGCAGCTCGGTATCCATTAATCGATGGACTCGTCACTGCCACCGCCGCTGCCACCACCGACATCAAAGCTGCCGCCACCGCTGCTCTCTTCGCTGGCGCCGCCAACGACGGTGCAGAGGCGATGAACGCGCTTGGGACCGATCACCTTAAGGTACTTGAACCACACCTTGGCATGGGGGTTGGCACCGGCTTCGCCGGATTTGACCTGCTCGACGAAGGCGGACTCGACATCGTCACGGGGTGCCAGATTACCCTGGTAGAGTGCCAGCATGGCGGTACCATACTTTTCCAGACTGTCCGCTTCGGCCACAGTGAATTCGCCACTGCGACGCAGGCCACGGGGAAAATGTTTGAAGTCGTTGAAACGCTTGTCTGATTCGAAGCTCATAGTGCTCTTTTTTCTGGTTAGTTTGACCTTTGCGGGCAAGTATCATCAGGCCATCGCCGAGTGCAAAATCAATTTTCTCACTATGTTAATAAATATCTTTTATCGAAGTCACTTTGCCCCATCGCTGACGCCGATTTTGTGGCATAACACACAAAAAACGTTGATAAATAATAAACTTATGTAAACGTGCAGCCAATTTGCACGTCACTTTTGGGACTTCGCAGGCAAAAATAAAGCGCCATACGGCGCTTTATTTATCACATCAGGTGAACCAGCTGAACCTTTGGTTCAAACATGCTTACTCAATCATGGCCGGTTGGGCCAGGTTGTCGGCACGCCACAGACGGTAGCGCACTTCATACTCCTGCGGCACGTAGATCACGAACGGCAGTTTTGAGTTGTAGTTCACGAAGAAGCCCTGACCGTAGATCTGGACGAAGGTCTCTTTCTGCTGGTTATCCGGGCACATCATCAGGGTGCTGATGGGGTCGGAGACCTTGCCCAGTTTCAGGTAGTTGTAGCCCCAGCCTTTGACGCTGTGCTGTTCCAGGTTGCCTGCAAAACGCGGTACGTTGCAATCAACCATCATCTTTTTGCCTACCTGCAGCTCGACCATCATGTCGGCTTCTTTTTCGACTTCAGGCAGGCGGATCACCACACGTTCCTGATTCACGTCAGCGGCTGGGAACATGCTGATATCAAATTTTTTCGGCTCGGCGGCGAAGGCATGGCCACCCAGCAACAAGGCGCCCAGCAGGCTAAAACGCAATACGGTTTTCATCTGTACCTCATGGGGTTGGTTCAACGCCGCTAGACTAACCGCTCTGCCGATTTCATGCCAGCGATCTGCTACGTAAAAACTGCGTAAAATGATGCAGATCCGGCACACCATGACGTGATCTGGCTATTTTCTGACAGGGCGCACACTCCCGTTGCAAGAGCCTGAAACAAAAAGCGAGGCCAATTGGCCTCGCTTTGCATTCAAATGGCGCCAGAGTTCTATTTGGCCGCCTCTTGATGGGCCTTGATGACGGCCACCGCCTTGTCAGGGAAGTCACTGAACACCCCATCCACATCAGCCTGATAGAGGAAGATGTTAAGGAGATCGGTAAAGTCCTTGGCATAGGCCGGGATCTGCCCCTCATCCTGACGGAAGGTATAGGGGTGAACTTTCAGGCCCGCCGCGTGGGCTTCTTTTACCATGCCGGTGAAGACCGGCTTGCCCAAAGTGCCCGGCTCGGTGACGATCATCGGCTTCCACGGGCCAATCCCTTCGGCATAGCTGGCGATGGTTTTCATCGCCCCCGGCTTGAACATCCAGTCATAGTTGTAGGGGGTCGCCTTGCCCTTGGCGTCGTAGACCATGGTCTCGTTCCAGTCGGTCTCGGCCATCAGCTGCACCAGTTTCAGATCCATACCCATGGCGGGCATCAGCTCGCTGTTGATGCGCTTGAGTTCATCGGCATCGAAGCACTGCAGATAGACCTTGTCATCCTTCCCGGTGTAGCCGTACTCCTTGAGCACCTTCAGCACCGCCTTGGAGATATCCTTGCCTTCGTGACGGAACAGCCAGGGCGCCTTGATCTCCGGATAGACCCCGATGTTCTTGCCTGTGCTCTTGTTGAGCCCCTGGATCATCTCGATCTCCTCCTGGAAGGTGTGGATCTTGAAGTCTGACTTCCAGAGCGGGAAGCGGGCCGGATAGACCGGCACCTGCTTGCCATCCACCAGCTGGAACGGTTCGGTCATACGCAGGGAGCGCACCTCGTCCAGGGTGAAATCCACCACATAATAACGACCGTCCGGACGGGCACGGCCGGGGAAGCGCGCCGCCACATCGGTGATGCCATCGAGGAAGTGATCGTGCATCACCACCAGCTGGTCATCCTTGGTCATCACCAGATCCTGTTCCAGATAGTCGGCCCCCATGCCATAGGCCAGCGCCTTGGACTCCAGGGTATGCTCGGGCAGGTAGCCGGAAGCGCCACGGTGGGCGATCACCACCTTGCCTTCATCGGCAGCCAACACGGGTAATGAGAGGGATGCCCCAAGGCTCAAGGCGATGAGGGAAACGGCGAGTTTTTTCATATGTGATGCTCTTTATTATTGTGTGTAGGTAATTGTTCTATCAGAGGTTTGTTGCATATTTACGGTGGAAAGCGGTAGGCAGCAGCGCACTGCCCACCGTCACTCATCAGCTCGCCTTGCGCAGAGCCTGATGGTATTGGTCGAGCCAGATCTGCAGCATCTGCTGCTCTGAGTCGTTCAGGCGCAGCCCCAGCTTGCTGCGGCGCCAGAGGATATCGTCCAGTGAACAGGCCCACTCCCGCTCGATGAGATAACGCACTTCCGACTCGTAGAGGCCGCCACCGAAGTGAATGCCGCGATCCTCTTTCAGCCAAAGACGGGCATGGGCGCCATAGGCCTCGGCAATACGCAGGGCGCTGCGATCATCGAGCCAGTCAAACTCCAGTGCAAAAGCGCGGGCCAGCTCGCGTACCGAGCAGTCAAACTCGCCGCCGGGCAGACGGCTGGTCGCAGTCCAGTCATCCCCCATCTGGCTGAACCAGGGCTTGAGCTTGTTGCAGGCGGCCTGCGCCAGCTTGCGATAGGTGGTGAGCTTGCCGCCAAATACCGAGAGCAGCGGCGCACCATCCGATTCGCCAGAGAGCTCGAGAGTGTAGTCGCGGGTCACCGCCTGCGGCGAGTCTGACTCATCGTCACAGAGCGGACGCACCCCGGCGTAAGTCCAGATCACATCTTTCGGCGCAATTTGGCGAGTGAAGTGGGCGTTGACCACCTTGCACAGGTAATTGATCTCGGCCTCGCTGATCTTCGCTTCCCGCGGGCTGCCGTGGTGCTCCACATCCGTGGTGCCGATAAGGGAGTAGTCCTGCTGATAAGGGATGACGAAGACGATACGGTTGTCTTCGTTTTGCAGGATATAGGCCTCTTCGCGCTCATGGATGCGCGGCACTATCATGTGGCTGCCTTTAATAAGGCGAATGCCGCGGGGGGATTTCTCGTGCAGGCTCTCGTCATAGAAGGTCTTGACCCAGGGGCCCGCCGCATTGACCAGACCACGGCAGGTGACGGTGAACTGCTCACCCCCTTCCCGCTCCAAAGTGAGCGTCCAGTGTTTGGAACCGCGCACCGCCTTGATGCAGCGGGTGCGGGTCTGCACGTCGGCCCCCTTGTCACGGGCCATCATGGCATTGAGCACCACCAACCGGGCGTCGTCGACCCAAGCATCGGAATATTCAAACCCCTTGTTGATCCCCGCGGTCAAGCCATCTTGCGGCAGGAAGCGCACGCCACAGCTCCCCTTTAGCTTGTCGCGCTTGGCCAGATTGTCATAGAGGAACAGACCGGCGCGGATCATCCAGGCCGGACGCAGGTGCGGGCGGTGCGGCAGGCGAAAACGCATGGGACGGGCGATGTGAGGCGCCATACCGAGCAGCACCTCACGCTCCGCCAACGCCTCTTTCACCAGCCGGAATTCGTAATGCTCGAGATAGCGCAAACCGCCGTGGATCAGCTTGCTGGAGTTGGACGAGGTGGCAGAGGCGAGATCTTGCGCCTCAAACAGGGCAACCTTCAGACCCCGTCCTGCCGCATCGGCTGCGATGCCGACCCCGTTGATGCCGCCACCGACGACGACCAGATCATAATGTTCGCTCATGTTCACCTACTTTCATTTTTATGATTGCTATAACAGCAATGTTTGATTTCGCTCATTTTAGAACATGAAAACACAACAAACGAACATTTTATGGTGAAAGTGTGATCGCCACAACCCGCCAGAGGTGGCAAAGAGGACAGGTCAGCTGAGCAAATGGCGTCGGGCCGAAATCAGCGGGTTACTAGCCAAAAAACCAGATTGAATAGTGGTTTTGGCAATACCCATAAAGGGGTGAGATCAGTGCAGGAATGGGAGACAAAAAAAGAAAGGAGGCCGCCCTGACGGGCGACCGGCAGAGCCTTGGCGTGTTTCGCCGTCAGCAGATGTGGCAGGCGATCTGGTGTTGCGCCATCAATCGCGTCAGCTTTTCCGGTGGCTCCTGATCGGTAAAGAGGGCGTGGATCTGGCTGAGATTGCCCAGATTGACCATGGCATTGCGACCGAACTTGGTGTGGTCGGCGGCCAGGAACACCTGACGGGAGTGAGCGATGATGGCCTGGGCAATCTTCACCTCGTGATAGTCGAAATCGAGCAGGGAGCCGTCGTTGTCGATCCCCGAAATCCCGATAACGCCATAGTCCATGCGAAACTGACCGATGAAGTCGCGGGTCGCCTCCCCCACGATGCCGCCATCGCGGTTGCGGATCTCGCCGCCGGCAATGATAACGGTGAAGTCATCCTTGGCCGTCAAAATGCTGGCCACGTTGAGGTTGTTGGTGACGATGCGCAGCTCGCGGTGATCGAGCAGGGCGCGGGCAATGGCTTCGGTGGTGGTGCCTATGTCGATAAAGAGCGATGAGCCGTCGGGAATATTGGCCGCTACCTCGCGGGCGATGCGCTCTTTCTCCTTGAGTTGCATCACTTTACGGGCGCTGTAGGCGGTATTGACGGTACTCGAATGCAGGGAGGCACCGCCGTGATGGCGCCGGATCTTGTTCTGTTCGGCGAGATCGTTCAGATCCCGGCGAATGGTCTGGGGGCTGACGTCAAAGTGGGTCACCAGATCGTCGGTCGAGACAAATCCCTGCCGCGTCAGGACGTCCAGGATCTCCAGATGTCGTTGGGTTTGCTTCACGCTTGCACTCCGATGATGAGACAAAAAAGGCCCCGGCAGATGCGGGGCCTTTTGGCAGTTTACCTGATCCCCTTTGGGATCAATAAGCTGAGGATCACGTTTTATGCCTTATGGGCAGCCGCTTTCTTGGCCGCAACGGCAATGTTCTCGTGCTTGAGGGTCATCGCCAGCAGAATGATAGAGAGCACGCAGGAGACGGTCAGTACCATGAAGCCGCCATCCCAACCGAAGTGGTCAACGGTATAACCCAGCATGGCGTTGGCTGCCACGGCGCCGCCCAGATAACCGAACAGACCGGTGAAACCTGCCGCAGTACCGGCTGCTTTCTTCGGTGCCAGCTCAAGAGCATAGAGGCCGATCAGCATGACAGGGCCGTAGATCAGGAAGCCGATAGCCACCAGCGCCATCATGTCGATGGTCGGGTTGCCGGCCGGGTTGAACCAGTAAACCAGCACAGCCAGGGTCACCAGCACCATGAACAGGATACCGGCCGGGGCACGGCGGCCCTGGAACATCTTGTCAGAGATCCAGCCACACAGCAGGGTGCCCGGAATACCGGCCCACTCGTAGAGGAAGTAAGCCCAGGAGGAGTTGTCGACGGTGAAGTGCTTGGCCTCTTTCAGGTAGGTTGGCGCCCAGTCCAGCACACCGTAACGAATGAGGTAAACGAAAGCGTTGGCAATCGCGATGTACCACAGCAGTTTGTTGCGCAGCACGTACTTGACGAAGATCTCCTTGGCGGAGAACTCCTGCTCGTGGCTCTCGTTGTAATCCTTCGGATAGTCGTTCTTGTACTCCTCGATGGGAGGCAGACCGACCGATTGCGGGGTATCACGCATCACGAAGAAGGCGATCACTGCGATGGCAGCCGCCGCTGCAGCAGGCACATAGAAAGCGCTGCGCCAGTCGTTGAACCAGCCCATCCCGAGGATAAACAGCGGGCCAATCATGCCGCCACCCACGTTGTGTGCCACGTTCCAGACCGCAACCACTTCGCCGCGCTCTTTCTGTGACCACCAGTGCACCATGGTGCGACCGCAGGGCGGCCAGCCCATGCCCTGTGCCCAACCGTTCAGGAACAACAGCACAAACATGATGGCAATGCTGGAGGTGGCCCAGTGCATGGTACCCATCATGAACATGATGGCAGCCGAGAGCAGCAGACCGGCGGAGAGGAAGTAACGGGCGTTGGAACGGTCGGAGACGTTCCCCATCAGGAACTTGGACAAACCGTAAGCGATGGAGACCCCGGAGAGCGCGAAACCGAGATCACCACGGGAGAAGCCCTGCTCGATCAGATAGGGCATCGCCAGACTGAAGTTTTTCCGTACCAGATAGTAGCCGGCGTAACCGAAGAAGATCCCGAAAAACACCTGCCAACGCATGCGTTTGTAGAAGGGGTCGACCTTGTCAGCCGGGAGCCTGTCGATGTGCGCCGCAGGCCTGAAGAGACTAAGCATGTTCTGCTTCCTTATTGTTGTTATGGGCGGTTGAGGATGCCCTGACCATTCCAACGAATCATGTGAGTCCACTAATTCGTAAGCGAGCCTATTGTGCTCATATGCGCTCATTTAATCTGTGATGCATGCTCAAATATTGCAGTTTTATTACAAATAAAAGCTCCAAATGAGAAATCACTCAGCAAGCGCCAGCCCTTGTGTGGCAAGGGTTGCAAGCTACCCCCTAAGTGGTAACCGGCGGTTATCAAGATGCTTTACGTCACATTTTCTTAGCAATGAGTGGGATCTTGTCCACATTTCCTATGGAGGGGGGATGGTGAAATTATTGGGAAGGGTTATTTTCTGTCACGACCGATAACGAGCGCAAACGAGCATAACGTTTGCGCAAGACGCAAAAACAACAAGGAAACGTTTTCGGCTGCAACGGATAGACACAAAAAGATAAAACGGAACATCAAACCTCTACGGGTGGATATAAGGAACAAAAGTATGAGCATACAAAGACCCAATACCCTGCTTGGCGAGTGCATCGCCGAGTTTATCGGAACCGGCCTGCTGATATTTTTCGGCGTCGGATGTGTGGCGGCACTGGTGCTGGCTGGCGCCAACTTCGGGCAGTGGGAAATCTCCATTACTTGGGGTCTGGGTGTGGCCATCGCCATCTATGTGACCGGCGGCATTTCAGGTGCCCACCTGAACCCGGCTGTAACCCTGGCGCTGATGACCTTCTGCGGGTTCGACAAGCGCAAGGTGGTGCCCTATATCATCGCCCAGATGGCCGGTGCCTTCTGCTTCGCGGCCCTTGTCTACTTCCTTTATGGTAACCTTTTCACCCAGTGGGAAGTGACCCATAACGTGGTGCGCGGCAGCGTCGAGAGCCTCGGCACCGCCGGGATCTTCTCCACCTACCCCAATGCCCTGCTGACCAATATGCAAGCTTTTGCCGTCGAGCTGGTGATCACCGCCGTCCTGATGCTGGGCATCATGGCGCTGGGTGACAACAACAACGGCGCTCCCAAAGGTTTCGCAGCCGCTCTGCTGATCGGTATCCTGATCGCGGTGATTGGTGCCTCCCTTGGCCCGTTAACCGGTTTTGCCATGAACCCGGCCCGTGACTTTGGTCCGAAACTGTTCGCGTTCTTTGCTGGCTGGGGTGATGTTGCCCTGACCGGTGGTCGTGACAACCCCTACTTCTGGGTTCCGATCCTTGGCCCCATCGTTGGCGCCCAGATTGGTACCGCTCTGTATGTCAAAGTGCTGGCTCCCTGCGTCCCGGGCAACCGTGTCGTCACCACCGAGCAAGCGACCCAAACCGCCAAAGAAGAGGCTGCCGCATAAGAGCGGCCCCCTCCAACGTATAAAAACGTGGAAAATAGAAACGTGGAGAACATCATGTCTGCTGAAAAGAAATATGTCGTCGCTCTGGACCAGGGAACCACCTCTTCCCGCGCCATCGTGTTTGATCAGGATGCCAATATTGTCGGTACCTCCCAGCGCGAATTCACCCAGCACTACCCGAAAGCGGGCTGGGTAGAGCACGACCCGATGGAGATCTGGGCGACCCAATCCTCCGTCTTTACCGAAGTGCTGGCCAAGACTGGCCTGCGCAGCGAAGAGATCGCCGCCATCGGTATCACCAACCAGCGTGAAACCACAGTGGTATGGGAAAAGGCCACCGGCAAGCCCATCTACAACGCCATCGTCTGGCAGTGCCGCCGCACCGCCGCCATCTGCGAAGAGCTCAAAGCTCGCGGTCTGGAAGAGTATGTTCGCGAGAACACCGGCTTGGTGCTGGATGCCTACTTCTCCGGTACCAAGGTGAAGTGGATCCTCGACAACGTGGAAGGTGCCCGCGAGAAGGCGATGAACGGCGAGCTGCTGTTTGGCACCATCGATACCTGGCTGGTCTGGAAGATGACCAATGGCGAAGTGCACGTCACCGACCCGACCAACGCCTCCCGTACCATGCTCTACAACATCCGCGAGCTGAAGTGGGACGAGAAGATGCTGGACGAGCTGGGCATCCCCATGTCCATGCTGCCGGAAGTGAAACCCTCTTCCGAAGTGTACGGCTACACCACTCGTGGCGGCGGCTCCCGCATCCCCATCGCCGGTATTGCCGGTGACCAGCAATCTGCCCTGTTCGGCCAGCTCTGCTTTGAAAAAGGGATGGCCAAGAACACCTACGGCACCGGCTGCTTTATGCTGATGAACACCGGTACCGAGCCGGTTCGCTCCAGCAACGGCCTGCTGACTACCGTTGCCATCGGCCCGAAAGGGGAAGTGAACTACGCACTGGAAGGTGCAGTGTTCATGGGCGGCGCCACCATCCAGTGGCTGCGTGACGAGCTGAAGATCATTCACGATGCCCGCGATACCGACTACTTCGCCTCCAAGGTGGGTGACACCAACGGCGTCTATCTGGTACCGGCCTTCGTTGGTCTGGGTGCTCCCTACTGGGATCCGTATGCTCGCGGCACCATGGTCGGCCTGACCCGCGGTGCCAACCGCAACCACATCATCCGTGCCGCGCTGGAATCCATCGCCTATCAGAGCCGCGATGTGCTGGATGCGATGCAGCAGGACTCCGGTATCAAGCTGGCAGCGCTGAAAGTAGACGGCGGCGCTGTAGCCAACGACTTCCTGATGCAGTTCCAGGCTGACATGATGCACACCCCGGTGGTACGTCCGACCCGCATCGAGACTACCGCCATGGGCGCCGCCTTCCTGGCAGGTCTGGCAGTCGGCTTCTGGAAGAGCTCGGACGAGCTGGAAGACAAGTTCAGCGTGGACCGCGAGTTCATCCCGCAGATGGACAGAGACGATCGCGCCAAACGTTACAGCGGCTGGCAAAAAGCGGTTGAGCGTTCACGCCGTTGGGCTGAAGAGGATTGATCGGGTATCCGACATTCCGTTGAGATAAACACCCAAGAGGCCGACCGCAATGTCGGCCTCTCTTTTTTGCTTTCCCTTGCCGCTTTCTGCCCCCTTCCCCGCTCATTGCTCCCTCCTGATTTTCTGCCGCCCTCTGTTGTCACCATCCGCCACAACACAATTGAGTTCTCTATCTATAATCATCATCTGGGTCGCATATGCGACCTTATTTATGAGGAGAGCGATATGGAGAGGGCGATACACCGTTTTACACTGCACTCACTCTGGTCAGGGCTCGGGATCCGCACCCGGATCCTCGCTGGCGTAGCGATACTGATGGCCATCGCCATCAGCTGCATCACCTTGATCCTCGAGCAGATATCCCACAGTCAGGCCCAGCAGCGGGTCGAACGCTACGAGCTGCCAAGCAGTGTGGATCGCATTGCCAACCAGCTGACAGCGCAGCTTATCCAGCACCTGACCGAGGCGCAGGCGCTGGCCAGCAACCGTTTTGTCATCGACTGGCTGACTGCTGGCATGCCAGAACAAGAGTGGCCCGCCATGGAGCGCTACTTTCAGGATCTGCAACGGCGGATCGGCGGCAACGTCTTTATCGCCCCCCGCCAGAGCAACACCCTGATCAACTTCAGCGGCGGCCCCATCGCCCAGAAATCGCTGAGCGAATCAGACCCGAAAGATGGGTGGTTTTTCGGCTTTCTCAAACGCAGCAAACCCTATGAGCTGAACCTCGACATCTCGGATTTTGACAAGCGCGCCTCCCTCTATATCAACACCGCCGTCACCCACGAGGGCAAGACCCTGGCGGTGGCAGGTACCTCCATCGACATGAGTGCCCTGAGCAAGCTCATTAGCGGCTACCGGATCGGCAAGAGTGGTCAGGTCTATCTGGCCGACATGGAGGGCAATATCGAGATCCACCCCGAGCAGGAGGTAGAAGGGGCCGCCCACCACCAGCAATCCTTCCTCGATACCGTCAAACGGCTTATTCCCAATGCCCGGGAACAGGTGGCCGTAGAGGCGCTAACGCTGGAGGGGCAAACCTACCTCATCGCAGTGCGTTACATCCCCACCCTCAACCGGCTGCTGATTGGCGAGATCAACAGCGCCGAGCTGGAAGAGGGACTGCAGGAATCCCGCCAGCTCATTATCATGGTGTCGCTCGCCATCGGCGGGATCGCCATGCTGGCCTCCGCCTGGCTGGCTCACTCCATCAGTCGCCCCATTCGTCAGGCAGCCGATGGCATGCACCACATCACTGCCGATCGGGATCTGGCGACCCGCCTCGACTTCTCTGACGAGTCAGAGCTGGGCATGATGGCCCAGAGTTTCAATCAGCTGATCCAGAGCCTGAATCAGAGCTTCTCCCGCTTCCAGCAGTCAGGCAGCGCCCTCTCCGCGCAGTCGTCCCAATCCATGCAGCAGGCCCAGGCACTGGCAGGAGAAGCATGCCAGCAGGCCCAGAGCATTCAGGAGCTGACCACTGTGGTCACCACCATCGGTGACAACGCCGAGCAGATCGCCAGTCGCTCTGAAGGGGTCAACGACGTAACCCAACGCATCGCCAACCATATGCTCAGCATCGAGCAGGATGTGACCCAGAGCGCCGCGCAACTCGACAGCTTGCGCAGCAGCATCGGCAGCTCCTCGGCCCTGCTCGATGAGGTGGTGAAAGACAGCAACAACATCACCCAGATCATGAACCTCATCCGCGATGTCTCGAACCAGACCAACCTGCTGGCCCTCAATGCGGCCATCGAAGCGGCCCGTGCGGGGGATATGGGACGGGGCTTTGCGGTGGTGGCCGACGAGGTACGCCAACTGGCGGTGCGTACCCAGACCGCCACCAAGGATGTGCAAGATCTCATCTTGCGCCTGCAGGAGGGAACCCGGCAGGCCAGCAGCTCGATGGCAGACTCCCGCAACCTGAGCGAAGAGGGATACAACCGGATGAATCAGGCCAGAGAGGTGCTGGTTGATGCCACCAGCCAGATCAACCAGACAGCCCTCGAGATCAACGAGATCAGCGCGCTGGCGCAGGCGCAGAATCAACAGATGGGGCAAGCCAGAACGGCGCTCGACGAGCTGGCCATGGTGGCTGAACACCAGCGGGAACACGCGCAGGAGAGCAATGCCGCCAGTCGCGAGCTGTTCGAGCTGGCCAAGGCCATCGATGAGCAGATCCGCCAATACCGGATTGGCTAGGCCCGCCGCGTCCCTCTCTCCCTCTCAATAACCAAGACGCCACCGCAGGGTGGCGTTTTCATTTTGCAAATCATTTTGCCTGCACTCTCGAAACAAGAATAACGAGCAAGAGCACAAGACATTGATAATTAACATGAAAAAATGTGGAATGGCCATTGCTTAGTGATATCAGACTCAACAGAGGGATATCGCCATGAAACCGACCACCACTCAAGCGCCCGTAGCCCACGTCGCCACTCAAAAAGAGACACTGACCCCCCGCGAAGGCACCTTCCTGATGATGGTGGCCCAGCTGGTGGTGCTCACCTGCATCGTACTGGCAGCCACCGTCGGCGGCCTCTCCTGGCAGTGGACCCTGCTGCTGGCCATTCCACCGGTGATCGGCGGCGCCCTGCTCAGCCGGGTATGGGGCAAAGTGCCCCAGTAACTCCGCTTCACCTCACACACCTTCCCGAACCGGCGGCCAACCCTCAAGTCGGCCGTCTGTTTATCTGCCACCTGGCTCATGCTGATGGGCCGCAACGAAGGCGCGGCTTGTTCTTCGCTAAGCAAACCGCAGCGACGAACCGTTCAAACAAACCGTACAAACCAACCTGCACTACAGGGTATGGCTGCCAAGCTGCTCTTTAAGAAAGTCGAGCCAGACCCGCAGTCGGATATCCCGCTGGGCATCGGAGTAGAAGACCGCGTTGATGGGGCGCGAGGCGCCGCTGTTACTGCGGGCCAGCACCTCCACCAGCGCGCCGCTCTCCCGATCCGGCCCGGTCATAAAATCCGACAGACAGACAATCCCCTGCCCCGCCAGCGCCAGCTGACGCAAGGTTTCACCGCTGCTGGCACGCAGACTGGGGGTGATGGCAAAGCGATCCCCCTGCTCGGCACTGAGCAGCGGCCAGTGGTTGAGGTGATCGGGATGCAAAAATCCAAGCAGCTCGTGACCGCTCAGCAGATCTGCCGGTTGGCGCGGGGTGCCGCGCTCGCTCAAGTAAGCAGGAGAGGCCAGCAGCCGCAACCGCGAACGACCAAGGGGCAGCGCACGCAGGGAGGAGTCGGTCAACTCGCCGATGCGGATGGCCATGTCCACCCTCCGCTCCATCAGATTGATAAAGCCCTCCGAGCTGTGCAGCTGTAGCTCGATGGCCGGGTAGCGGCGGCGAAACTCGCCGATGATCGGCACCAGTCGGTGCAGGATAAAGGGGGTGGCCGCATCGACTCTCAACACCCCTTCGGGTTGTTCCCGGCGCATCAGCAGATGCCCCTCCGCCTCGCTCATCTCGGTCAGGATCTTCACCGCCCGCTGATAGAACCAGCTCCCCTCCTCGGTCAGACTGACCCGGCGGGTGGTGCGATTGAGCAGCACGGTTGAGAGCTTCTCCTCCAGCCGCTTGATGCCACGGCTCACCACCGAGTTGTCCATGCCGAGGTTCTCCGCCGCCTGGCGAAAACTGCCCGCCTCCACCACCGCCACAAACAGGGTCAGTTCATCAGAATGGGTCTTCATTGCTGTTATCCGGACAAGAGTAATTGGCCTTTATAGGCGCAGCCGCTGTGGATTGGCAAGCGTGCGGTGAGGCCAGTTCTTTTTTTCTACAGAGAAAGAACGTGACCACGAGCCCACATCATGCTCGCGATTTGTCAGTACAATGCAGCCTGAAAAGCACCGTATGGCACCTTTAATTTCACAAGGATCAATACCATGACATTTGAAGAGCGGCTGGCCGCCGCCCATCAGGAGCTGGCTAACAAAGGGGTATGGCAGTCCAACTACAATCCCCCCTTGTTCTGGTTGTTGCGCCAACTGGGTTGGTCTGTCAAACCGCCACATTACGAGAGCTGGCTTACCAACTTTCTGGTATTTGGCATCGGCCTTGGACTGATCTGGAGCGTACTGTTGTGGTTTTTCAGCTGGCAACCCATGGGAATGGATCTGGTATTTGCTCTACGTCAAACCGCTTTTTTTGCGGGATTAATCGGCCTCATTATGGCCAGTGTCCTCAGATTACGGCACAAGCAACTTAAACTGACACCGTGGGAACAACTTGCTGAGCCCAGCGATGCTGATGATGAGGGAGGCGAACTGAATGAAAGCCCATGAAAAACTGAACTATGTGGAGTTTGCGGCAAGGGATCTCGCCGCGACCAAGGCATTCTTTCAGGCTGTATTTGGCTGGCAGTTTGTTGATTACGGCCCCGACTACAGCGCCTTTGCCGATGAGGGGCTGGATGGCGGATTCTATCGGGCGGATCAGTGCAGCCAGACAGCTCAGGGCGGCGCCCTGCTGGTGTTCTACAGCGCCGATATTGAAACGACTCAAGCCAAGGTGAGCCAACACGGTGGCACCATCAGTCGCCCACTATTCGACTTCCCCGGTGGCCGCCGTTTCCACTTCGTTGAGCCCAGCGGCAATGAGTTTGCAGTCTGGGCTGAACCGGCCTGTGCGTGATGGGTTAGTGGGAGAACCATCCACACGATGCGCCCCAACAATATCCATAATCAGCCGTGATCTCTTACAAATATCTAAAAATACTAATGAATAACTTGTTTTGTGATCTTGCCGATGCAATTTTTTGGAAACAATGAAGTATCATCAGCATTCAATGCTAATGTCTGTTATTAGCATGATGCTGCTCTTGTATATATGTTTTTCATATCCATATATTGAATACCAACCATACAATACTTTAAATGCCGTTTTATCTGGAAGGGAATATGTCAAAAGCAATTCAAGGATTTGAATACGCAATAAAAGATGCTGAAGAGTTATTAGCCCATTTTGATAGTGTAAATGCAAACCCACCTCCACCAAACAGCGAAGTACTAAAACGAGCAGGACTGGTAATGGCACTCACTGCATGGGAAACCTATGTAGAAGATCGTGTTGTCGAAGAAATGCATAAAAAACTTGCAATTGTTCAAGGTAGCTATCTTGGTGATTTTATATTAAAAAAACTTCATACAGATTTGAAAACATTCCACAACCCTAGCTCCGATAAAACAAAACGAATCTTTCAAGACTATTTAGGGTTTGATGTCACTGAAGGATGGCGGTGGTCAAATTACGAACCAGATAAAGCCAGATCAACATTGAATCAATGGATTAAGAAGCGTGGGGATGCTGCCCATCGCTCAAAACCTATAAACTCAGGAATTCCATCAGCTCATTTGATTAAACGTGACGAACTTGAAAAAGTAATCAGATTTATAAAAGACTTGGTGAAGGCCACCGACAACTATGTCAATGAAAAGATAGATCAGCACCATGCTTCTGTTTTTGAGAGACAGCATCAGATATCAAGCTAAACAACTGAAAAATAGTGCTGTATCTTGGCGATTCCATACTAACTACGCAAATCTAGCTATCACTTGACACCGACTTTGTCGGTGTCATTTATTGGTTCCCATTGCTGCTCTCCCCCCAATACTGTTTTGCGACCAGCGCCCTGTTTCCTGCAAGTCACGGCAGGCATACTGACCCTTCGTTTTTGCCAAGGAGGTTCAGATGTCATCACCCGTGATTGTGATTGCCCAGCTTGAAGCCAAACCCGAATTCGCCGCCCAGTTTCGCGCCGCCCTTGAGCCGCTGATTGCGGCCACCTTGCAAGAGGCGGGCTGCCAGCGCTATCAGCTGCATCAGGACTTGGACAATCCCTACAGCTGGATGCTCTACGAAGAGTGGGAGAACGAAGCGGCCCTCACCGCCCATCAGGGCCAACCCCACTTTACCGAGTTTGTCGCCAAGGCCGAGCCCTGGTTTGCCAGCAGCACCATTCGCCGCTATCAGCCGCTGGGCGCCTGACTGGCCCCTGTGCCACTTTCCACTTAGCCCATCAAGGGCCAACCACCACCCCATTGAGGAACGAGATGATCAATATGCCACCCATGGGTCTGGGCACCTTCCGCCTGAAGGGCGAGCCGCTGCTTGCCACCCTGACCAACGGTCTGGAGCTGGGCTATCGCCATATCGATACCGCCCAGATCTATGACAACGAAGCCGAAGTCGGCGCCGTGCTGACCCGCAGCACTGTTGCCCGTCACGAGATCTACCTGACCACCAAGGTGTGGACCAGCGAGTTTGGCCCGGGCAAGCTGATCCCGAGCCTGGAGGTGAGCCTGGAAAAACTGGGCACCGACTATCTGGATCTGGCGCTGATCCACTGGCCCTCCCCCAAGGATGAGGTGCCGATGGCAGTCTATCTGGAGCAGTTGGCCGAGGCCAAGGCCCGGGGCCTGACCCGGGAGATCGGGGTCTCCAACTTCACCGTGGCCCAGCTCAAACAAGCTATCGAGATTTTGGGGCCGGGGGCCATCGCCCACCAGCAGATCGAAGTTCATCCCTTGCTGCAAAACCGCAAGGTGGTCGAGTTCTGCAAGGCCCAGGGTATCGCCGTCACCGCCTATATGCCGCTCGCCTATGGCAAGGTGCTGAGCGAGCCGCTGCTGATGGAGATTGGCAAACGCCACGGGGTATCGGCGGCGCAGGTGTCGCTGGCCTGGCTGCTGGCGCAGGACATGACAGTGATCCCGAGCTCCACCAAGCGGGAGAATCAGGCCGCCAATCTGGCCGCCCTCGATATCACCTTGAGTAGCGAGGAGATGGCCGCCATCGCCACGCTGGATAGGGGCGAGCGCTGCGCCAATCCCGACTTTGCTCCAGCGTGGGACTGACGCGAAAGGCGTGAGACTAACGCGAAAGAAAGGCTGGCTCTGCCAGCAAGCCAGATAAAACAGGGAGAGCATCATGCTCTCCCTGTCTCTTTTCTTGCCTCACGCTTTGCAGCGCTTGCTGAACGTCCAGTCACCACATTGATGCCAGATACAGCCCCGCAATCAGGGCGCGTTCTGGCAAAGGGCGGGATCGAATACCTGATTCCAGTCTGATTTCATATCGACCACCACCCAACCCCGTGCTTTTGCCTGCGCCAGCCCGTCGATCAGTTTGCCACTGGCTGGCGGATGGCTGTCGTAGGCGTATTCGCGCTTGGCATCGGTGTGGTGCACCAGCAGGCCGAAGGTGTGGTAATCCGGGTTGGTCGAGGTGTATTGCAGCATGGGCACGTCGCCATCGCTGTTACCAAAGGCGCCGACCGGACGCTGCCCCATAAAGAGGTGAATGGCGGCCGGTTTCGCCTTGCTGTCATCGAAATAGGCGCCGTTCATGGTCTTGCGGATCTCGCTGCCCTGCCCGGTCAGGGCAAACTCGCCGAGGGTAAAGGAGCCAATCACCTGCTGGGGCGGGATGCCATACATCTGCTCGGACATCACCCGCATAAAATCGACGCCGCCGCCGGAGACAATCCAGGTCTGGAAGCCATTATCCCGCAGATACCCCAGCAGCTGCTTCATCGGCAGATAACCGAGCTGATCGTAGTGGCAGCCAAAACGGGGATCCTTGCTGCTGTTGACCCAGCGAGTGACCCGCTCGGCAAACTCGGTGGTGGTCATACCGCTGTGGGTCAGTCCCACCAGCTTGGCGAGCCCCTTCTCCCCCGATTTGGCCACGGCCTTGAGGTCGTTGTTCAGCACTGCCGCGACGATGGGGTCGGCCTTCCACTCCGGGTGTTCCGGCGCCAGGCGCTTGATCTCGTCCATCGCAAACTGCAGCTGATAGGTCATGGGCGCTTCCGGCCAGAGGGTGCCGTCATTGTCAAACACCACATGGCGCTTCTCTGGCGGAATAAAAGTGGCCTGCTGCTGATCGGTGGCATTGGTTACCCAGCGGGTGATCGCCTGCTTGGCTGCCGTGTCATTCCAGGCAGAGAGGGGATCGCTCTGGCCAGCCTGTACCGCAAAGGCGCCGCACAGCAGCAAAAGAGAGGAGAGTCGATTCAATATCATCATGTTACCTGTCAGCTGGATATTGCCTGTCGATGAAAGCGCACGGCCATCACAACACCGGCGCACATGGGTTCAACACACACGGGTTTCACAGGGAAAATCCTATGGCGGCCAGCTTGTACTGGAGCTTAAGCAAGCTCAGAAAAGGAGCAGCGTTCATCCCATTCTGCGAGGCAGATCACTGCGTTGCGCTCACGCAGCGGGCAACACAACCCCCTCCTCCCCATCGCCATTGCTGCTGATTTGGCAAAAGTAATTTGATGTCACCGTCATTTTTGCCAACAAAACCCATCGGCATACTGGCGCCATTCTCCCGTCGGGAGTCCCTAACCAAGGAGTTGTTATGCCACTGGCGTTATTTGCCCTTACCTTAAGTGCCTTTGCGATAGGCACCACCGAATTTGTGATCGTGGGGCTTATCCCCACCATAGCCCAGCAGCTCAATGTCTCGCTCCCCTCCGCGGGCCTGCTGGTCAGCCTCTATGCCCTTGGGGTAGCCATCGGCGCCCCCGTGCTCACGGCGCTGACTGGCAAGGTGCCGCGCAAGTGGCTGCTGGTGGGACTGATGGCACTCTTTACCGCCGGCAACCTGCTGGCCTGGCAGGCCCCCGGTTACGAAAGCCTGATTGTGGCCCGCATCCTGACCGGATTGGCGCACGGGGTCTTCTTCTCGGTGGGCAGCACCATCGCCACGGGTCTTGTGGCCAAAGAGAAGGCGGCGAGCGCCATCGCTATCATGTTCAGCGGCCTTACCGTGGCGCTGGTAACCGGCGTACCGCTCGGCACCTGGATTGGTCAGGTCTTTGGCTGGCGTGAAACCTTTCTGGTGGTGAGCCTGCTGGGTCTGGTCGCCATGGTGGGTAGCCTGCTGCTGATCCCGAGCAACCTGCCCAAGGGGGCAGCCTCGACCATTCGCGAGCAACTCTCGGTACTGACCAAAAAGCCGCTGCTGCTGGTCTACGCCAAGACCGCCCTCGGTTATGGCGGCGCCTTCACGGCGTTTACCTTCCTCGCCCCCATCCTGCAGCAGGTGAGTGGCTTTAGCGCCGGTGCGGTGAGCCTGATCCTGCTGGTGTACGGGGTATCGGTTGCCGTCGGCAATATCTGGGGCGGCAAGCTGGCCGACAAGATGGGCCCATTGCCCGCACTGAAACTGCTGTTTGCCGGTCTGGCGCTGGTGCTGCTGGCCCTCACCTTCACCGCCCCCCATCCGGTGCTGGCGGTACTGACCGTGCTGGTGTGGGGCGCCTTTGCCTTCGGCAACGTGCCGGGTCTGCAGGTGCTGGTGGTCAAACAGGCCGAACTGCACACCCCCAAGGCAGTGGATGTGGCATCGGGCCTCAATATTGCCGCCTTCAACGTCGGCATTGCACTGGGATCTGTGGTTGGTGGTTTTGTGGTAGAGCACCTCGGCCTGATGTACACACCCTGGATCGGCGCCCTTATCGTGCTGCTGGCCTACGGACTGACCCATGTCAGCGAGCGCCGCGAAGCCCTCCGGCTCGCCGCCTGTCAGGCATAAGCTGCGCCAGCAGGCGTCACCCAAGGGCGTGGCGCCTGCTGCAATCGGCGCGGCAGGCTTCTATGCTGTGACACAGCGTTAACCCGGCAACCATTTCAGCAACTGTTTCAGCAACCAAGCCAGTCACCCTCGCATCATTTGCCACGGAGTCTGTTATGAAGGTGCTTATCGTCTATGCCCATCCCGAACCCAAAAGTTTCAACGGTGCCCTCTTCTGCCACGCCATCAGGGCGCTGGAGCAGGCGGGCCACACAGTGATGACCAGCGATCTCTATGCCATGGGCTTTGATCCCGTCTCGGATCGGCGCAACTTCACCGCCGCCAGCGATCCCGATTTTCTCAAGCTGCAGCTTGAAGAGCTGGCTGCCACCGAGCAGGGCAGCTTTGCCCCGCAGCTGGAGCAGGAGATGCAAAAGCTGGAGGCGGCCGATCTGCTGATCTTCCAGTTTCCGCTCTGGTGGTTTGGCCTGCCCGCCATCCTCAAGGGGTGGGTGGATAGAGTCTTTGCCATGGGACGGGTCTACGGTCAGGGCCATATCTACGAGAGCGGCAAGTTTCGCGGCAAGCGTGCCCTGCTGAGCCTGACCACCGGCGGCCCTGCCGAGACCTATCTGTCCGACGGCTTCAACGGCGATATCGACGGGGTGCTGCGCCCCATCCAGCGCGGGATCCTGCAATTTGTCGGCTTCGACGTGCTGCGCCCCCATATCTGCTATGCCCCGGTGCGGGTCTCGCAAGAAGAGCGGGAAACCTGGCTCGCTCAGTGGGCCGAGCGCCTTGGCCAGATTGAGCAGGAGTCCCCCATCGCGGTCGGCCGCTACCAGTAGCGGCTGGCGCAGCTGACACTCTCCCCACACAACACAAAAACAGCGAGCGGCACCCGGCCGCTCGCTGTTTTTCACGCTCTGTCGTTATGGTTTTTGTTATCCGTGGGCAAGCCTTATGCCGCCTGTTGCACGCCTGCATTGCCGTTCACGGCACGCTTGAGCCAGTAGTCGAGGCTGACGTAACGGCCCCCGCCGTAAACCAGCAGCATCAGCAGCATCACGAAGTAGGTAGCGGCAAACTCCATCCCGTTGTTGAGCATCACGGGGTCCCCGAGCTCGGTGATGTAGTTGTAGCGACCGGGGAAATTGGCGGCCAGCCACTCGATAAAGCCGTTGAGGCGCACAGTGGCCTCCATGCTGCCGGTGGCGATGGCATCCCAGCCGTGCTTCCAGTGCACCATGGCGCTCGCCACGCTCATCAGGAAGATGGTGGGAATGGCCATGATGCGGGTAAAGAGGCCAAGGGCAATGCAGATGCAGCCCAGCACCTCGGTGCCCGCCGCCAGAAAGGCGAGCAGGGTCGGGAACGGCAGGTTGAGCCCCCCTTCCGAGACTGGCGCACCAAACCAGGCGACGGTGCCGGCAAAGCCCATCACCTTGGAGTGGGCCCCCACATAGATGACCGGAATGAGATAGAGACGAATGGCCAGCAGGGCCAGAAAATCGAGCCGCTTGCACTGGGCCACCGCCCGCTCGTACCACTGGATCAGGGTGTTGTTCATGGGAATTCTCCTTAGTGTTTGCTAAATGGGGGCAAGGGGGTGCCGGACTGGCGCTCGCCAACGGACAAGGTCAACAGACCCAGCCGGTGAAAATGGCGTGCCCACCCTGTCAGATCAAAATCACGGCGAACCTGTTGCACCTGTTGCTGGAACGCGGCTTGAGTGATCCCCGGCTGCTGTTGCAGCAACTGGATCAGCGCCACATCCCATTCGCGCAGCCGCTGGGTCACCACCTGATGCTCCGGGCTGCGAAACAGGCCATAGAAGTGGTTGCCCTGCCGGGTCGGCACCACGCCGCTGCGACGAATGGCAAAGGGGAGTTCAAGCAGTTGCAGGGTAGGGTTGAGCACAAGCGAACTCTCCGCCGTCACCTCAACCCCCGATATAACTTGCGGCACTACCCCTTGGTCAATTTCGACACAGAGGCAGGCCCACTCGTACTCCAGCAGCGCCAACCGCTGCCTGGGCCAGTTGAGAGAGCCCTCGCCGTGGCGATGCTGCACATAGCGGACAAACTCGGTGGCGATATGGTGAAACTCGGGGGCCTCGGCGCCGTGCGCGATGACAAAGCCCTCCACCAGTTGCCACCTGTCCACCGGTGCCCAGTGAGCGTGGGTGAGCGGAAAAGCGCTCTCCAGCACCGACTCCACATTGGCGCGCACGCTGCGGGCATAGTGGCTGGCGATGCCATCCTGCGGCAGCCGCACCCGGCTCGCCAGCCAGGCGGTCTGCTGCTGCATCCGCTGCGGTGCCGTTTTGGGCGCAGTGATCAGAGATAACCGTCTACCCATAACGCACCTCCCGCACCTGACTGTCGATCGCCTCGCAACAGGCGCCGTGCACCCGTGCCAGCTCGGCCTCCAGCTCTGCCAGCGGTGGCAAATGGTGATCCCGCTCCAGCAACAGGGGACGCAAACCGTGGGTCTGCACCGTATAACGGGCCAGCGCCACCACCTCCTCGCACACCGGTTTGCCATGGGTATCCAGCAAGGTGCCATCCGCCTCTTCCAGATGACCGGCGATATGGAAGTAGCGGATCGCACTGCCCGGCAGCCCGGCGATCATCCGCTTGGGGCAGTAACCGTGGTTGCGGCTGTTCACAAAGACGTTGTTGATATCGAGCAACAGTTCGCAGCCGCTGCGCGCCACCAGCTCGGCGAGAAAATCCTCCTCCGGCATCTCGTGGTCATAGCCGTGGTAGTAGGAGATATTTTCCAGCACCAGCGGGCGGGCCAGCGCCTCCTGCACCTGCGCGATCCGCTCGGCCAGATAGGGGATGTTCTCCCACTGGCGCGGCACCGGTAAGAGCTCGTAGAGATAACCCTGCTGGTCGCGGGAAAAGCTCAGGTGCTCGCTGTAGATCTCTATGCCGAACTCATCCAGAAAGGTGCGGATCTGGCCGAGCAGGGTGCGATTGAGGGGTTGGCAATCGCCGAGGGAGAGGCTGAGGCCGTGGGCCACCAGCGGGTAACGCTCGGCGATCCGGTGCAGCTGCGCCCGCCAGGCACCGCCGATGGCCATCCAGTTCTCCGGCGCCAGCTCGAGAAAATCGATGCCGGGGCGGACGGGGCCGGAGCAGAGCGCATCCAGATGCTCCTGGCGCAATCCGATCCCCCGACTGCGGGAGCTTATTGGCCGCATACCCCCTCCGTCATCTTGCTGCCGTTGCTGGATTTGTCGCCATCAATCCCCTCGCCCGCCACGCCACACTTGCCGTCGCGGGCGCGCACCAGCCGCCCCTGCGGATCGCTGTCGAGGGCCTGCTTTTCAAAGCGCTTCTCGGTGCCGCACTTGCCCGCCGCACACTTGCCGCCGTGCTGTTCGCTGGGGGCGGCTTTCACCGGCGCATCGCTCGGGGTGGCCGCCAGCGCAAGTCCCGGGGTCAGGGCAATCAGGCTGGTCATGGCGATGGAGAGGGTCAGTTTGTTGGTCTTGTTGCTGCTTGGATTACTCATGGGCGGACTCCTTGACGGATGAAACGGGATAGCTGGAGAGATCGCGGGCGGCCACGATCTGGCCGTGGAATTGCTGTTTGACGATGGCCATCGCCTCTTTCTTGTGATTGAGGCCAACCCCCATCCAGTGGTTGAGCACCAGCAGCTTGGGGTTTACCTCGGCGGCAATTTTGGCCACCACAGATGGCTTGGCATGAAGCGAGGCGGAGACCGGGTCGGCCCCTTCGTGGATGGCGAGCGGCATCACCAGAATGTCGGCGCCGCGGGCAAAATCGAGGAAGGCGGGGTTGGAACCGTTCTGATCCGCCGAGATGACGATGCTCCCTTCGGCGCTCTGGATCCGGTAGGCCAGACAGGGCACGTCACCGTGGGGGATGCCGAGCGCAGTGATGGTCAACCCATCCTGCTGATAGACGGTGTGGGGTTTTGGCCCCCGATAGGGAACATCAATCAGGGTGATGGGGAAGAGGCCATCAGTGCCATCCTTGAAGCCGCTCAGGTAGGCATAAGCCCCCTTCTCCTTGTTGAAGAGGGCGTCAAAGTAGCCGCTCATGCTGGGGAAGGCCGAACCTGCCTCGGGCCCCGCCAGATCCAGCGGATCGCTGCGCTCGAAGAAGTAGGCCCCCTTGAGCAGGGCGGGCAGGTCGGTCACATGATCGGTGTGAAAGTGGGTGATGCCGATAAAATCGACCTCTTCGAGCTTGGCCCCCGCTTGGCCGAAGCGCAGGTAGACGCCGCCACCGGCATCGATCAGGATGCGGGATTTCCCCTTCCACCAGATCACCTCGCTGGAGGAGGCACGCAGGTCGTCGGAGATGGGGCCGCCACTGCCGAGCACCTGCAGAGTGAAGGTTTTATCCAGTGGCGTCAGTTGTACCGGTTCGGCACAGGCCGGGGCGACGGTGAGCGCGCACCCGATGGCCAGCGCCACCGCTTTCAATCTCTGTTTCATCACAATTACCTGTCGGTTGGTTGTCGGTTGAAAGTGTGTCGTTTGTGTCGTTTGTGTCGTTTAAAGAGGGGGGATAGAGGGGCCGATGGCGACGAGTGAACGCCAGCCACCGGCCATGGCGGGGCGCGAGCCCCCCGCCGTCAGTTACCGTCCCGTTCGTCCGCCTGCCAGCGCGCTTCCAGCCAGAGCAGGTTGCACAGGCCCAGCAGCAGGGCGAATCCGAGGCCCAAAATCCAGGTGAAGTACCACATAGCAGATCCCTTGAGGTCAGTAGAGTTGATGGCTGTCGCGCTTGATGCGGGCACGGTCGAGCTTGCCGCGCACCACCCGATAGACCCAGCCGGTGTAGCCCAGGTTGACCGGCATCAGCACCAGCACGAGGCCGAACATGATGGCCAGGGTCTTGTAACTGGAGGTGCTGTCCCACAGGGTCAGGCTGCTGACCGCATCGAGGGATGAGGGCAGCACGAAGGGGAACAGGGCGATGGCCACCGAGCAGAGCATGGCGGCGCAGGCAATGGCGCTGGCCAGCAGCGCAATCCGGCCCCGCTCCAGCCAGGAGGCAATCCCGCTCACCAGCGGCGCCAGCGTCCCGATGATCGGCACCAGCCACAGCAGCGGATAGTCAAAGTAGTTGCGCAGCCAGCCTCCGGCGTGGGGGATCACCCCCTTCATCAGCGGGCTGATGGCGGCATTCGGGTCAAAGGGTTGTGTACCGACACCGGTCAGCTGAAACCCTTGCAGATCCACCAGATGCCAACCAGCCAGCAGGTAGCAGAGGCTCACCAGCGGGGCCAGCAGGATGGCGATCCCCCGTGCCCGCAGCGCAGGCGTCCCCGTTACCTTGGCCTGCAAGAAGCTGGCGCCGTGCAGCAGCAACAGGCTGATGGCAGTGGCCAGTACCGAGAGCAGCCAGCCCCAGTGGAAGTCGAAGGCGCCGTAGTGCAGACGCAGCGCCGTGTCGAAGCGAAACGGCAGCCCTTCCATCACCAGACCGATAGCCGCACCGAGGATCAGGGCCGGTATCAGGCCACCGGCCACCAGCGCCCGATCCCACCAGCGGCGCCACACCGGATCGGCCAGCTTGCTGCGATAGTCAAAGCCGACCGGACGCAGAAAGAGCCCAAGCAGCAGCACCACCATGGGGATATAAAGCCCCGAGAAGGCGGCGGCATAGACCAGCGGCCAGGCGGCGAACAGGGCACCGGCACCGGCAATCAGCCACACCTGATTACCCTCCCACACCGGCCCCACGCTGTTGATCACCAGCCGTCGGTCGTCGTCATCTTTCGACACCACCGGCAGCAGCATGGCGATGCCGAGATCGAAGCCATCCATCACGATAAAACCGACCATCATGAAGAGCACCAGCGCCCACCAGATGAGTTTCAGGGTTGCGTAATCCATCAGGCGATCCTCGCAAGTTCGGGTTGTTCACCGCTGTAGCGGCCGGTATGGAGAATGGCGGGCCCCTTGCGGATCACATGGCGCAACAGGAACAGCTCCACCACCAGCAGCAGGGTGTAGATGGAACAGATGGCGATGAGGCTGAACCAGAGTTGGCCCGGCTGAAGCAAAGAGACCGAGGCCGAGACCGGCAGCACGTCGCTGATGGTCCAGGGTTGACGGCCAAGCTCGGCCACCAGCCAGCCCGCCTCGATGGCAATCCAGGGCAGCGGAATGCTCCAGAGCAGGGTCTTGAGCAGCCGTGGCGAGTCTTGCAGCCGGTTGCGGCAGAGCTGGACAAAGCTCACCACCATCAGCCCCAGCATGGTGACGCCAAGCCCCACCATCACCCGAAAGCCCCAGAAGAGCGGCGCCACCGGCGGGATGGAGTCATCGACCGCTTTGGCAATCTCTGCCTCACCGGCCTTGGCGATATTGCTGGCATAGGGGGTGAGCAGCATGCCGTAGCCAAGATCCTTGCCGTGCTGCTCGAAGCGGGCACGGTTGGCCGGGGTGTCATCGCCCTGCCGGATCTGGTCGAGGGCCTCGGCCGCCACCATGCCGCTACGAATGCGCGCCTCGTTCTGCACCTTGATATCCTTGAGGCCGGTCACCGCCTCGTCGATGGAGCGGGTAGCGATGATCCCCATCAGATACGGGATCTTGATGGCTGCGTGGGTGGTCTCGGCAGTCTGATCCGGGAAGCCGAACAGGGTAAAGGAAGCTGGCGCTGGCTCGGTCTCCCACTCCGCCTCGATGGCGGCGAGCTTGACCTTCTGCACCTCGCCGGTGCGATAGCCAGACTCATCCCCGAGCACAATGACCGAGAGGATGGCCGCCAGCCCGAAGCCGGAGGCAATGGCGAAGGAGCGCAGGGCAAACTGCACCTCGTTTTTGCGCAGCAGATACCAGCTGCTCACCCCCATCACGAACATGGAGGCCGCCACATAGCCCGCCGCGACGGTGTGAACGAACTTCACCTGCGCCACCGGGTTGAACAGCACGGCGGCGATATCCACCAGCTCCATGCGCTGGGTCAGCAGGTTGAACTCGGCCCCCACCGGGTTTTGCATCCAGCCGTTGCCGATCAGGATCCAGAGCGCGGAGAGATTGGAGCCGAGCGCCACCAGCATGGTCACCAGCAGGTGCTTGCCGCGGGAGAGCTTGTCCCAACCGAAGAAGAAGAGCCCCACCAGGGTCGATTCGAGGAAGAAGGCCATCAGCCCCTCGATGGCCAGCGGAGTACCGAAGATGTCCCCCACATAGTGGGAGTAGTAAGCCCAGTTGGTGCCGAACTGAAACTCCATGGTGATCCCCGTGGTGACCCCCATGACGAAGTTGATGCCAAACAGTTTGCCCCAGAAGCGGGTGATGTCCTGATAGATCACCTTGCCGGTCATCACATAAGCCGACTCGGCGATCACCAGGATCCAGGACAGCCCCAGCGTGAGGGGCACAAACAGGAAGTGGAACAGGGCCGTGGCGCCAAATTGCAGGCGAGACAGGCTGACCACGTCATCCGGATTGATCATGCGTCACTCTCTTTTGTTGTATTTGCCTTGCACGTTTCGTGCGTGACAAGTACATCACGGAGCATGACACCTATAACAGATGCAGTTATATTGAATTACACCTATAACAGTTGATCCAGATCATGTCCCTTTACCAGCAGTTGGCCGACCGCCTGCAAAGCCAGATTGACGATGGCATCTGGCAACCGGGGGAGCGCATCCCCTCCATTCGCCAGAGCTGCAAGACCCACGGGCTCAGCCCCATGACGGTGTTGCAGGCCTATCAACTGCTCGAAAGTCAGGGGCGGATCCTCGCCCGCCCCCAGTCCGGCTACTACGTCAAAGCCGCCTCACCACAGGTCGTGCAGCACACCCCGAGCCAGACCCACTACAGCGGCTCGGTGGATATCAACGATCTGGTGTTCGAGGTGTTGCAGGCGAGCAAATCGCGGGATCTGGTGCCCCTTGGCATGTCGGTAGCAGACCCGACCCTGTTCCCCCATCCCCAGCTCGGGCGGGCACTGGCCAGCTGCATGCGCAAGCTCGATCCCTTCAGCACGGTGGCCGACCTGCCCCCCGGCAACGAAGCGCTGCGCCGCGCCATCGCCCAGCGCTACGCCAGTGACGGGGTGGCGGTCAATCCGCAGGAGATCATCATCACCACAGGCGCCATGGAGGCGCTCTCCCTCAGCCTGCAGGTGCTGACCGAGCCCGGTGACTGGGTGGTGGTGGAGTCCCCCACCTTCTATGGCGCCCTGCAGGCCATCGAGCGGCTGAAACTCAAGGCGGTGGAGATCCCGGTCATTCCGGGGGTAGGCATCGACCTCGACCTGCTGGCCGACGCCCTCACCCGCATTCCGGTCAAGGCGTGCTGGCTGATGGGCAATGTGCAGCACCCGCTGGGCCACACCATGCCGGATAGTCACAAAGCGCGGCTGATGGAACTGCTCAACAGCCATGGGGTGCCGCTGGTGGAGGATGACGTCTATGCGGAGGTCTACTTTGGCCGCGAGCGCCCCAAGCCGATCCGCCACTGGGATCAGCGCGGTGACAGCCTGCTCTGCAGCTCCTTTTCCAAATGCCTGGCGCCGGGTTTTCGGGTCGGCTGGGTGGTGGCGGGACCCCATGCCGAGCGGGTGCAGCGGCTGCAACTGATGTCCACCCTCTCCACCAATGTGCCGAGCCAGCTGGCGCTGGCCGAGATGCTGCGCCAGGGCGGGGTCGATGCCCACTTTCGCCGTCTGCGCCACACCCTGGCCCAGCGCCAGCAGCAGATGCGAGCGACCCTGCAGCGCTTGCTTCCGGACGAGGTGCGGATCTCCTCCCCCGATGGCGGCTACTTTCTCTGGTTGGAGTTTCCGCCCCGCCTCGACAGCCGCGCCCTGCACGCCAAGGCTCTGGGCAGCGGTTTTTCAGTGGCCCCCGGCGCGCTCTTTTCCAGTCAGGGGCAACACAACCACTGCCTGCGCCTCAACAGCTCCCATCCCTGGAGCGAACAGCTGGAGCAGGCCCTCACCCGACTGGCCGCGCTGATTGCCGCGCAGCTCGGTGAAAAGTAACGTGGCAAAGAGCAGCTGACGAAACGAACAAAGGCCCGTAACGGGCCTTTGTGGTTGGGGAGTGACGCGCCTTGGCTCGCCATCAAAAACTGATCATCTGGCCATGATCTGCGACTGCACCTTGAAGCCCAGCGCCTCGTAGAGGGCTTGGGCGCGCTCGTTGAAGGCCATCACCTCCAGCCGGATTTGCTGAGCATCACGGGCCTTGGCCCACTCATCACAATGGGCGATCAGCGCCTTGCCAATCCCGCGAGAGCGGTGCTGCTCATCCACCACCACCGAGCCGATCCGGCAGAGAGGCAGCTTGCTGAGAAAAGGCACGCTCTCATTGATGTCGATCCGCGCAGTCAAAAAGCCCACCACCCTGCCATCCTGCTCGGCAACGCAGAACAGACGCCCTTCCGCGCCGATGGCGCTCAGCAAAAATGCCCGCTCCTCTGGTGAAGGGGGGCAGAACACTTCGGGATAGTGCTGATGGTGGATCTCTCCTATCTGCCGGTTCAGCTCGACAATGGCGTCGATATCCAGTTCGCTTGCCTTGCGTATCTCCAACGGTTGCTCCTTGCAAAAAAGGTGATGGTCCTGCGCCATCTTAGGGGCTGTGCCCCGCAATCCAAATAGGCTCATCCGCATCTTTTGACGAGCCTCAGAAACAACAACGCCCCTTGAGCGGGGCGTTATCGGCAATCCATGGCGGTGAGGAGTATCAGGCGGGGGCGTTAAGCTGGGCCACCTGCCGCTCAATGCTCCCTTTGAGGTTGTCATCGAGCTTGAGGGCGCGCGCCAGCTCGTCGAGATAACCGCGCTCCATAAAGTGATTCACTTCGATGGCAAGCAGGGAGGCGAGATAGACCTCGGTGGCCAGCTCCATATCGGTCACTTCCCGCGCCAGCGCGTGGGGATCGAGGGGACGGGCCAGCTCGGCGTCAATCCAGCGGGCGACATCGCTCTGACCCTGTTCGGTCAGGTACTCCTGAATTTTCTGGCGCTCGGCGCCATCGATATGGCCATCGGCCCGGGCTGCTGCCACCATGGCGCGCACCAAAAGCGCCGCACGGGCATCCAGCGCATTGCCTTCCAGCCCGCTGATGGGATGGGTAGGCTGGGCCGGTGCCGCCTGCTGGGCCTGCCAATCCTGATAGAGCTTGTAGGCCAGCCCGCCAAGGGCTGCGGCGCCGCCCACGGCAGCGGCCTTGCCACCATATTTGCGCACTTTTTTATTGCCCAGCAGCAGACCGAGCGCACCGCCGGCCAGCGCCCCCTGCATCTGCCCCTTGCGCTTGTCTCCGCCTTCGTTGAGCCAGCCTTTGCCAGCCCCCAGCAACTGTTCCAGCATCTGTTTCATGGTGTCACTCCTGCGGCTATGTTCCCGTCGATAGAGCCAGATAGTGACCCCGCCCCCCTGAATCGGGGATGAACCCTTGACCGGGCAGGCCGATGGGGCAAAGCTCAGGGAAACCCTTCAGGCAATAAGGATGTAACTGTGCCAAATCGCGAACTGACCCTGCAATTTCTGGCCGAACCCTCCGACGTCAATTTCGGCGGCAAGGTCCACGGCGGCATGGTGATGAAGTGGATCGATCAGGCGGGCTATGCCTGCGCCGCTGGCTGGTGCGGCGGCTATGCGGTGACCGTCTATGTGGGGGGGATCCGCTTTTTGCGCCCCATCCAGATTGGCCAGCTGGTAGAGGTGCACGCCCAGGTGATCCACACCGGCACCACCAGCATGCATCTGGCGGTGGATGTCTACAGCCGCCACCCCACCGACACCGAGCGCCACAAGACTACCCACTGCATCATCATCTTTGTGGCGATGGATGAGCAGGGCAAACCGACCCCGGTGCCCCAGTGGCAGCCGGTGAGCGAGAGCGATCTGCAGTTGCAGCAGTACGCCAAAAAGCTCATCGCCCTGCGCGAGGAGATCGACAAGGAGATGCGCCAGCACCTCTGACCCTGGTGATTCCCCTGCCCGACAGAGCGGGCGCTTTCGGCCAACGGCGGCGCCCCTGTATAATCCCCCCTCTTCCCGCAACCGGAACCCTGCCCATGTCACTGGAAACTGCCCCGCCCGAGGTGAAACTCGCGGTGGATCTGATTGAACTGCTGGAAACCAATGAGCTTGCCCCCGAACTGGTGCTGGCGGCGCTGGCCATTGTGAAACAGGATTACGAGCGCAAGCTGGCGGAGGGGAAGGATCACTGATCCCTCCCCGTACTTTTTTCGCCTTATCTTTCCGACTTCAGTTTTTCCCCACATAGCCATTCACTGCGGCCCCATCACCTCGTCACAGAGGGCGATCAGGGCCGAACTCAAGCGGGTGAGCGGCTCGCTCCCCTCCTTTGCCGCATGGAGGGCCAGCTCCACCGGCGCCACCTTGGGCCACTGGGTCAGGGCCAGCTGATCGGCGGGCATCAGCCGTTTGGGTAGCAAGCTCACCCCGATCCCCGCGCTCACCGCCCCCTGCAAACTGGCAAGGCTGGCGCTGACATAGGCGATACGCCAACGCCGACCGAGGCCATCAAGCGCCTCGGTCATCTGCCGCCGATAGAGCCCTTCGCTCGGGAACACCACCAGCGGCAGCGGCTCCCGTTCCCGTGCGGGCCAGTCGCGGCTATCGACCCACACCAGCGGCTCGCGCCAGCTGGCGAGCGGCGAGCCCTGTCCGCGCACCTGCTTGACCAGCGCCAGATCCAGCTCCCCCGCTGCGAAGCGCTGCCAGATGTGGTGGCTCAGGCCGCTCTCCACCTCCAGCCGCACCTCGGGGTAGTCGCGGGCAAAGGCGGCCAGTACCGGAGTGATGGCACCGGCGGCGAAATCCTCCGGCACTCCGAGGCTGAGCGATATGCTCCCCTCGCTCACCTGCTCCTCGGCCTGCGCCAGCAGCGCCAGAATGCGGCGGGCCAGCCCCAGCAATTTTTCCCCCTCCGCCGTTGCCACCACCTGTCGGCCAGCGCGATCGAGCAGCGGGCAGCCAAGCTGCTGCTCAAGGCGGCGGATCTGCTGGCTGATGGTGGATTGGGTCAGATGGACCCGTTCACCGGCGCGGGTAAAGCTGCCGGTGTCGATAATGGCGACAAAACTGCGCAGTAACAGGGGATCCAGCATGGGTTTCTCCATTTATAAAACCACTGAAACTCATTTTATCATTTAATTTCCAAATGGTTTATTTCGCCGCTAGGCTGGCATTTGTTCTGTCAAATCAGGGTTTTTCATCATGTCTGCGCCCCTTGTTGCCTCTGCCAACGCCCGCCCGATCCCCTCATCTACCACCCTCCCGACTCATCAACGCTGGCTGGAGCAGGCGGTGCAACTGGCCAGAGCAAATCACCGGCAGGGTGGCCGCCCCTTCGCCGCCCTGCTGGTACGCGATGAGCAACTGGTGGTGAGCGCGGTCAACGGCATCCATCTGGATGGGGATCCGACCCGTCACGCCGAGCTGGAGGTGCTGCGCAAGGCAAGCCAGAGCGGGCCGCTCGCGGGCAGCATCGTCTATGCCAGCGGTCACCCCTGCCCCATGTGCCTCGGCGCGCTGGTGATGAACGGTATCGCCGCCGTCTACTACGCCTTTGATAACGCCGATGCGGCCCCGTTCGGCTTTGACAGCACCGCCGCCTATCAAACGCTGGGGCTGCCGCTGACACCGCCACCTCTGCCACTGGTCAAGCTGGCCGTGACCATGACGGCGGCGAAGCTCTACGGCACCCAGTTACAACAAGCCACACAAGCAGCACCAGATCATGAGTAAAGGGACTCTCGAACGCCCGGCAGAGGCGCGCCGCCAGCAGTTTGCCCTGCTGGTGCTGGTGATCCTGACTGGCCTTAACCTGCGCCCCTTTCTTACCGCCATCGGCCCGTTGAGCGGCGAGATTGGCCGCGCCCTGTCGCTCGGGATGGACACCCTCGCCTGGCTCACCCTGCTGCCGCTCTGGCTCATCGGGATTGGCGTGCTGTTTACCCCCAGCCTGCGTCGGCGCGCCAGTGCGCGCCAACTGCTGGGGCTGGCCCTGTTGCTGCTCGGTATTGGCAGCGCCATGCGCTTCGATGCCCAAAGCGGCGCCTTGCTGATCGCCAGCGCGGCGCTTTGTGGATTGGGGTCGGCACTGGTGCAGGGAGTGCTGCCCGCCCTTATCAAGCAGACCTTCGCCCACAAGGTGCCGCTGGTGATGGGGATCTTCTCCGCCTGCATGATGGGGGGCGGGGCGCTGGGGGCCAGCCTTACCCCAAGGCTGGCGGCCAGCCTCGACTGGTCGCGGGCACTGGCGCTCTGGAGCCTGCCGGTGCTGCTGGCCCTCGTCTGGCTGGTGTGGCAAGTACGTCTGCCACGGGCCGCCGCGGTCGCCATTCCCGATGGCGAGCAACGGCTAATCACCCTGCCCCGCAGCTGGTTGCTGATCGTCTGCTTTGGCATCATCAACAGCGGTTACGGCATCGTGGTGGCCTGGCTGGCCCCCGCCTATATGGCGAATGGGTGGAACGCCGCACAGGCTGGCGAGCTGGTCGCCTGGCTGGCACTGGCGCAGACTGCCAGCGGCCTTGGCTTGCCGCTACTGGCGGCGCGCAGTCTGGATCGGCGGCCATGGATGGGGCTGGCGATTGCCATGCAGCTGGCGGGGTTTGGCGGCCTCTGGCTGGCGCCAGCCAGTGCCCCCATTCTCTGGTGCATGCTGTGCGGCGCCGGTCTTGGCGGCAGTTTTTCGCTCATCATGGTGATTGCGCTCGATCACCTGCCCGACCCGCGCCGCGCCGGCACCCTGAGCGCCCTGATGCAGGGCTTCGGCTTTATGCTGGCGGCCACCGGCCCCTGGGTGGCGGCGCGCCTCTATCACCTGTTTGGCGACTTCGCCGCCGCCTGGCAGTGGCAACTGGGAGGCTTGCTGCTGATGAGCCTGCTGGTACTGCGTCTCGACCCGCGCCACTACCACCGCGTCATGCGGTTACCGACCGCCAGCGAGCCGACCATCTCGGCGCCCCTCCCGGCCAGTTCTGCGACACAAAGCAACACACCGGCCTGAGGCCGGTGTGTTGGAGATAACCGTATTGGAGATGACTGGCGGCTGACGCCACTCAGAGGGGCAACTCAGCGCCCCTTCTTCTGCCGTCCGGTGTTAGCGGTGCGCGGCTTGCCTGCCGCCGGTTTGCCACCCTTGCCGGGGGCCCCTTTGCCAGCACAGCCCTTGTTGGCCGCACCTTTGCCCGCGCCACCCTTGCCCACCGGCAGCTTCTTCTCGAAGGCTTCCGGGCCCGGCACATTGGGGCGACCACCAATCTCGTGATCGTCATCGCGGCGCGGCTTCTTGCCCTGCCCCGGTTTGGCGCTTTGCGCCGCAGGAGCCTTGGCCGCCTTGGGCTTGTCGCCTTTGGCCGGTTTCACCTCGGAGGAGGAGTCCTCAATCAGCTTGAACAGATCGATCAGCTCGTCGTCGGTGAGATCGCGCCACTCGCCCACCGGCAGCCCCTTGAGGCTGACGTTCATGATGCGGATGCGCTCCAGCTTGGTCACTTCAAAACCGAAGTGCTCGCACATGCGGCGGATCTGGCGGTTAAGCCCCTGCACCAGGGTGATGCGAAAGACAAACGGCGCCTCTTTCTTCACCTTGCACTTCTTGGTTACAGTACCGAGGATCGGCACCCCGGCCGCCATGCCGCGCACAAACTCGTCGGTCACCGGCTTGTCGACGGTCACCAGATACTCTTTCTCGTGATCGTTGCCCGCCCGCAGGATCTTGTTGACCAGATCGCCGTGGTTGGTGAGAAAAATCAGCCCCTGCGAATCCTTGTCGAGACGCCCGATGGGGAAGACCCGGGTGCTGTGGTTGACGAAATCGACGATGTTGTCCTTCTCGCCCGCCTCCGTGGTACTGACGATGCCCACCGGCTTGTTGAGGGCGATCAGCACCAGACTGTCCGCCTCGCGCGGCTCGATCACCTGACCGTTCACCTTGACCAGATCGCCAACCTGCACCTGATCGCCAATCCCTGCGCGCTTGCCGTTGATAAAGACGTGGCCCTGCTCGATAAAGCGGTCGGCCTCGCGGCGCGAGCAGATGCCGCTCTCGCTGATGTATTTGTTCAGGCGCATGGATTCGTTAGCCAGCATGGATCACCTGCCACAGGATCTGGGCCGCGCCCGGTTGTGCCATCGCCTGTTCCGGCTGCGCCGGGGAGGCTGTCTGCTGCATCAGCCAATTCACTACGTCAAAGTTCTGCATACCATTCCATCTTCAAAAAAGGCCAATGCCAGCTTATCCATCAAAAAACGCCGCTACAGTAGCATAATTGCCCCCTTTCAGGGGCAGATAGTTGCAAGGTCGCAGCGCCCAAGCGGGCATCCGTGGATAAGGTCACGCCGCCAGATGGCCCGCGATGCAACCGTTGAACAACCAGCCTGATGTCAACGGCGGGATCCGGCGCCCACAGCCAGCGCGGCAGAATGCCATCAACTATACATATCACCTTGTTTCCATTAGGCTTTAAGCCGATTGGCTGCACCCAATGTGCTGCGCCAAACTCGCCCGCCCAGAGGCGGCTCCACCTATCGCCAAGGATTGCACCATGCTGGCTCACACTCGTCGCCTTGTTCGCCGTGCTCTGCTGACCCTGTTGCTGCTGTTGCTGACCGCATGGGCGGTGATCGCCTACTTCGCCTGGCAGGCAGCGCCGCTGCAGCTGTGGCACACAGTGGTGCCCCCCGAACTCAGCGCCGATGAGCTCGACAGCAGCGACTGGCAAGCCTATCTGGCCCGCGAAGCAGAGCTGTTCGAGCTGGTGGCCACCGAGGTGGTCGCCAAAACGCCGCCCGAGCAGCAACTGGCCAGCAATCGCTACTATCAGGACGCCCCCATCAATCCCGCCCGCTTTCAGCAGAACTGGAACCGCTCCTACCTGCTGCGCCCCGAGGGTGAAGTCAAAGGGGTCGCGGTGCTGCTGCACGGCCTGACCGACTCCCCCTACAGCCTGCGCCATCTGGCCAGACGTTATCAGGAGCAGGGCTTTATCGCGCTGGGGCTGAGGATCCCCGGCCACGGCACCGTGCCCGCTGGCCTCGTGGATGTGGATTGGGAGACCTGGCTGGCCGCCACCCGACTGGCGGTGCGGGAGGCCAGATTGCTGGCACCGGGCAAGCGGCCGCTGCATCTGGTAGGCTTTTCCAACGGCGGCGCACTGGCGGTGAAATATGCGCTCGATGCACTGGCCGACTCAAGCGGCACGCTGGCAAAACCGGATCGGCTGGTGCTGATCTCCCCGATGATCGGGGTGACCCGCTTTGCCCGCTTCGCCGGGCTCAAGGCCGTGCCTGCCCTGCTGCCCGCTTTTGCCAACGCCGCCTGGCTCGACACCATGCCGGAGTTCAACCCGTTCAAGTACAACTCGTTTCCGGTCAACGGCGCGCGCCAGTCCTACCGCCTGACCCACGCCATCCAGCAGCAGGTGCGCCAGCTGGCCGCCAGTGGCGAGCTGGCGGCATTTCCCCCCGCCCTCACCTTCCAGTCGGTGATGGACTACACCGTCAGCACCCGCTCCATCATTGCCGATCTCTACCACTACCTGCCGGCCAACGGCAGCGAACTGGTGCTGTTTGATATCAACCGCAGTACCCTGTTTGGCCCGCTGATGAGCTCGGCCTCCGAGCTGGCGCTGCACCGCTTGCTGCCAAACGCCCCCGGGCACTATCGCCTCACCGTGGTGGGCAATGTCGACCCCGCCTCTCCCGCGACGCAGGCCAGAACGCTGGCCAGCGCAGACCAGCCTGAGCAAATCCGCCCGCTGGGTATCGATTATCCCAAGGAGATCTACTCCCTCTCCCACGTGGCGCTCCCCTTCCCGATGGACGACCCCCTCTATGGCATGGCGGCACGCCCGGAGCAGCGGGAGCAATATGGCATCAATCTCGGCGGTCTGGCCCTGCGTGGCGAGCGCGGAGTGCTGATCGTCAACCCCGGCGCCCTCACCCGCACCTCCTCCAACCCCTTCTATCCCTATCTGCAGCAGAGGGTAATGGAGACCCTCACCGCCCCTCCCGTCGCCCGGCCTGCCGCCGTAACCCCTGCCAGCAGCGGTCAACCTGATGCGGCCTATCAGGCAGAGCTGGAGCAGTTTTTACAGGAGAGCGATGAGAGCAGCGCGCCTTTCTAGGGCATTTCTGGAGTATCGGCAAAGAGCCACTGGCGCTGGGTCGATGGCGATACGAGAAAGGGGCCGTCAATTGACGGCCCCTTTCTGTTGATGATGGCGATGGGAGTGATGGCTTGGTGGGCTCAGGGATAGATGCTCACTTCTATCAGGTTCTGGTCTGGATCGAGGAAATAGAGTGACTCTGATAGGTGTTGCACCGTCAGGCGCCGCGCCAACCCTGTCAGGGTAGATGCTCACTTCTATCAGATTCTGGTCAGGGTCGAGGAAGTAGATGGATTCTATCGGCCCGCAGGCACCGCTTTTGTTCACCGGCCCCTCGACAATCTCCACCCCGTGGCAGGCAAGCTGGGCCATCACCTGCTCCAGCGGCCAGCGGGTGATAAGGCAGACATCCCCCGACCCCACCTGCGCCCGATTGCGCGGCTCCTGCCCCAGCAGCTGCAGATTGATCTTCTGGTTGCCAAACCCCACCGCCCGGCGCCCCGCACCGAAGGTAATGGCCTCCATATTGAGCACCGAACTGTAAAACGCCACGGCCCGTTCGATATCACTGACCGTCAATACCAGATGGTCGATATGGCTGATCATGGTTACCTCCTGGTGGTGATCTGGCTGATGTGACCGACATATGCCCGCAAACATCCGACTGTTGTCACCACAGCGAGCTACCCCATCATACCCGGCAAGGGAGAGCTCATGTGTGCCGTGGCGCGCAAAGCGAGCGCAAATGATCTGGTCAAATAAATTCGCGTTACTGCACCGCTGCGCACGCTTTGTCACGCTGGGCCAGCAGGGCTTCATCGTCACTGTCCATCGCAGCCAGAATCGCCTGATTGCAGGCCCGCTCTGCCAGCTTGGCCGGACTCTGTTTGGCATCCCCAATCTCGGCACTCCTGATTTCGGCGATAAGGGGCCGATAACTGACGGCCGCCGAGCAGTACATGGTGCGAAATTTGGGCAGTTGCCAGCTGCTGTCATCCTGCCGGGTCAAGTCATCGCACAGCTTGTGAAACAGGGCAGACGCCTTGACCGTGCACTGGCTAAAACGCCGAACATCCTGCTCGTAGGGACGACAAACGCTCGGCTGCTGGATCTGCCACAGCTGAAAAGAGAACGGGACCGACTCCCCCTCATACTGCACCACCAGCGTCTTGGCCTCGGTGCCATAGATATCCGCAACCTGCTGCTGTACCAGATTGAGATAAGCCGAAAAAAGATAGGAAACCGGATCCATCATCACCTCCCTGTGGTTGTCACTGTCGGGCTGTATCACGAAAACCGGAGCGATTTTCAAACGAGTAACAGACGACAACAGCTTACTGATTTGGCAACAAAAAATAATCACTTTTCACAAGCGGTGGAAGCTGGGCCGAGAGTACTATCCGGTCAGCTATATGGACGGGAATGATCCATGGCGATCTGCAGTTCACGGCCACCGGCAATCTCGCCATGACTGATGCCGCTGGTCAGCCACCAGCTGATAACCAGGAGCAGTCGCTCCGGATCATGGCGCAGACGCCCTTTCAGGGCACACTCCCAGATGATCAGACGGCGGATACCCAAATTGTCCAGCTCGGCCAGATGGCGGGCATCACGCGCACGATTGCTGGCGATCTTGGCTTGCCAGAAGTCGGTTCTGCTCGATGGCAGCCTGAAGAGATGACAATCATGACCATGCCAGAAGCAGCCATTCACCTCGATCACCGCACGGTAGCGCGCCAGCCAGAGATCCGGCGTGCCCGGCAAGGCGGTATTATGCAAGCGATAGCGAAACCCGGCATGATGCAACATGGCGCGCACCCGCTTCTCGGGACGGGTATCCCGGTTACGAATACCGGCCATCATCTCGCTGCGCTTTTGGGGCTTCACGATATCTGTCACAATGTCGCCTCGCTTGTTTGCATACAAAAAATGCTGTATAAAAACACAGTAAACAGACAAGTTCCCCCAAAGTGTTGGTCCCTATCTACTGAAATGCTAAAGTGACGACCATTTTGAGCAGAAACAGACCTTACGAGAAACTTTAATGTCCAAATCTGTCAGCATTGGGTTAGATATCATGCATTCAGTCACATCCATTTGGAACATTAATCTTCTGAATGGTCATTTCTGTCCCCAACAATACACTAATCAGAATCTGGTAATTGCATAAATGAAAACAGAACACAGCAACTTCATTCAGTCAGCTTATGATTTGCTGGAGCCTTTGGCTACCGAACATACTCCGGAAGGTACATCCAACTCTGCGGTAGTCGACCAGTGGTTGCATGCAATTGCACTTGATGGTGATTTTTTCGCAAAAAAAGATTTAACTTCATCCAGCGAACTCAAGAAAAATGTCATTTCTTTGCTTTCGGAAAATGGTCTTTTTTCAAACAGGGAACATTTCCACAACAAAATTTATGCTGAATATGCCCTGAAACCTGACATCGATAACCAATTCAAGTTTATCGATCTTTTCGCCGGTATAGGCGGTATGAGGCTTGGCTTCCAGCAAAATGGTGGGGCGTGTGTATTCTCCTCCGAGTTTGATGCCAAAGCACAAGAAACATACAAAATGAACCACGGGGAGATGCCTTTTGGTGATATAACCAAAATCAACCCAGCCGATATTCCGGCTCACGATATACTGCTCGCAGGCTTTCCGTGTCAGCCTTTCTCGCATGCTGGGCTGAAGCTCGGTATCGACGATACCAGAGGGACACTTTTCCATAACATTGCAAATATTCTTGAGGCAAAAAAACCTCGGTTTGCACTACTGGAGAACGTCAAAGGACTGATTAGCCATGACAAGGGCTACACACTGCAGGTGGTACTCAGAACGCTCACAAAAATCGGATATTCCTGCAATATCAGCAAGGACACCATCTTTAACGGTTCTGCAAAAGAAATTCAGAATCAAGCCAAGAAAATGGTTCTTCGTTCAATAGATTTTGGCATCCCCCAGAACAGACAGCGTATCTATATCGTTCTCTGGCGAGATGGTGAGCAAGAGAGTTTTGAATATCCACTTCCGACTGCAGAGAGCACTGCTGTTGGTAGCATTCTGGATAAAAATCCGGATCCAAAACTAACTATTTCCGATCGACTCTGGGAAGGGCATCAGCGACGTAAAATAGAGAATAAAGAAAATGGAAAGGGTTTTGGCTTTGGACTTGTAAATGACTCTTCTCCATATACCAATACAATCTCTGCTCGCTACTACAAGGATGGTAGTGAAATATTAATCGAGCAGACCGGTAAAAACCCGCGTAAGCTCAGCCCCATGGAAGCCGCTCGGTTGCAAGGGTTTCCCGAAGATTTTCAACCAAATAAGTCTAATACCCAAGCATATAAACAATTTGGTAATAGTGTTTCAGTTCCTGTCATCAGAGCAATCGCAGGGAAAATAGTATCAAAACTGTAAAGGAATCCAATAGAGATGCTATATCAACAACTTGGTGAATATCTAGATTCTTTGAATATATCCTCAACTTCGTTTATGGCCAGCACTGGAGACAGTGCTGGATATCTTAGGTTGAAAAATAGTGGCAAACGGGGTGAAATTAAAGAGTTTGCACTATCTTTTGATTCTATAATCTCTGGTTTAGAAGATATTAAGGATAATCTACCGCATTTTCAGACTCTACAGAGATATAATGAAACAGAGTGGCGAGATGCAAGCCTGTACTTCAAGGATGTTTCACTAAAATCTTTAATAACAGTACAAACAAAGCCTGTTTTTTGTACTTTATCAAAAGTCATATGCTGGGCGAATAACATTAATTACAATAACGACAACTATATATCTATAACAAATGAGTCGTTAGTCACAACTATAGAAAAACTAACCAAATTAACTCACAAAAAAAACATAAACAAGAAATCAACGACAGCTAGAAAAACAATATCACATAATCCAGACCTCTCACCACTATATAAACCTTTTTTACTCTTCGCCGGTATTTCTGGTACAGGAAAAACTCGTTTTATACGAGAGCAAATTGAACATTACTCTAGTTTAAAAAACTATTGCCTAGTCCCCGTACGACCAGACTGGCACGAACCATCCGATTTGCTTGGCTATACTTCAAGGCTTGGAGGTAAAGCGGAGTATATTCCAACTCCAGTATTGATATTTATCGTTAAAGCTTGGTGCCATATTATCGAGACTATTCACCAGAACGAAATAGATGGTGAAGTAAATCTTGACTGGGAAGGGAAAAATCTTGAGCAAATAGCTCCATTTTGGCTCTGCCTAGATGAGATGAACCTAGCTCCAGTTGAGCAATATTTCGCCGACTATCTTTCGGTGCTGGAGACTCGCCACTGGTATACCCCATCAGAACTGGCTGAATATAACAAACATGAAGGCGCTGACTACGAATACGTGTACGAATGCGATCCCCTGCTTAAGCCTGATGTACTAGCACTGCTAGACGATACTGCACGTAACAAACTGGCAAAACAGCTGGGTCTGGATTTGAGTGATGGCTTGCAAAAAGAAATCTGGAACTACTTCTGCCAGCACGGTATCGCTATCCCCTTCAACCTGATGGTGGCCGGTACCGTCAATATGGACGAGACCACCCACGGCTTTTCCCGCAAGGTGATCGACAGAGCCCTCACCTTCGACTTTAACGAGTTCTTCCCCAACGATTTCGATGCCTACTTTGCACCGGCATTGCAGCCAAAACTGCTGGGTTATCCGACCTGGTCAGAGGGGCGCGCCATTACTGAAGTCTCCACTCTGGAACAATACAGTAAAGAGAGCGTCGCCTTCCTGAAGGCAGTCAACGAGGTGCTGCAACAGAGCCCGTTCGAACTGGCCTATCGCGCCCTGAACGAGCTGATGCTAGCCCTGCTGGCCCATCACCCTGCCAATACCGCAGAACTGGTCGCCATCTGGGATGACTTTATGATGTGCAAGGTATTGCCGCGCATTGAGGGGGATAGCGACAAGTTGCGCAGCCATCTGACGGCTGATGGCGACCTGCTGACAGACCTGGAAAAGGTGCTGGCAGAACAATTTGGTAGTCACTGGGATAACACACGCCCTGACCTGTTTAACCGCAAGGTGGCTGCCGCCGGTGAAGATTCCGCCCCCGCAGAACCGCCGTACGTCCCCTGCCGCAGCAAGAAGAAACTGGCCTGGATGAAAGAGCGGCTGACACGGCAGTGCTTTACCAGCTTCTGGCCGTAAGGGGGTTTTGATGGAGTGCCTGTTTACCCTGCAGAGCCGTGACTGGATTTTGCGGATCTATGCCAATGAGAAGACGGTCGGGGATCGTTATCGGCAGTTACAAGCTACCCGCGTCCATCATCAACAGGTGATCGGCAACGCGGGCCTGCCAGCGAGCCCGGGCAGATACGAACCGCCAGTTGTGCGCTTCTCGCAGCCCCTTTCCATCACTCTGGCTGAAGCTGATGGTTGCCCGCTGGAGCTGCCTGATGATCAGGCGCTCTCCACTCTGGTACTGCCAACCCCCCTGTTGTTTGAGAACTGCTTTTACGAATTCGAATGGGAGTTTCTTCACGGCGTTAGCGAGGGAAGTGATGCGCCGCGGCTGGAGCATCATCTGCAGCGGATCTGCGAGTCGTTTCGCTTCAAAAGCAGGCATGGATCGCAGGAGCTGCTGGGGGGATTCAATACCGGCAACGATGTAGGCACACTTGCACTCCCCTTCTCTTATCAGCCGAAATCGGCTGCAGGAAAAGCTGCTCGCATTCAGCTGACGCTCTGGTTCGAGGTCTATCCGGTCAAGCTGGATATCCGCCGGGATGTGCCGCTGATCCATCGGGTGCTTGATGAGCAGTACCCCTACTGGCGTTTTACCCTGAACAGCGCAACCAGTCAGCAAGGGGGCCGCAGCCAGCGCAAGGCCGAACCGTTCCCCCTGCTCTGGCTTGCCCATTTCGAAGCCCTGCACAAGGACCTTGAGCGGGGGATCCGCCAGATCATCAATGCGCCCCACAGCAGGCTGCAAAGCAAGACCGAATATCTGCTGGCCGCCAGAATGAAGCGCCCGCCACGCCCGAAGCAGGCCGAACAGATCCGCCAGGATCTGGATAACGGTATCGAGCGCAGATACCGGGTGGAACGTAAACAACTGACCACGAATACCCCGGAAAACCGCTTTATCAAGTTTGTGCTGGAGCGCACCGGAAGGATGCTGCAACAGCTGACACAACAGGGCGATCGCACCCTGCTGTCCAGAGCCTTTTTTGACCGCCTCAAGGCATGGAGCAAACCGCTGGATCAGGCGCTGGCTCACCCCCTGATGCAGGAGATAGGCCCAGCGGCAGTGTTACAACGCGAGTCTCTGGTACTGCAGCAAAAGAGCGGCTATAGCGCGGTTTACCGGGTCTGGCAGCAACTGCGCCTCTATCTCGATGCGTTAGGAAATGATGCCGTGGCCGGCGTGCGCAGCATGGATCAGCTCTACGAGCTCTGGTGCGTGATCGAGGTGCGCCGGATTATCCTGACGCTGGGATTTACCGAGGTGAAAACACCTGCATTTAACTTCACCCGCGATGGCTGGGATACCCGGCTGGCCGAGGGGATGAAGTACTGCTGGGAGTACCTTCGTACAGCAGACGGTGTAAAGCTCAAGCTGGCCCATGAACCGAGATTTCACAAGACCAACAAGCCGGTTCACTCCCTGCTGGTTCCCCAGAAGCCGGACATTCTGATCGAAGCCACCACTGGCAGTGGCGACACTTTTATTTGGCTGTTTGATGCCAAGTACCGGGTCGATAATGGCACTCAAGATGATCCGAGAGACAGGGTGCCCGATGATGCCATCAACCAGATGCACCGTTATCGCGATGCCCTGCTCTATCAGCAACAGGATGACCCGATACCAAGCCGCCCCACCTTTGGCGCTTTTGCGCTCTATCCGGGCTTTATGAGCCAGCAACCCGGAACGAAAAATCCCTATCAGGAGGAGATCGACAGGATTGGTATCGGTGCCTTTGCCCTGTTGCCAGCAGAGGATCACAGCGGCTCTTGCTGGCTGCAAACCTTCCTTGAGCAAAAGCTGGGTAAATCGGGGGAAGAGTTCCGCTATCCAGCCATCCGCTCGGGCCACTTCTATCTGGAAGAGCCCAGCCGGATTGCCACCCTGGGGATGCAGCAGGTCCGCCACCATGATCTCACCCTGATCATTCCGACCGCACTGGAAAACAGCCGCCCGACGAGTTACTTCGATGCATTTCGTGATGGCTCTGCCCGCTGGTATCACACCCCTGCCGAAACCATTGCCACTCGTTATGATGATCAGCTGATGAACGAGATCAGCTATCTGGCCGTAGCGACCCTTGCGGCCGATGGCCTGACGCGTGAGGTAACCCGGGTCTGGCCTGTGCTGACATGCCGGAAGCTGCGAAGGGAACAACTGACCGAAGAGCAGACAGGTACACCGCTGGCCGGGGGGAATGTGAATCCTTACTGGTTGCTGGAGCTGGGGCCCTCTATTTCATTGCTCCACCCTCTGACACAGCTGAATGCGGCAAGTTTCAGAGCGGCAATGAGACTGACCAGACTGGCAGAATTGCAAGGTGAATTGACCGGGTTTGCGGCACTGCCGGATTATTACGGGGAATTATTGCGCACGCATCCAGCCTGAACACCTGACTGCTATCCCGGCTTTGCCAGCCAAGTGCTGGCAAAGCCGCCAAACAACCGTCCGCAATCTTGCCCAAAACCCCGGCTAAATTATCCAGTTGCATAATAACCATGCGGCCTTGCGGTTGTTTAACTGGCCCTAACGTCAGATAATACCGCCCGCCTTCAAACCCCGATAACCCGACTTTCAGTGACGGTAATTGATGACTGAGTACCTGCTTTTATTGATCGGCACCGTGCTGGTTAACAACTTCGTGCTGGTGAAATTCCTCGGCCTCTGCCCCTTTATGGGGGTCTCGGGCAAGCTGGAAACCGCCATCGGCATGGGGCTGGCGACCACCTTCGTGATGACCCTCGCCAGTGCCAGCTCCTATCTGGTGGAGCACTATATCCTGCTGCCGCTGGATATCGCCTATCTGCGCACTCTCGCCTTTATTCTGGTGATCGCCGTGGTGGTGCAGTTTACCGAGATGGTGGTGCGCAAAAGCAGCCCGACCCTCTATCGCCTGCTGGGGATCTTCCTGCCGCTCATCACCACCAACTGCGCGGTGCTCGGGGTGGCGCTGCTCAGCATCAATGAGCGACACGACTTTATCCAGAGCGTGATCTACGGCTTTGGCGCCGCCACCGGCTTCTCGCTGGTGTTGATCCTGTTTGCCGCCATGCGCGAGCGTCTGGTCGCCGCCGATGTGCCCGCGCCGTTTCGCGGGGTGTCGATTGCCATGATCACCGCCGGTCTGATGTCGCTGGCCTTTATGGGCTTTACCGGCCTTATCAAGATATAACCATGATCCATATTCTCTTTGCCATTCTGGTGCTCACCCTGCTGGCGCTGGCGTTCGGGATTATCCTGGGCTTTGCCGCCGTCAAGTTTCATGTGGAAGCAGACCCCATCGTCGATCAGCTCGATGCCCTGCTGCCCCAGACCCAGTGTGGCCAGTGCGGCTATCCCGGCTGCAAACCCTACGCCGAGGCGCTCGCCAACGGCGATCAGATCAACAAGTGCGTACCCGGTGGCGAGGCCACCATGCGCAAGATCGCCGATCTGATGGGGGTAGAGCCCCAGCCGCTTGGGGGCAGTGACGAGGCCGCCGTGCCGGTCAAGAAGGTCGCCTTTATCCACGAAGATCAGTGCATCGGCTGCACCAAGTGCATTCAGGCCTGCCCGGTGGATGCCATCGTCGGCGCCACCAAGGCGATGCATACCGTGATTGCCAACGAGTGCACCGGTTGCGATCTCTGTGTCGATCCCTGCCCGACCGACTGCATCGAGATGATCCCGGTGCCCACCACGGTCGATAACTGGAAGTGGGATCTCAATAACGTGCATGTTCCGGGCAAGATTCCGGTCAAGATAGTGGAATAAACAGCGGAGCAACCATGCATTCCTTACTCGAACGTATCAAAGCCGGCACGCTCTGGGACTTTCACGGTGGCATTCATCCCGCCGACAACAAGCTGCAATCAAGCCAGAGCCCGGTGGTAGACGCCGGTCTGCCGCCGCGCCTCATCATTCCGCTGCGCCAGCACGCAGGCCCCGCCGGCGATCTGCTGGTGCAGGTGGGCGACAAGGTCAAGAAGGGTCAGCCGCTGACCCGTTATGCCAAGGGGCGGGTCGTCCCTGTCCATGCCTCCACCTCCGGCACCATCACCGAGATTGGCAACCACACGATTGCCCACCCCTCCGGACTCGGCGATCTCTGTGTCATTCTCACCCCCGATGGGGAGGATGAGTGGGGCGAGCGCAATGGCAAAGCCGATTACTGGAATCTGGAGCGGGGCGAGCTGCTCGAGCGCATCCAGCAGGCGGGGGTAGCGGGCCTTGGCGGCGCCGTGTTCCCGACCCACAGCAAGCTCGATGGCCGCGGCCAGCTCACCGAGATCCTGATCGTCAACGGGCTGGAGTGCGAACCCTATATCACCACCGACGATCGGTTGATGCAGCAGTACGCCGACGAGATCATGGATGGCATCCGGGTGCTCAAGCACCTGCTCAAACCGAAACTCACCCTGATCGGGGTAGAAGACAACAAGCCCGAGGCGATCACCGAGCTGACCCGCCACGCCACCGATGAAGATGTGCTGGTCAAGACGGTGCCGACCAAGTACCCCTCGGGCGGTGCCAAGCAGACCATCGAGCTGCTGACCGGCCGTCAGGTGCCCAAAGGCGGCCGCGCGGTCGATATCGGCATCATGGTGCTCAACGTCGCCACCGTGTTTGCCATCAAGCGCGCCATTATCGACGGCGAGCCGCTGATCGAGCGGATCGTCACCCTCACCGGGGACAGCTTCAAGAAGCCCGGCAACGCCTGGGTGCGCCTGGGTACGCCGGTACGCTGGCTGTTGCAGCGTTTCGAGCTGCAACCGGAAGCGGAGCAGCGGGTGATCATGGGGGGCCCTATGATGGGCTTTACCCTGCCCCACGCCATGGTGCCTGTGGTCAAGGCCACCAACTGCCTGCTGGCGCCGACGCAGGCCGAACTGCCCGCCCCCGGCCCGGAGCAGCCCTGCATCCGTTGCAGCGCCTGCGCCGATGCCTGCCCGGCCACCCTGCTGCCGCAAGAGCTCTACTGGTACAGCCGGGCCAAGGAGTATGACAAGGCCGAGAAGCTCAACCTGATGGACTGCATCGAGTGCGGCGCCTGCGCCTGGGTCTGCCCGAGCGAGATCCCGCTGGTGCAGTACTACAAGATCGCCAAAGACGACATTCGCGAAGCCCGCGCCGAGGCCGAAAAAGCCGAGCGCGCCAAGCAGCGTTTCGAGGCCAAGCAGGCCCGTTTCGAGCGGGAGAAAGCGGCCCGCGAAGCGCGCCATGCCGAAGCTGCTGCCCAGCGCCGTCAGACCATGACGGCCGCAGGCGGGGAAGATCCGGTGGCAGCGGCGCTGGCCCGCATCAAGGCCAAGCAGGATGCCCCCATCACAGCCATTACCGCCACCGCCGAGGGCTTGCCTGACAACAGCGCAGTGATCGCCGCCCGCGAAGCCCGCAAACGGGAAGCGGAGGCGCGCCGCGCCGCCAAACTGGCGGAAAGCGCAAACAGCGAAACAGCCGCTGTGCCGCAATCCGCCGAGGCGGCTGACCCCGCCAGCGATCCCAAGAAAGCAGCCATCGCCGCCGCACTGGCCCGCGCCAAGGCCAAGAAAGCCGCTCAGGCTGGCGATGCTCCTGCTACAGATAGCGCGGCCGAGAGCCAGCCTGCAGCAGACGCCGATCCGAAAAAAGCGGCGATTGCCGCCGCCATTGCCCGTGCCAAGGCCAAAAAGGCTGAAGCAAATGGCGAACCGGTAAGCGCAGATCACAGCGCGGCAGCCGACGCAGGCACGCAAGGCGATGCGCCATCTGCTGCCAGCGAAGCGGTCGATCCCAAGAAAGCTGCAATTGCCGCCGCCATCGCCCGGGCTAAGGCCAAAAAGGCGGCCCAGCAGGGCGGCAGCGCTGAGGGCTCTCTGACTGCAAACGCAGGCACCAGCGAATCCGCTGCAACCCAAAGCGATGCACCATCTGTGGCCAGCGAAGCAGTTGATCCCAAGAAAGCCGCTATCGCCGCTGCCATTGCCCGCGCCAAGGCCAAAAAGCTGGCCCAGCAGGGCGAAAGTGCCGGTGCTGAGGATGCGCAGAGTGAGCCAGCTGCCAGCGCACAGACCCGCGACATGACGGTAGCCAAGAGCGAAGTAACCACCAGCCAAAGCGATACGGCTGCAAGCGAAGCGGTCGATCCCAAGAAAGCCGCTATCGCCGCAGCCATCGCCCGGGCCAAGGCCAAAAAGCTGGCGCAGCAGAGCGCAAGTACCAGTGCTGAGGTAGAGAGTAGCAGTGCTGAGGTAGGAAGTGCCGGTACTCAGGTAGAGAGTGCCGGAACTGAGGGTGAGCGCGCACCGGCCGAGCCGATGCAAAGCGATGCAGCCAGCAGTGAGCAACCACTTGCCGTCACTGCCGCGCCTGAAGCGAGCGCCCCTGCGGCTGATGCCCCGGTTGATCCGAAAAAAGCGGCCATTGCAGCCGCCGTGGCCCGCGCCAAGGCGAAGAAGCTGGCGGCCGAGGCGGCCAGAGCCGCCGGGACCGCCGCTGAAGATGCCCCGTCAGCCGACCGAACAACCACAAGGTAATCGACAGACTCATGTTCAATATTGCGACTGCGCCGTTTGCCCATAACCGCAAACAGACCCGAACCCTGATGCTGCTGGTGATCCTGGCCTGCGTGCCGGGCTTGCTGGCCCAGACCTGGTTCTTCGGCTGGGGCTCCTTTATCCAGATCCTGCTGGCGTTGGTGACCGCGCTGCTGTGCGAGGCGCTGGTGCTCAAGCTCCGTGGCCGCGCCATCCAGCCTGCCCTGATGGATGGCAGTGCGGCGCTCACCGCCGTGCTGATCGGTCTCTCTCTGCCACCGCTGCTGCCGTGGTGGATGCTGGTGGTGGGCACGGCCTTTGCCATTATCGTCGCCAAACACCTTTACGGCGGACTGGGTCAGAACCTGTTCAACCCGGCAATGGTCGCCTATGTGCTGCTGCTGGTCTCCTTCCCGGTGCAGATGACCAGCTGGCTGCCGCCGGAGAGCGTTCGCGCCTACAGCCTCGGCTTTGGTGATGCGGCGTCGGTGATCTTCACCGGCTTTAGCCTCGACGGCTACAGCATGGCCCAGCTCAAGCAGGGGGTGGATGGTCTCACCATGGCGACTCCGCTCGATACCCTGAAAACCGGTCTGACCCAGGGGCTCACCACAGGCGAGATCCTGAGCGGCCCGCTGTTCGAGGGTTGGGGCGGTATCGGCTGGAGCTGGGTCAACCTCGGCTACCTGCTGGGTGGCCTCTTCCTGCTGCAACAGAAGGTGATCAACTGGCGCATTCCCACCGCCATTCTCGGTGCCCTGCTGGTGGCCTCCACCATCGGCTATCTGGTAAGCCCGGATGCGACTGCCACGCCCATGTTCCATCTCTTTAGCGGCGCTACCATGCTGGGGGCCTTCTTTATCGCCACCGATCCGGTCAGTGCCTGCACCACGCCGCGCGGCCGACTGGTCTATGGCGTGCTGATCGGGGTGCTGGTCTACATCATCCGCCGCTTTGGCGGCTATCCCGATGCGTTTGCCTTCGCCGTGCTGCTGGCCAACCTTTGTGTGCCGTTTATTGACAGCCTGACTCGTCCGAAGGTATACGGAGCCCGTCGCCAATGATGTTTCTGCCCTTTTCCCCCATCACAGCTGACGGAGCCCGGACATGTTAAAGAGCATGCGCAAGAACGGCCTTATTCTGGCGATGTTCGCGCTCGGCTGTACCGCGCTGGTGGTACTGACCAACGAGCTGACCAAGGATAAAATCGCCCACCAGCAACAGCTGGAGAAGCAGCAGACCCTCTCGGTATTGCTGCCAGAGGGGAGCTATGACAACGATCTGGTGGCCAGCTGCAAGCAGGTGACCAGCAGGAAGTATCTCGGCAGCGATCAGCCGCAGGCCCTCTATACCGCCAGCAAGCATGGCGTGGTGACCGGCTATGCGCTGGAGGCGATCGCGCCGGATGGCTACAGCGGGGCGATCCGCATCGTGGCGGGCTTTGATGCCAAGGGCACAATCACCGCCGTGCGAGTGCTCGCTCACAACGAGACCCCGGGTCTCGGTGACAAGATCGAGCTGAAGAAATCGGACTGGATCAACAGCTTTGCCGGAAAATTCCTGACCCATGACAACGAGCCCCAGTGGGCGGTGAAGAAGGATGGCGGCGAGTTCGATGCCTTTACCGGCGCCACCATCACCCCGCGAGCCGTGGTCAAGGCGGTGAAGAACCTGCTGAAACTGCAGCAGGAGCAACCCGAACTGCTCAGCAACGCCCCGGCTTGTCCGGCGGCGAACTAACGGAGTCGAGCCATCATGAACCAGATGGAACAGATTGAAACGGGCGCAACCCCGATTGCCGAGCTGGAAAGCCGCAAGGGCGAGCTCAAGGAGCTGATGAGTCAGGGGCTGTGGAAGAACAACCCCTCGCTGGTGCAGGTGCTGGGGCTCTGCCCGACCCTCGCCGTCTCCTCCACCTTTACCAATGCGCTGGGGCTGGGCCTTGCCACCATGGCGGTGCTGGTCTGCTCCAACCTCGCCGTCTCGCTGGTGCGCAACTGGGTGCCGAAGGATATTCGCATCCCGGTCTATGTGATGATCATCGCCTCGCTGGTGACCAGCGTGCAATTGCTGATGAACGCCTACACCTACGGCCTCTATCAGGCGCTCGGCATCTTTATCGCCCTCATCGTCACCAACTGCGTCATCATCGGCCGCGCCGAGGCCTATGCCTCCAAGAACCCGCCGCTGCTGGCGGCCCTCGATGGCCTGATGATGGGCCTTGGCTTTACTCTGGTGCTGCTGGTACTGGGCGGCATGCGCGAGATCATCGGCATGGGCACCCTGTTTGATGGCGCCGAGCTGCTGCTGGGCGAGTGGGCCAAATCCCTGCGCATCGAGCTGTTCCACGCCGATGCCAGCCTGCTGCTGGCAATTTTACCGCCGGGCGGCTTTATCGGGCTGGGACTGCTGATCGCCGCCAAGAACGCCATCAACGACTGGCGGGACCGCAAACAAGCAGCCACAGTGGCCCACTGCAACGTTGCCCCGGCCCGCGTCCGGGCGACCGAGCTATGATCGGACGCAAGCCATGAACAACCAGAAACGCAGAGAGATCCTCGAGCGGCTGCGGGCAAACAACCCCCACCCCACCACAGAGCTCAACTTCAACTCGCCGTTTGAACTCCTGATCGCCGTGCTGCTCTCGGCGCAGGCGACCGATGTCAGCGTCAACAAGGCGACCGACAAGCTCTATCCGGTGGCCAACACCCCGCAAGCGATGCTGGATCTCGGGGTGGACGGGCTCAAGGAGTACATCAAGACCATTGGCCTCTTCAACACCAAGGCCGAGAACGTCATCAAGACCTGCGCCATCTTGCTGGAGCGCCACGGAGGCGAGGTGCCGGAGAACCGCGAAGCGCTGGAAGCCCTGCCGGGCGTCGGTCGCAAGACCGCCAACGTGGTGCTCAACACCGCCTTTGGCTGGCCCACCATCGCCGTCGATACCCATATCTTCCGGGTATCGAACCGCACTGGCTTTGCGGTAGGCAAGAACGTGGATCAGGTGGAGGAGAAGCTGCTCAAAGTGGTACCCGCCGAGTTCAAGCTGGATGTCCATCACTGGCTGATCCTGCACGGGCGTTACACCTGTCTGGCTCGCAAGCCCCGTTGTGGTTCCTGTATCATCGAGGACTTGTGCGAGTACAAAGAGAAGGTCTATCCAGAGAGCTGAATGACTGGGCGCTACAACCGTCCTACCTGTCTCGCTCGCAAACATCCGCTGCAGTGGTTCCTGTATCATCGAGGACCTCTGCGAGTACAAAGAGAAGGTCTATCCAGAAAGCTGATAGCCTCGCAACCGAGATTGAAAGCAGTACACATCACCAACCCGGAGAACTGAGCAATGAGAATTCTGCATACCATGCTGCGTGTCGGCGATCTGCAACGCTCCATCGACTTCTACACCCGTGTCCTTGGCATGAAGCTGCTGCGCAAGAGCGAGAACAGCGAGTACAAGTACACCCTGGCCTTCGTCGGCTACGGTGACGAGAAGGATGAAGCGGTGATCGAGCTGACCTACAACTGGGGGGTGAGCGAGTACGAACTGGGCTCTGCTTACGGCCACATCGCGCTGGAAGCGGACGACATCTATGCCACTTGCGACGCCCTGCGCGCCGCCGGTGCCAAGATCACCCGCGAGCCGGGCCCGGTTAAAGGCGGCACTACCGTGATCGCCTTCGTCGAAGATCCGGACGGTTACAAGATTGAACTGATCGCCAAGAAAGATGCCGGTACTGGCCTCGGTGACAGCTTCTAAGCTGCCCGATTCCGCTGCCGAATGGCAGGATCAAAAAAGAGCGCAGATGCGCTCTTTTTTATGCCTCTTTGCCGGGGACAGCGCTAGATCTCGCCATTGCGCCCCATGCTGATCACCACCCGCCGGTTCTTGGCACGTCCCTGTTCGGTTTCGTTGGAGGCAACGTGCTGCTTCTCACCATGCCCCTCCACCGAGATCTTGCCGGGCTCGATCCCCAAATCGACAAACACCTTCTTGATGGCATCGGCCCGCTTCTCGGAGAGTTTCAGGTTCGGCCAGCGGCCGCCATAGCTATCGCTGTAAGCATCGATCACCACTACGTCGATACTCTTGTCCGCCTTGATAAACTCGCTGATCATCGCCAGCCGCCGCTTGGAGGGGATGGAGAGCTGATCGCTGTTTTTGTCGTAGGTGAGCACGCTAAAGGCGATGTCATTGAAGCTGTAGGGCAAGAGCCCACTCAGACAGTCGATAAAGGCCTGATATTTCACCCGAAAGTTGACAGACGAGAGGGACACCCGCACCGCGCGGTTCTGGCGATACCAGTCCCGATACTGGAAGGTCGGCATCCGCCCCCCCTCCAGCTCGTCGAGCATGGTCCAGGCGGTTTGCCCCTCCACCAGCCCATCGAACTGCTGATAGAAACGCAGTTGACTCACTTCTCGCCCGGCTATTCCCGGGCGCCATACCGGCGGCATGATGCCAAGACTCACCGTCTGGGTCTGGGCCTGCGGCCGCTTGCCCTTGAGCTCAAAGTCGAGGTTGATCTTGCGACCGGCACGGCTGACAAAGGCCCCCGTTCCCCAGTTGGGAATAGGGTGCTCGAGGCGACACTCAATCTGGGTATCGGAGGTCAAACGCCAGACGGATTGATCCAGACCGGCACCAAATTCGGTGACCCCAGCCTGTAACTGCATACTCACGGATATGCTGACCAACCCCAACACCCAAGCGTTCAATTGCTTGTCCTCCACACGATCTCACAAGAGATATCGGCGGCAAGAGGCCAAGCTTTAGCGACAAACTGCAAAGGCGTGCCGTTGGTGTGGCAAAGGCTTGCCCCCAGCGGCAACCGACCGCAAGCAGCGCTCATTCTCCCCCTCTTAGCTCCGTGCCAACCGGCAGGAAGCTCGCTACAGTAAAGCCAGGGCAATCAGACGCCGCTTATCGGGAACCACACTCATGCACCGCTCTTGCTCCTCTTTATTGCAGATGTTGTTGCCAATGCTGCTGGCGCTATCCGGCAGCGCCGTCAAGGCCGCAACACAGGATCAGGAGTGGGCACAGGAGCGCGCAAATGCGGTGCTCTCTCTGATGACCTTCACCGTGGTGCCCGACATCACCGCCAGCAACCTCGATATCGGCAGCGGCACCAATCAATCTGCCGCCCTCAACATGACCCAGATCGGCGGCGGCGCCACCATGAGTGAAGCCGTGCCCATCTATCTGGAAGGGGCGATCGGCTTTAGCCGCTACGATCCCCAGTTTGTGGTGAGCAACGGCACCGAGAGCCGCACCCTCCCGACCAAATGGAACAGCCTGACCGCCTCTGGCGGGATCGGTTGGGATATCGCCCTCCATGAAGACCCGCGCGGTGGCCACTGGGTGCTGCGCCCCATCGCCAACGTCTCGCTCGGTACCATGGCCAGCGATCTGCGGATCGGCAACTGGCTGCTGGAGCGTACCAAGGGCTACTCGCTGGATTTTCTCGATGGTGGGCAGCTCAATATGTACGGACTGGGGGGCTCGCTGATGCTCGACTACGAGCTCTTTTCAAAGGCGCAGGATATCGATGTCGAAGTGCGCTACTCCTACCAGCACCTGCAGAGCTTTGGCGGTACCTCGACCAGCGTCCGTGGTCACGCCGAAGCGGAGAACCTCGGTCTCTATCTGCGCCGCCGGGCCCCGCTATTCCACTGGACCCTGCTTGACAGACCGGTACGCTATGTACTGGAAGGGGCCCATACCGCATATCTGGGGGAGCAGCGGGGGTTGCTTGGATTTGACTCCCTCAACTCTATCGGCGCCGGTCTGGAGCTGGACAGCAGCAAGTACGACATCATAGTCACCCGTACCCGGCTGGTTGCCCGCTATATGTTCAGCCACAACACCAGCGGTTATTCCATCGGGTTGGCCATGAGTTTCTAAGTCGTTATATTTTCCTGCCACGAGTGGGCAATCCTCAGGGAAAGTACAGTAACACTCCGGATAATTATGCCCGTATTGATAGAAAATTTATTGAACCATCCCCGCTCATATTTCTCACCACCCAGCCATATCAGGTAAAAATATCTTCCTGCTGGCAGGCCAAATTTTCCACCCTCACACACAGAATATTGTAGTTTTTATCTGTATATTTACGGTGCGCAATGGCTCAGTGGCCCAGTGATGTCGCCAGCCTGCGCCCGCTTGCAACAGAAAAAATACAAAACGCCCGACATCACAGACCGACGGCCAACTTTATCGATATCCATAAGGAACCAAACCGGAGGTCCCCATCATTTTCACAGTGACTTGAGTCGCTCCTAACTCATTGTTTTAAATGATTTATAGTTTTTCATATTTTATGAATCCAATTAATCCTGTTTTATTTTACTTACATCACCCGACTGCTAAATTTGGCGTCATCCCGGCAGGACGAGGCGCACTGAAACGACTGACTGCGGGCTACCGATAACAGGTGTGCAATGAGCACAGAAATAACGTTCAGGCATAGCAACCGTTATTTTGACGACATCACACTTGCTGATCCTTGTTGATTTGAGGTTATCTGATGAAAAAAACGCTGCTTGCTCTCTCTGTATTGGTCATGACCGGAACCGCATATGCAGGGGTGCCTGATTTATCCGCCAGTTGTCCTGGACATATTAATCTTCGCGTCGAAGATGGCACGGCTTATATCAATAGCCAGCAAGTTCCACTTAAAAAAGTGAATTCAAATTTCTACGAGGCGAGCAAGGGGCGCACCACCCTCTCCATGGTGAAAAATGGCGACTGGGGCATCACCTATTTTGTCAAAAATGGCGACAGCGGCGCCTGCCAGCTCAATGACGATGAGAACGATGACGACGGCGATGATAATGAAATCGCCAGTAGCAGTGCCTACAACGGCAGCACTGCACAAACCAAGGTTGCCGAGAACGCCTGCATGAACGCCGTCGCCAGAAAAGCGGGCGTCAGCCGCAGCAAACTGACCCTCGACTATGTGGCCGACTCCCAGGCGGGGATGATGATTGACATCAAAGGGCCCCATGACCGGCTCTAGCACTGCCTCACCGACGCCCGCGGCCATATTTCTGGCATCAATCAGGACTGATTTCGAGCCACGGCTCAACGGGGCCCACACCGACCGTGGGGCTCCACCCCTTATCCATTGCAATTATTTGATACAGGTAAATGAAGATGAAATCCAAACAGACTCTGCTCAATGTCGCCCTCGGTTGCCTGCTGGCGCTCGGTATCTCCGGCTGTGCCGTGGCCAAAACCCATCACGGCCACAAGACCCATGCCCAAGCGCACGCTCAGGAAGGGGCCGTGCAGTATGGCGACGAGAGCCCGTGGGCTGGCAACTATAAAGCGGTCACTGACGATGGCCGCACCGTGGCCGAAATTCACGTCGATACCACAGGGGAAACCTATATCGATGGCAATCAGGTAAAACCAAGTCACAGCGGCAGCGACTACCTGAAATTCAAGCAGGAGACCATCACTTACACCCTGCGCAAAAGCGGTGCCAGCTGGAAAGACAGCGATGCCGGCACCAGCGGCCGTATCCTGTTCGATTGATAATCCCGACACCGGCCTTGCCAGACACCAAGCCCCGCCAAGGGGCTTTTTTGCACCTGCGATTTACCATCAACCACAGCCCGCCCCGAAAAATCCAGCCTTGTCACAGAGTTAGTGCAATCTGTCACATATTCCTGTTGATGAAATTGTTAGGATGGTTCAGTTCGGCGCCCAATTGTCCGCATGAAACCATGATGTCGATTGCCAGCCGCAGTGGCTGGGTGATCACTGCGCCCGGAATGAAAATGACCTGCCGAACGCCAGCCAAGTATTTGCGCCACCAGTTACACAACAGGGATAGAGATTTTTGCCATGGCCAAGTTTTTGAATACCAGCGCAACCAACTACTTTCTGGAAGAACTTATCAAAGATGCCAAAGATCGTCTGATCCTGATCAGCCCCTTCCTCAAGCTCAACGACAGGATCAAGGAGCTGCTCACCGACAAGAACCGCCTCAAGATCGATGTGCGGATCGTCTATGGCAAAAGCGAGCTGCAACCGGAAGAGATCAGCTGGCTCAAAGAGCTCACCTATATCCGCACCAGCTTTTGCAAAAACCTCCATGCCAAGTGCTATCTCAATGAAGAGATGTGCATTGTCACCAGCCTCAATCTCTACGAGTTCAGTCAGGTCAATAACAACGAGATGGGGGTATTGATCCAACGCTCGGAAGATCATGACCTTTACCGTGATGCCTATGATGAAGCCCAACGGATTATCCGGGTTAGCGAAGAGGTTCGCATCACGTTGGAGCGCGTCGCAAGCAACAGTGACGAGCATGATACCTCGACCGCCAATACAGCTCCGGCACCAGCTTGTCCCAAATGCGGTACCCCTATGGTATTGCGTATCAGCAAGCGGGGGGACACCAAGGGCAATAGCTTCTGGGGCTGTCCCGGCTATCCACAATGCCGCAGCTTGCTCCCTATTGAGAACTAAGCATCGAATTAAAAATCACTTGATCCTGAAAAGATCACTAAATTCATAAATTTAAAATAAGGATGTTGTATGCCAGAGTTAGCTATCTCAGATTTCACTAATATCGCTGTTGCAACGGGCTCACCTAAAAACACAAAACTTAGACAGATCGCTCTTAGAGGTGACTACGCACACTATAAAGATTATTACTTGCAACTTAGAACAGCTATAAAGTCTCTTTTTAGCCAAAAGAGACACGTTTCATACCTGATTGACATATCACGAAGGCAAAAGGACTCTAGTAAAAAAATAAAATTTGAACGTCTCGCTCAAAATTTTATTCAATGGCAGTCAGGTAAGAAAATTGATGTTTATGCATCATTGCGCGAGTCCTTCGTTTTTAATAGTACAACTATTCATTGTAACCCCGAGCTAAGCGCATTAATAAATGGGGTTAGAACTCATGTCAAGCTCCATTTCACCGAGACACAGAGAATGACAAAGGAGCGAGCGGACTACATCTGCTATTTAATGCATGAAGCAATTCAAGAGGTTGGTGCGGAATATATCGTTCTTGATTTACATTCAGGCCAAGAGTTCAGACTTACCTCTAACAGAGACAGAATGGAGGAAAAAGTGTGTCAGGAAATATTATGGATTGAGCAGAACTGGCCTATTTAACTCTTCGAGGATTATTCATGAAATGTGCACTGATCTATGATTTTGATGGAACCTTGGCTGAAGGTGATTGCGCCCAGCATGGGGTTATGCCCGAATTAGAGATAACAGATATTCCTGAATTTTGGGCTAGTGTTAAGCGTAGAGCAAAGGACGATGACGGCGATGAAATTTTAACCTATCTTGGCATGCTGGCAGAAAGGGCTCGCATGCTTAAATCTGATGTCCTTAGTACAGAAAAACTAATGATGCATGGACAATCTATCCCCCTATTCAGTGGCGTCGAGTCATGGTTTGACAGAATTGACAGGTTTGCAGAAAGTATTGACCTAGAATTAGAGCATTACATTATATCAAGCGGTCTTGATGCAATGATCAGAGGTACTTGCATTGGAAATAAATTTCGTGACATTTACGCTTGCAAGTATCACTACTCAGATGATAAGTATTACGCAACATGGCCAGCTCAAGCAATAAACTATACAACAAAGACCCAGTTTCTATTTAGAATAAACAAAGGGATACATAATTCTTGGGATAATGGAGAGGTAAACAAATTTATTGAACTTCAAGATAGAGATATCCCCTTCCAGAGGATGATATATCTTGGTGATGGTGATACAGACATTCCATCCATGAAGATGGTCAGATATCAAGGTGGTAGATCTATAGCAGTCTTTGATAACAAAAAATGGCCTTTGAAATCAACTCAAGACAAAGTTGAAAAACTCATTTCTGAAGAGAGAGCTGATTATGTTGTTCCTGCTCTGTATGATGAAGGTAGTCACCTAGATATTACTGTGAAAGGCTTGTTGAGGCTATTTAAAAGAAAGGGATAACTCTTAAATTATGTATTGATATAAATATGGGCGGCCAATTGGCCGCCCTTGATGTTTCTTAGCGAATCGTCGCCATCTGCCGCACGCAGCGTTGCTCCCTGTCATCTACCCGCTTGGCAAACCAGGCGGTGGTAAGGTTGCGGGTGATTTTCGGGCTCTTTAGCTGAATGCCGGGCAGGATGGCGCGGGGCAGTCGCTTGCCCGCTTGCTTGTCGGCCAGGGTAAAGATGCGATGGTAGAGATCGGTCTCGGCAAATTCGGCGGTATCCCCTTTGCGAAGGCTCTGGTGGATCGCCTGCTTGCTCATATTGACCCGGTTGGCGAGGGTGTAGACGGCAAGCTCGGTATTGCCCGGCAGATCCGAGTCATAGCGGATCAGATCCCCGTCCAGCGCCAGAGTTTTGCCACTCAAACGGCTGACGGCGGCCTGAAAGGCGGCATTGCGACTGGCGTACCAGCCGGCGTTGAAATCGGCAAAGCGGTAGAGGGTATCTGGGTAGTCGGCGGGATAACCGAAGATATGTCTGGTGCCAAACCAGATGCCGCCGCGACGGGTAAAGACTTCGTGGCGGATGGAATCCTTGATTGGATAGGGGTAGCCACGGGCGTTGGCCTCGGCAAAGGCGATGCTCACCTGCATCGGGCCGCCGGTATGCACCGGGTTGAGATTGCCAAACAGGGTCTTGCCCATCGGCAGCATGCTGATCATGTCTTCGAAGATTTCACTCATCTCCCGCTCGGTACGCAACTTGTCGATCCGCTCGGCGTAGCTCTTGCCGGTGGGCGAGTTGATGGAGAGCGCGGCCCGCACCATAAATTCGGGGATCAGCAGCTTGGCTGCCCGTGAATTGATCTCTTTCCAGGCGATCTTGCCAAGGCCTGGCACCACGGGGTCGGCCTGATAAGTGGCTTCCTGCTCCGCCACCGCCAGCACGCTACAGACATTGTGATCATTGACCGTCACCCCCTGGGTGGTGAGCGCAGTCACCACGTCGTTGGCCCACCCCTGTTTGTCAGGCACCTGACGGGGCAAGAAGCGCACGATGCGGCTCTTCATGTCCGCCGGTTTGCGCGGCTGCATGGCAGGCGGCGTTTTGGGGTTGCTCACGCTCGCCTCTTTGGCAGGCGCGGAGGCGGGCTCACTGGCACAACCGGCCAGCAACAAGGCAGAGCAGAAGGCAAGAAGACGACTGGAAGGCAAAGCGGTCATAAGCATGTCCATTTTTTGTAGGCCCGACAGGCAGCGCCGCTGGCACTGCACTGAGAAGCAAAGTGGGGCCATTGTAGAGGATTGCCTGCCGCAGTTGAAACCCGCGCTCGCAGCATCCCCTCCCCTTGCCAGCTTTTGCCACCCCACGCGCCATCCGTTGTCTGCAATGCGGAACTCATGACCTTCTTCAAGGATTCACCCGGCCCGAACCGAACGGCGAGCGACTGATAAAAAGAAACCCCCGCCATCGCTGGCGGGGGTTGGTCGTCTGGCAAGTCGGGCTGATGCCCGCTGCAAACTCTTAGCGGTTTTTCACCTTCTGGTGCAGCTCCTGCACCGAGTTGACATTGGCGGTGGCATCCACGCTGATGGCCATGCAGGTGGCAAACGCCTCATTCATGGTGGTGGTATACGCCACTTTGTTCTGCAAGGCGGCGCGACGCAGCTGCTTGGAGTCCTGGATCGCCACCCGCCCTTCGGCGGTGTTGACGATGTAGGTGTACTCGCCATTCTTGATGCGGTCGAGAATATGCGGGCGACCTTCGTGCACCTTGTTGACCAGGCGCGGGTTGATGCTCGCCTCACCCAGCGCGACGGCTGTGCCGTGAGTGGCATCCAGCTCGTAGCCCAGCTCCAGCAGCTTGGCAGCCAAGTCAACCACCTGCGCCTTGTCGCTGTGACGCACTGACAAGAGTGCACGACCCTCTTTCGGTACGGCGTGGTTGGCACCCAGCTGCGCCTTGGCATAGGCCTCGGCAAAGCTGCTGCCCACCCCCATAACCTCACCTGTGGAGCGCATCTCTGGCCCCAGCAGCGGGTCAACCCCCGGGAACTTGGCAAACGGCAGCACCACCTCTTTCACCGAGTAGTAGGGCGGGATGATCTCTTTGGTGAAGCCCTGTTCTTGCAGCGACTGACCAGCCATCACACGAGCGGCAATCTTGGCCAGCGGGGCGCCGGTCGCCTTGGAGACGAACGGCACGGTACGGGCGGCACGCGGGTTCACCTCGATGAGGTAAATGTCATCACCCTTGACCGCAAACTGCACGTTCATCAGGCCGATAACACCGAGCTCCAGCGCCAGCTTACGCACCTGCTCGCGGATCTCGTCCTGAATCTTCTTGGACAAGGTATAGGGAGGCAGGGAGCAACCGGAGTCACCGGAGTGAATACCGGCCTGCTCGATGTGCTCCATGATGCCGCCGATGACCACGTCGGTGCCGTCGCAGATGGCATCCACGTCCAGCTCGGTCGCATCGTCCAGGAAGCGGTCCAGCAGTACAGGCGATTCGTTGGAGACGCTCACCGCCTCGGCGAAGTAGCGACGCAGATCCTGCTCGTCATAGACGATTTCCATGGCACGGCCACCCAGCACGTAGGAGGGACGAACCACCAGCGGGTAGGTAATGCGCTCGGCCAGCAGCACGGCCTGCTCCAGCGCGGTGACGGTGCCATTTTCCGGCTGCTTGAGGCCGAGGCGCTCGACAGCAGACTGGAAGCGCTCGCGGTCTTCGGCGCGGTCGATGGCATCCGGGCTGGTACCGATAATCGGTACGCCGTTGGCTTCCAGTGCACGGGCCAGTTTCAGCGGGGTCTGGCCACCGTACTGAACGATGACACCCTTGGGTTTTTCGATGCGCACGATTTCCAGCACATCTTCCAGGGTCACCGGCTCGAAGTAGAGGCGATCCGAGGTGTCATAATCGGTCGAGACGGTCTCCGGGTTGCAGTTGACCATGATGGTCTCGTAACCGTCTTCGCGCAGGGCCAGCGCTGCGTGCACGCAGCAGTAGTCGAACTCGATACCCTGACCGATACGGTTCGGGCCGCCACCGATGATCATGATCTTGTCACGGCTGCTCGGGGCCGCTTCGCACTCCTCGTCATAGCTGGAGTACATGTAGGCGGTGTTGGTGGCGAACTCGGCGGCGCAGGTATCGACCCGCTTGTAGACCGGGAAGATGTTGTGGCGGGCGCGCAGTTTGCGCACTTCCCCTTCGGCCACACCGAGGATCTTGGCCAGACGGGCATCGGCAAAGCCTTTGCGCTTGAGGGCGCGCAGGAAGTCGGCATCGAGACCGGCCATGCCGCGCTCTTTCACCTCTTCTTCCAGCTTCACCAGATCTTCAATCTGTACCAGGAACCAGGGGTCAATCTTGGTCAGCTTGAAGATGCCATCCATGGAGAGACCGGCGCGGAATGCATCGGCGATATAGAAGATACGGTCGCTACCTGCATCCTGCAGCTCGTGACGGATGCGGGTCAGGGAGTCCGGGGCATTGAGGTCAACCATGGGGTCGAAGCCGGTTTTTCCGGTTTCGAGGCTGCGCAGCGCCTTGTGCAGGGACTCCTGGAAGTTGCGGCCGATGGCCATCACTTCACCGACCGACTTCATCTGGGTCGTCAGACGGTCGTTGGCACCGGCGAATTTTTCGAAGTTGAAGCGCGGCACCTTGGTGACCACGTAGTCGATGGCCGGCTCGAAGGAGGCCGGAGTACGACCGCCGGTGATATCGTTCATCAGCTCGTCGAGGGTGTAACCGATGGCGAGCTTGGCAGCGATCTTGGCGATGGGGAAACCGGTCGCCTTGGAGGCCAGCGCAGAGGAGCGCGACACCCGCGGGTTCATCTCGATGATGACCATGCGGCCATCTTTCGGGTTGATACCGAACTGGACGTTGGAGCCGCCGGTCTCGACGCCGATCTCGCGCAACACCGCCATGGAGGCGTTGCGCATCAGCTGGTACTCCTTGTCGGTCAGCGTCTGGGCTGGCGCGACCGTGATGGAGTCACCGGTGTGGATACCCATGGGGTCGAAGTTTTCGATGGCGCAGACGATGATGCAGTTGTCGTTGCGATCCCGCACCACCTCCATCTCGTACTCTTTCCAGCCGATCAGCGACTCGTCGATGAGCAGCTCTTTGGTCGGCGACAAGTCCAGACCGCGCTCGCAGATCTCAACGAACTCTTCGGTGTTGTAGGCGATGCCGCCACCCGAGCCGCCCATGGTAAAGGAGGGACGGATGATGCAGGGGAAGCCGACCATCTGCTGCACGCCCCACGCCTCTTCCATGTTGTGGGCGATACCGGCGCGCGGGCACTCCAGGCCAATGCTGCGCATCGCCTTGTCAAAACGGGAGCGGTCTTCGGCCTTATCGATGGCGTCGGCGGTGGCACCGATCATCTCGACACCGAACTCGGCCAGCACGCCATGCTTCTCCAGCGCCAGTGCGCAGTTAAGCGCAGTCTGGCCGCCCATGGTGGGCAGGATGGCGTCCGGGCGCTCTTTCTTGATGATTTCGCGCACCACTTCCCAGGTGATGGGCTCGATGTAGGTGGCGTCAGCCATCTCCGGGTCGGTCATGATGGTGGCCGGGTTGGAGTTGACCAGAATGACGCGGTAGCCCTCCTCGCGCAGGGCTTTGCACGCCTGGGCGCCGGAGTAGTCAAATTCGCAGGCTTGGCCGATGACGATGGGGCCGGCGCCGAGGATCAGGATGCTCTGAAGGTCATTACGTTTTGGCATGAAACTCTTTCCTCTATTTCTTAGGCGCGATACTGCTTAATCAATTCAATAAAGTGGTCAAAGAGACCGGCACAATCGTGCGGGCCCGGGCTCGCTTCAGGGTGTCCCTGGAAGCTGAAGGCCGGACGGTCGGTGCGATGGATACCTTGCAGGGAACCATCGAACAGGGAGACGTGGGTGGCGCGCAGGCAATCCGGCAGGCTGTTCTCGTCTACCGCAAAGCCGTGGTTCTGAGCGGTGATCATGACGGTGTTGTCATCAAGGCTCTTCACCGGATGGTTGGCGCCGTGGTGGCCAAACTTCATCTTGACGGTCTTGGCACCGGAGGCCAGACCCAGCAGCTGGTGACCCAGACAGATGCCGAACACCGGCGTGTTGGTATTAAGGAAAGCCTTGATGGCCTCGATGGCGTAGTCGCACGGCTCGGGGTCGCCGGGGCCGTTGGAGAGGAAGATGCCATCCGGGTTCATCGCCAGTACCTCGGCGGCCGGGGTCTTGGCAGGCACCACAGTCAGGCGGCAGCCACGGTCAACCAGCATCCGCAGGATGTTGCGCTTGACGCCAAAGTCATAGGCCACTACGTGGTATTTCAGCTGGTCGGCATCCGGGGTGACATGCCCCTTGCCAAGCTGCCAGCTCCCTTCGGTCCAGTTGTACGCTTCACCAACCGTCACCTCTTTGGCCAGATCCATCCCCTTCAGACCGGGGAAGGCGCGGGCCTGCTCGAGAGCATAAGCTTCATCGACCTGTTTCCCGGCCAGAATGCAGCCAGCCTGGGCGCCTTTCTCGCGCAGGATGCGGGTCAGTTTGCGGGTGTCGATGTCGGCGATGCCAACGATGTTGTGAGACTTGAGGTATTCGGAGAGGGATTGCTGATTGCGGAAATTGGAGGCAAGTATCGGAAGGTCCCGGATGATCAATCCCTGAGCATGGATCTGACTGGACTCTTCATCTTCGCTGTTGGTGCCGGTGTTGCCTATATGGGGGTAAGTGAGGGTGACTATCTGACGGGAATAAGAGGGATCGGTGAGGATTTCCTGATAGCCCGTCATCGACGTATTGAAAACCACTTCACCAACGGAACATCCCTCGGCGCCTATCGACACGCCTTTGAACACAGTTCCATCTTCCAGCACTAGCAATGCAGTGTGATTCAAGACAACCTCCAGTTATTTAGCTTTAAATTCAGCAATTTACCTGGGTGTTGCGGGCTCGGTTCCGGTCTTGGACAGGACTCGAACCCGGCAGATTTCTGGCAAATTGGGCGCATTCTACTTAAAAAAAGTGGCATTTCAACGTCTTTTCTCGAATGAAATGCATCTAAATTCAATAAAAAAGCAACATTACCCATTATCTATGCACTCAATCGCTTTGCAACCCCCTCCCATGAAAGAAAAGGAAAAACCACCACCAAAAGATGACACCAAGCCAGCAATAGCGACAAAAACAAACAAAAAAAGCAATTAAAACAATGACTTTTATTTTTACACAAAAAACATTAATGACAAATTTAACGCTTTTACGATGACAAGAGTGAACGTGAAAAATGGAAAACGTTTTTCAGTGTTTGAATTTTTAGTCTTTCCGATTCCGTGTAAAAAAATGGCTTAATCCGCCATAAAGATGCTCAAATCTGTTACCTGGTGATGACATTCAGGAAGGAAAAATCTGGCAGACAAAGCAATAGTGTGATTTATAAGGCATTCAGATAAAAATTGCCGATAGAGTGTTTTTTTTACACAAACTCTGGCTGACTGACAGCAAAAACCCCGGCAAGCCGGGGTTTTTCACTGGGTAGCAGTAGTACGAAAGTGCCGCACAGAGGCATCACTTGAGATTGAGCACATCCTGCATGTCATAAAGACCGGCACCCTGCTGACCAAGCCACTTGCCCGCCCGCACAGCACCGTTGGCGAAGGTCAGGCGGCTGGAGGCCTTGTGGCTGATCTCCACCCGCTCGCCGATATCGGCAAACATGACGGTATGCTCCCCCACCAGATCGCCGGCGCGAATGGTGGCAAAGCCGATAGTGTTGCGATCCCGCTCGCCAGTGATCCCCTCGCGACCATAGACGGCGCACTCCTTGAGATCCCGGCCCAGGGTTTTGGCGACCACTTCCCCCATGGAGAGCGCAGTACCGGATGGCGCATCCACCTTGTGGCGATGGTGGCCCTCGATGATCTCGATGTCGGTGTAATCCCCCATCACCTTGGCGGCCTGCTCCAGCAGCTTGAACACCAGGTTGACCCCGACCGAGTAGTTGGAGGCGAACACGATACCAATCTGCTTGCCCGCCTCTTTCAGGGCGGCCTTGCCTGCATCGTCAAAACCGGTGGTGCCGATCACCATCTGCTTGTGGTGGGCCAGCGCAAAGGCCAGATTGGCAAGGGTCACCTCGGGGCGGGTGAAGTCGATGATGAGATCAAACTCATCGCGAACCTTGTCCAGACTGTCACTGATCGCCACACCCAGATGGCCCAGCCCATTGAGCTCACCGGCATCAAGACCGATCACCGCCGAACCCGGCCGCTCCAGCGCGGCACCGACCACTACGCCATCGGTGTTGGTGATGGCCTCCAGCAGCACCTTGCCCATACGACCATTACAGCCCATCACGGCCACACGGATCGGATTGTCCATCTCCACCCTCTCATCTCTTTTAATTATGGAAAGAGACCGTTTTACCAGCCCGCGCCGGGTTTGAAAAGCCATGATGCCACCACTCCTTGCTGCGCTCACCAACGGCAGCGCACACTTGCTGGCCAAGAACTTCCTTTTGGTCACAGGCCGTTTTTCATCGTCTCACTCCATCATTTGGCAGACCGGGTGCCATCTGATAGGTTCGAACGAGTGAAATGCCAGCATAAGCAAAATCAGGGCAACGCCCGTGTCGATATCAAATGAGGTGCAAGGATGAGCGCAGGATTGCTGTTTGCTGTGGGGGTTGATATCACTGACCCTGGTCATGCTGGCCGCGGCTCTGCTGTTTGGCGGGCCGAGTCCGGCACCGGCGATGGCCAGCATCAACGACCCTTTCAAGGGGAGTGGCTGGACCAACATGCCACCTCTCTCAAGATACCCGGCGCGTGACGGCACACAGTTGGCCTATCGGCACTATGGCGCAAAGGAGCACGCAGAGAACAACAAGGTCAAGGGCAGCGTGGTACTGGTTCATGGCTCTTCTGCCAGCAGCCAGAGCATGCACAAGATGGCGAGCGCCTTTTCGCAAGCGGGATACGACGCCTACGCCCTCGATATTCGCGGCCATGGCGCATCGGGCAACAAAGGCACCATTGCCTACATCGGTCAGCTTGAAGACGATCTGGAAGATTTCATCAAGTCGGTGGCCCCCGCCAAGCCTGCAACACTCGTCGGTTTCTCGTCAGGGGGTGGCTTTGTGCTGCGTGTTGCTGGCAGTGCGCGACAAACCCAGTTCGAGAGCTATCTGCTGCTCTCCCCCTATCTCGGCCCCACCGCCGCCAACTACCGGCCCAACAGCGGTGGCTGGGTACGTGTCGGCTTGCCTCGCCTCATCACCCTGAGCATCCTCAACGGTCTCCATATTTCCGCACTCAACCATCTGACCGTGCTGAACTTTGCTCTCAATGATGAGGCGAAATCCCTGCTGACCCCCTCCTACTCCTTCAACCTTGCCTCTAACTTTCAGCCAGAGCGCGACTATCAGCAGAATTTGCGCAATGTGCAACGCCCCTGCGCCGTGATCGCGGGTGCAAATGACGAAGCCTTCCAAACAGATCAACTTGAACCTGAGTTAAGACGTCTCGGCATCTCCTGGCCGGTCACCCTGCTGCCCGGTATTGGCCACATTCCCCTGACGCTGGAACAGGACGCCATCACAACAGCCGTTCAGGCGGTGGAAAAACTGACACAGTAACCACACAGCCCAGGTCTTGTGTCCACGCATTCTGGAAATATCCGCACCATGCTCACGTAGAGATAGAGAGAGGTGCGGCTGACGTTTGGCAGCGGGAGAAATCCCCAAGATGGCATACAGAGACCTTATCGTTTACCTCTTTCCTTATTAAAAGCATGCGATACCCCCAGATACCCGCGGACTGCGCCAGAACAGCAATGAACAATAAACAACACCAACTTCTTTTTCCGAATATTCTTTGGATATCTCAATAACACCAGAATCATCAAACAAAAACACCTATCCATCTGGACGTCTATCTTGACCAAGCGAGGTTGACTCACTACTGTGGGCACCCCAATGCGGCAGGATGCCCGCCCTGTTTTCCCCCTATCCGATACAGGTACAAAGCAGTTTATGACAGGAGGTCATTGTTCAATTTCAGAGGAACACATGATCCAGATCCAACCCAGTGCCAGGGCCTTGTTGCCACTTCTGGTTTTTCTCGCACTCTTTATCGGTACCGGTACCTGGCTGACCCTGCAGGGGGTCGAATTCGCCTTCTATCAGCTGCCCGCTCCGGTTGCTGCCCTGCCTGCGGTGATGCTCGCCCTGCTGCTTGGCAAAGAGAGCTTCAACAGCAATCTGGAGACCTTCTTCAAGGGGGTTGGCCACAGCAATATCATGGCGATGTGCCTTATCTATCTGCTGGCGGGCGCCTTTGCCAGCGTGGCCAAGGCCACCGGCGGCGTTGATGCCACCGTAGCGCTGGGTCTGTCGCTCATCCCCGGCTGGGCGCTACTGCCCGGACTGTTCCTCATCTCTGCCTTTATTGCTACCGCTATGGGCACCTCCATGGGCACCATAGGTGCCGTGGCGCCGGTGGCCCTCGGTGTGGCGCAGGCGGCCGGTATCGATCCGGTGCTGATGGCAGGCACCATTCTCTCCGGCGCCATGTTTGGCGATAACCTCTCCATCATCTCCGACACCACCATAGCAGCAACCCGCAGCCAGGGGTGCGAGATGAAGGACAAGTTCCGCGAGAACTTCAAGATTGCGGCCCCTGCTGCCATCGCGGTGATCCTGCTCTATCTGACCCTGGGGTCAGTGGGTGAATCCCCTGCCAACGGCAGTGCCATCGAGCTGTTCAAGGTGATGCCTTATCTGCTGATCCTGGGGCTGGCGCTCGCCGGAGTGAATGTGTTTGTGGTGCTGGGGATCGGTATTCTGGCCGCCGGTGCGGTGGGCATGATCAACGGCTACGCCATCGGTCAGTTCAGCAAGGATATCTATCAGGGCTTTACCGGCATGCAGGAGATCTTCCTGCTCTCCATGCTGATAGGCGGTCTCGGCGCCCTGATGGAGCGTCAGGGTGGTCTGGCCTGGATCAGCGAGCGCATCAGTGCCCTGATTGCCCGTTTCACTCGCGAGCACAATGGTGAACAGAACGAGAAAGCGGCCGAGCTCGGCATCGCCGGGGTGGTGAGCCTCACCAACCTCTGCACCGCCAACAACACGGTGGCTATTATCGTCGCCAGCAAGGTGGCCCGGGATCTGGCCGAACACCACGGTGTCACCCCACGCCGCGCCGCCTCCATGCTCGATATTTTCTCCTGCGTGGTACAGGGTCTGATCCCCTGGGGCGCACAGGCGCTGCTGCTGGGATCCATCTTCGCTCTGTCGCCGTTGGCGGTGGTGAGCATGAGTTTCTACCCGATGGCACTCGCGGTAGCGGCACTCATTGCAGTGTTTGTGAAGCACCAGATGCGCGGCAAAGCTGACAAGTAACTGACCAGAGGCTGGCGCGCCGACATGCTGTCAACAGGGGCCACACCCTGGCCCTTGTTGACTCACTATCGGATCCGCCAGCATTTATCCTACCTTCCCGGGCATCAGCCGTCCGGGGCGGGGTTTCCCTGTCCCCCTTAACGTCAAGAGTGAATGTGCTAAGGTAGAGCGCGTTCAAGCCATCGATGCGCAGCTATACCAGAGGTTCCCCATGCATGAGTCCCAACCCGAACGTCAATCCCTGCGCCAACTGGTTCGTCAACGCCGCAAAAATCTGAGTCCGGCCGAGCAGCAGGCGGCGGCCCAACAGCTGCTGGCCCAGTTCAAGCAACACCCCGAGATCCTCGCCGCCAAACGCATTGCCCTCTATCTGGCCAATGACGGGGAGATCAATCCCTTGCCCACCATCCATTGGCTGTGGGCCCAGCACAAAGAGGTCTACCTGCCGGTGCTCCACCCCTTTACTCCGGGTCACCTGCTCTTTTTGCGCTATACCGCCACCAGCCCCATGGTGCGCAACCGCTACGGAATCGAAGAGCCGGAGCTGGATATCCTGCAGGTGGTGCCCCACAGCACGCTCGATCTTATCTGCACCCCGCTGGTCGCCTTCGATGCCCAGGGCAATCGTCTTGGCATGGGGGGCGGCTACTACGATCGCACTCTCGCCATCTGGCATGAGCACAAGCTGGGGCCCAAGCCGCTCGGCATTGCCCACGACTGCCAGCAGGTGGATGCGGTCCCGCAAGAGGAGTGGGATGTACCGCTGCCCCAGATCATCACCCCGAGCCACTGCTGGCGCTTTGAATAGGCTGTTTTTGGCAGGCAGCCCCTGCTTTGTGCGCGCAAACGCAGAATAAACAGGCAAACGATTTACAAAGTCCCTCTTTTTGCCCCGGAACGTGAGCAACAAGGTCGCGACGGGGTACCGGGTTGGATATAATGCGCCCGCTTTTTTCTTAAGGAACGATCATGACTCAAGATGAAATGAAGAAGGCGGCCGCTTGGGCTGCGCTCAAGTATGTGGTTCCCGGTACCATCGTCGGGGTAGGCACCGGCTCTACCGTCAACCACTTTATCGACGCGCTGGCGACCATGAAGGACGAGATCAAGGGGGCGGTATCCAGCTCCGTTGCCTCCACCGAGCGCCTCAAGGGCTTCGGCATCACCGTATATGATCTCAACGAGATCGACGCCCTCTCCGTCTATGTGGATGGCGCCGATGAGATCAACGGTACCCGTGACATGATCAAGGGCGGTGGCGCAGCCCTGACCCGCGAGAAGATCGTTGCCGCCGTGGCAGACAAGTTCATCTGCATCATCGACAACACCAAGACCGTCGACGTGCTGGGCCAGTTCCCGCTGCCGGTGGAAGTGATCCCGATGGCCCGCGAATACGTGGCCCGCGAAATCCGCAAACTGGGTGGCAACCCGGTCTGGCGTGAAGGGGTGGTCACCGACAACGGCAACCACATTCTGGATGTAAAAGGGATGGCCATTACCGACGCCAAGGCGCTGGAAGTGCAGCTGAACGCCATCGTTGGTGTGGTCACCAACGGCCTGTTCGCCGCTCGCGGTGCCGATGTGGTCCTTATCGGTACGCCGGACGGCGTGATTACCCAGTAATTCCGATACAGATGACACAATGCTGCGGCATCGTCCCTCGCACGCCAACGCCATTTTGCCAACCCTGACACAGCGATGGCGTTGATTGAGCCCCGGGATGGGATACTAACCCAGACATTGCATTCTGAATAAATGACGGCGCCTGATGGCGCCGTTTTTATTTATCCCTCAACAAGTTGCATACGGATGTTTACAACATTCGTTGATAACTTCAAAGAATTTGACTTTCGTCACAAATATTCCCTCTCCCAAACGTTTTTGCTACTTTACGGTTTTCTTCGCACACCAAATCTGCACTTACGTTTGCACATACAGAGGGATCGTCATGACTGCCAAGTTTTCGTTGGACAAGGATAAAATCAAGGTTCTGCTGCTGGAGGGGGTTCACCCCAACACCGTAGAGACCTTTCGTGCCGCAGGTTACACCAGTGTGGAGTATCTCAAGACCTCGCTCTCCGAAGAGGAGCTGATCGAGCAGATCCGCGACGTCCATTTCATCGGGCTGCGCTCCCGCACCCAGATCACCGAGAAAGTCCTCGACGCCGCCAACAAACTGGTCGCTATCGGCTGCTTCTGCATCGGTACCAACCAGGTAGAGCTGGAAGCGGCCCAGATCCGCGGCATTCCGGTCTTCAACGCCCCCTTCTCCAACACCCGTTCGGTCGCCGAGCTGGTACTGGGCGAGATCCTGCTGCTGCTGCGCGGCATCCCCGAGAAAAACGCCAAGTGCCATCGCGGCGTGTGGGAAAAACTGGCCAATCGCTCGGTGGAAGCCCGCGGCAAGAAGCTCGGCATCATCGGCTACGGCCACATCGGTACCCAGCTTGGCATCATCGCCGAGAGCATCGGCATGAAGGTTTATTACTACGATATCGAGAACAAGCTCTCGCTGGGCAACGCCATTCAGGTGCCGAGCATGGTCGAGCTGCTCAATATGTCTGACGTCATCAGCCTGCACGTGCCGGAGACCGCCTCCACCAAGAACATGATCGGTGCCGAGCAGCTGCGGATGATGAAACCGGGCGCCATCTTCATCAACGCCGCCCGCGGTACCGTGGTGGATATCGATGCGCTGGCTGACGTCATCAAGAGCGGCCATATCGCCGGCGCCGCCATCGACGTCTTCCCAGTCGAGCCCAAGTCCAATGACGAGGAGTTCCAAAGCCCGCTGCGTGGGCTGGAGAACGTGATCCTGACTCCGCACATCGGTGGCACCACCCATGAGGCGCAGGAGAACATCGGGCTGGAAGTGGCCAACAAGCTGGTCAAATACTCCGACAACGGCTCCACCCTCTCTGCCGTCAACTTCCCGGAAGTGTCGCTGCCGGGCCATAAGGGCTCCAGCCGCCTGCTGCACATTCACCGCAACCAGCCGGGCGTGATGAACCAGATCAACCAGATCTTCGCCGAAGAGGGGATCAACATCGCCGGTCAATACCTGCAGACCAGCAGCCATATCGGTTACGTGGTGATCGACGTGGAGACCGAGCACAGCGAGAAGGCGCTCGCCAAGCTCAAGGAGATCAACGGCACCATCCGTGCCCGCATCCTCCACTGATAGCCCCTTATCTGCGCAGCAAAAAGCCCGTCGTGATGACGGGCTTTTGTGTGAAGCAGAACCTCAAAGCAGCGTGATGGCTTACCACCACCCCAACAGGTTGCGGCCCACCAGAGCGCCCCACACCAGGGCATTGAGGGCCAACGCGATAAAGACGGCGGCAGAGCCCAAATCCTTGGCGCGACCGGAGAGCTCATGATGCTCGGAGCCAACCCTGTCTACCACAGCTTCAATGGCAGAGTTGAGGATCTCGACGATCACCACCAGCCAGCTGATGACGATAAGCAGCAGGATCTGGTTGAGAGAATCCCCCAGCCAGAAGGCCAGCGGCATCAGCAACAGGATCAGCATCAGCTCCTGCCGAAACGCCGCCTCGTTAATCCAGGCTGACTTGAGCCCCTTCATGCTGTAACCGGTTGCGTTGATGATGCGGGTGACCCCGGTTGCCCCTGGCTTTGCCACGCTAACTACCTCATTTGGAATCGATTTTGGCCTCACATCCTATCAGAGCCCCCCAAGGTTTCAATCAGGGGACTTTTGCTTTATTTTATCTCTTTGCTTTTTCGCCCCTTGCGGCTGACACCACCCACTCGAGACTTGAGTTGTATGTCCATTCACACAGATGAATTGCGCACCCGTCGCCTGGAGTCACTGATCACTCCGAGCGAGCTTGCACACGCGTTTCCGATCACCGATACCATTGCCCAGAATCTGCTGGATGCCCGTCGCGAAGTGGAAGCCATTCTGGCCGGAGACGATCAGCGCCTGCTGGTCATTGTCGGCCCCTGCTCTATCCATGATCCCGCTGCTGCTCGCGAGTATGCCCAGCGCCTCAACGCCCTGCGCGAGCAGTATAAAGAGAGCCTCTGCATCGTGATGCGCACCTACTTCGAGAAGCCGCGCACCATCGTCGGCTGGAAAGGGCTGATCAACGATCCGCGCCTCGATGGCAGCTTCGACGTCAACGAAGGGCTGAAACTGGCACGCAAGCTGCTGGTCGATATCAATGAGCTCGGCATGCCCACCGCCACCGAATTCCTCGATATGGTGACCGGCCAGTATATTGCCGACCTCATCACCTGGGGCGCTATCGGTGCTCGTACCACCGAATCCCAGGTACACCGCGAGATGGCTTCGGCCCTATCCTGCCCGGTTGGCTTCAAGAACGGCACCGACGGCAATACCCGCATCGCCATCGATGCGGTGCGCGCCGCCCGTCACAGCCACATCTTCTATTCGCCGGACAAAGACGGCAAGATGACCATCTACCGCACCGCCGGTAACCCCTTTGGTCATGTGATCCTGCGTGGTGGCCACCGACCCAACTACGATACCGCCAGCATCGATGAAGCCTGTGAAGCGCTGGCCGATGTGGGCCTGCCGGAGCGTCTGGTGGTCGATTTCAGCCACGGCAACAGCATGAAGGATCACCGCCGTCAGCTGCTGGTCGCGCAAGATATCTGCGATCAGCTGCGACGTGGCCGCACCGGCATCGCCGGCATCATGGCCGAAAGCTTCCTGGTGGAAGGGCGTCAGGATGTGGAGAACGGCTGCGCCGCCACCTTTGGCCAGAGCATCACTGATGCCTGCCTGTCATGGAGCGACACCGAAACCCTGCTGGCGATGCTGGCAGAGGCTGCACTGGTACGCCTTGCCAAGCGGCAAGCCTGAGCCCCGATGACGAATATCGGCTGGCAGATAGTCCCCCTCGACGAGACGCTGCTGGCGCAGTGGGCAACCCTGCGCCAGCAGCTGTGGCCGCACCACGCACTTTCGGCCCACCTGCAGGAAGGGGTTGAGATGTTGGCCAATGCACATCTCAACGCCTTTCTGGCGCTGGATGAACAGAGTCAGGCGGTAGGCTTTGCCGATGCAGCCCTGCGCCACGATTACGTGAATGGCTGCAACAGCAGCCCTGTGATGTATCTGGCAGGGGTCTATGTGCAACCGGCCTCGCGCCAGCGTGGGGTGGCCCAAGCCTTGATCGCTCAGGTGGCGCAGTGGGGCCGCGAGCTGGGTTGCCGGGAACTGGCCTCCGATGCCGCCATCGACAATCTTGACTCGCAGCAGATGCACCAACAACTCGGCTTTGCCGAAACGGAGCGAGTCGTATTCTTCAAAAAGGCCCTCGGCTGACGCCAAGGGCCTTTCTTGTTTCTCACAAACTGGGCATAAACCACACCCGCCCTGCCGCTTCGATGCGGTCGGTGCGGATCTGGAATACCTGCGCCAGCAGCGCCTCATCCACCAGCTCGACACCCCCTTCGCGCACCACCGCGCCCCCTTGCAGGCAGAGAATGCGGTCGGCCCAGTCAATGGCCAGATTGATATCGTGGATGGCGAGCACCACCAGCAAGCCCTGCCCGGCCAAGGTTTTCAGCAACCGCAATAGCGCCAGCTGGTGATGCAGGTCGAGCCCCGCCAGCGGCTCGTCCAGCAGCAGCACCTTGCCGGTCGGATTGAGGCTCGGCCACAGCTGCAACAGGGTACGGGCAATCAGCACCCGCTGCTGCTCGCCCCCCGACAACCGGCTGAAGTCACGAGCCAGCAAAGCCTCCAGCTCCAATGCCTCGCACAATGCATTTATCGCCTCGTTCTGTCTGGCAGGTGCAACCATCTCATCGAGCCCCAGGCTCAACACCTGAAACACCGGAATATGAAACAGCTGGGGCTGACGCTGGGGCAGCATGGCGCGCCGTTGGGCAAGCTCGGGCCAACTCATGTCAGTAAGCACTTCCCCCCCCAGCAGCACTGTGCCATCGGCGGGTAAAATCCCCGCCAGCGCCCCGAGCAGGGTCGACTTACCACTGCCATTGGGGCCAAGCAGCGCCACCAACTGGCCGCCATGCCAGCGGATATCTAGGGGAGAGAGCCGTCCGGCAATGGCGAGTGCGCGCGCCTCCAGCAGCGGCGCAGCAGCACGAGAAGAAACCGGCATGGGATCAGCGGGTGACATCGGCATCTTGCCTCAACAACGGGTAAATAAGGAGACTGCGCGCCCCGACCAAATCATGCAGATATTCATGCAGCACCATCGGCAGTTTGCCTCAATAGCAGGTAGATAAAGAGCGGCGCCCCCACCGAGGCGGTGATGACGCCGATAGGCAACTCCCCCGCGCTCAGGGTGGATCGAGCAACCAGATCGGCCGCCAGCAGCAGGGCCCCGCCGCCAAGCGCCGAGGCAGGCAGCAGAAAGCGCTGATCGCTGCCACCGCAGAGCCGCAGCAGATGGGGCACCACCAACCCGACAAAACCGATAACACCACACAACGACACCGCCACACCGGTCAGCAGACAGACCGCCAGCACCAGCCGCACCCGCATCTTGTCGACATCCATCCCCATCAGGCGGGCCTGGGTCTCCCCCAACAACAACTGTTGCAGCGCCTTGCCCTGCCAGCAGAGCCAGCCCAGGGTGAGCGGCAGCACCAGCCACCACCAGCCGAACTGCTGGCTGCCGTAAGAGAGGCTGCCCATCATCCAGAACATGAATTCACGCAAGGAGCCATCGTCGGCAAAGTACATCAACCAGGTCATGGCGGCATTGGTAAGAATACCGATGGCTACGCCAAACAACAGCAAGCGAGCATGACCGAGACGAGCCCGGCGAGCCAGCCGAATGAGCAGCATGGTCACCAGCAGGGCGCCACCGAAGGCCGCCAGCGACAGCCCCCAGCCGGGCAGATAGAGGCCGAGGGACTTGGCCACAGCCATCGCCACCATGGCAGCCAGTCCTGCTCCGCTCGAGACACCAAGCAGCCCGGGCTCCGCCACCGGATTGTGCAGCATCACCTGCAATACGGCGCCACCACAAGCAAGCGCGGCGCCAGCCAAGAGGGCCAGCAAGGCGCGCGGCAGGCGCAGCTCCAGCAAGATGCGCTGTTCGAGATCGCCAAGGGGCTGCCAGGGCTGCAGCACAAACTCGCCCCAGACGAGGGAGAAGAGAAACAGCAGCAGGGTCAGCAGCGTCAGGCCACAGAGCCAGCGCCGCTGCCAGCGCTGTTGGCGGGCGATAAGGGAGAGGTACAAGGAGGATCCCCGAATAACAAGGCTTCCCCCCAGCCCTGTCGCAGCGCCGGGGGAGAAGCAGGAAAAGGGCATGATAACAGTGGCTTGCCACCCAAGGTCAAGGCTGGTAACGCTTGGCCATCACCCTTATCTCGCCGCTGGCCACCAGATTTTGCAGAGCCACCAGCAAGGGCTGGCGCAGCGACTGGTGAGGTGAGTGCTTGCTCATCCCCAGATAGAGGGTCACCGGCGTGGCGGGGCGATAGTCCGCCTTGCCTATCCGGCTGGCATTTCCCTGACTCAGGGCATAGTCCACCTGACAGTCGGTGCCAATCATCAGCGGCAGGTGGCCGCGCTGCACCATGCGCAGCAGCTGATCTTCGGTGGGTACTCCGTGCTTGTCGAGGCGGCTGTCAGAGTTGAAGGGCTCAAAGTAGGCGGAGTTGAGCACATAGCCGACCTTCACCCCCTGCAGATCGCGGTATTGGTGGATCCGAGCCACATTGACCGGCTGACCATAAAACGCGGGCCAGCACTGATAGTAGGCAGGCTGCAGATAGTCGATGAACTGCGCCCGCTCGGCGGTATAGGCGAGGCCAATCATCAGATCGACCTGGCCGGTCTGCATCTGCTTGAGCGCCCTGCCCCACGGCATCCGCCGTACCTGCAACTCAATGCCGCTCGCCTGTTGCAACCGGCGCAGGATGTCCATGTCGAGCCCCTGCAACCGGCCATCCGCTTGCAGGATGCGAAATGGCGGCCACAGATCGGTGGCCACCGTCAGCATCGGGGTCGCTCGCACCGGCATGGCAAATAACAGTAACAACACAATCCCGCATAACTTGCCCATCCCGTCGCATACCTCGCACGGCTTATCCTGTTGGTTAAAAATACCCTCCCGCACCACGTATGAAAACCCGTGGTTCAGGGATAAAATGCGCCGGATTTTCAAGGAGAACCCTATGAACCCGATTTTCACCAGTATCGGTCTGCTGCTCTGCAGCAACGTCTTTATGACCTTCGCCTGGTACGCTCACCTCAAGAGCATGAACCATAAACCCTGGATCATTGCCGCCCTGGTGAGCTGGGGTATCGCCCTGTTCGAATACCTGCTGCAAGTGCCTGCCAACCGCATCGGCCATACGGTGATGAGCGTGGGCCAACTTAAAATCCTGCAAGAAGTGATCACACTCACCGTATTCGTCCCCTTCTCTATCTTCTATCTCAAGGAAGATCTGAAATGGGACTATCTCTGGGCAGGGCTCTGCATTCTCGGTGCGGTCTTTTTTGTCTTTCGCGAGAAACTGACCGGCGCCTGAGGCTGTACACTCAATATCATCCAGCTCATGGCATCTCATTGATCGACGAGGCAAAAAAATGGAATTGCGAGACATGTTACAGATCCTGGCCAAGCAGGATGGCTCAGACCTCTATCTGTCGACCGGCGCGCCCCCCTGCGCCAAATTTAACGGCGGCCTGCGCCCCCTCAACGAAACGCCGCTGGAACCGGGTGAAGTGGCGCGGATCGCCGCCGAGATCATGGATGGCGAGCAGAAGCAGCAGTTCGAGAAGGATCTGGAGATGAACCTCGCCATCTCCCTGCCCCAGATCGGCCGCTTTCGGGTCAACATCTTCAAGCAGCGCAACGAAGTCTCTCTGGTGGCCCGCAACATCAAGACCGAAATCCCCCGCTTTGAAGATCTCAAACTCCCGCCTGTGCTGCTCGACACCATCATGGAGAAACGTGGCCTGGTGCTGTTTGTCGGCGGTACCGGCTCGGGCAAATCCACTTCGCTGGCGGCGCTTATCGACCATCGCAACCGCAACAGCGGCGGCCACATCATCACCATCGAAGATCCGGTGGAGTTCGTTCATCGCCACCGCAAGAGCATCATCAACCAGCGGGAGGTTGGCGTGGATACCCGCAGCTTCCACGCTGCCCTGAAAAACACCCTGCGTCAGGCGCCGGATGTCATTCTTATCGGCGAGATCCGCGATCGCGAGACCATGGAACATGCGCTGGCCTTCTCCGAAACCGGCCACCTTGCCATCTCCACCCTGCACGCCAACAACGCCAACCAGGCGCTGGATCGCATTATCAACTTCTTCCCCGAGGAGCGCCGCCCCCAGCTGCTCAACGATCTGGGCAACAACCTCAAGGCTTTTGTCTCCCAGCGGCTGGTGAAAACCACCGATGGCGGTCGCCGGGCCGCAGTGGAGATCATGCTCGGCACCCACACCATCCGCGACATGATCAAGCGCGGCGAATTTGGCGGCCTCAAAGAGGTGATGGAAAAGTCCAAAGCCCTCGGCATGGTCACCTTCGACAGTGCCCTGTTTGATCTGGTAGTGGAAGGGGTAATTGAGGAAGAAGAGGCGGTGAAAAACGCCGACTCGGCCAACAACCTGCGCCTCAAGATCAAGCTGTGGAAGGAGAAGGGACAGATTGCCAGCAGCAGCGATGCCACCGGCTGGAGCCTCGAACCCACCAAGGACGAGAAGGGCGATTTTTTCTAACCAGCCCCTCGAGAACCCCGGGCCCGCCCGGGGTTCTCTTTATCCAGCACGGCTGACCCGACTTATCCCTCAGCTCACGCAGCTCACAGCCAGTCAGCACCAACGGCGAACACGCTGGCAATACGCCACATACTCGTCGCCGAAACGGGCGCGCAGCAGCCGCTCCTCCGGCATGATCTGAAAGCGGGTCAGCCAGGCAACCAGCACGATTGGCCCAACCCAGACCCAACTTCCACCGAGATAACAGCCCCAGGCGGCCAGCCAGCAGAGCAAGCCCAGATACATGGGATTGCGACTGACACGATAGACGCCGCAGGTCACCAGACGACTGGTGTGCTGCGGTTTGGTGGGGCTGACCGTGGTCTGATGGTGACGAAACCGTTGCAGGGCACCAAAGCCCATGATGGCCCCCGCCACGACCAGCACAGCCATCAGCGTCATTGCCCAGATGCCGGGCTGACTCTCCCCTCTTAGCCACCACATGACACCAGCACAGAGCAGAAAGATCAGCGGTGGTGGCAAACGTAACTCAAGATTGACCATTTTCTTCCCCTGACGAGTGTCGGCCGAACCCGTGTTGCGGTAGACTCCCAACCAGTCAGCGCCTGTTGAGAGTGACAAAGATCATAATAATAACAACAAGTTGTGGTTAAACCACCACCAATGTGGCCGACCCCGTCCAAACTATCCAACGCGAACAACAAAAAGGAATCACCATGCACAAGAAAACTCTGCTGGCTACCCTGATCTTCGGCCTGCTCGCGGGCCAAGCCGTTGCGGCTCCCTATCTGCCCCTTGCGACGGATCATCGCAACGGCCAGGAGCAAACCGCCAGCAACGCCTGGTTGGAAGTGGATCTGGGCGCCTTTGAACACAATATCCAGACCCTCAAGGATCGTCTCGGTGACAAGGGCCCGCAGATCTGCGCCATCATGAAGGCCGACGCTTACGGTCATGGCATCGACCTGCTGGTCCCCTCCGTGGTCAAGGCCAATATCCCCTGCATCGGCATCGCCAGCAACGAAGAGGCGCGCGTCGCCCGCGAGAAGGGCTTTACCGGCCGTCTGATGCGGGTACGTGCCGCCACTCCGGATGAAGTAGAGCAGGCCCTGCCCTACAAGATGGAGGAGCTGATCGGCAGTCTGGTCAGTGCCCAGGGTATCGCCGATATCGCCCAGCGCCACCACACCACCATTCCGGTGCATATTGCACTCAACTCCGCCGGCATGAGCCGCAACGGCATCGACCTGCGTCTGGCCGATGCCAAGCAGGATGCGCTGGCCATGCTCAAGCTAAAGGGGATCACCCCGGTCGGCATCATGACCCACTTCCCGGTTGAGGAGAAAGAGGACGTCAAGATGGGACTGGCCCAGTTCAAACTGGACTCCCAGTGGCTGCTGGAAGCGGGCAAGCTGGATCGCAGCAAGATCACCATCCACGCCGCCAACTCCTTCGCCACTCTGGCCGTGCCGGACGCCTACTTCGACATGGTGCGCCCGGGTGGCCTGCTCTACGGTGACTCCATCCCCTCCCACACCGAATACAAGCGGGTGATGGCATTCAAGACCCAGGTCGCCTCGGTCAACCACTATGCAGCGGGTAACACCGTCGGTTATGACCGCACCTTTACTCTCAAGCGTGACTCCTGGCTCGCCAACCTGCCGCTGGGCTACTCCGATGGCTATCGCCGCGCCCTCAGCAACAAAGCCTATGTGCTGATCCAGGGTCAGAAGGTACCGGTGGTCGGCAAGACCTCCATGAACACCATCATGGTGGACGTGACCGACCTGAAGGGTGTGAAACCCGGTGACGAGGTGGTGCTGTTTGGCCGTCAGGGTGACGCCGAAGTGAAACAGGCGGATCTGGAGGAGTACAACGGCGCCCTGCTGGCGGACATGTACACCATCTGGGGCTACACCAACCCCAAAAAGATCAAACGCTGATCACGCGATATGAAAAAGGGCTCCCGCGGGAGCCCTTGTTGTTTGGTATTAAATAATGTTGCGTTTAAGCGGCCTTTTTACGGGTCACAAACAGACTCAGCCCCATGGATGCCAGCAGGATCAACGCGACTACGCCCAGTGCTATGCCGGTCGGGATCTTGAAGATATCCAGCAGCAGCATCTTGACCCCGATAAACATCAGGATCAGCGCCAGACCGTATTTGAGCAGGGCGAAGCGATCAGCCACACCGGCCAGCAGGAAGTACATGGCACGCAGACCCATGATGGCGAAGATGTTGGAGGTCAGCACGATGAAGGGATCCGTGGTCACCGCGAAGATGGCCGGGATACTGTCCACCGCGAAGATGAGGTCGCTCACCTCCACCAGCACCAGAATGAGCAGCAGCGGGGTGGCATAGCGCACACCGTCCCGCCAGACGAAGAACTTCTCCCCTTCCAGGGTCTCGGTCACCTTGAAGCGACGGCGCATCCAGCCCAGCAACGGGTTGTTGGCCAAGTCAGGCTCCTTGTCGGCCGCCCACAGCATTTTGGCACCGGTCAGCAGCAGGAAAGCGCCAAACAGATAGAGGATCCAGTGGAACTGCTCGATGAGCCAGCTGCCCGCGAACACCATACCGGCACGCATCACGATCGCACCCAGCACCCCGTAGAGCAGCACCCGGCGCTGCAACTCGGCCGGAATGGCAAAGTAGCCGAACAGCATCAGCCAGACGAAGACGTTGTCTACTGCCAGCGCTTTCTCGATGAGATAGCCGGTAAGGAACTCCAGCCCTTTCTGGTTGGCAATCTCACGGCCCGCGCTGTGATCGAGCCAAAGCCAGATGGCCAGGTTGAAGAGCAGCGCCACGCTGACCCAGATGAGGGACCAGACGCCCGCCTCTTTGAGAGACACCTTGTGTGACTTGCCGCCACCAACAAACCGTATGTCTATCCATAACAGGACCAGCACTATGCTGAAGAAACCGGTCCACATCCACCATTCACCCATGTTCACTTCTCCCAAAAACGACAAAACCCACGACCGAGAGGCGTGGGTTTGCGTTTGGAGCAGATACACCTTGCCTCTCGGCAAGGTCTCACTTACAGCTGATTTGCATCAACTGCCCGGCTGCCGGGTGCACTGCAGGATATGGGTGCACCGTAATGACGACAAACCGGCGAGAAGTTACTCCCCTTGTTGCGCGGATAGTAGCAGCGGTAAAAGATAACGCCAAGAGGCATCTTCACTACCGCCAGAAATAAATCGGGGCCCCATCAAGGAGCCCCGCAAACAGGTTCAACACATCCCCATCAGAGCGGGTCGACCTTGAGGCAGGAGACCGCGTGATCGAAGTTCCCCTCCAGCACAGGACGGGTCTTGGCGCACTCGGGGCCAGCCACCGGGCAGCGGGTGCGGAACACGCAACCGGACGGCGGGTTCATCGGTGAGGGCAAGTCCCCCTCCAGGATCTGGATCACCTTGTTGCGCTCCAGCTCAGGGTCCGGGATCGGCACCGCTGACATCAGCGCCTTGGTGTAGGGGTGCAACGGGTTGGCGAAGATCTCCTTGCGGGTCCCCAACTCGACGGCGTTGCCCAGATACATCACCAGTACCCGGTCGGAGATGTGCTTGACCACCGACAGATCGTGGGCGATGAAGATAAGCGACAGCCCCATCTCCTTTTGCAGGGATTTGAGCAGGTTGACCACCTGCGCCTGAATGGATACGTCAAGCGCCGACACCGGCTCGTCGCAGATGATCATCTTGGGCTCGAGGATCAGCGCCCGGGCAATCCCGATCCGCTGGCACTGGCCGCCAGAAAACTCGTGCGGGTAGCGGTTGACCAGGTTGGGCAAGAGCCCCACCTTGCTCATCATGGCGCGCACCTTCTCCTTCACCTCTTCCCGCGGCAGGTTGGGATAGAAGGTGATGAGCGGCTCGGCAATGATGTCGCCGATGGTCATGCGCGGGTTCAGAGAAGCCAGCGGGTCCTGGAAGATCATCTGGATCTCTTTGCGCTTCTCGCGCAGGGCATTCTGATCGAGCTTGGTGAGATCGTCACCCAGCCACACCACCTTGCCATCGGTGGCCGGTACCAGACCGATGATGGCGCGGGCAAAGGTCGATTTGCCGCAGCCGGACTCCCCCACCACACCGAGGGTTTCACCCTCATAGAGACGCAAGGTCACCCCATCGACCGCCTTGAGGTCGGACGGTTTGGCCCAGGGCCACGCCTTGCCACTCTTGATACTGAAGTGGACCTTGAGGTCAGACACTTCCAACAGCAATTTTTTGTCGGCACCCATTTAGTTGGCCCCCTTGTTCATGGCATCCGAAACCCAGTGACAAGCACGCTCCCGACCGTCGTTGAACGGGGTCAGGATCGGTGACTGCTGGCCGCAAATCTCGCTGACCCGGTGGCAACGCTCCTGGAAGGGGCAACCGGTGGGCAGACGCAGCAAGTTGGGCGGATTGCCCGGGATGGTGGGCAGCACTTCCCCTTCGGTATCGAGGCGGGGAATGGCGCGCAGCAAACCTTCAGTGTAGGGGTGGCTCGGGCGATAGAAGATATCGTCTACCTTGCCGTACTCCATGGTACGACCGGCATACATCACCAGCACCTTGTTGCAGATACCGGCGACCACGCCAAGGTCATGGGTGATCATGATGATGGCGGTGTTGAACTCGCGCTTGAGCTCGTTCATCAGAGTCATGATCTGGGCCTGTACGGTCACGTCGAGTGCGGTAGTCGGTTCGTCGGCGATCAGCAGTTGCGGCCGGCAGAGCAGTGCCATGGCGATCATCACCCGCTGGCGCATGCCGCCGGAAAACTCGTGGGGATACATCCCCATCCGCTTGCGTGCTTCGGGAATTTTGACCGCATCGAGCATCCGTACCGACTCTTCGAACGCTTCCGCCTTGCTGACGCCCTTATGCAACATCAGCACTTCCATCAGCTGATCCTGCACCTTCATGTAGGGGTTGAGCGAGGTCATGGGGTCCTGGAAGATCATGGCGATCTTCTCGGAGCGGATCTTGTTGAGCTTGGACTCCGGCAGGTTGAGGATCTCCTCCCCCTGAAACTTGGCAGAACCGGTAATAATGCCGTTTTTGGCCAGCAGCCCCATGATGGCGAAGGCCGTCTGGGATTTGCCGGAGCCGGACTCGCCGACGATCCCCAGGGTTTCACCCGCAGAGAGAGAAAAGTTGAGGTCGTTGACCGCCACCACATTGCCGTCCGGGGTCTTGAACTCGACCCGCAGATCTTTCACATCCAGTAACTTCATATAAAAACTCCTTATCGATCTTTCGTGATGCTTTCCTGTCGATCCGATGCTCGATTAACGATCTTTCGGATCGAGGGCGTCACGCAGACCATCCCCGAGGAAGTTGAAGCAAAACAGGGTCACCACCATAAAGCAGGCGGGGAACAGCAGTTGCCAGATGGCCACTTCCATCGACTTGGAGCCTTCATCCAGCAGGGCACCCCAGCTGGTCATCGGTTCCTGAACCCCAAGGCCCAGGAAACTCAGGAAGGATTCAAACATGATCATGCCCGGCACCAGCAAGGTGGCGTAGACGGCCACGATACCGAGTACGTTCGGTACGATGTGACGGGTAATGATCTTCCACTTGGAGACGCCACAGACGTGGGCTGCCTCGATAAACTCCTTGCTCTTGAGGCTGAGAGTCTGGCCCCGCACGATCCGCGCCATGTCGAGCCAGCTCACCGCCCCGATGGCGATAAAGATGAGTGCCAGATTGCGGCCAAAGAAGGTGACCAGCATGATGACAAAGAACATGAAGGGGAAGGCGTTGAGGATCTCCAGTACCCGCATCATCAGGCTGTCGACCCGCCCGCCGATAAAACCGGAGGCAGCGCCATACAAAGTACCGATGATGACCGCCACCATAGCGCCCATGATGCCGACCATCAGGGAGATGCGACCGCCCAGTAGGGTGCGCACGAACAGATCGCGCCCCAGGCTGTCGGTACCGAAGTAGTGACCCGCTTCCATATCCGGCGGCGACTGCATGGCGCCCCAGTCCGGATCGTCAAAGGTGTATTGGGACAAATGGGGGCCAAAGATGACCGCCAGACCGATGATAGTCAGAATGATCAGGCTGGTCAGGGCCGCCTTGTTGCGCAGGAAACGGCGACGGGCATCCTTCCACAGGGAGCGCCCCTCCACCACTTCCACTTTTTGCGCGAACGCCTCGACGGCATCGCGTTTTTCAGTTGAAACAACCATGATGAACTCCCGAATTAGTAACGGATCTTGGGATCGATAAAGGCGTAGAGAATATCGACCACAGCGTTAAAGGTGATGGTGAGGGCGCCGACCAGAATGGTCAGACCGAGCACCATGGAGTAATCACGGTTAAGGGCACCGTTGACGAACAGCTGACCGATCCCCGGCAGGCCGAAGATGGTCTCGATCACCACGGAACCTGTGATGATGCCGACAAAGGCCGGGCCCAGATAGGAGACCACTGGCAGCATGGCCGGACGCAGCGCGTGTTTCAGGATGATGTGGCGCAGCGGCAAGCCCTTGGCACGAGCGGTACGGATGAAGTTGGAGTTCATGGTCTCGATCATGCTGCCCCGCATGATCCGCGAGATGGCAGAGATGTAGTACATCATCATGCCGAACACCGGCAGCACCATAAACTGGATGCCACCACCCTGCCATCCACCGGCAGGGAACCAACCCAGATGAATACTGAAGAACAGCACTAGCAAGGGCGCCAGCACAAAGCCCGGGATCACCACCCCGGCCATGGCCGACGACATCAGCAGATAGTCGATGATGGTGTTCTGTTTCAGGGCCGCTATGGTGCCGAAGGTGACCCCCAGCAGCACGGCGAAGAAGAAGGCCGTGGTCCCGATCTTGGCGGAAACAGGCAGCGCCTGACTCACCAGATCATTGACGGTGAAATCCTTGTATTTGAAAGAGGGGCCCAAATCACCCTGCACCAGGTTGCCCAGGTAGGTGAGATATTGCATGCCAATGGGTTTGTCGAGCCCGTATTTGGCCTCGATGTTGGCGATGACTTCGGGGGGCAGTGAACGCTCGCTGGTAAAGGGGTTACCCGGGGCGAAACGCATCATGAAGAAAGAGACGGTGATCAAGACTAGCAGAGTCGGGATCGCTTCCAATAGCCGTTTAAAAATGAATTTCAACATAGACATTTCCTGTCCTGTACTGCTTCCAAATGGTCGCGGTTGTAATAAAGGCCCGCCGTCCGGCGGGCCCTGCTTGTTATGCGACTTGTTGCTTTAAATCAGTGAGCAATGATGTACATATCTTTGCTGTAGAGGTTATCCAGCGGGTTGGCCGGATAGCCGCCTACATAGGGTTTGACCATACGGGCAGTCACGTACTGGTAGATGGGGGCAATCGGCATATCCTTGGCCAGGATCTCTTCCGCCTGGACGTAGAGCTTGTTGCGGGCAGCCACATCGACCTGATCACGGGATGAATCCATCAGCTTGTCGAACTCCGGATTGGAGTACTTGCCGTCGTTGTTACCGTGGGTGGTCTGCATCAGATCCAGCATGGAGGAGGCTTCGTTGTAGTCGGCGATCCAGCCGGCACGACCTACGTCAAACTGACCCTGTTTCTTGGTTTCCAGGTAAGTTTTCCACTCCTGGTTGACCAGGCTCACCTGCACGCCCAGCTTCTTCCACATGGAGGCCACGGCCACAGCCACTTTCTTGTGGTTGTCGTCGGTGTTGTAGAGCAGCTCGAACTTCAGCGGCTTGCTGGCATCGAAACCGGCCTCTTGCAGCAGCGCCTTGGCCTTGGCATCACGCTCGGCCTGGGTCATCTTCGACCACTCGGGCGCTACCGGCTTGAAGCCATCGACGAAGTCCGGCACCAAGGTGTAACCCGGCGTCTGACCCTGGCCCATTACCTTGTCGGCGATCACGTTGCGATCGATGGCATAGGAGAGCGCAGTACGGACACGTACATCGTCAAACGGCTTCTTCTTGACGTTGTACTGGTAGTAGTAAGTACCAACATAACCGGTCACTTTCAGCTCGTCCGGCTTCTCTTTCTTCATCTGCTTGAAGCGCTCGATGGGCATCTGATAGGTGATGTCCACTTCGCCCGCCAGATAGCGGCTCAGGTCGGCGTTGGTAGACTGGATGGGCAGATAGACCACCTTGTTGATAACGGTCTTGCCATCGTTCCAGTAGTGCTTGTTGCGCTCCACTTCGACGCGCTCGTTCACCACCCAGTTCTTCAGGGTATAGGCACCGTTGGATACCATATTTTCCGGCTGGGTCCACTTGTCACCAAACTTCTCGATCACCTTCTTCGGTACCGGATAGGTGGTGGTGTGGGAGAGCATGCTGACGAAGTAAGGGATCGCTTTCTCGAGCTGCACTTCGAAGGTGTAGTCGTCGGTCGCCTTCACGCCCAGCGTATCAGCCGGCTTTTTACCTGCGATGATCTCGGAGGCATTGGCAATGGTCGGGATCTCCAGATACCAGGAGTAAGGAGAGGCGGTTTTCGGATCAACGGCACGCTGGAAAGCAAAAACGAAATCGTGGGCAGTGACCGGGTCACCGTTGGACCACTTGGCATCTTTGCGCAGGTGGAAGACGTAGTGCTTGTTATCCTTGGTTTCCCAGGATTCAGCCACAGCCGGGAGAATTTCGCCTTTCGGGCCGGAAGCAACGAGACCCTCGAACAGGTCGCGCAGGATATTGGATTCGACCGTTCCTTCGGTCTTGTGCGGGTCAAGGGTCGCAGGCTCGGAGCCGTTGCCTTTTACCAGTTGCTGGACTTCAGCCAGCTTGGTTCCCGCCGGAACATCGGCAGCCTGAGCCACATTGACGCCACCAAACAGTGCAGCCATTAGCAATGTGTTAATCATTGTTTTTTTATGAGTCATTTCCCTACTCCAACAAGAACATTCCATGCGTTTTTAAAGTGACGGGGTTAAAACCCGCTCCCAGCATAATTCCCTGCCAATTCCGATAATGCAACAGATATTGTCAGGGTAATCGTCATTTTCTGGTTAAAAAATCAGCTGGCACGCGCTTTTTCAGTATTAAAACACCGACAAAACGCTCATTTTTCACACAAACGCCCGATTCTAGAAAAGACCGGGCAAAAAGCAACCAATAAAAAGCCGGTCACGAGGACCGGCTTTCATAAAGCGGAGCTGGCTCACATCAGGCTGGGGAAAACCCCCTTGATGCCGGCCACCATGATCTCGATACCCAGCGACATCATGATAAGACCCATGATACGGGTCACCACGTTGATACCGGTGTTGCCCATGATCTTGAACAGCAGCGGCGCGGCGCGGAAGATGAGCCAGGAGCAGAAAGAGAAGACCACGACAACAACTGACATGCCGAGCAGCTGCTGCCAGTGGCTCTGGCTGGCATAGACAATCACCGAGGAGATGGCACCGGGGCCCGCCATCAGCGGCAGCGCCAGCGGTACCACGGCGATAGACTCGCGCACAGCCAGTTCGCCCTTTTCCTGTTTGTTGTGCTTCACCTCGCCCAGCTTGCCCTGCAGCATCGACCAGGCAATCAGGGTAATCAGCGACCCACCGGCGATCCGGAACGATGCCAGCGAGATGCCAAACCCATCGAGGATCAGCTGCCCCATATACATGGAGACCAGCAGGATCACCATCACCGCGATATTGGCGGTGGTATTGGTTTTCATCCGCTCGGCCTGGGTATGGTGGCTGGTCAGACTGACAAACACCGGCAACAAACCAAGCGGGTTGATAATTGCGAACAAACCGACAAAAAACTTCAGATACAACGAGACGTCAATTGCTGCCATAGGCGCCTTCCAATAGAGTTTCGGGCCCAGCGGGCCAGTCCATTAATTTCGTGCGTAAATTTACATCATAGCCAGAGCGGGCACCAATCAAATAATCTCACCATTTTGAGGGTTTTTTAGTTAGTTCATCTAATGCATCCGCGCTAATTGGCATAAATCGATGCCAAAAGCCCTTTCTACCGCCCGACACGCGTCAGAAAAGTGAGCGCAAGCCTGCTTAATCATGACCAGAGAGTCCGACGATGACTGACCGAATGACCTGGCGACTCGAGAGGATCCAGGCTTTGCCTTCCCATTATTTCAGGCCAGACATCACGTCATTGACTCGGCAAAAGAGCCACAATGCAAAAACCGGGAAAGCGGGCTGAAATGGCCCCCTCGGGGAATAAAGCAGATTAGTCATGGATTAAAACAACAATCATTTTTGCAACAAACGCTGGAATAAAGTGCGTTTGTCGGTGATTTTGAAACCAATTCACTCATATTTGCTAACCTACACCGCCAAAATAGCTCTGTAATACTATGGCCGAATGCAATTAACCACTTGATAAATGTGGTTTATTACCCTGCTTTAACAAGTCTCTCACCTTTCCCTTTGATGCACATTCCGATAACATCAGTCAAACAAGGATTGTGAAATAAAATTTCTTTTGTTCTTTTGTTACACATGATCCAGATCAAGTTTTTCTGAGTCAGCCCCGCTCTATAATCGACTCAGAAAGCGATTTAGTAAGGCATGTGAAAAAGCTGTTGCAACGATACCGTCTTGACAGGGCGACTATAATTGCCGGGCATTGCCAACGTCTTACTAAACAGTTTTCAAATAATCAGGAGATAAACATGGCAGTAACCAATTTGGCTGAACTGGATGCACTGGTCGCCCGCGTTAAGGAAGCCCAGCGTGAATTCGCCAGCTTCTCTCAAGAGCAGGTAGACAAGATCTTCCGTGCCGCCGCCCTGGCCGCCAACAACGCCCGTATCCCCCTGGCCCAGATGGCCGTGGAAGAATCCGGTATGGGTATCATCGAAGACAAGGTTATCAAGAACCACTTCGCCTCCGAATACATCTACAACAAGTACAAAGACGAGAAAACCTGCGGCATTCTGAGCGAAGATGATCAGATGGGTACCATTACCATCGCCGAGCCGGTAGGTATCATCTGTGGTATCGTTCCGACCACCAACCCGACCTCCACTGCGATCTTCAAATCCATGATCGCGCTCAAGACCCGCAACGCCATCATCTTCTCCCCGCACCCCCGCGCCAAGAACTCCACCAATACTGCTGCCAAGCTGGTACTGGATGCGGCTGTTGCCGCTGGTGCACCGAAAGACATCATCGGCTGGATCGACCAACCGTCTGTTGAGCTCTCCAACGCCCTGATGAAGCACGAAGACATCAACCTGATCCTGGCTACCGGTGGCCCGGGCATGGTGAAAGCAGCCTACTCCTCCGGTAAGCCTGCAATCGGTGTGGGTGCCGGTAACGTACCTATCGTTATCGACGAAACCGCCGACGTGAAGCGTGCCGTTGCCTCCATCCTGATGTCCAAGACTTTCGATAATGGCGTGGTCTGCGCTTCCGAGCAGGCAGTCATCGTTGTTGATGCCATCTACGACCAGGTTAAAGAGCGCTTTGCATCCCACAAGGGCCACGTGCTCTCCAAAGAAGATGCTGACAAGGTACGTAAAGTCATCCTGATCAACGGTGCCCTGAACGCCAACATCGTTGGCCAGCCAGCCACCAAGATTGCCGAGATGGCAGGCGTGACTGTACCGGCTGATACCAAGATCCTGATCGGTGAAGGCGTCAAGCTGTGTGCAGAAGATGAGTTTGCTCACGAGAAATTGTCCCCGCTGCTCGGTATGTTCCGTGCAAGCAGCTTCGAAAACGCCGTTGATATGGCCTGTGACATGGTCAACATCGGTGGTATCGGCCACACCTCAGGTCTGTACACCGACCAGGACCGCAACGCTGACCGCATCAAGTACTTCGGCGACAAGATGAAGACCGCGCGTATCCTGATCAACACTCCGTCTACCCAAGGCGGTATCGGTGACCTGTACAACTTCGCAATGGCACCGTCCCTGACCCTGGGTTGCGGCTCCTGGAGCGGTAACTCCATCTCCGAAAACGTGGGTCCGAAGCACCTGATCAACAAGAAGACAGTCGCAAAACGGGCAGAAAACATGCTGTGGCACAAACTTCCGAAATCCATCTACTTCCGTCGTGGTTCCCTGCCGATCGCTCTGAGCGACCTGGAAGGTAAAAAGCGTGCCATGGTCGTGACCGACCGCTTCCTGTTCAACAACGGCTACGCCGATGAACTGGTCAGCCTGCTGAAAGCACAGAATATGGAAGTGGAAGTGTTCTACGAAGTAGAAGCTGACCCGACCCTGGCTGTGGTTCGCAAGGGTGCCGAGATGGCCAACTCCTTCAAACCGGACGTTATCCTGGCGCTGGGCGGTGGTTCACCGATGGATGCAGCCAAGATCATGTGGGTGATGTACGAGCACCCGAACACTGCGTTCGAAGATCTGGCCATGCGCTTCATGGACATCCGCAAGCGTATCTACAAGTTCCCGAAAATGGGCGTGAAGGCCGAACTGGTCTGTATCACCACCACTTCCGGTACCGGCTCTGAAGTCACTCCGTTTGCGGTAGTAACCGATGAAGTGTCTGGTCAGAAGTATCCGCTGGCTGACTACGAGCTGACCCCGAACATGGCCATCGTTGATGCCAACCTGGTCATGGGTATGCCGAAGTCCCTGTGTGCCTTCGGTGGTATCGATGCCGTGACTCACGCCATGGAAGCCTATGTTTCCGTACTGGCTAACGAGTACTCCGACGGTCAGGCGCTGCAAGCCCTGAAAATGCTGAAAGAGTACCTGCCGTCCAGCTACCAGAACGGTGCCAACGACCCGATCGCTCGTGAGAAGGTGCACAATGCTGCCACCATCGCCGGTATCGCGTTCGCCAACGCCTTCCTGGGTGTGTGCCACTCCATGGCTCACAAACTGGGTGCCGAGTTCCACATTCCGCACGGTCTGGCTAACGCCCTGCTGATCAGCAACGTCATCCGCTACAACGCGAACGACAACCCGACCAAGCAGACTGCGTTCTCCCAGTACGACCGTCCGCAGGCTCGTCGTCGTTACGCCGAAGTCGCTGACCACCTGGGTCTGACTGCTGCCGGTGACCGCACCGCAGCCAAGATCGAGAAGCTGCTGACCTGGCTGGACGAGCTGAAGGCTACCCTGGGTATCCCGGCCTCTATCCGCGAAGCTGGCGTGACTGAAGCTGACTTCCTGGCCAAGGTTGACCAGCTGGCTATCGAAGCCTTCGATGACCAGTGCACCGGCGCCAACCCGCGCTACCCGCTGATCAGCGAGCTGAAGCAGGTTCTGCTGGACTCCTACTACGGTCGTCCGTTCACCGAAGCCGCTCCGGTAACTGCTGCCCCGGTTGAAGCCAAGGTTGAAGGCAAGAAGAAATCCAAGGCCTGATAACCAGTCCTGAGATAACAAGCCCGCGCACTGCGCGGGCTTTTTTTATCTGCTACTAATCACAGCCATCATCTCCCTGACGATTGCGCAAGTGCAGCCCCTAACTTCCCAACCAACCAACCAGCGTGCCCCAGCCAATCCGTTATCGACATCCCAACCTGTCACTCTGTATTGATGGGCACCAGTGATAACAAGAGCACGCTCCATCACCTCCTCTCCCCTACCCGCAAAGCAATTACCCTGTCGGGCAGATGTGAGCAGTCAACGCCATCTCAAGAGCTATAGGGGTGATAAACAGGATAAGCGGAGCCTCGCTATCGCAACGCAGCAGAACTGCCGACTGGCGTACGTACAGGGCCAACCGACTGGCATGAATAGAGCAATGATAATGCGCAGAGAAAGCGGGAAATCCTGTCAGTGAAGAGAGTTGCAGCACCAGTTGCTCAACCGACACATCAGCAGTTGCCACGATGCAAAGATAAAAAAATGGCAGCCATCAGGCTGCCATCGGGAGAGCACGATTCAGCGATCAGAGGGTCGCAGCGACTTCATCGGAGATGGAGCCGTTGTGATACACCTCTTGCACATCGTCCAGATCTTCCAGCATGTCGATCAGACGCATCAGCTTGGGTGCAGTTTCTGCATCCAGCTCCGCTTCAGTGGAGGGGATCATGGTCACTTCGGCGCTCTGGGCCTTGAAGCCGGCAGCTTCCAGACCGTCCAGCACGGTACCGAAGTCGTTCGGGGTGGTGTACACCTCGATGGTGCCATCCTCTTCGGTGACCACGTCATCGGCGCCCGCTTCCAGCGCGGCATCCATCAGAGCATCTTCGTCTACGCCCACGAAAGTCAGCAGACCTTTCTTGCTGAACAGATAGGCAACGGAGCCGTCGGTGCCCAGGTTGCCACCGCACTTGCTGAAGGCGTGGCGCACTTCGGCTACGGTACGGTTACGGTTGTCGGTCAGGCACTCTACCATCACGGCAGAGCCAGCCGGGCCGTAACCTTCGTATACGATGGTCTCGAGCTGTTCGCCATCGCCACCACCGGCGCCACGCTGAATGGCACGGTTGATGGTGTCGCGGGTCATGTTGTTGGTCAGGGCGGCAGTCACCGCAGCACGCAGACGCGGGTTGTTGGCCGGATCGGCATCACCCAGACGCGCGGAGGTAGTGATTTCGCGGATCAGTTTGGTGAAGATCTTGCCACGCTTGGCGTCCTGAGCGGCCTTGCGGTGTTTGATGTTGGCCCATTTACTGTGACCTGCCATAGAGACTCTCCGTTATTTTTTAAATGTCAGTAACACTGATCATGACTAACCCAAGGGAAACACAGAGGCCGCACGGCGGCGGCCTCCGGTGCCGGTATCGGCTTACTCGTCGCCCTTGACGGTGGTTGCAATCGCCAGCTCACCCAGTTGGGCGGCATTGGCAAGGCTGGGGGCGTCTGTCATCAGACAGGCGGCCGCGGTCGTTTTCGGGAAGGCGATGACGTCCCGAATGTTTTCGGTGCCGGTCAGCAGCATGCTGAGACGGTCCAGACCGAAGGCCAGACCGGCGTGCGGCGGGGTACCATACTTCAGGGCATCCAGCAGGAAGCCGAACTTCAGGCGCTGCTCGGCCGGGGTGATACCCAGGATGTCGAACACGGTGGACTGCATCTCGCTGTTGTGGATACGGACAGAGCCGCCACCCACTTCGTAGCCGTTGATCACCATGTCGTAGGCGTTGGCGTAAGCACCCACCGGGTTGGCTTTCAGCTCGGCCGGGCTCATGTTGCTCGGCGCGGTGAACGGGTGGTGCATGGCGGCCAGACCACCTTCACCATCTTCCTCGAACATCGGGAAGTCGATGACCCACAGCGGTTTCCAGCTGTTCTCCAGCAGGCCCAGATCGCGACCCACTTTCAGACGCAGGGCGCCCATGGCATCGCAGACCACTTTCTTGCTGTCAGCGCCAAAGAAGATGATGTCGCCGTCGGCAGCGCCGGTACGAGCCAGGATCTCGCGCACGATGGAGTCAGAGAGGAACTTGGCAACCGGAGACTGCACACCTTCGATGCCGTTGGCCGCTTCGTTGACCTTCATCCAGGCCAGGCCCTTGGCACCGTAGATGCCGACAAACTTGGTGTATTCGTCGATCTGCTTGCGAGAGAGCTCGGCACCGCCCGGGACTTTCAGGGCAGCCACACGGCCTTTCGGATCGTTGGCGGGGCCCGCGAACACGGCGAACTCGACAGCAGTCAAGAGGTCTGCCACATCGACCAGCTCCATTGGCAGACGCAGGTCCGGCTTGTCGGAGCCGTAGCGACGCATGGCTTCGTCGAAGGTCATGATCGGGAAGTCGCCCAGCTCCACGTTCAGGATGTGCAGCCACAGTTTGCGGATCATCTCTTCCATCACTTCACGCACCTGCGGCGCGGTCATGAAGGAGGTCTCCACGTCGATCTGGGTGAATTCCGGCTGGCGGTCGGCACGCAGGTCTTCGTCACGGAAGCACTTGACGATCTGGTAGTAGCGATCGAAACCGGACATCATCAGCAACTGCTTGAACAGCTGGGGTGATTGCGGCAGAGCGTAGAACTTGCCCTTGTGCACGCGGCTCGGCACCAGATAGTCACGGGCACCTTCCGGGGTGGCCTTGGTCAGCATCGGGGTCTCGATATCGAGGAAGCCGTGCTCGTCCATGAAGCGGCGTACGAAGGCGCTGGCCTTGGCACGGGTCTTCAGGTACTTGGCCATCTCGGGACGACGCAGATCCAGGTAGCGATACTTGAGGCTGATCTCTTCGCTGTTGACCTGATTGAAGTCCAGCGGCAGCGGCTCGGCACGGTTGATGATGTTGAGCTCGTGAGCGAACACTTCGATGGCGCCAGTGGCCATGTCGCTGTTGCGCTGGGACTCGGGACGGGTGCGCACCACGCCGGTCACCTGGATGCAGAACTCGCCGCGCAGCTCGGAGGCCAGGGCAAACGCGTCCGGCTTGTCCGGATCGAAGAACACCTGAACGATCCCTTCCCGGTCGCGCATATCGATAAAGATCAGACCGCCGAGATCACGACGACGATGAACCCAACCGCACAATGTAATGGTCTGCCCTGCATGGGCCTCATTGACCTGTCCGCAATAGATAGAGCGCATGGACTTCTTCCTTCGAAATTGTAGAGAGACGGTTAACCTTGGGCCGCCGGGCACGACTGGCAAGCACCGTCTGTCTCACAGCTGGCCAGATTCTTTTTCTTACCCGGTTTGAAATCAGTCTCGTACCATCCGGTTCCCTTGAGCCGGAAGCCTGCCGCCGATATCAGCTTGACCAGATTCGGCTTGCTACAGGCCGGACAGTCGGTCAGGGGGGCATCGGAAAGCTTTTGCAGTTTTGCCAATTCATGGCCACAGACGTCGCAACGATATTCGTAGATAGGCATGGGTCACAAGAAATTGAAAAACAAAAGGGCTGGCATTATAGAGGAAAACCCCCTTTTGGGTAAAATGGCCAGCAGCCTCCTTTCGCCAGTTTTTTGCACTCGATGGCAAAAAGCGGGCAAAAAATCGGCACGAATGCACCAAGAGCGAAGAGAATAGCCATCATGAGCCTCTATTTGGGCCTGCCGCAGTGGTCCCACCCCAGCTGGCCCGGCCAGTTGCTGGGCCTTGGCGCCAAGCCTGCCGAACACCTTGCCCACTACGCCACCGTGTTCAATTCGGTGGAGGGCAATACCACCTTCTACGCCCTGCCGACCCCCGATACGGTACAGCGCTGGGCCGATGCGGTGCCCGATCACTTTCGTTTCAACTTCAAGTTTCCGCAAACCATCAGTCACCAGAGCGATCTGGTGAGCGCAGACAAACAAGTCACCGACTTTATTCGCCTGCTCGCCCCGCTGCACGACAAGCTGGGGCTGCTCACCCTGCAGTTGCCCGCCCGTTTCGGGCCAGAGGGGCTGGCCAGACTGGCGGCCTTTATCGAGCGGCTGCCACGGGCATTTCGCTACGCCCTCGAGGTGCGTCACCCCGACTTTTTCGCCAAGGGGGAGGCCGAGCGGGCATTGAACCGGCTGCTGATGGAACAGGGTGTGAACCGGGTGATGCTCGACAGCCGGCCACTCTTCTCGGTGCAAGCAACCACGCCAGCCCTTGTCGATGCCCAGGGCAAGAAACCGCGCCTGCCGGTGCATCTGCTGGCCACCGCCAACGCCCCCATGGTGCGCTTTATCGGCCTGCCGGATCCGGCGGCAAATCACCCCTTCCTGCCCAGCTGGCTCCCCCACTGGCGCCAGTGGCTCGCGGAGGGCAAGGACCTCTACCTCTATATACATACTGCCGACAACGCCCAGGCACCTGAGCTGGCCCGTCAGATCACCCGCTTGCTGGAGCAGGAGATGGCCCCCTGGCCGGGGGAAAACGATCGCGCACGGCAGGGAGTGCTGCGCTTTTAGCCAACCCATTCTGCGGCCATCGTTTCGCTGCAAAAAAAGTGCTTTTTTGTGGCGTGGCAAGCCCTGGCGTCAAGACAAACGGCCATCAATCCTCTACACTACCGCCCCAAGTAAGGGTCCGGAACATGGCCCGTACGAACAGGAACGGTCCAAAGGATTTCACGACCAGCCACCCCGTTCGTAAACAGGTGATAAATCTACTCTGATGGGTGTCACCCAACGACTCAATTGAACAATACAGCCGGGTGATGTCCCGACTGTCAGGTTGCGCCAGCATGCATACCAAAGATCAAATTTTTGCCGCCCCGATCGCCCGATTGGGTGACTTCTGTTTTGACGAACAGGTCGTCGACGTGTTTCCCGATATGATCCAGCGCTCGGTGCCGGGTTACAGCAACATCATCTCTGCCATCGGCATGGTGGCCGCCCGCTACGCCCAACCCGAGAGCCGACTCTATGATCTCGGCTGCTCACTGGGCGCCGCGACCCAGGCGATGCGTCGCCATGTCAGCCAGCCCGGCTGCCGCATCACCGCGGTGGATCTCTCCCATCCGATGATCGAGCGCGCCCGCGCCCACCTCTCCGGTTTCAAATCCGAGGTGCCGGTGGAGCTGGTAGAGGCGGATATCTGCGACATCGAGATCGAGAACGCCTCCGTGGTGGTGCTCAACTTCACCCTGCAATTTGTCGAGCCGGAGAAACGGGCCGCCCTGATCCAGCGCATTCACGATGGTCTGCGCCCGGGCGGGATCCTGATCCTGAGCGAAAAGTTTCGCTTCGAAGATGAGCCGGTCAACGAGCTGCTTATCGATCTGCACCTCGACTTCAAGCGGGCTAATGGCTACAGCGAGCTGGAGATCAGCCAGAAACGCACCGCCCTTGAGAACGTGATGCGCACCGACAGCCTGCCGGTGCATCAGGCACGCCTGCGGGATGCCGGTTTCGTCCATCAGGATCTCTGGTTCCAGTGCTTCAACTTCGGCTCCATGATTGCCATCAAATCCTGCGACACCCAGCCATGATCGACTTTGCCAATTTCTATCAACTGATTGCCAAAAACCGGCTGAGCCACTGGCTGCATACCCTGCCCGCCCAGCTGCATGCCTGGCAACATGACAACCAGCATGGCGATCTGCCGCGCTGGAATCGCGCCCTCAACAAGCTGCCAGTGGTCTCCCCCGGCAACATCGAGCTGAAAAGCCGGGTCGAGATCGGCTCGGCCGAGAGCCTTGGCGAAGGGGAGCGCAAGAAGGTCGAGAGCCTGCTGCGCCATTTCATGCCTTGGCGCAAGGGGCCGTTCACCGTGCACGGCATCCACATCGATACCGAGTGGCGTTCTGACTGGAAGTGGGATCGGGTGCTGCCCCATATCAGCCCGCTCGAAGGACGTTACGTGCTGGATGTGGGTTGCGGCAGCGGCTACCACCTCTGGCGCATGGTGGGTGAAGGGGCCAAGCTCGCGGTCGGCATCGATCCGAGCCCGCTGTTCCTCTGCCAGTTCGAGGCCATTCGCCACTTCGCGGGCAACGACCAGCGCGCCCACCTGTTGCCGCTCGGGATTCAGGAGCTGCCGGAACTGCGTGCCTTTGACACCGTCTTCTCCATGGGGGTGCTCTATCACCGCAAATCCCCCATCGAGCACATCGAGCAGCTGCGCAATCAATTGAAAGATGATGGCGAGCTGGTGCTGGAGACGCTGGTGATTGATGGCGGGGTCAACGACGTGCTGATGCCCACCGACCGTTACGGCAAGATGCGCAACGTCTGGTTTATTCCCTCAAGCCGCGCCCTCAAGCTGTGGGTCGAGCGCTGCGGCTTCACCAACGTACGGATAGTAGACGAGAATATGACCAGCACCGACGAACAGCGTCGTACCGACTGGATGATTAATGAATCCCTGAGTGACTATCTGGATCCAGACAATCCGGCACTCACGGTAGAAGGACACCCGGCGCCGAAACGTGCCGTACTGATTGCCCGCAAGGCCAAAGACTAGCCGGTGGCGCTTGTGGAAGTTACACTGACCCAATTCCAGGAAGCACAGTTAAATGAATGACATGAAAAGCAAATTAAAAGGAATGACCCTGCTCTCCCTGCTTAGTCTCGGCGGGTGTGTCAATATGGAAAAAGCGCCTCAGGTCCCTGCTCTGACGCTGGCCGAGCTTCGTAGCGAGCTGAGCCAGAGCGAGCAGCGCCTGCAAACATCCATGGAACAGCAACAGAAGCAGTATGTGCAGCAACAGCACCTGCTGGTTCAGCTCAACACAGATGTCACCAATATGAAAGAGTCCGTCAAGCAAGTAGACCACAAGCTCGCCACCCTCCCCTCCGAGCCGCCCAAGCCGATGGCCATCCCCACCGAGAAGTGCCAGGCCCCCAATCAGGGTCACACCATCGATGGCAAGCTGATGGTCGGTGAAGCCGAGTGGATCTGGGTTGATGCGGCCAACGACGCCTTCCAGGCGCGGGTCGATACCGGTGCGACCACCTCCTCCATCAGTGCGCAGGAGATCACCATTTTCGAGCGCAACGGCAAAAACTGGGTGCGCTTCTTCCTGAGCCATCAGGAAGTGGACGACAAGATCCAGATCGAAGCGCCGCTGGTACGCCATGTACGGGTGCGTCAGGCCTCTGCCGACGATCTGGACCGCCGTCCGGTAGTGCGTCTGGCCGTGCGCATTGGCGACATGACCGAGAAAGCCGAATTTACCCTGAAAGACCGTAGCGACATGACCTTCCCTGTGCTGCTGGGTCGCGAATTTTTGAAAGACATCGCCGTGGTTGATGTGGCCCGCGAATATATCCAACCCAAACCCAAGCTCAAGGATGTGAAATAATCCATGGTTTCCCGTAAGCCGTTCTATTTGCTGGTAGCCCTGCTGTACATTGTCGGCCTGGGGATGACGATCTATCACCATATCGCGTTGGATGTGCCGCTGACGCCCGGTGAAAAGCGCCAGATCTGGTCCATCGAAGCCAAGCTGGAGTTTGAGGCGACCGGTGAGCCGGTGATCGCCTCCCTGGCCATTCCGGGCACCCAGCCCGGTTTCACCCTGATGAACGAGAACGCCGCCAGCCCCGGCTACGGCCTCTCCTTTGTCGAGAAAGATGGCGATGCCCGCGCCGAGTGGTCCATCCGCACCGCCTCTGGCCGTCAGGAGCTCTATTACCGCGTCGACATGATGGCGGATGCCCACGCCAAACCGGCCGCCAATCCGCAGCCGCCTGCCATCGAGAAGCAGATCGAGAGTGAGCCTTATGCCACCGCGATGAAGCAGATCCTCGAGCGGGCACAGGAGCGCTCTGCCGACGGCTACACCCTGACTCGCGAGATCATCAAGGAGATCGAGAAGCAGGAGCAGAACGCCGAGCTGCTGAAAAAGCACAAGAGCCGCGCCAACCTGATCGCCGAACTGCTCAACAATGCTGACGTCCCCACCCGCGTGGTGCATGCCCTGAATCTGGAAGATGGCCGCCGTCGTCAGGAGCTGGTGGATTACCTGCAAGTATTCAACAGCCCGACCGACTACAAACTGTTCAATCCGCAAACCGGTGAACAGGGTCGTCCGGCCAACCTGCTGCTGTGGGAATACAACTCCGGCGCCCTGCTGGACGTGACCGGTGGTCACAACTCCCGTGTCAGCTTCTCGATGATCGAGCAAGAGCAACCGGTGAGCGTTGCACTGGCGCAGAAGTTCGAAAAATCAGAGATGATGAACTTCTCCATCCACAGCCTGCCACTGGAAGAGCAGACCCTGTTCAAGGGCTTGCTGCTGATCCCGATCGGCGTGCTGATGGTGGTGTTCCTGCGGGTGCTGGTGGGGATCAAGACCTCAGGTACCTTTATGCCGGTGCTGATCGCGGTCGCCTTTATCCAGACCTCGCTGGTCACCGGCCTCATCGGCTTCCTGCTGATCGTCGGCACCGGTCTCATCATCCGCTCCTACCTGTCTCGGCTTAACCTGCTGCTGGTCGCCCGAATATCGGCCATCATCATCATGGTTATCTCGATGATCGGCATCTTCTCCGCGTTCGCCTTCAAGCTGGGGCTGACCGATGGTATGAAGATCACCTTCTTCCCGATGATCATCCTCTCCTGGACCATCGAACGGATGTCCATCCTGTGGGAAGAAGAGGGCCCGAAAGAGGTGTTCCGCCAGGGTGGTGGCTCTCTGCTGGTTGCCGTCATCGCCTATCTGGCCATGGATAACGAGCTTATTCGTCACCTCACCTTCAACTTCCTCGGCCTGCAGCTGGTGCTGATGGCGACCGTGCTGTTGATGGGTAACTACACCGGCTACAAGCTGAGCGAACTGAAGCGCTTCAAGCCGCTGGTGGACGAGATGAAATCTGGCGTCACCCCGGGTAAGGACAAGTAACCGATGTGGTTCTGGGAAAAATATACCACCCCGTGGAGCCTGTCCCAATCAGGCATCCTCGGCATGAACAAGCGCAACCACTCCTACATCAGCCGCTACAATCCGCGCAGCCTCTATCCGCTGGTGGATGACAAGCTGCAGACCAAGCAAATTGCGCTGGATGCAGGGGTTACCGTGCCTGAGCTGATCGGTACCATCCGTGCCCAGCACGATGTGGGTCGCATCACCGAGCTGGTAAAAGATTGGCCGGGCTTCTGCATCAAGCCGGCCCGTGGCTCGGGCGGCAAGGGGATCCTGGTGATCCTGCGTCAGGAAGATGGCCTCTTCTACAAGCCCAACGGCAGCGCCTCTACCGGTCAGGATCTGGAGCGCCATGTCTCCAACATTCTGGCGGGGCTCTATTCCCTCGGCGGCAAGCCCGACGTGGCGCTGGTCGAAGGCCTCATCAACTTTGATGATGTGTTCGACGGCTACTCCTTTGAAGGGGTACCCGATGCCCGGGTCATCATCTTCAAGGGGTTCCCGGTGATGGCGATGATGCGCCTCTCCACCGCAGCCTCCGATGGCAAGGCGAACCTGCACCAGGGCGCCGTGGGGGTGGGTCTGTGCCTGCGTACCGGTCGTGCCCTGCGGGCAGTGCAGTTTGGCAATCCGCTGCGCCACCATCCGGATACCGGCCTCGACCTCTATGAGCTCAAGGTCCCACACTGGGATACCCTGCTCACCCTGGCCGCCTCCTGCTACGAGATGTCGGGCCTAGGCTATATCGGTACCGATATGGTGCTGGACAAGTTCCGCGGCCCCATGCTGCTGGAACTCAACGCCCGTCCCGGTCTTGCCATCCAGATCGCCAACGGTCGCGGCCTGGTGCCCAACCTCAAGACTATCGAGAAGCTGGGCCAGGTGAAGATGAACGTGGAGCAGCGGGTCAATTTCGCCAAGGATCACTTCGGGATCTTTGAGGAATAACTCCTTCGCTTATGAACTAAGCGCGCCTATGGCGCGCTTTTTTTATGGCGATTGTCTGTCGGCATATCCCCCATCCAGCCATAGGGGCAGCACCTCATTTCGAAACGATGAGTACGCCAGCAAACGGCAGCTTGGAATAGCGAGGAACGAAAGACAAAGGAAAGGAGCGAGAAGAGTGTGACCGCAATGTCAGGGGATGGATAAATCTCAGGTATAAAAAAACCGGTGCCAAGGCACCGGTTTTTCAAGGAGTGTATGACCAGATTACAGGGAGTCAGCGTTCTCGGACAGGTACTTGGCAACGCCGTCCGGAGAGGCTTGCATACCTTTTTTGCCTTTTTCCCACTGAGCCGGGCACACTTCGCCGTGCTCTTCGTGGAATTGCAGGGCATCGACCATGCGCAGCATCTCGTCGATGTTGCGGCCCAGCGGCAGATCGTTGACAACCTGGTGACGAACGACACCGTTCTTGTCGATCAGGAAGGAGCCACGGAACGCCACACCGGCTTCCGGATGCTCAACGTCATAGGCTTTGCAGATTTCGTGTTTCACGTCGGCGATCAGCGGGTACTTGACCTGACCGATACCGCCATCTTCCACTTTGGTGTTGCGCCATGCGTTGTGGGAGAACTGGGAATCGATGGAAACACCGATCACTTCCACGCCACGCTTCTGGAACTCTTCATAACGATGATCGAAGGCAATCAGCTCGGACGGGCAGACGAAGGTGAAATCGAGCGGATAAAAGAAGACAACAGCAGCTTTGCCTTTGATGTGGGATGACAGGTTGAATGAATCAACGATCTCGCCATTACCCAAAACAGCTGCGGCGGTAAAATCGGGTGCGGGACGGCCTACCAATACCATATTCAATTCCTCTTTATGTGAAGTGAACAATCCGGTGAGGATTGGGCTACCTAGAGCCAAGTCCATCTAATTCAAGCGACAAACTATAGACCCGGTGGTAGATTAGTTAAATCAAATTAAATAGATAGCATTAATCGGGTTTTTCTATGCAACGTTGGCCCAGCCTCAAACAGCTGCAATATCTGGTCGCTCTCGATGAGCACAAGAACTTCAACCGCGCCGCCAAGGCCTGTCATGTCAGCCAGTCGACCCTGAGTACCGGGATCCAGACGCTGGAGGACATGATGAACCTGCAACTGGTGGAGCGGGACCACAAGAGCTTCATTATGACCCCGGTCGGCATGGAAATCGTCGAGCGCGCTCGCAATTTGCTCTCCGATGCGCGGGATCTCATGGAGCTCGGGCAACATCAGGGGGGCGTGATGCAGGGGACGGTACGTCTTGGCTGCATTCCCACCATCGCCCCCTTCCTGCTGAGCAAGCTGCTGAAAGAGTGCAGCAAAACCTATCCTGACCTCGAATTGTTGCTGCGTGAAGACACCACCAGCAATCTGCTCAAGCAGCTGGAACAGGGTCAGCTCGACTTGCTGATCCTCGCCCTGCCCATCGAGATAGGTGGATTTCACTGCAAGACCGTCGGCCAGGATCCGTTCCACATGGTGATGCCCGCCAGCATGGCGGCCGGTCTGCATACCCCGTTCGACTACAAGGAGCTGCCCAACCAGAGCATCTTCCTGCTGGAGCGGGAGCACTGCCTCACCGAGCACGCAGTGAGCGCCTGCCGCCTGCGGGACAAGAGCAAGATCAACCCGTTCGCCGCCACCAGCCTGCACACCCTGGTACAGATGGTGGAAGCAGGTCTTGGCACCACCTTCCTGCCGCAGATGGCCATCGATGCCGGCATTCTTGCCAACTCCGATCTGGTGGCCATCCCGCTGCCGGGAGAGACCTCCTATCGCGAAATCGGGTTGGTCTGGCGCCCCAGCACCACCCGGGTGCAGACCTTCTACAAGCTGGCCGAGCTGCTTAAACCGCTGATCAGCCACAACGAGTGACAACAAACGCCAGCCCTCGGGTTGGCGTTTTTCAGTTCCCCACCACATTTTTCCTCTCGGAGACTAGGTCTGGAGCCAGATCCCTGTTTATGATGGAAAAGTTGTCGCGTGCCCTCCTGCCGCCAGAACGATTTGGCAGGATATGGCGCTCGATAAATGTCTCGTTTGGTAGACCCGTCTGTGGAGAGAGCCCGATGTATCGCAAGCTGCTGCTATCCCTGCTGACTCTGCTGCTGGCCGCCTGTTCCAGCACGCCGGAGCCGCCTCCGGCCCCCCGGCAGAGCAGTGCCTTTGATGGCTTCTACCAACAGTGGCGGGGTGTTCCCTACCGCATGGGTGGCGCCAGCCGCGCCGGGCTAGACTGCTCCGCCTTCACCCAGCTCGCCTACAGTCAGGTGCTGGGCTTCAACCTGCCAAGAACCACCGAATCTCAGGCCAGCATTGGCAAACCGGTGGATCGCTACCGGCTGCAACACGGGGATCTGGTCTTCTTCAAAACCGGCTGGCAACAGTACCATGTGGGGGTCTACACAGGTGCCGGCGAGTTTATTCACGCCTCCACCAGCAAGGGAGTGATCCGCTCCCGTCTCGACAACGTCTACTGGAACAGTCGCTACTGGCAGGCACGTCGGGTGACCCAGTAACCGCTCAAACGCCTGCTTGCGGCACAAGTTGCGTGCCGATACTTTCCGTCAATCCCTGTCGCTATGTCGGGACACACAACCCACGCTTATAACTCAATTGTCCCCAAAGCCTGCATATCACACCATTTTGTGATAAGGTGGTGGCCAATTTTTAACACTTTCGCCTTTTTCTCATACGCTCTCTGTCCTGATTGACAACAAGCGAGGCAATAACAAGCAGCACGCGGCGAAAGTGGAGTGTGGCGCAACACTGCCGGACGGGTGTCCCACAGCTGCAGTATCAAGGGTTAAATAGATAAGGAGATCGTGCAATGAAACAGTATCAAAGCTGGCTGGGGCAATACCTGATGAGTCGCCGTGACGGTGACCACGCCATGGCATGCGAGATGGCGAGTTCCATCTGCGAGTTCTGGCAGCAGCAGGGTGATGAAAACGAACTGGACAAGTGGCAGCAGATTTACCAGAACCATCTGGAAAAAACCACCTGATCCCGACCGTTGCCTTGCTGCCAGCCACCCGGTGTTGGCAGCAAGGCCACTCGCGACCAACCACCATCAGCCAACCCCTCTCCCCCAATTTTCCCGCTACGTTAAACCGCTACCTTCGTTCACTCGCGCTTTACCATCTTCATTTTGCTCTTGCGCACCGGCCTCTGTTCATTCCATCTCGGCAGCCATTTCCTGCGCCCAGTCGATAAAGGCCTGGATCTTGGGACACGCCCGATTGGGCAGGGTCGCCATGTAATAACGCTGCTCGCACTTGATCTCCAGCCCGGCAAAAGGGGCCACCAGCTCGTTGCGTGCCAGTCGCTTGCTCACCAGATTCTTGCGCCCCATGGCGATCCCGGCGTGATTCATGGCGGCGATGATGGCGAGATCCGAGCGATCAAAACCCATGCTCAGCTGGCATGCCTCGAGGCTGACCCCGGCGTGGCGAGCCCAGCAGCTCCATTCATCGGTATCCGAGTCAAATCCCCATGCCTGCCGATCATGAAGCAGACGGCACAAAGACAAGTTGGCGGGATTACCGACAAGCCCGTGCTGCTCGGCATATTCCGGGCTGCAGACCGGCAGCATGAACTCATCCATCAGCGGGTGGATGGCAAGCCGCTCCGGGCTCTTCTCATCGAAATAGAGGGTCAAATCGATGCCATAACCATGCAGGTTGATGTTCTCGTTACCGGTGATGATATTGAGCTCGATCTGCGGATGCAGGCGGGAGAAATCCGCCAACCTGGGCACCAGCCAGCACTGGGCGATGGAGGGACGCGAATAGATGGTCAGGGTACCGGAGAGCTCCTGATTCTTGATCTCCAGGATCTCCTGATTGATGAACTCCAGCGAGGATTTGAGCGCCCAGAACACCCGCTGCCCATCCGCCGTCAGTACCACCTTGCGGTGAAAACGCTCAAAGAGCTTGAACCCCAGCTCCTCTTCCAGCGCGCTGATCCGGTGACTCACGGCACTGGGACTCAGCGACAATTCATCAGCTGCCATGGCAAAAGATCCGTGGCGGGCGGCCGCCTCGAAGGTGTGCAGCTTGGCCAGCTGGTAGCCACTCAGCAGCTTGTTGCGCGATATGTAATTATCCCCGTTATACATTCATCCCTCTCTTCGCAAGAGCCGCCGATGATACACCCACAGGCCACCTTCAGGATGAAGTCAAAAGACCCAAAGAGTGTGATTTCGATAAATTGTGACCAATGCAGCGCCTTTGCATCACCTCATCTCATCCAAGTGGTCGATTTCATCATTTGTCAGCCCCGCCTCATTTTCATTCAATAAGCGCATAAACAATCACACACAACAGATGTCGAGGCGCAGTATGAGTTCAGAGGTATGGGTCATCGCTACCTTGCTAAGTAGCATCGTTCTTATCGTGGTCACCATAGTGAAGGGCAAGGTGCATCCTTTTCTTGCCCTGCTGCTGGCGAGCTTCTATGTCGGCACCCTGATGGGGATGGAGCCCCTCAAGATGGTCAGCACCATGGAAGCGGGCATTGGCGGCACGCTAGGCTTTCTCGCCGCCGTCATCGGTCTTGGCACCATACTTGGCAAGATGATGGAGGTGTCAGGGGCAGCAGAGCGCATCGGTCTCGCCCTGCAGAGATGCCGCTGGCTCTCGCCGGATGTCATCATGGTACTGGTGGGTCTGGTGTGCGGCATCACCCTGTTTGTCGAAGTCGGGGTAGTGCTGCTGATCCCGCTCGCCTTCTCCATCGCCCGCAAGACCAGAACCTCGCTGCTGACCCTGGCCATTCCGCTCTGCACCGCCCTGATGGCCGTGCACTGCATCGTGCCGCCGCACCCGGCAGCCCTCTACGTCACCAATCAGCTGGGGGCTGACATCGGCTCCGTCATCGTCTATGGCCTCGCGGTCGGGCTGTTTGCCTCGCTGGTGGGCGGCCCGCTGTTCCTCAAGCTGCTGGGCAACAGGCTCCCGTTCAAGGAAGTGCCCGCAGCCTTTGCCGACATCAAGGCCCGCGATGAAGCAACTCTCCCGACCTTAAGCGCCTCGCTCTTTACCGTGCTGCTGCCTATCCTGCTGATGCTGGCCAAGACGGTCGCCGAGCTCAATATGGAGCACGCCAGCCACCTCTACACCGTGCTGGAGTTTATCGGCAACCCCATCACCGCCATGTTTATTGCCGCCTTCACCGCCTACTACGTGCTGGGGATCCGCCAGCAGATGAAGATGGAAGGGCTGCTCAACAAGACCGAGGAGTGCTTCTCCTCCATCGCCAACATTCTGCTCATCATCGGTGCGGGTGGCGCTTTCAACGGGGTGCTCAAGGCAAGCGGCCTGGGCGATAGCCTGGCCACCATCCTCTCCCAGCTGGATATGCACCCCATTCTTCTGGCCTGGCTGGTTGCTATCGTGCTGCACGCCGCCGTGGGCTCCGCCACCGTCGCCATGATGGGCGCCACCGCCATCGTCTCCCCCATCATGGTGCACTACCCGAACATCAGCCCGGAGATCATGACCCTGGCCATCGGCTCCGGTGCCATTGGCTGCACCATGGTGACTGACTCTCTGTTCTGGCTGGTCAAGCAGTATTGCGGCGCCACCCTGAACGAAACGCTCAAGTACTACACCACCGCTACCTTTGTCGCCTCCCTGATGGCGCTGGCCGGTACCTTCCTGCTCTCCTTTATCGTGTAACAAGACCGAGAACACTATGAAAAACATCGACGTACAAAAGCTCACAGCGCAATTTCCACTGGTGCAATCCCTGATCGCGCTTGAGCCAGTCACCTGGTTCAACCCCAACGCCACCACTCTGGCTGCCGGTCTGCCCTATGTGGGGCTCGATAACAACAATGTGGCGGACGCTTCCGCTCGGCTGGCCCGCTTCGCCCCCTACATGTGCGAAGCCTTCCCCGAGACCCGCGCCAGCAACGGTATTCTGGAGTCCGACATCGCCGCCATTCCGGCGATGCAGGCCACGCTCAACCAGCGTTACGGCGTTGAAGTCACCGGCAGGCTGCTGCTGAAAAAAGATAGCCACCTGCCCATCTCCGGCTCCATCAAGGCGCGCGGCGGTATCTACGAGGTGCTGGCCCATGCCGAGCAGCTGGCCATCAAAGCCGGTCTGCTGCGAGAAGAGGATGACTACCGCAAGCTCTTTAGCGAGGAGTTCCGCCAGTTCTTCAGCCAGTACAGCATCGCGGTAGGCTCCACCGGCAATCTTGGCATGTCCATCGGCATCATGAGCGCCAAGCTGGGCTTTACCGTCACCGTCCACATGTCGGCCGACGCGCGGGAGTGGAAAAAACGCAAACTGCGTGAACATGGCGCCATCGTGGTCGAATATGCCGAAGATTACGGGGTTGCGGTAGAACAGGGGCGCAAAGAGGCCGAGCGCGATCCCAACTGCTTCTTTATCGATGACGAGAACTCCCGCACCCTTTTCCTCGGCTACTCGGTGGCGGGCGAGCGGGTGAAAAAGCAGTTCGACCAAATGGGCATCAAGGTGGATGCCGACCACCCGCTGTTCGTCTACCTGCCCTGCGGAGTAGGCGGCGGCCCGGGCGGGGTGGCCTTTGGTCTCAAGCTCGCGTTCGGTGATCATGTCCACTGTCTGTTTGCCGAGCCGACCCACTCCCCCTGCATGCTGCTGGGGGTTCACACCGGGCTGCACGATGCCATTGCGGTGCAGGATCTGGGCATCGACAACCTTACCGCAGCCGATGGCCTCGCGGTGGGGCGCGCCTCGGGTTTCGTCGGCCGCGCTATGGAGCGGCTGCTGGCGGGCTTCTACACCCTGAGCGATCAGGAGATGTATGACCTGCTGGGACTGCTGGCGCGCGATGAGCAGATCAAGCTGGAACCCTCGGCGCTGGCCGGCATGGCTGGCCCTTGGCGTGTAGCGGCCGATCCGGCATGGCAAACCGCGCAGGGACTGGACACGGCAACCATGGCCCGCGCCACCCATCTGGTGTGGGCCACCGGCGGTGGCATGGTGCCCGCCGAAGAGATGGCAAAGTACCTGGCCAGCGCCAAGATCTAGGCTGTTTTGCCACTTTTATCTGCAAATCAACCCGCCATCACGGCGGGTTTTCTGTTGTGGGAACAAGGGGATGGGGCCGTTCTGTCGCAATCCATGGCGACAATTTCCCCAAATTGGTCAGTTTGTGCTAAAATGGCGCTCATTTTTTGACATCTCGCGTCACGTTCGCCGCCAGATGGCCCATCGGGCTCTCTGCCCGGGTCGTGACTTTGCACCATCATGCCTGATGATGTTCCCCCCAGGATGAGCCGACAGGCTTCCGTCAAGGTGGGCACCCTCAAGGGCACATGAGATAAGGAGATCGGGTAATGAAACAATATCAAAGCTGGCTGGGAGATTATCTGATGAGTCGACGTGACGGAGATCACGCGATGGCTTCGGAACTTGCCAACACCATCTGCGCCTTCTGGAAGGCCCAGGGTGATGAAGCAGAAACCAGCAAATGGCAGCAACGCTATCAGCAACACGTAGAGCAGGCGCAATAAGCCCCTTCACTCTTTCGCGATAAAAAAACCGGCGCACATGGCGCCGGTTTTGCGTTTCTGGCAAGCAGCAGATTACATCTGGTCGATCATGTCCTGAGCAAACTGGGAGCAGGAGCGCAGGGTGGCCCCTTCCATCAGACGCTCGAAGTCATAGGTGACGGTCTTGTTGCGGATCGCCGCTTCCATCCCCTTGATGATGAGATCGGCCGCTTCAACCCAACCCATGTGGCGCAGCATCATCTCGGCGGAGAGGATGAGGGAGCCCGGGTTGACCTTGTCCTGACCGGCATACTTAGGTGCAGTGCCGTGGGTCGCTTCAAACAGGGCCACGCCGTCACCGATGTTGGCACCCGGCGCGATGCCGATACCGCCTACCTGAGCGGCCAGCGCGTCGGAGATGTAGTCGCCGTTGAGGTTCATACAGGCGATGACGTCATACTCGGCCGGACGCAGAAGGATCTGCTGCAAGAAGGCATCGGCGATGACATCCTTGATGACGATGGTCTTGCCGGTTTTCGGGTTCTTGAAGGAGCACCAGGGGCCGCCGTCGATCAGCTGGGCACCGTACTCGTTCTGGGCCAGAGCATAGCCCCAATCCTTGAAGGCACCTTCGGTGAACTTCATGATGTTGCCCTTGTGCACCAGAGTCACGGAGTCGCGATCATTGTCGATGGCATACTCGATGGCGGCACGCACCAGACGCTCGGTACCCGCCTTGGACATCGGCTTGATGCCGATACCGCAGGACTCGGGGAAGCGAATTTTCTTCACGCCCATCTCGTTTTGCAGGAAGGCGATCACCTTGTTTGCTTCGGCACTGTCGGCCTTCCACTCGATACCGGCGTAGATGTCTTCGGCGTTTTCGCGGAAGATCACCATGTCGGTCAGATCAGGACGTTTCACCGGGCTCGGGGTGCCGTCGTAGTAACGCACCGGGCGCAGGCAGATGTAGAGATCCAGCTCCTGACGCAGGGCTACGTTGAGGGAGCGAATACCGCCACCGACCGGAGTAGTCAGCGGGCCCTTGATGGCCACGCAATATTCGCGAATGAAATCTAGGGTTTCGGCCGGCAGCCAGGCACCTTCGCCATAGACATGAGTCGATTTCTCGCCGGTATAGATCTCCATCCAGGCGATCTTGCGCTCGCCCTTGTAGGCTTTCTCGACCGCAGCATTCACCACATTCAACATGGCCGGGGTTACGTCAACACCGATGCCATCCCCTTCAATAAACGGAATGATCGGATGGTTGGGAACCTGCAGCTTGCCGTTGGCATCGACTGTGATTTTCTGACCCTGGGTCGGGATTACTACTTTGCTTTCCATCGGCATCTCCTAACTTCCGTTTGTTATCAACTTGTTTGTTGCGCGCGGCCATCTTAGCCCATTCATTTTCATAATAAAACGACAAGAAAGCATGTCAGACCAAAGAGGTAGCCACCCGCAAGTGCGCCGTCACCACGCCTTCCCGACCCAGCCCCGTTATCCCTCCAGCTCGCTGGCCGCAGCCTGCGGCTGACTCAGGGAGCGGTACTGGGAAGGGGTCAAGCCGGTCTTCTGTTTGAACACCCGGCAGAAGTAGTTCACGTCACTGTAACCGCAGCGACTGGCAACCTCCTCAAGACGAAAGCGGTACTTTTTCAACATGAATTTGGCCCGATCGATCCGCACCCAGCTGATGTAATCGGCAAGGCGCATATGACCCTGCTCGCGGAACAGGTGGGAGAGATGGCTGGCCGAGACGTTGAAGCGGTGGGCAATGGAATCCCGGGTGATGGGGCGGTGAAAGTTCTCCTGGATATAAATGCAGATCCCGTGAAAGAGCTCTGCCCCCCGTGGCCGATCCGTGGCGGACTCCAGCAACAGCTGACGGGCACTCGCCAGCAGGGCCTGCAGCAGGTGATCATCGGTGGGGGAGCGACCAGGATCCTCGGTCAGTACGTTCAGCGCCGCCAGAATGTGTTCGATCACATGGCCCGCCCGCGCCATGATGCTGTGCTTTTGCACATCGAAGAAATCGGGATCTTCACGGCGCTTGCTCACCAGGCTGAACCCCAGCTGGCGTTTGCCAAACAGCAGGCTCAGCACCGAGCAGTCGGTGGTCCAGAGCGGCTTGTTCCAGCCGTTGGGAGGGATATAGAGCGCCTGTCCCGGCAATACACTGATCTCTCTGACCCCCTCCTCCTTGTCCCAAATTTGGTTGAGATACTCGCCACTAAAGACCAACTCGAGGCGAGGAAAGTTGACCTGATAGCTGAAACTGGGTGGCACCCCCTGTTCACTGGCAAACCAGATTTGGTCAAATGGAACCTGTTCGCTCAGGGCTCCGTCGAGCAGTTGGCTGAAGATGAGAGACATGGTGATCCTGATCAAGAGAGAGGCAAGCGGTTGCGGCGCACACGACCGCCCATGTTATAGTCCGGTCCACAGCAGTAATGCCACCCTTTTCTGCACCCGATTTTCTTCAAACTAGACGAGGCGTCCCTTATGAGCAGTAGCGATCTGCCCTCCTTTCTGTTGATGCAAAACCCGATTCAAGGCTATGACTGGGGCAGTCATGACTCCCTCACCACCCTGTTTGGCATTCCCAACCCGCAAGGCAAACCCCAGGCCGAGCTCTGGATGGGGGCTCACCCCAACGGCTGCTCCGAGGTGACGCTGGCGGGCAGTGTGCAAAAGCTCTCTTCGGTGATCGACAGGGCTCCGGCCGCCGCGCTGGGTGAGGCCACCCTCGCCCGTTTTGGCAGCCTGCCATTCCTGTTCAAGGTGTTGTGTGCCGAGAAGGCTCTCTCCATTCAGGTGCACCCGAGCAAGGCTCAGGCCGAAGCGGGCTTTGCCAAAGAGGAGGCCGCAGGCATCGATATCAAGGCGAGCAATCGCAACTACAAGGACCCGAACCATAAGCCAGAGCTGGTCTTTGCCCTCACCCCCTATCAGGCGATGAATGGCTTTCGCGCCATTCCCGCCATTCTGGCACTGTTCGAGCGGGTCAATCTGGCGGCCATCGCCGATCTGACCGCAGCCCTTGCCGCCAGCCAGAACGAAGCGGGCCTGCAGCACTTCTTCCACCAGTTGCTGGTACTGGAAGGGGCGCGCAAGGAAGAGGCGCTTGCAGGTCTGCTGATCTATGCAGCCGCCCATCAGGATGAGGAGACGTTTGCCCTCATCACCAGTCTGGCGGCCCAGTACCCGGGAGATGTGGGCCTCTTCTCGCCGCTGCTGCTCAACGTGGTGACGCTTGAGCCAGGTCAGGCGATGTTCCTCGATGCCTGTACCCCGCACGCCTATGTGCGCGGCACCGGCCTCGAGATCATGGCCAACTCCGACAACGTGCTGCGCGCCGGCCTCACCCCCAAATATATCGATGTGGCAGAGCTCCTGGATTGTACCCGCTGCTTGCCCAAGCCGGATGACCAGATCCTGCTGGCCCCCCGCTGTGATGGCGCGGTACAGCACTTCGACGTGCCGGTACCTGACTTCACTTTCAGCGTCTACCCGGCAGGCGAGCATCAGCTCACCACTGCCAGCGCCGAGATCCTGTTTGCCATCGATGACACAGTGACCCTTAAGCAAGGCGAACAGTCACTGCGTCTGGAAAAGGGGCAATCTGCCTTTATTCCTGCAGCGACTGGCAGTTATCAACTGCTGGCCGAAGGGCGGGTCGCCCGCGCCGGCAACCGCTGCTAATCAGCATAAGAGCCGACTCTCGTTGGAGGGGGAATATGCCTCCCCCTCCCAACAGAGCAATATGGCCTACCAATCAAGTCCGTCTGTATCTCTACTGCTCTCTTATGCCTACCTTCCTTCAGGCATCTCGCTCTGAAGTCCATCCCTGACTGCATCCTGCCCACAACCAGCTCCACAGGTTGTCCCCCAAGCTTGGCGCCCCCCTGATGCAGATGACTTGGTCTGCTGAAACGAAGAAAATTCCAGCCTGCACAAGCAACGGCGACACTCTGAGTATCCGGCTAAAATGGAGGCAATAAAAATAACAACTCTACTCTCTACTATTTTCACCCCCTGATGAAAACTAAAACAGCACATAGATGCATCGCCATTAAACCTTTCCCCAGCCATCATCATTCGGTCTGTAAACATTTAGCACACGTAGTCATACAGAGCCATTAATAATGCAAACGAAAGGAATCTCTTTTGAATTTTCGAGATGCAGCCCTATTTTTTAGTCGCTCTATAATTTAATTCCAAACAGACAATTCGATCTTTGCTGAGAATGACAGCATAAGAAATCAAAGCCAAAACGCTGATATATAAGAATATTTACTTTTAACCCTACTTTAAATTGACGTAATCCGTAAAAAAGCCAGGCCGCATCAACTGACAATCAAATCAATTTAAAGACAGGATAATGAGAGATTTGATATTTATTTTTTGATATGCCAGCCAAACCTCATCGCAGTAAAGAAATAGACCTTAAATACCCTCTGTGATTAAGATCTCTTTTATTTGATTTATTTTTAAGGTATCACATCTATTCGCCGATATAAATTTCACACAAAGATCCCCTGACAAAAATAGATAAAAGAGGATATATGCTGACAAAAATGACAATTGGGCAAAAGCTGACCATGGCGTTTACCACTCTCGCTTTGTTGATGCTGGGTTTTGCCTGGTTTGCCACTTTACAACTCTCCAATATTTACCGTGACGCCAGTGAGGTCAGCGACAATATCGTTCCCTCCATCCGGGCATCCAGCCAGATGCATGTGTCCTTGCTGGACGCGCGCCGTGCCGAACTGAACATGGTGATAGATGCACTGGGCAAGGATCCCGACTCCCTCAACAGCAGCACACAGTCTTTTGAAGCGGCAAAGAGTCAGTACATGGCCGCCGAGCAACGGTATGGATCGATGCCTTTTGTGTCGGAGCGAGATCGCAACATGTTTGCAGAGCTGAAAACTGCAGCAGCCAAATATTTTTCAGCCCATGGTGACTTGGAAACAGCCATACGGCAGGGAGATATTGCCAAGATACAGTCGCTGATCAAAAACGAATCCCGCGCTGCCCTCGAGCAGGCAGGACAGGATGGTCTGGAGCTTCGCAAGGAGAACGATCGGGTCGCCAACCTGCTGACCAAGCAGAGTGAGGCTTCCTATGAACGGGCAAAACTGCTGAGCACTACCGTCGGTGCGCTAACCTTGCTGTTCGTCGTTATTGTGGCCTGGCTGCTGATCCGGCAGATCCGCAATCCAGTGATGACCCTGCTGGAGCAGACACGCCAGGTAGCGGCAGGCAACCTCACCAGCCAACTCGACATGAAGCAATTCTCCCATGACGAGCTGGGTAAGCTGGCTCAAGGGTTCAACGAGATGCAATCCAATCTGCGCATGCTGGTCAACGAGGTCTCCGGCTCGGTGGTGCAGTTGGGTGCGGCCGCCGAAGAGATCAGCGCGGTGGCACAGCAATCGGCCAACAACATGGGCGCCCAGCAACATGAGCTCAATCAGCTGGCCACAGCCATGAACGAGATGCAAGCCACGGTACAGGAGGTGGCCCGCAACACCAACGACGCCGCCAGCGCAGCAACGTCGGCCAGCGACACAGCCGCACAAGGCAGCGAGACCGTCAATGACTCAATCGGCAGGATTGAAAAGGTGGCTACCGCCATCGAAGAGACTGCTTTGGTGATCCGCCAGCTGGGTGATGACAGCCGAAATATCGGCATGGTGCTTGAAGTCATTCAGGGGATTGCCGAGCAGACTAACCTGCTGGCACTGAATGCGGCAATCGAGGCAGCCCGAGCCGGTGAACAAGGTCGTGGTTTCGCCGTGGTTGCAGATGAAGTCCGCACTCTGGCCAAACGAACTCAAGACTCCACTTCCCAGATCAACCACATCATCTCCGAACTGCAGCAGCGTGCTAACGAAGCTGGCATCACCATGCAACAGAGTCAGGATATGATGTCCGAGACGGTCCACACAGCTCGTGAAGCGGGAGCCTCTATTGCCGAAATAAGCAGCTCGGTTAACAGTATCTCTCACATGAATATTCAGATTGCCACCGCAACTGAAGAGCAGGGGGCGGTAAGCGAGGAGCTCAATCGCAATGTAGTCAACATCAGCAATGCCTCGGAAGAAGTGGCGAGCGGCGCCAAACAAATGGCTCAGGCTTGCAACGACCTCAACCTGTTGGCAACACAACTGCAGGAGGTTGTACGCAAGTTTCGGACATAACGCCCGATTCTCCTCCCCTCATTAATCAGCTCAATAAGGCTGAAGCACTAAACAGCCCGCCATCCATAAAAGTGGCGGGCTTTGTTAAATAAGGGCTCATGCAAAACCCAAGGACACCGATGATGAACATAACAAGTGACCAGTAGATGGATTAACTCACATCAAGAGCAGCCCCCCCTCTTTCTGATTGTTCTCTCAACGCGTTTTGCCAGCACCTTCACATTTTCCACCCTCAAAGCAGCACACAAATCTCCATACCTCCGAAGGCGAAACTTTTTTGCCGCACTCATGCAAGTAGCAAGATGCACTTACAAGCCATTGTTTTTGTTTGAAAAAACAAAAATATCGGTATGAGTTTGCTTTTATGATGATATGCGAGCTGGGTCACATGGCGACTTGCACAGCACAAAAATCCAGTAAACGGCACATTTGTCCGATTTCGGCACCGCGCCAACGGGAGAACAATATCCAGGTCAATTGTTCCCCCCATCATGCGGCTCGGCAACGGAGCCAGGAGAGTAATATGTTACCCACCATGACCAACGGCAGACTCATCTGCCTGGAGTTGAAAGCCACCAGCAAGGAGGCCCTGTTCGACGAGATGGCCCAGATGCTGGCGCGCGATGGCGCCGTGTCTGATCAACAACAGTTCGTCAAAGATGTCTGGGCTCGCGAGCAGCTGGACTGCACCGGCTTCGAGCAGGGTGTCGCCCTGCCCCACGCCAAGAGCAAGGCGGTCAGCCGTCCGGCCATTGCCATCGGTGTCAGCCGTCAGGGTATCGAGTACGGCGCCGAAGATGGCAAGCCAACTCAACTGATCTTCATGATCGCCTCCCCGGATGGTGGTGCCAATCACCACATCGAAGTGCTGGCGGAGCTCTCTACCCGTCTGCTGGAGCCGGGTTTTATCGAGCAGATGAAGGCGGCCACCACTGTCGAGCAAGCCCTGACTCTGCTCAAGCAAGGCCCGAAAGCGGAAAAACCGGCGCCTGCCGCCAAACCGGCTGCCACTGCACCGGCTGAACCCACCGATCGCACCTTCAAGGATCGCCTCAACACCATGAAGCAGCACCTGCTGTTTGGTACTTCCCACATGATCCCCTTCATCGTGGCCGGTGGTGTGCTGCTCTCCCTGTCGGTGATGATGAGCGGCAAGGGCGCCGTGCCGGAAGCGGGCTTCCTCAAAGACATGGCCACCATGGGTATCGCCGGTCTGACCCTGTTTACCGCCGTACTGGGTGGCTACATCGCCTACTCGCTGGCTGACAAGCCGGGCCTGGCTCCGGGCATGATCGGCTCCTGGATTGCCGTTCAGCACTATCAAACCGGTTTCCTTGGCGCCATTCTGGTGGGCTTTATCGCCGGTTTCGTGGTCAATCAGCTCAAACGGATCAAGCTGCCTGACTCCATGACCTCCCTTGGTTCCATCTTCATCTATCCGCTGATCGGTACCTTCCTGGTGTGTGGCATCGTGATGTGGGGCATCGGTGCCCCGATCGCCGCCATGATGGAAGGGATGAACCACTGGCTCTCCAGCATGGCGGGCTCCGGTAAAGTGATGCTGGGTGCCATTCTGGGTGGTATGACCGCCTTCGATATGGGCGGCCCGGTCAACAAGGTTGCTACCCTGTTTGCCCAGACTCAGGTCAACACCCAGCCCTGGCTGATGGGCGGCGTCGGCATCGCCATCTGTGTACCGCCGCTGGGTATGGCACTGGCTACCCTGATGTCTCCGAAGCGTTACAAGAAAGAGGAGCGTGAATCCGGTAAAGCGGCCGCCATCATGGGCATGATCGGTATCAGTGAAGGTGCTATCCCGTTTGCTGCCGCTGACCCCATGCGTGTTATCCCGGCCATCGTCGCAGGCGGCATCGTCGGCAACATCACCGGCTTCATGATGCACAGCATCAACCACGCCCCCTGGGGTGGCTGGATTGTCCTGCCGGTTGTTGAAGGCAAGATGGGCTACATCCTGGGTACCATCCTCGGCGCCCTGACCACCGCCATCATCGTCAACCTGCTGAAGAAGCCGGTGAGCGAAGAAGATGATGTAACCACCACCCAAACCAGCTTCGAAGTCATTGAAGCGGAAGGGGAAGCGGACGTACTGGCCATCACTGCCTGCCCGTCTGGCGTTGCCCACACCTTCCTTGCCGCCAAGAGCCTGCAGAAGGCTGCCGCCAAGCAGGGGATCAAGATCAAGGTCGAGACCCAGGGCGCCAACGGCATCATCAACCGCATTACCGCCAAGGATGTCGCCAACGCCCGCTGCGTCATCTTCGCCCACGACGTGGCGATCAAGAACCGCGAGCGCTTCACCAATATCGAGGTCATCGATGTGAAAACCAAAGAGGCGATTCACAATCCGGAAGCACTGCTGGCCCGCACGCTGGGCAATAAGGTAAACGCCGCCTGATAGCAGTCATATCAACCAGCAAAAGGGGCCCATCACGGGCCCCTTTTCGTTGCCGACCGAGCAACCGCACATCATCCCACCGACCAAGCCACTGATTTAAAACATATTAACCTGTCACATCACGGATCTTGGCGAGCCGTCACAGAATGGTGACGTGTAAAAAAACAGCAATTGAAGCGCTGGTCAGATCTCATGTCAAATGGCTCCGCCTACTAAACTGGAGCATCACAAAAATGATAAAAATCAATAAATTGGTTCTGGCTGTTACCCTCACCCTCACTGCCACCCCCTTGCTGGCCGCCCATTGGGAGTGCGGTGAGCACGTGCGCTTCGGCCTGCCCTCCGAATCGGATCAGAAGCTCTGCCGTGAAGGGTATGCGGTCGGCTACAACTACGACTACAAGGTGGCGGACTGGGTCTCCTACCGGATGACAGCCCAGAGCGCACAGGGCACAGTGCCGCGCAAGGATGCCTTCGCCGAGGACAGGGAGATCCCGGTCGCCTACCGCGCCACCCTCTCCGACTACAAGGGCTCGGGCTACGACCGTGGTCATCAGGCCCCGGCGGGGGACATGAAATCGAACAAGAACACTATGAAAGAGAGCTTCCTGCTGAGCAACATGACGCCGCAGATCGGGGTGCTCAACCAGAAGGCGTGGCGCGTGCTGGAGGACAAGGTGAACAAGTGGGCGGTCTCCCGCAAGGATGTGCAGGTGATCACCGGCCCCATCTTTACCGGCTCTGAAGAGTCCATCGGTCAGGGTGTGGCGATCCCGAGCGCCTATTACAAGATCGTGATGGACCCGGCCAGACTGCAGGCCATCGCCTTTATCATGCCGCAGGAAGAGGTGCCCATCAGCCAGATCGCCGACTACCGGGTCTCGGTACGCGAGGTGGAAGAGCAAACCCAGCTCAACTTCTTCAGCGATATGCCTGAAGAGCAGCAAGAGACCCTGGAAGCCCGCATCTCCCCGATGTGGAACTGACCGCGAATACTCATCCGCAGATAGATTGACACCCCATCTGTCTTGAATCGCGATAGAGGGAGGGGCCCGCACCCCTCCCAGCAGGGGGAGTCACGCTCCCCCTGCCCTTTTCAGATGGCTGCTGACCCGCTGCGGCCATTTTTGCGGCCACAGGTGTGGCATCACCCGACGACTCGCCCCGACTCACAGTTTGCCGCACCGTTAGCTGGTATATTGCCCTCTCTTTGGCACTAACAGACTGAATTGACGCACATTTGCCTCGTCGCATCGGCCCGCAAACCGCTGCGCCACCGCGCGATTCAGCCCGACAGAGGACCTTTTGATGAAACAGACCCTTCTTGCCCTCACCCTCGGCGGCCTGCTGGCGCTCTCCCCCCTCGCCCTGCAAGCAGCCGAGAGCTCGATGCAAATGGAGCACGACCTCAATACCTTGGTCAGCAAACGTCAGGCGGTGGACATGCTGCTCGGCGAAGCGCTGCAGATCTACAAGTCGCCAGCCAAGATCTCCCACGCCGGTTTTACCGCCAAGATGCCGAGCAATATGGAGCTGGTGACCGAGCGGCTGCTGGCCGCCTACCAGCTGGAACCCTACCGCACCGACCTGCTCATCTCGGCAGCCAACGCCCAGATCTACAACGGCAACCTGAGCCGCGCCATCACCTTGCTGGAGCAGGCGCAGGCTGTCGCCCCCGATGATCTCGACATCAACAGCTATCTCGCCATCTGGCAGTTGGTGAAGGGTAACAAGGAGGCCTCCCGCAGCTATCTGGCGAAAGTGGCGGATCGCAACAGTGGCCGCGCCGCCGACCTGGAGGAGATCATCGCCCGGGTACAGCGGATCACCGCCGCCCCGCTGCAGACCGAACTGACCGGGGATCAGGTCAAGGCCACCCAGGAGGGCAAGCGCGCCATCGTCACCCTGGGCTACGCCCTCAATCCCGACGGCAGCATGGACAAGATCCTGCTGGGCCGCCTGCAAACCACCATTGAGCTGGCCAAAGCCGACCCGGAAGCGCTGATCATCCTGACCGGCGGCGTGCCCCAGAACCGCCAGACCGAGGGCAAGCTGATGGCCGACTGGCTGGCCAACCACGGCATCGACCGCAGCCGCCTGATTGAAGAGAACTACGCCACCAGCACGGTGGATAACGCCCTCTACAGCGCCTATGCCCTCGCCCGCCACCAGATTGACTATGCGGTGCTGGTAAGCTCCACCAGCCATGTACGCCGCGGCCAGACGGTGCTGGAAATCGCCTGCGACCAGATTGGCCCGGCCAACATCAAGGTGGCGAGCGTCAGCTACCCCGACAAGCCCCTCGAGGAGCTGTCCACCCCGAGCGAGAGCGAGCTGCTCGGCATCTATCGCGACGCCCTGCGCACCTACGGCATGTGGAGCTACCGCTCCGCCCCGCTGATCGAGCGTTGATCGGCCATCAAAACGAAAAAGAGAGGGAGGCGTGATGCCTCCCTCTCTTTTATTGACCGATGATTGGCCAAGCCTCGCCCGTTAGCTGACGATAAAGCCCTGCGAGGGGGCCGCTTTGGGATCGTCACCGAAGCGGTTTGGCCCCTGCTGACCGTTGCAAACCATAAAGTAGATAAGCACCAGGGTGCCGATAATGGGGATAAGCCCGAGCAGCAGCCACCAAGCGCTGCGGTCGGTATCGTGCAGGCGACGGGCCGCCACCGCCAGCGATGGCAGCAGCACCGCCAGCGAATAGATGGAGCTGATCAGCTCATTGTCGCCGCCAATCAGCTTGTCCACCATGCCGAGCAACAGCATGACGATGACGTTGCACAGCACAAACATCCAGTATTCGGTGCGACGGGCCCGCCCGCTGAATACCGCATATTGCTTGAGGACCGAGATATACCAGTTCATTGCGCCTCCTGAGTGGCCTTTATGCCTATGAATAAAAAAGAGAGTCGATAAAACAAGTAGTTAAGAGCTTAGCGCGATCATCCCCCCGAGTCGACAATGATGCCCGAACGCCTCCCAAACTAATCAGCTGCGGCAATCATTGACCGACCGATCCGGAAGATAATTTGCCCTGCAACAGGGCAAATCACCCCCATCAGCGCATCACTCTCGTCACAAGCAGGAAAATGGTGCTTAATAATCCATTAGCAATCGTATGGACTCAGCGTGAGGATAGCGGTAGATTCGGCGCCCAATCCTGAACAGGATCTGTGTCTCCCTCCCATAATGAATCCACTTATTCATTACTTCTCCTAACACAGGGATAGCCATGAGTATTACACGCAGAGATTTTCTCAACGGCGTTGCCATCACCATTGCGGCAGGCGTCGCCCCCATCAATCTGCTCAAGGCTGCCGAAGGCAGCAGCACGCTGGCGGATAAAACCCTGGCCTACCCGCCCGCCCTCACCGGCCTGCGCGGCAACCACCCGGGCTCTTTCGAACCGGCCCACAGCATCGCCCGTGACGGCAAGCAGTATGATTTTGCCAATATTCCCCTAGAGGGAGAGTACGATCTGGTGATCGTCGGCGCCGGGATCAGCGGTCTGGCCGCCGCCTGCTTCTATCAGCAACTGCTCGGCGCGGATAAAAAGATCCTGCTGCTCGACAACCACGATGACTTCGGCGGCCACGCCAAGCGCAACGAGTTCACCACCCCCGATGGCCTGCGTCTGGGTTACGGCGGCAGTGAGTCCCTGCAATCACCGCGTTCGGTCTACAGCCCGGTGGCGCTCGGTCTGCTCAAGGCGCTGGAGGTCAACATCGACGAGCTGGCCGCTGGTTTCCAGCAGACCTTCTATCCGGATCTGGGGCTCAGCCGCGGCGTCTATTTCGACGAGAAGCACTTTGGCGTCAACAAGATAGTGAACGGGGATCCGGGCCACAACGTAGCGGACGATATCCCCCGCGATCGCCTGAACGGCCGGCCGCTGGCAGAATTTATCGGTGACTTCCCCCTCGATGATGCCGACAAGGCCGCCCTGTTGGCCCTGCACGAATCGAAGATCGACTACCTGAGCGGCATGACCCGCGAGCAGCAGGACGAGTGGGTGACTCGCAACAGCTACACCACCTTCCTGCGCGATAAAGTGGGTCTCAGCGAGCGGGCGATCACTTACTTCCAGCAGCGCACCAACGACTTCCAGGCGGTCGGCATCGACGCCACCGCCTGCGCCGATGCGCGTCTGTGCGCCTTGCCGGGTTTCGACGGCCTCAATCTGACGCCGCTTGATGCCGAGGAGCAGGCGGAGCTGGACGATCCCTACATCTTCCACTTCCCCGATGGCAACGCCGGTCTCACCCGCCTGATGGTGCGCAAGCTCATTCCGCAGGTGGCGCCGGGTCACACCATGCAGGATGTAGTGCTGGCCAAGTTTGACTACAGCAAGCTCGATCTACCGGAGCACAAGGTGCAGCTGCGTCTTGGCAGTACCGCCCTGCAGGCCAAAAACGTGCGTCTCGCCGACGGCAAGCTGGCGGTGGATGTCACCTACATCAAGGAGGGGAAACTGCACCGGGTGCGGGCCAAGCAGTCGATCATGGCTGGCTACAACATGATGATCCCCTACATGGTGCCCGAGATGCCGGAGCCCCAGAAGGAGGCGCTGCGCCAGAATGCCAAGGCACCGCTGGTCTACACCAAGGTGGTGATCAAGAACTGGCAAGCATTCGTCAAGCTGGGGGTACACGAGGTCTACTCCCCCGCCGCACCCTACAGCCGGGTCAAGCTCGACTATCCGGTCAGCATGGGTGGCTACGAGCACCCCAAGAGCCCGGATCAGCCCATGTGCCTGCACATGGTCTATGTGCCGACCCTGCCAGGCAGCGGCCTCTCGGCACGCGAACAGTCCCGCAAGGGGCGCGCCATGATCCTCGGCATGCCGTTCGAACAGCATGAGCAGATGATCCGCGAGCAGTTGCAGGGGATGCTCGGCAGCGCCGGTTTCAACCATGAGCAGGACATCCTCGCCATCACGGTCAACCGCTGGTCTCACGGCTATTCCTATGTCACCAACACCCTGTTTGATGACGAAGCGCAGTGTGAAAAATGGATTGAACTGGGTCGCCAACCGATCGGCAACATCACCATCGCCAACTCGGATGCAGGCTGGAGCCCCTACGCCCACGCCGCCATCGACGAAGCGTGGCGCGCCGTCAACGAGCTGGTTGCCATGAGCAAGGGAGGTGCCCAATGAGCCGCGCCCTGTCACTGACCACCAGCGCCCTGCTGCTGGCCCTGCCCGCCCTTGCCGCCAACGCAGCCCCCGCCATGTCTGCGGGGGAATATGTGGCCAAGCTCGGCGATTGCGCTGCCTGTCACACCAGCGAAACCAGCAAGCCGCTGGCAGGCGGCAAAGGGTTCCCGACCCCCATCGGCACCGTATTTGCCACCAACATTACCCCCGACAAGACACACGGTATCGGCAACTACAGCCTGCCGGAGTTCATCAAGGTGATGCGTGAAGGGGTGGCCCGCGATGGCCATCGCCTCTATCCGGCCATGCCCTACACCGCCTACGCCAAGATGAGCGATAAGGATCTCGAAGATCTCTATCACTACCTGATGAAGGAGGTACAGCCGCTGGCCATCGCCAACAAGGAAAGTGACATCCCCTGGCCCCTCAACATGCGCTGGCCGCTGATGGGCTGGAACTGGGTCTATCACGATGACAGCCGCTTCACCCCGGTGGCGGGCAAGAGCGAAGAGTGGAACCGCGGCGCCTATCTGGTGCAGGGTGCCGGTCACTGCGGCAGCTGCCACACCCCACGCGGATTGGGGATGCAGGAGAAAGCGCTGACCGAGGCGGACCCTGTCTACCTGAGCGGTGCGGCGCTGGATGGCTGGTATGCCCCCGATATTCGCGGCAGCCGTTACAGCAAGCAGGCGCTGATCGACCTGCTGAAAACCGGCCGCAGCCAGCATGAAGCGGTCGCGGGCCCCATGGGGGAAGTGATCACTCACAGCAGCCAGTATTTCAGCGACGCCGATCTGGCCAGCATCGCCACCTATCTCACCGATCTGAAAGATGAACCGGTGGCGGAGAAAGGGGCCCGCGCCTACGCCAGTGCCAGCGGCAAGGCGGACTACGCCATGTACTGCTCCACCTGTCACGGGGTCAACGGCCAGGGCAATGACCACGTCATCCCCTCGCTGGTGAACAACCGCACCGTGCTGGCGAGTGATCCGTCGAGCCTGATCAACGTGCTGCTGCACGGTGCCGAGACCCCGGTCACCCACGGCCATCTGGGTTACCACATGCCGGGCTATGGCTGGACCATAGATGACGAGCGGATCGCCGAGCTGGTCAACACCCTGCGCGCCTCCTGGGGCAATGAAGGCACCGCCGTCAAGGCGGCGGCGGTCAAGGCCCAGCGCGAGCTGCACGGCAAGGAGTAAGGGCTGTCAGCTCTCTCTTGACCAAGTGCCATAAGAAAACGGGCCTCCACTGGAGGCCCGTTTGCTATTGATGAACCAGGTTCCGGTGCTTATCCCTTGCGGGATTTGGGCCCCGGCAGTGGCGCCGTTGGCTGGCGGTAATCGCCGTAGGGGAAGATATTGCGAAACCGCTGGGCCACCGGCTCGGGGATGGAGCGGGAGAAGATCAGCCTGACGCCATCGCCATCACGCTGCCCCACAATGCGACCGCGCACCGTGTCATGGCGCAAGATCTGCTTGGCATGCTCAATAAAGGCGGGTGACACCTTGCCCTGCTTGACCACCACCTTGCCGGGGGCAAGGCGGATCTCGAACAGGGCGCCACGCCCCAGCTTCATCAACCACCAGATCAGCGCAATCGCCACTATCAAGGAAATCCAGGCCATCTTCATCCCTCCCAAGCTCTTGATATAAGGCAGTATAAGCGGCCGTGCGCTCCGATTGTTTGGCGCCGATCACAGCCCCCGCGTCAGCGCAATAGCGCCCCTTTGCTCAGCAATCCTTGCCCCAGCCCACCAGCGTCTCGCGATAGAGCGCCAGCAAGGCTTCATCGCGCACCGCCACCCCGACCTGCTGCGGACGATAGGCTGCCCAGTCATCGTGGGAGTGGCGCTTGCCATCGAACTTTTGCAGGGTGTGGCCGATGGCCGGGCCGCTGGTGATCACCCGCACCGGCCCTTCCCGCAGGGTAAAGAGGGTCGGATCAATCACATAGGCGATAGCGGACGGATCGTGAACGTGGCAACCGGAGAGCCCCAACTTCTCGGAGTAGAAGCGCAGGTAGAAGCGGCTGACATCCCACAGGAAGCAGCCCGGCTCCCCCGCCTTGTCCCTGAGCTCATCCAGATAGGCGCTGCTGAAGAAGCTCTGCTGGGTCACGTCCAGCCCGATGATCACCACAGGCCAGTCGGCGGTAAAGACCCGGTCGGCGGCATCGGGATCGTCGTGGATATTGGCCTCGGCATAGGGGGTGACGTTGCCACGATGGCCGTTGACGCCAAAGGCGCCGCCCATCACTACTACCTGTTTCACCAGCGAGACAATCTCGGGGGCCTGTTGTAGCGCCAGCGCCAGATTGGTCAGTGGGCCGATAGTGACTAGGGTGATCTCCCCCGGCGCGGCTTTCACCGCCTCGACAATATATTGCCAAGCGGGGCGAGGATCCGGAGCGATAGTCATCTCCCCCGCCTCCATGTCGCCAAAGCCGCTCGGGCCGTGGACTATGGTGGTGGGGCCGACCGGCTCGCGCAGCAGCGGGGCTGCAGCGCCTTTGGCCACATCCGCCTTCATGCCGTACTTCTGCTTGAGCCAGAGGGCGTTGCGGGTGCCATTGTCGATGGTGGCGTTACCAAAAACTGTGGTGATGGCGAGCAGCTCGATGGCGGGGTGGGCCTCGGCAAACAGGATGGCCATGGCATCGTCGATACCCGGATCGGTATCCAGAATGATTTTATGGGTCATGAGAAATTCCTACGGTGACAAACCCTGCGACAAAAGGGAGAGTCTACCCGGCTGACGGCCCCGTATCCCGGCATGGGATCACAGAGCGAGCCTTTGCTCCCGGCAGCAGGGGCGCTGCTGGCGACAATCTGCACAAAAAACGGCGCGGCCCTGTTGCCTGCGCCGCGCCCTTTATCGTTGTTCGTTATCTGCTATCTGGCAGTGATCTGCCTGACTACGCCCCTCAGTGCTTGCGGTGCCAGCGCGGTGAGGTCGCCTTCTCCCCCCAGGGGGTGACGCAGGGGAGCAGAGCCCCTTCAATCACCATCTCGCTGCCTGCCAGCGCTTCGGCGATCTTCTGGTGCAGCACCCGCAGTACCTTGCCCTCGTGCTCGGCCAGAGAGTGGCCCGCGGCAAAGAATTCCGGCTGATATTGCAGTGCCAGCTTCTGGGCGAATTCGTAGGTGTTGAAGCAATCCGGCATCCGCTCAACCACATCTTCAAGCCGGGCCAACAAGCTGTTCAGTTCCCTGGTCATAGTGCTCTCTCCGTGTAGGTTAATAGCCAAAAACTACCCCTTATTGGATAAGTCACCAACGAGCAAACCACAAAAGTGTGGGGAGACACACAGTTCTCTCTTGCGCCTGGCTCGTGGTGAACGGCAGACAGCTTGCCAGCTTTACATTCCGGTAACAAACAACTAGATTTAGACCGACTAATCAGTCGGTCATTTTTCATGCGGAGAACAACATGGGTGCGGCGCATCTTCAACACACTCCTGAGGATATCCTCGCCATTAAATTGTCCCTGCCGGATCAGCTGGCACGGCTCAAGCGGGCGAGTCTGGCTCACCCCATGCCTACCCTGACCGAGCGCCGTGCGCAGCTGACCAAACTCAAGCAGGCGTTGCTCGCCCACAAGAGGCAACTGTGCGAAGCGCTGGCAGCAGATTATGGCCAGCGCAGCCACTACGACAGCCTGATCGCCGATGTGCTGCCCTGCATCATGCAGATCAACTACACCCAGAAGCGGCTCAAACGCTGGATGCAGCCCCACCGCCGTCACACCGGCCTGCTGCTGGCGCCCGCCAAAGTAGAGGTGCACTTCCAGCCGCTCGGGGTGGTCGGCATCATAGTGCCGTGGAACTTTCCGGTGATGCTGAGCCTCGGCCCGCTCATCACTGCCATCGCGGCGGGCAACCGGGCGATGCTGAAACTCTCCGAGTTCACCCCCCATACCAACGCCGTGCTACGCACCATGCTCACCAGCGTGTTTGACGAAAACGAGATCGCCATCATCGAAGGGGATGCCCAGATGGCGGCGGCGTTCAGCTCACTGCCGTTCGATCACCTGCTCTTTACCGGCTCCACCATGGTGGGCAAGCTGGTGATGGCCGCTGCCGCGCCCCAGCTCACCCCCCTCACCCTTGAGCTGGGTGGCAAGAGCCCCTGTCTCATCGCCCCCGACATGCCGGTTGCCACCGCGGTCGAGCGGATGATCTTCGGCAAGAGCCTCAACGCCGGACAGATCTGCGTCGCCCCCGACTATGTGCTGCTGCCCCGCAGCGAGGTGGATAACTTTATCGCCGCCTATCGCCGCCACTTCAGCAAACTCTACCCGCAGGGGCTCAATAGTGCTGACTACGGCGCCATCATCAACGACCGCCAGTATCAGCGCCTCGTCAGCTGGCTCGATGAAGCCGAGCAGGCGGGAGCCCAGCTCCACCCCTGTGGCAGCCCGGCCCGCGACGACCAGCGCCGCCTGCTGGTGCCCCACCTGCTGACCGGGGTACCAAGTCAGTGTCAGGTGATGCAGCAGGAGATCTTCGGGCCGCTGCTGCCGCTCATCCCCTACGACACCCTGGAGGAGGCGCTCGCTTATGTGGCTGAGCGGCCCCGCCCGCTGGCCCTCTATCTGATGAGCTTCGACCCCGAGCTGCAGGCGCGAGTGACCCGGGAGACCCACTCCGGCGGCATGGCGATCAACGAGAGCCTGTTTCAGGTGGCGGCCGACGATGTGCCGTTTGGCGGCATCGGCGCCTCCGGCATGGGCCACTACCACGGCCACGAGGGGTTTCTTACCTTCTCCAAGGCGAAAACCGTGCTGACCCGCGGCAAGTTCACCACCGGCTCCCTGATCCATCCCCCCTACCACAGCTGGATCCAGAGGCTGATGATGGCCTTCTTCCTGCGCTGATGGAGATGACAATGAACCAGGCTATCCCGCAGCCACAAACCATGACCGACAAGCGCCGCCAGATCCTGGATGCCGCCCTCGCCCTCTGCGCCGAAGATGGCCTGCAGGGGGCCGCCACCGCCCGAATCGCCAAGGCGGCCGGGGTGGCCAACGGCACTCTGTTCCACCACTTTCCGAGCAAGGAGGCGCTGATCCTCGCCCTCTATCAGGATGTAAAGACCCGGATGGGGAGCGCCATCCATGAAGCAGATCCCACCCTGCCGCTGTACGACCAGACCCGCCACTACTGGCAGCTGGCGATGGAGTGGATGCAGGCTAACCCCAATGAGCTCAAATTTGTGCTGGGTTTCTTTCACTCTCCGCTGCTGGCCAGACCGGCCCGCAGCCAGATCCTGAACGATGCCCTGCGCTTTCTGCCTGCCCTGCTGGCAAAGGGGCAGGCCAGCGGCGAGCTGATGCAGGCTCCCGCGCCACTGTTGCTGGAGGTGTGTCAGGGCCAGTTCCTCGCCTGCGCATCACTGTTTGTCGATCAACCGGAGCTGGGACAGGACGACTACTGGCAAGCCAGTGCGTTCGCCCTCTTCTGGTCAGCCATCTCAGGAGCCAACCCCTATGACAACTCCGACCGTTGAATCTCTAGCCGCCCTTGGCCGCCGCCTCTGGATCACCACTCTGCTCTGGGTGGTGGGTCGTACCCTCTGCCGCGCCGCCCGCACCGATGAGGCGGTACGCCGCGAATTGGAGCCGTTGCCGGACGGGCTGGCAATCCGCCTCGAAGTAGGCGGCATCGGCTACGCCATGAACATGCACAAGCAGGGTGGCCGCTGGTATCCCGGCGCGCCAGTCGCCCCTCATGCCACCATCCATCCGCTACGGGTGCGCTTCAAGCATCCCAATATCGCCTTTCGCGCCCTGAGTTTTCGGCTCGGGGTCAATCAGGCATTTGGCGAAAACCGGCTGCTGGTGGAGGGAGACCTGACCGTTGCCATGCATCTGGTGCGGGGGCTTGAGCAGTTGCAGTCCCTGATCCTGCCCGCCTTTATCGCGCGGCCGCTGCTGCGCCACTATCCCGCCCCGACCAACAAGATCGGCCGGGCCTGCAACATCTATCTGGGTCTGGTGACCGGCTAACGCGCAAGGAGCCTTGAAATGAGCCGCTATTACGATTTCTTCTGCCCGGTCAAACTGCTGGCCGGTGAACAGGCGCTGGAGCAACTGGCCAGCGAGCTGGCCAGCCTCGGGGCCCGTCGCCCGCTGCTGCTGACCGACAAGGGGGTCAATGCCACCGGCCTTGCCACCCTGCTGGCCAATGTGCTGGCCGAGGGGGAGCTGCCAGTCGCCGCCATCTGGGACGAGATCCCGGCCGACTCTTCCACCGCCGTGGTGGAGCGGATCGCCAAACGCTATCGCGAGCTCGACTGCGACAGTCTGGTGGCGCTGGGGGGCGGCTCGGTCATCGACACTGCCAAGGCGGTCAATATTCTCACTTCCATGGGGGGGGATCATCTGCTCGACTACTCGGGCGCCGGTTGCCTGACCCGTCCCCTCAAGCCGCTGGCGGTGGTGCCCACCACGGCGGGCACAGGATCAGAAGTGACATTGGTTGCAGTGATCAAGGATGAGGCGAGCGGGCGCAAGGTGCCCTTCACCTCCCCCTTCCTGCTGCCCCAGCTGGCGGTGCTCGACCCGCGCCTGACCCAGGGACTGCCCCTCAATATCACCGCCGCTACCGCCATGGACGCCATGACCCACGCCATCGAGGCCTTTATCGGTACCGCCAAGAACCCGGTGAGCGATGCGCTGGCCCTGATGGCAGTGGAGAAGATCGCCTGCGCCCTGCCGCAAATCATCCACGACCCGCAAAACAAACAGCTGCGACTGCAACTGGCGGAAGGCTCCACGCTGGCTGGCATGGCTTTTTCCAACTCCATGGTGGGGCTGGTGCACGCCCTCGGCCACAGTCTGGGAGCCCGCTGCCATCTGCCCCATGGGCTGTGCATGAACCTCTTTTTGCCCACCGTGCTCGACTACAACCGCCCCGAGGTGGATAACGAGCTGGCCCGGCTGCTGTTGCCGCTGGTGGGGGCAGAGCGCTTTGCCGCCACCCCGGCCCATCAGCGGGCGGAGGCGACCATCACAGCCATTCGCACCCTGCGCGACACCTTGTGGCAAGCGGTCAAGCTGCCGCGCACTATGAGCGAGGCAGGGGTAAGCGATCGCTCGCTACTGACCGAGATCCGCGATCTGGCGGTCAACGACGGTGCCCTGCTGTTCAATCGCAAGGACGCCGACCGTGAGCAGTTACTCACCCTGCTGGAGCGAGCTTGGGTCTGATCCCTCCCCTTTGCCAACACTCTTGTGCTGACACTAACGCGGTGCCCGACTCACCATCGGGCACCTTGATCTACATCGCGATATCGATGCGCCCTCTGTCAAAGGGGGATGATATTGACCACGGGCTCTCATTATCTGTTCTATACCTTGGCTAACAGTTATGTTGTGCCGAGAGACCCAACTTTATGCCAGAGGTGCCCACCATGAGCGACATCATCCATCAGGCCAACCAGCAGCAGTTCATCTGTATGGTGGAGGGGAAAGAGTCGAGACTGCGCTACCGGCGGCTCGATGCCAAGACTATCGACGCCTACAGCACCTTCGTGCCCCCCGAGCTGCGGGTGCAGGGGATTGCCGATCAGTTGGCGCGCGCTTTCTTCAACTGGACTCAGGCGGAGGGGCTCACTATAGTGCCGAGCTGCCGCTACATTGATGTCTGGTTACGCCGCAATGCCAACAACTGAACCTCTGAACACCGTCCTCGAACAGCAATTCCAAGCTAAAACAGAAGCCCTGCTGCGGGCCGATCCGCAGCGGATGGTCTGCCTGCAAGCCGCGGCCGAGCTCAATCTGCCCGACTGGGCGCTGGGGGCCGGTTTTATCCGCAACCTCATCTGGGATCACCTGCACCACAAGGTGGTACCCACCCCGCTCAACGATATCGACCTTATCTATCTCGATAAAACCGATCCGCAAGGGCTGGCCGAGGCAGAGCACGAAGCTTGGCTCGCCAAACGCCTGCCCGGCCAGCAGTGGGAGGTGCGCAATCAGGCCCGCATGCACACGCGGCAGCTGGTGGCGCCGTTTGCCAGCAGCCTTGAGGCGCTCAGCCACTGGGTCGAAGTGCCCACCTGCATCGGCGTACGCCTCACCCGAGATGGCGAGTTCGAGTGGCTCGCCCCCTACGGCTTTACCATCAACTGGTCGCTGCAAGTGAGTGCCAACCCCAGATGTCGCCAGGACAAACATATTTTTACCCAGCGCATCAAGGAGAAACGCTGGCAGGCTATCTGGCCTGACCTTCAGGTAAACTGGCCATAACCTGATTGCAATCTTTCGATAACCTTGGGCACACTAGGGGAAAAGCTGGTTGTAACTCAATGGGTTAAATAATGCGCGACTTCTTCTCTCTCGAACGCTGGCTACCGGGCCTCGCCGCCCTGCTGCATTACCAGCGCGCCTGGTTGATGCCAGATCTTCGCGCCGGACTCTCGGTGGCGGCAGTGGCGCTGCCCGTCGCCATCGCCTATGCCGAGCTTGCCGGGGTGGGTGCCATCGTCGGCCTCTACTCCTGCATCCTGCCCATGCTGGTCTATGCCCTATTCGGCACCTCCCGTCAGCTGATCGTCGGCCCCGATGCCGCCACCTGCGCGGTCATCGCCGCCGTAGTGACACCGCTGGCCGCTGGCGACCCGACCCGTCACTGGCAACTGGTGATGACCATGACCGCCATGACCGGCTTCTGGTGCCTGATTGCCAGCCGCTTCAAGCTGGGAGTGCTGGCGGACTTTCTCTCCCGCCCCATCCTGATGGGACTGCTCAATGGTGTAGCCATCACCATCATGGTGGGCCAGCTCTCCAAGATCTTCGGCTTCACTTTCAGCGAACGTTACCTCATCGAGCGGATCGCCAGCGGGGCTACCTATATTACCCAGACCCATCTGCCGACCCTGGCCATGAGTCTGGTGGCTCTGCTCACCCTGCTGCTGGCCAAGCGCTACAAACCGGCATGGCCCTCCTCCATGGTGGCCATGGTGGTGACCGCTGCGCTGGTGTGGGGCTTTAATCTCGGCCAGTTTGATATCGCCACCCTGGGGACGGTGGGCTCCGGCCTGCCCGCGTTCCAGATGCCGGAATTTCCCCCCGGTCTGATGCGGGAGCTGGTACTGCCTGCCCTTAACCTCGCCATGGTGAGCTTCGTCTCCATGATGCTGACCGCCCGCAGCTTTGCCGCCAAAAACGGTTACGAAATCGACGCAGACAAGGAGTTTCGGGCCCTCGGTATGGCCAACCTCGCCTCCGCGGTCTCGCAAGGTTTCGCCATCAGCGGGGCGGATTCGCGTACCGCGGTCAACGACGCCAACGGCGGCAAGAGCCAGCTGGTCTCTATCATCGCCGCGGCGGTGATCGCCCTCATCACCTTCTATCTGACGGCGCCGCTCAAATACATCCCGACCGCCGCCCTCGGGGTGGTGCTGGTAATGGCCTCACTCTCGCTCACCGACTTTCGCGGACTGTGGGCGCTGCGTAACTCCGATCGCTCCGCCTTCTGGCTGGCGCTGGTCACCTTTATCAGCGTGCTCACCATGGGAGTGATCCCCGGGATCACCCTCGCCGTGTTGCTGGGCTTGTTCCAGTTCCTGCGCAATGTGATGCGCCCCACCGACCAGCTGCTTGGCATGGATGACGAGGGGGTAGTACGTACCCTGGGGGACAACGAACAGGCCAAGGCGATCCCGGGTATTCTGGTCTATCGCTTCAACTCGCCGCTCACCTACTTCAATGCCCCCTATTTCAAGCGGCGGGTGCTGGCCCTGCTGGTGCAGGATCCCCGAGCCCCCAAGTGTCTGGTGATCGATGCGGTCGCCTGCTTCACCCATCAGGACATCAGCGTGATGAGCATGGTGGGAGAGCTGCACAAAGAGCTGAAACGGCGCGGCATCCATATGGTGATGGCGGGTCGCCACGGCCAGATGACTCACTGGTTAAAGCAAGCGGGCGTGCGGGTGGGCGATGAAGGGATCATCCTCTGCCCCGATATGTATCAGGCGCTGCGCCTGACCCGCTGCTACCGCGAGCCGGTGTTCAAGGATGATGCGGTGGTGGAGAGCACCACAGATGCCATCCGCTCCAACTGGCCGCAGGATGATGCCCTGCCCGACTCGGCGCGCCTCACCTTGCCAAGCGAACAGGAGGCGGGCGCCACGCCTGCCTGATCCCTTGGCCTGCTCCCCTGGCCGGTGCAATCCTGCACAAGGATTGCACCGGCCTTGGCCTTGGTGTTAAATGCGCCCCCAGAGGGCACTCCCCCGTGCCTTCCCAGCTGTTGGACATGCCATGCAATCTCAATCCCACGCAGGCCCGGGCACCCTCTTTGCGCTGACCTGGCCGCTCTTTATCGATCTCGCCCTGCACTTTCTGACGGGAGCCCTCAATACCTTCATGGTGGGTCATGTCTCCTATCAGGGAGTGGCCGCGCTGGCGGTCGGCAATCAAGTGTTCGATCTCGCCATCACATTGTTCAGCTTCGTCAGTATCGGTACCAGCGTGGTGATCACCCAGTATCTGGGGGCCGGCGATCGGGAGAAGAGTCGGGTGGTGATCCACACCGCAATCGGCTTCAACCTGCTGATCGGTCTGGTGGCCGCCATTGGCGTGATGGCGGGGGCCAGCACCATGCTGGCGCTGATGAACCTGCCTGCCAACCTGATGAGCGACGGGACGCTTTACTTGCAGATCATCGGTCTCTGCCTGTTACCGGAAGCGGCAGCCCTCTGTCTGGCAGCCACCCTGCGCGCTCACGGCCACACCCGCCAGGCGATGTATGTTACCCTGATCGTCAACCTCATCACCTTCGTCGGCAACCTGCTGCTGCTCTACGGCTGGTTCGGCTTGCCCCAGCTGGGGGTCGCCGGTGTCGCCATCAGCACGGTCGCGGGTCGACTGGTCGGCGTGGTGCTGCTGGTGTGGCTAGTGGCCCGCAAGACCGGCATTCGACTGGTGGTGCGCGATATCGTCCACCCCAGCCGGGAGATGCTGGGCAAGGTGCTCCATATCGGCCTGCCGGCGGCAGGAGAGAACCTCTCCTGGATGCTGCAGTTTATGGTGGTGACAGCCTTTGTCGGACTGCTGGGGGACAAGGCGCTGGCAACCCAGTCCTACTTCTTTCAGATCTGCCTGTTTATCCTGCTGTTTGGCCTCTCCATCGGCCTTGGCAACGAGATCATCATCGGCCATCTGGCGGGAGCAAATCAGTTCGATCGCGCCTATCAGCAGCTGCTCAAGAGCCTCAAGCTGGGGTTGGCAGTTACCTGCGTCATCGCCGTGGCGGCGGCCCTCAATGGCCGTACCATCATCAGCCTCTTTACCGATGATGCCGATATCATCACCCAGGTGGCGCAGCTGTTTCTTATCAGCCTTATCCTCGAGCCCGGGCGCACCTTCAATCTGGTGGTGATCAACGCCCTGCGGGCCACCGGGGATGCCCGTTTCCCCCTCTACATGGCGTTGCTCTCCATGTGGGGAATTGCCGTGCCACTCTCCTATTTCCTCGGTATCATGCAGGGCTATGGACTGGTCGGTATCTGGCTGGCGCTGGCCTGCGACGAGTGGGTGCGCGGTCTGGCCATGTTCTGGCGCTGGCGCAGTCGTCGCTGGCAAAACAAAATTCTTGTTGAAACAAAAGCGGAATCACAATGAAGAAGATAGGACTCTTGCTGGCTGCCATCCTGCTCAGCCCCCTGGCCATAGCGCAAACTGCCCCTGCCGCTCCCAAGGCTCAAGCCACCCAGACCTGGTATGTGGCCCCCATCGCCATCGATGAAACCAGCGACGCCCAGAAGGCGCTGACCAAGGACTTCATGGCCCAGATGATCAAGACCATCAAGATCAACGAGTACCAGACCGGCAAGGCGGTAGGCAACACCAAAAAGCCCAAGTGGCTGATCCGCACCAAGCTGATCCCCGCTAGCAACGAGCCGCTGGTCGGCAAGAAGCACCCGCAGGGTCTCACCTACGGCAAGGGCAATCCAACCCAGGAGATCGTCGGCGAGCTGTTGATGAACGGCACCCTGGTGGCCCACATCGGCCAGGGCTGGCGCGAGCCTATCGTCCCGGGCACGCCGGTGGCTGACAAACTCTCCATCGCCAACTATCGCTACGCCATCGGGGATCAGGCCAAGTCGGCGGATCTGGAGGAGCTGGCGGCCCAGATTGGCTTTGAAGCGGGCAAGGTGATCCACCGCGATGGCAAGCCGCTACCCGATAAGAAAAAGAAAAAAGAGCAGGCGGACGAAGAGAAAGAGTAACGTTGCCTGCATCCATAAAAAGGGGCCACTCGGCCCCTTTTTTGATCCTGCCCCCTCACGCCAACACTGCCCCTGTTGTGACTTGTCGCACAGTTTGGCTCACCATTCAGATTGACAAATCACTTATCTTGTTTTGATTCAACAAGTTATAAATATCCCACCGAATACTCCAAATCATTGCCCCCAAATCCGATCAGGATCACATTTATCCCCGGCACTAAGGGGTAGCTTTGGTCTTACAGGCACAATCAAACGAAACCAAGGAGGCTCCATTACATGTTCCCAGAGTACAGAGAACTTATCTCGAAACTGAAGAGCAGTGATGTCCATTTCCAGAAGAAGTTTGACTTGCACAACGACCTGGATGCGGAGATTAGAAAGTTGGAAAAGCATCACGCCAGCGACTATAGCGCCGAGGTGAGAGATCTGAAAAAACAGAAACTCAAACTGAAAGAGGAGATATACGACATCCTCAAACAACATCCACAATAGATGCCTCGAAGAATATGCGGATAAGCAATTTATCCCCCAGCCCGGCCCACGCGCCGGGCTTTTTGTTGTTTCAGTCAATTAGTTGACACCCGAGCCTACCGATCTTGCCGGTAGTTTGTTACATTTTTCCCTTGGAATTCAGGGAATAACGGTGATGATAACATGAGCAGAAAACGATCTTTTTATCATCTCTTGCTGCTTTGCCTGTTCGCATTGAGCCACCCCCTGCAGGCTCAGGAGCCTGAACTGGAGCTGTGGCACTCCCAGCAAGCCGGTTACGTGATCGACGATGTGATCGCCCGCTTCAATCAGGAGGGGAACCACAGAGTACGGGTCACCCAGATTGAGCCGGGCAAGATCAAGGCGGATCTCCTGCTGGCAGCTCAGGCCAGGGGGCTGCCCGATCTGATGCTAATCCCCTCCGATTTTATCGGCCTCTATCGCCAGATGACCCTCGCCCCGCTCCCGGCCGAGTGGTTTTCCCCCGCGCTGATGGCCAGCGCCTTGCGTTATGTCACCCTGGATCGGCAACGCTGGGGCATGCCCATGATGCAGGGCAACCATCTGATGCTGTTTTACAACAAGGCGCTGGTCTCGACTCCGGTGACCCAATGGCAGCAACTGACAGCTATCACCCCGGCACTCAAGGCCAAGGGGGTCTACCCCGTCAGCTGGCCCTATCACGACATGTACTACTTCGCCGCCTTTTTACACACCTTTGGCGGCTCGCCGGTGACCGAAGGGCGCATCACCCTCGACAGCCCGGCCATGGTGCAGGCGCTGGAGGCCTACCGCACCGTCGCCAGCGAACAGTGGGTCGATCCCGAGTGCGACTATGACACCGCCCTCGCCCGCTTCAATGAGGGCAAGAGCGCCTACCTCATCAATGGGGACTGGGCGTTCAACGATCTGGTGAAGAACATGGGGGATAAGCTGGGCGTCGCCCTGCTGCCCCGCTGGCAAAGCCATCCCATGCACTCCATGAGCGGCGCCTACGTGTTGGGAGCCTCCCGCTGGGCGATGGATGATGAGGATAGGAAACCCGTCATCAAGGCATTGATGGCCTTTATCCAGCGTCAGGATATTCAGCAGTTCATTTATCATCAGGGGGCACTGCTGCCGGTCAATCAGCAGGCTTTTACCGCCATCAGCCGCCGTCCCGCGCCTCAGGAAAAAGTGCTGCTGGAACAGTTCACCCTCAGTACCCCCATGCCCTCCGACAGCGCCATGTCCATCGCCTGGCAAGCGATGGAGAAAGGGTTCGAGCGCTTTAAAGAAGGGATCAGTGCCGCCGACACCGCCCGCTATATGCAGCAGTTGGCCGATCAGCAGTACCGGCAGGTCAAAGCACCATGAAACATCGCACCTTTCGGCTCGGCCCGACCCTCATTATCATCCTGTTCACCGTCGCCTTGCTGCCGGCACTGCTGGCCAGCACTGTGCTGCTGATCCGCCAGCACCAGATCATCGCCCAGAGCGAGCAGTCACAGCTGGAGCGGGCCCTCACCAGCATGACCCGCGAGGCCCGCTTTCGCAGCGAGCTGATCGGCACCCAGCTCAATCAGCTCAGCCAGGATCGGGTGCTCCATCAGGCCCTCGACAACTTTCTCTTCTCCAGCCATGCCCGGCTGGCGCTGGCCACCTTTGTCAAATCCAACAGCCTGCTCACCTCGGCCTACCTCATCGATGACAAGGGGTTGGTGGTGGAGTACATCAATGGCCAGGCCTCCCACCTCGAGTCGAGCGACCTGATGCCGCAGCTGATGGCCTGGGGCAAGACCCGCGAGGCGAAACAGGGCAAGCATCTGCTGCTCCCCGTCAATGATCCCGTACTGGTCGACGACATGGAGCAAAACCGCAGTGGCGGGCTGGCGCTGGTGGCCCCCATCTATCGCAACCACCAGCGAGCAGGGGTGATGCAGACCCCTTCCGGCTTCGTGATGACCATTCTCCCCTGGCGGCAGATGGCCCAGTTGCTGGAACCCTATCTCAAGGGAAGCGAATATCTGGTGATCTCCCAGGGCGAGAACCGTCTTTACGAAGGGGCTCACCAGAACGCCAACGCGATGGATGACAGGGAGCCAAGCAAGATGGCGCAGCCCCTGGCTATTGGCTGGCCCCAGCTGGAGCAGGAGATCACCCCCACCATCACCCTCTACAGCTACAGCAATGACAGGGTCAGCGAGCTCAACAAATCCCAACAGCTGCTGACCGTCAGCATCGCCGTCATGTTGCTGCTGGTGGCCATCGGCTGCGTCTGGCTCACCCGCTGGCTCACCCGACCGCTGCGCTCGCTGGCCGCGCTGGTGCGCAGCTATGGCAAGGGCAACTACCAGCAACGGCAGGCGCCGCTGCGCTTTGTGGAGTACGACGAGGTGCGCCAGCTGCTGCAAGAGATGGCCAGCACCATCTCGGATCAGGTACGGGCGCTCTATCAGCAAAATGAACAGCTGCAGCAGGCCAATAGCGAGAAAGAGGCCTTCAACCAGCGGCTGCTCGGCTTCAACGACGAACTGGAGCAAGAGGTTGCTTCGCAAACGACCGCCCTGCGCTCGGCCCTGAGCCGGGAGGAGCGCAGCCGCCATATCCTGCAATCCTGGCTGCAGTTCGGTCTGCACCAGCAGCTGGATATCGATATTGCCGAGCTGGCCAGCTCCGCCCTGCTGCAGCTCTCGCAGCTCTATCCCGGCCACCGCTGGGGGCTGGTGATCCGCCGCGATGGCCAGCCTCACTACTCCCTGACCCAGGGGGTCGATGCCCCCTTGCGGGATGCCTTGCAGGAGAAACTGGCTCAACTGATGGATGAAGAGGTCAAACACTCCGAATGCCAGTGGGATAACGCACTCTGGAAGATCATGACCCTGCCCGGTAGCCAGAGCGGCGTGCTGTTTGGTTATCTGATGGTGAGCGCAGAAGGGCTGGAGTCCGAAGACAGGGCCATCTTGCGGCTGTTTGCCAAGCAGTTGGCGGTGGGCATCGAGGGGCGCCTCTTCACCGACGAGCTGGCGCGGGTCGCACGCACTGACAACCTCACCGGGCTGCCCAACCGGCAGGCGTTCGAAGAGGCCTTCCACCACTATCAAGCAGTGCTGGCGCGCCATCCGGAGCGTCACCTCGCCCTCTTCATGCTCGATCTCAACGGCCTCAAGCGTACCAACGACCAGTATGGGCACGAGGCTGGCGACGCCCTGCTGATCCAGATGGCTCGCCAGCTGCGCACGCAGTGCCGTCAGGATGAGAAGATTTTCCGCATCGGCGGCGACGAGTTCGTGCTGCTGGCGGAGGCGGATCACCTCGCCAGTCAGCAGCTGGCAGGCAGGTTGGAGGCAAGCCAGCAGCACGCCATCGTGCAGCATGGGGAGCATAGCTTCCCGCTCCGTTTTGCCATCGGTTGGAGCAGCAGCGACCAGACCCCCCTGGCGGAGCTGAGCCGGGTGGCGGACGACGCCATGTATGCCAATAAGGCACGCTTCTATCAGGGGCAGCGCTAAAAGCGGAGACCTCTGGCGTTGGCGAGCCTTTCGCCAACCCCCTGATCAGCTCGCAAAAATGGCGCGCAACGCTAGACGCAGCGCGGACCATGACTAAGATAGGGGCTCTTGATGTCTCGATTTGGAAGGGAGTAGGAAATGGAGTTAGTACTTGGCCCGCTGGAAGCCCGCGTCATCGGCTGTCTGATTGAAAAAGAGATCTGCACCCCGGATCAATATCCCCTCTCCCTTAATGCACTGGTCAACGCCTGCAACCAGAAGAGCAACCGCGAGCCGGTGCTGGAGCTCTCCGAGCTCGATATCCGCGCCGTGGTGGACGAGCTGATCCGCAAGCGGCTGGTGGTCAACACTGCAGGCTTCAACGCCCGGGTGCCCCGCTATCAGCACAGATTCTGTAACACCGAATTTGGCGAGCTGAAATTCAGTGCCCAGGAGCTCGGCATCGTCTGCGAACTGCTGCTGCGCGGCCCGCAAACCCCGGGGGAGCTGCGCTCGCGCACCAACCGCCTCTGCAGCTTCGATGATGTCACCGAGGTGGATGCGGTACTGACCCAGCTCATCGAGCGTGGCCCCTACGTGGTCAAGCTGCCGCGCGAGCCGGGCAAGCGCGAATCCCGCTACGCCCACCTGTTTAGCGGCGAAGTGGATATTCAGGCGATGATGGATGCTGCCCCCGCCGCGGCCTATACCTCCCCTGCCGCCGACCGTCTGAGCGAGCTGGAGCAGGAGGTAAACGAGCTCAAGAGCCGTCTCGCCGCCATGGAAGCGCGGCTGGCTGCGCTGGATGGTCAGGGCTGATCGCCTTTACCATCGCCAATCTCTATCAGGGAGCCGGGGCTGATGTCCCCGGCTCCCTGCGTTTTTTTATCGTGAGGAAGTGCCCGTGATCACCCTGATTAAAGAGTCTGACCACCAGAAGATGCCCTGGAAAAACCAGCAGGGCACTACCAGCCAGATCCTCATCTCCCCCAAGGGGAGCAGCCTTGCCAAACTCGACTTTGACTATCGACTGAGCTCGGCCCTCATCAAGAGCGCGGGCCCCTTCTCCCCCTTTCCTGGCTATCAGCGCATTTTGCTGCCGGTGAGCGGGGCAGGCTTTGTGCTCAACGGCCACCCCTACGCCACCTTCGAGGCGGCGCACTTTAGCGGCGATGAGGAGACCCACTGCGAGTTGCTGAAAAAAGAGGTGACCGATCTGGGGCTTATCTACCATCCGGATCGCATCAGCGCCAACGTGCGGGTGCTGAACCTCCCCTTTCCGCTGACCCTTACCCTCGAGCCAGAGAAGACCTACCTCTGTCACCTGCTGAGCGGCCAGCTGGCCGTGCAGGGCAAAGAGGTGGCCATCAACGAGACGCTGGTGGTGGCCGGGGAAGAGAGCATTCACTTCGAATGCCAGAAGAAGACCGCCATCGCCTTCTTTACCCTGCAGGCCAAATAGCGCGAAAGTCGGCGGTGTGCAGTCATGCCACGCCACACACAAACAGCAGAGATGAAAAAGCCGGGAAATCCCGGCTTTTGCTATTGAGGCAACCGGCTCGTGCCGGTCAGCACCTTAGTTGACCTTGAAGGAGCCCTTCATCATGGCAAAGTGGCCGGGGAAGGAGCAGAAGAAGGTGAGATCCTTGCCCTCCAGACCGTCGGTCTTGAAAGTGACGCTGCTGCTCTCGCCGCCGCCGATCAGCTTGGTGTGAGCCAGCACACGGGGATCATCCTTGGGCAGATAGCCGTTCTCGGCCCCGGCGCTCATCCCGGCAGTCGCCACTGTCTGATAGTCGGCGGTGCTGGCCAGCACCCAGTTGTGACCCATGGCGGTCACAGGCAGCTTGCCGGTGTGGTTCAGGGTGACCGTCACCTCCTTGCAGGTGGCCGGCACGCTCATCTCTTTGAGGTTGTACTGCATGGCATCATTGCCTTCGATGACCAGTGCACACTCATCCGCCAGCACCGGGGCAGCCAGGGTACTCAGAAACAGCAGGGTAATCGCCTTTTTCATCATCTTCTCCTTTGATTGGCAATGGATGGCAACGACTTGGCGGATGCGGTGAACGCTTCGCAAAGATGCCGTCTAAATCGACCTTCATTTTACTCAATTGTCTTCAATCGGCTATGGCTTTTGGCCAAAGCTGCGGGCCAGGTCACCAGACGGTGCTCTACTCGCCACTCTCTCCCTCACGGATGGACGATACGACCCGCTCCCGCCACAGGTTCAAAAATGTTTAATTTTTTCTGCCCTTTTCCCCCCGATTGGCCCTATCAGGGCTCGCCCGGCGGGCGCCCCTTGGCTAAGCTAGCGCCCCGATATGAACCTTCTCCAGATGAGAGCGCCGGATGATTGCGATAACCCCTGTGGCGGCCCTGCGCGGCCTGCTGCTAACCCTGCTGCTGGCGCTGGCCGGCTGCCAGCCCACCCCGCCTGCCCAGACCCGTATTCAGGGCAAGACCATGGGCACCTACTATGTGGTGACCCTGAGCGATAGCTACCCCGGTGGGGAGCCCGCCCTCAAAAGCGATGTAGAGAGCCTGCTGGCCCGGATGAACAAGGAGATCTCCACCTACGATCCGGGCTCGCTCATCTCCCGTTTCAATCAAGGGCCCGCCAACACCCCGTTTGCCATCCCGCCCGCCATGGCCATCATAGTCCAGCAGGGGATTGATGCCGGTAAGCTGACCAACGGCAAGCTGGATGTGACCGTGGGGCCTCTGGTCAATCTGTGGGGCTTTGGCCCGGACAAACGGCCGGTCAAGCGGCCCGATGAGGCGGCCATCGCCGCCGCCCGCCACAAGGTGGGCATCGACAAGCTGACCCTGACCCCGCAGGGTGATCACTTCCTGCTCGAAAAAACGATCCCGGATCTCTATCTCGACCTCTCCACCCTTGGCGAGGGGGCCGCCTCTGACGAGATTGCCGCCCTGCTCGAGGGCAAGGGGGTACACAACTACCTGATCGAAGTGGCCGGTGCGGTGCGCAGCAAGGGCAACAACAGCAAGGGCTCGCCATGGAAAGTGGCCATCGTCGAACCCTCTGATCAGCCGGGAGCGTTTTCCGATATCGTCATCCCCAACGGCATGGCGCTCAGCACTGCAGGCAGCTATCGCAACTACTACGAGCTCGATGGCCAGCGTTACTCCCATATCATCGACCCCGCCACCGGCCAGCCGGTCACCCACAAGCTGGTCTCCGCCAGCGTCATCACCCCGACCGCACTGGAGGCCGATGCCCTCGATACCGCGCTGATGGTGATGGGGCCTGAAGCGGGGATGGCATTTGCCAAACAGCACCAGCTGGCGGTCTATCTCATCATCAAGACAGAACAGGGGTTCAAGGCCGAGTACACGCCGCAATTTGCTCCCTATCTGGCAGAGAAAAAACGGTGAGTTCAAGGCCCTGGCAACAGGGCCTTTTTCTTTCACTGATCGCGGGCAAAAGGCGGACAAACGGAGATGGTTCGCAATCGACAACTTGGCCAATTGCCTCTTCGGGCGCTTTGGTGGCACACTTTCTCCCATCAGCCCGTAGCGCCTCGACCCAGACAGATGCAGACACCTGAACAAGAGCCAGAAAAAAAGAGCCCAGCCAAGCCACAACGCATTCTGATGGTCAATGAGCAGCGCTCGTTTCAGGTGATGATGAAGGCGATGCTGCTCAATCTGGGTATCAGCAACATCACCTACTCCAATACCGCCGAGGATGCGCGGCGCCGCTGCCAGAAGGGCAGTTTCGACATCTATCTCATCGATTACGATCTCGGGGTTGGCGAGAATGGCCGCCAGTTACTCGAAAGCCTGCGCGACAAAGACCTGATCCCGCCCCAGAGCGTGGTGATCATGGTGAGTGGCGACAGCTCCCGCGCCATGGTACTGAGCGCGCTGGAAGCCGAGCCCGACGAATACCTGATGAAGCCCTTCTCTCAGGAGCAGTTCTCGTTTCGCTTGAAGCGTGCCCTCGCCCGGCGCAACGCCCTGGCCAGCGTCTTTACCGCGCTGGCCGATGACAATCTGGCAGCCCTCATTACCGCCTGTGCCGAGCGGGCCGATGCGGTGCCCCGTTTTGCCAACTACTGCCGCTGCCTGCAGGCCGATACCCACCTCAAGCTGGGTCAGGCGCAGGAGGCGCGCGCCCTGATGCGCCAGCTGCTGGCCGGGCAGGAGAACAGCTGGGCCCGCCTGACACTGGGCAAGGCGTGTAACACCCTGGGGCTCCACGAAGAGGCGGTCAGCCATCTGCAGGCGACCCTCAAAAATACCCCGCTGATGGTGGAGGCTCACCTCTGGCTGGCAGAATCCCTGCTGGCCCTTGGCAATGACGAGCAGGCGCAGCAGGAGCTCAGACGGGCGGTGGATATCTCCCCCCAGTCGGTGCAACTCTCCCGCCGGCTGGCGGAGGTGTGCCTGCAGCGCCACGACTACGCCCAGGCCAAGGATGTGCTGATGTCGCTGATCGACCTGTCACGCAACTCCATTCACCGCACTCCCCACTATCTGGGAGCCTATATCCAGACCCTGACCCTCTACGCCCTCAACAGCAACGACAGCTACCACATCGCCAACCTGCAAAAGCAGGTCAATTCTGCCCTGTCGCGCATCCGCGATTCGCTGATGATGCCGGAGTTCAACTACCCGGTGTTCGAGCAGATCTGTCAGGCCCGGGTGCAGATTGCGCTGGGTGAGCTGCTCAAGGGCAAGAAGATGCTCTATCGCGCCAATCAGAACTGGCTCGATGAGCCTGCCACCATGCCCCCCGCCCTGCTTGGCGAAACCATCCTCGCCCTCTATCAGCTCGGCGAGTTCGAATATGCCGAAAGCCTGCAGGGGCTGCTGGCGGAGGACGAAGATCGGCTGCTCACCACCTGCATTCAGGCAACCCGGGATGACAAGACGGTGCTGGAGCGACGTCAGCGCTACCAGCAGCTCAACGATCTGGGGATCAAGGCCTATCAGAGCGGCGAGCTGGAGCAGGCCCTCGGCCATTTTCGCGAGGCCTTGCGCCGTGCTCCCGCCAATACCGGTGCGGCTCTCAACAAGATCCAGGTGCTGCTGCAACTGATGCAGAAAAACCGCAAGAGTCCGGAGTTTGGTGCCGAGTGCAAAGACACCCTGGACGTGCTCGACGGCATCCCCCTCAACCCGGCCCAGCAGGAGCGTTTTCGCAAGCTGCGTCAGGAGTTCAACCAGTTCAGCTAAGACCCCGCCGCGCCCCCTTTTCCCCGCCTATGCTGAAACCAGTTCGGCAATGCGAGGGAAACGAAGATGGCGATGTGTCGTTATCTGGTGGCCGATGGCCGCCACTGCAGTGAAGAGGCTGGCGAGCACGATCTCTGCCACTGGCATGATCCCCACCATACCCATCAGGAAGCCCACACCGCCGAGGCGCTTGAACAGTACGTTCGCGCTGGCGGACTCTGCCACGGCCTGCAGCTGTCACGGGCCAATCTGGCGGGCCTCAATCTGGTCAACAAGGAGTCCGATCAGGGATTTTTGCTGGAGCAGTGCAACCTCTATCGCGCCAACCTGCGCGGTGGTCACCTCTACGGTCTGCGCATGAAGGGCGGCAGCCTGATGAAAGCCGATCTCAGTGATGCCAACCTCCAGTGCGCCACCCTCGATGACGTCAACCTGCTCGGCATCCGCTGGCACAACACCCGGCTCGACAACATGCAGACCGGCAAACGGGTGATGCAAGATCGCAAGGGGCGCCGCGAACGGGATCCCAAACAGGCGCGCATCTGGTTCAAGGAGGCGGAAGAGACCTATCGGGATCTGCGCAAAGCCTCCGAGGCGCAGGGGATCTTCACCATGTCCGGCAACTATATCCAGCAGGAGCTCACCATGCGCCGCCTGCAACTGCCGTTCTGGTCGACCCAGCGCTTCACCTCCTGGGTGGTCGATCTCTTCTGCGGCTATGGCGAGGCCCCGATGCGGGTGGTGCTCTTCTCGTTGCTGCTCATCTTTATCTGCAGCATTTTTTACTTCTTCTGCGGACTGCATTTTCAGGGCGAGCACCTCATCTACCAGCCCGGTGCCCCGCTCGAGCAAAATGCCATCTTCCTGCTCGAATGCCTCTACTACAGCGTGGTCACCTTCACCACGTTGGGGTACGGCGACTTCACTCCGGTCGGGCTCTCCAGGATCTTCGCCGCCTTCGAGGCCTTCACCGGCAGCTTTACGCTGGCGCTGTTTGTGGTGGTTTTCGTCAAAAAGATGACCCGCTGACACCTCTGCCCACCCCGCGGTGCCCGCCACTGACGCAGGCCCGCGGCCAAACTTGCATCCACCGCCGATTCCTAGTCCAATAGCCACTTATAAAAATGACATGAGCATCCCGGACATGAAGATCATCTCTTTCAATATCAACGGCCTGCGCGCCCGTCTGCACCAGCTGCAAGCCATCATCGACAAGCACCAGCCCGATGTGATCGGCCTGCAGGAGATCAAGGTGCACGATGAAGCCTTCCCGCTGGCCGATGTGAAGGCCATGGGCTATCACGTGGAGTTTCATGGCCAGAAGGCTCACTACGGGGTCGCCATCATGAGCAAGCAGAAGCCGGTCAAGGTGGAGAAAGGCTTCCCCACCGATGACGAAGAGGCCCAGCGCCGGATGATCATGGCCACCTTCGAACGTGAAGACGGCTCTCTCATCAAGGTGATGAACGGCTACTTCCCGCAGGGTGAAAGTCAGGATCACGAGACCAAGTTCCCGGCCAAGCAGAAGTTCTACGAGGATCTGCAGCACTACCTCGAGACCAACCACACCCCGGACGACCAGCTGGTGCTGATCGGGGATATGAATATCTCTCCCACCGATCTCGACATCGGCATCGGCGAAGCTAACCGCAAGCGCTGGCTGCGGGATGGCAAGTGCTCCTTCCTGCCCATCGAGCGCGAATGGATGGAGCGACTGAAAGGGTTTGGCCTCACCGACACCTTCCGCGCCGCCAACCCCACCGAGTGCGAGCGTTTCTCCTGGTTTGACTACCGCTCCAAGGGCTTTGACGAGAACCGCGGCCTGCGCATCGACCTCATCATGGCCTCGGACGCCCTCAAGGACAAGGTGACCGAGACCGGTATCGACTACGAGCTGCGCGGCATCGAGAAACCCTCCGACCACGCCCCCATCTGGGCCTGCTTCGCCTGATGCGGCGCAAGATTAACCGATGAGCCGCGACGAATTCGTAAACTGTGAAGCGGCTCGCGGTTGCCTGCGATAAAAGGGCGTAAAAAACCCATCCAGACAAGGTGCCTTATGGCACCTTATTTTTTGCAGCAAGGAGTGGCTGGCGTGATACGGTTACGAAGAGCCCGGGCCCGGGATGAACATCCCCGAAGCCCCCCGCCCAAATCGGAAAAGTCAGACTTTTTTCGTCAATCGGCAACCCTAATTGTCACTTTGAGAAGGTTGTGTTCAAGGTTGCCGCCATATCATCTCCCATTCCAATCATAAAGAAGTTGTTTTTTTAATCATGAAGTTAATGATGTATATGGAGAAACATGCTGAACGCAGCAGCCGAAATCGATCCAACAGGAGTGTGATGATGAAGGTGCCCAATGCCGGAAGAGAGGTTTACAAACGCAGCTTGCTGACCCTGGCGCTGATCAGTGGTCTGAGCGCCTGTGGCGGCGAGACGACCCAAACGGCCCAGACCATGCCCGCCGTCCCTGTGGTGGTCGCCGAGGTCAAGCTGACCGATGTGCCGCTCACCACCGAGATGGTGGGAGAGACCGCCGGTTTTCGCGAGATTGATGTGCGCTCCCGGGTCAGTGGCATCCTGCTCAAGCGCACTTATGTGGAAGGCCAGCCGGTTACCGCCGGTCAGGAGCTGTTTTTGATTGACCCTGAGCCCTACAAGGTGGCGCTGGAGCAGGCCAAGGGCACCCTGGCTCAGGAGCAGGCCCGTCTCAACAAGGCCCGTGCCGATCGGGATCGCATCATTCCCCTCTTCAAGCGTCAGGTGGTCAGTCGCAAGGACTATGACGACACCATCGCCAACTACGAAGCGGCCATCGCCAGCCATCAGGCCGCTCAGGCCAAGGTGAAAGAGGCGGAGCTCAACCTCAGCTACACCCAGGTGACCGCCCCCATCAACGGCATGGCGAGCAAGAGCTCCCAGTCCGAGGGGAGCCTTATCTCCACCAGCGGCGACAACGGCCTGCTCACTACCATCACCCAGTTTGATCCGCTCTACGTCAACTTCTCCTACTCGGAGCAGGATCGCCTCAACTTCGAAAACTCGGTAAAGAAAGGGGTGATTGAGGCGAAGGATGCCACCACCTGGCGCACCCATATCCGTCTGGCCGATGGCTCCCTCTACCCGGAGGCGGGCAAGCTCAACTTCTCCGACAACCGGGTCGATCCCCAGACCGGCACCATCCGTGCCCGTGCCATCTTCGACAACAAGGACGGCGTACTACTGCCCGGCCAGTTTGTCCGCATGACCATCGATCTGGGCACCCGCAAAAACGCCATCGTGGTGCCGCCGCGCGCCATCGTCCAGTCCCAGGCTGACCGCATGGTGATGGTGGTCGATGCCGACAACAAGGTGGTGCCCCGTCCGGTGACCCTGGGCGCGGCAGTCGACTCCGGCGTGCTGATCGAGAGCGGCCTGCAGACTGGTGAGCGCTATATCATCGAAGGCTTGATGAAGGCTCGCCCCGGCGCCGTGGTGAAACCTGTCTCTGCCGACGAGATGAAGGCGATCACCGGCAAAGTGGTCAGCCAGTCTGCGGCCAAGTAAGGAGCCCGTATGTTTTCCAAGTTCTTCATAGAACGCCCTATCTTCGCCAGCGTGATTTCGATCATTATCGTGCTGGGCGGGTTGGCGGCGATGCGGGCGCTCCCCATCGAGCAATATCCCCAGATCACCCCGCCGGTGGTCTCGGTCACGGCGTTTTATCCGGGCGCAACTCCGGAGGTGATCTCCCAGACCGTGGCAGCGCCGCTGGAGCAGCAGATCAACGGCGTCGAGCGGATGATCTACATGCAGTCGGGGTCGGCCTCCAACGGCCAGATGAACCTCAACGTCTACTTCGAGATCGGCACCGATCCGGATCAGGCCACCATCAACGTCAACAACCGGGTCTCGGCCGCCATGGCCCAGCTGCCGGAAGAGGTGAAAAAGCAGGGGGTGACGGTCAAGAAGAAATCGACCTCCATCCTGCAGGTGGTCACCCTCCAGTCACCAAACGGCTCGTTTGATACCACCTATCTGTCGAACTACGCCCTGCTCAACATCATCGACGAGCTCAAGCGGATTCCCGGCATCGGTGATACCACCTTGTTTGGCGGTACCGACTATGCGATGCGTATCTGGCTACGGCCGGATCGACTGGCCCAGCTCGAGCTCACCCCGAGCGACGTGATCGGCGCCATTCGCGAGCAGAACACCCAGTTCGCGGCAGGCAAGATTGGTGCCCAACCCACCACGGCCCCCATCGACTTCACCTACACGGTGCAGACCAAGGGGCGCCTTGAGGATGTGAAGGAGTTCCAGAACATCATTGTCCGCTCCATGCCCGATGGCTCCAAGATCCGGGTCCGCGATGTCGCCCGGGTCGAGCTGGGGGGCAAGGATTATGATCTGGTCGCCCGCGCCAACGGCAAACCGGCCATCGGTATTGCCACCTATCTGCAACCGGGCGCCAACGCCGTCGCGGTCGCCGATGCGGTGCATGCCACCATGGAGCGACTCAAGGAGCGCTTCCCGCAGGATATCGAGTACCAGATCCCCTACGACACCACCGAGTTCGTGAAGATCTCCATCGAAGAGGTGGTACACACCCTGTTCGAGGCGATCGTGCTGGTGTTCGTGGTGGTCTATCTGTTCCTGCAGAACTTCCGCGCCACCCTGATCCCCTGTATCGCGGTGCCGGTGTCGCTCATCGGGACCTTCGCCGGCATGCTGGTGCTCGGTTTCTCCATCAACCTGCTGACCCTGTTCGGCATGGTGCTCGCCATCGGTATCGTGGTGGATGACGCCATCGTGGTGCTCGAAAACGTCGAGCGGATCATGAGCGAGAAGAAGTGCTCCGCCAAGGAGGCTGCCATCCTCGCCATGCAGGAGGTCTCCGGTCCGGTGGTCGCCATCGTGCTGGTGCTCTGCGCCGTGTTCCTGCCGGTCGCCTTTATGGGCGGCATGACGGGGGTGATGTACAAGCAGTTCGCCATCACGGTCGCGGTCTCGGTCGCCATCTCCGGTCTGGTGGCACTGACTCTCTCCCCGGCCCTCTGTGCCGTGTTGCTCAAAGAGGGACACCACAAACCGGCCCGCTTCTTCGTCTGGTTCAACGAAAAATTTGACCAGCTGACCCGCGGCTATGTACGGGGTGTGGCCTTCCTCAACCGTCGGGTGGGGGTCGCCTTTGCCATCATCGCCGTGCTGATCCTCTCCATCTACGGCCTCTTCCTGAAAGTGCCGGGCGAACTGGTACCGAACGAAGATCAGGGCTACCTCATCTCCGCCGTCATGCTGCCGGATGCGGCCGCGATGAGCCGGACCCAGGCGGCAGCGGATCAGTTCGACAAGATCGCCATGGCCAACCCCCATGTGAAGGATGTGATTACCTTCTCGGGCTTTGACATTCTCTCCAATGCCATCATCAGCAACAGCGGCATGACCTTCATTACCCTGAAGGACTGGAGTGAGCGTCAGGGGGCCGGGCAGGACTCCTTCTCGCTGGCCAAGACCTTCCAGGGCTTGAGCCTGATGGGGCTGGCGGATGGCTTTGTCGCCTCCTTCAACCCGCCTCCCATTCAGGGGATGTCCACCACAGGTGGCCTTGAGGCCTATCTGCAGAACCGTGGCACCGGCAACGCCCAGGCCTTCTCAGGCGAAGTGCAGCGCTTCCTCGAAGCGGCCAAGGCGCGCCCGGAGTTTGCCAGCGTCACCAGCACCTACCGCGCCAACGTGCCGCAGGTCTATCTCGACCTGGACCGCGAAAAAGCCAAGGCGCTGGGTCTGCCGATCAACGCGGTGTTCGACACCATGCAGGCCACCTTCGGCCAGGTCTATGTCAACGACTTCAACCAGTTCGGCCGTACCTACCGGGTGCAGTTGCAGTCCGAGGCAGACTATCGCGCCAAGAAGAGCGACATCCGCAACGTCTATGTCCGCTCCGACAAGGGAGAGATGATCCCGCTCAGCAGTCTGGTGACGGTGCGTGATGCCACCGGCCCCGAACTGGTCGAACGCTTCAACATCTTCCAGGCCGCCAAGATCATGGCCCAGCCCGCCCCTGGCTACAGCTCGGGTCAGGCCATCGCCGCGCTGGAAGAGGTCGCCAATGAGGCTCTTGGCAACGACGCCAAGCTGGAGTGGACCGGCTCCGCCTATCAGGAGAAAGCGGCCGCAGGCAGCGCAGGCATGGCCTTTGGTTTCGGTATCGTGATGATCTTCCTGATTCTGGCTGCCCAGTATGAACGCTGGAGCCTGCCGTTTGCGGTGATCACCGCCGTACCGTTCGCCCTGTTCGGTGCCCTGCTCGCCACCTGGCTGGTGGGGCTGACCAACAACGTCTACTTCCAGATCGGGCTGGTGACCCTGGTCGGCCTTGCCGCCAAGAACGCCATCCTGATCGTGGAGTTCGCGGTGATGAAGCACGAAGAGGGGATGAGCCTCATCGAGTCGGCACTGGAGGCGGCACGCCTGCGTTTCCGTCCCATCGTGATGACCTCGCTCGCCTTCATCCTCGGCTGTGTGCCTTTGGTCACCTCCAGCGGGGCCGGTGCGGCAAGCCGTCACGCCCTCGGCTGGCCGGTCATCGGCGGCATGCTGGCGGCCACCTTTATCGCCATCTTCTTTATCCCGCTCTTCTTCCGGCTCATCATGCGCCGCTCGGAGAGACGGGCCTGACCACTGCGGTCTCGCTCACCAAGCCCCTCCCTCACGGAGGGGCTTTTTTATGTCAGTCCGTTACATCGCAAACAGATAGGCCTTCATCGCCTTGAGACGCACGGTAGCCGCACCGATGATGTCGATAAAGCCAAGCAGCGGATGGGGTTTATGTGCCGAAATCCAGGCTGAGCCGGTTGCCCCAATTGGCAGGTCCACACCGTCCGGCACCAGCATGTCGAGTACCACTGTCCGGCCATGGCTCGACATGTTGTTGCCCACATGCTGTCGTACATCCTGATCCCCCTGCGCAACACTCATCTGGGCCTCACCCGTGCCGGTACGCACCGAGTGAACCCGAGCCCGGAATACCCGCCCCGGATAGGCATCCACATAGAACTCGGCAAACTGGCCCGGTTCAATGGCGCGGTAGCTCTGATCCGGAATGCGAAACTCCAGAAACTTGCGCGAGGTATCGTAGAGGTGCATGTTGCCGGTACGGGAACCGCTGGCAATATTGACTATCGAGACCTGACCATCAAACGGAGCCCTGATCACCTTCTCTTCATTCCGTCGCTCCTGCAAGGCCAGCTCTGTCTCTAGATTCAACACCTGAGCTTCAATCGCCTGAACCTTCGCTTCACTGGCACTCAGTTGCGCCAGATCGCCATCAATTTGGGTCTGCAGCTGGTCACGGCTCTGAATACTGGCAAAGTTGCCCAACTGGGTCAGCCGAGCCAATTCCTTGTGATTGAGGTTCAGTCGTGACTGGATCGCTCGCTGCTGGCTCAGCTCGGCGCTGATCTGGGCCTGCTGGGCGTCGATCTGGTGGCTCAGGGCTTGTGCCTTGCCATCGCTCTCCCAGTTGGCGAGGGTGTAGATGGGCTGACCCTTCTTCACCTGCTGGTTGTGGACGACATGGATCTCGTCGATCTGATGGAACTGGTTGGTGCCGAGCAAGGGGCCCAGCACCGCATGAGGCGCCTTGACCGTGGCCGAATCGGTGAAGTCCACCGGCGCCAGATGGCGGGAGGTGGTCAGCAATCCGAGGGCCAGCAAGGCCCCAATCGCGGTGCTCCAGAAACCGGTCTTGAGGTTCCAGGGCAGCACCTTCAGCTTGACCAGCAACCAGACGATCAGGATATAGGGCAGCAGGATCTCTTTCACGATGGATCCCCTTGATGACGACCACGGCGAATACCATGGCCGATGATCTGGCTCATCCGCTCGGCCAGCACATCCCAGCGGGCAAAGGCGATGATGATGGCCAGCACCCACCAGGTCTTGTCGATAAACAGCCCGCACAGGGAGAGGGCGAACACCAGGGTGATATGTACCGACTCAGACACCTTGGCTCGATGCACAGCGATCTCATGCAGTTGCCACAGCAGATAGACCAGATAGAGGACCACATAGAGAGTGATCACAGTAATCACCCCCATAAAGATCTCGGAATCAAGCAGTACCATGATGGCTGGCAAAGCATGGTTGAACTTGGTCGCCTCAATTGGATCGATGTGGGCACCTTTCGAGAAGAAGGCAACCAGAGCGACCGTGACCAATATAAACGTCAGGCGCCAAAGCCACCGCGCTAACGCAGAGGTTGATTGTGATGACATTTGATGTTGTTCCTTGAGTAACGGATGAGCAAACAAGTGGACCTCACGAGCCACCCAGCTAATAACGCGCCGGATCGGCGCGACGGCCAGGATGGAGAAGCCCCCAACCAGTGAAGGCTTGCAAAGCTCACAACTCAGAACTGGTGTTGCACACCGATGTTGAAGAAGTTCAGGTAGCTGTTGTTGTAGCTGCCGGACAAGTGCGGGCGACCGATCCCGTCCTGATCCACTGGCATATCACCCAGCCAGGCCAGGGTATAGCTGGCTTCCACCTTGGTGGCTGGGCTCAACTGATAACTGGCCCCCAGACCCCAGCGCCAACCAGAACCCACCGGAAGCATCACAGTACGGTACTCATCACTCACTGCACTACTGTCATAGCCTATTCCGCTGCTCAAACGCAGTGCAGGGGTGACATCAACCTGTGCCCCCAGGCTGGCATGCCATGTATCCTTGTAATTCATATCAATGGTTTGGCTGCCCATGGCAGATGCCACACCGATATCGCCAAAACGGGACCACTGCTGCCAGTTGGCACTGGCCAGCAAGGCCCACTGGTCGTTGAGCTGGTGATAGCCACTTAGCGTAATGGTCTGCGGAATCATGATCTCGACCCCTAGACCTGCCACATCAGCACGTGGGAAGAGCTGATCTTCCAGCTCCCACTTCAGTTCGGAGAAGTAGCTCAAGCCGATACGGGAGTGCTGATCCAGCTCGTAAAGTACCCCGAAGGAGGCGCCATACGCCCAGTCGCTGTTGGAGAATTCCCGCCCTTCCCCCATCCCGGACGTCAGATCCACAGAGGCTTCCAGCGAACCATTCATGGCGATCAGGCTGGCTCCCACTGACCAATTTGAGTCAATGCGGTACGCCAGACTCGGAGCAAAGGCGATGCCGGTCAGCTTGGCCGACTGGGTATAACCACGACCATCCCAGCCATCGCCATAATCGATACCCAGACCGTGACTGCCAAAGACGCCGATACCTGCGACCCATTGATCGTCGATGGCATGAGTCAGATAGAGGCTGCCGAGCGGCGCGGTCTGCAGGGCATTTCCGCCGTTGTTACCGCCGTTGTCCAGATCCAGCTCAAGATCGCCGTATACCACACCGCCATTGACCTGCAACTGGGTACCTTCCAGTTTGGTCATACCGGCCGGGTTGCTTGCGATAGTATCTGCCCCTTGGGCACGGGCGGCAGACCCTGCGTTGGCCAGCGCACTGTTGGCAGTGCTGGTCTCGTAGAGGGCAAGGCCGCCAGCCATGGCTGATGGACTCAGCAAAGCGGCAAGCATCAGCGACAGCAGTCGTGGCTGCATTTCAATACTCCTGAATAGTGAACATGGTGAGCACCCGGCAAGGTGTGCTGCTCAAAAACACGGTTTGACTCTTTGATTGTCAGCATCCGGGAGACCTGCGGCTTTATACTGCTCGCTCATAGCGTCACGGGATGGATAAGGTCGGCAAGCACTCCTGCCGCAATCATTTATGCCGGAGCAAAAGAGTGAACCATCACGCCATCGTGGTAACTGACAGGGGGCATCCTAACGGGATGAGGGGCATGCTTCATTAGGGTTTGGCATACGCAATGGTTAAGCATTGCTTAAATATCCCCCCCCAACACAGCACCTCTATTACATCACCGGCGCCATTGACCTTCACCTCGTGGCAAGGTTTACAGTCCCGCCATCTGCTCCCAAAGGATGCCCGGATTGTCACTCACCCAGCTTGCTGCAAGATTGCCCTCTGTTGCTATGGCCCGGCTATTGCTGGCGCTGCTGCTCGTCTGCAATCTGACCCTCTGCATCAGCTGGCATGGTTCTCCCCTCTCCTCCGAGCCGACCCCAAACAGCGCCCAGTCGATGATGATGTTCGATTCATCCATGGCGATGGCGGATGGCGATATCTCTCATGCAATGCCCGCTATGGATCACCCGGGCGATGTCATGCCCCTCTCCTGCCATCAGGGAGACGAGGGGTCAGCCATGGGCGATGAGTGCCAGATGCAGACAGGCATCAATGCCCACTCCTTCGGCGCGATGACTCTGCTTGGGATACTGGTCGCTCTGCTGATCTTTCCCTTGCTGCTTGGCAGCAACTTCGCAGCGTCACTGCTTGATAACTGGTTGCGGGATCCCTTCCTGCGCTCGCGCGGTACTCACCCTCCCTCCTGGCCGCGCCGACATCTGATGCTGTCGGTGTTACGCCACTAGAAAATCCTTCTCTTGCGGCACAGGCAAGCTTTAACTTGCCCGTTTCCTGCCGCCTTGCCTGACCCTGTGCCCCGGCCAAACCGGTCCGCTCACAGGGAGCCGTGCGCACTGATACAGCTGCGCCCCGTTTGCCGCCAGCCCCTTGGGTGATGCCTTGCACCTCACCCGACCGGCGGCCTGCAAAAGAGAAGACGTATTATGTCACCAGCCCACTTTTCACCGTCCAAGGTTGCTGCCTTTGCGGGCGCATTACCCTCTTACACTTTCTGCATGCAGATCCGCGCCGGAGGCCAGTCATGAACAAGACCGTCCTGATGTCGGCCCTGCTGCTCGCCCTTGGAGCTGGTGGCGGCTACTGGGCCGCCAAACAGACCTCCGATGGCGCCAGCGCCAAAGAGAAGATGCCCCTTTACTGGGTCAACCCCATGGATCCCCGCGACAAGCGTGACGGCCCGGCCAAGGACAACATGGGGATGGACTTTATCCCCGTCTATGAGGAACAAAAAAACGGCTCGCCGGGCACCGTCACCATCAGCCCCGAGATCCAGCAGAACCTGGGGGTGCGACTGGCTAAGGTCGAGCGACTGCCTATCCACCAGCAGCTCGAGACGGTGGGCTACGTCGGTTATGACGAGGACAGGCTGGAGGCAGTCAACGCACGCATGGCAGGCTGGATCCGCACCCTCGCCATCAAGAGCGAGGGGCAGCAGGTGAGCAAGGGGAGCCTTATTTACGAGCTCTACGCGCCGGATCTGGTCAACGCCCAGCACGAATACCTGCTGGCACTCAACACGGCCAACCCCCTGCTGCTGCGCGCAGCCGAGGGCAAGCTCAAGTCCCTGCAGGTACCGGCAGATCAAATCTCAGCCCTCAAGCGCACCCATCAGGTGCGCGAAACCATCAGCATTTACGCCCCCAGCAGCGGTTATGTATCCGAGCTCAAGGTACGCGAGGGCCAGTATGTGGAGCCCGCTGCGGCGCTCTTTAACATCAGCACCCTCAAGCAGGTGTGGGTCAGTGCCGAGGTGTTCGAGCGTCAAGCCGCCCAGCTGAAAGTGGGGGATCCGGTCACCATGACTCTCGACTATGCCCCCGGCCGCAGCTGGCAAGGTAAGGTGGATTACCTCTATCCGACCCTGGATGCCGCTACTCGCACCCTCAAGGTGCGGCTGCGCTTTGACAACCCGGATGAGTTTTTGAAACCCAATATGTTTGCCAAGGTGAGCATTCGCACCGGGCAGGGAGAGCCGCAATTGGTGGTGCCGAGCGAAGCGGTGATCCGCACCGGCAGTCAGGATCGGCTGGTGCTGGCGCTGGGGGATGGCAACTTCAAGTCGGTCGCCGTCACTCTTGGCCCCCAGTTTGGCGACAAGGTTGCCATCAAGGCGGGGGTGGAAGCGGGTGACAGCATAGTCAGCTCGGCCCAGTTCCTGCTCGACTCCGAGTCGGCCATCGATTCGGACTTCCAGCGTATGACGGCAGTGCGCCCTGCACAGGTGTGGACCCAGGGCGAGGTTGAAAGCATCGATCAGGCCAACCGTACCCTGATAGTCTCCCACCAGCCCATCCCCGAGTGGCAGTGGCCCGCCATGGAGATGGAGTTCACCGTCGCCGACGGGGTCGATATCAGCAAGCTGGTCGAGGGGCAGATCCTGCACCTGCAGGTAATCCAGGAGGGGGATGAGTACCGCATCACCACCATCCATCAGGAGAAGGCCCCGACCAGCAGCCACGCTCTGGAGCAGGCAAAAGATGAGATGGAAGGGATGGGCCATAGCCAGCACAATATGGGAGCCAAGCCATGATTCCCTCGATTATTCGCTGGTCCGTGGGCAACCGCTTTCTGGTGCTGCTATTGACCCTCATGCTCACCGCCTGGGGGCTCTGGTCGGTCAAGCAAACCCCGGTAGATGCCCTGCCGGATCTCTCCGATGTGCAGGTGATCATCAAGACCTCCTACCCGGGCCAAGCGCCCCAGGTGGTGGAGGATCAGGTCACCTACCCGCTCACCACCGCCATGCTGGCGGTACCGGGGGCCACCACGGTGCGCGGCTACTCCTTCTTCGGCGACTCCTTCGTATATGTGCTGTTTGACGACAACACCGACCTCTACTGGGCCCGCGCCCGGGTGCTAGAGTATTTGAGCCAGGTGGCCCCCAACCTGCCCGCCTCCGCCCGCCCCCAGCTCGGCCCCGATGCCACCGGGGTGGGCTGGGTCTACCAGTACGCGCTGGTAGACAAAACCGGCAAGCATGACCTCAGCCAGCTCACCTCGCTGCAAAACTGGTTCCTCAAGTACGAGTTGCAGACGGTGGAGGGGGTCTCCGAAGTCGCCACCGTCGGTGGCATGGTGCGCCAGTATCAGGTGCGGGTCGATCCGGACAAGCTGCGCGCCTACGGCATTCCGCTCTCCCTTATCGAGACCGCCATCAAACAGGGCAATCAGGAGACCGGCGCTTCCGTCATCGAGATGGCTGAAGCGGAGTACATGGTGCGCTCCAACGGCTATCTCAAGAGCGTTGAGGATCTGAAGCAGATCCCACTCGGCACCACGGTACGCGGCGCCCCGCTGCTGCTGGGGGATGTGGCAGATGTGGTCACCGGTCCCCAGATGCGGCGCGGCATTGCCGAGCTCAACGGTGAAGGGGAAGTGGTGGGCGGCATCATCGTCATGCGCTACGGCGAGAATGCCCAGCACACCATAGACGGAGTAAAGGCACGGCTGGCGGAGCTGAAGAGCAGCCTGCCGAAAGGGGTGGAGATCGTCACCGTCTATGATCGCTCCGACCTTATCCAGCGCGCCATCGACAACCTCTCCGGCAAGCTGCTGGAGGAGTTCGCCGTGGTGGTACTGGTCTGTCTGGCCTTCCTGTTCCACCTGCGCTCGTCGCTGGTGGTGGTTATCACCCTGCCCATCGCCATTCTGGTGGCCTTTATCGTGATGCACCTGCAGGGGATCAACGCCAACATCATGTCGCTCGGGGGCATCGCCATCGCCATCGGCGCCATGGTGGATGGCGCTATCGTGATGATCGAGAACGTCCACAGACACATGGAGCGGGAGGCGCTCACCGACAAGAACCGCTGGCGCATCATCACCGAGGCGAGCATCGAGGTGGGGCCCGCCATCTTCTTCTCCCTGCTGATCATCACCATCAGCTTCCTGCCAGTGTTTGCGCTGGAGGCGCAGGAGGGGCGGATGTTCCACCCCCTCGCCTACACCAAGACCTACGCCATGGCGGCGGCGGCTGGGCTCGCCATCACGCTCGTACCGGTGATCATGGGGTACTTCATCCGTGGCAAGGTGCTGGCGGAGCAGGCCAACCCGCTCAACCGCTGGCTAAGCCAGGGCTATGTGCCACTGCTGAAAGCCGTGCTGGCTCGTCCGAAAACCACTCTGGCCATCGCCGCCGTGGTCACGGTGGCGGGCTTCTGGCCGCTCAAGTATCTGGGCTCCGAGTTTATTCCTCCGCTCGATGAGGGGGACATCATGTATATGCCCACCACCGCAGCCAATATCTCGGTGGGCAAGGCGCGGGAAATCTTACAGCAGACCGATAAACTCATTCGCACCGTGCCCGAGGTGCAGAACGTGTTCGGTAAGGCGGGGCGCGCCGAGACCGCTACCGACCCCGCCGACCTGGTGATGATGGAGACCAGCATCCAGCTCAAGCCCCGCGATCAGTGGCGCCCCGGCATGACCCCGGAGAAGCTCAAAGAGGAGCTCGACTCCCTTATCCGCTTCCCCGGTCTCACCAACGCCTGGGTGCCCCCCATCAAGACCCGCATCGACATGCTGGCCACCGGCATCAAGACCCCGGTCGGCATCAAGATAGCGGGGCCGGATCTCAAGGTGATCCAGCAACTCGGCCAACAGCTCGAACAGATCGTTGGCAAGGTGGAGGGCGCCTCATCGGTCTATGCCGAGCGGGTGGCCGGTGGCCGCTATGTGAAGGTGGATATCGACCGGCTCAAAGCAGCCCGCTACGGCCTCAACATCGCCGATGTGCAGGCGGTGCTCGCCACCGCGGTGGGCGGCATGGAGGTGGGCCAGACCATCGAGGGGCGCGAGCGCTACCCCATCAACCTGCGTTACCCCCAGAGCTATCGCGACTCGGTGGCGAGCCTCGAGCTGCTGCCGGTGGTCACCCCGAGCGGCGCGCGTATCGCACTGGCGGATGTGGCGCGGGTCTACATCAGCGATGAAGCTCCCATGCTGCGCAGCGAGAATGCACGCCTCAACGGCTGGGTCTACGTCGACATTCGCGGCCGCGACATTGGCTCGTTCGTCGATGAGGCCAAAGCCGAGGTGGGCAAGCAGCTGGTGCTGCCGGCGGGCTACGCCCTCATCTGGTCTGGCCAATACGAGTACATGGAACGAGCCAAGGCGCGCCTCGCCTACGTGGTGCCGCTGACGGTCGCCATTATCGTGCTGCTACTCTATCTGGCGTTTCGTCGCGTTCAGGAGGTACTGCTCATTCTCACCACCTTGCCGCTGGCGGTGGTAGGGGGGATCTGGACCCTCTGGCTGCTCGACTTCAACCTCTCGGTGGCAGTCGGGGTGGGCTTTATAGCCCTGGCCGGGGTGGCGGTGGAAACCGGCGTCTTGATGCTGGTCTACCTCAACCACGCCTGGGACGATCTCGTTGCCAGCGGCAAGCCGGACAAGGCGGGGCTGCATCGTGCGGTGATCCAGGGCGCCGCCCTGCGCCTGCGCCCCAAGATGATGACGGTGGTCACCATCATCGCCGGCCTCTTGCCCATCATGTGGAGCCACGGTACCGGATCCGAAGTGATGCAGCGCATCGCCGCCCCCATGATCGGCGGCATGGTGAGCGCGCTGGTGCTGACCCTCTTGGTGCTGCCAGCGGCCTATTACCTGTGGCGCAGTCGCAGCCTTGGCAAGAGCGCGAACCCGCAATCCGAATAACCCGATTTCACGATCCATATTGACTGAACGATGAGGAAACCATCATGAACTACAAAACGCTGACCCTGACCCTGCTGCTTGGCCTTGCCACCCAGACCAACCTGCAGGCCGAGGAGATGATGCACCATGAAGGGCACGATATGAGTCAGACGGGTGAGATGAGCGAACAGGGCGCAATGGTGATGACCAAGGGGATCATTACCCGCCTCGATGAGGGGAGCGGCAAAGTCGGCATCAAGCACGAGGCGATCGAGAATCTCAAGATGCCCGCCATGACCATGCTCTTTCGAGTGGCAGATCCGGCCCAGCTCAAGGGGCTCAAGGTGGGGGATGCCATCCACTTTCATGCCGAAAGCCAGAGCGGCAAGCTCACAGTGACAGCCATCCAACCGCAATAAACGGCTCTGGCTCGCCGAAGAGGTCACGATGACAATGACAACGCAAGAGGGAGGCATCAGCCTCCCTCTTCTTTGATCAACCTGTTCGTTGGGTCAACCTCTGGTGCGCATGGCACTCAGCTGCGGGTTGCCAGCAACTGCTCCACATCCTCGATCACCTTGAGGGCCGCCTGCGGGCCGCCGCTGGAGGTCCAGAGCGACCCGTCCACGGCGCCAAAGCGCTTGGCCTTAATCACCGGCAGCTGCTGGAACGCCGGGGTCTGTTCCGCCTGACGCATGGCATCCACCGCATCACCGGTGGCGCTCAGGGTGCCGACAACCAGCCAGTCGGCATCCAGCAGATTGAGGGACTCCAGACTGAGCGCCGGTGAGTGGGGTGCGCCAGTACCCTGCTGCTTGCTTGGGCGTACCAGCCCCATCGACTCCACTACGCTGCTGGCAAAGGTGCCCTGATACATAAAGCTGGGCCCCTTGGGGTTCCAGCGCACTATGCTGATGCTCTCCCCCTGATGCTTGGCCAGCTTGCTGCGAGCCTGAGTCAACCGCTCGGCATACTGCAGCAAGAAAGTATCCCCTTGCTGGTCGCGGTTAAGGGTGTGGGCGGTGCGGCGGAAGCTATCCTGCCATGGCTCACCCCACTTACTGGTCACCACGGTCGGCGCGATCTCCCCCAGCAAGGTCAGCAGCTCGGGACGGGTCTGGCCGGTCAGGATAAGGTCAGGCTCCAGCGCAATCAGCGACTCCAGATTGGGGCTGTCGAGATCACCGATCACCTGGATACCCATGCCCGCCTTGTTCAGCAAATAGCGGGGCAAAGTGGGTTGACCACGGCCATTGACGGCGCCGATGGGGGTCAGCCCCAGAGTCAGGGTGCTATCGAGTTCAAGCTCGCTCAGCACCACCACCCGCGTTGGCTGGACTGGCACCTGCACCTTCTGGCCAAACGCATCAGTCACTTCACGCATATCCTGCGCCTGAACCAGCGGCGCAGCCAGCATCAGGATGGCTGCAGCCAGGGCGGCAAAACGCTTCATCATCTCACTCCTTCTCGTTGCACGGCCCGGATAATCGGCCGCGTGAATACACTCGGTGGGCCAACAGAGCAGGCCCATATGACTCAACTCGCCGAACGCAGGGCGCGGCTATGTTCGTGACGACGGGGCACGATAATGGGCGCCCCGTCGCCGGGGGCATGCAGAATGTCAACACTGGTGTGGTAGAGCCGGTCGATTAGATCCTTGGTCACCACCTCCCGGGCTGGGCCCATGGCGGCAATGGTCCCCTCGCCGATGGCGATCAGCTCGTCACAGTAGCGGGCCGCCATCGCCAGATCGTGGATCACTAGCAGCACGGTTTTGCCCTCGGCGGTGATGCGATGGATCGCCTCCATCACCTCGGTCTGGTGACCGATATCGAGGGCACTGGTGGGCTCGTCGAGCAGCACCATGTCGCTGTCCTGCGCCAGGATCATCGCCAGCCACGCCCGCTGTGCCTGCCCGCCGGAGAGGGACGCGGCGCTCTGCTGCCAGATCCCCTCAAGCTGCATTCGCTCGCAGGCAATACGCACCATGCGGGCATCCTCCTCACCCCACTGATTGAACCAGCCCTGATGGGGGTGGCGGCCATACTGCACCAGCTGCTCCACCAGAATGCCGGCAGGCAGGGTCGGCCGCTGGGGCAGATAGGCGAGCTCCCGTGCCAGCCCCTTCATGGGGTAGCTGGCAAGCGGCTTGCCTTTGAGCAGGATCTCGCCGCGTTGTGCTTTCATCTGGCCGGATAGCAGCTTGAGCAGGGTCGATTTGCCGCAACCGTTGGGGCCGACGATCCCCACCAGCTTGCCCTTCGGCACGCTGAAGGAGATGTCCCGCAAAATGGGGGTCTGCTGATAGGCGAAATGGAGGCGATTTACGGTGAGCGTCATCAGTCAGCCCTCTGGCGATCGTTAACAAGAAGAAACAGCAGCAACAGGCCGCCGAGAATGCGGGTCATGATACCGGTCGCCACCTCGTGGGGGCTGGCCAGCACCCGGACCAGGGTATCGCTGGCAAGCAGCAGCAGGGCGCCGCTAAGTGCAGCCAGCCAGAGCGGCACCACCCGGTCTTTCACCAGCCAGGAGGCAAGAATGGGGGCCGCCATGGCGATAAAGACCACGGGGCCGCCGATGGCGGTGCCGAGCGCCGCCACCAGAATGGCCTGTGCCAGAATGCCCAGTTGCACCCTATCGCCGTTGACGCCAAGCCCTCTGGCCATCTCGGGGCCAAAGCGCAGCACCGCCAGTGAGCGGGAGAGATAGACGATCCAGGGGCAGAGCAGCAGCAACAGGATGGCGATGGGGGTGATGGTGCTGTACCCCACGGCGATAAAGCTGCCCATGTTCCACAGATAGAGGGAGCTCAGGTGCAGCAGGGCCTGGGTGGACATCACAAACTGGCCGAGCGCCTCGAACAGCTCGGAGAGGCCGATGCCGATCACCACGAACAGATAGCCCTGCTCACCCGGTTTGCGGCAGAGGGCATAGAGCACCAGCGCCGCGAAGATGGCACCGATAGGCGCAGCCCACCAGGGCCAGCTGCCTACCGTCAGGTAGAGGGAGAAGACAATGATGGCAAGGGATGCGCCGTTGTTGACCCCCACCATATCGGGGGTAGCCAGCCGATTGCGAACCAGAGTTTGCACCAGACAGCCGGAGAGCCCCATGGCCGCTCCCGCCACCACGACCCCAAGGATGCGCGGCAGCCGGATCTTGAACAGAGTGAGCTGCTCAAGCCGCGTCCCCTCCCCCAGCAGGGTGTTGACCACCCCGGCAAAACCGAGCTTGCCGCCGCCAACGCTCAGGGCCAGCAGAGCCAACGCCAGCAGCGCCATGGCCAGCAGCGCCAGCCAGCGCCAGCTCGGCAGATGGATCAGCAAAGAGCGGTTACCGGCCCGCAGGCAGAGCATATCGGTAGGTGTGCGCATCAGCCCCTCACTTGACGGTCAGCAGGGTACGAAAGCCCCCGCGATGAACAATGGCGATCAGCACTGGTGCGCCGATCAGGGCCAGAATGACGCCGTTGGGCAACTCGAACGGCTGGATCAGCCAGCGCGCCAGAATGTCGGCCAACAGCAGAAACAGCATGCCGAACAGGGCGGAGAAACAGACCTGCACCGACAGCTTCACCGGCTCTACCAGTCGGCCACAGTAGGCGGCCAGAAAGCCGACAAAGCCGATGGGGCCGGCGATGGCGATGGCACTGGCGGTAAACAGGGTGGCGGCCAGCAGCACGCCAATCCGCACCCGGTTGGGGCGGATCCCCAGCGCCTGGGCCTGACTGTCCCCCATCTGCATCAGGGTCAGCTGGCGACAGAGCAGCAAGGTGATGACAAACGCCGCCAGCACGAAGGGCAGCACAGCAATGATGGCATCGAGATTGGCCGCCGACAGGGAGCCGAGGTTCCAGAAGCGGTACTGCTCCAGCACCATCTTGTTGGAGAGCAGCAGAAAGCTGGAGATACCGCCGAAGGTGGCCGATAGCGCCACCCCGACCAGAATGAGCTTGAGGGGGTTGGAGCGGCCAATCATCATGCCAAGCCCCAGCACAATCACGTTACCAAGCAGCGCGCCGAGTCCGGCCCAGAGCAGATAGCCGTAGGCGGACTCCACTCCGAACCAGGTGAGCCCCACCACCAGCGCAAAGACGGCCCCGGCGTTGACCCCGAGCAGGCCAGGCTCCGCCAGCGGGTTGCGGGTCGCGCTCTGCAACAAGGAGGCAGCCAGAGATAACGAGGCGCCGACCACCATGGCACAGAGGGTGCGCGGCAGCCGCAAGGTATTGAGCACCATGGCGAGCTTCTCGTCGCCAGCCCAGCGGGCATCCCCCATCAGGTAGCCGAGTACCTCGCGGGCACCATAGACGCCCGCACCGGTGGCGAGCGAAAGAGAAAGCAGTACAAACAGGAGGAACAATCCCAGCCAGAACAGCGAGGTCTGGTCTCTAAACACCCTTTAACTCCTTATGGTGGCAATGCGCATGTTGTTGAAATACATGTGGTTGAAATAAAAGCCGTCACCCGAGGTGATCCCCTGACAACAGCGGAAGCCCGCCAATGCGGGCTCCCGTTCAGCCATTACAGCTTGTAGGCCACACCGGCATAGACAGTGCGCCCGTCGAGGATCTGATCGGCCTCGGTGGCAACCCAGTCACGCTTGGTATTGGTCAGGTTGTTGAGCCCGAACTTCAGATCCAGTGCCCGAGTGGCGTTCCAGACTGCCCCGATATCCAGGGTGTGGAATCCGGCGGTGGTCTCATAGGTGGTGCCGCTCATGCGCGGAACCGGAAGGATCTGGCTGCCGGTGTAGTTCCAGCCGAGCTGGGTACTCAGGCTCTCGACGACCTGCCACTCCAGCTTGGCGTTGCCGGTATGCTCCGGCGTCCGATAGAGATCCTTGCCGCTGGTCTTGTCCTCCGCGTCGATCAGGGTGACGTTGCTGGAGAGGGTCAGGGCATCGGTGATATCAAACCAGCCGCTCAGCTCCACCCCCTTGATGCGGGCCTTGCTGACGTTCTGATAGGTCATCACCGCCGGACGCCAGGTGGAGGTCCATGCCTCGCTCTGGATCTTGTCCTTGATATCGTTGTGGAAGGCGGTAACCCCGGCGCCCCAGAACGAACCATCATAGGCGGTGCCCAGCTCGTAGCTGACGGCGGTTTCCGGCTTCAGATCCGGGTTGCCCACTACGGCGCAGCGACCGCGACAGGCGGCTACGGCATAATCCGGGTTGGACTGGGCAATGGTCGGCGCCTTGAATGCCTTGCCAATGCCGCCCTTGACCACCCAGTTGTCAGTCAGGCTGTAGAGGGCATAACCGCGGGGGCTGAACTCGGTGCCATAGGTCTCGTGGTGATCGACCCGGCCACTCAGGGTCAACGCCAGATCGCCAAAGCCAAACTCATCCTGCAGATAGAGCGCGCTCTGGTTGACGCTGACATCGCCCCCCTTGAGGTTGACGTTATGCTTGAGTTCGGTGATGCGGTACTCGGCACCGCTGGTCAGCAGGTGGCTGCCCAGATTACCGCTCAGCTGGCCATCGAAGGTGTGGTTGGTCTGGCTAACATCGCCGCTGGTCTTGCTCAGCGCCGTCATCAGTTCGGAGTCATCAAACAGGTCAACCTGCTCGAAGGCATAGCCGACCCGGCTGTCGAACTTATCCCAACGGCCGACGTGGGTGGTATTGAGCCCCAGTCGCTCCATCTGCTGGATATTGCGCGGCGTCTGGCCGTAGTTGTTCCAGTGGGCCTCCCGATCATCTTTGGCGTAGTTGATCCCCACATCCAGATCCTGACGATCATCGATCAACCATTTGACGTTGGAGAGGAGCCCCAGCTTTTCACGCTGCTCGATGGCATCGGCCTTGGGGTTGATGCTCTGCTCGCTCTGCCAGGCATCCCTGTGGTTCCCTTCCACCACCAGGTTGGCCAGCAGCTTGTTGTCGATCAGCGCCCCGCCCACATAGGCACTCGCCTTGTTGATATCCCCGCCGTGACCGTCGGTGGGGTCACTGAAGGTATAGGTGGCCGCCGCTTCGGTCTTCTCCCCGGGTTGGCGCAAGATGACGTTGACCACCCCACCCAGCGCATCTGCGCCGTAGAGGGAGGAGATGGGGCCACGGATCACTTCGATACGCTCAATGGCCGCCATCGGGATGGCGGAGAGATCGAAATCATTGCCATAACCGGAGGTAAGAGCATCGCGGGAGCTGATACGCCGGCCATTGACCAGCAACAGGGTGTAATCCCCCTCCAGCCCGCGCAACTTGATCTCGCTGCGGCCGTAGCTGGTCGCAGGGCTGATATTGACCCCCGGCAACTGTTTCAGAGCGCCGGTCAGATCATTGACATTGAGCTTGTCGAGCTCGGCCCGAGTCACCACAGAGACGCTGGCCGGGGCGGTCAGCTCGCTGTGCCGGGTTTTACTCGCCGTCACCACCATAGTTTCATGAGCGGTGACAGGCGCAGTCCCTTGGGCCAGAACTGGCAGGGCAAAAAGGGATAACACCAGCGGATGCACTGCAAATCGTCGGGATGATGTACGCATCATCAACACTCCACATAAAACAATCAGGGCCAACACCACCGACATCCCTGTCTGACCTCGCCAGACCCGGTGCAAAGTGATGGAGTTCATTGGCATGAACAGTCGTCCATGCCCCATCACCCCGAACATCAGTGCATTACGGCAGGCCCTGCGTTGTGCTATGCCACTCGCAGCCATCAATAACAAAAGCGCCGTACCGACTGACATCGGGACGGCGCAATACTAAATGCAAATCATTTTTATTTGCAAGCGTGAATCAGGTATTCTTTCGCATCCGCTTAATTATCCATCACATCGTGACGGGTCTGGTGATAGGCCTCTTCACTCTTGCCCCGACGCCAGTACGGCACGGCGTAGAGCGACTGGCGATCCACCTCAAGCACTGAACGAAAATGGCGGCGCAGCGGCAGCACCAGCGCCTCCTCCCCACCCAGCCAGAAGAAGCCACCATCGCGCACCAGCGGCAGAGCAATCACATGCTCCAGCAGGCCACTGGACTCGGGCTCGCCGACAAACCAGTGACAGCGCAACCCGACCGGCAGCGTCAACGGCTGAGCATCGGCCTGATCCGGCACCAGAATCGCAATTTCCCCTCTGGCCCCGGCAGGCATCACCTCACACATCGCCATGATGGCGGGCAAGGCGGTGAGATCCCCCACCAGGCAGTAGTGATCGGCCGGTTGCAGCATGGGGTTGGGGCCACCCGGCCCGGAGAGGATCACCTTCTCTCCCGGCTTGGCATGGGTAGCAAAGGCGCTGGCGGGCCCACCGTCACCGTGCAGCACGAAGTCGATATCAATTTCCTGCTCATCACGGCGAAACGCACGGATGGTGTAGGTGCGGATCACCGGCTTGTCTGCCGGGTCACTCCAGCGCGGGCCGCTCGAGGTCATGGCAGGCAGCACCGGCTCTACCTGATGGGGCTGGGCCAGCATCACCTTGATATGGGCTCCACCGCAAGTAAAGGGATAGTCAGCCAACTCGCGGCCACCAAAGGTGATGCGACGCAAATGGGGGGTGACCTGGGTAATAGCTTTGACAGTCAGCATACGGAGACGATTGGGAGGCAGAGATGGGGACACGATGGGGCTCCTCGTTGAGTGTGTCGCCCATGCTACACGCAAATAGGAATCACTATCAAATAAGATTGTTTCTCGTCTAATAGCTACAAGCTGGATTCAAACATCCCCAACCACTGGCGTCCACACCCCAATCCAGAAATAGGCTTTATGCACGCTAGCTCCATGATTGGACAAAGAAAGCAGCCGGATAACGCCACAGTCACAAAGGGTTCCATTTGCTTATTTCGACCATAGTTTTTCGAGATCAAATTTTATTTCCCAATAAGTTTCCTATCCTTAGTGAAGCAGTTAATGTAAGCACAGGATGCCAAACAGGATTGTATGATGGATGACCAGATCCTGATTATTGATGATGACGATCTCTCCCTCCCCGACGCACAGCAAGCGGGCTGGAAGGTGATGATTGTTGACGATGAGCCTGAAGTGCATCGCATCACCAAAATCACCTTGAACAAATTCGAGTTTGACAATCGCCCCATCGATTTTCTGCATGCCTATTCCGCGGCGCAGGCCAAAGAGTTGCTGGCCACCACCCCGGACGTTGCTCTGTTGCTGCTGGACGTGGTGATGGAGGTCGACCACGCCGGCCTTGATGTCGTCAAATACGTCCGTGAAGATCTGCAAAACAAGATGGTACGCATCGTGTTGCGTACCGGCCAGCCCGGCCAGGCGCCGGAAGATGACGTGGTCACCAACTACGACATCAACGACTACAAGGATAAAACCGAGCTCACCTCCCAGAAGCTGCGCACCCTGCTGCGGGCCAGCCTGCGATCCTATCGGGATATTCGCACCCTGGAGAGTAACCGTCAGGGGCTGGAAAAAGTCATCGAAGCCTCCAAGGGGATCTTTGAGAAACGGGCCCTGCGCCAGTTTGTCGAAGGCGCCCAGGAGCAGCTCAGCGCCCTGCTCCATCTGGGGGAAACCCAGATATACGACGTCAAGCAATACGCCTATGAGGTAAAGGATCAAGTATTGGAGCCCCTGCTCCCCGGCCATCCCGCCATGCTCCTCACGGACGCGCCGGAGATCCTGCGCCAGGCTATGAGCAAGCGCAGCAACGTCTATAACGCCACCCAGATGGTGCTCTACTGTCAGAATCCGCGCCACCACCTGCTGTTCCACATCGAGACCACCCGCCAGCTCAGCCAGATCGATACCAGTCTGCTGACCCTGTTTACCGAAAACATCATAGTGGCGCTGGAGAATATCCGGCTCAATGAGGTGATCGCCGACAACCAGCGGGAGATCATCTATCGCATCGGCGAACTGGTCGAAACCCGTTCAAAAGAGTCAGGGCTGCACGTCAAACGGGTCGCGCTCTATACCGAACAATTCTGCCACCTGATGGGCATGAGCGAAGAGCAAAGCGAGCTGGTGAAACGAGCCTCGCCGCTCCATGACATTGGCAAGGTGGGAATTCCCGATGCCATCTTGCACAAGCCGGGCAAGCTGACACCGGAGGAGTGGGAGATTATGAAAACCCACGCCCAGCTCGGGCAGGATATGCTCTCCGGCAGCGATTTGGCGCTGTTTCAGATTGGTGCCACCATCGCTGGTAATCACCATGAGAAGTGGAATGGCAGTGGCTATCCCCGCGGTCTGAAAGGGACGGATATTCCGCTGGAGGGGCGAATTGTGGCGCTGGCTGACGTGTTCGATGCCCTGGGTTCGGATCGCTGCTACAAGAAGGCGTGGCCGCTGGACAAGGTGCTGGCCCTGATTGAAGAGGAGAAGGGGCAGCATTTCGACCCCCAGCTGGTCGAGCTGATGATGGCCAATCTGGACAAGTTCCTCGAGATCCGCGAGCAGAACAAGGATGTCTATATCGGCGAACACTGATAGCCAGCTTGTTCTGTTTATGAACTCAAAAAAACCGCCCTACTTATCAGGGCGGTTTTTTATCTCTGGCATCACGCCACTTCAGTACGAGGGTTACTGCTCTGGCAGATTGAGATCCAGCTTGGCGGCAGGTTGTCCGGCCTGCTGATTCTCGGCCTGAGCAGCGGCCAGAGCACGCTTCAGGGCACGCCGTTTTTGTATCACCACAAACCCGACCCCACCCAATACCGCCAGCAGCACACCACCACCCGCCAATGCCCAGATCAGCCAGCCCATTTCCTCCTCTGCCGGAGCTTCATGGGTCGCCTCGGCACTGGAGGCCGGTGCAGCGGCCGACACCACCTCTACAGGAGGCGGCGGTGGCGGGAAGACATTGAAGGTTTTCACCGGCAACTCGATTTTCAGCTCACGGCCGAGGCGAGTGGTGCCATAGAGGGTTGCTTTCACCTCATGCTGACCGACCTCCTTGATGTTGGAGAGATCGATATCAAGCTTGGGGTCGCTGGCGGTCTCGCTGAACTCGTATAGGCCGCCCACATTGCTGGTCACACTCCCCTTGACCACCACGGAAGCGGGATCCAGCTCATCACGGTCGATTAGCAGTGAGAGCTTGGCACCCAGCTCATCCGAAGGCGGCGACAAGTTATAGCTGAACGGATAGGGGTACAGCAGCACATCCTGATAACGGGCACGGACAAACACCTGATTGCCTGTGCTGAACATGGCGCGGTACTTGCCACCGGGAATATCCTGCAGCGTCACTTCCGCCGTCATGATGCCATCGCCCGGTACCTCATCTAGCCCCTTGCCATCATCGCGATAGTGACCAAGCACTTGATCCAGCACGACCTCTTTCTTATCGGCATCGCTGAACGATTGTAGCTTGACGGTCATGCCAAGGTCAGAGAGATAGTATTTATCTTTCAGCGGCTGACCATTGATCAGCAACCACGCCTTGAGCTTGACCACCTCCCCCTGATAGAGCTGCATCGGCAGGGCGGCGATATCGAGCCGGATATCGGAGAGAATGCGCACCCGGTTGTCGGGATCCACCTCACCAATCGCCTGCCAGGGGCCCGGCATGGGATTGCGCAGGGTAATGAGATCGTGCTCCGGCAACGCCAGCCAACCCACATCGGCAGGTTTGACCTTGCCCACGTAAAGCTTGCTGCCATCGGGGCGAACCAGGATCACGGATGGGGTGCCCGGCTTGCGCTTGATGATGAAGGTTATCTCCTTAACCCCATAATCGATGCGAAAGCGGTTATCCAGCAGCGGAATATCGGAAGGGGCAAATACCTCGGTCGCCGTCGCCCCCAGCGAGAGCAACAACAGCAGACCGGCACACCACTTGCTCATTGCCGCCACAGACAACTTCCTCCCTTTTTCTGTACCAGATCCAGTCTCGCCTCGTGCAGGGCCTGAACCTCGGCACTGGCACGCACCACCCTGAGGGCGGGTCGGTTACTCTCCAACCGGCGAATGCTGGTGTCCTGATTGCTTTCGTTTTCGTTGCTCTCGGTAGCCAGATTGAGTTTGGTCTGGCCGCCGGTCATCAGCAGGTAGACGTCCGCCAGGATCTCCGCATCAAGCAAGGCCCCGTGCAGAGTACGGTGAGAGTTGTCGATACCGTAGCGATCACACAGCACATCCAGGTTGTTGCGCTTTCCGGGGAAGAGATCCCGGGCCATCGCCAGGGTATCTGTGATAGTACAGATATCCGCCGTCTTGAAGTTGAGTCCGAGCTTGCTGAACTCGTAGTCCATAAAGCTCACGTCAAACGGTGCGTTATGGGCGATCAGTTCGGCGCCTCGGATAAACTCAAGGAACTCGTCGGCAATCTGGCTAAACGACGGCTTGTCCCGCAGAAACTCGTCGGTGATACCATGCACCTGTACCGCTTCCGGGTCGACCGGACGATCAGGTTTTATATAAACGTGATAGTGGTTACCGGTCAGCTTGCGGTTGATCACCTCCACACAGCCGATTTCGATGATGCGATGGCCAAGGTAAACGGGGCCACCACCGGTATTCATACCTGTGGTTTCGGTATCCAGAATGATCTGGCGATTCAGTTGGGGTGTGTTCATGATCCAATCTATGTCAAACTTCGGCTTTACTCGCTAGTTTACCCCAAGCCTCTGGCTAAAACAGATTGATTGCTCATGTTAAAACAGATTGATTTATTCACGGATGGCTCCTGCCTTGGCAACCCGGGCCCGGGTGGCTATGGCGCAGTCATGGTCTACGGCAAGCACCGCAAAGAGATTTCCGCCGGATTCAAGTTGACCACCAATAACCGGATGGAGCTGATGGCCGCCATCATGGGGCTGCGTACCCTCAACGAACCGTGCAAGGTGCGCCTCACTACCGACAGCCAGTATGTCCGCCAGGGGATCACCCAGTGGATCATCGGCTGGAAGAAGAAAGGGTGGATGACCGCCAACCGCCAACCGGTCAAGAACGTCGATCTCTGGAAGGAGCTGGATGCGGAAGTGGGTCGCCACCAGATTGAGTGGCTCTGGGTGAAGGGTCACTCCGGCCACCCGGAGAACGAACGGTGCGACGAGCTGGCCAGAGAGGCCGCCTGCGGCAAGGATCTGGCCGAGGATACCGGCTACCAGCCCTGACGGGCCATTCCCGGTGTGGCGAGGGACTTTGGCAGTTGCCAGCGCCGCCGCACCGGGATCAGTGGAAAGCGCCGTTTACGGGCCGCAATCACGTATACCGATGCAAATGCCCTGCAATAATCCCGCCCGATACTCTCTCGCCACCAACTGTGCCAGCTCTGTTTTCCCATAAACGAATAACCAAAGCGCTCGTCGAACATCACCTCGCATCCCAGCAGATGCAGCCAGTCCGTCACCCGCCCCGGGGTGAACATCCGTGCCGACCAGGGCATTCTGCGCCGCAAGAACGGCACACAGTGACCGATCCCGACCAGACTCATGGGGTTATAGCCACTGATTATCAGCCAGCCATCGTCGGTCAACACTCTTTCGGCTTCGCGCAACACTTGGTGGGGATCGGCGGAGAAATCGAGGCAGTGAGCCAGCAGGCAGGCATCGACGCTGCCGGTCCGCACCGGCAGATCGAGGGGATCGCCATACATGTCGAGCAGCCGTCCGCCGCGGGCGACCCCGATCTGGTGACGAATGGAGGAGCGTTTGCAGGAGAGTTCGGCGCTCAGAGCGCCAATTTTCAGCAGATGATACCCAAACAGATTGGGGCACCAGTTGTCGAGCCGATCCTGGATCTCGGCCGCCACCCAGTCCCCCATAGGCAATGCAGACCAGCTGGTCGGGATCTCGATTTGTTGTTCGGTACGTGCCACCTGCATAATAGGGCTCAACTCGGGGTTTCGAACGCCATCCTGTTATATAAGATACCCTCCCTAAAGAGAAGCAGACTCATGTATCCAGTGATCACAGTTCCAGCCTTTAATGACAACTACATCTGGTTGATCCGCCACGAAAATCACTGTCTGGTGGTCGATCCGGGCGATGCCGCACCCGTGCTGGAGCGGCTCGAGGCATTGGGGCTGGTGCTCGATGCCATCCTGCTGACCCATCACCATCACGACCATGTCGGGGGCGTCACCGACCTGCTTGCCCACTTCCCCCACGCCCGGCTCTATGGCCCCAAACTTGACCCTATGCCGGATCATCATGGCCAGTGGCTCGAAGATGGTGATCAGATCAACTGGCACGGCCTCGCCCTCGAGGTAATCCATGTGCCCGGGCACACCCGTGGCCATATCGCTTACTATGGTAACGGCATGCTGTTTTGTGGCGATACCCTCTTCTCGGCCGGTTGTGGCCGCCTGTTTGAAGGGACGCCGGAACAGATGTACCACTCGTTACAGCGCCTTGCCGCCCTGCCCGACGAGACCCTGATCTACTGCGCCCATGAGTACACACTCTCCAACCTGCGCTTTGCCTATGCAGTTGAACCGGACAATCCGGCGATCCGTGATCAGATCGGACTGATCAGCAAACTGCGGCAACAAGGGCTGCCAAGCCTGCCCACCCGGCTGGAGGATGAACGCAAGTTTAATGTTTTTCTGCGCTGCGAGCTCGATTCGGTAAAATTTTCTGCTGAAAAGAAGGGGCTAAAATGCGTGGAAAATCCGGTAGATACCTTCACCATCTTGCGTCAGTGGAAGGACGTTTTTTGAACAAACCTTGATCAGGGGGCCATTGCCCCTTATGATGCGGGCTGTTTTTCCCAAAAATGACCGGAACGAGATGAAGGTACGAACGGCCTTATTGGCAGCGCTGTTGCTCAGCGGCTGCCAAAACCTGAGCCATCAGGATGACCGGGCGCTAACGGCAATCGAGCCGATCAAGTCCACCCAGGTCAAGAAAAAAGCGCATAAAAAACACTCTTCCCATTTCCTGTTTGGCGATGAACAACTGGATGAAATGGAAGAGACGGACAATCTGTGGGTGCGTATCAGCGATGATATGCAACTGGAAACTCCGGACAACCCGCGCATCCGCCAGCAACGTGAGTGGCTGTTGCGCAATGATAAGCATCTGGCGACCATTGCCAGCCGGGCTGAACCCTACCTCTATCTGATGGTAGAGGAGATTGAACGGCGTGAGCTGCCAATGGAGCTTATTACTGTCCCGATGATCGAGAGCATGTTTGATCCTCATGCCCGATCCCGCAGCAATGCCGTCGGACTCTGGCAGTTTGTGCCAGCGACAGGCAGAAACTTCGGTCTGCGCCACGACAACTGGTATGATGGACGGCGCGATGTGCTGGCCTCCACCAATGCGGCGCTCGACTATCTGGAGTACCTGAACCGCTTCTTTGACGGTGACTGGCTGCAAACGCTGGCCGCCTACAATGCCGGTGAAGGCCGGGTGCGCAACGCCATCCAGCGTAATCAGCGCGCAGGCAAGCCGACCGACTACTGGTCGCTCGATCTGCCGCGCGAAACCCGGATGTATGTGCCCAAGATCCTCGCCATGGCTGACATGATCAGCAATGCGGACAAGTACAATATCCAGTTGCCGGTGCTCGCCAACGAGCCGAAGCTGCGTGTGGTTGAGACTGGCAGCCAGATCGATCTGAATGTGGCCGCCCAACTGGCCGGTCTGCGCACGTCACAGCTCAAGGAGGTCAATCCGGCCCTGAGCCGTGGCGTGATGTCGCCCCGTGGCCCTTACCGCCTGCTGGTACCGGTGGAGTATGCCGATACCCTGGAGCTGGCACTGGCCGATCTGCCCAAGAGCGAGCGTATTCGTACCCGCTCCTATCAGGTCACCAGTGGCGATACTCTGTCGCGCATCGCCCAGAATCACGGCGTCAGCGTGAGCGAGCTGAAACTGGCCAACAATCTGCGCAGCAACAACCTGCGTCGCGGTCAACAACTGGTGATCCCGACCCATGGTCAGGTCAGCAGCAAGGCCAGCTCCGCCAGCAAACCGCAGCAGCTGGCAAGCCGTGGCAGCAGCCAGAAGGCCAAGGTCAGTTACAAGGTGCGCTCGGGTGACAACCTGTGGAGCATCAGCCAGGCGCACGGCGTCTCCCACGAAGAGCTCGCCAAGTGGAACGGTCTGAATGCCAAGTCGGCGCTCAAGCCAGGCATGAAGCTGGTGGTCTATCCCAAGCAAGGGAAGAAGAGCGACAAATCGATGGTGTATCAGGTTCGCCGTGGCGACTCCATCTCCTCCATCGCGGCTCGCTTCCAGGTGGCTATCAACGATGTGATGCGTTGGAACCAGCTGGATAAAGGGGATTACCTCAAACCCGGTCAGGAGCTGACCCTGTTTGTGAAGAACAACAGCTAAGCCTCACCGCGTGAACCCGATAAAAAACGGGGCCAGTCATCTGACTGGCCCCGTTTTTTATTACTGCGGCTAACCGCTGCTGTGTCTAAGCCGCCGACTAAAACAATGGCTTGGCGCCGCCTGCGGATGCATCACCGCTCTGCAGGCAAAACTATCACAGCTATTCCCAGAGCCTTGTCGGCACCACCATCAGCACGGTGCGCTGACCGATCGCCACATTGGCATTGGGGAAGACCACCGCCTCACGCGGCTTCTCGACCGTGTAGCGCAGCTCGCCATCCTCGGCCAGCACGAACCCTTGGGGGAATTCGGTGAAGTTGTCGACATCGCTGGCGAACAGGAAGCGAAAGTCCGCCGATCTTTTGGTGATCACCCGATCGATGGCAAACAGGGTGAAATCATCCGCCCGCCACGGCTCCAGTGCCACCTCATCCTGAGTGACCAGCTCCTGCAGCGCCTGCCGGGTTTCGATAAAGCGGGTCATGTCGTTCTCGCCAAACGGGCGCACCTTGCCCAGCTCCACCGTAAAGGCGTGGGCACCATGCTGGCGGGAGCTGTAGTAGCTGAAGGTCGTGGTCGGGCTGGCGGAGAGCAGAATAGTACGCACCCCGCAGGCGCCGAGGAACTGCACCTGCTCGCGGCAGTGAGGCCGCTCGTGGGGGAAGGGGTAGACGGCAAACTTCTCGTGGCGCGAACCGCGAATGGCGGTGTGCAGATCGTAGTGGTAACGGGGACGAGCCGGATCGGCAAAGAAGCGGCTCACATACTGCTCGAGACGCATGGCACGGATCCGCTCCCGATTGCAGAGCCCCTCCCCCTTGCTGTGAGCACCGGAGAAGAGCCGGTTCATGTTCTCCTCCACCTCCCGCAGCCCCAGATTCATCGCCGCCGGATTGCCAAACAGGAACAGCACCCGATGGCGGGCGCTCAGCTCGCCAGAGAGCAGACGACTCAGCAGCTGGTTGCAGATCTCGATGGGAGCGGTCTCGTTGCCGTGAATACCGCAGGAGAGGACGATATCCTTGCGTCCTCCCGGCTGATCGCCCGCGCCACGGGCAGGCTCCAGACAGAGCACGCCCGTATCCCAGACGCTGACCCGCGCACCATCGGGCAGGGCAAATTCAAAGGGCTCAAGCTGCCACTCATGGCTGCGGGTCAAGGCCAAAAAATCGTGCTGGGGAATCATCCGTCTCACCCTCTCGCTCTGGAATACTATGGCCGGATTATACGCAAGGCATCGCGGCTTAAAATCGTTTTTTAAACAAATTCAAACATTAACGATACAAGCCTGATAACAATCGAACGATGACAGCAATGACGGTAGTGATATGGAATAAAGAGGAGAGGAAAAAGGACCAACAAATAACAGGAGGAAAACGGGGGGAGATAAAACAGACAATGGCAGACCTGGCGGCTGGTCCCCACAGGGGCAGAACAGCAAACGACTCAGCAGAAAAACAAGGCATCCATGCCCGGCTGATCAACCACGCCAGAACGGCTTGGTGGTCTCTTGATAACGGTCAGCTTCGTTCAGGCCGATATCTTTGAGCAGGTACTCGGGCAGCTCGGAGAGCTGGCGACGGCTGCGGCTGCGCTCCAGCCAAGTCAGAACGGTCATTTTAACGCGAGCAACCAGATTCAATTGGCTGGAATGCTGGTAACCGGTTTCGGTATAAGTCATGTTGGCCATGATGTGGCTCCTCTGAATATTTGTTTACGCACTGGGCTTTATTTGATGCGCAAAGCTTAGTCAGGGAGCAGGGCCGACTCAATTGACGAATTTTGATACGTTACATTAGGAAAACTAATAGTAAAAAACTGACTGATACAATTTTAATGCTTTGATTTATAAAGAATAATTAAGTCACCATTCGACCATCAACGGCCCGCAGCATATTGTGCTGCATGGCACCACCTTACATATGCAATTTACCGCATTGCCTATGCACTCACCAATGGACGTGCCATGGGTGGCAACCCCGTCATTACATTCGATTGTTAATTCCGTGATCTCTTGGCGATCTTAAATTAACACAATGAAACATATAACAAACTTACTTTTCCTCCCGCGCAGCTCCCTCGATGAAGACCCGAAAACGCCCCTCTTGGCGCGCAACCGGTATACTGGTATGGTTATTTATACAGTAGTTTATTCCCCTGCCCTGACGCCATCGTTTATGCCGTCAAAGGCGGATGAAACCACAGGATAATCGATGGATACCTTTACCCCGACCGCCGCCCTGCGTCAACAGATGGCCGCCATTGAAGCCTCTCTCAACCAGCTGGCCGATCTGCTTGGCCAACTCGAGCTGCAGGAGGCTCATGTCTATCCTCTCCCCCCGGTGCCACAGGGGGAAGAACACGACCCGATCGAGCAAATTGAGGTGGGCTATCTCAACGGTGAAGCCGCGCTGGCGGCCACCCTCGCCGCTTATCGGGACCACAGCGCCCGTCCCGGCTGCTCCACCAAGGCGACTCATCGGCTGCCCGGCTGGTTGCGCTTTCCTGCTGCCGCAGCCCCCTTGGTACAACCGCTGATCGACCAAATCAACCAGCACAAGCTCGATTTCAAGGGGCTGGTGCAACAGGCGGGGGGACGGGACGAGAAGTTCGAGCTGGTACATACCGCCCTGCCCGGCGTGATCACTCTGCAGGTCTACCGCAAACTGACCCTGTTGGCGGGGGAGCTGCAATCCCTCGGCTTTACCTGGGCCGACAAGCAGACCATCAATCGCCTCAGTCGTGAGCAGGTGCTTGAGATGCTGGAGCGCAGCCGCCGCTACATACCTGCCCTCTCCAACAACGAGGAGTGGAGCAAGATGGTGGATCAGGAGGTATACGACATTCGCCGTCTGCCGGCCGATGCCGAGCTGCGGATCCGCCGCCCGGTCAAGACCCACCCGATGATCAACCTGCTCTGGCTGGAGCGCACCCCGCGCAAGCAGCAGATCAAGGCGAGTCTGCCTCTGCTGCTCTGCTCGGATACCCCGCCCGCGGTCACCCATCTGGGCAACTATCCCCCCAAGAGCCGGCAGGCTCGGCGAGATCGCAAAATTGGCGGCGAGCCCATCATCGAGCGGCTACACCTCTATCTCTATCAGGGGTGACTGGATCAGGAATAGCTGGGCCGCCTTGCCGCGATAAACGAAGTATCCCGCATCAGCACCCCAAATAAGAAAGGGGAGAACATCTCTGGATGTTCTCCCCTTTTCTGTATCGATAGACGGTATGTAAGGCGGCGTCGCCAATCAGCCCATCAGCAGGGCCCGCAGGCTCTCCACATCCAGCCCGCGCACCTCGGACTGGCCGCTCAGCAACCCATCGGCCAGCGCCCGCTTCTCGTCGTGCAGGGCGACGATCTTCTCCTCCACCGTCTGCTCGCACACCAGCCGGTACACGGTCACCGGCTGGGTCTGGCCCATCCGATGAGCCCGATCGCTCGCCTGATCTTCCACCGCCGGGTTCCACCAGGGATCGAGGTGTAGCACAGTATCGGCCTGGGTGAGGTTGAGACCGGTGCCCCCCGCCTTGAGGCTGATGAGGAACAGCGGCACCTCCTCATGACGAAAACGCAGGATGGAGTCCTGACGGGACTTGGCGGAGCAGCCCCCATCCAGATAACAGTAATCCCAGGATTTTTGCTCGATGCGGGCACGCAACAGGCTCAGCAGATCGACGAACTGGCTGAACACCAGCACCCGATGACCACCGTCGATCGCCTCTTCCAGCAGGGCCATCGCCTCATCCAGCTTGCTGCTGGTTTGCGACCACTCGGGCATCACCAGCTCCGGCGAGCAGCAGAGGCGGCGCAACCGGGTCAGGCCACTCAGCACATGCATCAGGGCACGGCCATCGGCGCTTTGCACCTGCTGTACCACTTCCCGCCGGGTCGCCTCGTAAAGCTGGCGCTCTTCGGGGGAGAGGCTGATGTGGTGGATGATCTCGGTCTTGTCCGGCAGCTCGGTCAGCACCTGCTGCTTGAGACGACGCAGGATAAAGGGGCTGATCACCGCCCGCAGCAACGCCATGTGCTGGGGATCCTTGACCGCCTTGCCAAAGCGGCGCTTGAACTCGCCAAGGCTGCCGAGCAGCCCCGGGTTGATAAAGGTGAAGAGGCTCCACAGCTCCCCCAGATGGTTCTCGATGGGGGTGCCGGAGAGGGCGAGGCGAAAATCGCCGTCGAGCTGGAACAGCAACTTGGCGCGCTGGGTGCCGGCGTTTTTGATTTGCTGGGCCTCATCAAGCACCATGGAAGACCAGCGGCGGGACTTGAGCGCCTCCGCCAGGCTGCCGAGCATGCCGTAGTTGATGAGGATCACCTGACCGGCCTTGGCCTCGCGAATGATCCCCTCCCGCTCGGCCGGGTTCTCGAACACCACCACATCCAGCTCGGGGGCGAAACGGGCCACCTCCTCCTGCCAGTTGGTGACCACTGACTTGGGTACCACCACCAGCGCAGGGCCAAGGTGCTGGCGCATGCGCAACACAATCAGCGCCTGCAGTGTCTTGCCCAGACCCATGTCATCGGCCAGACAGGCACCAAAACCGTGATGGGCCAGGGTCGCCATCCAGCGCACCCCCTCTTTCTGATAGTCCCGCAGGGAGGTAAGCAGCTCGTCCGGGCAATCGACCTCCTGCTGCCACTCCTGCTGAAGGGATTGCCACGCTGCATCCCCTTCGGTGGTAATCACCGAGAGCAGACGAGTGAGCGGATAGGCCAGCTTGTTGTTGATGCGCTGCTCTTCATCGAGCATGGCCCCCAGCATGGTAAGCCGTTCCACCAGCTTGTCGCTCAGCATCAGGCTGGTCTTCTCGTCGAGCTGAACGGTGCGCTGCCCCGGGGTCATCTGACGCAGAATAAGGCGCAGGTCGAGGATCTGGTGCTCATCGAGCGCCAGTGCCCCTTCGACCTGGAACCAGTCCTGCCGCCGCTCGATGCGCAGGCTCAGGGCCGCTTCATCAAGGCTCTTGAGGCGGGCGCTGTCCTGATGCCAGTGAATGACCACGCCGGCATCCACCAGCTCGGGCAGGGCATTGACCAGTGCCAGCGCCTGTTCCCCCTGCAGCAGCCACTCGCTGCCGGGCAGGCCGATGGGGAGTTGATTGCGCAGCAACTGGGCCTGCAGCTTCTCGGCCCCGAGATCCCGCTGCCAGTAGTGGTACGCCTTGATCCCCTGCCGCACGATCGCCTCCCCCTTGCCAAGGGGCTGGGGCGGCAGATCCTCAAAGCGGGTCACCAGCTTGACCGACAGCTGACCATCCTGCCAATCCAGTTGCACCGAAGGAATGCCCGGCCAGGGAGCCAGTTCGGCGTTGCCGCTAAGCCCCGCAACCTGACTGTGCCAGGGCAGCTCGGGAATGGCATCCAGGGTGCGTTGCAGCTCGGCCAGCCCCTCGGCGGGCAACAGCGGGATGGATTCGAGCGCTGGCAAGCGGTCGAGCAGCGGCTGCGGGGTGAGGATGAGCTGCCACAGGTCCTGCGCCAGCGGCATGATATGGGCCCCGCGGGCGGCCGCATCGGGGCAGAGCTGCGCGCTCATCCCCTGTTCGGTGGCCACCACCTGCAGCAAGGGGGCGCTGATGGCCAGTTGCAGCTTTTGCCCCTTGGCGTTGAACAAACGGCGGTGATCGGCCAGCAGCGCCCAGATATCCCGCGGCAGTCGTCCCATCACCCGTGGCAGGGTGCGAACCAGTGCCCAGTCGTGCTCATCGAGCATGGCGGCATACTGGGTAGAGAGCAGGGTGGGATCGACCCGGCGACCGGCGGTCCACTCCCCCTTGGTGCTCAGCTTCTGGATCTTGCACTCCAGCTCGGGACCCTCGGCATGGAGCAGCCACACCAACCGCTCCTGCGGCTTGCGTACGCCACTGGAGCGTCCCAGCCCCTGCAACCAGTTGAGCCAGCTGGCAGAGGCCGCGGTTTTGTCCTCGTCCCCGTCATCATCCTGCTCGTCACTGCCCTCTTGCGTACTCTCCTCACTGCCGCGCAGTTGGCACAGGGGCGCCCCTTTGGCCGCCTCGCCCAACAAGATGCGCAGCAGATCCTGACAAAAGGCCATCAGGCGATGATGGGGCTCGGCATCGAGCAGATGGGAGAGATCCCACTTGTGCAACATGGCCACCTGCGGGCTCTGGGCACCGTGACGGGCCAGCGCGCAGAGATCGAGCCAGAGATAGCCCCAGTGGAGCTCCTCCACCGGCAGTTGCAGGGTATCAAACAGGCCAACCGCCTGACCGTGGCGATCGCCCGCCCACTGGCTGAGCAGGTCGGCAAGCAGGGGGAACTGACCGGTCAGACTGCGCTGCCACTTCTTGCGCTGTTCGCTGGCGATGACGGGATCGGCCTGCTGCAACCAGCCAAGCCAGAGCAGGGCGCTGAATGAACGGGGCCACTGGCCCGCCTCACCCTCATCGGTTGCCTGCCACTGGCCCAGCGCGGTGAGCAGTCGCTCGCCAAGCGGGCCGCTCTGGCTCTGCTGGGCCAGCGCCTGCAGGGCTCGCCAGCCGGGGGCGGCATCCTTGTCCTCGCCGATTGGCGATGTGCTCTCGCCATCCCCGCAGAGCCAGCGCCACTCCGCCTCGAACGCTTTGGCCCGGGCCTGCACCTCGGGGGCGCAGCGCACCAGCGCATTGGCCAGCGGCCAGCGCTCTTCATAGGGGGCATCGAGCAAGAGTTGCAGCGAGAAGTGCTCCAGCAACATTTGCTGCCAGGCGGGGCTGGAGCCCGCCAGCAACTGGTGAGCGTCCGGGGTATCGAGCAGGGTCAGCAGATCGCTGGCCGAGAAATAGGTGGGGATCTCCCCCGCCTTGCCGCGGCAGAGCTCGCGCACCACCGCATGGGTAAGATCCTGCCCGGTCAATGAGGGCACCCGGCTCCAGTCCGGCGCCGGGCAGAGACCGGCACGCACTCCCAGGATCAGCGCCAGCGTCCCTTCGGCGGTCAGGCTCCACTGCTGCTCCCCGCGCAATCTGACTAGCCCCACATCCTGCAGTCGGGTCAGTTTATCGATCAGGGCATGGCCTATCGCCAGTTGTTCTTGCAGCAAACGGGTACTGGCAACGCGCTGCAATTGCAGGGTGGCGAGCAGGGCATAACTATCCGAAGAGAGGGTGGACGCAGACATCAAGACTCACGGGCAAGTGCAAAAGCGGAATTTTAACGGTAAAGCGCCAGCGGCTCGACCCTTTACCGTGAAATAACTCAAAAAAAAAACGGCCATCCATGATGACCGTCGAAAGTAACGAAGGAAATAGCCGGATCATCCGGTTACCTCCCACAGCGGGAAAATCGGGAGCGCTAGCCCCTAATTCGTGGAGCCAATGCTAGAGGTTGGCGCCCGAAAAAGCTTTGAAGCGGATCACAGTTGAAAAGGATTTCTGAAAACGGTTTCAATTTTTAGCGGCAAAAAACCATGATTTCGCGCCAAATGAACCATGTCCCAACCCCTCCTGCTCACCCGGCACAAGCGGTGAAAACCCTATGACGGTCGCTTGTCGCCCCCCTGTGCGGGCAGCTGTATAGCTTCACCATAACCTGCCGCCCCTAGGCTAGGTTTCAGGGCAACCGGACATGGCCGAGATGGGCCAGGAGAGCATGAATCGGCTCCCTCCCCGCCCAGTAGCTTGGCAAACCGCACTGCCGCCGTGGGCCTCTGCAATCGCCTTGACCACGGCGAGTCCGAGTCCGCTACCGCCGCTCTTGCGCGAGCGTGACGGATCTCCCCGACGAAAGGCATCGAAGATACAGGCGGCGACCTCCTCGCTGATGCCAGGCCCCTCATCTTCCACACTCAGGACGCACACACTCTCCGAGCGATGCAGCCGCACGGTCAGCAGGCCCGGCAGCGCGTGCTTCTGGGCATTTTCCAACAGCGCCATCAGAGCCTGACGGATACGAAACAGATCGCAGCAGACATGAAGTTCGCTATCCAGCTCCCGCTGCAACACAAATCCGCTCGCCGCCAGAGGGCTGGCAAACGCCTCAAGCACCACGGCAAGCTCGTCGGCCAGCCTGACCTCGGCCCGCTGCAACTCCAGATGACCGCTGTCGTTGAGGCTCAATACCCGCAAATCCTCGATCAGGTGATTGAGCCCCTCCACCTGGCGCAGCAATCCCTCGAAGAGTTCGCTGCTGGGAGGAAATACCCCTTCGGCCAGCCCCTGCAAACGGCCGCGCAAAATGGTGACGGGAGTGCGCAGCTTTGGGGCTCGTCTTATTCAGGAACATCATCGCCTGCACTTTTTGTCAGATCGAGCCTCATTAATTGGTGAATGGGCAGCGGCAGACATCAACCGACTGGAAGCGTCATTCCCGACCATCATCAAGGAACTTGAGAGCAAGCTGTTCACTGGCGAATTGGATGCTCAACGCCAGCAGCGTATTACCATCCAGTACCGCAGTTTCACCTGTGAAGCCGATAGCCTCGACAGCCATGGATATATACACTTGGTGATTTATACGGCATCTGACGCAAACATCACTCATGGCACCAAAGTGTGACCTGACATCCAAATATAATCATATGTTTACACTTACTCGTCCGTGATAAGTGGGTAGGTCGTGGGGCAGGCTAATTCGTAGCCTTCCCTCTGTTTTTTCTCCTCTTTAATCCCATGCTCCATCAATGCCCTTTGCTCGGAATAGTGCCTGTACGCACGCAAAACCGGCGTTAAATATAGTTCTAACTGGTTGCTATTGACTCCTTGTTGGCGTTATTATCAATTTCCTTAAAATAGAGCATTAATAAGCACACTATCATTTAAAAGTTCGATTAAAACTACTATCACAAGGCTCACTTAAATAACAAAAGCATCAAAACCAACGTCAGTTTTATTTTCCATTATTGTCTGCAACCGTCAGCGCCCACGCCAGCAAATATACCTGGCTAGTATGCACCGTATTTAAATCAGAAGTTAATTATGTTTATTGCCAATATACCTGGTGTTTGTCACGCCAAGACCATCTATGTCATGTCGCTTTTGTTATTGTCGCTACAATGCCATGCTGAAAACCGCGCTGCACAAGAGATTTTACGGCAACATGAGCGAGAGCGAATATTACGTGAGCAGCAAGAGATCGCGCCCGATATTCGCTTGCCTACGCTATCCACCGGGACCACACCGCACTATCCCGCCCATGAATCCCCCTGCTTTGTCATCAATGACATTCTGTTGACCGGCGTCGATGCGCCAGCCTTTGCCTGGGTGTTGCCAGAGGTCGCGCAAGCCAAAGGGCGCTGCCTTGGCACCACCGGCATCAACATGGTCATGAGCCAGTTGCAAAACGCCATGGTGGCGCGCGGGTTTGTCACCACCCGGGTGCTGGCGGCCCCCCAGGATTTGACCCAAGGCACCTTGACATTGACGGTGGTAGCGGGGCGTATCCGCCATATCCTGTTTGCGCCCGGTACCCCGTCACGGGCCACCGCCCGCAATGCGGTGCCCGCCAGACGGGGGGATTTGCTTAATCTGCGCGACATTGAACAAGCCCTCGAAAACTTCAAACGGCTGCCCACCGTGGAGGCCGATATTCAAATCACACCGGCGCAAGGGGACGATGCCCAACCAGGTGAAAGCGACCTGGTCATTGCCTGGAAGCAGCGCTCGCCCCCAGTGCGGGTGAGTGCGTCACTCGATGACTCAGGCAGCAAGGCTACCGGAAAAATGCAGGGCAGTTTCACCCTCTCGCTAGATGACCTGCTGGCGCTCAACGACCTGCTTTATGTCAATTTCAATCACGATGTGTTCAATGGCAACAGCAAGGGCACCCAGGGCTATACCGCTCACCTCAGCGTGCCTTACAGCTACTGGTCACTGGGTACTACCTTGAGCGGCTATGAGTACCGCCAAACCGTGGCGGGTGCCCGCCAGCACTATGTCTACAGAGGCACCAGCGATAACGCCGAGGTCAAACTGTCGCGCCTGTTGTATCGCGATGCGGTGCGCAAGAGCGGCGCATATCTCACCGGTTGGATGCGCCGCTCCAGCAACTTTATCGATGATACCGAGGTGGAGGTGCAACGCCGCCGTACGGGAGGATGGAGTGCGGGGCTGACCCACCGAGAGTACCTGGGGGCATCGACTCTGGATGGCAATCTGGGCTATCGGCGTGGGACCGGGGCATTTGATGCAATGGCGGCGCCTGAAGAGTTGTTTGACGAAGGCACTTCGAGAATGGCGCTTATCACCGCTGACGTGGAGTTGATGATGCCCTTCCAGCTTGGCGCACAAACGCTGCGCTACACCGGCAATATCCGCACCCAATGGGACCGGACCCCATTAGTCCCGCAAGACCGCTTTTCCATTGGCGGGCGTTACAGCGTGCGTGGCTTTGATGGCGAGCTGACCCTAATGGGTGAGCGCGGTTGGGTATGGCGCAATGAGCTGGGGCTCGCGCTGGGGGCTGGCCAATCGGTCTATCTGGGGGCGGATTACGGCCATGTCGGTGGTAATTCAACCCGTTGGTTAAATGGACGAGACCTCACTGGAGCCGTGATTGGTCTGCGGGGTGGAATGTCCGGGTTTGCCTGGGACCTCTTTGTTGGCGGGCCGCTGCATAAACCGGAAGGATTTCAGACCAGTGCGTTGACCACCGGGTTTAACGTGAATTGGTCTTACTGAAGATTGTACGACATTAAGGTATTGGCATCATGAACAAGCACTGCTATCGGATTGTCTTCAACCGCTCATTAGGCTTACTGCAGGTGGTTCCTGACATCGCCCGCCGACGGGGTAGCAGTACAGGACGTGTGGCCACGGCAACCGGTGCACGCTGCGTTGCCAGCATGCGCCCCGTGGCTTTTGCCAGTGCGCTGGCGTTGGGGCTGGTCAGCATTACGTTTCCCGCCCGTGCCCAAATTGTGGCCGACCCGACCGCCCCGGGTGCTCAGCAGCCCACCGTACTGGAGACGGCCAACGGGGTGCCGCAAGTCAATATCCAGACGCCCAGCGCGGCAGGCGTATCACGCAACACCTACCAACAGTTCGATGTCGAGCAACAAGGCGCTATTCTCAACAACTCGCGTACCAATACCCAAACCCAACTGGGCGGTTGGGTACAGGGCAACCCGTGGCTGGCCAAAGGTACGGCTCGCATCATCCTCAATGAAGTCAATGCCAGTGATCCCAGCCGTTTGCAGGGGTACCTGGAAGTCGCTGGTGATCGCGCCCAAGTGGTGATTGCCAATCCGGCGGGTATTACCTGTGAGGGTTGCGGATTTATCAACACCCAACGCGCAACGCTGACAACCGGTACGCCAGTCATGCGTGATGGTGCATTAGAGGGCTACCGGGTCAAGGGCGGGGCTATCGAGGTACAAGGCAAAGGGCTGGATGCCAGCAGTACAGATTACACCGATGTGATTGCGCGCTCGGTCAAGGTAAATGCGGGGCTTTGGGCCAAACAATTGCACGTGACCACCGGCGTTAACGAGGTGAGTGCAGACCAGACTACCGTGACTCAACAAGAGGCCAAGGGGGAAAAACCAGCCTTTGCCCTGGATGTGGGGGCATTGGGCGGCATGTACTCACAAAAGATTGTCATGGTGGGTACCGAGCACGGTGTCGGTGTGCGTAATGCGGGTACCCTCGGCGCACAAGTGGGAGAGTTGGTGGTCACGGCCGACGGTCGGTTGGAAAACAGTGGCACCCTGCAAGCCATGACCGATGTTCGACTCGAGGCTCAAGGTGGCATCGCCAATAGCGGCACACTCAGCGCGCAGCGTGAGTTGTTCGTCACCACCCCGCAAGATGTGGATAACAGCAAGGGAAAGATAAATGCGCGTCGGATAGCGGTGCATGCGCAGTCGCTCACCAACCGGGAGGGGATGATTGAGCAGACGGGGCAGCAAGGATTGACGTTGCAAACGGCCCACACCCGTAACCGTGAAGGAAAACTCGGTAGCACCATGACATCCCCCACTCCCCAGTCGGAGCAGGGTGGTCCGTTAGATCAAGGAGGTGACGGTGCTGGTACCTTCCCGCCCCAGCCCAGCCACGGTGACAATAGCGCACAAGGCGGGACACCAGACCATCAACCCGCAGCAGCGACGCTCGCGAAGGGTGAGCTCCATATCACAGATACGCTCAACAACGATGGCGGCCGCCTGCTCGCGGGCGGCGAGATGACCCTGGACACCAGGTCGGTCGATAACCGAGAGGGGGTACTGGAGGTCGCGCAGTTGACCGTGACTGGCGGCGATCTGGATAACCGTCAAGGTGCGCTGCGGGTGAACGATGCTACCCACCTGGCGCTGGGTCAGTTAAATAATGAGGGGGGAAAGCTGCATGCGGCTGGTGTCCTGACGCTGTCGACTGACACGCTGAACAACCGGTCGGGCTTGCTGCAACATGCCGGTCACCAGCAGACACAGCTTGCTGTGACCAACTCGCTGGATAACAGTCATGGCACGTTGGCAAGCAATGCCGAGGCGTTGACGCTGGATGTCGGGATGCTGGTCAATGCCGATGGCACCTTACAACACACCGGTGACGCAGGCCTCATCCTCCGCGCTGGCGAGCTTCAAGGTTCGGGTGGCCATATATCGACCCCGGGCGTTGCCACCTTGCGTCTGGGCAAGACCGACCACCGCAAGGCGTCCCTGGAGGCCCGCAGTATTGACCTGCAGGCCGAGAGCATGGACAACAAGGGGGGAACCATACGCGCCAGTGGCAACGCCCTTAGCACCTTGGCGGTAAGCCATGGGCTTGATAATAGTGACGGGGGCCAGATAGCCAGTCAGGGCGACCTGAAGATTGAGGCAAACGAGCTCGATAACCGCCGTGGCGCGATTGAACATGCGGGCAATGTCGCGTTGACGCTCAACACTACCACGTTGCAGGGCATCCAGGGCAAGATTGCCAGCAACGGCAATCTGCAGCTAACCGGTGACACCCTCACCTTGGCGCAAGGCTCTACCTCGGCCAAACAAATAACCATCGACTCCGGCACGCTGGATAATACTGCAGGCACTCTGGTGGCCGACAGCGGCGCTTTGCACCTCACCGTCCGCGGCGCGATGACCAACAAAGATGGCAAGTTGCTGGCCAATGGACCGGTGAGCGTCACCGCGAATGCACTCGATAATCAGGGCGGTCAACTGGTCTCCAGCGAGGAAGCCATGACACTGGCTGTCACCACCACCCTCGACAACAGCCTGCAGGGGCTGGTGGCTGCCAAAGAGGGCATAAGTGTCACCGCAGCCACCCTAGATAACAGCGAAGGGGCCATCGAACATGCGGGCGACGGCGCCCTCACCCTCAAAACCGATACCCTGAATGGCCCCAAAGGCAAGATCGTCAGTAACGGTGCTCTGAGCATCAAGGGTGAATCGGTCAATCTGGCGCAAGGCACCACCTCGGCGCAGCGTATCGCCCTTGATACCGGCTCGCTTGATAACGCCGGTGGTACAGTGGTTGCCCACAACGGCGAGCTGCAACTTACTGCCCGCAACACCCTCGATAATCAGGCAGGCAAGCTGTTGGCGGCCGGTCCGCTGACCCTCACGGCCGGTGAGCTGGCTAACCAGGGCGGTGAAATAGCCGCGACCAAAGACGGGGCACTTCAGCTCACCGTGGACGGCTCCGTCAATAACAGCCAGCATGGCCTGCTGGCGGCTAAGGGTGACATGCAGGTAACGGCCAAGACGCTCGATAACAGCGAAGGGGCCATCGAACATGCGGGCGACGGCGCCCTCACCCTCAAAACCGATACCCTGAATGGCCCCAAAGGCAAGATTGTCAGTAATGGTGCTCTGAGTGTGAAGGGACACCATACCGATTTGAAAGAGAGCACAACACAAGCTCGACAAGTGGAGATAGAAACCGACCAGCTGCTCACGGCAGGCGGTAACGTGATTGCCACTGGCAGTGAGCAGATGAATATCCGGGCGCACGATACCCTTAATAACCACGCCGGGCGCTTGGCCACCAATGGCACGCTACAGCTGTCGACCGGGGAATTGCTCAACCAGTTGGGCACAGTCCTGTCTGCGGGTACCGGAGAGAACCAGCTCAATGTGACACGCAAACTGACCAATACGGATGGCTCCCTAGTGTTGGCAGGGAGCGCCACCGTGCGAGCACAAGCGCTGGACAATCAGGGCGGCAAGATACACACAGCAGGCCACCAAGGCTTGGCGTTAACGGTGGATGGTCATGCCGATAACAGCGCCAAGGGCTCGATTGTCAGCACAGGACCACTGCGCCTGAACACGGGGGCAATGGGTAATCGCCATGGCGCAATCGAGAGCGCGAGCACCATGGTGGTGGGCATTGGCGCGGGTCTGGATAATCGTGAAGGCAACGTGATTGGCGCGGGTGATGTCACTATCAACGCCGGCAGCCTCGATAACCGCGTCAGTGGTGTTATCGCCAGCGCCAAAGGTAGTCTGCAGCTCGATGCGCAGGGATACAGTGACAATGGCGGTGGGTCATTGCAGGCGCAAGACCTGCTCACGGTTGGCAGCGCCGGTTTGGGCAATAGCGGCGGCAGCATCATCGGGGGAGAGGTTCGGGTAGATACCCGGCAATTGGCACTGGATAACCAGCACGGCACTCTGGCAAGCCAGCGTGGGGAACTCGATATCAAGAGCGGTGCGCTGAATAACGACAGCGGGCTGCTGCAATCAACCGGGCCACTGAATATTGATACCCACGGTCAAGCATTGACTAACAGCCATTCGGGTGCTGCGGGGGGCATTGTCAGTGGCAACAGCCTGACTTTACGCAGTGGCGACCTACTGAACCTGGCGGGGGTCATCCATGGCAACGGACAAGTGGTGGTGCAAAGCGGCGCTCTGGATAATCAGAGCGGCAAGCTAACCGGGCTAGCGCACATCGATATCAAGGGTGCGGCGCTGGATAACCGGGATGGCCAGGTACAGGCGGGCCAGGACCTGCAGATGGCGCTGGCAGGAACAACCAATAATCAGCACGGCCTGCTGGCGGCCGGACATGGATTGCAACTGAACGCAGATACCGTGCAAAACAGTGACACCCAGGGCAGCCATGCCTCCCCCCTGGGACTGCAAGGGGATCGCGTCACGCTGACCGCACGCCATATCGACAACCACAACGGCGAGATAGTGGCGGACCAGCACATCGCCATTCAAGGCGGTGGCGCACTGGATAACAGCCAGGGGCGCATCACCTCCGCGAATACCTTGACCGGGACGCTTGGCAATGTAGCCAACCGCGCAGGCACCCTGCTTTCTGGCGGGGCCTTCAATCTGGTTGCCAATAGCCTCAGTGGCGATGGCCGGGTGCTTTCGAAGGGCGGCCTGACCTTGACCATGCAGCAAGATTTTATTAATGAGCAAGACGTTTCAGCCAATGGGAAAGCTGAGATAACCACCGCCGGTCGTTTGACCAACCGGGGCACCCTGCAGGCCAAATCGCTAACTGTGCAGGCGGCGGATATCGATAACCAGGCCAGCGGGCAACTGCGAGGGACCACGACGCATGTAGTGGCAAGCAACACCTTGGCCAACCGCGGACTTATCGATGGCACACAAACCCGCATCCAGGCAGGCACCCTGGATAACGTGGGCAGCGGACGTATCTATGGCGACCAGTTGGCCATTCAGGCCAACACCCTGCAAAACCGCGAGGAAGGGGGGCGAGCGGCAGTCATCGCAGCCCGCGAACGGCTCGATATCGGGGCAACGACCCTGACCAACCGCGAGCATGGGCTGATATTTAGCGCGGGCGACATGGCTATTGGTGGCACCCTGGATGCCAATAACAGGGCAATCGGACGCGCAGGGGGGATACAAAATGACAGCGCCACAATAGAATCGCTTGGCAATATGTCGCTGGCTACCGGGCAACTGTTGAACCGTAACCTTCATTTGCGCACCGAGGAGGTGCAAGTAGCCGGTTCCACCGCCAAAATTTATATCCAGCCAGAGGGAGAGGCCAACAAATACGATGAGAGTGAGCTTCGCTGGGATGGTGGTGATGGAGGTAACTACCATGTTATCGCCACAGGCCAGAAACTGGCGAGATATACCAAGTTTTACGTCACTCGCTCTGAATTTGAGACTCAGGTGAAAGCAAGTGACCCAGCGCGCATCCGCGCCGGAGGCAATATCACCCTGAGCGGAGATAACCTGACCAATGACAACAGCCACATGTTGGCGGGCGGCGCCTTGCTGGGGGATTTGCAAAATCTGCACAATCAGCAGGCTGCCGGGATACACCGCATTCATGAAGAAGGAAGCAGTGAGTTTTCTTACACCAAGCGGAAACGAAGGGGACACAAGAAAGGGACTTTTCGTTACAACGATAACCTTGGCGCCTACACCCCCGCTGACATCACACGACAGATTGCATTAAACGTCGCCCAAACAGCCTCCTATTCATCCGACGGCAGCAGTGGTTACCGTGTGACAGGGCTTGCGGGCACAGGTGTCGGTGATACTATCGGTGGCCGCAACCAACCAGCTAACACAACACCGCACGGGCGTCAGATTGTCGAAGTAACAGCGACGTCCAGTGGTAGCAATGGCCCCTCAAGTGTATCAGGGCAACAGGTTGCCTCCCCGGGTAATGTGCATGGCGCAACAATCGATGAGCCCTCGGTCACGGTATCAGACAAGGTTGATAACCTCGTCCCGCAAGCACCGGCAGTGATCCGCACCCTGTTGGCTGATACTACCGTACCCGATAACAGTCTGTTCCAGCCAGGTCCGGCAGCCAGCGGCTATCTGGTCGAGAGTGACCCGCGCTTTACCGATTATCGCAATTGGCTGGGCTCTGACTACATGCTCAAGCAACTCTCGGTCGACCCCGCCACCACCCAGAAGCGACTGGGGGATGGCTTTTATGAGCAGATGCTGGTGCGTGACCAGCTGTCCCAGCTGACCGGTCGCCGCTTTCTGACGGGTTACCACGATGACGAAACGCAATATCGCGCCCTGCTGGATGCCGGGGTGACGGTGGGACGCGCCTGGCAGTTACGCCCAGGCATTGCCTTGAGCCCGGAACAGATGGCGCAGCTGACCAGCGATATCGTCTGGCTGGTCGAGCGCGATGTCACCCTGGCCGATGGCACTGTGACCCGAGCGTTGGTGCCGCAACTTTATGTCCGGGTCAAACCGGGCGATCTGGATGGCAGCGGTACCCTGCTGGCCGCCAATCAGGTGGATTTGAATATCAAAGGTGACCTGGTTAACTCGGGCACCATCGCAGGTCGCACGGCCGTGCAGTTAACCAGCGAGAATGTGCGCAACCTCGGCAACATCCAGGGTGACAAGGTGGCGCTCACGGCGCGCCACGATATCGACAATATCGGTGGCGTGATTGGCGCAGAGAGCGCCCTCTCGGTCAAGGCCGGACGTGACCTCAACCTCACCAGCACCACCCAAAGCGATGCCAAAACCGCGGGGTTGAGCGATTTCAGTCGCACCAATATGGACCGGGTAGCGGGCCTCTATGTGACGGGTGATAAAGGCACCTTGCTGGCCAGTGCCGGGCGTGACCTGACCCTGTTGGCGGCCGAGGTGAGCAACAGCGGCAAGCAGGGGAAAACCGCTCTGCTGGCGGGGCGTGACCTGACCCTCGGCACAGTGACCATCGCCGAGCAGGAAAACAACATCCGCAATAGCGAGAACTATCTACGTAGCGGATATCGCACCGAAGTCGGTAGCAAGGTACAGGGCGCCGGGGATGTAGAGTTACAGGCGGGGCGTAATATCACGGCACGCGCCGCTGCGGTGAGCAGTGAGCAAGGCGCTCTGGCGGCCAGCGCGCAAGGTGACCTGACCCTGCAAGCGGGCGAGTCCAGCCGCAACCTGAGTGAGGCGCATAAAACCACCTCACGCGGGCTGTTTAGCTCCCGCACCAAGACTACCCGGCACAACCTCACTGAACAGCAAGCACTGGCCACCACCTTTGAAGGCCAGCAGGTTGCCCTGCAGGGGCACAATGTCACCGTGGCGGGCAGCAATGTGCTCTCTGATGTGCAAACCGACATCCTGGCAAAAAATAACCTGGATATCGGGACCGTCAGTGAAACCCGCAGTGAGAGTCACTTCAATCAGACTAGCAAAAGCGGCCTGATGGGCAGTGGCGGGATTGGCTTTACCATTGGCAAGCAGTCACAAAGCACCGACCAGCAGGATGTCACGCAAAGCAAGGCGGGCTCCACCATCGGCAGTACCCGGGGTAATGTCACCCTGGAGGCGGGTAACCAACTGACAGTGGCAGGCAGCGACCTGATTGCCGGGCTGGATATGTCACTGACCGGCAAGGATGTGACTATCCGCGCCGACGAACAGCAGGCCACCCGCAACGAAGAGACCCGCAGCCAGAGCAGTGGCTTGACCATTGCGCTGACCGGTGGCGCCGTCACCGCCGCGCAAAGCGCTTATGACGCGGCCAAGAGCGCCAAAGAGAGTGATAACAGCCGTCTCAAAGCCCTGCAGGGCACCAAGGCCGCCATGAGTGGTTATCAGGCATATCAGGAGTATCAGGGCACGGGCCCGGCCAACACCCCGGACCCGAAATTTGTCGGGATTGCCATCTCGGTCGGCAACAAGCGCAGCCAGTCCAATAACCAGAGCAGTGAACGCAATGCCCTCCCCTCCGAACTCAACGCCGGTGGCGATGTCACCGTGCGGGCGCTGGGGGACAGTCACAACAGCTCGGGTGACCTGGTGATGACCGGCAGCGGCATCAAGGGCAAAAACGTCACCCTGGCCGCCGCCCGCGACCTGGTGCTGCAATCGGCCATCAATGACAGCCAGAGCAGTGGCAGTAACAGCAGCAGCGGCTGGAACGCAGGAATCAGCTTCGGGTTCAGCGACGGCGGCGCCGGTATCAGCGTGTTTGCCAACATGAATGCCGCCAAGGGCAAGGAGTTGGGCAACTCGGGCCGCTATACCGAAACCATCGTCACCGCGGGCGATACCCTGACCCTCAAGTCAGGACGGGATGCCACCTTGCTGGGGGCGCAGGCCAGCGGTGACAAGGTCAAGGCCGATATCGGCCGCAACCTGACCCTGACCAGTCAGCAAGACAGCGACCACTACCAGAGCAAGCAGAGCAGCATCGCTGCCGGGGGCAGCTTTACCTTTGGCACCATGACCGGCTCTGGGTATATCAACGCCAGTCGCCAGAAGATAAACAGCGACTACCAGAGCGTAGTGGAGCAGACCGGGCTCTTTGCCGGTAAACAGGGCTTTGATATCCGGGTAGGCGACCACACCCAGCTCAACGGGGCTGTGCTGGCTGGCAGCGACAACCCAACCAACAACCGCCTCTCCACCAACACCCTGGGCTGGAGTGATTTGCACAACCGGGCCGACTATAAGGTCGAGAGCCAGAGCATCGGTATCAGCGGCAGTGGTCAAGGGGGTAAAAAGGCGGCCTCCCCCAGCGCGCAAACCCTGCTCAATGGCAGCAACCGCAGTGGCAGTGCCAGCTCCACCACCTTTGCCGCCATCAGCAATGGCAACATCGAACTGCGCAGCCCCGACCAGCAACAACAGGATGTGACTACCTTGCTGCGCGACCCGAGCAAGGCTGCCAATGGTCTCTCCCCCATCTTTGACAAGAAGAGGGAGCTGGAGAAGCTGCAGGAGGTGCAACTGATTGGGGAGGTGGGCCAACAGGCGACCCAGTTGGTGGTGAGCGAGAAGATGGGCAAAGCCGAGAAGCAGGCTCGTGAGAATAAGGAGTACGCCAACAGCCCCGAGTACAAGGCGCTGCAGGAAAAATGGGGGGTGGGCAGCGACTTCCAGCGCGGCATGCAGGCGGCGACAGCGGCCCTGCAAGGACTGGCGGGAGGTGGCATTACCGAGGCAGCAGCTGGCGCCGCCAGCCCCTACCTGGCGCAGATGGTCAAGCAACAAACCGATGAGGGCCCGTCCCGCGTGCTGGCCCACGCGCTGGTACAAGGGGCCCTGGCCGCCGCCCAGAACAAAAACGCCATGGTTGGTGCAACCGGCGCCGCCACGGGCGAGTTGGTGGGTATCATCGCCGCCGCCCGTTACAACAAGGAGGTCAGCCAGCTCTCCGAGTCAGAGAAGGAGACCGTCTCCACCCTCGCCACCTTGGCCGCCGGATTGGCGGGTGGCCTGACCGGCGACAGCACCGCCAGCACACTAGCAGGAGCCCAGACCGGCAAGACGGTGGTGGAAAATAACCTGCTGGCACCGTCAGAATACAACGTCCTGAGCAAGGCGCTGGATGATTTTGATAAGGGTAAAAATCCGCTTGAAGCAGCCAAACAAATAGTGTCGTTGACCAACAAAGATAAGGTCACTGATGGCTTGCTATATCAGCTGCAACAGGGGAAACCCCTGTCTGAACAAGACAAGCGGATCTTGGCATCAGCTCTGGATCAGTACGGTTATGAGTTACAAACCAAATATGGATATACAGAACAACAAGCCTTTGCTGCAATTGAAAAGGTAAAGGCTGGCGAGGCTATTGTTGCGCCTGCTGCAGATGTAGCTACTTATAACAAAGCGAGAGCCTACCTAATAAACTATGGCATTCAATCTGGACAGGCTGCGGTAGGTACAGATGCATTATTGGCTCTGCCGGGTAATCTTGGCACGATACTACGTAGTGCGGTGGCAGCAGGCGGTGCATATCAAGCTGGCACAGGTGTAGGGCAGTTGATAGAAGGTCAGAATGTCGATGGCCTAATCAATGCGGGCTTGGGCACTGCCGCGATTTTTGGTAGTGTGGCCGCAAACAAAATGATAGGAAGCACTGGTGCCGCCCCTAAGGTTGTAGCGGAGGGTGCGCTGGTAAAACAGTTTGGGAAGGATGTGGCCCCTGGAATACGAGTTGACTCAGCCAAGCCATCACTGAAACCTGACCAGAGCACACCGGTAGCTAAAATTATCACTATCAGTAAAAGCCGTTATCCTGAATCCGCACAACATATAGAAGATGCAGTTGCAGCTGGGCAACCTGATATTTTGACGATAGATCGTCCAAATACGCAGTCACGTAGGCGTGACTCCTTGCGTAACACTGAAATAAAACCAGGGCTTGACCGTGATGAGTATCCTCCTGCATTGTTTCAAGAAGGGGGGGACGGTGCTTCAGTAAGACACATAAATCCAAGTGACAACCGTGGTTCTGGTGCGTGTATTGGTGCACAATGCCGAGGTTTACCAGACGGTACCAAGATCAAAATAGAGGTGGGAGACTAGAACGTGACCAACTTAAAAAAATTATTGTTAAATGCAAGTGGCCCCCTTTGTACGCATGCCCCTGAACTATCTGGTCAGTTACATAATTCAGCCGGTATGTTAATCGATGATTTGTTGGCAATGCTTCAATATCGGAATGGGTTTTATGCCTTTGAGGGTGCTCTACATGTTTTTCCAACACACTCTGAAGAGCGAGAAATGGGACTTGAAAGTTGGAACGATAATGGTTTGTGGCGCTCTGCTTATGCTGAATTGGTAGATGGTTGTCTTTTTTTCGCAGAAGATATTTTTGGGGGGCAATTTTGTATAAAAGGCAATAAAATATACACCTTTGAGCCCGAGACTGGCACCTTGGACTATTTAGCTGATGATATAGATACTTGGGCTCAAGTGGTTCTTGATGATTATGAGGTGCTTACTGGCTACCCGTTAGCGCATCAATGGCAAAAACTGAACGGCCAGCTTCCCCCGCAAACGCGCTTACTGCCTAAAATACCGTTTGTAGTAGGGGGGGAGTTTGTACTAGATAATATGCGCTTGTCGAATTCCGTAGAAGGGATGAAATTTCGAGCTGATATAGCAAACCAGATCAAGGATTTACCAAATGGCACTCGTATAAGTCTTAACATTACCGACTGAATACACAATTCCATAAGGGCCGTAGGCTCGATTAGCGGAGCGTAATCGGGCGTTCGCGAAGAAGGTATCAGCGTGTTTGCCAACCTCAATGGCGCGCAGGTCAGTGGTGACAAGGTAACGGCCGATATCGGCCGCAACCTGGCCCTGACCAGCCAGCAGGATAGCGACCACTACCAGAGCAAGCAGAGCAGCGTCGCCGCCGGTGGCAGCTTTACCTTTGGCACCATGACCGGTTCTGGCTATATCAACGCCAGCCGCCAGAAGATCAACAGCGACTTTGAGAGCGTGGTGGAGCAGACCGGCATCTTCGCCGGTAAGCAAGGCTTCGATATCCGGGTAGGCGACCACACCCAGCTCAACGGGGCGGTGCTGGCTGGCAGCGACAACGCCAGCAACAACCGCCTCTCTACCAACACCCTGGGCTGGAGCGATTTGCACAACCGGGCCGACTATAAGGTCGAGAGCCAGAGTATCGGTATCAGCAGCAGTGGCGGCGTCAAGGAAGGGTTGGCCGCAACGAGCCGTGCCCCTGTGGCAGCGGCAAAAAGTACAAACAGTGCTGTTTGCACTGACCAACAAAATAGATAGCAAGAGAGGGCCTGATGGCCCTCTCTTGCATTTGCTCACATCACGATGATAATCCCATCGCTTCGATAAAACGTTCGGTTATCTGCTGTGGACGAGTAATTGCGCCGCCAACAACGACGGCATGAGCCCCTAACTGCAAGCAACGGGCTGCCATTTGTGGGGTATTGACGTTCCCTTCCGCAATCACAGGCTTATTGACCGCCTCAAGCACAGAGCGCAGAAAGGCAAAATCATTGTCATAAAGCTTGTGGCCCCGAGTCTCGGCTGTGTAACCATGAAGCGTCGTGCCGATACAGTCAAAGCCCAGTACCTCTGCATGCAGTGCTTCTTCCACGGTTGCGATGTCGGCCATCAGCAGTAATTGTGGATAGCGGGCGCGAATTGCCCCCACCATCTGAGCCAATGTCAGTCCATCGGGACGTTGATGGAATGTGGCATCAATCGCAATGATCTCGGGTACTGCAGCCATTAACTCATCTACTTCCTGCATCGTTGCGGTGATATAGACATCAGAGCCAGGATAATCCCGTTTGAGGATCCCAATGACTGGCAAAGAGACCTCCTGCTTGATGGCTTTGATATCCACCACGCTGTTTGCACGGATAGCACTGGCACCACCACGGGCTGCTGCCAGTGCCATCTTGCCCATGATGAAGTCACTGTGAAGCGGTTCATCTTCCAGCGCCTGACAGGAAACGATTAACTTGCCTTTGATCTGGTTCAGCATTGTACAACTCATGCTCCCAATAACTCCTCGATCTCGTTCTTGATAATGGTGACATGCGGGCCATAGATAACCTGAATGCCATTGCCCTTGGTGATCACTGCAAGTGCCCCAGTCTGCTTTAACAGGCCTTCACTGACGCTCTCCCCGTTATGTACGGAGACGCGCAACCGGGTCGCACAACAATCCACATCCTTGATGTTGGTCGCGCCGCCAAGCCCGATGATGATGGCTTTGGCACGATCGGCGCCGACAGCTTCCGTTGTCTCTTCCTGCTGATCTTCGCGTCCCGGTGTTTTGAACTTGAAGCGCTGGATCATGAAACGGAATGAAAGGTAGTAGAGGCAGAACCAGGGAATGCCCACCAACGGAACTAGCATCCAGTTGGTTTTAGCTTGGCCTTGCAACACACCAAACAGCATGAAATCAATAAAGCCACCGGAGAAGGTTTGCCCGATAGTGATGTTGAGCATGTGCGCCAGCATGAATGCCAGACCGTCGAAGAAGGCGTGCAACACATAGAGCGGCGGTGCAATAAACAGGAATGAAAACTCGATAGGTTCGGTGATCCCGGTCAGGAATGAAGTCAGGGCAGCCGAGATGAGCAGGCCTGCCACCCGCTTTTTGTTCTCGGGTCGAGCGCAGTGATAAATCGCCAGACATGCGCCCAGCAGACCAAACATCATGGTGATGAAACGGCCGGACATGAAGCGGGCCGTGCCCTCATAGAACTGCACCGTATTGGGATCAGCCAACTGTGCGAAGAAGATGCGCTGGGTTCCTTCCACCAGATGACCGTTGATCAGCTCGCTGCCACCCAGTGCGGTGGTCCAGAACGGGAGATAGAAGATATGGTGCAGACCAAATGGACCGAGCATCCGCAGCACAAAGCCATAGATGAAGGTACCAAGATAACCGGTGGCATCGACCAGCCCACCCATCCCGAAGATCAGCTTCTGGAAATGGGGCCAGACCACATACATGACACACCCCAGCACAATGGCTGCGAGTGAACAGACGATAGGCACAAAACGGGAACCGCCAAAAAAGCCCAAAAACTGCGGCAGTTGCACCTTGTTGTAGCGGCTGTGCAGCCAATAGCTCATCAGTCCGACCACCACGCCACCGAATACGCCGGTCTCCAGCGTCTGGATCCCGAGCGCCATCCCTTGACCTGCCGCCCCCAGATTGCCGCTCGCCAGGGTATCGGAGAGCTTGAGCAGGGTGCTGATACTGGCATTCATTACCAGATAGGCCAGCAACGCAGAGAGACCGGCGGTCCCCTTGTCAGAGCGGGCCAACCCCACTGCAACCCCCACGGCAAACAGCACCGCCAGGTTGGCAAACACAATGGCACCGGCATCGGCCATCAACATAAACAGCCCCTGTAACCAGGGCACATCAAGGAATGGATAGGCAACCAGCGTATTCGGATTGGAGAGCGAGCCACCAATCCCCAGTAACAACCCTGCAGCAGGCAAGACGGCGATGGGCAACATAAATGATTTGCCAAAACGCTGCGCCTTTTCGAAAAACGGGCTACTTCCCGTCTTCTCGGACAGTGACATGATAAAAATCTCCACGAGTGAATCACACTGATGGTAATTTTTACCATTTGCATCCAAATGTCATGATAATTATTTTTATGCCGTGACCGCTCTCACATTCATAGCGTGAATCGCGTTAAAATCATGGCAGTCTGAATCCTCTCCCCTCCGAAGGAGTTCCCATTGAATCAACCTGTAGAAGCTCCACGTGTTCTCTTGCTGCTTCGCAATCAACTCGCCACATACAGCCAGACCCTGCAGCGGTTGGGACAATTCGTGCTGGAACAACCCCAGCGGGTGCTCTACCTGACCATCACCGAGCTTGCCCGTGAGAGTGGCACCAGCGAAGCCAGCGTGACTCGTCTCTGCCGTGGTGTGGGTTGTCGTGGCTATACTGAATTCAAAATGGCGCTGGCTCTGGAAACCCAGCAGGAACAAGCCAGCCAACCTCAGGCATCGGCGACCAGTGCATTCAGCACTCTGATTGAAGAGAGTGTGGCGGCATTGCGTGATACCGGAGCCTTAGTCAGCCAACAGGCACTCTTGCAAAGTGCCGAACTATTGGAGAAGGCCCGCCAGATCCAGATCTATGGTGTTGCTGCGAGTGCGATTATCGGGGAGTACCTAGCTTATCGTTTACTGCGTATGGGTATATCCGCCCAACAGTTCAGTGATATGCATCGAGCCGCGATGAACGCGACTAGCCTGAAACCGGGGGATGTGGTGATAGCGGTCTCCAGCTCGGGCTCGACCAAAGACCTACTGCATGCGGTACAACTGGGCAAGGAACATGGCGCTAACATCATAGTGCTCAGTAATACCAGTCGCAGTCCGCTCGCCACACTAGCTGATCAGTTGCTGGTTGCTGCTAAACCGGAAGGTCCACTGACTGCAGGTTCATTTCACTCCAAGATCAGTGCAATGCTGGTGATCGAGCTGCTGAGTCAACACTTATTGGAAAATAGGCCGGAGCTAGCGGGAGCTATCTCGGATAGTGCCAAGGCTACGTTGCCTTGGTTGATATAATCGCTAAGAGAGGGAAACATCATCAATACGTGGACACCTGACTGGATCGATGTCCAATGTAATCCATCTGGGTAGTATGTCAGCCAATACCAGATGGCATACTGAATGGCATACTAAAAAGGCAACCAAAAGAAAAAAACCAACCTAATCAATAAGTTGGGTTTTGTGTTTGGCGGAGAGACAGGGATTCGAACCCTGGGTGGCATTGCTGCCACAATTGATTTCGAGTCAATCCCGTTCGGCCACTCCGGCATCTCTCCGTGGGGAGAGAGTTTTACCCAAGCTGGGCCGAGGATGCAATAAAAATTTCTTAGATATCAAATGGCTGAATCAGATATCTGGGAGCAGGCTCACAATGCGGCGCGTGCTGTTCGCATTGTGAGGCCGCCCTGTATAGCCCTGTATCCACCCGCTCGTACACCCGGCCATTATCCATATCGTGATATTCCCCCATTACCATGAGGCGTCTCTTTTTCCTGCTTGGTGCTCAAATTTATGGGTGATGCCGATTTTGGCAGGTTTCCTATGTATCCCCACATCATTGCGGGTGCGCGGCAAGCTGGTAATCATGGGCTGATTGAGGAACAATCGCGCCATCCTGGCGGCTGTATTGATGATGTTCCGCCCCGATTGAACTGATGGATCTTCTTATGCGATTGCCAAAACTTATGCCCCTCTCCATAACGCCTTCCCTTTCCATGCTGCTGGCAGCGATCCTGCTTTGCGCCGCGCCGGCAGAGGCCAAACGCTACCCGCTGCCACCTGCCGGGAGTCGCCTCATCGGTGAGCTGGAGGATTACATTATCCAGCAGAATGAACATCTGGAGCTGGTTGGCAAAAATACGCAAATTGGATTTTTGGCACTGCTTGAGGCAAATCCGGGTGTAGACCCCTATTTACCCAAGCCGGGCACCCGTTTGACGCTGCCCACCCAGATGCTGCTGCCTGATGTGCCTCGCGAGGGGATCGTCATCAATCTGCCCGAACTGCGCCTCTACTACTTCCCCAAAGAGAAGAGCGAGGTCATCGTGCTGCCCATCGGGATTGGCGATATCGGCCGCGAAACACCCGAGATGACCACGACGGTCATCGAGAAGAATCCCAACCCGACCTGGGTGCCCGGCCCCATGGTGCGCAAATCCTGGCTGGAGCAAAAAGGGATCACCCTGCCCGCCGTAGTGCCCCCCGGCCCGGAGAATCCCCTTGGCAAGTTCGCCATGCGCCTTGGCTATGGCAAGCGCGACTACCTGATCCACGGCACCAACAAGGATTTTGGCGTTGGCCTGCGGGTAAGTGCAGGCTGCATCCGGCTGCGACCTGACGATATCGAGGCCCTGTTCAAGATTGTGCCGATCGGCACGCCGGTGCGGGTCATCAATCAACCGGTCAAGGTCGCCATCGAACCGGATGGTCGGCGCTGGCTGGAGGTACACTCCCCGCTCTCCCGCACCGAAGAAGAGCTTGAAAATGGCGCCCCGCTGGTGCTATCTCCGGCCATAGAGAGCTTTATCAGCGCACCTGACGTGATGCAGGATGAGGTGACGGCTGCGCTGGAGAGCAAAAATGGCCTGCCCCGCCCCATCAGCAGCCAACTTGTCAGTGGCTAAGTCACCAGCGCCCGAGTCGCACCGGAGTCACCTTACCTCATGAAATTCCTGCCCCTCCTATTCCTGTTGGCCTGTCACTCCTTGTGGGCCAAGGACATTCTCTGGATGAACAATGGCGATCGTCTGACCGGTAACATCGAGGAGGTGACCGAACAGTCGGTGCGCATCGCCCTGCCCTACAGCGGCGCGGTGACCGTCAAGCGGGAGGCCATCAAACGCTGGCGCATTGATAAAGAGGACAAACCCAAGGCGACGGCAAAGGGTGGGCTCAAGCTGTTCGAGGATGACCAGGATGAACGCAACGCCTGGCTCTGGACCGGCAGCGGCGATCTCAATGTCAAACTCAAACAGAATGACAAGCAGACCAACAACGTCAACCTCAAGTGGAAAAGCGAGCTGGCCAATCTGGACTGGCGTTACAGCTTCTCCGGTGAATATACCTATGAGACCGCTGACAACATCACCGACAGCCATGATTATCAGCTCAACCCTACGCTGGACTACTTCTTCAACCAGCAGTGGTTCTTGCGCACCTCACTCGATGCCGAATATGACATGCTGGATAAAGATCGCTATCTCTATATGGACTATGGCTCGGGGCCGGGCTACCGCTTCTGGAACGACAAACGCCGCCGACTGGAGCTGATGGCCCAAGGGGGATTAAGCCGACTCTACTTCCGTGAAGATAGCGAGGTTCCCAAGATTTTTCTGGGTGAACGGGTCATTGACTACCCCTTCGCCGGTTTTAACTGGGATTATCGCCAACCTTTCTCCCTCTGGCAGGAGAAAATGGAGCTGTTCAGCCAGGGGCGCTATCTGAAATATCTGGCACAAGCCTCCCCCTATTTCACCCGTAATCAGGATCTGAAAGGCAGCATAGGATTGCGCTACTACTTCAACGACCATCTGCGCCTCTCCTGGTCGAGTGAGCTGGATTGGGAAGATGCTGACATCCTTGTCGACACAGGCAGCCCGGAACCCCGGGAGAGCGAATTAAGACACCTGCTCAGCCTTGGTGCCAGTTTCTAGCCTCGGATCCCCAACACGCAAAGAGGAGCCAAATCGGCTCCTCTTTGCTTTAGGCGAACAGGTTCGCTAGATCAGCCCCCAGGCGGCAATCTGGTAGATCCACACCATCGCCAGCAATGTGCCGACCAACCCCATGATGACACCGATGCGCACCATCTGGTGACTCTCCACAAGACCGGTGGCGTGGGCCAGCGCATTGGGTGGGGTACTGATGGGCAGCGACATCCCGAGTGAGACCGAAATGGTAACCGCCAGGATCAGGGTGTGGCTGCCGCCCCACTCGGCCAGCTCCGGCATGCTGACCGCCAGTGCCGCCACCAGTGGCAGCAGCAGGTTGGCGGTTGCGGTGTTGGACATAAAGTTGGCCATCACCACCGCCAGCAGACAGGCGCCGACCAGCACCGCCAGCGTGGAGTATTCGTGGAACGGAATATGGGTGATGAGCCGCTCGGCCAACCCGGAGTCCTCCAGCGCCAGCCCCAGCGCGATACCGCCCGACACCAGCCAGAGCACATCGAGGGAGATCTTGTGCAGATCGTCCTTGGTGATGATGCCGGTGGTCAGGAACACTGCCACCGGGATCATGGCGACCACGTAGGAGCTCATGCCGTGCAGATCCCCCAGTAGCCAGAGCACTATGGTGGTGATAAAAGTGAGGTAGACCACCCAGGCGCGAGGGGTCTGCATAAAGCGCCCCTCAATCTTGAGATCCATCCGCTTGAGGGTGCTCGGGAAGAAGCGCCCCAGCAGAAACCAGCCAAGCAGCAACAGCAATACCACAAAGGGCACCGCAAACCCCATCCACTGACCGAACGAGATGGCATGCTCGCCGGTCAGGTATTTGAGGGCCACTGCGTTGGGCGGAGTACCGATGGGAGTGCCGATCCCCCCGAGGTTGGCCGCCAGCGGAATGGCCAGTACAAAGCCGATTTTGGCCGGGTCCTTGTCGGGAAACGCCGCCAGCACCGGGGTGAGAATGGCCAGCATCATGGCGGTGGTGGCGGTATTGCTCATAAACATGGAGAAGGTGGCGGTGATCAGCATCAGCCCCAGCATGACGATCCGGGGATCCTGACCGAACGGGCGCAGCAGCACCCGCGCCAGATTGACGTCCAGATGGTATTTGGTCGCCGCAATGGCGAGAAAAAAACCGCCGAGAAACAGCATGATGACCGGCGAGGCAAAGGTCGCCATCACCTCGGTGGACTTGAGCAGCTCACCAAATCCCGGCTCTGCCTTGTCGGCAGTCATGAACCAGAGCCCCTTGTCGGAGAGCAGCAGCAGCTCCAGCACGATGATCAGCACCGAGGTGGCGAAGATAGGGATGGGCTCCAGGATCCAGCAGAGGGCGGCCAGCACGAAAATAGCCACGACCCGCTGCTCGATGACGGTGATCCCCTCCAGCGGGATCCAGTGGGTCGGGATCAGCAGGATGGCGAGGCTCAGCAGCAGTGGCAGAATAATCTTGTTATTGATGGGCACTATTGTCTCCAGGATCGGGAGTAAGAAGCCAATAGTGGCATAACATGCTATCGCCTCACGCGGCCAACTCGCCAAAATGAGAGCTGGCTAACTGCACGGCGCACCGTTTTGTGAGTCATATCAAGCTGGGGTCGGCGCGCGATGGCTGACGCCTCAGACCTTGCAACAAACAGGCAAAAAAACGGGCCCGCTGTTCGTTGCACACGACAGCGGGCCCGTTTCACCATTCATACCGATGAGGGGCTCAGAAGTAGATGCGGGTCACCGACTCGATGACGCAACCCGGGCGACGGATCCCTTCGATCTCCACCTTGATCTCTTTGAGCAGCTCCAGCCCCCCCTTGATGGGGGTGACCCGGGCCAGCTTGGTGCGGGCGCGGATGTTGCTGTCCACCTTGATGGGGTACGGGAAACGTACCTGATCCAGCCCGAAGTTCACCACCATGCGGGCGGTCGGGAACTCGGGGGTGGCCTCATCGACCGAGCCGGTCAACTGCGGCAGCAGCGCCAAGGTCAGGAAGCCGTGGGCGATGGTGGTCTTGAAAGGCGACTCGGCGGCCGCACGCTCCGGATCGGTGTGGATCCACTGGTGATCCCCGGTCACGGCAGCAAACTGATCGATCATCTGCTGGCTGACGTGCAGCCACTCGCCGACATGAGTCTCTTCACCAATGCGGGCCTGCAGGGCGGCATAGAGCTCGGCCGCCTCGGCCCCCAGCTCCACTGCGGGTTCCTGAGCGACGGCATGCTGACCGTTGGCTACTTGTGCCACGGTTGCTGCATCCTGTTGCTGCTCGCTCTGGGACTCGGCTTGCAAGTCCAGCACACGTCCCAGCAAAGGATGGAGATGTGCCTTTTGCTGAAACTCACGCCAGTAGTCGCGGATCGCCGGAGAGAGCCAATCCTTGAGCTCAAAGGGGTGCTGCGCCAGAATTTCGCGCTTGCGCTTCAGAAAATCGACAACTTTCATCTACCGATCCCTATTTGATTCAATGCCTGTAAAGAGGTCTAACCAGTCCTATTTTATTAAAGTTTCAGCTGTAAGTGCAAAAAAATCTCGGCGTACACCTGTACCAAGGCGGAAGTAACTACTTACACCATGTAAACCAGCACGATCTGCCAATGAGGAAATCGATTGCCAAAGATGCCGCCAGCAGGGGAAACTCGCGGGACTCATCATGAAAAAAGGCCCTCATCGGGCCTTGTGGTGGGGGATCAGCGCGCGCTCGACCAGCCGCTACGCAATCCCTCCTCATCCAGAAAGGACCAGGCGAGGATCCGGCTCACCTTGTTGCCCTGCGCCATGTCGATCACCCGTACCTGACGCGCCCCCACCCGATTCAACGCCTTTTTCGCCCCCGGCAGGTTCTCTTTTTTCGACACCAGCGAACTGAACCAGAGGCACTGAGTGGCAAACTCCTTGCTCTGGGCAATCATGTTGGCCAGAAACGCCGCCTCGCCCCCTTCGCACCAGAGCTCGGCCTTCTGGCCGCCAAAATTAAGCACAGGAGCGCCTGTCACCTCCTTGCCCAGATTGCGCAGCTTGCGCTCCGTCCCCTTGCTCGCCTCTTCCAGCGATGCATGGAACGGCGGATTGCACAGCGTCAGGGCGAAGCGCTCCTTTGGCCCTATGATGCCGCGAAACACATGGTTGGGGTTACCCTGCAAACGACACTCAATCTGGTTGCCGAGTCCGTTGCTCCTGGCCAGCAGGGTGGCCGCCTTGACCGAGACCGGATCGATATCCGATCCCACAAAACGCCAGCCATATTCGCGGGCACCCAGCAGCGGATAGATGCAGTTTGCCCCCACCCCGATATCCAGCACCCTCACCCCCTTGCCGGTAGGGAGCTGGCCTGCGCTCTCGGCCAGCAGGTCGGCCGCCCAGTGCAGGTAGTCCACCCGTCCTGGGATAGGAGGGCAGAGGTAACCGGCAGGCAAGTCCCAGTGGGCAATCCCGTAGTGATGGGCCAGCAGGGCGCGATTGAGAGTCTTCACTGCATCGGGATCGGCAAAATCGATGGTGCGGGTACCGTAGTCATTGATAAAGACATGAGCGGCTAATTCGGGAGTTCGCAGGCAAAGCGCCTCAAAGTCATAACCCGCCTGATGGCGATTACGGGAGTGAAGTCCGGATTTACGGTCGCCCGACTTGGGGCCACCGGCTGATGGTATGCGGGGTTTCATGCTGAGCCTGCCGAAGAAAACGGGCCCACACTATAGTGATTTGACTCGAGAAAGTCTAAACGACGGCAATTATGCGGGGTTTCATGCTGAGCCTGCCGAAGAAAACGGGCCCACACTATAGTGATTTGACTCGAGAAAGTCTAAACGACGGCAATAAAAAACCGGGCTATCGAGCCCGGTTCAAGTGAGCAAGTGAGGTTGGAAAAACAGTCCGTACTGCGAGCCGTTTGTCCAGCCTGACTCAGATATCGATCCGGCGAGCTTGCCAGAACTTGTTGCGCCAATATTGGCTATCCAGCTTGGAGCGCGTCACACCGGCTCGAGTCGAGGCGTGGATGAATTCGCCATTGCCGACATAGATACCAACGTGGTTGAGACGACGATTGATTTTAAAGAAGACCAGGTCACCCTCGACCAGATCCTGCTTGGAAACGCGTGTCCCTTCGTGGACTTGGGAGCGGGTATCGCGGGGTAATTCGATACCGACGGCATTGCGGAACACTTCACGGGCAAAGGCGGAACAGTCGATACCGCGCTGGCTACTGCCACCCATCCGGTACGGAACACCACGCCACTCTTTGTATACAGTCAGGATTTCATTCACATCAGGTGTCTGGGAAGCTTCCGGTTCGATGACAGGTTCAACCATGGAAACTTCGATCTTGCTCGCGACCTCGGGTTGGGGTGCCGAGGCACAACCCACCATTCCGAGCGCGACCAGCAGTAGCATCAGGTGGCGCAATCCTTTATCCCCGCTAAATAGTAAATCTTGTTAAAATACGGCCCCAAAGGGCAATTTATAAGGCAACAGCACCCGACTATATCCAAGAATTCTATCGAGGCAAGTGAAAATCCCTATCAAGCTCACATTTTTGCAAGGAAATGCACGATTTTTCATAATTAATGTGATCATGCCCAAACAATATACAATCGCAAAAAGAGCCTTGGGCCTCATAGATAACTGGCTTTTATCCCTGCTTCAGCACCTTTTTAAAGTGAAAAATCATGATCGAAACCGATCTTTTTTTGTTAAAACCGGCCAGGGTATGCCAGGAACTGCTTGCTCAATTGCCTGAATGGCTGTCAACCGATGAGCAGCATATCTGGCAAGCCATGACCCATCCTGAACGACGTCAGGAATATCTGGTGAGCCGCGCCCTGCTGCGCCAGCTATTGGCCGGGCGGCTGCAACAACCTGTCACCAGTCTGCAATTTTGCAACGGCCCCCACGGCAAGCCCCGACTGCATGATGATGCTTGGCAGTTCAATCTGAGCCACAGTGGCAGCTGGCTGGTGTTGGCGCTCTGCCCACAGGGGCCACTTGGGGTGGATATCGAACTGGGCAAACGGCGGCATCATCCCCTCCCCTTGGCCCGCCGGTTTTATGCACAGAGTGAATATGAGTGGCTCTGCGCACAGCCTGCTCAAGAGCAGGAGAGCGCCTTCTACCGGCTCTGGTCGCGCAAGGAGGCGGTACTGAAAGCCCACGGTGGCGGCATAGCGGCGGGACTGGAGAAGGTGCGGTTTCTCCCGGAGGAAGGATGGCGACTCGACAACCGGCTCGATGACACCTCTTATCAGGTACAGGATTGGCCCTTTGCCAGCGGCTGGCTCAGCCTCGCAGCGGCGGCAGCCCCTGTGACCTTTTACCGGCTGGATGAGCGCTTGAATTGCCACTCGCTTAACCCCATGTTACTCAACACCCTTTCTGAAGAGTCCAACTCATGATCGTCGACATTACTCCCCAGAATTTTCACGCTGAACTTATCGATGCGTCCATGAAGAAGCCGGTCGTCATCTATTTCCATGCTCCGCAGATGCCGGAGTGCCAGGGGATGACACCGCTGATCGAATCACTGGTTGGGCCCGCCAATGAGCAGGTCACCCTGGCCAAGGTGGATATGAACGATCCCCAGCTGCAGCCGCTCGCCAGCCAACTCGGCCTGCGCGCCCTACCGGCGCTGGTGCTGTTCCATCAGGGTCGCCCTGACGAACAGGGGATCATCGAAGGGCCGCAGGATGAAGCCACCCTGCGCCAGTATTTCGCCGCCTTCGCCCCCAAAGAAGAGGAAGAGTTGCTGGCCAAGGGACAACAGGCGCTGGCTGACGAGCAGCCCAGCATCGCCTATGCCCATCTGACCAAGGCACACCAGCTGGCCCCTGAACGCCACGACATCAGCCTGTGGCTCATTCAAGCTGCGCTCGACCTCAACCTGCTGGAGGAAGCGCAGGAGCGCCTCGGCACCATCCCGATGGCGGCGCAGGATGGTCACTTCCATACCCTGAGCTCACGGCTGGCGCTGGCCCTGCAAGCGGCAGACAGCCCGGAACTGCGCGCGCTGGAAGCTCGTCATGCAGAACAGCCTGATGATTTTGCCCTGACTCAGGAGCTGGCGGTGCAATACAACCAGGCTGGTCGTCAGGAAGAGGCGTTGGGACTGCTGCTGGAGATCCTCAAGCGGGATTTGGCATTCGGCGATGCCAGAAAGACCTATCTCGATATTCTGGCGACCATGGGCAGCACACCGGCGGCGCAGAGCTACCGTCGCAAACTCTATAGTCTGCTCTACTGATCGGAATCGAACTGGCTGGTAATGATGGGGGAGTGCCGGGAGACCGGCATGACCTCATGGGTCAAGTACGAAAAAGGTATTATGGGAATAAGGTGCTGTGGGAATAGTAGAGATACGGTGAATTTCAGGCAAAAAAAAATGGCGCAAAACTGCGCCATTTTTTTCGCATGGATTACTTCTTGTAGGAAGTAGCCATGTTGTCGATGCGCTGGTTAGCACGCATAGCTTCTTGCTTGGCTTCGGCAACATCAGCAGCGATTTTGGACTGATCAGCACGAACTGCGCTAACATCTTGAGCCAGTTGGTCAACTTTGTTAGACAGATTCTGAACGGAAGTTTCCAGTTCGCTAGTGTTTGCGCAACCACCCAGCAGAGCGGACAGACCAACAACACCTACCAACAACAATTTTTTCATTTTTAAAGCTCCCTTGAACTCGCCAGACGTTTAGCAAGCGGCGTGATTATGGCACAAAAAAATCCTACTTTGCATAGTCCCCACCACAGATAAATGCATTAAAACCCTCATTTTTTTTTGAATGAACAGTTTTTGTCCAGATTCGTCTAAAAAATGAGTGCCGTGTGGTGGGGGCACGGACAAAGGTTAACCAAATTTTTGCCTTATTACAATTTCGTATGAGGCTCAGGCTGTACGTTCTGACAACAATTGACGATATTGCACCAGATCCTCGATGGTCAGCACCGGCATCTGGTGCTTGCGACCGAACGCAACCAGATCTGGCAGACGCGCCATCGAGCCATCTTCTTTGGTCAATTCACACAACACACCAAACGGTTTGAGGCCAGCCAGCTGCATCAGATCGACCGTCGCTTCGGTATGACCACGACGGGTAAGCACCCCACCGGTTCGCGCCCGCAGCGGGAAAACATGACCCGGGCGGTGCAGATCGCCCGGTTTGGCACCATCAGCGATAGCTGCACGGATGGTGGTGATGCGATCAGCCGCCGAGACACCGGTCGTAACCCCCTGCGCCGCTTCGATGGTCACGGTAAAGGCGGTCTGGTAGTGACTGGAGTTGGCCTCCACCATCATCGGCAGTTCGAGCTGGCGAACCCGCTCGTCGGGCAGGCAGAGGCAGACGATGCCGGAGCACTCGCGGATCATCAGCGCCATCTGTTCATTGGTCATGGATTCGGCGGCGAAAATGAGGTCGCCCTCGTTCTCCCGATCTTCATCGTCGGCCACCAGCACGCCGCCTCCGGCACGCAAGGCAGACAGAGCCGCTTCGACACGGGCAACGGGATCACCGAATTCACTGAGTAGAGACTGATTCATGGTAAAACTCCTAAACAAGACAAGGACCAGAATCAGGGCATGGAAAGGCAGACAGAGACGGGCATGCGGCGGCCAGCCCACAAGGGCCAACACGGCAAGGTCTGTCTTATCCTCTTTCATCCGGACTATGACCGTCGGCTCCGGCATCTCACCGGATCTGCTGACCCCGACCCGGCAATCAGCCAAGTCGGGCGCTCGCGGGCTCCCCGAGTCAATCGGGATACCGCCGGTGGGGAATTGCACCCCGCCCTGAGAATAAGCGCAGACAGCCTAAAGAAAAACGGTTGCAGATACCAGCCAAAATCCCCCACTGGCTGAAAAGCGTTTCAACATTGCGCCCGGGATCCCGCTCTGCAGCCCGCTCGCCAGCACGAGAGGCCATGACTGGCGAATTTCTTTATGGCGCGGATCGGTTTATGGCATAGTTCCCGAAACAAAAAAACAGAGCCCGAAAAGAGAGCCTGAACAACGCTGCCGACGCAGACAGCAGCGCCAACACCACAAACGGAAAATGACAGAGATGGAAAAGAAAATACTGCTCACGGATTGCCCGGATGCCAAAGGGCTCATCGCCAAGATCACCAACATCTGCTACAAGCATCAGCTCAACATCATCAAGAACGATGAGTTTGTGGATCACGAGAATGGCCGCTTCTTTATGCGTACCGAGCTGGAGGGGCGCTTCAACGACGAGACCCTGCTGGCCGACCTCGATGATGCCCTGCCCACCGGTGCCCAGCGCCGTCTGGTCAAGGCGGGCAAGAAGCGCATCGTCATCCTGGTGACCAAAGAGACCCACTGCCTCGGCGATATTCTGATGAAGAACTACGCGGGCGCGCTGGATATGGATATCGTCGCGGTGATCGGCAACTACGACACCCTGGCCGAGCTCACCGGCAAGTTCGATATCCCGTTCCACACCGTCAGTCACGAGGGTCTGAGCCGTACCGAGCATGAAGAGCAGGTGCGCGCCATCATCGACAGCTATGAGCCTGACTATGTGATCCTGGCCAAGTACATGAGGGTGCTGACCCCGAGCTTCGTCGAGGCCTATCCGCGCAAGATCCTCAACATCCACCACTCCTTCCTGCCCGCCTTTATCGGTGCCCGCCCCTACCGGCAGGCGTTTGATCGCGGCGTCAAGCTGATCGGTGCCACCGCCCACTTCGTGACCGACGATCTGGATGAAGGCCCCATTGTCGAACAGGACGTGATCCACGTCGGTCACGCCTTCAGTGCGGAGGACATGGCCAAGGCTGGTCGGGATGTGGAGAAATCGGTGCTGAGCCGCGCGCTGGAGCTGGTACTGAACGAGCGGGTGTTCGTCTACGGCAACAAGACGGTGGTCTTCAAGTAATCCGCCCACACGGCACGTATGCAAACGCCAGAAACAACAACGGCTCCCGCGGGAGCCGTTGTTGTTTCTGCGCCGAGTGTCAGAGCGGCAGATCGTTTACCGTCACCGCGCCCTTCTCCAGCTTCAGCTCGGAGGTCAGCACTTGCTTGTCGGCCTTCAAATAACCCATCAGGGTCAGCTGATCGAGCATGGGGGCCAGTTGCGGCACCACCTTGCCCAGCTTGTCGCTGAGGCTGGCATGCAGCATGCCGGAGAGGGCCTGCATCCCCGCGTCGCTGTTGAACAGCTGCTCCAGCGAGGTAGAGGCCAGCTTCACATCCCCCTTCATGGTCACCGCCTCACCGTTGAGCTTGGCGCTGAGATCGGCCAGCTCCAGGGTCGCACCACGTTTGAGCATCTTGTCCAGCGCCTGCTGGATAGCGGCATCTTCAACTCCCTTGCCACCGGCGGCCTGCAGCCCCTGATACCCTTCCAAATCCAGACCGTTGAGGTTGAGCGCCAACTTGCTGTCGGTCACCGCCAGGGTGTCGGTTTCGTTCTCCAGATCCAGCTTGGCAATTTTCATCTGATAGCTGCTGGAGAGGGTCTGGGCATCATCACCGGTCAGCTGAGTCTCGGTGGTCATCCCCTGCAGGGCGACCTTGACGCTGTCAGGCAGTTGTATCGTGAGGGCCGAGAGGGTCATCTCGCTCTGGGGCGAGAGGAGCACACCGCTGATCTCGGCAATGTCGGCACTCCCTTTCAGATCGGCCAGCACCAAGTCCATCTTGCTCTGCTCTTCATGGACCGTCATCCCCTGCCAGGTCATGGTAAGGTGACCATTCCCCTCCAGATTGCCGTGGAACTCGCCGCTCAGGGGCAGGAAGCTGAACTCGTCCAGCCCCTGTTTGATCTTGAATTCATTGGCCCAGAAACGGCTGCTGTTACCCTGGGTCCAGAGACTGGTGACCGACTCCAGACCGAGTTCCCACTGCTCCATGCCCAGTGCGGTGAAAACCGGCGCCAGAGTGCCATTATGGGTATCGAGCAGGAAGTGGCTCTTGATATAGAGCGGCAGGATCTGGCTCTTGACCACCAGTTGCAACTCGATGGGCTGACTGCCCTCCAGCTCGCTGTCGATGGCAGCCAGCTCCTCCGGCGTCACCACGACCTTCAGGACCCCGTCACGGGTGAAGAGGTTGCTGCTACCCGGCTGCCACTGCATGTCGATACCGGTCTCTTGCTCTACCTTGGCGATCTGCTCCGCCATGATGTTGTCGAAGCTGTTGCCCGTGTACCAGCACGCAGCCAGACCACCACCTACCAGTGCCGCACCCACGGCGAGGGCCACTATCTTTTTCATATATCCATGTGTCTCCAGGGAGTTGTCACTGCACTCTACGGGGCGGACTCGGGGCTAGGCAAGTCCAATCAGATGGCGAGTCCAGTTTCTTGCGGCTCGCCACAACATCACAGCAAGGGGCTGAAGAGATAGAAGATGTTCTCCATCGCCTTCTTGTACCAGGGGCGGGCCTGCCATTGGGCCAGGGTCATCGGGGTGGCTTCCGCCATATAGCCCTGTACCAGCCGGGTCATCTGGGCCACGAACGAGGGGTTATCCACCAACAGGGTCACTTCGAAGTTGAGCCAGAGGCTGCGCCGATCCAGATTGACCGTCCCCACCAGCGCGAAGTCATCATCCACCAGCACGCTCTTGGTATGGAGCAGACCGGCATCGTAGCGGTAGATCTCCACCCCGGCCGCCAGCAACTCCTCCATAAAGGCGTTGCAGGCGTAATTGGCCATGATGGAGTCGTTGCGTGCCGGCAACACCAGCTGCACCTGCACCCCGCGCGCCGCCGCCGAACTGAGTGCGGCCGCCAGCGGATCGTCGGGCACAAAGTAGGGGGTCGTCAGCACCAGATGGCTGCGCGCCTGATAGATGGCCAGCAGCAAGCTCTGCTGGATGCAGTCGCCGCCGACGAATGGGCCGGACGGGATCAGCTGGGCGCGGTAGTTGGTCTGGGGCCAGGCTTCCGGCTCATGCTGCAGACTGTCGAGAAGCCGCTCGCCGGTCTCCATCTCCCAGTCCCAGACGAAGATCGACCACATCAGCGGCACCATGGGCCCCTGCACCCGGATCATGATGTCGACCCACTGGCCGACCCCGGCATCCTGTTTGAAGAAACGGGGATCCACCATGTTCATGGAGCCGGTGTAACCCACCCTGTCATCAATCACCACCAGCTTGCGGTGCATCCGCAGATCCTGACGCTGGAACAGAATGCGCCAGGCGCCGACCGGCAGCACCTCCACCAGCTTGACCCCCGCCTTGCGCAGCTTTTTGGGCCAATGGGAGCGGAAGAACTGCTTGCTGCCCACCGAATCGAGCAGCAAGCGACAATCCACGCCGCGTTGCGCCACTTCAATCAGCGCCTCGCACACCTCGTCGGCATCGCCGCCCGGATGCCAGATATAGAACTCCAGATAGCAGGAGAGCGTCGAGCGACGGATATCCTGGGCAATCTCGCGCAAGATCCAGTCCGGCTTGTTGAGCAAGGTCATGCGGTTGCCGGAGAGCATCGGCATGGCGAGCCGTCCCTGGATGAGATCGTGCAGCGGCTGTGCCTTGGCGCCCACTTCGCAGCAGTGCTGCGGGAACAGACGGGCCAGCTGGCGGATCCAGATGGCATAAGGGCGATACATGGCCTGGGCGCGCTCGGCACGGCGGCGCCCCAGCTTTATTTCACCAAACAGCACATAGAAGCCAACCCCGGCAAACGGAATGGCATAGATCAGCGCCAGCCAGGCCAGCGACACCCCGATGGGACGGCGTTTCATCACCACCCGAAACGACACACCGGTGACAATCACGGTATGAAAAAGCAGTAGCAGCCAACCCAGAAAACGGGAAAACAGCAGTTGAAGATCGTGTTCCAGACCGTTAAACAACGGGGACTCCTTCTAATCGACAAACAGCGCGGTGGGCAGACCCCAACCGGCCGGGATGGTATGCTGTAAGGCAAATCCATTCTATCAGGTCGCACGCATGATCCTGCAATCTATGCTGCTCAGCCTGGCCATGCTAGGCCAAGGCTCATATGACATCAATGAGCAACAGATAAACCAGTACCTGCAATCTCAGGTGCAAGTCGACAAACAGCTGGAGCTGCCGGGCATCATCAAGGCCCATGTGACGCTTGAGCAGAGCGATGTCCAGATCGGTCGCCAACGCCCTGATACCGCCCGGGTCTATGGCAAGGGCAAGCTCAAAATCGCCCTGCCAGACAATACCGAATATGACGCCCGCCTGCAGATGACCTATGAGGCGAGACCCCGCTATGACAAGAGCCAGAGCGCCCTGTTTCTCGATAACATGAAGCTGGTGGAGTACAAGCTGGAGCCGGAGGCGGCCGAGAAGAAGGTCGGGCTGATGCTCAACATGCTGCTGCAGAGCATGGAGAAGCGGCTCGAGACCAAGCCGGTCTACAAACTCAATGACAAGGATCCGGATCAGGCCTGGCTGAAGGAGAATCTGCTGGGGCTGGAGCTGTCACCGGGCAAGATCCACCTACTGACCAAACCGCGCTAAACCGCTCAATTCAGGAGGGGCTGGGTGGTATCCCGTACCAGCAGCTCCACCTGATAACCCTGCTGCTGCTGCCGCTCGTAGAGGGAGAAAAGCGACCCACTCAATTGATTGAGGGGCATATCGGCAAACCCGGCCTTGAGATAGAAAGGCTTCTCGAAGGGCAGCGCCTGACAGACCACAGGTTTGTCCAACAGACCGTGGCAGGCGTGCTGCAACAGCCGTGACCCCAATCCCAGCGACTGGTAATGGGGCAACAGGCGAAAGCCGCACAGATGGTAAAACGCCTCCTCGTCCCGCAACCGTACCGCCCCCACCAGCCAGTGAGCATCGCGCACGACAAAGATCCGCTCGGCCAGATCCGGCACATAGTGGGAAAACGTCGTCTCGTAATAGTCCCTGATAAGGGAGAGGTCGGCGTCGCAGTACTCTTCGAAAGTGAGTTCCATCGCCAGCTTGCTTGTCACAGACAAATCCTTTGATAATCAGTTATTAGTGCCAGATACGGTGCGCTAATCCGACCACATGACGCCAGCACGATAGCATGCCTTTCGTCAACAAAAAAGCGGACGTCGTGGGCAGCTTGCTTACCCGGTGGAAGAGGCCATGACCCACCGCCCGACTACCAAAACCGTGCTTTATGATGACAATCCTTTATTGCGGCGGATACTTTGATCCCGGTCACCGAATCGGATCATTTGCCCCCTGTTGGCCGCTTGTTCTGCCCTCGTCATGATGCTTTACTCAACATGGTCATCACAAGAAGGAGTATCAGGGTTGAAAGCATGGATGCTGGCAGGCCATATGTTGTTGATCCCCCTGAGCGGATGGAGCCAGACTCCCCCTCCCGCGGAGGTAATCTTCCTGACCGCCGCTCCCTCCCCCTTGCGTCCGGTCAAAGATTCAACTCCCGTCCCACAACCCGACACAGCTCAAACAGCGGCAGTCGCCACCAACGGCAAGAAGCAGATCCAGGTCTATAAATCGGTGCAACAAAACGGGGTGGTTCGCTACTCCGACATGGCGCCCGAACAGGGCCATTACGAGCTGCTGCTGTTCAATGACTGCTTCGCCTGCGACCCCAAATCCAGCGTCAACTGGCAGACCACAGGGCTGTTTCTCTATGACTATGCCAGCACCATCAAGGCAGCCGCCAAAACCTATCAGGTTGAGCCTGCGCTGATCCGGGCGCTGATCCATGCGGAATCGGCTTTCAATCCGCTGGCGGTCTCCCGCAAGGGGGCGATGGGTCTGACCCAGCTGATGCCCGCCACAGCGCGGGAGTTGGGGGTCGGCAATGCCTTGCTGGCGGAGCAGAATATCTTCGGCGGGGTGAAATACCTGGCGGGACTGCTCAAGCAGTATGATGGCAACGTGGCGCTGGCGACCGCGGCCTACAACGCCGGCGCGGGCGCCGTACAAAAACATGGCGGTATCCCTCCCTATGCGGAAACCCGTGCCTATGTGGAGCGCGTCCAGCTCCTCCACCTGCGCTACAAAGAGATGCTGCAGGCCAAAGGGCTCTGAGGTTAGCCTCGGTTAATGCTCTTTTCTTGCCCCTACAGAAACAAAAAACACGCCCGCAGGCGTGTCGATACCACACTTTGTTTCGCAAATGATTACTTCTGCTCAGTCGCCACCAGGCGATAAGCCAGCGCACCCAGAATGGCACCGACAATCGGGGCAACCCAGAACAGCCACAGCTGGCTGATAGCCCAGTCACCGACAAACAGCGCAACACCGGTACTGCGGGCCGGGTTGACCGAGGTATTGGTCACCGGAATGCTGACGAGGTGGATCAGGGTCAGGCACAGACCGATGGCGATCGGCGCGAAACCGGCAGGCGCACGGCTATCAGTGGCGCCCATGATGACGAACAGGAAGAAACCGGTCATCACCACTTCACACACCAGTGCGGCAGTCAGGCTATAACCACCCGGAGAGTGCTCACCGTAGCCGTTGGAAGCAAAACCGGCAGAGAGATCAAACCCGGCCTGACCGCTGGCAATCACGTAAAGCACGGCAGCGGCGGCAATGCCACCCAACACTTGCGCCACGATATAAGGCAGTACACCGGATGCCGGAAAACGACCACCCGCCCACAAGCCGACAGTCACGGCCGGATTGAGGTGGCAACCGGAGATATGGCCGATGGCAAACGCCATGGTCAGCACGGTCAGACCGAAAGCCAGCGAGACCCCCAGCAGACCAATCCCGACGTGAGGGAAGGCTGCAGCCAGCACGGCACTGCCGCACCCGCCCAATACCAGCCAGAAAGTGCCCATAAACTCAGCAGCAACAGGTTTCACATTATTTCTCCCATTTGAGATAACACCGAACAAGACCCGAGAAGGGCCCATGCTTGAACAAGCGCAGCATTATGGGAGTGTGAATCCAGATTGCGAACCCGGCAGACAGAGCTCATTGAATGTGATTTTCGTCACAATTAGTTGATTAGATAAGGGATTTATCATTAAGACAGCCGGCTGCACATCTCATACCCAAGGGCGTCATGCGACAACTTGTGACACCATTTAGCTCGAGTGCTCATCCCTTGAACGATAAAAACGGAGGCGTGGTCAGTCTCCTGCCGGGGCAAAACGGCTGACAACCTGCCCCTGATGCTCAATCCACTCCATAAACATGGCGACGGGACGGGCATAGACCTGACCATCCTGCTCGGATTGATAAATGACCAGCTGCTCCTGGGTTTCGGTATGCAAAGCCAAGGCAAGCACTTGATAGTAACCCCCCTTGAAGTGGCGATAGCGGCCTGGAACGGGTGCTTGCATGGGAAAACCTCGCAGAAGTGAACACCGATGAGCGAACCACATAAAGATGACACCATGAGTGCCAGTCAACTCATCGAAAAGGGGGACGAAGACGTTTTTTTACACAAGCCAATCGTGCCACAGGATCCGGATATTGCAACACAGTCAGGCAGCTTTGTTAATTCGTTCCCCATGTTTCACTAGTTAACCTTGGTTAGCACCAAAGATCGTGCTGAATTTAACGTTCTAGCAACCCTGTTTTAGGGCTAAAAATCAGGGAATTCTTCTAAAAAGAGGATTGTTCTAGCATTCAATTCTGTGAAGAATAGGGGAAAAGAAATTTGATACTAAAAATCGCCTTTTTCGCCAACGCGTCCCTGTGGGGAAGGAATCACACTCACCATGTTCACAATCGACAAGTCGCACAAGCTCGACGATGTCTGCTATGACATCCGCGGCCCGGTGCATAAAGAGGCTCGCCGTCTCGAAGACGAAGGCCACCGCATTCTCAAGCTCAACATCGGCAACCCGGCCCCGTTCGGCTTTGATGCGCCGGAAGAGATCATCAAGGATGTGATCCTCAACATGCCGCTGAGCCAGGGCTACTGCGACTCCAAGGGGCTCTTTTCTGCCCGTAAAGCGGTGATGCAGTACTACCAGCAAAAAGGGATGCGCAAGGTCGATATCGACGACATCTACATCGGCAATGGCGCCAGCGAGCTGATCGTGATGGCCATGCAGGCGCTGCTCAACAATGGCGACGAGATGCTGGTGCCCTCCCCTGACTACCCGCTCTGGACCGCCGCCGTCACTCTCTCCGGTGGCCATGCGGTGCACTATCGCTGCGACGAAGGGGCTGACTGGTACCCGGATCTCGACGATATCCGCGCCCGCATTACCCCGCGCACCCGCGGCCTGGTACTGATCAACCCCAACAACCCGACCGGTGCCGTCTACGGCAGCGAGTTCCTGCTGGAAGTGATTGAGATCGCCCGCCAGCACAACCTCATCATTTTCGCCGACGAGATCTACGACAAGATCCTCTACGACGATATCTCCCACACCAGCGTCTGCACCCTGTGTGACGATGTGATGGTGGTGACCTTCAACGGCCTCTCCAAGGCCTACCGTGCCTGCGGCTTCCGTCAGGGCTGGATGGTCATCACCGGTCCAAAAGGCCGTGCCCGCGGTTACATTGAAGGGCTGGAGATGCTGGCCTCCATGCGGCTGTGTGCCAACGTGCCGATGCAGCACGCCATCCAGACTGCGCTTGGCGGCTACCAGAGCATCAACGAGCTGATCCTGCCGGGCGGCCGCCTGCGCAAGCAGCGGGACAAGGCGTGGGAGCTTTTGAACGAGATCCCCGGGGTCTCCTGCGTCAAACCCAAGGGGGCGCTCTACATGTTCCCGCGCCTCGACCCCAAGGTGTATGACATCCGCGACGATCAGAAGATGGTGTTCGACCTGCTGCAACAGGAGAAGCTGCTGCTGGTACAGGGCACCGGCTTCAACTGGCCGGCGCCGGATCATTTCCGGCTGGTGTTCCTGCCCCGCGAAGAGGAGCTGGAGGATGCCATCGGCCGCCTAGCCCGCTTCCTCAAGGGCTACAAGCAGTAAACAAAGCCAATGAAAAAGGCTCCTTACGGAGCCTTTTTGTTATCCGTGGTTTTATCCGTGCCATCAGCCGTGCAACAGAGCACCGGCCACCAGCACCGCCATGGTGATGAGGGCCACGCCGATGATAAAGGGCAGCACCCAGCGTACGAAGCGATCATAGGGGATCTTGGCGAGCGCCAGACCGGCCACCAGATGAGCGGCGGTGGGGGCAAACAGGTTGATCCAGCCGGATGCGGACTGATAGGCGGTGATCACCAGATCCCGCGAGATACCGGAGAAGTCCGCCAGCGGCCCCATCAGCGGCATGGAGACAGTCGCCAGCCCCGAGGTGGAGGGGATAAAGAAGCTCAGGATGATGTGCACCAGATAGGCCATCAGGATGAACACCGACGAGGAGAGGCCAGTCACCAGCCCTTCGGCCCAGTGCAAAATGGTGTCGATGATGACGCCCTGCTCCATCACCACATAGATGCCGCGCGCCACCGCCACCACCAGCGCCACCCCGATAAGATCCCGTGCCCCGTTGAGGAAGGTCGCCACATAGTTGGATTCCGGCATCCGGTTGATCACCGCAATCAGGATGGAGGAGCTGAAGAACAGGGTGGAGAGCTCGTCAAACCACCAGCCAAAGGTGGGCAGCACATCGATCCCCAAGTCCGACCAGGGCACCACCGCATAGATCATCAGCAGGAAGGTGCCGAAGAAGACCAGCATGGTGAGCTTCTGTTTGCCGGTGAAGGCGAGGTTGCCGCTCTTCATCTGGGAGAACTCGTCGTCATAGACAATGTCGGCCAGCACGGAGCGGGACTTGTCCTGCTGCACCTGCTTGGCGTAGCGCATCACGAACCAGGAGGCGAAGATCACCAGCAGCAGCCACTGGATGACCCGCAGGCCAATCCCTTCGCCGATGGGGATACCGGCAAAACCGGAGGCGATGCCGGTGGCAAACGGGTTGACGGTGGAGGCAAGCACCCCGACCCCGGAGCCAAGCAGGATAATCCCCGCCGCCACCATGCGATCAAAGCCCGCCGCCATCATCACCGGCACGATCAGCGCCCAGAAGGCCACCGTCTCCTCCGCCATGCCGAAAGTGGAGCCGCCGAGGGCAAACAGGGCGATCAACACAGGAATTAGCAGCCGCTCACGGCCGGCAAAGCCGCGCACTATGGCCCCCACCCCGGCATCCAGTGCCCCGCTTTGCATGGTCACCGCGAGAAAACCACCGATGATGAGCACGAATAGCGCCACGTCGGCCGCCTTGTGAAAGCCCTGAATGGGGGCCTTGAGCACCTCGAATACCCCTTGCGGGTGGGCGGGTAACTCGGTGTAGCTGCCGGGTACAGGCAACAGCCGCTCGTCGCCGCTGTAATCGGCCACGGCCGCTGCCGCAACCGGCTGCTGGGTCTTGGCGGTGACATAGTCATATTTGCCCGCTGGCAGCACCCAGGTCAGGGCGGCCATCAGGGCGATGATAATAAAAAGCAGGGTATAGACAGTGGGAAGTTGGCGCTTCTTGGGCGCCTCGTTTGGAGTGGTCATAGCTTCCGTTCCTCGGCAATGCCGTCTGTGATCCGATCAGCGCAAGACTAGCGGGTTTGATATGGGGAAAAGGTGATCGCTGATAATAAAATTCCGCAAATTAGCGGGATTTTTGCCAAAAAAACAGGGCCCCGCGGGGCCCTGTTTTCACTTGAGTCAGACTCAGAGCTCGACCACGTCGAATTTCACGTCCGGATTTACGTCCGCATCGTAATCGACCTCATCCAGACCGAAACCGAACAGGCGTAGGAACTCCTGCTTGTAGCCGGTGTAATCGGTCAGCTCGGAAAGATTCTCGCTGGTGATGGATGGCCACAGGTCGCGGCAGGTCTGCTGCACATCTTCGCGCAGTTCCCAGTCATCCATGCGGATGCGAGCCTGCTCGTCCAGCGCCATGTCGGACGCGTAGAGACGGGTGCGCATCATGCGATCCACCTGCTCCATGCACCCCTCGTGAATGCCCTTCTCCTTCATGATCTTGAAAGCCATGGAGATATAGAGCGGCATCACCGGAATGGCGGAAGAAGCCTGGGTCACCACGGATTTCAGCACGGCCACGTGAGCGGTGCCGCCCTTGGCGGCCAGATCGCCACGGATGGCGGCAGCGGCGCGGTCCAGATCTTCCTTGGCGCGACCCAGAGTGCCATGCCAGTAGATTGGCCAGGTCAGATCGGTACCGATGTAGGAGTAAGCCACGGACTTGGCGCCGTCAGCCAGCACGCCGGCATCACGCAGGGCAGTCATCCACAGCTCCCAATCCTGACCGCCCATGACGGTGATGGTGTTCTGGATCTCTTCCTCGTTCGCCGGCTCGACGGTAGCGGTGATGATCTGATCCTTGTTGGTATCGATGGCGGTGGTGGTGTAGACCTCACCGATCGGTTTGAGGGCAGAGCGCACCACTTCGCCGGTTTCCGGCATCTTGCGCACCGGAGAGGCCAGGGAGTAGACCACCAGATCAATCTGACCCAGATCCTGCTTGATAAGCTCGATCACCTTGGCGCGGCACTCGTTGGAGAAGGCATCGCCGTTGACGCTCTTGGCGTAGAGGCCCGCCTCTTTGGCTGCCTTGTCGAAGGCGGCAGAGTTGTACCAACCTGCGGTACCTGTCTTGGACTCGGTGCCCGCTTTTTCAAAGAAGACGCCGAGGGTGGCGGCGCCGCTACCGAAGGCAGCCGCAATCCGGGAGGCCAGGCCATAACCGGTAGAAGCGCCGATCACCAGCACCTTCTTGGGACCATTCTCGATGGTGCCCTTGGCCTTGGTATAAGCGATCTGGCGACGAACATTGGCTTCACAACCGACCGGATGAGTGGTGGTGCAGATAAAGCCGCGAACCTTGGGTTTGATGATCATATGGGGTCTCGGATCCGTTTAATGGATGAAATCGGGGCATAAGATACCTCATCTTGCCGCGATAAGGTGCTCTGATGTGTTGAACTGCGGCAAAAATGGGCATCCGAAGGTGGCAATCATGGTCCATGCCATGGTGCCACCTCACGGCAGCTAGCAGGCAATGCGGGTGATGTGGCCATCCTGCAGCTTATAGAAGGCATCTTGCGGCAACTCCTGTGACCAGGTCGCCTCATAGTCGAGAGCGGCATAGACGCCACGCAGCATGGCACCGAGCAGACCGTGGGAGATAACAATGGCCCGCTCGGCGATGGCAGGATCCTGCAACCACTGGTGTGCCCGGCGCTGAATGCTCTCGAAGCTCTCGGCCCCCGGTGCCTGCAGATACCAGTCCCCTTTGCCGGTATCGAGCTCGGGGTGGGCAAGACGCAGCGCCGGGATCTGGCAGCTCTCCCACTCCCCCATCCCCAGCTCCATCAAGCGATCGTCCCAGACGATGCGATCCGCCGCCAGCCCCAACTGCTCGCACACCAGCAGCGCAGTCTGACGGGCACGCCCGAGCGGGCTGGCATAGACGGTCCAGCGGGCGGGATCCGCCAGCTCTGCGGCAAGGCGCCGCCCCATGGCGATGGCTTGCGCCTCACCCTTGTCGGTCAGCTCGGAGTTGCAGCGCCCCTGCAGACGCTGCTCGGCATTGAAGCGGGTCTGGCCATGGCGCAGCAGATAGATGAGTCGAGACATGATTTCTCCAGCACGTTCAGAGAGATAGAAAAATAAAGGGGGGAAGATGATAGCAGATGAGCCCGAAGGATGGCCCAAACAGAGAGGCTAAAACGGGCGTAAAAAACGGGTCAAGGCTGACCCGTTTGCTGTCAATTTGGCCAGAGTGAACCGACTCAACCCTTCTTGATCTCCCGCAGATAGCGGTAGATAGAGTGGACCGAGATCCCGAGCTGGCGCGCCGCAATCTGGGCACTGTCTTTTAACTCGAAGATCCCCATGTCGTGCAGCTGGTTGACGATGACCCGTGTCTTCTGGGACGGGGGCACCGCCTCGTTGCCACGCACCTCGGCACTGACGGTGTCGATAGTGCTGTTGAGCGCTTCGTCGATGTTGCGGGCGAACACCTCCGGGGTGGCATGGCTCTCGTGGGGATGCATGCACTCCGGCATCATGGTCCGTAGCACGGATTGCAGCGGGGCATCCATGTCGCTGTTAATGCAGAGCAACCCGATGGCCCTGTGCTCCCCGTTGCGGATCACGGTCGTGATGGAGCGCAGCGTCTTGCCGGTGGCACACTTGGTCATGTAGGGGCTGGAGATATCCTGCCCGCTCTTGAGCTTCATCATCGCCAGGTTGGTGATGGGGGCGCCGACACTGCGGCCGGTGATATGGCCGTTGGCAATCTTGACGATCGAGGGATTGCGCGCATCCAGACTGTGGAGCAGCACTTCGGTGTGCTGGCCATACATGGCGGCGATGCCGTCCACAATGTTCTCCATCGACTTGAGGATCTCAAAATCGCTCGGACTCAACTCTTGCAGCTTCACAATGGGACCTTCTTGCAAGGGTTGCTGCCGGACAATGGGCGCCGGGCAGCAACCGACAGGGACATCAGGCGGACATGATATCAATAATGGTGCTGTCTGTGGCAGACATGCCCTCCTTCACCATCTGACCGACGTTGCGGATGGTCTGATCCACGTCGCCGGCGACGATCCCCTGCCCCGACACCGAGTGGCTGTTGAGAGCCATCAGGAAGCCGCGCACCGCCGCGCCGGAGGAGGTACTCACCTTCATGGCGCAGGAGGCTTTCGCCCCGTCGCACACCATACCGGCACTGTCGCTCAGCACGTTCTGGATGGCGAAGCAGGATTGCTCGAAGCTGCCGCCCGCCAGATAGACCATGGCCATGGAGGCGGCCGCGCTGGTCACGGTATTGCCACAGAAGGCCGACAGCGGCGGATAGTGGGACTTGATATAGATGGCGCCCAGATGGCTCATGATGAGGGCGCGAGCCAGCTGCTCTTCGCTGGCTGCAAAGCGCTCGGCAATCACCATCACCGGAATGGTGGCGGCAATGCCCTGGTTGCCGCTGCCGAAGTTGCTCATGGCTGGCAGGGTCGCGCCCCCCATGCGGGCATCGGAGGCGGCCGCCGTCATCATCACGATACGGTTCATCACATCCTCGCCGATAAGACCGGCATCGATGTTCTGCTGCATGGTGCGGCCAATCTCCAGGCCATAGGGGTTGTTCATCCCCTCGGCGGAGAGCTTGCCGTTGAGCTCGGAAGCTTTGAGAATGAACCTGATCTGCTCGAACTCCACCCGGGTGGCGAACTCGTAGATGGCGGCGATGCTGATATCCACCCCATCGCAAATGGAACCGGTGGCACCGCCCTGGCTCTGATCGGCGGTGAAGGTCACTTCACCATCACGGCGCTGCTCGACGATGCGGGTATGGCCGCCGCACAGGGTCACTTCGGCGCTGTGTTCTTCATCCTTGTCATCAGTGCCATAAACGGTCACGCGGCAGAAGATAAACTCGGGGGCGGCGGTGCGGCTCACCTGCACCTTGCCAGCATCAATCAGCTGCTGGGCACGATCCACCTGTTCTGGCCGGATCGCGGCCAGCACCTCCAGCCCGGCATCGGCGTTGCCGCCGATGGCACCGGCCGCAGCCGCAATGGCAAGACCGATCTTGCCGGTGCCCGGCACGTAGACACCCATCGAGTTTTTATAGAGGTTGTCCGACACCGCGACCTCGAGGCGACCGGGCTCACAGCCCAGTTGCCGGGTGGCGACAGCCGCGGCATAGGCGGCGGCGATTGGCTCGGTACAACCCAGCGCTGGTTTGACAACCTGTTGAATAATCTGCAGATACTGCTGCCACGCTTGTTTCATCACTTGAACCTTTTTATCAGCATTAACGAGCGATATGGGCGATCGCTTCCACTTCAACCTTGACGCCCATCGGCAGATCCTTCACTGCGAAGCAGCTGCGCGCCGGACAATCTTTCTGGAAATAGGCTTTATAGACCTCGTTGAACGCGGCAAAATCGCTGATCTCGGCGAGGTAACAGGTGGTTTTGAGCACGGTATCCAGCGAGCCGCCAGCGGCTTCCAGCACGGATTTCAGGTTTTCCAGTGACTGGCGGGTCTGGGCGGCAATCCCCCCTTCCACCACACCACCCTGCTGCTTGCAGACCGGCAACTGACCGGAGGTAAAGATAAGGTCGCCATAGGCAGTGCCGTGGCTGTAGGGACCGATAGCGTCAGGTGCCGCTGCTGCTGTGATGATGCGTTTCATATAGCCACTCCTGTTTGTGCAATTTTTTTTGCAATCATGAATCTCATTCTGTTCAACATTATTTGCTTTTTATTTTATCCATTCAACAAAAAGATACAAAAATGGCGTTTAAAGGCACCTTTCGGCCTCAATGTAAACCGTGATCACCATCCTGATTTGAACAAAAGTACTCTTATGGGCATTGTTTATGACAGTTTCATTCAACTATATTTGCGCCGCTTTCCCACATCCCTACAAAAAAGAAGGTTTTAATGGACGCGCATAGCACTACACTCGCCAGCCCCGTGATGGGCACGCTGGAATGGAAAGAAGCGGTTCGCTTCGACAGCACCGACTGGGGCTGGATCATCATGAGCATCGGCATGGCCATCGGCGCAGGGATCGTCTTCCTGCCGGTACAGGTGGGTCTGATGGGCTTGTGGGTCTTTCTGCTCTCGGCGGTGATCGGCTACCCCGCCATGTACATGTTCCAACGCCTCTTTATCAACACCCTGGCCACCTCGCCGGAGTGCAAGGATTACCCCAGCGTCATCACCGGCTACCTTGGCAAGAACTGGGGTGTGCTGCTCGGCGCGCTCTACTTCGTGATGCTGGTGATCTGGGTCTTCGTCTACTCCACCGCCATCACCAATGACAGCGCCTCCTTCCTGCAGAGCTTCGGCGTCACCGACGGCCTGCTCTCCGAAAACCCGCTCTACGGTCTGGTGCTGATCTGCGGTCTGGTGGCTCTGGCCTCGCGCGGCGAGAACCTGCTGTTCAAGATCTCCACCTTTATGGTGCTGACCAAGATCAGCGTGGTGGCGGTGCTCGGCCTGATGATGGTGGACAAGTGGGATGCGGCCAACATCACCGCCATGCCCGCCGCCGGTGACTGGATGAAGGATGCCATCATCATGCTCCCCTTCACCCTCACCTCCATCCTCTTTATCCAGAGCCTGAGCCCCATGGTGATCTCCTACCGCTCGCGGGAAAAGTCGCTGGAAGTGGCCCGCTTCAAAGCGATGCGCGCCATGAATATCGCCTTCGGTATCCTGTTTGTGGTGGTGTTCTTCTACGCGATCTCCTTCACTCTGGCCATGGGCCACGATCAGGCGGTTAAAGCCTCCGAGGAAAACATCTCCGCGCTGGCCATGGTAGCCCAGGGGATGCCCGGCCAGACCCTCAAGCTCCTGAGCCTCACCCTCAACATCTTTGCGGTAATGACCGCCTACTTCGGCGTTTACCTCGGTTTCCGTGAAGCCTGTCAGGGGCTGGCAATGAACCTGCTGCGCCGGGTGCTGCCGGAAAACCGCATCAACAAAGGATTGGTGGGTAAGGGCATCATGGTGTTTACCGTCATGCTCTCCTGGGGGGCCATCGTGCTCAACGCACCGGTACTGAGCTTCACCTCCATCTGCAGCCCCATCTTCGGCATGGTAGGTTGTCTCATCCCGGCTTATCTGGTCTATCAGGTACCGGCGCTGCACAAGTACAAGGGCACCTCCCTCTACATCATCATCGTCACCGGCCTGCTGCTCTGTGTCTCGCCCTTCCTGGCGTTCAACTGATCGGTTTCCTCTTATCGACCGCGGGTCACCTTCGGGTGGCCCGTTTTCTATTGGTACGGCTGACCGCGCCCCCGCCCGGAAGTAAAAAGCCAAGGGGATCACAACTTGCAACCGGCCATCACCCAAGGGAAGCCGCTCGGAGTACTATTCAGGCAACACGAATCACGCCCGCACTCAGGTATCGAGGCTTAACATGAAATGGATTTTCAACCCCGCCATCCGGCTGGGCAATCAGCTCTCCTTCAAATACAAATTCCTGCTCTGGTCCTGCCTGATGCTGCTGCCACTGGCCTACAGCATGACCAATCTGCTGGGGCGGCTGCAGGATGACAACGTCCAGGCCAACCGCGAGCTGGCGGGAGTGGTCAATCTCGCCCCCGTGCCCGCTATCGAGCAAGCCCTGCTCACCCATCGCAATCTGGTGACCCGTCACGCCCATGAGGTGGATCCGGTCGGTGATGATCAGGTCAAGGCAGCCGCGCAAGCCGTTGATCAGAGCCTGCAAGCCTTTGCCGACACCCGCCAGAACAACCCCTCCTTTGAGGTGATCCAGCAGGGCTGGGCCGCCCTGCAGAGTGAAGCGGGCAAGCTGGAAGTGGAGCAGAGCAACTTGCGCCACGACAAGCTGCTGACCGAGGTGCGCCACCTCTACAAGCACATTACCGCCAGTAGCAGCCTTATCCAGGATCCGGCGCTCGGTACCTACTACATGGTGATCCTCGCCAGTGAGCGGTTGCCGCAACTGCGCGACCTGCTGGCTCAGGTGCGGGATCGCGCCGCCACCATCGCCGATTTCGGCCTGTTTCAGGCCGAGGGCTACAGCGGCCTGCGTTTTCGTCTTGACCTGATCAGCGCCACTCTGCAGGAGTTGGAGGCCGATCTGACCCTGCTCTACCAGATCGAACCCGCCTACCGCGCCGAGCTGGGTCAGCAGACCGATGCTCTGATACAGCTGGTGCGTCAGGGGGTCGAGACCATGGAAAACAAGATGATGAAGGATCAGCTGGTGCAGCTCTCCACCAAGGAGGTGCTGGCGCTGGGGGATAAGATGGACGAGGCCATCACCGCACTGGCAGGCCAGGTACGCCAGCGGCTGGAGGCCGACCTGCATCAACGGCTGGCCGCCAACCAGCGCCACTTCTGGTGGGTCACAGCGCCGCTGACCGCCAGCTTGCTGCTCTACCTCTACCTGATGATCGGTGCCTATCTCTCCCTGCGCGACACCGTGGGGCGGGTGCGTGATATTGCCGCCCGAGTCAACGCCCAGGACCTCAGCCAGCATATCGAGATCGTCGGTCAGGACGAGCTGGCCGCCATCAGCCGGGATTACAACGTGACCCTGGAGACCCTGCGCACCCTGATGCTGCGAGTGCGGGAAAATGGCGTCACAGTAGTGGAGAGCGCCACCGAGATCGAAGCGCGCACCTGCCGCTCGCAGGAGGTCATTGCCGATCAGCAAGGGGAGACCCATCAGGTCGCCACCGCCATCAAGGAGCTGGCCGCCACCTCACAAGACATGGCAGGCAACGCTCTGCAAGCCGCCCGCATGACCCAGGAGGCGCAGAACGTGGTCGGTCAGGGCGAGGATGTGGTGGAGCGCACCATCAAGGCCATCGATCATATCAACCGCGAGGTGCTGCGCACCGCCGACACCATAGGCCAACTGGAGCAGCAGTGCAGTCAGATTGGCGGCGTCATCAGCGTGATCCGTGGCATCGCCGAACAGACCAACCTGCTGGCCCTCAACGCCGCCATCGAAGCGGCCCGGGCCGGTGAGCAGGGTCGCGGCTTTGCGGTGGTGGCCGACGAGGTGCGGTCTCTTGCCAACCGCACCCAGGGGGCCACCGTCGAGATCCAGCAGATGATTGAACAGCTGCAATCCGGCGCCCGCGCCTCGGTCACCGCCATGTCGGCGGCCAGCCATGAAGCGCAGGAGGGGGTCGGGCTGGCGCAGGAGGCAAAACAGGCTTTCGGCGCCATCACCGAGAAGGTGGATCGAATGGTCGATACCAACGCCATCATCGCCAGCGCCATCGAGCAGCAGGGCGCCGTGGTCAACGAGATCGAACGCAACGTGGTGCGCATCTCCGATGGCAGTGACGAGGCGCTGCAAGTGGCCAACGCCGCCCGCGATGCCGCCCGCCAGATCCACCAGCTCACCGAACAGCTGCGCGCCATGGTACAGAGCTTCGTGCTGTAACAGAGCGCTGACAAGCCGGGCTCAACGTGAGCCCGGCATTATCCCGGTCTCGCCCCTGCCACAACATCTCGGTTGCTCGGATCATCCAGAAAATCTCTGCGACCCACTTGCCGGGCAGATGCCAACAAAGTAGTCTCGAACGAAAACAAAATGCGGCGTTCCCGACACGCACTGTCTGCGACGTCGAGGCAAGCAAGCCGCCTGCGAGCCACAGATTAAACACAGCGTCACGTCATTTATCACCCGCTTCAAGCGAGGATTTACCCATGGCCAGATACCAGTTTTTTACCATTCCGGCGTCCAATCGGCAGCAATACACCTTTATCGACATGGCATCACCGACTTTTCTGAGTGAAAAGGCGGCACTGCTGACCCAAGGATTCGAGGTGGAGGAGGACTTTATTGACGCGACCAGTCCACGGGAGGCCGTCGAGAAGTACCAATCCAATTTTCTCTACGTGGCGGATGAGATAGGCAAGTCTGATAGCAGCTATGCCGCAGCCGTCGCCATGCTGGAGATTGGCAAGGGGTTATTCGGTAATAAAACCCGCCTAGATTAGGTGCAGCGGTAAAGAGTGGTGGCCATCGTGGCAACGCGCCCGATGGCCATATGGCAAGACATCAATTCGGTAAGTCAGAAGCGCCCCAGCTGCTGGAGCATCTCGATCAGTTCCTCTTCGCTGCTCGGCTCATAGGCCAGCTGAAGGCTCGGCGCGGCGCCTCCCATCAGCATATAGACGTTGGTGCTGCAGTGGTCGTAGTGATACCACTTACCGTCGATACAGACGTCGGTATAGCATCTCGGGTCCCTTTTCAGTTCCATATGCACATCCTTTTGTTACATTCCATCAACATCACTCCTGACCGTAAAATAACCACCGAGGTTCACGCTTGATGCAGATCAAGGGAAACAGCTGAAAGGGACAGATATCTGCCAGATCTGTGGCATGCGGATGCCTTGAGCCCGCATCGGTTATCCGAATGAAGATGGGCCGAGTGCCCCGTCATATCGCCGGATGGCCCCCGGTAACAAAAACGGCGCCCGCAGGCGCCGTTTTTTCATTTTCCCTCAAAAGCGAGGGGCAAACAGAAGGCTTATTCGTCTTCCAGATAGGCGTAGCCTTGCAGGCCCAGCTCCAGCTCGTCGAGCAGGGCTTTGCGAGTGGCATCGTCCAGCGCCGGGTGAGCGGCGATCCGCTGGTAGTTTTCGCGGATCACGGACGGGTCGATGTTGACGTAACGCAGCAGCTGGTCGACGGTGTCGCCGCGCACCACGTTGCGAATGTCCATCTTGCCCTCTTCGTCCAGCCACACTTCCGCGCAGTGGGTGTCACCAAACAGGTTGTGCAGATCCCCCAGGATCTCCTGATAGGCACCGACCAGGAAGAAGCCGACGTGGCACTCTTCGTTCTCGCCGTAGACCGGCATCGGCAGGGTGCTCTCGACCCCCAGACCGTCGACATAGTGCTCGACCTGACCGTCGGAGTCACAGGTGATATCCATCAGGATACCGCGACGGCTAAGCGGACGATCGAGACCCGCCAGCGGCATCACTGGGAATACCTGACCGATACCCCAGGCATCCGGCAGGGACTGGAACAGGGAGAAGTTGGCAAAGCACTTGTCCGCCAGCTTTTCACTCAGCTCGTCAGCCAGCGCACGGTGGTTGCGGTTGACCGGGTTGAGCATCTCTTTGAGCGCCAGACAGGTGTTCTGGTGCAGCATCTCGGCCCAGGCACGCTGTTCAAGGTTCAAGAGGCCCATGGTGTACTGGGTATTCACGTCACCCAGATCTGCCACCGAGTCATGGAAGATCTCCAGCAGGGAGGGATCTTCGCTGCGCAGATCCAGCCAGCCTTTCCACATGTTCTGCAGAATGGTCGGCGCATCTTCGTCCGGCGCGCTGATGTCGTTCATCTCCACACCTTCGGCACCAATGATATTGGTGACCAGCACGGCGTGGTGGGCAGTCAGGGCACGGCCGGACTCGCTGATGATGGTCGGGTGCGGCAGATCGAACTCGCGGCAGACATCACCGATGCCCCATACCACGTTATTGGCGTACTCGGAGAGGCTGTAGTTGGCGGAGCAGTGGCTCTGGGAACGGGTTCCCTCGTAGTCCACGCCCAGGCCACCACCGACGTCCACGACTTCGATGTTGGCACCGAGGCGACGCAGTTCAGCGTAGAAACGGCCGCACTCGCGGATGCCGCCCTGAATGTCGCGGATATTGGCGATCTGGGAACCCAGATGGAAGTGCAGCAGTTGCAGGCAATCCAGCTTGCCCAACCCGCGCAGACGCTCGATCAGCGCCAGGATCTGGGAGGCGGAGAGACCAAATTTGGACATGGAGCCGCCGCTCGATTCCCACATGCCGGAGCCGGTGGAAGCGAGCTTGGCACGCACCCCGATGTTGGGCTTGATATTGAGACGAGCTGACTCGTCCAGCACCATTTCCAGCTCGGAGGGCTTCTCCACCACGATGTAGACCTTGTGGCCCATCAGGTTGCCCAAGAGGGCGTGGCGGATATATTCGCGGTCTTTGTAACCGTTGCAGACGATCACCGAGCCTTGCTCATGGTGATGGGACAGCACGGCCAGCAGTTCCGGTTTGGAACCAGCTTCCAGGCCAAGCCGGGGCTTGTCGCTGTAGGACTGGCTGATGGTCTCGATGACACGACGCTGCTGGTTTACCTTGATCGGGTAAACGCAGAGGTAGTCCCCTTCATAGCCTGACTTCTCGATGGCCTGACCAAAGGCGTTGAACAGCGCATCGACCCGACTCTTGAGAATGTCGGGGAAGCGCAGCAACACGGGGGTGGTCAGCCCGGACTGACGCAACTGTTCGATGGCGTCAGAGAGCACAATATGCGCGTCAGGGCGTGATTTGTCGGGGGCGACGGTCACATGACCGGCGTCATTGATATTGAAAAAACCCGCACCCCAGTAGGGAACGTTGTAGACCTTCAAGGAGTCCTTGCTGGACCAGTTAGTCATGGGCTATGCCTCGCAAATGAGCGACCCAAAGTCGCCTTCGTTACCCTCAATCACATCCAGACCATCTAGTGCAGAGTACGGCGAGCGCTGCCATCACGAGACGCAGCCACCCAAACCAACCCTTTGCACATCGCGGCAAGCCAGAGGCTGCCTGGTGGATCTTGGGGAAGTAACGAGTCTTGATGTGGGGCTGGTGGCTTTACATCAAGCTCAACGGTATGCGGTGCCACTATGCCGTAGCGCCGCGGTACTTTGATGACAGACGACATCAGCCACGCCGTCAGTTCATCATTCGGCAGCGATCCCGACAGAAGGAGAGGGTTCCAAGGAAGAGAAGCGAAGGCGCCAGCACGCATGCGTGTTGATAGACGACAACAACCACAGCCCACCTCACCGTCAGTGACCGCCCATGACAAGGGAAGATGATGAGCCGGTGGCCCACTCGGTCAAATGAAGGATGAGAGTCTGTTGTTCTCCCTGATACCGGAGCCTAACCGGTATTAAAGAAACCATTCCCCAGCAGTGTCTGTCGTTTCTGCGTGCCTCGCCCTATAGGCGTATGATCGGTCGGGTTTCTGGCGGCTCTGCCTGCTTCAGGGTTGCCCTTGGATCGGCGCGGAGTGTACACACTTACCGCGGGCAGTGACAATAAAAAATAGTGTTCAAAATCCCCTTTTAATAAGTCGATCAAATCTTGCTGGCGGGCAGGCGGGCTCTGGGATGGCGCAGGTTATGCGACAACCCGGTTTCCCCTTGAAAAGTGTGTGAAAACGCCATGATTGGGCTGACGCCTTGCTGTGCGGTGGCTGAGGGAAATTTGGCCACCACCGCCAGCGCCTAAATATCGCAATAAATGCCACATTTATGCGATCTCCCTCCCGGACGTTGCCCCGCGCGCCGCACATTCGCCGCTCTCCCCTTGCGTCAAAAAATGGGAAAAACCTGCGCTGACGCAATGAGTGCACTACACGGATTGGCCACAATGACCGCTCACAATCGGTTAGAGGCTGACTAATGGATACCCTGCTTGAGCGTTTTCTGCGTTACGTAACTTTTCATACCCGCTCCGATGAGACCAATCCAGCCTGCCCCAGCAGCGAAGGCCAGCTGACCTTTGCCCGTGCCCTGCAAGAAGAGATGAAGGCGCTGGGGCTGAGCCAGGTCACCCTGGATGAACACGGCTACCTCACCGGCTGCTTGCCGGGCAACCAGCCGGACGCCCCCGCCATCGGCCTGATTGCCCACATGGATACCGCCGACTACGAGGCGGAGCACGTAGTACCGCAAATCATCGAAAACTATCAGGGCGGCGACATCTGCCTTGGCAAGGGTGACGAGGTGCTCGCCATCCGTGACTACCGCTTCCTGAAAAACTACCTGGGTCAGGACCTCATCACTACCGACGGCACTACCCTGCTGGGGGCTGACGACAAGGCGGGCATCGCCGAGATCCTTACCGCCATCGATCACCTGCAGGCCCACCCCGAGATCCCCCGCGGCGATATCTGGGTCGGATTTACCCCGGATGAAGAGATCGGCCGCGGCGCCAACCTGTTCCCGCTGGAGAGATTCCCGGCCAAGTGGGCCTATACCGTGGATGGCGGCGAACTGGGCGAGCTGGAGTATGAAAATTTCAACGCCGCCAGCGCCACAATTCGTTTTATCGGCAATAACGTCCACCCCGGCACCGCCAAGGGGAGCATGATCAACAGCCAGACCCTGGCCGCCCGCTTCCACGCCGCCATGCCTGCCGAGCAGACCCCGGAGTGCACCGACGGGTATGAGGGCTTCTTCCATCTGGCGCAGATGAGCGGCACCGTGGAGGAGAGCACACTGCACTACATCATCCGTGACTTCGACGACGAGCACTTCGCCGCACGCAAAGCCGAGATGCAGAACCGGGTGGCAGCCCTGCAGGCCGAGTATCCGAAGGCCCGAATCGAGCTGACCCTGACCGACAGTTATCGCAATATGCGCAGTCAGATCGAGCCGCACATGCATATCGTCGAGCTGGCCAAGGCCGCCATGGAAGCCGCCGACGTGGTGCCGAAAATCAAGCCCATTCGCGGCGGTACCGATGGCGCCCGCCTCTCCTTTATGGGCCTGCCCTGCCCCAACATCTTTACCGGTGGTCACAACTTCCACGGCAAGCACGAGTTCATCCCGCTGCAATCCATGGAGAAATCGGTCGCCACCCTGGTGGAGCTGGTGCGCCTCACTGCAGCCTGGCGCGGTTAATCGGGTCGCTATCATTACCAGGGCAAAAGGGGGGAGCCGGTTTACCGGCTCCCCCCTTGCTATCTGGCCATCCCCCATCAAGAAAGGGAAACCGGGGAGAGTCGCGCAGGGGCAACTGGCTGCCACTGCCATCAAACTGTCATCCCGCTGACATGTCGCGGGAACAGTGCCACATCATGCTGGGAGCAACGGATCGCCGGAGCCCTCCAGATGTTCACTATCGATACCCTGCTGACCCAGCACTTCCCCCGCCTGCTTGGCTACCCCCTGCTCACCCCGCTGTTAAAGCGGCTGCTGGGCTGGCTGCTCAACGAACAAGCCTTTACCGACTTTGCCGCCCGCTACCCGCACCTGCGCGGCCTCGACTTTGTCGAGCAGGCGTTGACCCAGCTCGATTTCGACTATCGGGTCAGCGAGGCGCAACTGGAGCATATTCCCGCCAGCGGCCGGGTCATTCTTGTCGCCAACCACCCCATCGGCTCGCTGGACGGACTGGCGCTGCTACAACTGCTCGGTCGCATCCGCCCCGATGTAAAGATCGTCGCCAACCAGCTGCTGGCCCAGCTCGCACCGCTGCGCCCTCTGCTATTGCCGGTAGACAATATGGAGGGCAAGACCGATCGACAGGCCATCCTCGCTATGAATGAACACCTCGCCCATGAAGGGGCGCTGGTGATCTTCCCCGCAGGTGAAGTCTCGCGACTTGGCCTCAAGGGGGTGAAAGACGGCCCCTGGCAGGCAGGCTTTATCAAGCTGGCCCAGCGCACCCGCACCCCGCTGGTGCCCATCCATCTGGGGGGACGCAACAGCCTCTGGTTCTATCTCGCCTCCTGGCTCAACAAGCCCGCCTCCGCCCTGTTGCTGGTACGCCAGCTGTTTCGCCAGCAGGGGCAGACCCTGCCGGTGACCATAGGAGCGCGCATTCCACTCGGCAGTTTTCAGGATCTGCCCGCCAAGACGGCGGCGCGGCTGGCGCGCAACCACCTCTACCGGATTGGCCGTGGCAAGGCGGGACGGCTGCAGACCGAGGCCCCCATCGCCCTGCCGGAGGATCGCCGCCAGCTCAAACAGGCCATCGAAAGCTGCGAGCAGCTCGGCTCCACCCCGGATGGTCAGGGGATCTACCTCTACCGCCGCCACGAACTGAGCCACTCGGTAATCCTGCGCGAGCTGGGGCGACTGCGGGAGATCGCCTTTCGCGCTGTGGGGGAAGGGTCTGGCAAGCGGCGGGATCTCGATGGCTTTGACAACGACTATCACCACCTGATCCTCTGGGATCCGGCCCGACTCGACATTATCGGCGCCTACCGCTTTGCCCCGGTGGCGGAGCTGCTGGCCAGCAAGGGGAAGGATGGCCTCTATAGCCACACCCTGTTCGGCTTTGAGGATAAGCTGCTGCCCCGGCTGGAGCAGGCCATCGAGCTTGGCCGCAGCTTTATTCAGCCCGCCTACTGGGGCAAGCGGGGGCTCGATTATCTCTGGTTCGGCATCGGTGCCTATCTGGCCCGCTATCCCCGCTACCGCTACCTGTTTGGCCCTGTGTCGCTCTCCGGCAGCCTGCCGCCGGCGGCCAAGGAGCTGCTGGTGAGCTTCTACCGCCAGCACTTTGCCCCCGAGCTGGCGCTGGCCCCCTCGCGCCGTCCCTACCCCGAGACGCAGCCGCTGTTCGAAGGGGTGGATTACGGCGCCGATCTCAAAGCACTCAAGGCCCGTCTCGACAATCTGGGCTGCGCCATCCCTACCCTCTACAAGCAGTATTCCGAGCTGTGCGAGCCGGGCGGAGTGCAGTTTATGGACTTTGGTATCGACCCCGACTTCAACCACTGCATCGACGGGCTGGTGTGGGTCGATGTGAGCCGCATCAAGTCCCACAAGCGGGCCCGCTATATTGGCAGCCATCTGGCCGAGCCGCGCTCATAGCCCTGCAGGCACCAGGCAAACAGCCAAAGGCAAAAAAGGAGAGAGAGGCAATCGCCTCCCTCTCCTTTCGCTCTCATGCTCAGCACCTTTTCGAGGCGCTCGGCCCATCAGGCGTTACTCGGCCGCCTTGCGATCCGAGTGGCCGAGATCCCGATCAGGGGCGATGACATCGCGCACCCGCTGCTTGATCTCCTTGGCCTCGGGGAAGCCGTCATCGACCACCCGATCCCACACCTGCACCCCGCCCACCAGAATGCGGAACTCCCCCTTGCTGGCCGGCACCAGCGCCACCTCCCCCAGATCGCTGTCGAAGGTGGATAGCAGCTCCTGCGCCAGCCAGGCGGCGCGCAGCATCCAGCGACAGAGGGTGCAGTATCGGATTTCGATGCGGGGTTTGCTGATCAGGGTTTCAGACTCGGTCATGAGTGACTCCATAAAAAAGCGACAATGGCGGGAAGTGGCGTACTGCCGCCCAATGGCCGCTCCCGGTTTGGTCAAATCAGTGCTGATCAACCCCATGAAAATCGGCCAACCAATGGCGGGCAATGGTACGCATCGCCGATTCTGGCAGCTCGAACAGACCGGGAGCAAGAGGGCCTGCCGCCAGCATCCGGATCCCTTCCATGATCTCCGCCAGCACCAGATAGACATATTCGCCAATCACGGCGCCATGGACGAAGTTGACAGCCTCACCCCGGTTGAGCAGGTAGACCTGGGTACCATCCGGCCGGTTAAGGGCCAGCACATGGGGGCACACCTCTTCGCTCGGCCACGGCAACTGGGCCAGCGAGAAGGCAAACTCGTCGTCGGCCGAGGTGACCGAGGCGACCATGGTGCCGGGGCGCAGCGCCTGCAGATCCGCCAAATCCAGCGAGCCGTTGCCGGTAGAGCAGATCACCAGCTCGGCGCGGCTCAAGGCTTCAGCCTTGGTGATCAAGCGAAAACCGTGAGAGAGCGCTTCGACCTGTCGCAGCACATCGGTCTCCACCAGCCCGAGATGGAGGTTGCGACAGCGCAGGTCACGGGCGATGCTGCGCCCCACCTTGCCATAGCCAAACAGCACGGCTTCGCAGACGTTGAAAGTACGGTTGAGGTTACGAGCCAGCGACTCCGCGGAGTAGACCACGCTCAAACCAATCTGGATATCCTCGGCCTGCTTGAGGGGACTGCGTGCCACCGACACCACCGGGGTCGCCAGCACCTCCTGCTCATAGCGCTGGTGGCCGTTCTCGGTCATCTCCACCACCCCGAGGAAACGGGGGCCGAAGTATTCACTCAAGATCACCTGGGTTTTGGCAAAGTAACCGCCAATATCGAGGATCAGCAACCGCTCGTGGGGGGCCACCAGCGGCGCAATCTGCTGGATGATGCTGTCGGGTTCATTGGTCCAGCGTCGGTTGAGGGGCAGCACCGGATAGTGCCGGGATACCCACTCCAGGGTCGGACCGTGTACCGATTTCGGTTTGGGTAAAATGGCGCCAATCCGCCCAATCCGGGAAAGCGCTTCGATAAAACGGGGGCGATCGGGAAGCAGGTGAGTGACCAGCAGAATGCAGAGACCGTCGATGCGTCCCTGTCCGGTAAAATGGCGAAAAAACAGATGCTCAGATCCTTGACTGCGCAACTGTGGCCTCCTTATGTGCCGCAAAGCAGGCAAACAGAACCCGGCGCGGCCGGGTTCTGTGTGTGTCCAAATAAAATGAAAAACCTTTTTATCTGAAACACATAGGTGGCTCAATCATTATCTGCCAAGAGTATGAGCGGGTATGCAAAAATGACTGTAATTGCCTGTTTTTCATGCAAAAATCAGTACAAAGAAGCAGCAGGCCACACCCACCATAGGCTGAGCCCGGTTCCCGCGGCAGCAAGCAAGATCAGCCCACCCCAACGCACTGGCCACGGTTTGTCACGCAACCCCCACTCCAGCAGCGGCAGCAACCAGACCGGCAGCAACACCACCAGCGGCACCTCCACATATTGCCAGGCCAGCATCTGGACGAAGGCGAGGGCCAGCGCCAGACCGGCTGGGGCTACCTTGATGCCAACAAAGGTGGCAAGCAGGGCGCGAAAGCCGGCAAAAGCAGCCAGCGCACCGGCCAGCTGGGCAATCAGCAGGCTGCCATCGATGCCGATCACCAGCGCCAACCAGATAAAGCCGAGGGTAAACCCGAGCCCCTCGCGGCTGTCACCGCGCAAGGTGCTCCAGCCAAACCAGAGGATGGCGGGCAGTAGCGCCAGCCAGATCCCGGGTTCGCTCGCCAATACCGATGCCAATCCCTGCCACCACACCAGCGCGCTGAACACGGCAAAGAGCAGCAGCGAGCCGCGCAGATCGTTCACCTGAGCCGCAATGGCGGGGACCAGCAGGGTTAGCGGCAGCCACTGCCACGCCTTTTCCGGTATGCCATAGAGGCCACCGAGCCAGGATCCCACCAGCCAGAGCGCCAGCGCGCCCCACAGATACCCCAGTCGCGGCCAGCGCCACGATAGCAAAGCGGCTCCCAGAGGAGCCGCCAGGGTTTGCAGCAGAAGTTCCGCGCCCATTACTTGCGCACGCCTTCGACAAACAGGTTGATGTTCATCTCGTCCGGGATGCCGGGCAGCATGTAGCTCACGCCAAAGTCACTGCGCTTGATGGTGGTGGAGGCGTTGAAGCCGCTGCGGTAGCCGCCCCAGGGATCCTTGCCCTCACCGATCTTGACCAGATCGAAGGCCACTTCCTTGGAGACGCCGTGCAGAGTCAGGGTCCCTTTCAGCACGCCTTTATCCTTGGTGCCCTCGTAAGCGGAGCTGACGAAGGTCATCTTGGGATACTGCTTCACGTCGAGGAAGTCCGGGCTGCGCAGGTGCTTGTCGCGGGCCTCGTGATTGGAGTCGACGCTGGCGGCATCCACTTCAAAGCTCGCCTTGGCGGCCGCCGGGTTGGCGTCATCCATGCTGAAGGTGCCGCTGAAGGTGTTGAAGCGACCCACCAGCTCGGAGAAGCCCAGGTGACCCACCTTGAACTGCACCGTGGTGTGCGCCGCATCCACATCATAATCCGCCGCCATCAGAGGGGTAGCCATAAACAGGCAGGAGGCCAGCAGAGCCTTGGTCATTTTCATCCGTTCGTTCCTTCATCTTGGGGTTCACATCAGTGGTTAAAATGCTAACCTCGTTCTGAAGATGAATAATTAGTGATTTATTAAATTCATTATTTACTCAGGATGGAAAATGGACCAGATCGCCGCCATGCGTACCTTTATCAAGGTGGTGGAGTGCCAGAGCTTTACCAAGGCCGCCAACCAGCTCGGCATATCGGTGGCCATGGCCTCCAAACTAATGCAACAGCTGGAGGAGTTCCTCGCCACCCGGCTGCTGTCGCGTACTACCCGTCAGGTCAATCCCACTGAAGCGGGCCAGTTCTACTACCAGCGCTCCCTCGCCCTGCTGGCGGAGCTGGAAGAGACCCACAGCCAGCTGACCCACCACAACCAGCAGCCGAACGGCACCCTCAAGCTCTCGGTGCCGATGGATTTTGGCTATCTGCACCTCTCCCCCGCCCTGCCGCTGTTTCGCCAACGCTTTCCCGACCTCAAGCTCGATATCGAGTACAGCGACCGGCGGGTAGCGCTGGTGGAAGAGGGGTTCGATCTGGCGCTGCGGATCGGCCACCTCAGCGACTCCTCGCTGGTGGCGCGCCAGCTGGCCACCATTCGGGTCGAGCTTTGCGCCAGCCCCGCCTATCTGGCACGCAAGGGCAGACCGGAAAAACCCGAGGATCTCAAGCAGCACGACTGTCTGATCTACACCCTGACCCAGCCGGAGTGGCACTTCAAACGGGGAAGCGAGCAGCAGAGCATCCGGCCACAGGGGCCACTGCGGGCCAACAACGGGGTGGCGCTGACCCGCGCCGCTTGTGATGATCAGGGCATCATATTGCAGCCCACCTTTATCGTGGGGGAGGCCCTGCGGTCAGGACAGCTGGTCAGCCTGCTGCCGGAGTGGGACAAGGGAGAGGTGGGACTTTATGCGGTCTATCCGCACCGCCGCTTCGTCTCGGCCAAGGTGCGTTGCTTTATCGAGTTCGTGCAGGAGCGCTATCTCGCCCCGCAGCAGTGGGATGCGCCGACCTGATTGCCAGAGCAGAGGGTACGGCCTGCTAGTCCGGCTTGAAACCTAACGCTGGCCGGATGCGGTGGTGGATGCGGCAACAGGGGTGAGCTTGGCTAGCAGACGCTCCTGCTCGAGGCTTAACTGCCAGCGTGGCAGACGGGTGCGGATCACCGACAACTGCGGCTCACTCAGGGCATAGGGGAGCGCCACTTCAATCTCGGGGCAGTCAAACATGGCGGCCAGCTGCAGGATCAAAATGAGGTTTGCCTCGTCGGTCTTGTGCTTGTTGACCCGTTTGCGGATCTCGTGGCGCAGCTGGGTTTCGGGGTCCTGGGTCATCGCCTGCCAGCCGAAACCGAACAACGGCACCAGCGCGCTGACAATCCCCAGCGCCGTCATCGGCTGCTTGGGGGGATGATAGAGTGCGTTGAGATCCAGCAGAACAGGATTCTGACGAACCTCGCCCTCACCAAATAAAATCGTTTTCGTCATTGGATTACCCGTTATATTCCACTAGACTGCGCCGCATATTTTACCCCGATATGCCAACGAGGTGCTGATGCTAAGCGATATCGAGATCTCCCGCCAGTCCCCCCGTCTCTCCATTCACGCGCTGGCCGAACGCCTCGCTATCCCCCAGCACCTGCTCAGCCCCCATGGCCACTACAAAGGCAAGCTCAGCCTCGACCTGCTCAAGTCTCAGCCTAAACAGAGCAGCAAGCTGGTACTGGTGAGCGCCATCACCCCGACCCCGCTCGGTGAAGGGAAGACGGTGACAACCCTTGGCCTCTCCATGGGGCTCAACCATATCGGCCAGCCCAGCATCGCCACCATCCGCCAGCCGAGCCTCGGGCCGGTATTCGGGGTCAAGGGGGGGGCAGCCGGTGGCGGCCACGCTCAGGTGGTACCGATGGAGGAGATGAACCTTCACCTCACCGGCGATTTTCACGCCCTGACGGCGGCCCACAATCTGGCGGCGGCGGCCCTCGATGCCCGCCTGTTCCACGAACAGAAACTGGGTGCCGAGTTCACCGCCAAAACCGGCCTGCAGCGGCTCGATATCGATGCCGATAACATCCTCTGGCCGCGTACCCTCGACATGAATGACCGCGCCCTGCGCCACCTCACCATAGGTCAGGGTGGCGCTGCCGATGGTGTGGAACGCAACGATCGCTTCGTCATCACTGCCGCCTCCGAGCTGATGGCCATTCTGGCGCTGGCAAGCGATCTTAAAGACCTGCGCCAGCGCATCGGCCGCATCCAGCTGGCCCGCGATATCCACGGCAAGCCCGTCACCGCCGAACAACTGGAAGTGGCGGGCGCCATGACGGTGCTGCTCAAGGACGCGCTGCAACCGACCCTGATGCAGACCACCGAGCAGACACCGGTGCTGGTACACGCGGGCCCCTTTGCCAACATCGCCCACGGCAACTCCTCGGTGATCGCCGATCGCATCGCCCTTGGTCTGACCGACTATGTGGTGACCGAGGCGGGTTTTGGCTCCGACATGGGGCTGGAGAAGTTCTTCAACATCAAGAGCCGCCAATCAGGCATTACCCCCGCCTGCGTGGTGCTGGTGGCCACGGTGCGCGGCCTCAAGGCCAACAGCGGCCTGCTCGATATCCGCCCGGGCCAACCGCTGCCGGCTAGCCTGCAGGGGGAGGATCTGCCGACCCTCAAGCAGGGCTGCGCCAACCTCGCCTGGCATATCCGGAACGCCCGCCGCTACGGGGTGCCGGTGGTGGTCGCCATCAACCGCTTCCCCACCGACAGCGAGGCCGAACTGGCGCTGCTGGCCCATGAAGCGCAGCAAGCCGGCGCCTGTGGCGCAGCCATCTCCAACGCCTTCACCCAGGGTGGCGCCGGTGCCAGCGAGCTGGCCCGCGCCGTGGTCACCGCCTGCGAGCAACTCGGTAAGGTGAAACTGCTCTACCCCGACGAGGCGAGCCTCGACGCCAAGCTGGCGACCCTGGTGGAGTGCGGCTACGGCGGCCGCGGAGTGCAGCTCTCCGACAAAGCGCGCCAGCAGCTGGCACAGCTCTCTGCCGAAGGATGGGATCACTTGCCCATCTGCGTGGCCAAGACGCCGCTATCCATTAGCCACGACCCAGCCCTCAAAGGGGTGCCGACCGATTTCGAGGTGCCCATCGACGAGGTGAAGCTCTGCGCCGGTGCCGGGTTCGTCTATGCGCTGGCGGGCCCCATCATGACCATGCCGGGGCTGGGCAGTCTGCCTGCCTATCGCCATATCGATATCGATGAGAACGGCGAGATAGTCGGCCTGAGCTGAGCCCTTCCACAACGCCAGAAACAACAAGGCCCCGCCAATTGCGGGGCCTTCTGTTATCCATGTATCAACCCTTAGAGGGTGAAGCGCTGGGTCATATGGTGCAGGGTGTTGGCCAGCTTGCTCAGCTCGACGCAAGCCTGGGCGATCTGATGAGCGCCCTGGGCATTCTCGTCAGCGGCATTGTGAATGTTGACGATGCTGCGGTTGAGCTCTTCGGTCACCGCATTCTGCTCTTCGGTGGCGGTGGCGATCAGGGTGTTCATGTCGGTGATGCGCACCACGGCACCATTGATGGTCTCGATACTGGTACCGGCATCCCGTGCCAGACCGACGCTCTCCTGCATCTGGTGACGACTCAGCTGCATGGCGTTGCCTGCCTCGGCGGCGCGGCTCTGCAAGAGCTCGATCATCTTGCTGATCTCGGCGGTGGAGTCCTGGGTTCGCTGGGCCAATGAACGCACTTCATCCGCAACGACCGCAAAACCACGACCCTGCTCACCGGCACGGGCCGCTTCGATGGCAGCGTTAAGGGCCAGCAGGTTGGTCTGACCGGCGATATCGCGGATCACATCCAGCACCACGCTGATGTTGGCGCTGTCGGCCTCCAGCTGCTGCACCACTGTGCCCGCCTGTTCAATCTTGACCGACACCTCTTCGATGCTGGCAATGGAGCTGCGCACCACTTCGCTGCCGGCAGCGGAGGTGCGGGAGGCATCCTTGGCGGCGCTCATGGCATCCGTGGTGTTGCGGGCCACTTCGTTGACGGTGGACTGCATCTCGTTCATGGCGGTCGCCACCTGGGAGACTTCGTTCTGCTGGATAGCCATGCCGCTGGCGGACTGGCTGGAGATGGCGCTCACCTCCTCCACTGCGCTGCTGAGTTGGCTCACGGAGCCGGCGATCTCGCTCACCAGATCGGAGAGGGAGCCCTGCATCCGGTTGATGGCAGAGCCCAGCTGACCCAGTTCGTCGCGGTTAAAGCGGCTGTCACGGATCCACTGCTGCAGTTCGCCCTGACCCAGATCGCCATTGGCAATACGCTGGGCCTGACGGGCCAGCATGATCAGCGGGTCGCGGATCTGGCGGGTCAATACCACGGAGAGCACCACCACAAGGATCAAACCGACCACCAGCGCGATGGTGACACTCAGATTGGCGGATTGATAAGAGTCGACAATGTCGCTGCGGGATTCAGACGCATAACCATGGTTAATCTGGATAAGGGAGGCCACTGACTTGCTCAGCGCGGTGTAAAGGGGAACCCCCTCCTCAAGGAAGATGCGTTGGGCTTCGGCAAGCTGATCGCTGTCTTGCAGCTGTTTGACTCGCTGGTGCAAGGCGACGTAACGATCCCAGTCAGATTTCACCGTATCGAATGTACGGCGTTCCGCCACATCCTCAGGCCAGATCGTCTTGTCATGGGCAATCAGCTGCTGCGCGATCGAGTTAAGCTGTTGACTGGCAATACTCCGATATTCAGCCCTTTTCAGCGGCTCGGCAGCCACCACGAAATAACCCAGCTCATAACGACGCAACTCACCGAGAGAATCCCCGATCGCACTTGTGCGATTGACCGCAGGCAAGATGCTGTCGGTAAACCGGATGGCAACATCATTCATGTTGCCAAACTGGACAAGGGAAAAACCGCCGATAAAGGCGACCATCAAACCGAGCACGGCAAAGCCGGCGGTGAGTTTTTTACCTATGGTCATGGAACTGGTATTCATGGGATATCCTGGTGGTCGTTAAATTCGTAGCACTCGTCCGGTTCACGCCCTCCTGACATGAACTATCTGGCCACCTGTTCAGTGGCGCACCATCCAACCTTGATGAATATCTCTGAATTCCATGAGCGGCAGCGAGAGCCGTGAGGGGGCGCTAGAGTAACCGGATTGTGACGGTTCGGAAAGAGTCTGCCCGGTTACTTTTTGTAAGGTGAAAACGAGGTTTTTTTCGTGTTCGATTAAATATACCGCTCAGATGAATAAATCGGAAAAATGCATAACGTTTGCATGAGGCAAGCCACGCGAGTCAAGCCGTTGCAGGCCGCCACTCTCATCCGGAACCAATGAAAAACGCCAGCAATAGCTGCTGGCGTCTCGTTTATTCAGCATTGCGGTTACAAAACAACCGCCATCTTATCCGCGCAGGCCGCCCAGAAATTCGGCCCGGGTATCGGGCTGGGTCTTGAACACACCGCCGAGGGAGGTGGTGGTGGTATAGGAGGTGGAGTCCATCACTCCGCGCGCCTTGACACAGTAGTGGGTCGCCTTGATGCTGATGGCCACATCCTTGGTGCCGAGCAGGGTCTGCAACGCCAGCAGGATCTGCTGAGTCAGCCGCTCCTGCACCTGGGGACGGCGGGCGAAGAACTGCACGATACGGTTGATCTTCGACAGGCCAATCACCTTGCCACGAGGGATATAGGCCACATGGGCCATGCCGTCGATGGTGACGAAGTGGTGTTCGCAGGTGCTGGTGAGGCTGATGTCCCGCACCATGATCATCTCGTCCACCTGCATCTTGTTCTCGATCACCGTCACCTTGGGGAAGGTGGCATAATCGAGGCCTGAGAAGATCTCGTTGACGTACATCTTGGCGATGCGGTGCGGTGTCTCGGCCAGACTGTCATCGGTCAGATCCAGCCCCAGCGTCTCCATGATGGAGCGCATATGGCCTTCGATCTTCTCCCGCTTCTGCTGGCTGTTAAGCTCGTTGGTGACCAGGGGGGTTTCCAGTCCCTGGGCTTCGAGGGCAGCCCTGACCAGCAAGGCTTCCGGACTTAAGGTTGTCATTATCTTCTCTCCCACGCTCAGGGACTGTGAGGGCAGCTCAAGGAGCAACCCCTTATGTTATGGCGGCGTACAAGGCCGACGGTATCGCTGTAATGGCCCCCACTCGGGATGTGACGGCCATCTGTTATGGCGGCATAGTAAACGGCCATTGCCGCCAAGATTCAAGTCAACTTGTGCGTCACCTCATACTTTATGGCCATCTCACCCCGTTTCAGCGCCGATTACCCCGAGATTCCCTTGAGATAACCTGCCCATCCCCGGGGATTTTTGTGATAATCCCGCCTTCAATCATAGAAAGAGGTCATGACGATGGGATTTGATACCAGCGGACTACTCCCCTTAAGCGATGCCCTGCAAGGGATGCTGGAACAACTCGCCTGCTGCTGCGACAGCGAGCAGCAGCCCCTGCCAGAGGCCCTTGGCCGGGTTCTTGCCAGCGACATCGCCTCTCCCCTCGCCGTGCCCCCCTTCGACAACTCCGCCATGGACGGTTATGCCGTGCGCCTTGCGGATCTCGCCAGCGGCACCCCGCTCATCATGGCGGGCAAGGCGTTTGCCGGTCAGCCCTATCAGGGCGAGTGGCCCGCCGGCCACTGCGTGCGTATCATGACCGGTGCCCCGGTTCCCGCAGGCACCGATGCGGTGGTGATGCAGGAAGAAACGCAGGCCGACGGCGATCGGATCACTTTTCTGGCACAACCCGAACCGGGCCAGAATATCCGCCGCGCCGGCAGCGATATCGGCAAGGACGCCTGCGTGCTGCCAGCCGGTACTCGCCTCACCCCGCGCGAAATGCCACTGCTGGCCTCCCTCGGCATCGCGACCGTGCCGGTACGCCGACCGCTAAAAGTAGCCATCTTTAGCACCGGTGATGAGCTCAAACCGGTCGGTACCCCGCTCGCCCACGGCGATATCTATGACTCCAACCGCTACGGCGTGCGGGCCATGCTGGCGCGGCTGGGCTGCGACTGCCTCGACCTTGGCATCATCCCCGACGATCCGGCCCAGCTGCGCGCCGCCTTTATCCGCGCCGATGAAGAGGCCGATGTACTCATCACCACCGGCGGCGTTTCGGTAGGGGAAGCGGACTTCACCAAACAACTGCTGGACGAGCTCGGCGAGATTGGCTTCTGGAAGCTGGCCATCAAGCCGGGCAAGCCGTTTGCTTTTGGCCGTCTGCCCCGCGCCTGGTTCTTCGGCCTGCCGGGCAACCCCGTCTCCGCCATGGTCACCTTCGATCAGCTGGTGCAACCGGCGCTGGCCAAGCTGGCGGGCCAGCACTTCGAGCGCCCGCTCCAGCTGCAAGCCATTGCGGCCGAGCCACTCAAAAAGAGCCCGGGCCGACTCGACTTCCAGCGCGGCATCCTGAGTCAGGGACCGAACGGCCTCGAGGTGCGCAGCACCGGCTCGCAGGACTCCGCCGTGTTCAGCTCCCTGTCGCGAGCCAACTGCTACATCGTTCTTGAACGGGAACGGGGCCGCGTCGCCGCGGGCGAGACGGTGACCGTGGAGCCATTCGGGGGATTGCTGCTGTGAGCGAGATCCTGAGCGACGCCGAACTGCTGCGCTACAACCGCCAGATCATCCTCAAATCCTTCGACTTCGAGGGACAGGAGGCGCTCAAGCAGGCCCGTGTGCTGGTGATCGGCGCCGGTGGCCTTGGTTGCGCCGCCAGCCAGTATCTGGCGGTGGCCGGGGTTGGCCAGCTCACCCTGGTCGATTTCGACAAGGTGGAGCTCTCCAACCTGCAGCGTCAGGTGCTGCACAACGATGAGCGCATCGGTCACTACAAGGTGGACTCAGCAGCGCAGTCGCTTCGTGCCCTCAACCCCTGGCTCAAGGTGGAGACCCACGCTGCCGTGGCCGATGAGGCGCTGCTCGATACCCAGCTGCCCCGACATCAGTTGGTGCTCGATTGCACCGACAACCTGGCCATTCGCAACCTGCTGAATCAAAAGGCACGCCAGCACAAGGTGCCGCTGGTCAGTGGCGCCGCAATCCGGCTGGAGGGACAGCTATGCAGCTTCACCTGGCAGGAAGATGAACCCTGCTACGCCTGCCTCAGCGCCCTGTTTGGCGAGCAGGCCCTCACCTGCGTCGAAGCCGGTGTACTCGCCCCCGTGGTGGGATTGGTGGGCAGCCTGCAGGCACTGGAAGCTATCAAGCTCTTGGCAGGCATGGGCAAAAGCTACAGCGGCCGCCTGCTGATGATCGACGGCCTGAGCGGCACCTTCCGCGAGATGAAGCTGCCCAAACGCCCCGACTGCCCGGTCTGCTCCCACCCTTGACGCAAACGGGATCAAAAAAGCCGAACCCTGTGGTTCGGCTTTTGTATTCCGATTTAGCAACGGTATCGGGGATCAGAAGATCCCCTTGGCTTTGACCTTTTTCATATTGGCCACCTGACTCGAGAGATCCTCGATCAAAGGTTCTGCCTCTGTGCCGACAACACTCTGTCGAGCGGGGGCACTGGCCAGTCGCTGGATCAATCTGTGCTGCTCGCGGATCAGCCGGGATTGCTCTTCCAGTTGGCGAGAGAGCAGCTGGATACTGCTGGCAAGGGGAGCCAGATCCTGCTCGGCCCCAGCTGATGGCAGCTTGCCAGCGATGGCTTCGGCCAGCTGGTCATGATCCAGTGCAGCAGGCAGCCCCTGTCTGAGTTCATCCCACATCTCGGCGGGTTGCTGCTCGCCGAGCCGGCTGACGATCTCGTCTACCAGTGAAGTGGTATCACTCTGTCCCAGCTGTGGTGCCAGTCTGGCCACTATCTCGTCGATCATCACATCTGCGGCAGGCTGCGCCTCGCCAGCGACCTCCCCCAGATTGAAACCACAGCTGGCAAAGGCATGACGCAGGGTCGTCATGCTCACCTGCTCCGGCCCCAGCGCATTGGCAATCGCCTTGCAGAGGTTGGGCGCCAGCACGTACATGAACATGCCGGAGAGGTAGATATCCTTGTGGAAACGGCTCTTGGAGAAGTCAAACTCCTCGGTGCCCTCCTGGATCTTTCGCGCCCGTTGATACCAGTTCTGCAATACCCCGACCGCATAGCGATCAGACTCCAGCGCACCCGGATCCATGTAGATGGAGAAGGTCATGCGCTTGAGTTGACTACTCATCGTCAACCTCGGCCATCACAGGCGCTTCGCGATAGACTTCATCCTCTTCCGTGGTGTAGAGGCAGATTTCGCGAGCCAGCGCAGACTGGGCATCATCCAGCAACTCGACACGGTCACCCAGGGTGGGATAGGCCGCCTTGATCGCGTCATAAATCAGAGATGCGCCGCCACCGACCAGATAGACACGGTTCGGGTTCTTGGCGAACTTCTTCGCTTCATGCGCAACCTGAGTGCCCAGCTCGTCGATCTTGTTTTGCATCTTCTCGAGGATCTTGGGGATCTGGCTCTCATCGTTGACCACATCGCGTACAAAGCTCATGTCGTGACGACGCTTGATAAACTCGTTGGCCACCAGATAGCTGGAGTCGCTGTCCGCTGCGGCCAGCGCCTTGCGGGTAGCGTCGGTCACCATGGAGACACCGATCTCGTTGTTACCGTAGACATCGGAGACATCATCAAACTCACCGACGATGATCCCCATATCCAGAGTGGTGCCGCCACAGTCGATCACCAGAGTCTTGGTGAACTCGTTGCAGCCTGAACCAATCAGACGGGAGAGCGCAGCAGGCAGACTCTCCGGCATCACTTCGACACTGACGATATTGAACAGCTCGCCCTTGTTAAGGGTGATCGGACGCATCAGGTTGCGGCGTTTCTTCTCGATTTTCTCTTCGTTACGCTGGCAATCATCCGGGTTGTAAAACTCGGTGATGGGCAGGGTTACGGTGATGGCGACATCGCACGGCGTCACACCGGTCTGCAACAGGGCATGATGCACGGAGAGCAGGTTGAGATCGTCATACTGGTACTCCACATGGGTGGTGGCCAGAGACTTGTCGGAAGTCGCGTCGTAGGTGTACTTGGTGTTACCTATCTCGTAGTTGTAGATCTTCTTGTCTTTACGCAATGCGGCGCTCTTCCAATCCTTGCGAAAGGAGTTGGGAGAGATGATGGTCTTGAGCACCTTGTTCTCAATCCAGCTCACCTTGACGTTGGTCGAGCCATCATCGATGGCCATTTTCATTACTTCAGACATGAGGAAACACCTGTTAATAGATCAGAAATGGGTCCGATTGCCTTGCCTTATGCCTTTGGCAAGGCGATCGAACCAATACATACACGGGGTAAAAGGGCGACAAGTTTAATGGGTTTCTAAAATCCGGTGAAGCAAATGATTAAATCCGGAAGGATCTTCCGCAGGCCAGGCGTGGTGGCCGTTGGGGGTGTGGATGGTGGCGTTGGGCAGGGCGGCAAACTGCTCTACCCGTTTGGCCAGCGGCAGGTAGTCGTGACTGGTGGAGATGATGGCCACCGGCTGCCAGATGGAGCCGAGCCGGGCGCGTACCGACCAGCCGGGTAGTGCCTCCAGCAGCGCCTTGTAGGTTTTCTTTTTATTGCGCACGAAACGCAGTCGGAAGGTGTGGCGCACCTGTGCCAGATCCGGGCCCGGGAAGAGCTCGCGTCCCAGCCACCAGGCGAGCGGGCGCATGCCAAACCAGCGCAGCCATTTGAGGCGCTGGGCGTAACGCTCCTGCTCTTTGGGTGTTTCCAGCAGAAACTCGCTAAAACCGTTGACCAGCACCAGCCCCTGCACCTTGTGGGGCAGTTGCAGCGCCAGCTCCAGCGCTACCATGGCCCCCAGCGACAATCCCACCACCCAGGCGGGTTCTGGCTGCTCGTCGAGCCAGTTCACCACATCGGCTGCCAGGGTCGCCACATCGAACGGCCCCTCCTGCATGCTCTGGCCGTGGCCGCGCAAGTCCAGCGCCACCACCCGGTAGTGTTCGGAAAACCGTTCGATCTGCGCCTGCCAGTCGAGGCTCGAGGAGCCCATCCCATGCAGCAGCAACAGCAAAGGGCCCTCCCCCGCACTGCGCAGGGCAAGACCATTGAATTTCATCACCTGATTGCGGCGCATCAGTGTATTGCCTCTCGACTCATCACCTGAACCATCTCTCGTTGTTATGTTGCCCGTGGCCATCCTGCCACGTTATCAGCACAGCGCCCAATCAGCCTTCGCTGACCAGACTCACCGCCTTGATGTAAGCGTAGATCTGCAGCTCCGGCACCAGCGCCAGCCGCCTGGCGGAGCGACTGGTGATCCGAGCCAGCAGTATCTGCTCACCCAGCGCCAACTGCAACAGGGTCTGGCCGGGGCGCACCTCGCGCACCGCCAGCAGACGGGTGACGAGACAGTTGGAGAGACTGGAGTGCTCGATGGGGGCGGTGGCGATCACCACATCCCGCCCCGCCACCTTGATCTGCAAGGGGCCGCTCTCGTCCGGCACCTGGGTCATGGTGACCCGCAGCTGCTGCTCACCGAGCTGCAGGGTCGCCATCTGTTCGTCGTCATCGTAGTGGGCCAAGGTCGCATCCAGCATCACCCCAGCATCGTCACGGCTGGCCAGCGAGAGATCGGTGCGGGCGAAGATCTCGCTCGGCCTGCCTTGCGCCTCGACCCTGCCACTTTCCAGCAACACCAGCTGATCGCAGAGCAGGCTCACCTCCTCCATGGCGTGACTGACGAAGATCATCGGGATGCCGCTCTCCTGCTGCAAGCCCTTGAGCACATGGGCCTGATGGATGCGGCTGCGCCGATCGAGCGCAGAAAAAGGCTCATCGAGCAGCAGCAGATCAGGCTCGGCCAGCAGCGCCCGCCCCAGCGCTACCCGCTGGCGTTGACCGCCAGAGAGGGCATGGGCAGGCTGCCCCAGCAGATCGGCAAAACCGAGCCGAGCCGCCAGCGCTTCGGGCTGCCAGCGCCCTCGCCCCTTGCGGGCCGCCAGTTGCAGATTGCCGAGCACCGTCAGATGGGGAAAGAGGCGCGAGTCCTGAAACACCAGTCCGATCCGGCGCGCTTCGGGCAGAAGTTGAGCATACTCCCGATCGCGCCACCGCAAGCGATCCCCGCTTTGGCGATCGAGTCCGGCGATAATGCGCAGCAATGTGCTCTTGCCACAGCCCGAGGGGCCGAACAGGCCGAGGATCCCCCCCAGCTCGATGGTCAGTGCACAATCGAGGGTAAAGGGGCCAAACTCGCGCCGGGCATGGAGGTTCAGGACATGGCGGGGTGGCTCGTTCACTGACGGCATAGTGGCGGGCTGGTTCATCCAAACACTCTCCGCTGTCGGCGCTGCAGCACACCATAGACCAGTACCAGCATTACCAGCGAGAAGGCCATCAGGCCGCCAGCCAGAATATGGGCGCTCTGGTAATCCATCGCCTCCACATGATCAAACAGGGCAATCGAAAGCACCTGGGTCTCGCCAGGGATATTGCCGCCAATCATCAGCACCACGCCAAACTCCCCCAATGTATGGGCAAAGCCAAGGGCCGCCGCCATCACGAAGCTGGGCAGGGTCATCGGCAAGATGATGTGAAAGAAGCGCTCCAGTGGGCCAAGCCCCAGGGTCGCAGCTGCTTCCAGCTCCTTGTTGCCCATGTTGACGAAAGCGGAGGTGAGCGGCTGCACCACGAACGGCAGCGAATAGAGGATGGAGGCAAACAGCAGGCCAAGAAAGCTGAAGGCGAGCGGGGCGCCAAAGGTGTCGCGCCACCAGGCGCCGAAGCCATATTCGGGGGAAAAGGCGAGTAGCAGATAAAAACCCAGTACCGTGGGAGGCAGCACCAGCGGCAGCGCCACCAGCGCCTCAACGAGCGGCCGCAGCCTGTTCTGACTGCGCGACAGCCACCAGGCCAGCGGCGGTGCCAGCAACAGCAAAATCGCTGTGGTGCAGGCCGCAAGCTTCAGGGTGAGCCAGACCGCCAGCAGATCCCCTTCACTCATTGCCGACCTCCCGGTTGATAAATGCCCCCAACGGCATGGTATCCATCCTTATTGCAAAGAGTGGCCGACCCGAAGGCCGACCACTCAGGGTATCGCATCAGGCCCATCCCCCTATTGGGGCAAGGCATAACCCGCTGCCTTGATCTGCGCCTGACCCGGCCCCTTGAGCCAGGCCACCAGCGCCTCGACCGCGGCGCCTTTCTTCAATACCAGCCCCTGCTGCTCGATGGGGGGATAGAAGCTCGCAGGCACTGCCCAGGCTTCACCAGTCTTGCCCGCTTCCACCAGATTGGCCCAGGCGACAAAGCCCAGCTCGGCATTACCGGTGTCGACAAATTGCCAGGTCTGGCCGATGTTGGCGCCGGTCAGCAACCGGTACTGCTTGGGATCGATCTTGAGATGGGTGAGGGTCGCCATGGCGGCAGCACCATAGGGAGCTGTGCGAGCATTGGCGATGGCGAGGTTGCCTTTCCAGCTACGCAGGGTCGCCTCGTCAGGGGCCGGCCCCCCCTTCTTCCACAGCCCCAGCTGGCCGATGGCGTAGGTGAAGCGATCGCTCCCCTTGCCCTCTTTTTCCAGCTTCTCGGGGGTCGCCGCATCGGCGGAGAGGAAGAGATCGAACGGTGCGCCGTGACTGATCTGGGTGTAGAGCACTCCAGTGGCGGCAGACGAGATGGCCAGGGTGTGGCCGGTCTTGGCGGTAAACTCCTTGCCAATACGATCTATGGTTCCCTTGAAGTTGGCAGCCACAGCCACCTTCACTTCATCGGCCTGTACGGCACCAGTATGCAAGGTGGCGGCGCAGACGCCTGCGATGACAACAGATAACAGCGGTTTCATTCCCTTTCTCCTGATGGGGCCCGCACATCCGCGCCCCTTGGTGGGGCCGTGGTTCCCGCTGAACCTGCGCCCCTCGTGATGAACAGGTCAGGCCTGCCAGCGGGCAGCGGCGGCGTTGTCGCGATCAAGCGCCTCGACCCAGCGTTGCACACCCTCGGCGGTCAGCTCTTTTTTCCAGAACGGCGCCCGGGTTTTCAAGAAATCCATGATGAAGTGACAGGCGTCAAAGGCGGCGTCGCGGTGGGCACTGCTCACCGCCACCAGCACGATCTGATCGCCAAGCCACAACTCGCCGATACGATGAATGAGGGTACACTCCTGCAGCGGCCAGCGGCGACGGGCCTCCTGCACGATATCGGCCAGCGCCTTCTCGGTCATGCCGGGGTAGTGCTCGAGGGCCAGCCCCTTCACGTGCTCCCCCTGATTGAAGTCGCGCACCTTGCCGACAAAGCTGACCACGGCGCCGGTGTCCTGCCGGTTGGCAAGGCGGGCATATTCGTCAGCCAGCGAGAAATCCTCCCGCTGGACCAGAATGCGGTCTGTAATGGCTACGTCGTTCATGGCTCAGCCTCCGGTCGTTACTGGAGAGAAAGTGAAGAAGGCCACTTCGCCACCACCGCACAGCTCAGTGGTGCGATCCACGGTCATTATCTCGCTCATCATCAGCCTCCGGTCACCGGTGGGAAGAAGGCCACCTCATCGCCATCATTGATGGGGGTATCGAGGGGCACCAGGGTCTGGTTGACCGCCACCAGCAGCTTGCCAGCTTCCAGCGCCAGCGCCCACTTGTTGCCGCGTTCACAGAGCGCCGCGCGCAGTTGTTCGGCGGTGGCGTAGTCGCACGGCAGGCTCAACTCGTCGCAGGCCACCAGCTCTCTTACTTGCGCAAAAAACAGTACCTTGATCATGCTTGCTCCCCGCTATTTGACCCCAACTGAAAATGGCCGGACTTGCCGCCCTTTTTCTCTACCAGTCGCACCTGTTCGATCACCATGTCCTTTTGCACTGCCTTGCACATGTCGTAGATGGTCAGCGCCGCTACCGACGCTGCGGTCAGCGCCTCCATCTCGACACCAGTCTTGCCGGAGAGCTTGCAGAGGGTGCGGATATGCACCTTTTGCTGCTCGGGCAACGGCACTATCTCCACCTCAACTCGGGTCAGGGCCAGCGGATGGCAGAGTGGGATCAGATCAGAGGTCTTCTTGGCGGCCATGATGCCGGCGATGCGGGCGGTGGCGAACACGTCCCCCTTGTGATGCTGGCCGCTCAGGATCAGCGCCAGCGTCTCGGGGGCCATGGCAACAAACGCCTCGGCACGGGCTTCACGCTCGGTTACCTGCTTGTCGGTCACATCCACCATATGGGCTTCGCCGCTCTGGTTCAGATGCGTCAGGTTGGGCTGGGTCTGCTTGGTATCGGTCTGGTTCATCACTTGCTCTCAGAGGTGGGAGACAAAGTTGCACGGCTTGGTGCGGGCATCGAGCTGATCGCGGATCAGTTGCTCCCAACCCAGCTGACAGGCGCCGGTGGAGCCGGGCAGGCAGCAGATCAGGGTGCGATTGGCGAGTCCCGCCAGCGCACGGCTCTGCATGGCGGAGCCTTTAATCTCGGCAAAAGAGAGCTGACGGAACATCTCGCCAAAACCCTGTACGGTGCGCTCGAACAGCACACCGACCGCTTCCGGCACCCGGTTCTGTTCGTTGAAGCCGGTACCGCCGTTAATCAGTACCACCTGCACCCCCTCATCGGCGATCCACTCGCTCACCCGCGCGCGGATGCGAAACAGGTTGTCCGGGCAGAGCGCCCGATCGGCCAGCTGATGGCCCGCGTCGGTAAGGGCCGAGACCAGATAGTCACCCGAGCTGTCATCGGCGGCGGTGCGGCTGTCGGAGACCGTCAGCACGGCGATCTTGAGGGGAATAAATGCGTTGTGTTTCTGTCCCATCGGGCAGCTCCTTGTGGCTATGGGCCGTCAACGAGGCAGGAAGAGAAGGGGTATGAGAGGCCAGCTGTCAGGGCGTAAAAACTGACGCAGACAGGGGTGACCAACTTGCTCAAGCGTGTGACGGCGGGCTGATTCTATCAAAGGTTTCACGAGATATGGGATTTAAAAGACACACAAATCTGATGCTTGTCCCATATATGAACAAAACGCAGGCCGGGTAAACCCGGCCTGTCGTCGCAGGATCAGAACCCTTTCACCCCGGTCATGTCGGGCAGCTGGTGAGCGATCCCCTTGTGACAGTCGATGCAGGTACTTTCACCACTGGCCAGATTGGTAGAGTGCATCTTGGCGGCACGCTGCCCCTGCAGGGAGAAGTCCATGTACTCGAAGTTGTGGCAGTTGCGGCACTCACGCGAATCAGTCTCTTTCATCCGCTGCCACTCCCGCTCCGCCATCTCGCGTCGGTGCGACTCGAACTTCTCGCGGGTATCCACCTTGCCGGTGATCATGCCCCACAGCTCCTTGGAAGCCTGCACTTTGCGGATGATCTTGTAGGTCCACTCGTGGGGTACGTGGCAATCCGGGCAGCTGGCCCGCACGCCGGAGCGGTTGGCGTAGTGGATGGTGTCGCGGTACTCCTCGAACACGTTGTCCTTCATCTCGTGACAGCTGGTGCAGAAGGCCTCGGTGTTGGATGCTTCCATAGCGGTGTTGAAGCCACCCCAGAAAATCACGCCACCAAAGAAGCCCATCAGCAAGATGACCCAGAGAGCCGCCTTCGATGGTGACTTGAAGGTGGTCCACAGACGCTGGATAAAGCCGGGTAATTTCATCTATGGATTCCTCAGTTCAGCGCTTCAACCGGTTTAAAGGTATTTTCCACCAGCGGCTTGGCATCCGCTTGCGGCACATGGCACTGCAGGCAGAAGTAGCGACGCGGCGACACTTCACCCAGGGTCAGGCCGTCGCGGGTCTCGAAGTGAGTCGGGCTGATCTTGGGGGCCTTCATGGCGCTGGCGTTCTTGAAGCTGTGGCAAGCCAGGCACTTGTTGACCTTGGTATCCACCTCGTAGTTGCGAATGTCGTGGGGGATCAGCGGCGGCTGATGCATGTACTGGCGATCGTAGGGCGCGCCATCCTTGCGGAAGTTTTTCAGGGGTGCGGCGGTGGCATCGGTCACCAGATCGGTGGCGCCACGCTCGGACTTGAGGCCACCGGTACTGTTGGTGATCTCGGGGGCCGCTGCCATCAAGGATCCCGCCATCAGGCAGGCCAGCATTGCTCCAATCAGCTTTTTCATTATTTGTTCTCCGACGTTTTTTCTGCCTTGACGGCAAAACCTACAGTGATTTCAAAAACTTGTTCCGCGCAGACATCGATGCAGCGGCCACAGTTGGTACACTCCTGAGCCGCAATCAAGGGCCCGTGACCGCGCTTGGCACCATGAACAGGCCCGCGCAGGATGGGACGCTCCGGGCAGACCGCATAACAATCCATGCAGTTGTTGCACCGCTCGCGCCCCTTGGCAGAAATCTTGATAAATCCAACCCGGTTGACCAGGGCATAGAAGGCCCCCACCGGACAGAGATGACCGCACCAGCCCCGCTCAACCACGAAGAGATCGAACAGGAACAGCGCCGCCAGCAGGGCCCAGCCCGCCCCCATGCCAAACAGCAAACCGCGCATGACGAGCGACACCGGATTGACCAGCTCCCACGCCATCACCCCGACCACAGCTGGCACCACCAGCACCATGGCCAGCAGCCAGTAGCGGGTCGCACAGCTGAACTGGCCATTGCCCTTGAGGCCAAGGCGCCCCCTGAGCCAGGCAGCAGCATCCGTGATGAGGTTGACCGGACAGACCCAGGAGCAGAACACCCTCCCCCCGACCAGCCAGTAACCGGCCAGCACAATGGCAGCCCCCAGCCAGAGAGTGGTGATGGGCCAGTGACCCGCCGCCAGCGACTGCAATAGCGTGAGGGGATCGGTCAGCGGCACCGTCTCCAGCAACAGCGAGCTGGAGAGGTTGCCCTTGAGGATCCAGATGCCCGCCAGCGGCCCCAGCAAAAACAGCCCGAGCACGCTGAACTGGCTCAGCCGACGCAGCAACAGGAAACGGTGGGAACGCCACCACCCCAGCTTGATGCGAGCCTCTTCCCCCGGATAACGACTCATAACCCCTCCGGTTTGCGGGTGGGCAGGGTGAGCCTGTCGCCGATGAGTGACTTGTTCCCCGCCTTGGCCTTCTCTTCCCAGCCGAGCCGGTAGTGATGACCCAGCTCACCTTTGGCGAGCTGGCGTGGCACCACCTTGATGGCCGCTTCCTCCAGCACGCAGGCATGCTCGCACTTGCCACAGCCGGTACAGACATCGCTGTGTACCGTGGGCAGGAACATGGCGTGTTTGCCGGTACGCTGGTTATGCTGCAGCTCAAGAGTGATCGCCTTGTCAATCAACGGGCAGACCCGATAACAGACATCGCAGCGCAGCCCCAGATAGTTGAGGCAGGTCTCGTGATCGATGAGCACTGCTACCCCCATCCGAGCCTGATCGATGTCGGTCATCTGCTGATCCAGCGCACCGCTCGGGCAGGCCACCACGCAAGGGATGTCATCACACATCTCGCACGGCACGGCACGCGCCTTGAAATAGGGGGTGCCGGTGGTCACAGGGTCAAACAGCCGAGCGAGCTTGAGGGTGTCGTAGGGACACGCCTCGACGCAGAGCCCGCAACGCACGCAGGCGCTGAGGAACTCTGTTTCATCGAGAGCGGCGGGCGGACGCAGCGCCTGGGCAGGCACGGCTTGTGCCTGCTGGCGGGCCACGCCACCGAGCCCCACGCCAAGCAGGCCCACACCGCAGGCCCCCTTGGCCATGTCGGCCAGAAACTGGCGACGACTACGACTCATCTCGCGCTCCCCCGCCTTAAGCCTTCATCACCTTGACGGCGCACTTCTTGTAATCGGTCTCTTTCGAGAGCGGATCGGTGGCGTCCAGGGTCAGCTTGTTGACCAACTGGCTCGCATCAAAGAAGGGCATAAAGACCAGTCCTTTCGGCGGACGGTTGCGACCACGAGTCTCGACACGGGTCTTCACCTCGCCACGGCGGGAGGAGACGATCACCTCTTCACCACGACGCACGCCGCGAGCCTTGGCATCGTCCGGGTGCATGAAGAGCACCGCATCCGGGAAGGCGCGATAGAGCTCGGGCACCCGACGGGTCATGGTGCCGGTGTGCCAGTGCTCCAGCACGCGACCGGTAGAGAGCCACAGATCGTACTCTTTATCCGGCGACTCGGCGGCGGGCTCGAACGGCAGGGCGAAGATGACCGCCTTGCCATCGGGCTTGCCATAAAAACGTACCCCCTCGCCCGCTTTCACATAGGGGTCGAACCCTTCACGGTAGCGCCACAGGGTCTCTTTGCCATCTACCACAGGCCAGCGCAGTCCACGGGCTTCGTGGTACTGATCGAACGGTGCCAGATCGTGACCGTGGCCACGACCGAAGGTGGCGTACTCTTCGAACAACCCTTTCTGGACGTAGAAACCGAAGTGCTCGGCCTCGTCGTTCAGCAGCCCCTTGCTCTGCTCTTTCGGGAACTGGTTGACCTGACCGTTGGCATAGAGCACGTCGAACAGGGTTTTGCCCTTCACTTCCGGCATCTTGGCAATCAGCTCAGCCGGCCACACTTCCTCAACCTTGAAGCGCTTGGAGAACTCCATCAGCTGCCACAAGTCGGACTTGGCCCCTTCCGGCGCTTTCACCTGCTGGTGCCAGAACTGGGTGCGGCGCTCGGCGTTGCCGTAGGCCCCCTCTTTCTCCACCCACATGGCGGTCGGCAGGATGAGGTCAGCGGCCTGGGCAGTGACGGTCGGGTACGGGTCGGAGACCACGATGAAGTTGCGCGGATCGCGATAGCCAGGCAAGCGATCGGTATTCATGTTGGGGCCGGCCTGCATGTTGTTGTTGCACATCACCCAGTAGGCGTTGAGCTTGCCATCTTTGAGCATGCGATCCTGCAGCACGGCGTGGAAACCCACCTTGTCGGGAATGGTCCCCTCCGGCAGTTTCCAGATCTGCTCGGCAATGGCGCGGTGCTTGGGCTCGGTTACCACCATGTCGGCAGGCAGACGGTGGGCAAAGGTACCCACTTCACGCGCAGTGCCACAGGCAGAGGGCTGGCCGGTCAATGAGAAAGGACCATTACCCGGCTCGGAGATTTTGCCGGTCAGCAGGTGGATGTTGTAGCAGAGGTTGTTGGCCCAGACGCCACGGGTATGCTGGTTGAACCCCATGGTCCAGTAGGAGACCACCTTCTTGCTCGGGTCGGCATAGATCTGGGCCAGCTTTTCCAGCTTCTCCTTGGAGACGCCGGAGAGCTTGGCGACCGACTCCACATCGTAATCCGCCACGAACTTGGCAAACTCGTCGAAGGTCATCGGTGTGGCATCACCGCTGTCCGGGTTCTTCGCTTTCTGCTGCAGCGGATCGGTCGGGCGCAGGCCGTAACCGATGTCAGTGGCCCCCTTCTTGAACACTGTGTGCTTGTTGACGAAGTCCCAGTTCACCTTGTCGTTCTGGATGATGTAGTTGGCGACATAGTTGAGGATCGCCAGATCGGTCTGCGGGGTAAACACCATGCCATTGTCCGCCAGCTCGAAGCTGCGGTGCTCAAAAGTGGAGAGCACGTGCACCTGCACATCCGGGTTGGAGAGGCGGCGATCAGACATCCGCGACCAGAGGATTGGGTGCATCTCGGCCATGTTGGAGCCCCACAGCACGAACGCATCGGCCTGTTCGATATCGTCGTAGCAACCCATCGGCTCGTCCATACCGAAGGTACGCATGAAGCCAACGACCGCAGAGGCCATGCAGTGACGAGCGTTGGGGTCAATGTTGTTGGAGCGGAAACCGGCCTTCATCAGCTTGGCGGCGGCGTAACCTTCCCAGACGGTCCACTGGCCGGAGCCGAACATGCCGACGGCGGTCGGCCCCTTCTCTTTCAGGGTCGCCTTGAACTTCTCGGCCATGATGTCGAACGCCTGATCCCAGCTGATGGGGGCGAAGTCGCCATCCTTGTCGAACTGGCCGTTCTTCATCCGCAGCATCGGCTGGGTCAGGCGATCCTGGCCGTACATGATCTTGGAGAGGAAGTAGCCCTTGATGCAGTTGAGGCCACGGTTGACCGGTGCATCGGGGTCGCCCTGAGTCGCCACGACCCGACCATCCTGAGAGCCCACCAGCACGGAGCAGCCGGTACCGCAGAAGCGGCAGGGAGCCTTATCCCAATGGATGGCCGTCTTGTCGGTACTGGTGATGAGATTGGCTGCCAGCGTGGGGGCACTGACACCGGCCACGGCTGCGGCAGCTGCCACCGCGTTGGCCTTCATAAAGTCGCGTCGACTCAGCTTCATGGCATATCCTCACATTGCTTATCGCGTAATAGTTGTCGAATCTGTCAAACGGGAGCCAGCCATCAGCGGTAGAGGGCACGCCCGGCATCCCATCACTCTTTTCAGTGACCGCCCAGTTCATCGAACTGGTGGTAAATCAGGGCGGCAGAGAGCACACCCGGCATCGCCTGTATCGCATCAATGGCCGCCATGATCGGCCGCTGGCTCGGACCTTCCAGGGTCACGACCAGCTTGCCCTCGTCACTGACGGCGTGGATCTCGGCCCCTTCAAGGGCGCCAATCTGCTCGGCGAGCTGATGGCGCAAAGGGGGCTGGGTCAGCACCACCAGACTCGATACATGGAACTCCTGATCCATTGTGGCTTCTGTATCACACGGCTTCTGACTCATTCTGACTCCTGCTTGAGAGTGGGCTGGCTCGCACCACCGGATGGGGCGGCTCGCCCGTCAACCTTGATGCTGCCAACCGGACAATCCTGCACACAGGCGCCGCAGCCATTACAGCGATCCGGCTCGACCGTCGGGGTGGGCACACGCCCCAGCACCGGAATAAAACGAATGGCATTGGGCTCGCAGCTGTCCTGACAGCGCTGGCAGAACACCTGACCATTGGCCAGACAGTTGGCCTCGATATGGGCCTTATAGTGCCAGGGAGACTCGCTGGTCGGGCGAAACAGCGGCACCTTGCAGACCGTGACGCACTTGGTGCAGAAGGTGCATTCGCCACGCTGGAAATCGACCACCGGAAAACCGCCCTCGCCATTCACCAGGATCTGCTCCGGACAGGCCGCCAGACACTCCCCGCAGCGGGTGCAGTCGGCGACAAATGCCGACCAGTTGACTGACCAGGGCAACTGCACCGGCGGTTCGGCGGTTCTCAGCCGCCCCCGGAACAGGCCGCGGCGGGCAAGATCGATCTCATCCGGCATATTGACTCCTGTTCTGGTGAAAAAGGGGACAGTGCGAGTCCATGATTGGCATTCTTGATACCAATTATAAGAGTGGGTGTATATTGCGGCCCTGACAAGGTAAGGGATATACCACCAGGGAGATAAACAGGGGGGATTCTTGCGCCAGATCAAAGCCTTGCAGCGCAATAAAAATGGAGGTATCGGTTAAAATACCTCCATGTGAGGATTGCTATTTAATCGTTGGCGATTTTTGCGGTTATCCGCCGATCGAGGCGAGATGAGGGGTGATACCGGCATTGCCCTCATGGAGACGATGGGTGGCACTCTTGCCCGCCAGTGCCGCGCGAATGCGCTGTTGCAGCTCATCAGATTGCCCATCTGCGCCGAGCAGATCCCGCAAGTCGATGCCGTTGTCGCCAAACAGGCACAGATGCAGCTTCCCCAGTGAGGAGACCCGCAGCCGGTTGCAACCGGCACAGAAATCCTTGCTGTAGGGCATGATAAGCCCCACCCCACCTTGCGAATCAGGGTGCATAAAGACCTGCGCCGGCCCGTCATCCGTGCCCCGCAACTGCTGCACCCAGCCGCTCTCCAGCAAGCGCTGTTTGATCTGTTCGCCGCTGACATGGTGGTCACGAAACAGGGTATCCATCTCGCCGGTCTGCATCAGCTCGATAAAGCGCAGCTCGATGGGCTTGTGTCTGATCCAGCCCAGAAAGGCATCGAGCTGGTAGTCGTTGAGCCCCTTGAGCAGCACAGCATTGATCTTCACCGATTTGAAACCGGCGGCCAGTGCTGCTTCGATCCCCTCCATCACTTCGGCCAGCTTGTTCTCACCGGTGATCTGGTGAAACTGGCGCGGGTCGAGACTGTCGACACTGACATTCAGCGCATTGAGTCCGGCATCAAACCACTCCTGAGCCCGCTCCTTGAGGCGATAGCCGTTGGTGGTCATGGCGACCTTCTCGATACCCGGGGTGGAGGCAATCACCTTGACGATCTCGGTGAAATCGCGGCGCAGGGAGGGCTCGCCCCCCGTGATGCGCACCTTGCGGGTGCCCATGGCGGCAAAACCGCTGACCACGCGGCGGATCTCGTCAATCGAGAGAAAGGATTGACGCCCCGTTTTGTGGCCTTCGGGGGGACGATAACCGTCAGGCAGGCAATAGGTGCAACGGAAATTGCACACATCGGTCACCGACAGACGCAAATAGTAAAAACGACGGGAAAAACCATCTTCAAGTGGCAACATAAACACCTTTCCAAATACGGGAGGCCAGGGCATTTCTTTCCTGACCCTTACAGCTCGAACGTCGGCTGACGGCTGGTTTCCCCCTATCGCTAGGACTTAGGCAAAACCGCTCGGAGTTCATCTAGTTTTTCGATGCTAACACAAGTTGGAGTACACTCCCACGCATCTTGCGGGGTCCTTATCACTATTCAGAGGTGCGCATCAATATGGGAAAACGGTTCAGGGTCCATTCGGTCAGCAGTGCCATTGGTCGCGCCATGGTGTTGATCCTCTTCATGGCCAGCCTGATCGCGCTGGTCGCCATGGTCACCCTCTTCTACTCGGTACCCGATGCCAAGGCGATCAACCTCTCCGGTTCGCTGCGGATGCAGGCCTACCGGATGGCCTACGAAATCGAGCGGGGCGACAGCGTGCTGGGGCGCCTCTCCCAGTTTGAAGAGACCCTGCACGCCGAAGAGCTGCAGGAGACCCAGCGCTGGATCACGCCTGCCTCCCTGCGTCGCACCTATGGCGAGGTGCTCGGCCAGTGGCAGGTGATGCGCCAGCACATCGAGGATCGCACCCCCAAACGGTACACCGATAACACCGAGCAGTTTGTGGCGGCCATCGACAATTTCGTCAATCAGATGCAGTACCACGTGGAATTCAAGGTGAGGATGCTGGCACTGGCGGAGGGGCTCGGCCTGCTGGCCATCATCACCATCGCCTGGTTCACGGTGCGCTTCACCCGTCAGCAGGTGGTCGCCCCCCTCAACCAGCTGGTCTACTGTGCCCGCCAGATCCAGCGGCAGGATTTCGATCTTAAGCTGCCCGCCCACGGCGAAAATGAGCTGGGGGAGCTCTCGCGCGCCTTCGTCACCATGGCAGACGAGCTGGGCAAGCTCTATCGGGAGCTGGAAAACAAGGTGGAAGAGAAAACCGCCAAGCTGCAACAGGCCAACGACACGCTCTCGTTTCTCTACTCGACCGCCCAGAAGCTGCACGCTGCCCCGCTCAGCACCCGTACCCTTATCAAACTGCTGGACCGCGCCGCCGCCCACCAGCATATCGACCACATCCGGCTGACCCGCTTCGAGCACAACGCCATGCCGGTCTACATCTCGGGGCGCACCGGCTGGCCCGGCGATCTCGATGCGGTCGCCAGCTTCTATCTGCAGATGGATGAGCAGGAGTTCGGCCGCCTCGACATCATCAGCCAGCACCCCATCGATGAGCGGTTGATCAAGAACTTCACCATGCTGCTGGCCCAAGTGCTGCACAAAGACCAGACCCTGCTGCAACAGCAGCGACTGCTGCTGATGGAGGAGCGGGCGGTGATCGCCCGGGAGCTGCATGACTCGCTGGCGCAGGCCCTCTCTTATCTCAAGATCCAGTCCACCCTGCTCAAACGCTCTTACGCCAAGGGGCAACATGACAAGGCGCAGGAGGCAATGCAGCAGATCGACGAGGGGCTCAGCAATGCCTATACCCAGTTGCGCGAACTGCTCGGCACCTTCCGTCTCACCATTGGCGATGCCAATCTGGGGGAAGCAATCCGGGTGATGCTCGATCAGCTGCAACCTCAGACCCAGGCCGAAATCAGGTTCCATTACGGGCTGGCCGACAACGACCTGGAGGCGGGCCAGCATATCCACATTTTGCAGTTGATCCGTGAGGCAGTGCTCAATGCCATCAAACATGCCAACGCGCAAGTGATTGATGTTAGCTGTGAGACCCTCGCCAGTGGTAACATTGAGGTTCAGATTTCAGATGACGGTGTCGGGATCGGACTCGCCAGCTCGGCGATCAACCATTACGGGTTGAGCATCATGAACGAGCGCGCCAGCAAACTGCACGGTCTGCTGACCATCAACGAGCAGCAACCACAAGGCACCTGCGTGCATCTGACCTTTCCCACCAGTCTAGCGAGAGACGCCTGATGGACGAGATGAAATACACAGTTCTGGTCGTAGATGACCATCCCCTCATGCGCAAAGGGATTGTGCAGTTGCTGGCTCTGGAAGAGAACATGGAGGTGACCGGTGAAGCCTCCAACGGCACAGATGCCGTGGCGCTGGCCAAAGAGTCCGAGCCGGACCTGATCCTGCTCGACCTCAATATGAAGGGGCTCTCCGGCCTCGATACCCTCAAGGCGCTGCGGGCCGAAGAGATCACCTCCCGGGTGGTGATCCTCACCGTCTCCGATGCCCGTCAGGATGTGGTGGCCCTGCTCAAGGCGGGTGCTGATGGCTACCTGCTCAAGGATACCGAGCCTGATCTGCTGCTGGCCCAGCTGGCCGACGTGATGACCGGCAAGCAGATCCTGAGCGAACCGCTGCGCCCCTATCTCGAAAACATCTACGAGCTGGATCACCTGCAGCAGAAGCTGGAAAGCTTAACGCGTCGCGAAATGCAAATCCTGCGCGAAATTGCAAAAGGCCTCTCCAACAAACAGGTAGCCTCGGTACTCCATATCTCCGAGGGAACGGTCAAGGTTCACGTGAAGAGCCTGCTGAAGAAACTCGAGGCGCAAAGCCGCGTGGAAGCGGCTGTCATGTATCTGGAGCAGCGCAACTAAGCGCCCTCAACCGCCCGAAAAGCCACCCTCCGGTGGCTTTTTTCATTCTCTGGCACAGTCGCTGCATTGTCATATTCAGCAACTACTCAATGGAGGATGGAACATGAAACTACAACCTTTGGCACTGTTCCCCTTGCCTTCCCACATACTGCCGGGCGGCAAGCTTCCTCTGCGTCTGTTCGAGCCACGCCACCTGCAGATGCTCAAGGAGTCATTCATCAACGATCAGGGCTTTGGCATCGTGATGGAAGAGTCGACCACCTCGGGACAATCCGGCCGCATTCTGCCGGTGGGCACCCGGGTCAAGGTGACCGACTTCTACACCCTCAATGATGGCCTGCTGGGGGTGACGGTACTTGGACTGGAGCGCTTCTGCATCCACGAGATGGAAACAGACGAGATGGGCCTGCGTCGGGCCAAGGTGGAGATGCTGCCCAACTGGCCGAGCACCCACTCAGATTTCAACGACAAGCTGCTGGTCAATCGCCTGCGGGAAGTGTTCGAGCAGTATCCGGAGCTTGATGAACTCTATCCGGACAAGCGCTTTGAAGATGCCGCCTGGCTCTGCCAACGCTGGCTCGAGATATTGCCGATGCCGATTTACGAAAAGCAGATGCTGATTGCCAAACAAAACAGCGAAGCGGCCCGTAAATTTCTGCATCGCCTGATTTCACAATGACAAAAACAGCGTTGCAAAATGCAATTATTCCAACAATGAAAATGTGAAATTCGCATTTTGCGAGTAAGTAGGAACGCAAAACGCCATAACAAGAGAGAGCCGCTGCGCTAAACGGCCAAAATTGAACACAAAAGAGTCTAAAAAAGTTGGCACAGATTTTTCATATAGATTTGTACAACCCGATTTATCCCGTGCTCTCTTCAGTATTTGCTGAAGAACTGGTCAACCCACAAAGTTGACCATTTTTTTTATCCGCGCGTCGGCAACCGCTGACCAAAGTGACGCTGCAAACACTCTCTCAGCCGTGACAAGGTGATGGGCTTGGCGAGAAAGTCATCCATCCCCTGCGCCAGACAGCACGCCTTGTCCTCCGCCATCGCATTGGCCGTCAGGGCGACGATAGGCATGGTGCATCCCAACTCCCGCAACCGGCGAGTCGCTTCCAGTCCGTCCATCAGGGGCATCCGCATATCCATCAGGATCAGATCCGGGATCTGCTCATCCACCTGCGCCAGCGCTTCCAGACCATTGGCAGCCAGCCGAACCTTGCCCACCAGTTTTTGCAGCATCAGCGACACCACCAACTGGTTCACCGGGCTGTCCTCCACCACCAGCACATCCAGTGGCAGCAGTGCCGAAGCCCCCTCCTCCCGCTGCGGCTGGCTATGGCAGGGTAGCGCCATGCCGGGCAGTTCGAACCAGAAACAGCTTCCCTTGCCCGGCTCACTCTTCAGGTGGATCTCTCCCCCCATAAGCGTCACCAGACGCTTGCTGATGGCAAGACCGAGGCCGGTACCGGAAAAACGCCGGGTGGCCGAGTTGTCGACCTGGGAGAAGGGTTCAAACAGCAGCGCCTGATCCGCATCGGCGATCCCGATCCCGGTGTCGGAGACCGAGATCAGCAGCTTCTCATCCTGCCAACCCAGGTGCAGTGTCACCTGCCCCTGCTCGGTAAATTTGAGGGCGTTGTCCAGCAGATTGCCCATCACCTGCGACAGACGCATCGGGTCCCCCTGCAACTCCCGGGGCACAGACTCATCGACCCGATAAACCAGCGCGATCCCCTTGGCGGTCGCGCGAGCTTGCAGCGGCTCGACCAGAGATTGGCAAAGCTGGACGGGCTGCAGGGTCTCGCAGTGAAACACCAGGGTTTGCGACTCGATTTTCGAAAAATCGAGCACGTCGTCGATGATGGTTTGCAGCAATCTGGCCGAGTGGGTGGCATGGCGCAGCAGGCTCTGTTGCTCCGGCGCCAGCTCGGCATGCTGCACCAGATCGAGCATCCCCAACACCGCATTCATGGGCGAACGGATCTCGTGGGTCATCATGGCCAGAAACTGGGACTTGGCACGGTTGGCCGCTTCGGCCTCATCCCGTGCCCGCGCCAGCTCCTCTTCCCTACGGATCTGATTGCTGATATCCCGGGCAGTGCCGCGATAGCCAATAAACAGGCCATTATGGTCAAAACAGGGCTCGGCGCTCACTTCCATCCAGCAGGGGCCGTGTTGCAGCGCAACCTGCATCCGCACCCCTCGCACCGGCTGGCGCAGCGCCAAAAGCTGCAGATATTTCTGGGCATCGCAGCTCTGCTTGTTGCAGACGTAGTCATAGAGGGTCGGCCGGGTCGCCTGCGGGGTCATCTCATCCAGATAACCCGGCTCTGAGGCGTAACGAAGGCGATGCTCGGCATCTGTCTCCCAGAACCAGTCCGAAGCCATGGCGGCGAAGCTGCGAAAACGGCGTTCGCTGGCCTGCAGCGCTTCGGTTTTTACCGCAACCTGCTCCTGCAAGCGGGCCCGATAGGTGATGTTGACCAGCGCCTGGGCGATAAGCGGACGGCATCGCTCCATGGCGGCCTTGCTGGTGAGATCGAAGGTGCCCGCCCGAGCGTGGCGGCAGATGAGGGTGGCGGTAAAACCGGGGGCCTGCAGCCCGGTCAGCATCACGCTGGCCCAGCCAGGCTCGCTTGCCAGCGGCGCCAGCTCGGGCAGCTGGGCGGGATCGTAAATCACCAGGGTTTCACCCGAGATGGCGCGGGCAAATGCCGGGGTCATGCGCCAGCTGCGGGCAGCGAGCATAGGCTCGGAACTGAGGTGGGTACACCCCTGCTCCCCTTCCCAGGCCACCACATCCGCGTGCTCAAAGCCGATAAAGGGTTTGAGCACCTGGATAAGGCTCTCCAGCACCTGCTCCAGCGTCTTGGCATCGGCGAGGGTGGCAACCCCACCCAGCAGGGTCTGGGACTCGTGACGATACTTGGCCTCGCGCTCGCGGCAACGCATAAGGTCGACCAGCGTGGTCTGCAATTTGTCGCCGAGGGCTTCCAGTTCACTGTTGCCAATCATCTTGTTGCCTGCTCTGTTATGTTCTGCCGACTCAACGGGTCAGGAAAATCACGCTCGATACCATCAGGTTGCCGTGGGCCAGCTCGCCATTGGGCAGCCGCCCCTGCTCGCCGAAGGTAAAGGGGGTGATAAAGGGGATCTTGCCGAGGCGAGCCTGGCTCTGCTCGACAAATTGGCACAACATATCACCTAGCGCCAAACGACAACCAGCACAAAAGATGATGAGAGCGCCGATAGGCTGCAATTCCACGTCGACCCCATACCCGGGCTCGACGCGCATGGCATTGAGGCTGCGCTGCAACAACCCTTCCTGACTGCTGTACATCAACAGCAGACGCTCCCCTTGCACCACATCGGTAAAGAGCCGCAGCCCGCCCTGTTCGGTCACCGCTTCGGGATGGGAGAGTTTGTAGTAAGGAATGCCATCCAGCGCTCCCACCTGACGAGCCAGCGGGGTGAGCGTGGTCTCGCGCAAAATAGCCCCCACCGGCCAGGGCTGCTCGCGCCCGCACCAGCGGGCATAGACCTCGGCAGCAGGCTGGTGATCGATGGTGAGTACCTCCCGCCCATTGCAGGCGGTGATCTCGCCGCTGAATTCGGCAGGCACATAACCGGAGTGAAACTGAAAAGCCAGCTGGCAATCGGGATAGAGCACCGCCAGACCGATGCCATCCTGACTCACCGCCTCATCCCAGCAGAGTTGCCAGTCACCGCTGACGCTGCTATCAGCCGCGGATCCACCGACCACCGGCACCGAGGCACCGAGTTCTGCCTCGATACCGGCCAGCAGCCCCTCCTCCTTGCCGGGACTGGCGTGAAACAGGATCAACTGGGGCAGTTCGCCCGGTCGACCACAGTCGCTCATGGCTCGGCGCAGCAACTGCCGCACATCCACCCCGTCACCGCTGGCACCGGCTACCCCGAATGCCCCTTTCTCATCGTACAGAGCAGCAACGGCCAGCCCATATCCGTCTCGGGCGTGGTGTCCCATCTCGGTCATGACTCCACCGCAAGAGCTGCAACCAAGCAGGCGGGTCGTCGGGAACTGGCGTTTGAGCGCGTCGCGCAGTATCGCCCCCTCATGGGCTTGGGTAAAATAAAGTAACAGCAGGGAGGGGGCCTGATCGGCATGGTGGCGCAGCTGCGCGCAGATATCTTGGGCCGCCAGCGATGAATCCTGGGCGAGGGAGTGAACGGTCAGAAATTTCAACACCATCTCCTTGTTTTATCGAATGGCAGCCTCAAGCAAAAATCATACCTTTATCAAACAATTATCTCGCTTCACTTGCTAACATAGCGGTCAACTGAGACCAATGACAGGACGCCCATATGTGGCAAAAAAACATCAATGACTTCGATCGGGTCGTTGCCATCGGTGGTGGCCACGGCATGGGGCGAGTGCTTTCGTCCCTCTCGTTTCTCGGTCAACGGCTCACCGGCATCGTCACCACCACAGATGATGGTGGCTCGACCGGACGCCTGCGCAAGAGTCAGGAGTGCATCGCCTGGGGCGATCTGCGCAACTGCCTGAACCAGCTGGTGACCGATCCCAGCATCGGCAGCCTGTTGTTCGAGTACCGCTTCGCCGGCAAAGGCGAGCTGGCGGGCCACAACCTTGGCAACCTGATGCTGCTGGCGCTCGATAATCTCTGTGTCCGTCCTCTTGATGCTATCAAGCTGATCAGTGACATGCTCAAAATCGAGTCACAATTGCTACCCATGTCTGAATTTCCCACCGATCTCTGCGCCCATATGGAGTGTGGCACCCAGATCCTGGGAGAGGTATCCATCGATCAACTGGCAACACCGCCCCTCTCCCTCGGCCTGATGCCGGAGGTGCAAGCGACCCGGGAAGCGGTGCTAGCATTGCAGCAGGCGGACATGATCATTCTTGGGCCGGGCAGTTTTCTCACCTCCATCATGCCGCCACTGCTGCTGGCCGAGATCGCCCAGGCCATCAACGAGAGCAGCGCCATGCTGGTTTTCGTCTGCAATCTGGTGGCGGAAAACGGCCCTGCCAGTCAGCTGGACCTGATGAGTCAGTGTCGCTGGCTGGAGTCCCGGGTCGGTCAGGGTCGGCTGGATGCCATCCTGACCCCACAGGGCGCGGGTGATGCGGGGAACTGGCAAGGGCGGGTGATCGAAGCCGAGCTGGGCGAGCTTGAGCTGCCCCATCGGCACGATCGATTGAAGCTGAAACTGGCGCTGGACCGGATCATCCAGCAACTGCTCAACCAGCGTTAGGCAACGGTCACGGCGCCCCGGCACCCCTGCATGGCGCCGTTACTGATAATCGGCAAGAAACGCGAGTACCTGAGGCAAGGAGGCCTCTAGCAGTTGCAACTGGCGCTCTGCCTCTGCCACATCCGCCTGCTTGCTGGCCATCTCAAGTGCCATCACCTGCTGATAACTCGGCATGGCGCCATAGCTGCCACAGGATGATTTCATGCTATGCGCCACCCGAGCCAGCGCCTCCCACTCTCCCTGTTCATAGAGGGGTCTGAGCTGACTCAGCTGCTCGCCCACCTCTTCAATAAAGACTGCGATGACCACGGGCAGCATATCCGGACCGATATCCTCTGCCAGCTGCTGCAACACCTTGCGATCCACCCACTCCATGCGAGGCTCCTCCTGAACGGTATTCAAACAGACCATACTATAGATAGTTTTCGATGTCGTGGCTCACGACCAGGCTGTGATGAAGCACCAGATTGGATGGCTCAGGGAATAAAGTGGCAAAAAATGTGATCAGTATCGAAATAGCGATGCTGAAATGCACGTCAGGACAACAACTTGATTGCCACAAATTAACAACTGATCAACACTCAATGCCGTCAGAGTGATGATGCTCAGCAACACCTCTCATCCCTTTTGCCTTTTATGGCTGCTGCGAAGAACCAGGGTAGGTATCTACCCTGGTATTTTTTTATCTTGCTCAAGCACGACCTGGTTGGTCGCCACCCGCTCCCCCATGCGAAACAGATTGAATTCGCCGGGCGCCATTTTGACCCAATTCTCATTGCCGGTCAGCGGACGGGTGGTGATCAGGGTCACCACATCGTTGGGGGTGGTCTCCCTTTGAAAGTCGATCACCACCTCCTCATCCAGCAGGCTCGCCTCGCCAAACGGCGCACAGCGAGTCAGCCAGTGCAGGTTGTTGCTGCAGTAGCTCATCACATACTCCCCGTCCGAGAGCAGCATGTTGAACACCCCGAATGCTCTGAGCTCGTCACACAGGGTGGCGAGATAGCGAAACATGGCGGGAAAGTTGGCAGGACGCTTGGGATATTTTTGCTCCAGCCTGTCGAGCAGCCAGCAGAAGGCATGCTCGCTGTCGGTATCCCCCACCGGCCGGTGGCGGCCGGTTGGCAGCTTCTTGTAGCCGGTGAGCTGACCGTTGTGGGCGAAGGTCCAGTAACGACCCCACAGCTCACGGGTAAAGGGGTGGGTATTTTCCAGTGACACGCAGCCACGGTTGGCTTGCCGGATGTGGCTGACCACGGCGCAGCTCTTGATGGGCAGCGCCTGTACCAGTCTGGCGATGGGAGATTGGGCGCTGGGCTCGGGATCCTTGAAGGTGCGAAAGCCCTTCCCTTCGTAAAAGGTGATCCCCCAGCCATCCTTGTGGGGCCCGGTCTTGCCGCCGCGCAGCATCAACCCGGTAAAGCTGAAGCAGATATCGGTCGGCACATTGGCACTCATGCCGAGCAGTTCGCACATATCCGGCAGACTCCTTTCATGATTTGGCTTGTGTCATGTTCGACCAGCACGCTGGTTCGACAGACAGCAGGGGAAGGCGCAATCCCTTCCCCTGTGACTAGCAACAACCGGCCGATGGCGAACCATGTTACCGGCGTTGCCCTTGTCTGGTGACGATGGCCTGATTACTTGGCCATCTCTTTTTCGACCAGCTGGATCAGGATGTGGATCACCTTGATGTGCACTTCCTGAATACGGTCGGCATAGCCAAAGTGCGGCACGCGGATCTCGACATCCGCCAGACCCGCCATCTTGCCGCCATCCTTGCCGGTCAGGGCGATCACTTTCATCCCTTTGGCGCGAGCTGCCTCGATGGCTTTCAAGATATTGCCGGAGTTACCGCTGGTGGAGATACCAAGCAGCACGTCGCCACGGCGGCCGACCGCTTCTACGTAGCGGGAGAAGACATAGTCATAGCCAAAGTCGTTGGAGACGCAGGAGAGGTGGCTCGGATCTGAGATGGCGATACCGGCATAACCCGGGCGGTTCTCGCGGTAACGACCGGTCAGCTCTTCGGCGAAGTGCATGGCGTCACAGTGGGAGCCACCGTTGCCACAGGAGAGCACCTTGCCCTCTTCCTTGAAAGAGTCGGCCAGCAGTTTGGCGGCCGCTTCGATGTTTTTCAGGTTCTGCTCATCAGCCAGGAAGGCCTGCAGCACGCTGGCAGCTTCGGTCAGTTCATTGCGGATCAATTCTTGGTACATGATGTCTCTTCCACTGTTTTTAGTGTGCGTGTAGATCCCGGCTATTCTCGCACAAGCGAATCGCACAGTCGCCCCCCTGCGAGCCACAGCGCTGGCGGCGCGTGAGCGTTATGGGGATCACAGAGAGAAGGTAATGAAGATGTAAACAGCTTGATAACTTTGTGCGTATGAATTACAACAGGGGCCATATCCAACAGGTCAGACCTCTGAATCAGTTACGCCACGTTGGCAACCTAACCACGCAAGGAGCAAGCAATGACGACGACCCTCACTCTGCTCGGGGTGATCCTGGTTATCGGAGCCCTGGCCTATCGCCGGGCATCCCTGTTCATCTCCACCCTGGTCACCGGCGCCGCCCTGGTGCTTGGCGCCATCTATGGTCATGTGCCCTTGCTGGTATGGGCGCTGTTCGCGATGATCGCCATCCCGCTCAATCTGGTGGAATTTCGCCGCAATCAAATAACCAAGCCGCTGTTCAAGATCTACAAATCGATCATGCCGGAAATGTCCCGCACCGAGAAAGAGGCGATTGAAGCGGGCACCACCTGGTGGGAAGCCGATCTGTTCGCGGGCAACCCGGACTGGAAAAAACTGCACGCCATCCCGGTCAGCGCCCTCTCTGCCGAAGAGCAGGCCTTTATGGATGGCCCGGTCGAGGAAGTGTGCCGCATGGTGAGCGACTGGGAAGTGACCCACGAGCGCGCGGATCTCTCCCCCGAGGTGTGGCAATACCTGAAGGACAACAAGTTCTTCGCCATGATCATCAAGAAGAAATATGGCGGTCTGGAGTTCTCGGCCTACGCCCAGTCCTGCGTCCTGCAAAAACTGTGCGGCGCCAGCGCCGTGCTCGCCTCCACCGTCGGCGTGCCCAACTCACTGGGCCCGGGCGAACTGCTGCAGCACTATGGCACTGACGAGCAGAAAGATTACTACCTGCCCCGCCTGGCGGTAGGCAAAGAGATCCCCTGCTTCGCCCTGACCAGCCCGGAAGCGGGTTCTGACGCCGGCTCCATCCCCGACGTCGGTATCGTCTGCAAGGGCGAGTGGGAAGGCAAAGAGGTGCTCGGTATGCGCCTCACCTGGAACAAGCGCTACATCACGCTCGCCCCTATTGCTACCGTGCTGGGTCTGGCCTTCAAACTGCGTGACCCCGAGCACCTGCTGGGTGAAGAGGAAGAGCTCGGCATCACCTGTGCCCTGATCCCCACCCACATCAAGGGGGTCGGCATTGGCCGTCGCCACTTCCCGCTCAACGTGCCGTTCCAGAACGGCCCGACCCAGGGCAAGGATGTGTTCGTCCCGCTCGATTTCATCATCGGTGGCCCTGCCATGGCCGGTCAGGGCTGGCGCATGCTGGTCGAGTGTCTGTCAGTCGGTCGCGGCATCACCTTGCCCTCCAACAGCACAGGTGGCGTCAAGATGCTGGCCCTGGCGAGCGGCGCCTATAGCCGCATCCGTCGCCAGTTCAAGCTGCCCATCGGCAAGATGGAAGGGATTGAAGAGCCGCTGGCCCGCATCGGTGGCAATGCCTACATCATGGGCGCCGCAGCCAACCTGACCGTGACCGGTATCGACCTTGGCGAGAAGCCCTCGGTCATCTCCGCCATCGTCAAATACCACCTCACCGATCGAGCCCAGAAGTGCATCATCGATGCCATGGATATCCACGGTGGCAAGGCCATCTGCATGGGCCCCAACAACTATCTGGCCCGTGGCTATCAGGGTGCCCCCATCGCCGTTACGGTGGAAGGGGCCAACATCCTGACCCGCAGCATGATCATCTACGGTCAGGGCGCCATCCGTTGCCACCCGTATGTACTGCCGGAGATGCTGGCCGCCAGCCACCCCGACAAGGAGCAGGCGCTGAAGGATTTCGACAAGGCGGTATTCAGCCACGTCGGCTTTGCCATCAGCAACCTGGTGCGCAGCTTCTGGCTCGGTATCACCGGCGCCCGCTTTGCCGCGGCCCCTTACAAGGATCAGACCAAGGGCTACTACCAGCAGCTCTCCCGCCTCTCGGCCAACCTGGCGTTCCTGTCAGACATGGCGATGGGTACTCTGGGTGGCGAGCTCAAACGCAAGGAGCGGGTCTCCGCCCGCCTTGGCGACGTGCTGAGCCAGCTCTATCTGGCCTCCAGCGCCCTCAAGCGCTATCAGGACGAGGGACGCCAGCAGGCCGACCTGCCGCTGCTGCACTGGGCACTGCAAGATGCCATGTTCAAGGCCCAAGAGGCGATCGACGAGCTGCTGCGCAACTTCCCGAACCGCTGGATTGGCCTTGCCCTGCGCGCCGTGGTATTGCCGCTGGGTCGTGACCTGAACCGTCCGTGCGACAAGCTGGACCAGCAAGTGGCCCGTCTGCTGCAAACCCCGAGCGAGACCCGCAGCCGCCTGGCCAAGGGCCAATACCTGACTCGCGAAGAGGGCAACCCCTTCGGTCTGCTGGAGCAGGCGCTCGATGACGTGCTGGCCGCCGAGCCGCTGTTCGAGAAAGTCTGCAAGAGCGATGGTATCAAGCGCCCCTTCCTGGCACTGGACAAGGTGGCCGACATGGGTCTGGCCGCTGGCGTACTGACCCAGAGCGAAGCCGAGCTGCTGCGCCGCGCCGAGGTAAGTCGCCTGCGCACCATCAACGTCGATGATTTTGACCCCATCGATCTGGTGGCCAACAAGAAGCTGTTTGAAGCCTCCGCTTACCATCACGCGGCCTGATAACCCCCCATCGACAACGCCTCCCTTGTGGAGGCGTTTTTTATGGGCGCTCACCACTATTCACGGCCCGAACAGCCACTACTCGCACGCACAGCTCCCCCGACCAGCTGCGGGCCCCGTGTGGTCAGCCAGGAAAAAAGGCACAATAGCCGACAAATCGAATCACCAAGGAAGCCAAGATGACCCTTGAGCACCTGATCCTGTGGCGCCGCGACCTGCACCGCCTGCCGGAAGCGGCTTGGAAAGAATTTCGCACCACCAGCCTGATTGCCCACCACCTGAGCGAGCTCGGTTATCGCATCGTGCTCGGCGACAAGCTGCTGGCCAGCAATCTGATGATGGGTCGTGATGTGGATGTGGCGGCCGAGAAGGCTCGCGCCCGCCGTCAGGGAGCCCATCCCGACTGGCTGGAGCGGATCGGCGATGTCACTGGCCTGATGGGAGAGCTGGATACCGGCCGTCCCGGCCCGACCCTGGCCTTTCGCTTCGACATAGATGCGGTGGAGGTTGAAGAGTCCGACGCCGAACAGCACCAACCGCAGCAGGAGGGCTTCGCCTCCCACAACAAGGGGTGGATGCACGCCTGCGCTCACGATGGCCACACCGCCATCGGCATGGGGCTGGCCAGCAGCCTGATGGCGATGAAAGAGCAGCTATGCGGTCGCATCAAGCTCTTCTTCCAGCCCGCCGAAGAGGGGTGCCGCGGTGGCAAGGCGCTGGCTGCCGGTGGCGCACTCGATGACGTGGATGCCCTGCTTTCGCTCCATATCGGCATTCACGCTGGCAGCGGCGAGCTGGTGATCAACCCCACCGAGTTTCTCTGCTCCACCAAGTTCGACGTCCACTTTATGGGCACCGCCGCCCATGCGGGACTCGAACCCAATGCCGGCAGCAATGCGCTGGCCGCCGCCTGCATGGCCACCACTGCCATGCTCGGCATTCCCCGCCACCGCGACGGCATGACCCGCATCAACGTCGGCCAGCTTCACGCTGGCAGCGGCCGCAACGTCATCCCCGATCATGCCGAACTGCGCGGTGAGACCCGCGGCGCCGATAGCACGCTCAACGACTACATGTTCAGTCAGGTACAGCGCATCGTTGAAGGGACTGCCCTCGCCCACGGTGTCACCTATCGCATCATCAAGCAGGGTGAGGCCATTGCCCTCGACAACAGCCCGGCACTGCAGGCCGAGCTGGCGGCGCTGGCCCGCAAGCAGGGACTCGCCACCATCCAGACTCGCCGCTTTGGCGCCAGCGAAGATGCCGGTTTTCTGATGGAGCGGGTGCAAAAGCAGGGGGGCGAAGCGGCTTACCTCATCCTGGGGGCCGATCTGGCGGCGCCGCACCATCACAACGAATTCGATTTCGATGAGCGGGTGATGCAAAGCGGGGTAGAGCTACTGGCCGCCTGGGCCCGTGCACGACTGGGTGTGGCAGAAGCAGCCCTCTCTTGATATCCCCTCGGCAAGCTCACCGGCTAACGGGATCAAAAAAAGGCGCCTAGGCGCCTTTTTTCTGCAAGAAAAACCTGAGCACTACTCGCGGTGCTTGCGATGCACATCGGGGCGACCACCGGTCACGCTATCGGCTCTCCCCTCCTCTTTGGCCTTCTCGGCCCGCTTTTTGCGCATCTCGCGGGGATCGGCGATGAGCGGGCGGTAGATCTCGATACGATCGCCGTCGTGCAGCGGCTCGCTCCCTTTCACCGGGCGGCTGTAGATACCGAACTTGTTGACCGCCAGATCGATCTCGGGGTGTTTTTGTACGATGCCGGACTGCTCGATGGCTGCCAGCACGCAGGTCTCGGGCGCCACCCGCAGGGCAATCACCGTCTGCTGCTGCGGCAAGGCATAGACAACCTCGATGTTGAGCTGGTCAGACACCGTAGACCTCCTTCGCCCGGTTGGAGAAGGCGGAGACCATGGAGCTCACCAGATCGCGGAACACCTGACCAAATGCCACCTCGATAAGCTTGGAGGTAAACTCGAAATCGAGATCAAACTCCACCTTGCAGGCATCCACATCGAGCGGGGTAAAGGTCCACCAGCCCGCCAGCTTGCGGAACGGGCCATCCACCAGCTCCATCCTGATCTGACGGTTCACATCCAGCTGATTGCGGGTAGTAAAGGTCTTGGCAATCCCCGCCTTGGCCACATCGACCGACGCCATCATGTAGTCATCGCCAGCCTCGTGGACACGGCTGCCGACACAGCCGGGCAAAAACTGCGGATAGGCATCCACATCGTTAACCAACTTGAACATCTGTTCTGCACTGAACATCACCAGGGCACTGCGCGTAATTCGGGGCATGGCTTTTCCTCATCCAATCGGCGCGATTTTATCACCATGTTTGGGGTTGTGGAGGTAAAACCTCAGCCAAACCGCTCAGAAAGCCACCACTTGACCTGCTGCGCGTTTTACAGCCGTCCCTGCCTACGTATAATACGAGCCTCCTAGTCATTGCCGGAAATCGCCCGTCATGAGCAAAAAAAACAGTAAAAACAAAGCCGGGTCCAGCACCATTGCACTCAACAGAACCGCGCGCCACGAATACTTCATCGAAGAGAAGATCGAAGCGGGTCTGTCCCTGCAAGGGTGGGAAGTCAAATCCCTGCGGGCGGGCAAGGCCAACATCAGTGAAGCCTATGTCATCTTCCGCGATGGCGAGGCCTATCTGTTCGGCTCCAGCTTCCTGCCACTGCAAGCGGCCTCCAGCCATGTGGTATGTGACCCGACCCGCACCCGCAAACTGCTGCTGAGCCGTCGTGAACTCGACAAGCTCGAAAGCCTGATCGCCCGTCAGGGCTACACCATAGTTCCCCTCGCCCTCTACTGGAAACAGTGCTGGGTCAAGGTCGAGATCGGCCTGGTGAAGGGCAAGAAAGAGCACGACAAGCGCGAAGATACCAAGGCCCGCGAGTGGGATCGGGAGAAAGCTCGCATCATGAAGAACAAGCATCGCGGCTAACCTGCGACTGGCAGGATCAGAACGCCAGTACACCTTCCCCCGGCGCAGCTGGCTCTTCAGGCTCAGCTGCGTACAATAAATCGGCAAACAGACTGGTTGCCAGAGGGAATGGGTATCAACGCCTTGCTATGACAGCATTTTTGCGTACAATCGCAATTAACAACTTGGGGCTGATTCTGGATTCGACAAGATTCACGAAACCCAAGGTGCATGCCGAGGTGCGGTAGGCCTCGCTAATAAACCGCAAAAAAATAGTCGCAAACGACGAAAACTACGCACTAGCAGCTTAATAACCTGCATAGAGCCCTTCTACCCTAGCTTGCCTGTGTCCTAGGGAATCGGAAGGTCATCCTTCACAGGATCGTGTGGAAGTCCTGCTCGGGGCGGAAGCATTAAAACCAATCGAGCTAGTCAATTCGTGGCGTGTCTCTCCGCAGCGGGTTGGCGAATGTAAAGAGTGACTAAGCATGTAGTGCCAAGGATGTAGTAATTTTGGACGGGGGTTCAAATCCCCCCAGCTCCACCAAACGTTTGGAAAGGGCCACCTCGCAAGAGGTGGCCCTTTTTATTTGTCCATGTCCATGTTGTTTACCGATATCAAACTGGTTGGATTTTTTTCCAATATCCCCCTTGAACTGGCCTTTGGCAAAAAAATCAGGCGCATCACCGCGCAGGCTTTATCATCAGGTTGCCATCCCGGTACTAGCCGGACTCACAGCCGCACATCGGCATGTCGTGGCCCAATATTGAGTAAATTGATGTTGGCCGCTGCATTTTAATGCACTTACAATATGCGCCCAATTCTGTTGGATTCCTTCTGATGCTCCGCCAATGTGATCGTCTATTCCTGTTTCTCCTGCTACTGCTCTGGGGCGTGGCGGCACACGCCATTACCAGTCTGAATGAAGACGAGTTTGATCTGTCTGAGCGCGCCTGGCTGTCATCACACCAGGAGTTGGTCATCGGCATGCCGATGATGGGTGATCCTCCATACAGCTATAAGGATGCAGATCAACGCTTTACCGGCCCAGTCCCCGACATTGCGCAGCAGATTGCCAGAACGCTCGGGTTGACCCTGCGCTACAAGGTTTACCCCTCCTACGTGGATGCGCTAACCGGGCTTGGCCACGGCGCAATCGACATACTGGTGAACGACCAGCCAAGCGAACAGTGGCGCTCCAATATTGTCTCCCTGCCGTTTTTGCTCTCCATGCCGCGCGGCGTGCTGCTCAACAATGGCAAAACGAAGTTGTCACGACAGGATGCCCATGGTTTGCACTGGGTCTGTGTCACGGGAGTCAATGCTTGCAGTGAATTGAAAAAACTGGGATTTCTCCGTGTGACCGAGGCCGAGAGTCGCAGCGAAGCAGCGTTTATGCTCAAAAAGCGCATGGCTGACGCCTATCTTGCTGACATGCCGTCACTGGTGATGGTGAAAGATCAACACTCCAAAGCTGGCTTCACCATTGCCACCCCGGAATGGGTAAGCGGCACGTCTCTCTCCATCAATATGCACAAGAGCGACCCGGCACTGGTCAGCCTGGTGAGCAAGGCATTCAACGAGATACCGGTTGAAGATCGTCGTCATATGCTGGCAGCTACCACGACTAGCCAACATGCGGACTCAGGAGCGGTGAAGTCTGTCCCGTTTACCCCTGAGGAGCAGGAGTGGCTCAACCAGCATCCTGAGCTGACTTACGGCGTCTCTCCGGACTGGACCTCCATGAGCGAATTCAATTACCGGGGCAGGCTGGTCGGTTATGTGGCGGACCTTATGGCGCTGATGCAGCAAGTCTCCGGGCTGAAGTTCTCTCTGGTTCGCACCAATAGCTGGGGTGAAACCCAGAATATGCTGAAGCTGCGGCAGATCGATTTTATTCCGGCCATCTCCCCCAACCACGACCGCGGCCAGTTTGCGCTGTTCACCCCCGGCTATCTGTTTGTCGATCGGGTCGTTATTGCCCCCAAACGCAGTGCCGATATCACCGATCTCTCACTGCTGCGAGGGAAACGGGTCGGCATGGTGCATGGCTCGCTGGATAAAGATCTACTGACCCACATCGGCGCCCATCCGGTAGAGGTCAACAATGACAACCGCTTGCTGGAGCTGCTGGACACGGGCGATGCCGACTACGTGATGGTCACTCTGCCATCCGTCAACAAACGGGTGAGCGAACGCTATCAGGTGGTCTATGCCGGCAAAGACTTGCGCCTGCCGGTCGCCATGGCCACGCGCAAAGATCCCATGCTGCAGCGGATCCTTACCAAGGTGCTCTATTCGATACCGCCGGAGGAGCTCAATAAAGTGGAGAGACGCTGGCTCTCCATGAGCGTGCAGACCGGCATCAATAACGAAACAGTGCTGTTCTGGTTCGTAATGAGCGGCGCAACTGCCACCCTGCTGTTTACCCTGTTCTGGGCCTGGAACCGTACCCTGAAACGGGAGATCGTGCAGCGACAACGGGCCGAGAAGACGCTCAATGAACAGTTGGTTTTCATCCAGACCCTGCTCGACTCCCTACCCAATATGGTGGCGCTGCGGGATCGCGATCATCGCCTGACCCTCAGCAACCGGGCATACCGCGAGCTGTTTGTCGGTGATGGGGAAGAAGGTGATCGCTGGGGCTATATGACCGAGGACGAGCGGCAACAGATGCTGCGCGAGGAGCGTGCGGTCTGGGAAACCGGCGAGATCTTCCAAGGATCGGGTTATACCCAGCGCGATGGGGATGTTCCCCTTCACGTGGTCTACGTCAAGTTGCCCTATCGCGCAGCAGACGGCGCGATTCAGGGGGTGCTGACGGTATTGACCGATGTCAGTGCCCTCAAGGCCGCCGAAAACAAGGTGCGGGAAGTGGAGGGCAGGCTGCGGGACATCACCGACAGCATGCCGGGTCTGGTCTATCAATATCTCTGGCAAGGGGCCGGCAAGGGGAAATTCCTCTATCTGTCCCAGGGGGCCAGCGACATTCTCGGGATGACCCACCAAGAGTTGATGGCAGCCGAGTCTGGCGGCGTGATCCTCGGCTTGAACGATGAGGCTATGGCAACCTTTATCGATAAGGTGGCCAAACATGCGCAAACCCTTGAGCCGCTCGATATGGAGGTGCTGGTGCCCTCTGTTCAGGGGGAGCGCTATATCCAGATCCGCGGCAACTTTGTGGCGCAACAGGGCCATGATCGCCTGCTCAACGGCGTGGTGCAGGACATCACCGCCATCAAGCAACAGGAGCATGAGCTGCGTGAGGCGCGCGCCGCGGCCGAGCAGGCGATGCAGGCGCGCAGCCTTTTTCTGGCCACCATGAGCCATGAGCTGAGAACCCCCATCTCGGGCATGCACGGCATGCTGGAGCTGCTGCGCATGAGTGAGCTCAATGATGACCAGCGCTATCTGCTGCGCAATGTGGAGAGCTCGGCCAACCACCTGCTCTATCTGGTCAACGATATCCTCGACTTTTCCAAAATCGAGGCGGGTCAGCTGCACCTCAATCGCCAATCCTGCCGTCTGCAACCCGTGGTGTGCGATGTGATCCGCGGCCATGCCGCACTGGCCTACAGCAAGGGGCTGAAGGTCACGCTCCAGTGGGAGGATCAACTCCCCGACCTGGCCGATATCGATCCGGTCAGAGTGGGCCAGGTGCTCTCCAATCTGCTCAACAATGCGGTGAAGTTCACCGAGCAGGGCGCCATTTCGATCCAGGCCAGCTATCACGACCAGCAGCTGGTTATCGCGGTGACGGATACCGGCATCGGCATCGCCGAAGAGAAGCAAGCACTGCTCTTTACCCCGTTCGAGCAGGTGGAATCCGATATCAATCGCCGCTTTGGTGGCACCGGTCTGGGCCTGGCCATCTGTGATCAGCTGGTGAAGAAGATGGGCGGCACCCTGACGGTCAAGAGCCAGCTCGGTGAAGGAGCCTGTTTCCGCTTCAGCATCCCGCTGCTCAATGGCCTGTGGGAACCACCCGCACTGGCGGGCAGCGAATGGTGGTGGCTGGGTAGCGATGCCGCCTTGCAGGCCACCATGGCACGGCTCGGCGCCCGGTTGACCCCCCTCGATATCCACCAGCTCACCGCCGATCTCGACGGCCTGCTGTTGGCGGAAGAGGCCGCGCTGGAGTCCAGCATGGGGAGCGATTGGCACACCTTGCTGCAGTCCGGCACTCTCAAGGGGGTCATCCTCTCCCCCCGCGAAGCGTTGCGGGGACGCATGGGCTCGGAGAACTGGTGGCGCCTCGGCCAATCCCCCCTCTATCCGGATCTGTTGCTCGAAAGCTGCCGCGAGCTGATCACCGGGCGAGCCGTGACCACCCATGCCGCCAGCATCGAAAAACTGGGCGGGCGAGTACTGGTCGCCGATGACCATCTGGTCAATCGCGCCCTGCTGACCCGTCAGCTGGCGATCCTGGGGGTGGAGTGCGAGGTAGTGGAAGATGGCGAGAAGGCATTGCACGCCTGGCAAACCCGGGATTTCGCCCTGCTGATCACAGACTGCCACATGCCGCACATGGATGGCTACACCCTGACCCGCCGCCTGCGGGAACAAGGGGAGCAGGCACCCATCATCGGCGTCACCGCCGATACCTCGGAGGAGGCGGCAGCCAATATGACGGCAGCCGGCATGAACGGCATGCTGTGCAAACCCTATTCGCTGGAGTCACTGCGCCAGATGCTGCTGCGGTGGTTGCCCGCGACTACGATCACAGAGAGAGTGCCCGCACGACAGGCCATCAATCTCGACATGATCGGTCGCTGGCAAGATCTGTTTGGCGATGAAGGGGTTGCCAAAAGCATGGCAAGGGAGTATTTGGCCTCCAACCGGAAAGATTGCCACGCTATGATGAGCGCACTCTCCTCCGATGATAGCCAGGAGCTGGTGGAGATCGCCCACCGCATCAAAGGGGCAGCCAGAATGGTCGGGGAGCTCTCCCTGGCCGAGCAGGCGGCGCAACTGGAATCGGCGGCCCGCCTCAAACAGTTGAGCGAGCTCGCGCTGCTGACACAGAGAGTGGAAGAACAGATGAACAATATTGAACGTGAAATGGGATTGTGGCTCGATGAGTAGAACGGCAGACGAGTTGGTCATCATGGTGGTCGAAGATCACGGGTTTCAACGCAAGACCCTGATGCACCAGATCCGGGCGCTCGGTTATCAGCAACTACTGGAGGCCGCAGACGGCATCGAAGCCCTGGCGCTGTGCCAGAGCCACACTGTCGACATCCTGTTCTGCGATCTGCGGATGCCCGGCATGGATGGTATGGCGCTGCTGCGCCGCCTCTCGCTGGGTGGCTTTCGGGGCGGCATCATCCTCTCCAGCGCGCTGGAAGATGACGTGGTGGAGGCCGTGCTGCGCATGAGCGCGGCCTATGGTCTCCATGTGCTGGGTCGCCTCGAGAAACCCTCCAGCCCGCAGCGGCTGCGCCAGTTGATCGACTCCTGGGCACCCAAGTCGGCCCCCTCGGGCAAGGACGATGGCCTCGTCCTCTCGGTGGACGAGCTCAAACGCGCCCTCGACAACGATCAGTTGCTGCCCTGGTATCAACCCAAGGTCGGCTTTGCGTCCGGCCAGTGGGTGGGGATGGAGGCGCTGGCCCGCTGGCAGCATCCGGAATACGGGCTGATCTCCCCCGGCATGTTTATCCCGCTGGCGGAAAACAACGGCCTTATCGACCAGCTGACCGATGTCATCATCAACAAGTCGCTGCAGGATTGCCATCTGTGGGGCCAGACCGGTCTCTCCCTCAATCTGTCGATGAATCTCTCAACCACCTCGCTGATTGAGGGAGATCTCTGCCACTTCCTGATCAACCAGTGCCAGCGTTGGGGCGTCAACCCCGAGCTGATCACCCTGGAGGTGACCGAAAGCTCGTTTGTCGAGGATATCGGCAAGGCACTGGAAGTGCTGACCCGGCTGAGGATGCACGGCTTTGGCCTCTCCATCGATGACTTCGGTACCGGCTACTCCTCGATGCAGCAGCTGGCGCTGCTGCCGTTTACCGAGCTCAAACTTGATCGATCTTTTGTCGATCGCTGCTATGCCGACCCCTCCCGTCTGGCCATCATAGAGTCGAGCATCGAGCTGGCCCGCAAGCTGGGGCTGAAATCAGTCGCCGAAGGGGTGGAAGATGTGCAGACCTGGCAACTGCTGGCCAAGCTGGGGTGCGATATCTGTCAGGGCTTCTTTACCGCCCGCCCGATGCCGCGCAGCGAACTGCAGCACTGGCACCAGATCTGGCAAGCCCGGCTGCCCACCCTGATATCCGGCTGATCTCCCGCGACCAACCCTTTGGGCCAACAGTGCGCCGATCGGCAACGTGAATGGCCGCCTTGGAAAAGGTGGCCATTTTCTTTGTGTCAGGCTCGCCACTCACGCATGTCTGCCCCCTATCCACCAACTTTGTATCCAACCGAGTGCCCCCCTTTGCTCTGCATGCGCCGCATGCCTTCATCAGAGCCACCATTTATGCAAAATAAGTTGCATCACAAATGGTGCTACTGACGGATAACACCTATCGCGAGCGAGAGCAGCCTCTCTTCTACCAGACGCATAAACTGACAATAAGACAATGAATCTCCTGCTGTAACAGGAATGGTTCTCAACGATGCGCCGAGCCGATGAGGTAGACAAGACAACCTGAAATCGTTTTCCCTTTTGAACAATAAGCTGTCTAAAATCAAATAAAGTTGTAAATAATCTTTGTTATGGTGAGCGTATAACAAGCGGCCTCCCTGTCGCTTCCCCTGCTGGCTCCGCCAGATGCAGCATTTTCTGCGCCTTGAAACCGAGTTATGACGCCATGCTCACCATCACCCTCGATGGAGCTCAGTTGACGGTTGACCCGACCCAGACCCTGCTCCAGATAGCAAAACAGCACCAGATCGACATCCCCTCCCTGTGCGGTGACAACACCAACGGCCCCAAGACGCCGTGCGACCTCTGCGTGGTGGAGATTGCCGGGCTCGGCATCCGGCGCGCCTGCGAGACGCGCCCCAAGGCAGGGATGGTGATCACGACCCAAAGCGATGCCCTGCGCGCGCACCGCCAGCAGGCGCTCGGCCGCATCCTTTCGGATCACTACGCCGATTGCGAAGCCCCCTGCCAGCGCGCCTGTCCGGCTGGGGTGGACATTCAATCCTATCTGCATCACATCGCCATGGGCGGCGACTGGCGCTATTAGAACGCCCAGGAGATCACCGCCGAGATCTGCCGGGTCACCCCGCAATACGCCGGCATCCAGTGGGACAAGGTGGGAGCGCAAGGGCTACAGTGGCCTTGCAACGATGCGGCGCCCGAAGGCACTCGCCTGCTCCACGGCAAGCAGTTCACCCGCGGCAAGGGGGAGATGGTCGCCACCCCGTTCCGCTATGCAGCCGAACTGCCCGACGAGACCTATCCCATCGTGCTCACTACCGGCCGCCTGCTGGAGCAGTTCCACACCGGCACCATGACCCGCAAGACCAGGGGGCTCGACAAGCTGGCTGGCCCGCGGGTGATGATGAGCGTGGTGGATGCGCAGCGGTTGGGGATCAGCAACAGCGAGCAGGTGAAGGTCACCAGCCGCCGAGGCCATATAGAACTGCCCGCCTTCGTCACCAAGCGGATGCAGCCTGGCGTGGTCTTTATCCCGTTCCACTTTGCCGAAGCCCCGGCCAACCGGCTCACCATCAATGCCACCGATCCCCACGCCAAGATCCCCGAGTTCAAGGTAGCTGCGGTGCGCATCGACAAGCTGGAATCCTCATCGCAAGCTGGAGAGCTATCGATGCAGAAGGAGCCAGCCAAGCCAGACATCGAGGTTGCCTGAGGGGAATAGCAAAACCTGAGTAGCCGCCTGCCGGGAGAGTTGGCCCGCTGATCTTCGCCCTCGGTGTTGAGATAGCAATAGAGGGGTATGAGAAGGGGCCACCAACCAAAAAGCACAAAGGGTTAGCTTCGCTGAGAAGCTAACCCTTTGTTTTATATGGTGCCGATAAGGGGAATCGAACTCCTGACCTTCGCATTACGAATGCGCTGCTCTACCAACTGAGCTATACCGGCTTGTTGCTATCCACATTCATGAAAAATGGCCGGCAAGTCAATTGAGCCCGCTCGATTTTATGAGTTGGCTCATGGTGTTAGAACCCGATTTACAGATCGACAAACTCAGGGATATGGGCCCGGCCGCGGCTTTCGAGAAATTCGAGCAGGGCGCGGGGGGAGCGCACCAGGAGCCGCTCTTGCGGGAAGCCCGCTTCGGTTACCAGACGGTGGCAGTGGCCAAAATCGCCAAGAGTAAATGCCACGTGGGAATCGGAGCCGAAAGTGAGATAGGCCCCCAGATCTCGCGCGGCTTCGACTATGGCACGGCAGTTGCCTTCGCTCCCCGGACGGGAATGAATGAAGGAGGAGTTGTTGATCTCCAGCGCTACCCGATAGTCAGCTGCCGCCTTGACCACCGCCTGAATGTCGATGGGAAATGAAGGGTTGCCCGGGTGGCTGATCATGTCGACCCGGCCGCTCTTGATGGCGTTGATCATCGCCTGGGTGTGGGTAGCCTGATCGCAGTGAGGGAATACCTGCTCATGAAAACCCGCCATGATCATGTCGAGGCGCGACTCATAGCGCTCGGGAAAATCGATCTCCCCGTCGAGGTTTTTGATGTTGGCCTCGATACCCCGCAGGATCCCTACCCCATCCACCACTCTTGGCAGTATTGGCAAGTTGGCAAAGTGCCAGACATGAGGGGCATCGGCCATCTCGGGCCCGTGATCCGTGGTGGCGAACAGCTTGATCCCCTTGGCCCTAGCTATCGGCAGATAGTCGTGGATGGTGCTGTAGGCATGGGTGCTGGCAATGGTGTGAGTGTGGGTATCGACCGGGTACTTCATCTTCTCTCCCCTCATATTTTGAAAGGGCAGCATAGCAAAGAGCGGCAACTTGGGCCACGCCAGTGCTTGCCACACTTTGTCACAAAATACCGCGAAGCTGACATAGTCTGAGGGGCTCTGGCTGGCATACTGCCCCCGTCGATACATGCCTGAACTCGCATCGACAGTTTGCCGTCAGGATGACGCGAACTCACTTTCCCCACCGTCGCACCCTGCGGCGGTTTTTTTTGCCTGCAAACCGCAAACCGGTAACAGACGCGCAAAAAAAGGCCCAACTAGCATGGTGCAGGTTGGGCGAGACTTAATGTTTAATTGCAGTGGCATAGATATAGAGTCCTGCTTTTTGACTAAGTTCCGCCCACTGTGCTTTTTTCATCGAAAAACATTCCGCTAACACCCATTCACATTCTCTTGACACTTCACGTTATGAAACGTACTTTTTAAACATTCGTTTAAGTGAGGTGTCCAGTGAGTAAAATCGATACCAAAAACCGTATTCTCGACGCCGCTGAAGTGCTGTTTGCCGAGCGGGGATTCGCCGATACCTCTTTGCGTCTGATCACCAGCGAGGCCGACGTCAATCTGGCTTCCGTGAACTATCACTTCGGCTCCAAGAAGGAGCTGATCCAGGCGGTGCTCGACCGCTATCTGAGCCTGTTTATGCCCGATCTCGATGCCCGCCTGCGGGTGCTGATGGAGCAGGAGCAGCTGACCTTGCTGCAACTGTTTGAAAGCTTTGTCGAGCCGCTGATGAAACTCTCGGCGGTGCGGGCCAATGGCCCGGCCATCTTCATGCAGCTGCTGGGGCGCGGCTATATCGACAGCCAGGGCCACCTGCGCCGCTTCATCACCGCCCACTACGGCCCCATTTTGCAGCGGATCACCCAGGCCATCTCCAAGGCCAATCCGGCCCTGTCGCCAGCGGATCTCTTCTGGCGCCTGCACTTCACCCTGGGCACCGTCGTATTCACCATGGCCTCTGCCGATGCGCTGCGCGACATCGCCCTGGCCGACTTTGGCCAGCAGCTCGATGTAGAAGGGCTGGTGCGCAACGTTATTCCTTATCTGGCGTCCGGAGTCGGGGCGCCCGTGGAGTCGACCAGGCTCTCCCTGGCCGTGTAACAACCAACAATAAATCAACGGAAACAGTGAAATAGAAGGAACTTCGGTATGATCACATTGCTTGTCCTGCTGGTGCTGGCGATAGCCGTTGTGCTCGGCGTACCCTCCATCCGTAAAAAGGTGGTAACCCGTCCGGTGTTCGGCATCTTCAAAAAGATACTGCCGCCCTTGTCAGCTACCGAGCGGGAGGCCATGGAAGCCGGCTCCGTCTGGTGGGATGGCGAGTTGTTTCGCGGCAACCCCGACTGGAAAAAACTGCACGGCTACGGCAAGGCCGAGCTGACCGCAGAGGAGCAGGCCTTTATCGACAATCAGGTCGAAACCCTGCTCGCCATGGTTGATGACTTCAAGATCGTCAACGAAACCAAAGACCTGCCGGAGCCGGTGTGGGACTATCTGAAGAAGGAAGGCTTCTTCTCCCTGATCATCCCGAAATCCTATGGCGGCCGCGAATTCTCGGCGATTGCCAACTCAACCATCGTCACCCGCATTGCCACCAAGAGCCTGAGCGTGGCTGTCACCGTCATGGTGCCGAACTCTCTCGGCCCGGGTGAGCTGCTTATGCACTACGGCACCCAGGCCCAGAAAGATTTCTGGCTGCCGGGGCTGGCCAATGGCAAAGAGGTGCCCTGCTTCGCCCTGACCGGGCCGGAAGCGGGCTCCGATGCGGGCGCCATTCCTGACAAGGGGATCGTCTGCAAAGGGATGCACAAGGGTGAAGAGGTGCTGGGTATTCGCCTCAACTGGAACAAGCGCTACATCACCCTGGCGCCGCGCGCTACCGTACTGGGGCTGGCGTTCAAACTCTATGACCCGGAAAAGCTGCTGGGTGACAAGGAAGAGCTCGGCATCACCTGCGCGCTTATCCCCACCAGCCACCCGGGTGTGCGCGTCGGCGATCGCCACTACCCCATGGGGCTGGCGTTCCTGAACGGCCCGACCTTCGGCAAGGATGTGTTCATTCCGCTCGACTGGATCATCGGTGGCCCGGATTACGCCGGCCGTGGCTGGCGCATGCTGGTGGAGTGCCTCTCCGCCGGTCGCGGCATCTCACTGCCAGCCCTTGGCACCGCTTGCGGTCATATGGCGAGCCGCACCGTGGGTGCCTACTCCTACGTACGCAAGCAGTTCGGCATGTCCATCGGCAAGTTTGAAGGGGTACAGGAAGCGCTGGCCCGCATCGGCGGCCTCACCTATCAGCTGGAAGGGGCTCGTCGCATGACCGCCGGTTCCCTGGACTTGGGTCAGGCACCGGCCATCGTCACCGCGATTTCCAAGTACCACATGACCGAGATGGCGCGCCAGGTCATGGATGACTCCATGGACATCCACGCCGGTCGCGCCATCCAGCTCGGTCCGAAAAACTACACCGGCTACGCCTACATGGGGATTCCGGTCGCCATCACGGTGGAAGGGGCCAACATCCTGACCCGCAACCTGATGATCTTCGGGCAAGGGGCCACTCGCTGCCACCCGTATGTGTTTGCCGAGCTGGAAGCGGCAGCCGATACCGACGTGGAGCGCGGTCTCGAGAAGTTTGACGCCCTGCTGATGAAGCACATCGCCTTCGGCGCCGGCAACTTCTTCGGCTCCCTGTTCCAGGGGCTGACTCTGGGCCAGTTCAACAGCGCGCCGGTGGCCGGTGAAACCGCCCGCTACTACAAGCAGCTCTCCCGCATGAGTAAAGGGCTGGCCCTGTGCGCCGACGTCTCCATGCTGATGCTGGGTGGCGATCTCAAGCGCAAGGAGATGATCTCCGCCCGTCTGGGTGACGTGCTGAGCCACCTCTACCTAGCCTCCGCAACCCTCAAGCACTACGAGGATCAGGGCCGCATGGTCTCCGATCTGCCGTTCGTGCAGTACGCGGTGGAGCGCAACCTCTACCTGATTGGCAAAGCGTTCGAGGGCTTTTTCCAGAACTTCCCGAACAAGGTGGTGGGTGCCGTACTCAAGCGTGTGGTATTCCCGTTCGGCGTCGGTTACAAGATGCCGGCAGACGATCGCTGCCACGCCATCTGTCTGGCCATGATGAAGCCGGGCGAATTCCGCGACCGTCTGACCGCTCTCTGCTATGTAGGCAAAGACGAGTCGGATCCGGTCGGCCTGATGGAGCGTGCCTTCCAGGCCATGGTTGCAGTGCAGCCCTACGAGAAGAAGCTGGTGCAGGCCCAGAAAGAGGGCAAACTGCCCCGCAAACTGGCGCTGCCGGAGCTGGTTGCCGCCGCACTGGCCGGTTCCATCCTGAGCAAGGACGAAGCGGACAAACTGCTGGCCGCCGATGCCCTGCGCTACGAAGCCATTCAGGTAGACAACTTCGCCCCGGGCGAGCTGGAAGGCTTCTCCCAGCAAGCAAACAAGCAGCCAAACAAGGTCGAGCACGCAGCCTGATCCCTTGGCAAACCAGTACCAAACCGGCCCTAGTGGCCGGTTTTTTTGTTTGTTAACCATGCATTTACAAGCCGGGAGAATTCCAGTTAAATGCTTGAGTCCCTGTTGCAGGGGCTTTGGAAGCAAGGCCAGCGGAATGGCCGATAACAACAACTCAGGAAGAGTGAATGAACCTCGCCAAAACGGCGATCGAACGCCCCATCTGGGTGGCGGCCTCGATCGTGCTGATTTTCCTGCTGGGCCTGCTCAGCATCCGGGGACTGCCGATCCAGCTGTTCCCCGACATCGACCGTCCACACCTCAACATCTCGGTGAGCTGGCGTTCAGCCTCGCCCCAAGAGATGGAGTCGGAGATCACCGACCCCATCGAGCAGGAGATGCAGGGAGTGCAAGGGCTCAAGAGCCTTGTCAGCAACAGCTATCCCGGCTTTACCGAAATCGACATGGAGTTTGCCCTCGGCACCGACATGCAGCGGGCCCAACTCGACGTGATTTCGCGACTGAACCGGGTCTCGGGATTGCCGGACAAGATCGGCGGCCCCTACGTCAACAACTACAGCAGCAACGATACCCTCACCTTCTTCTTCATCCAGCAGCTGCCCGGTGCCAAAGGGGTGATCGATGATCATCAGGCGTTGATCGAGGCGCGGGTCAAACCCGAGCTGGAGCGCATCGAAGGGGTCTCGACGGTCGCAGTCGAGGGGATCAACGAGCGCCAGATCCAGATCCGCTTCGACCCCTACCGAGCCGCCGAGCTGGGAGTGGAGATCCCGGTGCTGGCCAGCCGCGCCACCACCGGCTGGGACGTGTCGGCCGGTACCCTCGACATCGGTCGCTGGGAGTACAAGCTGCGCTTTGCCGGTCGTTACGATGTCGAGACGCTGGGGGACAAGGTGGTGGACTGGCGCAATGGCCTGCCCATCTATCTGCGGGATGTGGCGGAGGTAAGGGTGGCCAGGGAAGAGAACCCGGTGCTGCGGATCCAGAACGGCAATACCGCCATCGCCGCCCAGATCTTCAAGGAGAGCGGTGCCAACGCCCTGGCATCCCTTGAGGCGATCAAGGCCCGGGTGAACGAGCTCAACCGCGAGGTGCTGGAGCCGGTCGGGCTGCACATGGAGCAGTCGTTCGATGCCTCCCTCTACATCAATCGCGCCGTCAGCATGGTCACTGCCAACCTGGGGCTCGGGGTGCTGCTCTCCTGCGCCATCCTCTGGCTCTTCCTGCGCCAGCTCAAGGCGACCCTGATGATTGCCCTCGCCATCCCCATCAGCATCATGCTCACCTTCTGCTTGCTCAAAGTAATGGATCGCACCCTCAACATCATCTCGCTGGCGGGCATCGCCTTTGCCGTCGGCATGGTGCTCGACGCCGCCATTGTGGTGCTGGAGAGTATCTACCGGCGCCACGAGCGGGGGGATTTGAGCAAGGCGGAGGCGGCACTTGAAGGTACCCGTCAGGTGTGGACGGCGCTGGTCGCCTCTACCCTCACCACGGTTGCCATCTTCCTGCCGGTGCTGCTGCTCAACGATGTGGAGGGTCAGCTGTTTGCCGATCTGGCGCTCACCATCGCCTGCGCCGTAACGGTCTCCATGCTGGTCGCCGTCATCGTGCTGCCTGCGGTGGCGGCGCGCTGGATGGAACATGAAACGCTGACCGACCCCTATGAGTCGCTGTGGCAGCGCACTACCCGTCACGTGATCCGCTGGACCTCGACCTCACGCCAGCGCTGGACGGTCATCACCCTGATGATGAGTCTGCCGGCACTGGCCACCTGGGCGCTGCTGCCCAAGATGGACTATCTGCCGGACGTGAAACGGGACGCGGTGGATGTCTGGATGAACTTCACCCCCGGGGTCAACCTCAAGGCCCAGCGCGAAGAGGTGATCGATACCCTGATCGCCCGCCTTGCCCCCTACATGAAGGGGGAGAAAGAGCCTGCCCTCAAGAACTACTACATCTTGCGCTACCCGGGGGGCGCCCAGATTGGCGTGCGACCCAAGGACGAGACCCGCATCAAGGAGCTGGAGAGCCTGTTGATGAAACAGCTGCTGGTGGGTATTCCCGACACCCGGGTGTTCGGCGGTCAGGGGTCGCTGTTTGGCGGCTTTGACAGCGAGAACGGCGTCTCCCTGCTACTGCAGGGGGGCAACCTGCCCGAGCTCTATCAGGCTGCCCGAGCCAGCATGGGGATCCTCAGCAAGGACCTGCCGGGAGCACAAATCCGGCCCGAGCCGAGTCTCGACTTCACCGCCCCCGAGCTCAAACTGGTGCCGCAAGATCGGCGCCTCGCCGAAGTGGGTTGGGATCGCACACCCCTGCCCACCATCATCCAGACCTTTGGCGACGGCTTGCGGGTTGGCGAGTATTTCGACGGCGAGGATCGGCTCGACATCATGCTGATGGGGCAGAGCTCCGCCAATCCGGATGAACTGAAGGCAGTGCCGCTGGCCACCCCCTCCGGGCGCATCGTTCCCCTTGGCGAGCTGCTACGGGTGGAGCACGACATGGGCCCGGCCAGTATCTTCCGGGCCGATGGGCGGCGCAGCATCAGCCTGCAGATAGCACCCCCGGCGGGCATGACCATGGAGCAGGTGCTCGACACCCTGAAAAACCGCAGTTTTGCCGCCATCCGCCCCCTGCTGCCCGCTGGTGGCGAGCTGCGCATTGCCGGCAATGCCGACAGCCTGCAACAGGCGCTCGACAATCTGGGGACCATCTTCCTGTTCGCCGTGGTGATCCTGCTGGTGCTGCTGTGGGGGGTGTTTGCCTCCATCAAGGATGCCCTGCTGGTGCTGCTCACCCTGCCCCTTGCCTCGGTTGGCGGCGTGCTGGCGCTGCAACTGAGCGGGCTGCTGGTGCCGCTGCCGATGGACCTGCTCACCATCATCGGCTTTGTCATCCTGCTGGGACTGGTGGTCAACAACGCCATCCTGTTGGTGCATCAGACCCGCACCGCCGAGCGGGACGGCATGAGCCGCCAGCTGGCGGTGGCCGATGCCCTGCAAAGCCGGATGCGTCCCATCGCCATGACCAGTCTCACCAGCATCTTCGGCATGCTGCCGCTGATGCTGACCCCGAGCGAAGGGAGCGAAATTTACCGCGGGCTCGCCACCGTCATTGTCGGCGGCATGAGCTGCAGCACCCTGTTTACCCTGATCCTGTTGCCTGCCTTCCTGCGTCTCGGGGAGCAGGTGGCGATCCCACAACCCCTGCGCCAGCGGGCCTGAGCAAGGAGCTCATCGATGACACATATGATTACCCGAATGTTGGCTGGCGCGGTGCTGATTGCAGGCAGTGCGCTACCGGTATTGGCCGATCAGGGCAAGATGGTGACCCTGGCGGATGTGACCCAAGGGGATGCGGCCGCCAATATCTGGGTCAGCGGCACGGTGGCGAGTCGCCAGCAGGCGGCACTCAGCGCCGAAGTGAGCGGCCGGGTGGAGTGGATCGCCGAATTTGGCAGCCGGGTCAAAAAAGGGGATGAGCTACTGCGCCTCGACAGCGCGGCACTGCGCCTCTCGCTGGAGCAAGCTCGCGCCGAGCAGGCGAAATGGCAGAGCAACTTGCGCTTCGCCCGCGCCGAATCCCAACGGATCACCCGACTGCACCAGCAAAAGAGCGCCTCCCAGAGCCAGTACGACAAGGCCAGCTACGATGTGGAGCAGGCCGCGCTGGCCGAGCGACTGGCCGCCATACAGGTAAACCAGATTGAAGAGCAGCTGCGCCGCAGCCACATCTATGCCCCGTTCGACGGGGTGGTGAACAACCACTTCATCCAGCCCGGCGAGCATGTGGACGCGGGCGAGCAGGCGCTGGAGCTGGTCAACCCGGATCAGCCGGATATCCGCCTGCAGGCCCCCATCCTCTGGGCCCAACAGCTGGCGCCACAAACCCGGCTGCGGGTGGAGGGGGAGCAGCTGAGCGGTCACGGCGTCTATTACCAGCGAGCCGCCAGCGCCGACCCCAAGTCGCGCCTGATCGAGCTGCGCCTCAAACCGGAAGCGGGCACCTTCATCATCGGCTCGCCGGTGCGGGTTGCCCTGCCACTGGGGGATCAGCAGAGCATGCTGCTGCCCCGTGACGCTCTGGTGCTCGGCACCGATGGCAGCGTGGTCTATCAGGTGGCGCGAAGCGGCAAGGCGCTCAAGGTGAATCGAGTGCCGGTCACCGTGCTGTTTGGCGACAGCCAGCAGGTGGCGGTGAGCGGCGCCCTCAAGCAGGGGGATAGGGTGGTGGTGCGCGGCGCGGGCAGCCTGCAGGATGGCGACACCATAGAATTGTTCAAGGGGTAGCCACGCCCGACGCAGGCTGGCCAATCTTTGCCCGCTTGACCCCGGACATACAGCCAAACGGGCCACAGTTTGCTATCTTGGCGGCCATCACTCGCGTTTAGAGCAATCAACACCCATGAGCATTATTTTGGGCATCGATCCGGGTTCGCGGATCACCGGATACGGGGTTATCCGGGTCGTGGGCGGCAAGGCCGAATACCTTGGATCTGGCTGCATCCGCACCGATTGCGGCGAGCTGCCGGAGCGCCTCAAGCAGGTTTATGACGGGGTATGCGAGATCATCACCCAGTTCAAACCCACCGAGTTTGCCATCGAGAGGGTCTTTATGGCCCGCAACGCCGACTCGGCCCTGAAACTGGGGCAGGCCCGGGGCAGCGCCATCGTCGCCGCGGTCAACGCCTATTTGCCGGTGAGCGAATACTCTGCCACCCAGATCAAGCAGGCAGTGGTGGGCACCGGCGGCGCCGCCAAGGAGCAGGTGCAGCATATGGTGACCCATCTGCTGAAACTCTCCGCCACCCCGCAGGCGGATGCAGCGGATGCCCTCGGCGTCGCGCTCTGCCACCTGCACACCCGCCAGAGCCTGATCAAGATGGCCGGCCGCGCCAGCAGCTCGGTACGTGGCCGCTATCGCTGAGCTCTTGTGTTGACCGCGGCTCATCTCGGTATCGCTAAATAAAAAACCGCCCCGGATCTCCGGGGCGGTTTTGTTTTGGGCAGGTAACAACCGGCGGGATTTGTCAGATGAATGTTCTCTCACGTAGCCGGCCATATATTCAGCCGCCTTATTCAACCGCGGTATTCGCCCCGGCGAGTCGGGCCTGCTGTTCACCACGCTTTTCCAGCGCCGAGCTCATGGCGAGGGAGAGCGCCTCCAGCTGGCCGTCGAGGCTGGCATCGATGATCCCCACCTCGGTCTCGAGAATGCAGCCCCCCTGATCGAGGCGGGCATCGGCGGAGATCTCGAGATAGCCGATTTCGGGGAAATCCTTGTGTACCCGAGCGATCTGGTCGCGCACCGCCTGCACTTGCTCGGGATGAACCCGTACCGTCACCTGCTTCTGGTTGCTCACCAGCGAGAGCGCCTCCCGCACCACCTTGAGGGTGAGCGCCACCTGATCGTAATCGTGCAGGATCTTGCGCACCGCCTGCAGCACCACCTCGCTCATCTGCTGCTCCACGGTGCGATAGTACCCCTGGCACTGCAACTGGGTCTGGTGGATCAACACCGCCTGTTCGCGCCGGGCCTCGTCAATCCCGGCTTGCCAGCCAAGGCTCTTCTGCTCTTCATAGACGGCGCGGGCCTCGGCCACAATATCGGCCGCCTGGGCCCGGGCGGCCTCTACCAGCTCCTGCGCGCTCAGGTAGGAGAGGTAATCCTGGCTACGCAAAATACGCTGGCTTGGCGCCAGTTGCAGATGGTTACTCTTTATTTCAACAAATGGCAGCATTGGGGAGTTACCTGTTTGGCAATCTTGAGACAAAGCGCCCGGGCCAGTGGCCGCTGATCAGCCGCCAAAGGCCATGATGGCCCGGGTGGCGCAGGGGGAAGTCGCAGGGCGAGGCGACGGGCCCAGTCAGGGTAGCCCTCCCCGGCCGCCGCAAGCCAGAACTGCAAACCAGCCTCTTCCAGCACACCCTCATCGAGCTGAGCGGGCAGAGGCTGCTGCCAGCCAGCGGGCCAGGGGCCGATCAACAAGTCGAGCTGGGAGAGTACGGCTCTGTGCCCCTCCTCCCCCAGCAGGGCGATGATCTGGCGCAGCGTTGGTGCCAGCAAGCAGTGGCGGATCGCCTCGCCGTGCAGCACTGCCCCCAGACGGCGCAACAACAACACCAGCTCGCTTTGGGGAAACAGCGCCAATCCCCCCAGAGGCGCGGGCATCTCGTAGCCAATCCCCAGCGCCAGCGCCTCGAGCAGGGCGCCGTTACTGGCTGGCAGCGTCCGCCACTCTGGCAAAAGTTTCGGCACCTGCGCCCAGGATGAGGGCAGGTGCGCCTCATGGAGGTAACTGGCCGGGCAAAAGCGCAGCTGATAGGGGGTCAAACCGACCGTCATCCGCGACTCCGGCTCCGGTGCCACATGTATTGCGCCAGGTTGCTGGTCACCACCAGCGCCAGCAACAGGGCAATCAGGCCACCCAGCCGCCACTTTGAACCTTCGCTCACTTCAATGGAGAAGAGCGAGGTATTGCGCGGCATCAGCGGGCTCTGGCGCACATCGGCCGAGGGCACCAGCACCACGCTGATCCGGTCGTAGGCGAGCCCCTCGATACTGTTGTTGACCAGTTGTTTGATCTGCGGAATGTAAGTATCGAGCTGGATATCCGCCGCATGCTTGATAAAGACCGAGGCCGAGGCCGGAGAGGGTTTCTTGCTGATCCCCTCATTGCCCTCCGGCAGCACCACATGGACGCGAGCCACCAGCACGCCGTCTATTTCCGACAGGGTGTTGGAGATCTCCTGCGCCTTGGCATAGGTGAGGCGAGCCCGCTCCTCGGTGGGCGAGGAGATGAGGCCATCCTTGGGAAACACATCCTGCAGAGTGGAGAAGCTCTCTTTTGGATAGCCCTTGCGTTTGAGGGTCTCGATGGCCTGCGCCACGTCAGACTCCTCCACCAGCAGCTTGATGCGGCCATCCTTGTCCGGCTGCTTGTCCGAGGCGATCCCCTCGGTCTGCAGCAACGCCAGCATCTCGTTGCCCTCTTTCTGAGTGACCCCGGTATAGAGCTCCACTTTGCAGCCACTGAGCAGCAACGAGGCGCCAAGCACCCCCATCAGCATCGATCTCTTCACACTACCTCACTGGGTCTTCAACAGGGTTTCTACGTTCTGGCTCATCTTGCCCACTGTCTTGGCAATCAGCTCCTCCTGCATGGTGATCCGCATCAGCGACCACTGCATCTGCATCAGGCTGTTGGGGTCATCCCCCGGGGTGGCCAGCTCGGCTTGCAGGCTCTGCTTGGCCTCGACAAACTGCTGCTTCAACTCACCCAGCTCCCCCAGCAGGGAGCTCCCCATCCCCTGGGATGTACTCCCCATCGCCTGTTCAAAACTGGCGACATGGGGCGAGGAGAGATCCACCGCTTTCAACTCATCCAGGCTGGTGACCACCGCCTGGGCAGACTGTGTAATTTCCATCACGCCTCCAGATCAAGTTTGTGCGAATTGCGCATCAGATTGTCTACCATGCCGTTGAGCGGGATCAGGGTCATCAGCTCGCGCCGGGCCAGTGCATCGAGAAATTGATGCCCCGCGGGCACAGCGCCCTGCCCGTCCCTGAGCTCGCTCAACAAGTTCAGCAACACCTTCTCCCGCCGCGATGCTAAGGGATCAAACTCCCGCATGGTGGCTCGCAACTCCGGCAGATCAATGGCATCCACCACAGGCGACTGACGCTCGCCAAAACGCGCGATCAGCTTGTCGATAACCGGGGCAAACAATTGCTTGCCAATCTCCGGCGCCGGTTTGTCGCCCTGTTGGTAGATCTGCCAGAGCAGTTCACGCTTGGCGGCGGGCTCTACACTGGCCAGCAACCCCTCAAGGGGAGCCCCCTGTTGCCAGCGTTCGAACAGATCCGGCTCGGGAGTCTTGGCCAGCAGTCGCTCGAACTGGCGTTGGGCCATGGATTCGGGCGGGGGGGACTGACGCAGCGGCTGCTCTCCCCCCGGCTGATCGCTGCCTTCAATTTTCATGAGGCCATCTGCTCGCGAAGGCCTGCGGCAAACTGTTGCAAGGCTGGCTGACCGCTCTGCTCCAGTCGCAGCAACCGTGCAGCCAGCGCCTCCTGCTGACCAAGCCGCCACTCGCACAGGGCCAGCCAGGGCTCGATATCCGGCGTGCAGTGCTCGCCACCAAGCTGCAAAGCGGCCTGGTAATCCCCCCGGTTCATCAGGGAGGAGAGGCGAATGAGCGTTACACACTCGGTCATCTCCGGCGCACCAGCCAGCCACTCGGCGATGGTGGCCGCCTCCTGGTGACAATGGTGGCCGGTACCAGCCAGCGCAAGTTCGGCCAGTTGTCGCTTGAGTTCAGGGTTCATCATCAAATCTTCTGCAAAATACCCTGCATCAGGTCTTTCATGGCCCGAGTCACGGTGGAGTTGATGTTGTAGATCACCGACCATTTGTTGATCTTGTGCTGCAGCTCGGCTAGCAACGCCGGGTTATCCGGATTGGTTTTCATCGCCTCAATGGCCTTGTTGACCTCGGTATTGGCGGTGTTGGCCTGACCAGAAAGGTTTTCTGCCACTTGATCGAGGGTGTTACTGTTCTTGTCCGTATAGGTAAAGTAATCAGCCATGGTTGTGCTCCTTTAACTTGCCAATGATCGTGAGCCCCGCCTCGATGGCGTCGGCCTGTTGTTGCCACTCCCGATACTGTTGCGGGGTTCCCCCGCGCAGCAGTTGCCGTTTCACTTCTCCCTGCGCCTGAACAAGCTGCTCATGCAGCTCACGGGCAAAGGCGGGATCAGCGCCGGACAGTCGCGCTTCCAAACTGGTCATCATGCCGTTCGGCTCCTTTTAATTTGACGATGTATTGCTGCTTGCCCTTGCTCACCACCACCGCATCGGAGCGAATGGCCAGCACCCGCACCCCGCTGGAGGTTGCGCCCCCAACCGGATAGCGCTGGTTGTCTGCCAGTACCACATAAGGCACCCGGCCAAACGAGACGCTGCGCACGTCGAACTCCAGCTCATCCTGACGCGGCGTTCTGGTCTGATTGATCAGCTCCAGCGTCGGATGTGTACCGAACTCCCGGCGAAACTGCTGATTGACCTGCTGAAACTGGCCAAGTTGGCGCTCATCCAGCTGGCCGGAGAGTTCGAGTCGCCCACCCGCCTCGCGCACCCGCAATGTCCCAGCCAGCCCCAGCTCCTGCAGCAAGGCATCGAGGCGCTTGCGATAAGCCCCGGCAATCTGTACCTGATTCTCAACCCCCAGCAGACCGGGCACCTCCTGCTTGAGCAGAGATTCAATGGTGCTCCACTTGCCATCCTGCCCCTGAATTTCACCGCTGAGCTTGAGCCAGCCGGGCTCCTTGCCATTGCGGATCTGCAGCTGTTCATAACCCAGCTTCTGCAAGATAAAGCCGGCCCCCTGCCGCAGATCTTCCATGGTGCGCAGCTCCAGCCGGTAGCTGAAACCCTTGCTGTCGAGGTACTGCTGCAAGGCAAGACGCGCGCTGTTCTCATCGACATAACCCGAGAGTTGCCACAGCTCGGGATCACTGCTGTTCAGCACCACCTGACGGTAGTTTGGTGCGGCCAGAAAACGCTTCAATGCCTGCTCACTGCGGGCGGATTCGTTCTCGTCGGCGCCATGCCACCAGCCCGTGCCGAGCAGCAAGACCACGGCGACCACCAGACTCAGGCAGAGGGCACCCATCCAGACATCGGCGCCCACTGTCCGCAGCCGCGGCGCACGAGAAGGAGCAACCACCGCCGCCAATGCCTCCAGCTGTTCGGGTAGCGAACGACTGTTGTCACAGAAGCTCCAGAGCAGCGGGCCTGCCTCCAGGCGCGTCCCCGCCCTGAGCGTCTCTCCCGCGGTCAGGGCGACACCGTCCTGAGTCGGGGTAATACCGTCCGCCCAGGCTTGCAGGGTGATCCCTTCACCAGTCACCAGCAGTACCAGATGCTCGGGGGCCATCCCCTCATCCACCAGCACCAGATCAGCCTTGAGGGGATCGGAACCGATGACCAGACGCCCCTCCGGCAGAGGAGCTTCTACCCCGCGGTTGAGCCCGCGATATACGCGGCACTTCCAGCTCATCGGGTAGCGCCCTCATGGCCCGCCTGCACACACCAGCTGGCGGCCGGTGTACATTTTTGATCCTTGTTCATTTCGACCAGACGCCACCCCAGCTCATTGCCCATCCGGCACTGAGTGAGGGACGAGCTCTTGCCCCCCTGACGCAGCAGTTGCTGCACATCGCGGGCTGCAGCCAGCGGCTGGCATTGCGCGCCCCCCAGCACCTTGCCAAGGGAGAGACTCTGATTGGAGATCTCATCAGCCCCGAGCACCCCGGCTCGCAGATCCTGACCATTGCCCAGCGCCAGATAGTGGGCAATACCGTCATCAATCAGACGAGGCTCGATGATAAAAAGCCGCACCGAACGACGAGTCTGGGTGTCCTTGCTACGGAACAGCGCCCCCAGATAAGGGATGTCACCAAGGAAGGGCACCTTGCTCAGGTTCTCGCTCATCTCGTCGCGGTAGATACCGCCTATCAGCAGGCTCTGGCCGTGGCCGACCCGGGCGATGGTATCGACCACGGTGCGACTGATGGTGGGAATGCCATCGGCCCCCGCGCTGTTGGGTTTCTGGTTGCCATCCTCGATGTGGAGGCTCAGGCTGATCTCGGGTCTGTCACCCATCTGGATCACCCGGGGGGTCATCCGCAACATGGTGCCGTAAGTGATCCCCTGCAGCTCGGCCACCCGCTCACCGCTGATCTTCACGTAATAGGTTTCGCTGTGGTCGATCACCGCCTGGGTATTCTCCTGGGTCAGCAGGGTCGGGCGGGAGACCACCTGGGCATTGCCTTCGTTTTCCAGCAAATTGACCCTCGCCAGCAGATAGTCGAGTCCTTTCGAATCCACCAGACTGCCGAGCGCGGCGCCCCCTTCAATGCCCTTGCGATCGCCGGTGGTCTTGATGATCACCTGCTGGTTGGAACCGGTGCGGATCCCCACTCGCCAATCCACCCCCAACTGGGAGAGATCCTCGGCATTGATGTCAATAATGGAGAGCGCCACCTCAATGCGGGCCGCCGGTTTGTCGAGCGCGGCGATCAGCTTGCCGTACATCGCCATCCGCTCCGGAGCATCGCGTACGATCACCGCATTGAGGGAAGGATCGGCCTGCACGATGGCCTGACCGGAGGTGGCCGTCGCGGCCTTGCTACCCTCGCCGTTGACCATCTGCACGCCAGCATCGCTCAGCAGCTTGGCCAGAATGGTCGCCACACCGGGCGCCGCCACATCGGTATCGCGGTACTGGATGGAGCGATCGGTCGCCGAGGCGTACTTGAGGGGGAAGATCTCGATGGCCAGCGGCCCGGTCTTCTCGCTGCGCAGCTGGGATTGTTGCTCCAGTGCCAGCGCGGTCTGCTCGATCAGTTCAAGGTAACGGGGCGGGCCGGAGACATAGACCAGCCGGTTATCCGCATCGGGGCGCCAGCCAAAACGGGGCTCCCAGATCCCGGCTCGCTGCAGCGCCTGTTTGAGTTCTGCTGCGCCAGTCTGCTCCAGATTGATGAGACGGGACTGCACTTCGCTGTTCTTGAAGACGTAGAGCACATTGCCGTCGTAGTACCAGACCAGGTTGTAGAGGGAGGAGAGCTGCTGCAAAAAGGCGAGCGGCTCGTCATGTTCAAACTGACCGTTGACCTGATCGTTGACCTTGTCGCTGACCACCACGGAGACCTCGTAGTTGGCACCGAAGTTGACCAGCACGTCGCGCAGACTCTCCCCTTCTGCCACATAGCTGTAAGGCATGGGCACCCAGTCCAGCTCCTGTGCCATGGCGGGACGCTGCCACGCCATCACGGCGAGGCAGATCCACAACAGGGGACGCAGCAGGGGTTGCACGCTCAAGGGTGCCATATCATCTGTCTCCATTGGGGGGCCAAAGCGGCCTCGGTCAATTGGGGTTCCAACCGCTCCAGCAGGGCGATGTGCTGGCTCAGGCGCTCCGCCAGCAGCGCCTCGTCGAGCCACTCCAGCGCGAGCCGCGCCTCCAGCTGCAAATTGCCAAGATCGTCCAGCACCAGGGCATGGGGGGCATGACGGCCCCAGGCCACCACCTGTTGCAACAGACGCTTTAGCAGCGCCGGATCATGGGCCTCAGCGTCATTCCTCTGGCTGCTTGCAAGCGGGGTACTCAGCAGCAACTCACCGTTTCTGGGGGTCAGAAAGAGGGGATAACCATCGATCCGCAGATGGTACTTTCCCTGTGCGTCGGCAATAAAAGGCCCTTGGCCAAGGTTTGCGGCCAATCGATTCAGTAGCGTTTGCATAGTTCCTCGGGCTATCTAGGGCGCAGGAGGCTGCCAGTAGAAGTGATCCTGACCCAGGGCAATGCCCCGGCCGGCCAGCCACTCATGCAGGGTTAGGGCTGCCTCGTCCTGATAGGGCAGAGCCTGCAGGGCATGCCAGAATGTGCCGAGCTCAAGCGGTACCGGCATCAGGTGAACCGGGTCCCCCTCCTTGCTCGTTTGCGCATACCAGGCAGGCCAGGCCAGCTGGAGACGTGTCTCACAATCACTCTGCAGCCGGGTGAGCTCCTGCTCGCGCTGGTTCAACTGCTCAAGCTGATCGGCGATCCGGCTCTCCAGATCCGCCGGTACATCGACCACGGTCTGCCAGAACACAGCCTGGGCATTGAGCTGGCGGCGCATCACCTGCAACTGCTCCAGTTCATTAAGCCAGGCGCCGTAAAGTGGTTCAAGACGCTGAACCCACCAGCGGTGCAAGGGATAGAGCACCCAGTGCCACAGCAAGGGACGATCCGCCAGATTGATGCGGTCCCCCAGCTGCTGCATCCAGTCACAACGCTCGCTGCCTGCCAGACGCAAGATCTGTTGCAGCTCCTCACGCGAGACGGCCAGCGCGGCATCGAGACGGCGCTGAAACCAGATGGAGCCCAACAGGCTCTCCAGTCGGGTTCTGGGCAACAGTCGTTGCAACAGGGCCATCTGCTGCGAGGTGATCACGCCGGCATCCTGATAACGGAGCACGGACAGCTGGCCGACCAGACGATCCCGACTCAGGGTATCTGGCTGGACAACGGTAACCCGACGACCTGCAAACAGGCCCTGGTTAGGTGAATGGTGATCTTGCTGACTCATGCTATGCCTTGCTCATCTTGCTGCGGGCAATAATGGAATGATGTTTCGATATGCTGGCTATTCTATCCATTGCCTCGCTCCGCGGCTTATAAAAAACGTCAGATTATTTTAGTCCGGCGTTAATCTGTGCCGTGTCGGGCACGGCTTGGCGTACAGCCAAAACGACGACGATAACTCTGGGTAAAATAGGATTGGCTGGAGAAACCGGCCTCCATCGCAATATCGACGATGCTCATTTCACTATTGAGTAATAACTGATGAGCGAAAAGGATCCGCCTTTCACTGATCCAGGCGCGTGGAGAAACACCATATATCGAGCCAAACAGCTCCTTGAAAGTGGTCAATCCCATACCGAACTCTTTGGCGAATTCGCTGAGCTTCCACTCCATCAGATAGTGCTTTTCCATAAACTGTTGCAACCGCTCGACCTGGCGATTGCTCAGCTGGCGCAAAATAGACATCAGTTGAGGCCCCTGTTCGCCAAACGCGAGCAGAAACAGCAACTCTTCGGTGCGTAATTGGGCCAGTGCGGGGGGATGTTCATGTTCGGTCAACCCGCGCAGCCCCTGAATACATTGGGTCAGCAAGGGGGATGAGTGAAACGGCAACAGCGTAGGGGCCATCCCCTCCAGCCGGGGGACTTCACTCAGCAGTGAACCGAAACGTTGCAAGAAGCCTTGCAAAAAGGAGTTTGACAGAGGTAGCCAAAGCAGGCGGCAGGGGCCGTCGCCGGTACAGACCGCGTAGTTGCCACGGCGTACGAACAGAAGTTCGTTGGGGGATAATTCATAGGTATCGGTACAGTCCTGCCACTTCATCGATCCTTCCAGGAGAATATAAATTCCCTCTTGCGGATGTTCGATAACGTTAAAAGCAGACATGCACCACTGGAGCAGGGCCATATCGCCCTTCTCTGTGGTAGTAATGCCCTTCATGTTTTATTTTCCTGAATCTGCGTGTAGTACCAGTAACACCTCCGGAAGCTGGTCGCTCTCGGGTGCTTTATTATTGCTGTTATTTTTATTTATTATTTTGTAATCAAGTCATTCGCTGGTGAATTCAAAAATTAATCACCATTGAAATGAGGGGGGGGGATCGTACAACAGTCACAAGCAGAAAAACCAGCCTAAAATTAGAGCTAACACACTATTTATCCAGTGCAACGACTCAGACTTAATGGTGTGCTTACAGCAAAAGATACTTCGTTACAAAAAGAAACCTTCAATCTTAACTGACAAATTAATAAATGATTGATTTGAAGCTTTTTATTTAAACACAATCATTACTGGCATTGTGGATAACAAGCTTTTGGCTGCAATTGAATAACCATTTTTTTGTCATTAAAAATCTTAAAAACTTTCTGCTGACTCATAGCCTGTACAGCGGTGCCATCCATAAATCGCAAACGGGCCCGCAGATAGATCTCCCCTTCCGCCAGTTGCAGAGGGGTCAAACGCAGATCAAACAGCAATGGCAGCATGGTCACCTCATAACGGGTGGCTGCCACTTGCAACGGACGCCCCCCGATCACGCTGAGCACCGCCACCTCCACTGTCGCTGGACGTGGCAAGGCTTGCGGGAAATGCACCTCGCCCTTGAGTTGCTGTTGCGATGGCTTCAGCTCCGGGGTGGTGACACAACCGGCCAGCATGGTCAACAGCATCAGTGCCAGCAGACCTCTCATAACACCCGAATCCGCCGTTCACTCAGCGGTGTGTGTTCACCCTGTTGCAGTCGCTGCAGCGCCAGCTCCTGGACCTGATTGAGGGTAATGGAGCGTCGCAGCAGTGCCGACAGGGGAACCTGGCTCGCACTGGCTGACCGGGCACTCACGGTTCTGCCTGCAAATGCCCCCATCTTGCCCGCCTCTGCCCCATGCAGGGCCAGCGCGCCTTGTGATTCTTGAATCTTCATGGTTATACCCGCACTCCCATCACCTGATCACTGCTGCCTGCCTCCCGAGTACCGGGTTGCAGCAACTCCTGCCAGAACTCGGTATGCTCCAGCATGCTGGCGAGACTCTCTTCAAGGTACGCCAGGGTCAACCGGCTTGCCGCCATCTGGCGATAGAGTTGCACCGTCAGACTCTCTTCATCGAAACCGAAGTGAAGATTGAACTGATACCAGTGACGATTGAAGCTGGCCAATTGACGGAAAATCCCCTCGCCCACCTGATGCAGCTCGGCCACGTCGGCCTGCAACACCAGTTGATCCCGCTCCGGCACCAGGATCAGGCTGAGTTGCAACTGCTCGTCAAAGCAGAGTGCCGCAACCCCCTCCTGATTCAGAGCCAGGGATGGCAAACCATATTTGGTGGCAAATTCAGCGAGCAGTAGATTGATGATGACAGTTACATCCATGATTTCCTCCAGCAGAGAGGAAGAGATGTTAGCCTGCCACCGCCATGCGGGCTGTCACTCAAGGGCGGCACTTTTAAGAAAAATGGCCGGAAAAAACAAAAAGGCGCCCCAGTGGGCGCCTTGATTACCATGACATTTATGCAACGCCGAATGCCGCTTTCCAGGCCTGATTCTGGCTCTGGGAATACTGCTGCATCAGTTGCAGCAGATCTTTCATAAAGTTGGCATTGAAGGACATATTGTCCTCGGCCTTCTGCTTCTCGGTCTGACTGATGGTCGCCTCGACCTCGTCTTCTTTCGCATTGGCCTGGCTGTCACCCTGCGCCACCTGCACCGCAGAGCTGCTCATTTGCCCCACAGACTGGGTTACGGTGTTGAACACCTGACCCCGTTCGGAAGTGCGAGCAAATTTCTTGTCCAACAATCGGCTCGCATTACTGTCTGCAACTTGATCCTGTTTCCAGACTTTGCCCACATCAGCACGGTCAACCTGTTGGCCCTGCTTGCTCAAGCTATCGACCTTGGCGTCAATCAAGGCCTCGCGACCGGCAATCTTGCCATCAAGGGATTGTTGCTGCTTGATAGTCTTGGCGCCCTTGCCCAGGCTGATCCCGCCCATAATGGCAGAGAACCCCGCCATCACGCCGGAGACCACCGCCATGGCGATCATCAGCTTGGCGCCGTGGCGCATCTCGTCAACCTGTGCCTGCTGGTTGCTGATGACCAGCTTGTTCTCGATATCCCGAACCTGTAACCCCTCCTCACGGGCCTGACGGGCCAGTTTGAACAGCAAGGACATCATATCCATCGCACTGTCCAGCTGCGCAACCATCTGTGTCACCCCTTTGGTATCGAATGGGATGGAGGGGCGTGGCAGAGTAGGAACGCTCTTGTTCTCTGCCCCTTGCGAACGGGTCGACGCGGCGGCCTCATGGGCAGTGGTCGCACTGCGAACCTGCTGCGGCTCACCGGCCTGCACCTCGGTCAGCGGGGCGGTACGAGTCACGCCATTTGCATAATCACTGTTAATCATGGTCGGTACTCCTTAGATAGCGGCAGGTCTGCGGGCCAGGTTGTTCATCATGTCGCCCTTGGCATTGATCATCTGGAAGATCATCTCCATGGTCTGCTGGAACGCCTCGATCATCTGGGCTATCGCCTCCTTGAGCTTATCGATGACCCCTTGCAACTCGGTCATCTCGCTCTTGCTCAAGGCAAGATCAGCCTGAGCATCGAGCGACTCGGACTCTTTCGCCGACTGGACCGTTTTGGCCACGCCACTGCTCACATCAATGAGGATATCGGCACCCTGGGTGGCCATCTTGGCCACTTTCGCCACCTGACTGGTCACTTTCACCGCTTCAGCGGTTGCTTTGGCACCAAATTTGGCGGCCACTTCACCCGCCTTGGCAACGATTTTGGCGGTAACATCCGCAACCTTGCCACCAATCTTGGCGCCCAGTTTGGCAATCGCACCGCCAATGGTCGCGCCGAAACTGACTGCGGCCGAAATCACTGCCAATGCAATCTCTATCCCCATCAGGGCTGGCCCCAGCTTCTCCATCACCTCCTTGGAGATAAGGCCATCAGCGGCAGCCTGCTGCACAGCCATGTTGACCACGCCAACGACGCCAGCTGCGATCATCAGGGCACCGGCGGCAGCACCAATCCCGGTTGCCACCATGATGGCACCGATCACCAGCGAGGCGATGGCACTGATCCAGCCAAAAATTTTGCCAAAGATACCGGCCTTCTTGGCCTCCTGGGCACTCTCTTCTGCCTCTTTGATCTTCGCCTGGTTCTCGCCGATCTTCTTCTCGTTCAGCGTGCGAGCTTGTCGGATATCATCAAGCTTCAGCTTGGTCTGGGTCTTCTCCAGATCGCTGGTGAGCTTGCCCAGCTCAATCTCGAACGCTTCGGGCGAGGTAAAGGCTGCTGTCACCAACCCGGTGGTGTGCGGCAGAATCAAGCGGGTGTTATCTTTCACCGAAGCCACCAACTTGCCGATTTCACCAAGTTGCTGCGCACTGACCTGGCTATTGCTTACCGCCAGTGGTGGGTTCAGCGAGACCCCTGACTTGCGGGCCTGACCGGTGACTTGCACCGTTGCGGCATCGAGCCGTGTTTCACTGCGAGGTTGGGTTACGGGCGCCAGGCCCGCAACATCACCTGTGTTTCCCAGCGGGGAAACTTGTCTTTCATTGCTGATCGGGTTCATCTTGCAGATCCCTTCTGATTGCGATGGCTTCCAACATGACCTTGGCGCTTGCCGCCAAGTCTGCCTGCCGGGGATCTGTGTCCGCCAGCAGTCGGGCCGAGTGGAAGCCACTCTCGGCCCCGTTCAAATCACCTTGTTGCAGCCGACACTCGGCAGCATGAAACGGGAAACGGGGATCTTTCAGGTCGAGCATGGCGCCAAAGCTGTAGCTTTGAACCGCCGTTTCAAACTCCCCCATCGCCTGACGGCAGGCACCCAGCCCGAGGAAATAGCGCGGCTCGTAGTGATCCAGCATGCAGAGGGCCTGGAAGATCTTGTGAGCATCCTCCCACTTGCCGGCCTGATACTGGCCAAAGGCTAGGGCATAGAGCTGCTCCAAGGTGTCCCCCGAGATATCCTGCAGCATGGCCAGGGTGCCGCCGTCAGCCATAAAGGCTTCCAGCTCTGCTTCATATTCCGGGGTCAGGGTGGTGTCGGTCTGCATGATCTCTCCTCAAATTGCGCCAAGAATGTCGCGCATGATGCTGTCGTATTTCTGGATAAAGCGGTTGAGTGCCTCGATGGCGGCGTTATAGCGCGAGCTGACGTCGTTGAGGCGGGTGGTCTTTTCACTGACCTGATCGTTGAGCGGGCGAGAACGGTCGCTCACACTGGTGGAGAAGTTGCCAAGCTTGTTGTTGTCCTTGTCATAGCTGTAGCTGGCTTCGATATTTTTCATCGCGCCGCTCTTCTTCTGATCACTTTCGAGGAACGTTTTAACTGTGATGACCTGCGTTGCTACGATCTTCTCAAAATTGGCTTTTTTACGCTCATAATCGGCCTTGGCCTCCCCCAGCGTTTTGGGGTCGAGGCTGGCAGACGTTACTTTTTCCAGCTCATTTTTAGCGTTGGTGAAATCTTGCTGTGCTTTTTGCACCGACCCATCGGTAAACATTTTTGACAACAGTTTGAACTCTGACCCATCCATAAATTCGGCCAGAGACTGATAGCCATAGAGCTTGTAATCCAGCAGATTGAAATTGGTGTTGAAGGTCTGGCTGGATGCCGCAGAGAGCACCTTGTTGATCTCGGACTGGATCACCCCGTAGATCTTCAGCTCACCGGTCATCTCTGCCAGCTCGTCCCGCAGCCCTTTACGTTGGTTGTCCTGAAACGCCATCACCCCGGTAAAGGTCGTGATGAGATCGTCATCGATGCGATCCATGGTCAGCGCACTGAGGGAGAGCAACATAAATTCAGGGACGGTCCAGTGGGTGACTGGCGGGGTTTGTTTTTCTCCCCGCTCGATCATCCCCTTGATGGCGGCAATGGCCGCATCTTGCCCCCCCTGGAACTGGCCCTGCGCCCAGACTCCGTTGATCGAGGCGGGATCCGTCAGATAGGCAGCCAGCAACTTCTCCAACTGCTCTTTGGTCAGCGCAGTCGATGAGTCAGCACTGATGGTGATCTTGCCCTTGAGCAGCTCGACCAGTTCGGTCAACTTGGGGTTTTTATGGCCCGGCAATGCGTCCAGCGCTTGCCCATCAAGCCAGCCGACGAATGCGCCAGGGTTGGTGTTGTAGTCAGGGATAGTGCTCATCACGACTCCTTAAATCATCAGTCCGCGCATCATGGTGGGACGGCGACTCTTGCGGCCCTCTCCCGGCTGGGCCGGCAGTAACGCCTGTCTGCGCTGGATCTCAGCCAGCAACTCCTGCTCGGCCACGGCCACTTGCTCGGTCGGCGCATCGAATAGCAGCTGACAGGTCTGATCCGAGAGGGCTAGACCAGCCAGCATCTCTTGCAACAGAGCGTTGCGGTGATCGCTGTCGGCAATCGCCTGCTCTGCCTGCGAAATGGTCTCGCTATGGTCGGCAAAACGCGGTTGTTTCATCTTGGCTCCTATTCTATGAGGCCCCTTTGGACATGCCTGTCACGCAAGGCCGTGCTTTTGTCGTTTTCGCATATCTCGCAGTGAACAGACCTGCTCGGCCGCCAGCATGAACCAGCCGGGCTCGGGTTCACTGGCTCCCGTCCAGCGCAAGTAGAATCGGCCAAGCCGCTCACCGCTCAGGCTACTGCCGCGAAAGACATAGACGTTGCCGTAGAGGAAATGGCCCGGCCCGAGTACAGCCAGAGTGGCTTCGGCCAGCAGATAGAGGGCGGCAAAGGGGTTGGCCAGTCCGGCCCGCTCTCCCTCACGGCGCACCAGCAGGATCCAGACCCGTCGGGTCGCAAGATCAAAGCGCCAGGCGAGATAAATTTGGCGATAGCAAAAACCGTGGCCGATCTGGATGGGAGTCGCCCCCAGATGGTGAGGGGCCACCGCCACACCCCTGGCCTGCAGCCAGGGGATCAGGGGGTCAGAGGTTAACGGCTCCCCCCTCACAGGCAGACCCTTCCAAGGGGCTGGATATTGATCTGCTGGGTCAGCTCCTGATAGGAGAGCACCGGCAGGGCGTGGTAATCCCCCTCGATGAGCTTGCGCACATAGCGCCGGATATCCATGGAGACGATGAGCACCGGTTTGTTCTGCATCTGGGCCAGATCACCGACGGTATGGCGCACCTGATCGAGGAAGCTCTGGGTAATGGTGGGGTCGAGCGCCAAGTAACTGCCCGCGCTGGTCTGGCGAATGCCGCCACGGATCTGCTCCTCCACCTGCTGATCGAGCAAATAAGCGGGCAAGATGTTGTTGCCGTTGGCGTACTTGTAGCAGATGTAGCGCTTGAGGCTGCTGCGGATGTACTCGGTGAGCTGCACCACATCCTTCTCTTTCTGGCCCCACTCCACCATCGCCTCGAGGATGGCGCGCATGTTGCGGATCGAGATATCCTCCCCCACCAGCCGCTGCAAAATTTCGGTCATTCGCTGTAGCGGGATGATGCGTTGCGCCTCCTTGACCAGCTCGCCATAGCTCCCCTCCATCTGCTCCAGCAGGTAGCGGGTCTCCTGAATGCCGATAAAGTCCTCGGCATATTCCCGCAGCACATGGGATAGATGCCAGGTCACCACCTGATCGGTGGTGAGGCTGGCCAGCCGTGACTTCTCCAGCCGCTCCTGATGTTCATTAGCGACCCACAAGGTCGGTTGTCCCGGCAGCAACGGCGCCCCCTCTTCGTAGGGGATCCCCAGCAGATCGAGCTGGGAGGCGCTCTCCTGCACCAGCTGGTGGCCCGGTCGCAGCAGACCGCGGGCGACCGGCACCTCCTGCAGCTGGATAAGGTATTCGCCGGGCCCCATCCCCTCGTTGAAACGCAGGTGAATACCCGGGAAGGGCACTCCGAGATCGAGATAGAGGGCGCGGCGCACCCGCACCAGTTCGTCGTTGAGGGCAATCGCCTCCAGCTCGGCCTGCAAAGCGGCATCCACATCGATCAGGAGCGGCACCGTCATGGCGAACTCCTCCTTCTCCCCCAGCTTGCCCCGCGGCTTGCTGCCCGGTTTTGGCTTGCTGCGGGCAGCTGGGGCCCCGGCCCCCTGCGCCAGCACGGCTGGAAGATCCTGACTGTTGCTGCTCTGCGCCTTGCGCTGACGCAAGCCGATAAAATAACCGCCTGCCGTGACGATGGCCGCCAGCGCAAAGAAGGTGATCATCGGGAAGCCTGGGATCAGACCAAACAGTACCAGCAGCAGACCACCTATCAGCAGCGCCTTGGGCTGGGCCACCACTTGGGCGCCGATATCGGTACCCAGATCGGAAGACTCTTCGGAGGAGACCCGGGTGACGATAATCCCCGCGGTGATGGCGATCAGCAGCGCCGGCACCTGGGAGACCATGCCATCACCCACCGTCAGGATGGAGTAGAGCTGTAGCGCATCGGCGGCGGATAACCCCTTCTGGGTTACCCCGATGGTGACGCCACCGAGGATGTTGACGAAGATGATGATGAGGCCCGCGATGGCGTCCCCCTTCACAAACTTCATGGCACCATCCATGGAGCCGAACATCTGGCTCTCCTTCTCGATGACCCCGCGACGATCCCGCGCCTCGTGCACGTCGATCACCCCGGCGCGCATGTCACCGTCGATACTCATCTGCTTGCCCGGCATGGCATCGAGGGAGAAACGGGCACTCACCTCGGCGACCCGCTCCGAGCCCTTGGTGATCACCAGAAACTGGACGATGGTGATAATGAGGAAGATGACGATCCCCACCACCAGATTACCTCCCACCACGAAGTTGCCGAAGGTGTAGACGATTTGCCCCGCATCGGCCTGCAGCAGGATCATCCGGGTGGTACTCACCGACAAGGCAAGCCGGAACAGGGTGGTGATCAGCAGCACCGCCGGAAAGGCGGAGAACTGCAGCGGCGAATTGATATAAACCGCCATCATCAGCAGTACCACCGAGATGGTCATGTTGATGGCAATCAGGATATCGAGGGCCACCGGCGGCAGCGGCAAGACCATCATAAAGACGATGGCCAGCAGCAGGATCGCCAGCATGATGTCCTTGCGCTCGCCTATCCGGCGCAGCAACTCAAGGGAGCGTTGATTCATTCTGCTCTTCCAGTTCGAGGTATTGTTGATAGGCAAAACGGGCTTCATCCAGCCGCCCTGCCAACTGGCAGGCCCGGCTGCGACAGAGCCAGAGCGGGCCGTCGGCCTCCCCTTGCTGCATCAGCTGATCGACATGGGCCAGCGCCGCCTCCCCCTCCCCCTGTTTGATCAGGGCCACCAGCAGGGTCCGTCGCCCTCCCTGATGGTCGGGGTGGATCTGCAACAGGGCGGCCAGCAGGACGCTCGCCTTGTCGGGGTGGCCATATTGCAGTTGCAGCCAGCCGGTGAGCAGCAGCGCATCCTGCTGCTGTGACGTAAGCACCATGGTCATACCTTATGCAGCAGATGAAGGGTCATCTGCATCAGTTGTTCATCGGCGTGCATCTGTTCGAGCAGCGCAGCGGCCGCTCGCAATTCGGGGCTCTGCCCTTCTGCCAGCACACTGCGCAGACCCTGCATCGCCTGATTGAAATCGACCGGCCGCAACAAATCGTGAAAGCCGCGATCCGGGGTGGCGAAATCGAGCAGCGCCCGATCCGCCAGCCGCTCGGGGTAGAGGCGGCTGATATGGGGTTCGATGGACTGGCCATCGGGCAACAGGGCATAACGCCCCGGCAGGCTACGCTCCTGATCGTCAAGGGAGATGGCGCTAAGCTGCTCGATACCGATATGCGCAGCAGTGATCCGGCTCATGACGCCAGCACCTCTCGCTGCAGCCGGCTCAGGGTGGTCACGGCCTGATGGAGCTGGGGCAGAGTCACGGCCCGCTCATCCAGGGTGACGAAGAGGATCAGCTGATCCTCCCCCAGCCAGCCGCTGCGCACCGGCAGTGCCGGTCCTTGCGCAGCCGCAGTGAGGGTCATGGCGCGGCGGATCGCCTCGCCACTCTGATGCCAGGGCACGGCGCGGGCCAACCAGAGGGTCAGTTGCCCCTGATGGCGCTCCAACTGCAGAGTGCCGCTCTGCTCCAGTTCAAGCTGGATCAGCGAATGGGGGTTATCCCCTATGGTGATGCCCAAATCCTGGCAAAACTGCACCAGCAGGGGTTCAATCCAGTTCATGACGACTCTCCAGACAACTCATCCTCTTCCCGCTCGATGGCGTTATCGAGCGCCCCCTGACAGCACTGCAACAGGTTCTGGCGCTGCTCCTCCTCACTGAACAGCTCCACCGGCAGCAGGCGGATCAGCCGCTTGAGCTCTTGATAGAGCAGCACCTGCTGGCGACAATCTGACAGCTCAAGAGCCACACCGACGTGCTCCACATCCCGCACGCTGGCCCAGCGTTTCTCCACCAGGGCGATCAGATCGCCCATCAGATCAGAAGGCCCGTATGCCATGGGCCGAGCCCTCCTTCACCCGTAGCCATAGCTCGTCCACTTGCGCCGAGAGGGTGTTGAGCAACCGCAGCTTGTGCATGTCGCTCATCACACGCTCCAGCTTGACCGGGTCGAGCCAGCGCTGCTGGCTGTCGAGATCGGCGCTCAGGGCCTTCATCATGAAGCCGGTCACCTTTTCCAGCGCACCGTTGCCAAAGCGGCTGTGAATATCGCGCCAGGCGGCAGAAAGGGCACGGTAGTCCTGCACAGCATCGCGATAGAGATCCCGCAGATCCTGCTCGGCTCCCACGCCCGCTTTGGCCGCTTCGGCCGCGGGGCCGGTAATGCGGGCTCCCAGCACGATGGCACTGCCCTGCTCGTCCGCCAGCTTGGCCAGCGCCTGCTCCACCAGCGCCAGGGTGCCCTGCATCTCCGGTCGTCCGGCGAGGGCCTTGCGCGCCTGGCAGAGCGCCTCGAACTGCTCGCTCACCTCCCCCGAATAGCTCTCGAGATAGGCCAGCAGCTGGGAGAGGTTGGCCAGCCGACCACTGCCGAGGTGGCTCACCATCTCCTTGATCTTCTGCTGGCGTTCGAGCTCCGGCACTTTGTCGAGGTAATCCCCCACCAGCGCCTCTATCTCGCTGATGCGGGCATGGCTGTCACTCAGCTTGCGCTTGGCGAGCGAAAGCTCAGCGCGCTCGGAAAAGACAAAGGTGAGCTCTTCGGCGGCATCGGCCAGCGACTGGGTGGCACTGGCCAGCACGACCCGCTCCCCCTGAAATTGCCCACCCTGCAGGGGAGCCTGACGGGATGAGACCTCTGCTCCGCGCAGCTCGGGCTGGGCGGCAGGGGCATAGGGGTTGCTCTGGATAATGGCCATGGAAACTCCCGTGACGAATGGATTGACGAGGATGGCATTATAAAAATCGCCCTCGCCTCCCTATGCCAAAATCGGCCGTGAATTTTTAGCCCGCCCCCAACGGTTTTCTAAAAAGTCCCGACTCGCGCTGAAATCCCCGTAGCCCCCCATCCCCTATAGTGGCCACCAGTTTCAATGGCGCAGATTGTTATGACCCTCTCCCTCGACCACATCCCCGACCAGCTTCGTCACGCCATCGACGAGTGCCGCCTGATCCAGATCCGTGGCCGGGTCACTCAGGTGACCGGCACCCTGCTCAAGGCGGTGGTCCCGGGAGTGCGGATCGGCGAGCTCTGCCATCTGCGCAACCCCGACAACACCCTCTCCCTGCAGGCGGAGGTGATCGGCTTTGCCCAGCATCAGGCGCTGCTCACCCCCCTTGGCGAGATGTTCGGCATCTCCTCCAACACCGAGGTAAGCCCGACCGGAGCCATGCATCAGGTCGGGGTCGGCGAGCATCTGCTCGGCCAGGTGCTCGATGGCCTCGGCAACCCCTTTGGCGGTGGCCATCTGCCGGAGCCCGATGCCTGGTACCCGGTCTATCGGGATGCGCCCGCTCCCATGAGCCGCAAGCGCATCGCCGAGCCCATTTCGCTCGGTATTCGCGCCATCGACGGCCTGCTCACCTGCGGTGAGGGGCAACGGATGGGGATCTTCGCGGCCGCCGGTGGTGGCAAGAGCACCCTGTTGGCGTCGCTTATTCGCAGCGCCGAGGTAGATGTCACCGTGCTGGCGCTGATCGGTGAGCGAGGCCGTGAGGTGCGCGAATTTATCGAAGCGGATCTGGGAGAGGAGGGTTTAAAAAAGGCCGTGCTGGTAGTGGCCACCTCGGATCGCCCCGCCATGGAGCGGGCCAAGGCGGGCTTTGTCGCCACCTCCATCGCCGAGTATTTCCGCGATCAGGGCAAGCGGGTGCTGCTGCTGATGGACTCCGTCACCCGTTTTGCCCGTGCCCAGCGAGAGATTGGTCTGGCCGCTGGCGAGCCGCCGACCCGACGGGGCTATCCGCCGTCGGTATTTGCCGCCCTGCCCCGCCTGATGGAGCGCGCCGGTCAGTCAGACAAGGGCTCCATCACCGCCCTCTATACCGTACTGGTGGAGGGGGATGACATGACAGAGCCGGTGGCCGACGAGACCCGCTCCATCCTCGATGGTCACATCATCCTGTCGCGCAAACTGGCGGCGGCCAACCACTACCCGGCCATCGACGTGCTGCGCTCCGCCAGCCGGGTGATGAACCAGATCATCGAGCCCGAGCATCAGGCTCAGGCCGGTCGACTGCGCAGCTGGCTGGCGAAATATGAAGAGGTGGAGCTGTTGCTGCAGATCGGCGAATACCAGAAAGGGCAGGACAAGGTAGCCGATGAGGCGATCGCCCGCATCGAGACTATTCGCCAGTGGCTCAGACAAGGTACTCATGAACCCAGCTCACTGCCGGAAGCCCTCTCGACTCTGGAGACGCTGACCCGATGATTGGCCGCCTGCAACGAATAAAAGACCTGCGGCTGGATAGGGCCGAGCAGCAGCTCGCCGCCCAGCAGGCTCGGCTGCAACTCGCCCGCGTCCGCCAGCGCGAAGCGGAGCAGGAGAGTCTCGACTATCGCCAGTGGCGCCTTGCCGAAGAGGAGCGGCTATTTGCCATCTGTCAGGCGGAGCAACTCGATCGCAAGGGGCTCAAGGCGTGGCAACAGCAAGTGGCGCTGCTGCGGGAGAAAGAGGCCCAGCTTGAACAAACTGCCGCCGAGCAGGCCGAGCGGGTCGCCGAAGAGCGCATCCGCTTGCAGGAGCGCCAGCAGGCGGTACACCGCGCTCGCCAGCAGCAACAGAAATTTGCCGAACTACACCGTCAGGAGCAGGTCTCACAGCAAGCCCTGCGTGACTACAACGAAGAGCAGGAACAGGAAGAGTTCCGCCAGCAGATCAGGATGTAACGAGTCATGAACCGAATCCTCCCGACACAGGGCACAGTGACAGCCCGGGGTGATACCCAGATGGCTGAAGCCAATCGGTCGCAACAGCTGCGTTTCGAGCAGGCGATGCAGCTCGATCAGGAACAAAAGACAGCTCACCAACACCGGGAAAATAACCTGCACCAGAGCAGGGTTGCGTTGCATCAACAGCTATTGCAGGCGCAGCAACAGAAAAAAGAGATAGCCGATAAGGCCCAACAGCAGGAGCTTGCCGCCACTCACGCAAGGTCAAAAAAACGGCCGTCAGAGCTGCTCGTCAAAGAGGAGCAACTCGGCATTTCCCTCTCTGAAGTGGCCGCCCGTGACCAGAAGGAAACAGAGCGCCAAGCAGATCAACACTTGCAGGATAAAGAGCTGGAGGGCTGTGCACACCTGTCCCCAGAAACATGGTCATTACCAGGACAACAGAGCTCGCTGTCCACATCGTCATCGGCACAGGAAAAGCCCCCGGCATATTCCGATAAGGGCACGGATAACACGTTGATAGCAGGTGACACCTCTGGATTGGATAGGACGCAAGTGACCGAACAAGCAGCCCTGCAACTGAACGATGCATCCTTAGTCGATGCCCGTGAGCTCGCAGAGTCGCTCGCCGCTGACACTGACATCAATGCGCTCACTCTGAGCGACGAAATACCCGAAGCCAGCGGTCAACCGATCCCCCCACAGGTGAAAACTCCAGGGGATCTGCAACTCGCCCGGCTGGCTCCAGCCGAAAACAATCGGGAGCTGGGTCAACTGCTGGAACGGCTGGCAGTGGATATCTATCAGGAGCTGGGCCGCCCGGAGCGCCCGCCGCTGCTGCGCCTGACGTTGCCACAGCTGGGCGATCTCTCCATTCGCATCGCTCACCACCATGGCGAGCTGCAGATCGAGATCCTCGCCACGGCGCAAGGTGAGCAGCTGCTCAATCAGGGGCGCAGCGATCTGGTCGACCGCCTGCAACGGCTCTATCCCGGCGAGCGGGTCGCCCTCGATCTCTTCGGCCAGCCCGACAGTGAACAGGGCTCGCGCCATAAACGATCCATCTACGAAGAGTGGGATGCCGACGCATGACACCGATTGCCCTCACCTCCGCCTCGCTGGCGGAGTTGACTTTACAGCAGACCCTGAGCCAATACCGCCAGCACTTTAGCTGGAGTGGCGGCGAGCTTCTCCTCGCCATCGGTTTGCCGCCTGCGACACTCGATACCCAGCTGCAACTGCAGTGGCAGGGGCTCTCTTTACCGCTGTTGTGCCACGGCGCCGAGCTGGCTCACTGGCTGGCGCCCGATCTGCAGCAGGCGGCGCTGTTCAGCCTGCCCGAACCGCTGCAACTGGCACTGATCGAACGGCTGGGACAACCCCTCGGTGGCCTCACCTGCTCGGCGCTGACCCGACAGGAGAGTAACGTTCAGACCGATGAGCCAGCCCTGCAACTGCGGTTGCAACGGGAGGGGGCCAGCCTCGCCCTCTGGCTGCCGCAGCCCGAGTCCTTGCTGAGTAAGTTGCCACCACGGCCACGGCAGCAGCGGTTGCCGCTGCCCCTCACCCTCTCCCTGCAGTGGGGCGAGATGGGGCTGACCATGGATGAGCTCGCCACCCTCGCTATCGGCGATGTGCTGCTGCCGCCACCCCATCCGCAACTCGGCCAGCAACTGCTGATCTGCGTGGAGGGTCGCCCCTTTGCCTACTGCCAACCCCATCAACAACATCTGGAACTGACTGCCATGCATAATGCTGCCTCCGCTGAACCCTTCGGCCCGACCGAACTGGATCAACTGCCGATCCCGGTGAGCTTCGAAGTGGGCCGCCAGACCCTGGACTGGCATACCCTCACCAGTCTGCAACCGGGCGCCCTGATCGATCTTGGCACGCCCCTCGATGGCGAAGTGCGCATCATCAGCAACGGCCATTCGCTGGGAGTGGGCCGACTGGTGGAGATCCAGGGGCGCCTGGGGGTAAGGGTCGAACGCCTCGACAACGAGTCACAGTCATGATCCAGTTGCCGGACGAGCTAAACCTTATCGTCGGGCTGGCGCTGCTGGCTCTGCTCCCCTTTATCGCCGTGATGGCCACCTCCTTCGTCAAGCTGGCGGTGGTCTTCTCGCTGCTGCGCAACGCCCTCGGGGTGCAGCAGATCCCCCCCAACATGGCGATGTACGGGCTGGCGATCATTCTCAGCATTTATGTGATGGCGCCGGTCGGCTTTGCCACCCAGGATTACCTGCGCCAGAACGAGGTGTCGCTGGCGAAAGCCGAATCGGTGGAGAAGTTCCTCGATGAGGGGATTGCCCCCTACCGCGACTTTTTGAAAAAGCAGATAAAACCACGGGAGCACGCCTTCTTTATCGACAGCACCAAGCAGCTCTGGCCCAGCAAATATGCCGACCGGCTGGAGCCCGACAGCCTGCTGATCCTGCTGCCCGCCTTTACCGTGAGCGAGCTGAGCCGCGCCTTCGAAATCGGCTTTCTGATCTACCTGCCCTTTATCGCCATCGACCTCATCATCTCCAACATCCTGCTGGCGATGGGGATGATGATGGTCTCCCCCATGACCATCTCGCTGCCCTTCAAGCTGCTGCTGTTTGTACTGCTCGATGGCTGGGCCCGTCTGACCCACGGGCTGGTCATCAGTTACGGAGGCTAGCATGAGTCACGCCGATATCCTTCACTTCACCAGCCAGGCGCTCTGGCTGGTACTGATCCTCTCGATGCCACCTGTGCTGGTGGCGGCACTGGTGGGCACCCTTGTCTCTTTGCTGCAGGCGTTGACCCAGATCCAGGAGCAGACCCTGGGCTTTGTCGCCAAGCTGATCGCCGTGGTGATCACCCTGTTTGCCACCACCGCTTGGCTGGGTAACGAGCTCTACAGCTTTGCCGATATGGTGCTGTTCAAGGTGCCGCAGATCCAATGACGCTGGAGAGCCTGCAGGCCCAGATGCTGGCATATACCCTGCTGCTGCCGCGCTTTATCAGCTGCTTCGTGATGCTACCGGTGCTGAGCAAACAGATGCTGGGAGGGGCGATGATCCGCAACGGCGTGGTCTGCTCGCTGGCGCTCTACGCCTACCCCACGGTCGCCGACACCTTGCCGGATCAGATCGACGGCATGGCGCTGGCCATGCTGATCGCCAAGGAGGTGCTGCTCGGCCTGCTGATCGGCTTTGTCGCCGCCATCCCCTTCTGGGCCATCGAGGCGAGCGGTTTTCTGATCGACAACCAGCGCGGCGCCGCTATGGGGTCCCTGTTCAACCCGAGTCTCGGCAGCCAGACCAGTCCCACCGGCCTGCTGCTGACCCAGACCCTGATCACCCTCTTTTTTGCCAGCGGCGCCTTTCTCGCCCTGCTGGCCGCCCTGTTCCAGAGCTACATCAGCTGGCCGGTGGCGCACTTTTTCCCCACCATCGACGAGCAGTGGGTCAACTTTTTCTACAGCCAGTTCAGCCATATGTTGCTGCTCTGCGCTTTGCTGGCGGCGCCGCTGCTGATCGCCATGTTTCTGGCCGAATTCGGGCTGGCGCTGATCAGCCGCTTCGCACCTTCACTTAACGTCTTCGTGCTGGCGATGCCGATAAAAAGCGCCGTCGCCAGCCTGCTGCTGGTCATCTATATCAAGCTGATGATGGACCACGCCTATCAACAGGTGCTGGCGGTGATGGATCCGCTGCAACTGCTGATCCCCATTCTGGAGGCGCGATGAGCGGCGAGAAGACCGAACAACCCACCCCCAAAAAGTTGCGAGATGCACGCCAGAAGGGGCAAGTGGTCAAGAGCAAGGAGGTGGTCTCCACCGCCATCATTCTCAGTCTGGTGGGCATGCTGATGGCGATGTCCGACTACTACCTCGAACATCTGGGCAAGCTGATGATGATCCCGGAATCCCACATCAACCTCCCCTTTACCCAGGCGCTCAACCATGTGGTGGAGAACCTGATGCAGGAGGTGGCCTATCTCTGCATTCCGCTCCTCGCGGTCGCGGTGCTGGTGGTGCTCGCCTCCCACTTCGCCCAGTACGGTTTTCTGCTGAGCGGTGAGTCCATCAAGCCAGACATCAAAAAGATCAATCCGGTGGAGGGGGCCAAGAAGATCTTCTCCATCAAGAGCCTGATGGAGTTCGTCAAATCACTGCTCAAGGTGAGTCTCCTGAGCCTCTTGGTGTGGGTCACCATAAAGGGCAATCTGCAGGCGATGCTCCAGCTGCCCGGCTGCGGCATGAGCTGCATCACCCCGGTGCTGGGAGGCATGCTGGGCCAGCTGATGGCGGTCTGCGCCATGGGCTTTGTGGTGATAGCCATCGCTGACTACGCCTTCGAACACTACCAGCACATCAAGCAGCTCAAGATGAGCAAGGACGAGGTGAAGCGGGAGTACAAGGAGATGGAGGGGAGCCCCGAGATCAAGAGCAAGCGCCGCCAGTTCCATCAGGAGTTGCAGTCGAGCAACATGCGCGCCGACGTCAAGCGCTCCTCGGTCATCGTCGCCAACCCGACCCACATCGCCATCGGTATCCGCTACGAGCGGGGAGAAACCCCGCTGCCGGTGGTGACCCTCAAATTCACCGATGCCCAGGCGCTACAGGTGCGCAAGATTGCCGAAGAGGAGGGGATCCCGGTGCTGCAGCGCATCCCGCTGGCCCGCGCCCTCTATCGGGATGCCCAACTCAACAACTACATTCCCGCCGACCAGATTGAGGCGACTGCCGAGGTTCTGCGCTGGCTGGAGCAGTGGCGCCAGAGCGAAGGGCCACAGTGGTAGGGCAGCAAGCTGCCCACATCGCCGAACAAACAGCACAACACGCGGAAAACTGACAAATCCCCGACCGCTCCCTGATATAGCGCGCCGTCACGGCTCGGTATCATCCCCTTATCGTCAACCCTGTCGGGAATCACATCATGGCCTTACCAGCAATCGGTGGACACATTCACCTCAACCGCCCAGCATCGCCCCAACAGACAGAGGCCAGCCCGCTGCTGGCAAAGGGTAACAAGCTGTTCGAACAATCCGTCAAGCGCGGCATCGGCCACTTCCAGAGCAGCGATCTCAAGCAGGTCATCAGCGCCCTGCGCCAGTTGCAAAGCGCCCCCGATAGCGGCAAAGCGCAGCGGGTGCAGGATGCGATCCAGCACTGGGAGCACCACCACCCCAAAGAGGTGGCCGCACGCGGCGCTCGTCTGACTGAACTGAAACAGGCGCTGGCCGAACAGGGGGCCATCACCAGAGCCGCCCCGCGACATGAACCGAAAGTGATGGCGGGTGGCACCCAGGCCCTGCTGCAAAAAAGCATGGCCGGACTGGAAAAACTGGGCAGCTACGCCTGTACCGACGCCCAGACCTTTGTCCAGCCCAACAACCCGAGCTATCAGAAGATCATCGGCAAACTCAACGCCTTCGGGCAGGATCCCCAGCGCCTGGCAGCCAACCAGCGCGCCAACAACAGCGCCAATATGGCCGCCATCCAGATCACCAGAAACAAGCAGCCACTCTCGTTGCGCACCATGGAAAACATCGCCAAGGCGGTGGATGACGCCAAGGCCGGTTGCTGCTCGACCCTGGCCTATTCGGCGGCGGCCGAACTGCTGCGCCACAACAGTGACCAGCGGATCGAAGTGCTGGCCCATCGTGGTGCACAAGGTCACGCCCAGACCCACTGCTTTGTGGTGATTGGCCGCGCCGAGGGGAGTGAACTCACCAAGCCGGAAAGCTGGGGGCCACACGCCAAGGTAGTCGACCCCTGGGCCGCAACCATAGGAGCGCCACTGGTCGGTACCCCAGCCCGCCCCCCTATCGCCAACCTGTGGCCGCCCACAGAGTCGGTCTTTGATAACACTCATCGGGAGGATTAATGATGTTCCATGCCATGCTATCAACCCTCGTTCGCCAGCTATCCCTGCCGCAGGAGTGCCTGCACGAAGAGGGGCTGGATCTGCAGGCGGGCCCCTTCAGCCTTCATATTCGCGAGCGGGATCAACTGGTGACCCTGTTTATTCCGCTGGGGGATATCCAGACCCCCTCCCTCGCCGCCATGGCCGACTGGCCTGTGCTGCAACTCAGTAGAGACAGCGAGCAGAGCACCCTGCTCTGGTGTCGCGAGTGGCTAGACAAGCTGGATGTGGATCTCCTGACCGATATGGTCAGCCGCATGCTGCATCAGGCTGAAGCCCTGACCCAAGGCACTGCACTAGCAGCTACCGAGCTCAGCGAGCCAGCAATCGAACCAGCCATGTCACGCCCGAACTGCGCTATCCCGACGACCATTCGCGCCTGATTTCGGCGTCTGCTCATAAGGGAAAACAGCGCAACCATAACGGGGCCATCACTGATGGCCCCGTTTTTATTGCAGGCCTTACAACGTAAGGCCATCAGCATTCTGTTATCTGCTTGAACGCCCATCATAAACCACTGAAAGGTTGTCGATTGCAACCCACTTGCGTACTATTGCCAGCCATTGTGCTTCAGGCTTCTTGGTTCGTGATTCAAGGAGTTGTCACTCGGCAGATAGTGGATACCGCCTCTTATGAAGATCTTGAAATACTGTTCGGCACTGGCATTCACGCTTGCTGCATTTCCTTCAGTTGCATCTGGTGATGGTGACGGATGCAGTTTCTGGCTGACAGATTGTCCATTGCCAGCTTATCCAATATTCCTTTCCGACAATGACACCAAGAGCAACTTGCTGATGCTGCTGGCTGACAAGCAACGACTCTCCCTTCCCTTTATGCTTCCGGCCGATCCGGCCAACGAACGCGATATGGAACTCTTCTCTCTGCAACGCCTGCCACTTCCCGACGAGTTGGAAGTCCCGGAACTACGTGAACAGCTGGTTAGCCGGCTCACCGCCCATGACGCCTCGCTCCCGACTTTGCTGGAACACTATGCTGGTCGGGATGCCCTTTACGGCCGAGCCATTTCCAACTCGCTGCAATCTGTCAGTCAATTTCTCGATGCCCTTGAGCAGAGTGACCTGTCATCTACCGAGCGCACGCATCTACTCAAAACCCGCTTACAGCTCCTTGGTCAACAGGAAGATAGCCCCCAGTCTTCAGAAGTCACAATGAGCGAGTCTGCCAAGGAGTGGCAGGCTTACCTAGATACGGCACGCCACTTCTACGAAGGTCATTTCTCCGAGGCATTGACCGGCTTTATGGCTCTGCAAGAAGCAAAAGCACCGTGGATTGCCGAAACCGCGAGCTATATGGTGATGCGAACACACCTTAATGCAGCGGTGAAAGATGCGCAGAGCGAGTATGGTGATACGGATTTCACCAAGAGTGATAAAGAGGCGCTGAAACAGGCCATGACACAGGGGCTGTCGCATCTGGCGGCCTATCCGCAAGGCCGTTACGTCAGCTCGACCAAGGGGATGTTCAGACGCATCAACTGGATGGCGGGTGACCAGGCTTCATTGCGCGATAACTATAGCGAAGCGATAGCCGCTGACCACTCCCTGCCGGAACTTGAGGCGCTGGTTAACGAAATAGATCTCTCTTTGCTGAGCGCAGATGCTTATCGAAATGAACTCGCCTACGAGGATAAAACTCAGCCTGAGCTGCTGTTTATCAATGCACTGCGTGGCCTCAGAGCTGGCTATGACCAGAAACGCAACTGGAGTGACGAGCAGCTCGATGAGGCCATCCAACAGCTGCAAGAGACGGGTAAAACAGAAGAGGCTACCTATCTGCAAGCTTATCTATTGCTGCAGAACCAACAGTTTGATGCTGTGCTGGCGCTGTTGCCCAAAACAGAAGGACAAAACGCATCAACCCTGGCGTTTAGCCGCCAGTTGCTGCGCATCTGGGCACAGCAAGGAATGAAGGCGTTTGACCAGGCAGAGCAAGCCCTGATGACGCTCGTAGCGGCACCTCTCACTCAAGCCCAACAGGCATTCGTGGAGAACATGCTGGCAGATCAGTGGGTACGTACCGGCAATACAGCGGCCATTTTCAACAAAGAGAGCCCTGTCACTCAGTTGCGGATACGCACAGTCGTGTTAAAACAGTCGGCAGATCCGGACTTGCTTCGTCAGCAGGCTCGGCAGGCCACAAGCGCCTTGGAAAGACAAATCGCCCTGCATACCTTGCTGGTGAGAGACCTGATTGCAGAGGATTACGCAACATTCCTGAAAGACGTGACACTTATTCCGGCCGACTACAAGGAGGCTACCCCACCCAAGGATGAACCATGGCAACCGGTACCCAACAGAGATGTGCTCTTGTCAGCATTCAAGTGGGGAGGTGAAGGCACACCTCAGGGCTATTACTGCCGTGATTTGGCCTCCACTCTCGGCACACTGCTGCAACACCCCGGAGACGGACACGCACTCAACTGCCTGGGTGAATATCTGCGCAACAAGGATCCCGCTATCAATTTGTGGCAAGGAAAGGAGATGGTTTGGGGATTGTCAAAACCTGAGTCAGCCACCGCGCCAAGCAGGCTAAAGCTATATCAGGCCGTCATGGCCAACCCTAAAGCCGAGCCCGAAGACAAGAGCTATGCCCTTTATAGAGCCATCAACTGCTACGCACCATCAGGCTACAACGGGTGTGACGATCAGGAGATCCCCAAGAGCATGCGGCAAGCCTGGTTCAACACGCTCAAGCAACGTTATGGCAACTCGGTATGGGCCAAATCACTCAAATACTACTGGTAAACCATGCCGCAGCCCCTCGTGCCTAGCCTGCTAATTCTGTTATCGACACTTGCTGCGCCACTTAAGGCAAGTGTCGATGCCAACAGCTATGACGCATTCTGGCTCTGGTCTGCCACCCGACATCAGCCAGTCCTGGCACAGGCAACCACCCTCTATTTGCATCAGGGGGAGATCCTGAACAGGCCATCCGGCCCCCGTTTTATCAAACTGGGGCGCGCTCCAACGCCACTTCAGACCGAACAACTCTGGCTTGTGGTGAGAGTGAATACGCTGCCGCTCTCTGCCGATCACAAGAAGTTGCTGGTCAAGCTATATCAGGAGTGGCGCAAGGCCGGAGCCAAAGTAACGGGTATTCAGATCGACTTTGATGCATCCACCCGCCAACTGGATCGTTACGCCACCTCTTTGCGGCAGTTGCGACAAGTGTTGCCGGCAGAGTGCAAGCTCAGCGTAACGGGCCTGCTCGACTGGGCCAAGACGGGGGATGTGGCGCAACTCAACAGCCTTCCGGTCGATGAGATAGTGATCCAGACCTATCAGGGAAAACATACGGTACCGGGTTACAGCGCCTATCTACCCGCCATGATGCAGCTAACCATTCCATTCAAGGTTGGTCTGGTGCAGGAGGGCGAGTGGGAACCCTCGTGGCAGGCAAAGCTTGCGACCTCCCCCCACTACCGGGGGGAGGTCGTCTTCTTGATCAATCGCTAGTCCAGGATATCCCTTACTCCACCTCCCCTAGCGCGCCGATCAGGGCGTCGAGCCCTTGGTCAACCTTCGAGCGCGGGCAGCCGACGTTGAGGCGGATATAGCCTGTGCCTTCTGGGCCGTAGGTGTCGCCGCGCATGATGGCGACCCGGTATTTCTCCACCAGCAAGGTTTGCAGCGCATCCATCCGTTCAGTGGAGTCGATGCCAAGACCGCGCAGATCAATCCAGGCGAGATAGGTTCCCTCGGGCACCCGATAGTCGATGGCGGGGAAAGCCGCGTTGAGCCGCGCCGCCACCTGGGTGAGGTTGCCATGCAGATAGGCTTTCAGGGCATCGAGCCACTCGCCGCCGTCCCGATAGGCGCTGATATGGGCTAGAACCCCGAGAATGGGCGGCGATGAGAGGCCGTGGGCCGCCTTGAGCCGCTGCAGATAGGCGGCGCGCGCCTCGGCGTTGGCGATAAAGGCGTAGGCGCCGCCAAGGGCGGGAATATTGAAGGATTTGGAGCCCGAGCTCACCAGCGCCCAGCCATTGTCCGGTGCCACTTCACTCCACGGCAAGTAGCGGGCAAAGCTCACATCCATATGGATGTCGTCCGAGATGACCTTGACCCCGTGGCGCTGGCAGATGGCTGCCATCCGGCCGAGTTCATCCCGCGTCCAGACCCGGCCGGTGGGATTGTGGGGGCTGCAGAGCAGCAAAATCCGGCAATCGGGGCGGGCTGCCTGTTGCTCGAAGCAGGCCCAGTCGATCTGGTAGCTCCCCTGCTCTTTTTTGAGCGGGCAGGGCAGCAGCCCCCTGTCGTTGGCGGCCAGCATATTGCCGAAGGCATCGTAGGCGGGGGTGTGCACCAGCACGCCCTCCCCCGGCGCCGACCAGAGGCTCACCAGCTGGGCAATCACATAGATGACCGAGGGGCCGTAAACCAACGTCTCGGGGTCGAGGCTCGCCCCGTAGCGGTGGGCAAACCAGTGGCTCACCGCCCCCTTGAAGTCGTCATGATTCCAGCGGCTGTAGCCAAATACCCCGTGCTCAAGGCGAGTTGCCAGCGTCTGGCGAATGCAGGGGGCGGTCTCGAAATCCATGTCGGAGATGGTAAAGGGGAGCAGATCGGCATGGCCAAAACGGTCGGCCACATAGTCCCACTGGGTGCAGTAGGTGCCGTGGCGGTCGACCACATGGTCGAAGTCATAAATATCGTGCATGAAGTTTCTCCCTCCATAAACAGGAGACATATTGGGAGAGGCAAACAAGGGGGGCTTGCGCCCCCCGTTCGGTTCTTATTGGCCGGTTCAGGCCCCCATCAGACTCTGCAGCTGGTTTTTCACCAGATGAACCTGCGGGCCGATCACCACCTGCAGGTTGTGCTCGTCGAGCTTGATCACCCCGATGGCGCCGTTTGCTTTCAGTACCTTGTCATCGACCCGGCTCATATCATGCACCGACATCCGCAGGCGGGTGATGCAGTTATCGAGCGCCAGAATGTTATCGGCGCCGCCCAGGGCGTTGAGGATGATTTCACCGTTGTAACCGCTGTTGCCAGCCTTCTTGCCTGCGGGCTGGGCAGTCTCGCTGGTCTCGATTTCACGACCGGGGGTTTTCAGGTTAAAGCGCACGATGGCGAAGCGGAACACGCTGTAGTAGATGGCAAACCAGATGGCGGCCGCGACCGGCACCAGATACCACTTGGTGGCGGTGCCTTGCAGCACGCCGAACACCAGAAAATCGATGAGGTTGCCGTCGGTATTGCCGATGGTGACGCCAAGCAGCCCCATGGTCATAAAGCCCAGGCCCGTCAGGATGGCGTGAATGACGTAGAGTACCGGCGCCACGAACAGGAACAGGAACTCCAGCGGCTCTGTGATACCACCGATGACGCAGGCCACCACGCCAGAGACCAGCAGCGCCTTGATCTTGCCGCGATTTTCCGGACGGGCGCAGTGATACATGGCGAGCGCCGCACCCGGCAAGCCGCCGAGGAAGGCAGGCATCTTGCCCTGAGAGAGGAAGGAGGTGGCAGAGACCGAGAAGCCGCTGGTGTCGGCGCAGGAGAGCTCGGCGTAGAAGATATTGAGGGCGCCGCTCACCTCGTGACCGCATACCAGCTGGGTGCCGCCCGCTTCGGTAAAGCGGATCAGCGCCACCAGAATGTGGTGCAGGCCGAGCGGCAGCAGCAGACGCTCACCGGTACCGAACAGGAAGGGGCCGAAGGGGCCGGCGTGGGAGATGAGCGCCCCGATGCCGTTGATGCCGGCAGCAAACCAGGGCCAGACGAACGGCACGACCAAGCCGACCACACCCAGCACCAGCGCGGTGATAATGGGCACGAAGCGGGCACCGCCGAAGAAGGCGAGTGCATCGGGCATCTTGTAGGTGTAGAAACGGGCGTGCAGTTTGGCGACGATCACCCCGACGATGATGGCCCCCAGAATCCCGGTGTCGATGGAGCTGATGCCGAGGATCGATTTCACCCCGTAGGCCTTCTCCGCCGCCCCGTCACCGATGACGTTGGCCACGGTGAGGTAGAAGTTGATGGAGAGGTTGAGCGCCGCATAGCCGACGAAACCGGCAAAGGCCGCAACCCCCTTCTCTTCTCGCGCCAGCCCCAGCGGAATGGCCACCGCAAACATCACCGGCAGGTAGATAAAGGCCACCAGCCCCATCTTGGTCATCCAGAGGAACAGCAGTTGCAGCACGGTATTGTCGAGGAAGGGCATGCTCTGCTTGACCGCGTCGCTGGTGAGCGAGCTGCCGACACCGAGCAGGATGCCCGAAAAGGCCAGCAGGGCGACCGGCAACATAAAGGTCTTGCCGAGGCTCTGCAGGAACTCCCAGATAGTGGATTTGGCTTGAGGCTTGGCCATGAAACGGCTCCTTGTGAATAGACAGCAATATCTGCGGCTGCCCTCCCCCGCTCGAGGCAATCTCGAAGCAATCTCGAAGCAAAAGGCGCGGGTCAGCATCAGGTTTTGCTGGATGATAAAACGTTTTATCAACTTACAAGTGCCGACAGGATCACAGAATAAGGGGGCTGGCTGGCAGCAGGATCCAAATTTGTGAGCCGGATCGGCCAGATGGTGATGTAACGTTTCACTTGAGCATCTGAGCAGGTATGCTGGGGCCTCGCTTTCAACTGTCCGTCGTCCATTCGCCCTATGTCGCCCAAATCCCTCTCTGCCAAAGCCACCAAGATCACCGATGTCGCCCAGCGGGCGGGAGTGTCGGTCACCACCGTCTCCATGGTGCTCAACGGCAAGGGGCGCATCTCGCCGGCCACCGCCGAGCGGGTGCAGCAAGCGATAAAAGAGCTCGACTACGTGCCCAACAGCGCCGCCGCCAACCTGCGCAGCCAGCAGTCCAATCTGGTGGGGCTGATCCTGCGCGACATCACCGACCCCTTCTATACCGAGGTGACCGCCGGGGTGAGCGAGGTGCTGGAGCAGCAGGGCTATCTGCTGTTTCTGACCCAGTGCGGTCACAGCCCGGAGCGGCTGCAGCAGAGCATCCACTCCCTGTCGCGGCAGGGGGTGGCGGGCATCATCTTCAATCCGGTACGCGGCGCGGCAGCCAAAACCCTGGAGACCCTGCTCGACTCCGAGCTGCCGGTGGTGTGCGCCGCCCGCTCCTACTATCGGGATGACGTGGACTTTATCGGCCCCGACAACACCCACGCCGCCAAGCAGGCCACCACCTATCTTATCGAGCAGGGCCACCGCCATATCGCCTACGTCGGCGGGCGAGCCGACTCCCTCACCCGTGCCGAGCGCATCGGCGGCTACTGCGCCAGCCTGCTGCAATATGGCCTGCCCTTCAAACCGGAGTGGGTACTGGAGTGCGAGCGCACCCAGCGCAGCGCCGCCGACACCATCGCCCAGCTGCTGCACCAGCACCCCAAGGTGACCGCCGTGCTCTGCCACTACCCCGAGGTTGCCCTCGGCGCCATCTATGGCGTCGAGGCGAGCGGCCGCACCGTGGGCAAGGACAACTACATCGGCCAGCAGGTTGCCCTGCTCGGCTTTGACGACGTGGCAGAGGCCGAACTCACCTCCCCCGCCCTCACCTTTGTCAGCTCACCGGCCCGCGAAATCGGCCGTCAGGCGGCAAGTCGCCTGCTGACCCGGATGCAGCAACCCGAGCTCGCCCCCAACCGCCATATCATCACCCCCAATTTGCAGAAGCGAGAATCAGCCTGAACTAGCTGGGCAAGCCTGCTGCCACCATATCATCACCACTCACCAGCAAACCGCAAAAGCGGGCACCGACCAGAAGCACACGGCTGCGGCGCGCGGGCAAATAACAAAGAGGGGACGCAAAATGTGAGCCTGCTCACTGCGCTGGCAAGGAGAGATTGAGAGCCAAGTGAAGAGGAATATGATGGGCGCCTGCCTCACTTCACGAGCCCATTTATGAGCCACCCGCACGACCAGAACCCGCCGAGTGAAATTCATCGCTGTGACAAATGTGGCGAGCGTACCCGCCATATCGTGGTGCTGGTCGCCCGCGATCACAGCCAGGACATCATGCCCAAGGATCCGCGCAAAGCCTTCTGGCAAGCCTTTACTTCCAGCAGCATCACCAACTGGGCGTTTGGTGAAACACTGGCCTACCAGACCACCCATGTAAAACATCTAATTTGCGAACACTGCGGGGAGAAGTTTCTGGAGTATTAAGTGGCGATTGTACCCGGCAAGATGTGAAGCTCTGTCTGCGGTCACTGTCCCAAGTGGGCGAGTAGCCGCCACTTAATAAGTAATTTATTGATCTTTGGCAGGTTTTTGCCCGACTGCGGTTTTACCCTGCCCCTCTCTCGACTAATATGCTCCACTTGGCAACCACTCTTGCAGAGATAACCCTGTGCAGCCGTTTCGCCATCCACCACATCGCCGGATAACCGCAGCAGGCTGGAGGCTGTAATCCACGGGCGGTAGCGTGGTGTTTGTAGGTTGACGCAGAGCGAAGCCCAATAAGTAATATTTTGATAAAACATTCGCGAACGTCCAATTACGTTTTGCTAATTAAAGTTACGTTTCCATCTTGGATATAAAATGAATATATTTGAAACTGTAATACTTGGTGTTGTAAGTGGAGTCATCACTGCGGCATTCTTATATCTCATTAGTTTATTTTTTATAAACCATTTTATTCCATGGTATCAAAAAACGATTTATAAAGGTGTTGATATAAGTGGGACATGGGTTGCTGAAGTTACATCAGCATCAGGAATCACTGCAAGCATGGAGATGACTATTCATCAAAATGGCCATTCAGTGAAAGGTGAATCAACAATTGTCCAAGGACGAGATCCAAGTAATCTAACACAGGTATCTAATTTATCTATGAGTGGCCATATATGGGAAGGATTCATTACTCTCAATCAACAGAGCAAAGATAGAACAAGATTATCTTACTCAACCTCTTTACTACAAGTTCTTAATGGAGGTATTAGACTAAACGGGGTTTATTGCTTCCTCTCTATTATCACAGACAAAATAGAGTCTTTGGAAATAAAATGGGTTCGTAAGGAACAGAACTCAAATTAAGGCCAGCAGAGTCGAATAATGAAGCGTATTCGGACATTCTTGAAATAACCTTCTACTCTCCAAACTCCACACGTTTTATTATCGAATAAGCAAAACAGAGGATCGTATGGATAACACTATCTTGCAAGCTATCAACATTGGTTTTCATAACGCAAAAGAAAAAAAAAAAAAGAAGAAATCTCTAGCCAACTAATATCATCCATTTTCGTTCATGAGGTCGCGAGTTCTATTTATACTGTTTGTTTTGAAAGAAATGGAAAACTTAAAGTTATTGGGGTTAATGATAAATATGAAAAAATATCCGGAGAGTGGCTTGTAGATAGTTGCATCGTTGATTATCAACATAGTTTCATAAAAAAGATTACTTTTGCCCTTGAATCAGAGAGCAATACTAGTAAACGAGCCTTCAATGAAGATTTTGCTAAAATAATACATTTGAATGCAGAATATAAGCTATATCTAAATGGTACTAATCAAAAAACAGAAAAAGGAACTTATAGATACATAGATGAGCGACTGCGATACGCAGAATCAGTTTTAAAAGATATGTTGATAAATAATTTATATTTAGCTTTTTGGCCATCACCAAGAATAGATGCAACCCATGAAAACATCCGTTCCTCATTATGGAAAAATTTTGATAAGTATCCACATTTAAATACCATTCACCTTTATAAATACACAGACGGTAAATTCGTAAAGGCATGATGGTAATGGCATAGCCAGTAGGTTCGAATAGAGCAGCATATTCGGACATTCGCGTCATCATCTCTACTTTCCAGCCTCCAGATATCTGTTCCAAAAAAGAGAGCTCATAGATGAAACGAATTCTGATTATTGGCAACTCGGGATCGGGCAAGAGCTGGTTGGCGGCTCGATTGGCTGAGGGGTTAACTATCCGCGAGGTCAATCTGGACCCCATGGTCTGGCAGCCGGGCGGCTTTAACCAAAAACGGCCCCAGCATGAGATTGATCATGCCATTCAAACACTTGCTCAAGAGCCATCATGGGTGGTCGAAGGGGTATTTGGTGCTCTGGCCGAGCAACTGCTTGATGCCGCTGATACCCTGCTCTTTCTGGATCTCGACTGGTCAATATGCCGTGATTCACTGCTATCGCGTGGATCACAAAGTGCCAGGCAACGGGATGCCGTAGCAGCCGAAGAGAGCTTTCAACAACTGCTGGTGTGGGCATCTGAATATGGGCAGCGAGCCGGCAAAAGCTCCCGCCAATTCCATCACGAGCTGTTTGATCGATTCCCAAACGACAAGCACCGTTTCACAACTCGGGCAGAGGTAAATAGCTATCTCACGCACCTGACCACTCATAGCTAACGGGGTAGAGGATGACGCAACAGGAGCTGGCGAAAATGGGGGGCGCTTCGGTAAATATCCAGCTGCTGGATGGCAAGCCCTGTATCAGAAAAAGCGGCGCATCGCCTGTCGAGCGCCATTTCTACCAACGCGCCGCACTGCATTTGAGCGGGCTGAACACTCCTGCCCTGCTCAAGGTCGAAGGGGAGACCCTGTTCCTTGAGCAGATCCCTCATCCGGTCACACTCACGCAGCTGCACCACAACGAACAGACCTTTGCTCAGCTGGCCAGCCTGCATAACGCCAACTATCAACCCGACTTTGCGGTGAAAACTCACGGCTGGTCGCAGGCCGACACCAACGAAGCGCTCTCTGTACTCTGCCTGCCGGAAGCGGTAAACGAGAAGATCCGCCATATCCAGCAACTTGGTCACGAACTATTCGAGGAGTCCTGCCTGATTTCGGGAGATAGCAATGAGGGCAACTGGGGCACCCGCGACAATGGTGAGCAGGTGTTGTTTGACTGGGAGCGATTTGGTTATGGCAGCCCGGCCATCGATCTGGCCCCGCTGGTGCCGCGGATGGGTTCACAGGCTGAGTATGAAACCATCATTGAACGTTATCAGCGCCACAGTTCGCAGCTCTCTGGCGACCGGTTGCTGCGCCATCTCGTCATGGCCAAGTGCTGGCTGATTATTGAGGTCACCAATCTGCTGACCAGAAGGGAGAAGCCGCAGGCACAGCAATATCTGGAGTGGTATCGGCAACAAGTTCCCCACTGGCTGGAGTCGGTGGCGCATATTGTGTAATCCGTAGGTTCGAATAGCGGAGCGTATTCGAACGTTCGCGTTATCACCTCTATCTTTTCAGCCATCCCCTCTCTTGCTACCACACTCAACGCCCAAACAGGCGGTGCAATTCACTTCGTTCATTGCACCCTACGGGGCCCAATACCTGCGGTTTCATTCGTCCGTTGTGGTGGGCTGTCTGGCACCGATGGCGCAACCCATTTCTCCAGCTTGTTCTGCTCACGCCTCCTCTGCGTCCGCCCCTCGCTTCCCGCCAGCGGGGCCATTTCTGTGCGTTGGCTCACATCCCGTCGCCGTTTTTAACCTCACAAATTTACAGAAAGAGCGCCCCCATTCGCTGAGTGAAAACTCACCGCATGGCCAAGGCGCTGAACCACACATAAACACAACCAATTGATTTTAATCATCAATAAAAACATGAGCGATTCAATCCGCCCCCAAGTCGGCAGCTGTTCAGCTTTGCGATCAGGGTCACACTCAAGGTGATGGCGCACAAAAATCCAGTTATTCGCACATTTGTCCGATAGGGTGACCTCTGCCCCGGCGCGATAATAGTCGGGTCAATTTTGTCTGCATGCCGGCCTGCAAGGGCGGCATGCCAACAGGCTCCGGCAACGGAGCGGGGAGAGCGCCATGATCACCACCTTGATCAATGAACATCTGATCAATCTCGATTTGAAAGCGACACGCAAGGAAGAGGTCTTCACCGAGATGGCCCGCCTGCTGGTCGCGCAAGGCAAGGTCAGCGACGAGCAGCAGTTCGTCAAGGATCTGTGGGCCCGTGAAGAGCTGGACAACACCGGCTTTGAAGAGGGTGTTGCCCTGCCCCACGCCAAGAGTGCGGCGGTCAGCACCCCGGCCGTCGCCATCGGCATCAGCCGCAACGGCATCGACTACGGCGCCGAAGATGGCAAGCCGTCCAAACTGTTCTTCATGATTGCCTCCCCGGCCGGTGGCGCCAACCACCATATCGAGGTGCTGGCCGAGCTCTCCGCCAAGCTGATTGAAGAGGGCTTTATCGATGCCCTGCTGGCAGCCAAAACCCCGGCCGATGCGCTGGCACTGCTGCTGGCCAAGAAAGAGGAAGCGGCTGCCGCACCTGCGGCCAACAAGGGGCTGATCATCGGTGTCACCGGCTGCCCGGCCGGTATCGCCCACACCTATCTGGCGGCCGAGTCGCTGGAGCGCGCCGCCAAGGAGCTGGGTTATGAGGTGAAGGTGGAGACCAACGGCTCCATCGGCGTCAAGAACAGCCCGACCGCGGACGAGATCGCCCGCGCCACCGCCATCGTGGTCGCCTGCGACAAGCAGGTGGACATGGCCCGCTTTGCCGGCAAGCCCCTCATCAAGACCGGCGTAAAAGCCCCCATCAAGGATGGCAAGGGTCTGATTGAGCAGGCGCTGAAAGCCCCCGCCTATGTGGCGGACAAGGATGAGAAGAAGGGTGACGAGAAGCGCACCAGCGGCGGCAGCTCGGATCTCTATCGCTACCTGATGAACGGTGTATCGCACATGATCCCGTTCGTGGTGACCGGTGGTCTGTTGATTGCGCTGGCACTGGCCATCGGCGGCAACCCGACCCCGAGCGGCATGCAGATCCCGGAAGGGAGCATGTGGAACCAGATCCTCAACGTGGGCGTGGCCGCCTTCACCCTGATGATCCCCATTCTGGCGGGCTATATCGCCTACGCCATCGGTGATCGTCCGGCGCTGGCACCGGGCTTTATCGGTGGCTGGATCGCCAACAACGGCAGTTTCTACGGCGCGGATGCCGGTACCGGCTTTATCGGTGCCATCATTGCGGGCCTCCTGGTCGGCTATCTGGTGCGCTGGATTGCCACTCGCCAGTACCACAAGATGGTGCAACCGCTGGTGCCGATCCTGATCGCCCCCATCGTCGGGTCGCTCTTTATCGCTGCGGTATTCATCTTCATCATCGGCGCCCCGATTGCCGACATGATGACCGGCCTCAACGCCATGCTGCTCTCCATGAGCGGTGGCAGTCTGGTGCTGCTGGGCATCGTGCTGGGTGGTATGGCCGGCTTTGATATGGGTGGCCCGGTCAACAAGGTGGCGTTCCTGTTCTCGGTCGGCATGATCGCCTCCGGCCAGACCCAGTTTATGGGTGCCATGGCCTGCGCCATCCCGGCCGCGCCCCTTGGCATGTCGCTGGCGACCGTGCTCGGTCGCAAGCTGGGTATCTTCGATGCATCTGAAATCGAAGCGGGCAAAGCCGCCGGTGCCATGGGTCTGGTGGGTATCTCCGAAGGGGCGATTCCGTTCGCCGCCCGTGACCCGCTGGCCGTTATCCCGGCCAACATTCTGGGCAGCATGACCGCCGCCGTGATGGCCTTCCTGTTTGGCATCACCAACAGCGTTGCCCACGGTGGCCCCATCGTGGCCCTGCTGGGTGCGGTCAACAAGCCGCTGCTGGCCCTGCTCTGCATGATCTGCGGTGCCATCGTCACCGGCGTGGTGGCGGTTGCCCTGAAAAAACTGCGGGTCAAAAAGAGTGATGAGGTAACTCTGGCCAAGGCGGCCTGAGACCTCCATCGCCATGTCGGCTCGTAGAGCATAAAAAGAGGCCACCCCACGGGGTGGCCTCTTGTTTTTTGGGATGGCTGGCGAGCCGTATTTCCCAAAATCGCCCCCCGAGAAATAGTGGTCGATAAGCACTCTTCCTCGTTTCTCCCTTCACCTCTCACCTTGCCTTTCCCTGGCTCCCTTCTGGCCTATCCATCCCACCAGCCCAGACCTCACACAGAGCGCCAAACTGGCTGAAATGGTAGCAATCCGGCGTCAGCGGTGTGATGTTTCTCACGCTTTGTCCGCGAAAGCGCAAAAACTAGGAAAATTTCCTAGCCCCACTAGGGATGGCTCTCAAGCCATTTTTTGCCCCTCTTATTAGAGTCACCCCACCTGATGTCGTGACCCGCACCGCGATGGGCAATGTGCCCCGTTATCCCGTGCCGGGCCCGGGTTTATATGGATGGAGCGTCGAGCGCAGCAACGGCTGACAGCCCCGACGTTCCGTTCCCCCTTCCGTGGCGTGACCTCGAACAACCTATCTACAAATGAGGGGCGCGGCGGAAATACCGTCTATCTCGCAGAGGATGAACGAAGATGTTGAAATTGCTCCAACAGGTCCGGGTCCCCACCCTCGACCTGCCGGTCGAAGCCCGGCGCAAGCTCTGGTTCAAGCCGTTTATGCAATCTTATCTGGTTGTATTTATTGGCTATTTGACCATGTATCTGATCCGCAAGAACTTCAACATTGCGCAAAATGACATGATCCAGGAGTACGGTCTCTCCATGACCGAGCTCGGCATGATCGGTCTTGGCTTCTCCATCACCTACGGGGTGGGCAAGACCATCGTCTCCTACTACGCCGATGGCAAGAACACCAAGCAGTTCCTGCCGCTGATGCTGATCCTCTCCGCGCTGTGCATGCTGGGCTTCAGTGCCAGCATGGGCGGCACAGGTTTCAGCCTCTACTTCATGATCTTCTTCTACGCCCTGAGCGGTTTCTTCCAGAGCTGTGGCGGTTCCTGCAGCTACTCCACCATCACCAAGTGGACCCCTCGCAACAAGCGCGGCACCTATCTGGGCATGTGGAACCTCTCCCACAACGTGGGCGGTGCCGGTGCAGCCGGTGTGGCGCTGTTCGGTGCCAACTACCTGTTTGATGGCAACGTGCTCGGCATGTTTATCTTCCCCTCCATCATCGCGCTGATCGTCGGCTTTATCGGCCTGCGCTTTGGTAGCGATTCGCCGGAAGCCTACGGCCTTGGCAAGGTGGAAGAGCTGTTTGACGAAGTGGCGAGCGAAGAGGATATCGCCACCGAAGAGCAGAAGCTGACCAAGTGGCAGATCTTCGTGAAGTACGTGCTGCTCAACAAGGTGATCTGGCTGCTCTGCTTTGCCAACATCTTCCTCTACGTGGTGCGTATCGGTATCGACCAGTGGTCCACCGTCTATGCCCACCAGGAGCTGGGCTTCTCCAAAGACGTGGCTATTCAGGGCTTTACCTTCTTCGAAGTGGGCGCACTGGTCGGCACCCTGATGTGGGGTTACCTCTCCGATCTGGCCAACGGTCGTCGTGGTCTGGTGGCTTGCGTGGCGCTGGCGCTGATCATCGCGACCCTGGGTCTCTACCAGCATGCGACCACCCAGTTTATGTTCCTGGGTTCCTTGTTCACCCTGGGCTTCCTGGTGTTTGGTCCGCAGTTGCTGATCGGCGTCGCCGCCGTGGGATTCGTCCCCAAGCAGGGCATCAGCGTAGCCGATGGCGTCAAGGGCACCTTTGCTTACCTCATCGGTGACAGCTTCGCCAAACTGGGTCTGGGCATGATTGCCGATGGCACCCCCATCTTCGGTCTGACCGGCTGGACCGGCACCTTCGCGGCGCTGGATATCGCAGCCGCCGCCTGTCTGGTGCTGATGGGCTGTGTCGCGGTCGCCGAAGAGCGCAAGATCCGCCGCATCAAGCGCGAACTGAAAGCCGCCGAGCTGGCTGCCCAGACCGCCTGATAGCCATAACAACAGACGCAGATTGTTCAGGGCCACCCACAGGGGTGGCCCTTGTTGTTTGGGGCAACCCCACTCCCGGCTGGCTCATATCAGCCTGCACTGCCGTTCAAGGGACGGGCATATCCCCATCAAGATCCCACTTTTCATATGGACTTTTGGTAAAAGCCCCCCGCTGGCGCTATCTTGTTGCTCCCCCTTGTCAGCATCACAGAGAGCAGATGAAGATCGTCGCCGTCACCGCTTGCCCGACCGGTATTGCCCATACCTATATGGCTGCCGATGCCCTGCAAAAAGCCGCCACTGGGCTGGGACTCAAGATCAAGGTCGAGACTCAGGGCGCCATGGGCATGGAGAACATGCTGACCGCCCGCGATATTGCCAGCGCCGACCTGGTGTTGATTGCCTCCGATATCGAGATTGAGCAGAAAGAGCGCTTCCTCGGCTGCACCATCCATCAGGTGAGACTGGAAACCGTGCTGCTGGATGCCAACGCCGTACTCAAGGCCCTGCCGATCCCGGCCTGATGCTGACTCGCGAAATCACCTTCTACTGCCAGCAGGGGTTGAGCATCACCCAGGCCAAGCAGTTGAACCGGCTGGCGGGAATGTTCAAATCCACCATCCGCTGCGCCAACCTCACCCGGCGCCAGACCGTTGCCGCCAGCAACCAGCTATCCCTGTTGACCCTCGCCACCCAGCCCGGCGATCTCTGCCAGTTGCAGATCGAGGGCAACGACGCCGAGCTGGCCCATATGGCCTTCACCTGCTGGTGTGGCGAGCTGGGTCAACCGCTGGTGCGCCCGCATACCGCCGCGCTGGCGGAGTTGCGACTGGCCAACGCCCTGCCCGACTACCATTTTGCCCTGCGCCAGCTGGCCCACAGCCCCGAACCGCTGACCAAGGCCGAAGCCCTCGAGCATCTGATCGATCTGCTGCCCACCGAGCTGATCACCAACCGCGCCACACTGACCGCTGCGGTAGAGCGGCGCGAGCAGGTATCGGCCACCATCATCCGCCCCGGCCTTGCCATGCCTCATGTATTGAGCGAAGGGATCAGCCGGCCAGCGCTGACCCTGCTTAGCTGCAAGGAGCCCATCGAGTGGGGCTCTCAAATCGGGCAGGTGCAGACCATTATTCTGCTGGCGGTGCCGGTCGGTAGCGGACGGGAGACCCTGCGCCCCCTCACCCGACTGGCGCAGGCGATGATCGACGATGTGGTCAGCCACGCCCTGCTGCTGGCGGGCTCGGCCCCCGCCCGTCAGGCTATCGTGATCGAGAGCCTGCTGAGCTAGGCGAATTGGCTCCGGGCACTGCTTGTTGAAACCCCAGCCATTCATCCAGCCCTCAGCACCCTGTGGTACACTCGCTGCCATCGTCTGTCTGAAGTGTGTATCCGATGAAATCTCCCCGCTCCCGTCTCTCTGTCAGCCGCGCGCCGCGCGATAACGCCCCGCGCACGGCGGCCAAACCAGCCGCACCCCGCCATGCATCCCCCCGCAAACCGGAGCTGGCCACGGAGGATCGCAAATTGCTCCTGCTGAACAAGCCCTACATGGTGCTCTGCCAGTTCACCGACGAGGCGGGCCGCGAGACCCTCAAGGATTACATCAAAGAGCCCGGCATCTATGCCGCAGGGCGGCTCGATCGCGACAGTGAGGGACTGTTGCTGCTCACCAACGATGGCAAGCTGCAGGCGCGCCTCACCCAGCCAGGGGAGAAGACCCCCAAGACCTACTGGGTGCAGGTGGAAGGGATCCCCAGCGAAGAAAAACTGGCCGCCCTGCGCGCCGGGGTGGAACTCAATGACGGCATGACCCTGCCCGCCGGGGCCCGCATCATGGATGAACCTGCGGTGTGGCCGCGCAATCCGCCGATCCGCGAGCGCAAGGAGATCCCCACCAGCTGGCTGGAGATCAAGATAGTGGAGGGGCGCAACCGACAGGTGCGGCGGATGACCGCCCATATCGGCCACCCCACCCTGCGCCTTATTCGCTACGCCATCGGTGACTGGACCCTGGATGGTCTGGCCCCCGGCGAGAGCCGTGCCCTGCCCGCCCCCGAGCTGGCGCCGAGCTCCACCGGCCGCCCGCGTCCCCCCTCATCCCGTTCAGGTGCTCATACCGCCAAACCGGCCAAACCGGCAGGAGATGCGCCACGGCGGGCTAGCCAGCCGAGACGGAACGAGCGTCCCCGCAGCACTCACCCAACCGAGCGCGCAGCCACGAACCCGACCGGCGGCAAACCCCGCAGCAGCGGGCGAGGAACGGCACGCAGACCCGCCCGTACGGGCAATCCCGATAGCAGCGACAAGGAGTCATGATGAGCAATCAGGCAGAGCAATCGGCCACCAGCCACGCCCGCATGGAGGCGCGCCTGACGGTCGCCGCCCTGGTGCAGTGGCAGGGCCGCTTTCTGGTGGTGGAAGAGGAGATAAAAGGCCAGCGCCGCTTCAACCAACCCGCCGGCCATGTGGAGCCGGGGGAAAACCTGCTTGAAGCGGCCTGCCGTGAGCTCAAAGAGGAGACGGGGTTGACCGCCACGCCGACCGCCTGGCTTGGTACCTATCTGTTCAAACCGGCCGACAGCGAGGCCACCTATGTGCGCACCGCCATCATCTTCGACCTTGAAAAAGCGCCGGGTCAGCACCATCCAGAGGATCCTGACGGCGATGTGCTGGCTTGCCACTGGCTCACTCTGGAAGAAATAGCGGAATGCAAACCGGCCCTGCGCAGCCCCTTGGTATGGCAGTGCATTCAGGATTATCTGGCGGGGACACGGCTGCCACTCTCGGCCCTCAAGGCCTTTATCTGAGGCCATTTGACACTCTTTTTCGGTGACAAAGGCCAACAACAGAAAAACGATTTCCTGCTATCAGGCTCCTGATGGGAACTGCGGCATGGATATGTGACCGGGGGCGCAAAACTCTGGTAGAATACGCCCCGTTTAAACGAACTGGTAACTTCGACTAATGACAGACAACAGCCAAATCAAGGTGATCGTCGGCATGTCCGGCGGCGTGGATTCTTCCGTCTCGGCCTACCTGCTCCAGCAGCAGGGCTATCAGGTCGAAGGCTTGTTCATGAAGAACTGGGAAGAAGACGACACGGACGAGTACTGCTCTGCCGCCCAGGATTTGGCTGATGCCAAGGCCGTCTGCGACAAGCTGGGGATGAAACTCCACACCATCAACTTCGCGGCCGAGTACTGGGACAACGTGTTCGAGCACTTCCTCGAAGAGTACAAGGCTGGCCGCACGCCGAACCCGGATATCCTTTGCAACAAGGAGATCAAGTTCAAGGCGTTCCTCGAATTTGCCGCCGAAGAGCTGGGTGCCACCTACATCGCCACCGGCCACTATGTGCGCCGTGACGACAGCACAGGCCGCCCGCGCCTGCTGCGCGGTCTCGATACCAACAAGGATCAGAGCTACTTCCTCTATACCCTGAGCGAGAAGCAAGTGGGTCAGAGCCTGTTCCCGGTTGGCGATCTGGAGAAGCCCGAGGTGCGCCGCATCGCCGAGCAGCTGGATCTCATCACCGCCAAGAAGAAAGACTCCACCGGCATCTGCTTTATCGGCGAGCGCAAGTTCAAGGACTTCCTGGCCAAGTTTCTGCCCGCCCAGCCCGGCAAAATCGAGACCGTGGATGGCAAGGTGATCGGCGAGCATCAGGGTCTGATGTATCACACCCTGGGCCAGCGCAAGGGGCTCGGTATCGGTGGTCGCAAAGATGCCACCGAAGAGGCCTGGTATGTGGTCGACAAAGAGGTCGAGCGCAACGTGCTGGTGGTGGCGCAGGGCGAACATCCCCGCCTCTACTCTGATGGTTTGATTGCCAGCCAGCTGCACTGGGTGGATCGCACCCCCATTCGCGAACCGCGTCGCTGCACCGTCAAGACCCGCTACCGCCAGCAGGATATCCCCTGCCTGATCCAGCCCATCGACGACGAGACCATCCGGGTCATCTTCGACGAGAAACAGGCTGCGGTCACCCCAGGCCAGTCCGCCGTCTTCTACGACGGGGAAGTGTGTCTGGGCGGCGGCATCATCGAACAACGTTTCAGCCATCCGGTTTGAATCCTTAACAGAAGGCAGCAGACGTGAGCGATAAATTCCAAGACAGAACAATGGCCTTTGCCGGCATCTGCCAGGCCGCGTATCTGGTGCAGAAGGTGGCCCGAGACGGCAGCTGTGACGAGGCCGCCCTGCGCGAGAGCCTCTCCAGCATTCTGGTGACCAACCCGAGCCAACCGCTCGAGGTGTTCAACAACACCCATCTGGCCATTCGCGACGGCTACCGTGCGCTGGTCGAACAGCTGGGTGCCGACGGCAGCCAGAAGAATGCCGAGCTGACCCGCTACGTGGTGAGCCTGATTGCGCTGGAGCGCAAGCTGGCCAAGCGCAAGGACATTCTCAATATGCTGGGTGAGCGGATCAGCCAGATTGGTCGCCAGCAACAGCACTTCGATCTGCTCGACGAGCAGATTTTGGCCAACATGGCGAGCATCTACAGCGATCTTATCAGCCCCATCGGGCCACGCATCCAGGTGGCGGGTACCCCGCTGTTCCTGCAGCAACCGCTGGTGCAGCACAAGGTGCGCGCCCTGCTGCTGGCAGGCATTCGTGCCTGCGTGCTGTGGCGTCAGCTCGGTGGCAGCCGCACCCAGATCATCTTCGCTCGCAAGAAAATGGTGGAGCTGGCCAAACGTTACTAATCATCTGCTCGCGCGCGGGCCAGCCGAGGTCGACATCAGGGTGAACAGCCGCACATCCGCCCTGACGACGACTCAGCCCCACGCGCGAGTGGATACGGATCCCCCACACAAATCATCAGGAGTTCACCCCATGGAGCTGTCCGCGCTGACTGCTGTTTCCCCGATTGACGGTCGTTATGGCGACAAGGCCGATGCCCTGCGCCCTATCTTCTCCGAATTCGGCCTGCTGCGTTTTCGCGTCGAAGTCGAGGTGCGCTGGTTGCAAAAACTGGCCAGCCACGCCGGGATCCCGGAAGTCCCTGCCCTGAGCGCGGCCGCCAACGCCCTGCTCGACGGCATCGTCAGCAACTTCAACGAGAGTGACGCCGCCCGCATCAAACAGATCGAGCGCACCACCAACCATGATGTGAAAGCGGTGGAGTACTTCCTCAAAGAGAAGGTTGAAGTGAACCCGGAGCTGGCGGCTGTCAGCGAGTTCATCCACTTCGCCTGCACCTCGGAAGACATCAACAACAACTCCCACGGTCTGATGCTGAAAACCGCTCGCGAAGAGGTCATCAAGCCTTATTGCGAAAAGCTGATCAGCGAGCTCAAGCGCCTGGCTCACGAGTATCGTGACATGCCGCTGCTCTCCCGTACCCACGGTCAGCCGGCCACCCCGAGCACCATGGGCAAGGAGATGGCCAACGTCGCCTACCGTCTGGAGCGCCAGTACAAGCAGATCATGGCGGTGGAGATCCTCGGCAAGATCAACGGTGCGGTCGGCAACTACAACGCCCACCTCAGCGCCTACCCGGATGTGGACTGGCACCAGTTCTCCGAGGAGTTTGTTACCTCCCTGGGTCTGACCTGGAACCCCTACACCACCCAGATCGAGCCGCACGACTACATCGCCGAGCTGTTCGACGCCATGGCCCGCTTCAACACCATCCTGATCGATTTTGACCGCGATGTGTGGGGTTACATCTCCCTAGGCCACTTCAAGCAGCGCACCATCGCAGGCGAAATTGGCTCCTCCACCATGCCGCACAAGGTCAACCCCATCGACTTCGAGAACTCCGAAGGCAATCTGGGTCTGGCCAACGCCGTGTTCCAGCATCTGGCGAGCAAGCTGCCTATCTCCCGCTGGCAGCGTGATCTGACCGACTCTACCGTACTGCGCAACCTGGGTGTGGCGGTGGGTTACTCCCTGATTGCCTATCAGGCGACCCTCAAGGGTATCTCAAAGCTGGAAGCCAACGACGCCGCCATGGCCGCCGATCTGGATGCCAACTGGGAAGTACTGGCCGAGCCGATCCAGACCGTGATGCGCCGCTACGGTATCGAGAAGCCTTACGAGAAACTCAAGGAGCTGACCCGTGGTCGCCGCGTCGATGCCGAAGGGATGCGTACCTTTATCGACACCCTGGAGTTGCCGGAAGCGGTCAAGGTTGAGCTGAAGAAGCTGACCCCGGCCAACTACATCGGTGACGCCCAGCGTCTGGTCGATCTGCTGAAGTAAGCCAACCGGCAGTGACGAAGGGGCCCTGTGCACGATACGCCACAGGGCCCCTGTTATTTTCCCTGCCACGGCAGGATCCCGAGTGGCTTTTCCCAAGCCTGTCTTGGGCAAAACCTCTTTGCGAGACACGAGAAACAGCATGTACGAACTCAATCTGGATATCGCTCACTTCCTCGAGCACTACTGGCAGAAGCGCCCGCTCCTTATCAAGGGTGGCTTCAAGGACTTTCAGGATCCCATCAGCCCGGACGAGCTGGCGGGTCTGGCCATGGAAGAGGTGGTCGAGTCCCGCCTCGTCACCCGTTTCGACGGCAAGTGGGATGCCGCCCACGGCCCCTTCGAATCCTACGACCATCTGGGCGAAGAGAACTGGACCATTCTGGTACAGGCTTGCAACCACTGGGCTCCCGAGGTGAACGAGCTGGCGGTGCCGTTCCAGTTCATCCCGGGCTGGCGCTTTGACGATGTGATGGTGAGCTTCTCCACCCCCCATGCAGGTGTCGGCCCCCACATCGACAACTACGATGTGTTCATCACCCAGGGGCTGGGCAAACGCCACTGGCGGGTTGGCGATGCCAAGCCGCTCAACGAGTTTGCCGCCCACGCCGCCCTGCTGCACTGCGAGCCGTTCGAGGCGATCATCGACGTCATCATGGAGCCGGGCGACATCCTCTACATTCCGCCCGGATTCCCCCACGAAGGCTACGCCATCGAGCCCTCCATGAACTTCTCGGTGGGTTTCCGCGCACCGGATGCCAAGGCGCTTATCTCCTCCTTTGCCGATCATCTGATCGACAACGAGGTGCGTACCGAGCGTTACGGCGATGCCGATCTCAAGCCCCGTGCCCGTCACGGCGAGATCCAGCCCCACGAGCTGCACCGTCTGCGCGAGCTGATGCAGCAGGCCCTCGATGACGAGACCCTGTTCAAGGAGTGGTTCGGCACCATGATCTCCGAGGCCAAGCACGATCTGGACGTCAATCCGGTCGAGCCGGACTACAGCGCCGAGGAGGTAGCCGACCTGCTGACCCAGGGCGAGCCCGCCATCAAGGTGCCGGGTCTGCGCACCGTCTGGTTTAGCGGCGAGAGCCAGCAGTGCTTCATCGACGGCGAAGCCTGGACGCTGCAGAGCGAAGATACGGCCGCCATTTCGCTCTTGTGTGACAAAGACATCATCACTCAGGCCGACATGGTGGAGCTGGCCGATCAGGCTGGCTTCCTGCAACTGCTGACCCGTCTGGTCAACCGCGGTTACTGGTTCTTCAACTGATCCGGCGGTAACCGAAGGATAAAAAGGCGCCTTATGGCGCCTTTTTTGTCACTCAGATGCGGTTCAATTAACAATCGATACGCGAAACTGAACCCACTCTTGATGAACCGATAAGTGGTCATTTATTGAGCTAACATGGATGGATATCATGCGTCCGTCACTGTTCACAAGAGAAGCGCCACCATGCAAATCACCTCCCGGCCCATGCCGCTGCCTGATTACGGCAAATACCCCTCCTCTCCCGCTGTCACACCCGAGCAGGTCAGTCAGGCCCGTAACGAAGCACTGACCAAGAAGGATGAAGTGCAGGCACAGAGCGAAGAGAAAGCAACGGCTCGCAGAGCCATGGCGGTCTCTTATACGGCTAACCAGCAAGATAAAGCCGTGGTGGAGCGCTACCTGGAGGCCAGCGGTCAGGAGAGCGACAGCAAATCGGGCCCGAGCACGGCTGAACTCTATCAGGCAGCGAATCGCTACCAGCGCCAGCAGAATCTCAGCGACTACATGCAATTCCAGCAGAGCCCGCTCGCCCAGCAGATGGGTGACATGGTGGGTGAAGATAATCGCAAGGGCACCCAGCTCGATATTATTGCCTGAGCCAATTTGCTCGAATAAGCCCGGCAGGGATCAATACAAGATGAAAAAGCCCTCAATGAGGGCTTTTTCGCTATGGCTTGTCGCTGCAACTTCTCGCTAGAAATGGGACTCTTCTGCCTGCGCGTCCGGCAGCTCGTCGGGAAGTTCATCAAACAGGGGGTGATAGAGCACCTCCCCCTGCACACCCGCAAACCCCCCTTCCTGCAGCTCCATCGCCATAAAGCAGTCGGCAGGCACCTCATAGATGCAGTGCAGGCCAAACTCGCTGGCCGGGCGGAAACCGAAACGGCTGTAATAGGCCGGATCCCCGAGTACCACCACCCCTTTCCAGTCCATCTCGAGCGCCGTATCAAGCCCTTCACGGATAAGATCCGAGCCAATCCCCTGGCCTTGCCAGTCGGGATGAACCGCGACCGGCGCCAGACCGAGCCAGGGCCCTTCCATGCCGTTAATGGTGATCGGGCTTAGCATCAGGTGCCCCATGAACTCGTACTCTTCCTCTTCGACCATGGTCACCACGGCAGCGCCACATTCGCGCAGGCGGTTGACCAGTTCGGCCTCATCGGAACGACCGAAGGCGGCACTCAGCAGCTCATAGACCGGTAGCATGTCACCGGGGCGCTCGGTTCTCAACATCAGGTATTACTCCTCGTACAGCAGAGCGGGCATTATTCCACACAACGGCTGGTCATTCTGAGTACCTTTGTCCAAAAATGGGAGGGTGCACTCAGGAAAACGAGCTGCAAACTGTTGCTGCAAAGCGGTTAGCGTAGCCGGGGTGGCCCTGTTCATCGCCTCCCGGTAGGCAAGCCAGAGGGCGGGAGCCTCCCGCGCCAACCGCTCAAAGGTCAGTTCGGGCGTTTGATGCCAACAGCCATCCAGCTCGTCGACCAGCTCCGGCAGCTCCACCAGCAGCCGTAACTGCTGATAGCGTATCTGCGAAGAATCACCGTTGCCGCCCAGCGCCTGTGCCATCAATTGTTTGAACCAGTGGCGCCGTGATGCGCGCTCCTCGCGGCTGAGCAGCTCGGGCCCTTGACGCTGCAGCGCGGCCAGTTGCAGCAACCACGCCAGCCCCTGTTCATCCCTGTCTTTCAGCAAGACGCCGCCAAGATGGGACAACTGCTCCGGTTCGGCCTGCTCCAGCAGTTCGACGGGGTAACAGTGCACCTCCAGAGACCTCTCAAGATGCGGCGGGCAGCGAATAGAGCAGGACTCCTCCCCCGCGCCCCTCTCATCCACAAAGAGCGAGATGGCCAGCTTGCCGTTGGCACTCTGCCGATCCAACGTTACAGGATCCCACAGGATCACCACGGCGATCCGCTCATCAGCCAGCCAGCGGGAAATCTCCTCGGGCAAAGGATTGGGTAAGGAGGGAGCGCGATCCAGCCGCCAGTAACTCACCTCACACGGCTGGCGACCACTGATATGGCGCCGCCCGCGATAGTGCATCCCCACTTTTGCCATCACCCGGCCGGAGGCTAAATTGTCCGGCATATGGCGAGCCGTCAGCGCCGGCAGTTGCAGTTGGTCAAAGGCAAACTCCTTGACCAAGCCAGCGGCCCGAGTCGCCAGACCGCGATTCTGCCAGGGCACGCCCACCCACCAGGCGAGCTCGCCATTCCAGTGCAGGGAGATCACCCCAAGCAGCGCCGCACCTTGCTCCTCTGGCAAGGTGATGGCCCAGCTCCAGCCAAGCCCAAGCGCCGCCTTGCGCCAGCTGAGCGCCAGCCAGTCGAGGGCCCCCTCCGGCGGATAGGGGTGAGGAATATTGAGGGTGTAGCGGGCCAGCGCCTCGTCGCTGCAGTAGCGCACTATCTCGTGCTCATCGTCGGCCTGCAGTTGTCGCAATACGACACCTGATAGCGAATGCCCCTCAGCCAGAGTCGGCACCGTCACGCGACGCACCAGCAGGCGATTGAGCACGGCGCCCAAATCGGCCTCGGGGGTGAGCGGCAAGTCAGCCCCCACAGGGCCAAGGGTGAGCAGTCCCTGCTCCCTGGCGAGGGTCAGCAGCGAGGTGGAGGCGCTGATCAGGATCTGGCGGCTGGGATCAACATGAAAATCCGCCAGCAGATCGCCATCGAGCCAGGCAGCCAGTAGGGCCCCCGGGCAGAGCACCCCGTCAGGAGGGCTGCTCGCCCAGGGAACATCGGTTTGATCGAGGGCGGCGGCCGCCTCTTTGCCCAGTAGCAGCTGCCAGCTATGACCCTGCTGCTGCCAGTGCTGCAACAGCGCAGCCCACTGCGGTAGCCACAGAGTCGCCTCGATCAGCAGTTCCATCAGCCGGCCTGACAGGCCGCAGGCAGCGTCAGATGGTGGGGATGGGCTTCAATACGGGCGATCCAGCTACGGATAGCGGGCCACCCCTGCAGGGAGAAGATCCCCTCCTCTGCCACATGGGTGTAGGCATAAAGGGCGATATCGGCGATGGTCGGCGCATCACCGCACAGGTAGGGGCTCTGTTTCAGCTGCTGCTCCATTACCGCCAGCGCCTTCTCGCCACCGGCTTTCAGCCCGTCGAGACGCGCCTCCTGGGACTCTGGGCGGCCGAGATAGTGAACGATAAAGCGGGCCACCGCGATGTATGGCTCATGGCTGTATTGCTCGAAGAACATCCATTTGAGCACCTCGGCCTGCTGGCGCGGATCGGTTGGCCACAAGGAGCTACCTTGCGCCAGAAAGAAGAGGATGGCATTGGATTCCGCCAGCGTATCGCCCTGGCCAATTTCCAGCACCGGGATCTTGCCGTTGGGGTTCATGGCCAAAAATGCGGGGGTACGGGTATCCCCCGCCTGAATATCTACCGCTACCCACTCAAGGGGCAACTCCAGCCAGCGGGCCAGCAGCCACACCTTGTAACAGTTGCCGGAACGCAGATCACCATACAGACGCATACACACTCCTTGTGAAAACAGATTTGAACAGCGCGATCAGGGGGCCAGACGCTCGATATGCCAGCCATCCCCATCGCGGGTGTAGTAGAAGCGGTCGTGCAGCCGGTGCTCGCCCCCCTGCCAGAACTCCACCGTCTCGATCACCACCCGGAATCCGCCCCAGAAGCTCGGCAGCGGCACTTCGCCATTAGCAAACTTCTGCTTGAGCTCGAGGAACTTGGCCTCCAGCACGCCGCGGGCCGAGATGCGGGTCGACTGCTTGGAGACCCAGGCAGCGATCTGGCTATCCTTGGGACGGCTGTGGAAATACTTCATCACCTCGAAAGTGCTCATCTTCTCCACCCGACCGGTCACATGCACCTGACGGTCGAGCGTATGCCAGGGAAAGAGCAGGCTGATACGGGGATTGCCTTCCAGCTGCTGCGCCTTGCGGCTGCCCATGTTGGTGTAAAAGACCATCCCCTGGGCGTCGTAGTGCTTGAGCAGCACGGTGCGCTGCCAGGGCTGACCTTCGGCATCCACCGTCGCCACCACCATGGCGGTGGGATCGGTCAGTTTGGCCTCACAGGCCTGCGCCAACCACTTCTCGAACAGCGCCAGCGGCTCGGCCGGCAGATCGGCCCGGTGCAGCCCGCCACGGGTATACTCACGGCGCAGATCAGCAACATCCATCATCTTGATTTTCCTTCAAATAAATAATGGTTCCACGACCATCAAGAGAGTGACGCAGGCATTGTGCTCTGCTCATCTGTCAGTGACAAGCCATAACACAGCCGAGCACTCCACCGCAGAACAGATAACACTTCGGCAGTTGCTCTTGCCAATTTTCAGACATAGTCACAGTCAAAAAGGGAATCACACTCGACCACACTTTATATATCTACCTTGCACCGCATGGCCCTTACACCTATCATTGCGCCGGTTTATCTGTTTTAGAATCATCCACAACTACTCGGATGGTTCATCTTTATCTGGCCAAGGTTAATCTCATGCTCAAATCCCCACTGTTGCCCCGTTTCGGGGATCTGGTCGTTGCCATTATTGACGATGTGCTCGGTCAGGGTCTTACCCTCGACCGCGCTTATGCCCGTCACTTCTCCGGCATCGAACTCAAACCGCAAGAACAGGCAAGGATTGCCCTGGTCACCGGCGACCTGCTGCGCCGTCTCAGCCTCTATTGTTTCCTCACCGGTATTCAGGTGCGTCAGGCCGAAAAGAATGTCTGGCCGCTGCTGCACAGCTGGCATGCCTTCCACAAAATTGCCCAGCCCAACCACCCGACCCTGGATCGCTTCAATGAAGAAGCATTCCGCCGACGTCTGACCGAGGCGAAGAAGAACCCGGTATTGATGGATGGTTGCCCGAGCTGGCTGGAGAAACTGGGTAGCGAGCAGCTGGGTGAAGCCTGGCCTGCCGAGCGTGCCGCTCTGGCCTGGATGCCCAAGCGCTACGTGCGGGTCAACACCCTCAAGTGCACCCGTGATGAGCTGCAAGCCATTCTGGCCAAAGAGCAGGTCACCACCATTCCGGTTGATGGTGTGGAGACTGCCCTGCAGGTCACCTCGGACGCCGCCCTGTTCCGTACCAAGGCCTTTGCCGATGGTTGCTTCGAGCAGCAGGACGCAGGCTCCCAGCTGGTTGCTGCGGCTCTGGAGGTCACCCCGGGCATGCGCGTCATCGACGCCTGCGCCGGTGCCGGTGGCAAGACCCTGCACATCGCCGCCATGATGCAGGGCAAAGGCCGTCTGCTGGCGATGGATGTGGAAGAGTGGAAGCTGGAGAACCTCAAGCAGCGCGCCCGTCGCGCCGGTGCCCACAACGTGGAAACCCGGGTCATCACCAGCAGCAAGACCGTCAAGCGCCTCAAAGAGAGCGCCGACCGCGTACTGCTGGACGTCCCCTGCTCCGGTCTTGGCGTGCTCAAGCGCAATCCGGATGCCAAGTGGCGCGATACCGCCGAGCGTCTGCCGGTACTGGTCGCTCTGCAGGAAGAGATCCTGCAGCGCTACAGCCAGATGGTGAAAGTGGGCGGCATGCTGGTTTACGCTACCTGCTCCATCCTGCCCGAGGAGAACCGCCAACAGGTGGACAAGTTCCTCGCCGCCAACGAAAACTTCCGCCTGCTTGGTGATCACACCGTGAGTCCGGCGGCTACCGGTTTCGACGGTTTCTATCTGGCGCGCATCGAGCGGATCGCCTGATCCAGAATGACCTGCTCCTCGCGCCCTTATCGCGCACGGCGGGTTTGATGAAAAAAGAGCGGCAGCCCTCGGGCTGCCGCTCTTTTTTATTGGCCGGGATCGCCGCGTCAGGACTCCAGCGCAGCAATCGCCTCTATCTCGATCTTCACATCCTTGGGCAGGCGGGCCACCTCCACGCAGGATCGCGCCGGATACATGGCATCGTGCTCGGTGAAGAAGTCGTTGTAGACCCGGTTGACCGCGGCAAAGTCGTTCAAATCCGAGACAAACACCGTAGTCTTGAAGATATTGCGCACTTCACCGCCCGCCGCCTCGACAATCGCCTTGACGTTTTGCAGGGAGCGCAGGGTCTGCGCTTCGATACCCTCCGCTATGTCGCCGCTCACCGGGTCCAGCGGGATCTGGCCAGAGGTATAGAGTATGTTGCCAATCCGGGTGGCCTGCACATAGGGGCCGATGGCGCCCGGCGCCGCTTTGGTAGTGATAACCTGTCGCATCTGTTACTTCCTCGTGCTGACAAACAAAAAGTAGGCCCGGAGCAAACCTGCTCACCCCGGGCATCAGAGTTACATCATGTTGGTGAAGGTTCTGGAGATGACGTCCTGCTGCTGCTCGCGGGTCAGGGCGTTGAAGCGCACCGCATAACCGGAGACCCGGATGGTCAGGCTGGGGTACTTGTCCGGATTGTCGATGGCATCCAGCAGCATCTCGCGATTCATCACATTGACGTTGAGGTGCTGACCCCCTTCCACATCCCGCTCATGATGGAAGTAGCCATCCATCAGCCCCACCAGATTGCTCTCGCGATTGGCCAGCTCCTTGCCGAGCGCCCCCGGCACGATGGAGAAGGTGTAGGAGATCCCGTCCTTGGCATATTTGAACGGCAGCTTGGCCACCGAGGCCAGCGAAGCGACCGCCCCCTTGCGATCCCGACCGTGCATCGGGTTAGCCCCCGGCGCAAAGGGCGCACCGGCGCGGCGACCATCCGGGGTGTTGCCGGTCTTCTGGCCATAGACCACGTTGGAGGTGATGGTCAGGATCGACTGGGTCGGCACCGCATTGCGGTAGGTCGGCAACGCCTGGATCTTCTTCATAAAGCGCTCGACCAGATCGCAGGCGATGGAGTCGGCCCGCTCGTCATTGTTGCCATACTGGGGATACTCCCCCTCAATCACGAAATCGACCGCCAGCCCATCCGCATCGCGCACCGGCTTGACCCGGGCGTACTTGATGGCTGCCAGCGAATCGACCGCTACCGATAGACCGGCGATACCGCAGGCCATGGTGCGATAGACGTCGCGATCGTGCAGTGCCATCAGGGAAGCCTCGTAGCTGTATTTGTCATGCATATAGTGAATAAGGTTGAGCGCGCTGATGTACTGCACCGCCAGCCAATCCATAAAGCTGTCGAGGCTGGCCATGACGGTGTCGTAATCCAGCACCTCGTCCATGATAGGCGCCACTTTCGGGCCGACCTGGATCTTCAGCTTCTCGTCCACCCCACCGTTGATGCAGTAGAGCAGGGTCTTGGCCAGGTTGGCGCGGGCCCCAAAGAACTGCATCTGCTTGCCGATCACCATGGGACTCACGCAGCAGGCGATGGCGTAATCATCGCTCTCGAAATCGGTGCGCATCAGGTCATCATTCTCATACTGCAGGGATGAGGTATCGATGGAGACGCGAGCCGCATAGGTCTTGAAGGCCCGCGGCAGCCCTTCCGCCCAGAGGATGGTGAGGTTGGGCTCGGGCGCTGGCCCCATGGTCTTGAGGGTGTGGAGGTAGCGGAAGGAGTTCTTGGTCACCAGGGTGCGACCATCCAGCCCCATGCCGCCGATCACCTCGGTCGCCCAGATGGGATCGCCGGAGAAGAGGGAGTCAAACTCTGGAGTACGCAGGAAGCGTACCATGCGGATCTTCATGATGAAGTGATCGACCAGCTCCTGGGCATCCTGCTCGCTGATGAGCCCCGCCTTCAGATCCCGCTCGATATAGATGTCGAGGAAGGTGGCGGTGCGACCGAGGGACATGGCCCCGCCATTTTGCGACTTCACCGCCGCCAGATAGGCAAAGTAGAGCCACTGGACTGCCTGCTGGGCCGTGCGTGCCGGCCCGGAGATGTCAAAGCCATAACTGGCTGCCATCTGCTTGATCTGCACCAGTGCCCGCTTGTGCTCGGCCAGCTCCTCGCGCTGGCGGATCACCTGCTCCAGCTGCTCTCCCCGCTCAAGCGCCGGTTGCAGATCGGCAAACTGCATCTCCCGCTCACGGATTAGATAATCTATGCCATAGAGCGCGACCCGACGATAATCTCCAATAATGCGACCACGGCCGTAACCATCCGGTAAACCGGTCAAAATTCCCGATTTTCGGCAGCGCAACATCTCGGGAGAGTAGACGTCGAACACTCCCTGGTTATGGGTTTTGCGCAATTCGCTGAAGGTATATTCAAATTCGGGATCCATCTCCCGGCCATACGCTTCAAAAGAACTGCGGATCATATTTACGCCGCCAAACGGATGCAGCGCTCTTTTAAGGGGCTTGTCGGTTTGCAGGCCAACGATTTTTTCCAGCCCCTGCTCGATATAACCCGGTCCGTGGGCGGTGATGGTCGTGGCAATATTGGTATCAAAATCGACCGGTGCGTGGGTGGCGTTCTCGATACGGATCCCCTCCATCACCTTGTTCCATAAAGTGGTGGTCGCTTCGGTCGCATCTGCTAAAAACTGTTCGTCACCTTCATAGGGGGTGTAGTTCTGCTGGATAAAATCACGAACGTTGATCTCGTGCTTCCAGTTTTCACCGGTAAACCCTTGCCATGCCTGACGGAATTTATCCTGATCCAATTGCATATCAACTTTCATCAAATAAACCTCATTCACTACTCATGACACTACAGTGGAAGATGTCAGACGCACTCGGCCTGACGAACCTGCTGCCCCAGACGAATGGCATCCAGCGCGATCATTTTCTCTTCATTGGTGGGAATAACTGCCGCCATCACCATGGACTCTGCCGCCGAAATTACCCGGCAGCCCTCGCTATTGGGACGCTGGTTAAACGGCTCGCTGATCGCTACGCCAAATACCTGAAGCCGTTCGCATACCAGCTTTCTGATAAAGGCCGAGTTCTCGCCGATCCCGCCGGTGAAAATAACGGCATCCAGCCGGCGCAATGAGGTGGCATGGCCGCCGATATGGCGGGCAATTCGATGGACAAAAGCGTGGATCGCCAATTTTGCCCCGGGATGTCCTTCGTGATAGGCAGCTTCCAATACCCGCATATCCGAGGAGAGCCCCGAAATACCCAACAGGCCGGACTGCTTGTTCAATACCCGCTCGATATCCTCGATGGATTGCCCCGTCTTGCTGGCGATATAGGCCAGCGCGCCAAAATCGATATCGCCGCTGCGGCTGCCCATGATCAGCCCCTCCAGCGGCGTCATCCCCATAGAGGTATCGACGCTCTTGCCATCCTGTACCGCGCAAATAGAGGCGCCATTGCCCAGATGGGCGATAACCAGACCGGCATGCTGCTCATCCAGCCCCATAAATACGCAGGCCTGCTCGGCAACATAGCGATGGGAGGTGCCATGGAAGCCATAGCGGCGCACGCCGTAATCCTGCAAATATTGGTAAGGCAGCGCATAGATATAGGCTTCCGGCTTCAGGGTCTGGTGAAAGCCGGTATCAAATACCGCAATTTGGGGCTGGTCGGGAAATAGCTGGCGGGCGGCCATCACGCCGCTTAAATTGGCGTGATTGTGCAGAGGGGCCAAGGGTGACACCTGCTTGATTTTGGCCAATACATGTTCATCAATGATCACGGCTTCACTAAATTCACTACCACCATGAGCAATTCGATGACCCACCAGTGCAATGGCATCCAGCAGATCGCGCTTTTTCAATTCAGCCGCAATGGCAGCCAATGCACAGGTGTGGTTATTTTCAGGTAATGACATAGCGGGCTCTTTACCCACTTGCAATTGGGGATGGGCCGTCTCAATACCATCCGCCATACCGGATATCACCACCTCACAGGATTGACTCTCCAGTACCGAGAATTTGACCGATGAGGAGCCGCAATTGATAACCAGAACCAACGAATCAAACTTCATTACATCGCCTCGATATTTATGATGTCGAGTCACTGCAGTCAGAACATATTTACCACTGAGTGTGGTGGCCAAATCACGGATAGCCTTGCCCTGGGCCCACATAATTGGGCCAACCAAGAACCGGTTATTGCGCACTTCTGACTGCGCCATGCAGACCCCGCCAGGGGGGCCTGAATGGCTGATGACTTGCAGAAAAGGTTTTCAGAACAGCTTGGAAACTATATTCAGGATGGTCAGCACACCGATGATGGTGACAAACAGGTTGCTGGCCTGACCTTTATATTTTGCAAGTGCCGGTGTCTTGCTCACCGCATACATCGGCAGCAGACAGAGCAGGGAAGCGATGATTGGCGCCCCCATTGCCTCAATCAGGTCGAGGATGTTGGGGTTCACATAAGCGACCAGCCAGGTCGAACCCATGATGAACAACATACTGACCATATTGAGTTTTTTACTGGAAACCTTGCTCTTGTCGCCCTGGTAGCCAAAGCGGAGGATAAGGCCATTCAACCCTTCCAACGTCCCCAGATAGTGACCGAAGAAGGATTTGAAGATAGCAACCAGCGCGATAATGGACGCCGCATACTCCAGGGTGGTGGCAAACGCAGACTTGCTGCCCGTCATTGAGGAGAAGTGGTTAGCCAGATAGGAGAGCACCGGAATATTCTGGGCTTTGGCTTCCGCCATGTTTTGCGGTGACAGGGTAAAGAGGCAGCTGAAGGCAAAGAACATCACCACGGCCACCATCAGCATGCTGGCACCGGAGATAATCTTCGAGCAGCGCTTCTCGGTAAAATCACGCCCGAACTCCTGCTCATACTCTTCCCGTTTGGAGACAATGAAAGAGGAGACAATCGGCGAGAAGTTGAAGGAGAAGACCATGATGGAGATCCCCAGCCAGACGGTAACCAGAATACCATCGTGACCAAACATCGATATCTCGCTCAGATTGACCTGATCAAAGACGGCACTGTTCCAGTACGGGACGAGGGAGAGAGAGATAACGATCAGACTGGCAATAAAGGGAAAGACCAGATAGCTCATCACCTTGACCATCAGATCTTTACCGAAGTAGATCACGAATGCCATCAACATCAACAATGCCAGTGCAACCACACCTCGATTAAGCGGAACCAACAGTAGTTGATGCTCCCAAAATGCCATAAAGGTATTGGTGATCGTCACACCATATATCCACAGCAGTGGGCAGATGGCAAAGAAATAGAGGAAGGTAATTACCACTCCCCCCATCTTGCCAAAATGTTCTTCAACGGTCTCGGTAATATTTGCCGATGGATTACTGCCGGATAGACATAATCTGGCCAATGCCCTGTGGCAATAAAATGCAATGGGGTAAGCCAGCACCAACATGATTAATATTGGGATCAGGCCACCATATCCAGCCCGGATTGGAAAGAACAAGACCCCCGCCCCGATAGCAGTACCGAACAGACCTAATCCCCATGTGGTATCCGATTTACGCCATGCACGCGTATTCTCTTTACTGCCGGTGACAACACTGTCTAATATCATGACTGCATTCCTTACAGGCTAAATTGACGAATATTGTTCTGTTCGATAATTTCGGCAATCCGGGTCAGATCAATATTCCCCCCCGAAATAATGCTGACGGTCTTTTTACCTTCGACATAATGTTTCAGCTTGCCACTGAGCAGCGCTGCCGAGGCCAGAGCTCCCGCCCCTTCGGTAATCACCTTGTTGCGCTGAATAAGGTCAACCATGCTATGACGAATATCATCCTCGGTGACCAGTACAATATCATCCACCAATTGTTTGACGATTTCGAAGGTCAGTGAACCGGGTCTTGCCACATCACAGCCATCGGCCAGCGTGCTGCTGGTTCTGTGATTGGTCATGGTACCGGCATAGAAAGAGGCCGCCATACCGTGCACATTCTCGGATTGCACACCAATCACCTTGATGGTCGGATTAATAGATTTGATAGCCATGGCAACACCAGCAATCAAACCACCGCCACCGATCGGCACTATGATGTTATCGACATCATACAAATCTTCGATAATTTCCAGGCCAATGGTGCCCTGGCCGGCAATTACTTTTGCATCGTCGAAGGGGGGGATAAATACGCGGCCTTCCATCTCCACGATTTCGCTGACTTTGGCAATGGTGTCATTGAAGCTATTTCCATGGAGGATCACTTTGGCTGAATAGTCACTGGTTGCAGCAATTTTTGATTTGGGGGCACAGCAAGGCATGACCACCTTGGCATCAATTCCCAGCATAGCACTGGAGAGTGATACACCTTGGGCATGATTGCCCGCCGAGCAGGCGACAACACCTTTTTGTCGGTCTTCCAGACTTAATGAACTGAGCTTGTTGAAGGCGCCACGAATTTTAAAAGAGCCTGTACGTTGCATGTTTTCAAGCTTGAGGTAAACCTCGCCATGGCAACGTTCGCTGATGTAGTTAGAGGGTAGTTGCGCGGTCTTGTATATATGATTGGTCAGTCTTTTTTTGGCTTCAGTAATATCATGAAGACCAATGGGCAGATTGCTATACATCTTCATCGCAAATCTCTTTTTATTTATTAATTTGTAGGGTTTTATTTCACAGGGCGAAGCGATACTAGGTTCTATCACTTGCAATTAATGTGAGCATAAACACAAAAAAATCTACAAAGAGACTGCGTTACGGTGAAATTATCAAAAAATGTGATGGCAGCAACACTTGAATCCAAATGGATTAAAAAAAGTAATCAGAGATTGGCAAATAATATAATTAACAACTCCAAAACAAAGCCGTAAAGATTAGATTTTTCAGGGCAATTGCGTTGCTTTTTGCAACCGGCAATCAGTTGCTTGCCTGCCAGAACCGGGACAATAAAAAAGGAGCCAGTGTGGCTCCCTCTCGACAATACCGAACCGATTACTCAGCTGCAGCATCATCTTTCTTGTACTTGGCAGCAGTCTCTTTGATCAGAGCCTGCAACTCGCCAGCCTGGAACATCTCGATCATGATGTCACAGCCACCGATCAGCTCACCTTCAACCCACAGTTGGGGGAAGGTCGGCCAGTTGGCGAATTTTGGCAATTCGGCGCGGATATCCGGATTCTGCAGGATATCAACGTAGGCAAACGGCTCGCCGCAGGACATCAGAGCCTGGGAGGCCTGGGCAGAGAAGCCACAGCTGGGTAGCTTGGGGGAGCCCTTCATGTAGATGATGATGGGGTTGTCAGCCAGCTGCTGCTTAATCTTTTCAATAGTTTCCATAGGTGCCTCACTAGAGCGATTTCGGCGGCCATTCTACTGCAATCTTGCCCGAGCACAAACTGACAAAGGGGTGACCCGGCTCGAATTGTGCAAAGAACCCACACAGGATTGATCGCGATCATGGCGCCAATCAAGAGTTGTTAGGCCATCTTTGATACTGCTACAATCCCTTGGCTTTGGGCTATCCAGCCCCATCATTTTAAAAACAACTCTTTTCACATATAGAAAAGAGTACGCAATGTCTTGCAACCGTCGCCTTCGCACGGTCCAGCCAATGGAGAGTAGAAAATGGCATTCGAACTTCCCGCTCTGCCCTATGCAATCAACGCTCTGGAACCGCACATCTCCCAGGAAACTCTGGAATATCACCACGGCAAGCACCACAACACCTACGTGGTCAACCTGAACAATCTGGTGCCGGGTACCGAGTTTGAAGGCAAGTCTCTGGAAGAGATCATCAAGACCTCCAACGGCGGCATCTTCAACAACGCCGCCCAGATCTGGAACCACACCTTCTACTGGCACTGCCTCTCCCCGAATGGCGGTGGCGAGCCGACTGGCGCCCTGGCTGATGCCATCAACAAGGCATTCGGCTCATTCGCCGAGTTCAAAGATGCCTTCACCAAATCTGCCATCGGCAACTTCGGTTCCAGCTGGACTTGGCTGGTGAAGAAAGCTGACGGCTCTCTGGCTATCGTCAACACCTCCAACGCTGGCTGCCCGCTGACTGAAGCCGGTACCACCCCGCTGCTGACCGTTGACCTGTGGGAGCACGCCTACTACATCGACTTCCGCAACCTGCGTCCGAAGTACATGGAAACCTTCTGGGCTCTGGTTAACTGGGAATTCGTGGCCAAGAATCTGGCTGCCTAATCAGCCTCGCTTGCCAAAACGCCCCGCACTGCGGGGCGTTTTTTTATCTCGATATGGCTGCGAAAATGAATAAGGCGCCCGCAGGCGCCTTTTACATATCGAGATGACCCGCTTACTGATCCAGCTCGTCCATGTATTCATCCAGATTTGCGTCGTCAGCCTGCTCTTGCTGAGACGCTTTCAGCTCGGTCTGCTTGCCCGTCACCTTGCCCTGGTTATATTGCAGGTAGAAGTCCTTGGTCAGCGCATAGGGATCGAGGGAGTTGTCGATGATCCGCTCCTGATCGATCAGCTTGGCGCGATTACCCAAGCCATCTAGCACCCAATGGGTAACCCTCAGCGGGATTGTCAGCAAGGCATAGGGGAAATAGATGGTATCAATGGTGTCACCAACCAGCTCCCGGGTGGTGGTCGGACCGTAGACAGGCACCATGATGTAGGCACCATTACCGATATCGGCCCTGCCCAGCACTGTGTCCATCTCCAGCTTGTTACGCTCGAGGCCAGCATGTTTGGCCACATCAAAGATACCCAGCAGACCGACCGTGGTGTTGAGGGTAAAGCGCCCCAGGTTGGTGCCCGCCCCCTTCAAATCACCGGTGATCAGATGGTTCACCATGCTGCTTGGCTCATCAAAGTTGGCAACAAAGTTGGCAATGCCATCCTTCACCCCTACCGGAATGTAGCGGGCATAGGCATGTACCACTGGACGTGCCACATAGGGTTCCAGCACATCATAGTTGACCGCCCACATGGCCCGGTTGGCCCCCTGGAAGGGATCGCGCGGATCGGCCGCCGTACTGGTGGCTCCCGGATTATTCATGCCGGGATTGAGATCCAGACTCTCTGGGCCAGGCTTGGGTGGGCCACCGGCACAGCCAGCCAGCAAGAGGGCTGCCAGTATGGCCCCTGAACGAAGATACATATGATTGTCCTGACGTTTTATTTTGATTTATCAGAAGTATAGATAACCCGGCTCCTATCCAGGAGCCGGGTTACCCAAAGGCATATTAGAGGGCGTGATCGATGCGGATGTCAATCGGAGCAGCAGGGATCTCGGCCGTCTTGACCGGCACGGATACCCCTTCGAAGGCTCCTTCCTTGTTCATCACATTGCCACCCCGCGAGAGACGTGCCTTGAACTGCAGCTCCGGATAGGCCGCCAGCTTGCTGCCTTCCATCATGGCATCGCCATCCCCGAGTGACAGGGTAACTGGCAAGGTTGGCCCTGCGATACGCTTCACGGCGATGGGCATGGGCGGCCCGTTGGGCACCACGGCAAAGACGAAGAGATGGGCATCTTCCGGCATCTGAATGCCCGCCGCCAACGTGACGTGGATGGGGAATTCCCCCTCCTTCACCGCCAGCGGTTGTCCCTCAACTGCGCCCGCTTTGGCTGCGCCTGAATTCGTCACCTCGATGCCGCGCTGCTTGAGCTGCGCGCGGGCATACTCCATGGAGCGCTCGACCATCACGTAACGGGGGGTACCTTTCTCCATCAGTGGCAACATCGCCTGCCAGCGAGCCAGCGCGGTCTGGAAGTCCTCTTTTTGCAGCGCCATAAAGGCATAGACGGAACGCGCTTCGATATTGTCCGGATCCTGCGCGATAGCCGCTTGCAACAGGGCATCCGCTTGCGCCTCATCCCCCGTCATCATCAGCGCCTGCGCATAAGGCACCGCCACCAGCGACTTCTGGGGAGCCAGCGTGTAGGCCCGCTCCAGCGCCTCGCTGGCCATCTCGGGATCATTGCCATCCAGCGCCAAGCGTCCCAGCAGCAGCCAGCCGCGGTAGTCATTCGGTTCATCCTTGAGGCGGGTACGCAGTGCCAGCGTGAAATCCAGCAGATCCTGCTCGGTCACCTGGGCATCGCGTTCCACCAGAATGCGGTTGCTCAGCTCGCCAAGACGGCTGCTGGCATCTTGCCAGCGACTAACCTCTTGCCAGGAGCCCAACTTGTAGTAGAGCCCCAGACTAACCACCACCAGCACCAGCACACCCGGGATCCAGATCAGACTCTTGCCACTGCGGGCAGTCTGCTCCACATCAGGAATATCATCCAAGAGGCTTCGTTGCAGCTCGACCAGCGAGTCGGACTCCTCAGCCAGGACACCCTGCTCGCGCTCTTCACCAATCTCCAGCAGCCGCTGGCGATAGAGCTGTTTGTTGAGCGCCGAGCGACTGATGCTCTGTTTGCCTTCACCACGCCACAGCGGCACGACGAGCGCCAGACTCACCAGCACCAGCAAGCCCGCAATCACTATCCAAAAAGCGGTCATTGTTTCTCTTCCTCTTTGAGCAGCTCGGCCAATCGGCGCTGCTCCTCCTCGCTCAAGGCGTTATCCAGTTGTTTTTTCACCGCAGGGGGCCGGCGGCTGCGCATCACGACCACGGCGCCACCGATCAGGATCACCAGCAGCGGGCCGAGCCAGAGGATCAGGGTGGAGGCCATCAGGGGCGGGTTATAGAGGATAAAGTTACCGTAGCGGGCCACCATGTAATCCACGATCTCCTCTTTATCCTTACCCTCGCGCACCATCTGGTAGGTCTTGTCGCGCAAGTCCTTGGCCAGCCCCGCATTGGAGTCGGCGATATCCTGGTTCTGACACTTGGGACAACGCAGCTCCTTGGTCAGTTCGCGAAAGACCTGCTCCTGAGTGTCGTTGTCGAAGGTGTAGACATCGATAGCGGCCATGGCGGGTGCTTGCACCACCCATCCCAGCAACAGCAGCAGGGAAGCAATAAATACTCTCATCAGGATTCCCCTCACTTCATGGCATCAAAGATGGGTTTGAGAGTCGACGCCCAGTTCTCGGGGTTGATATCCCCCACGTGGCGATACCGGATGATCCCCTTGCTGTCGATAAAGAAGGTCTCCGGCGCGCCATATACCCCGAGATCCAGCCCCAGCATGCCGTCCGGATCATAGAGGTTGACCTGATAGGGGTTGCCCAGCTCCGCCAGCCATTTGATCGCCTTGTCGCGCTCATCCTTGTAGTTCATGCCGATGATGGGAATACCCTGCCCCGCCAGCTGTTTGAGGTAGGTGTGCTCGCCATAGCAGGTCGGGCACCAGGTGGCCCAGACGTTGAGCAACATGGGGCGACCGGTCAGGATACTGCGATCGTGCTGTTTGTTCAGATCGTAAATGTCCTGCAAAGTGAACACCGGCACCTCTTTGCCCACCATCACGGACTCAAGCTTGGTGGGATCGGAGTAGAGCCCCTTGAACAGGAACACCGCCCCCAGCAAAAAGACGATAAAGGGGATTAAAAACAACCAGGTCTTTTTGTTCATGCCTTGGCCTCCTCCTCACGACGGCCGAAACGGTAACGCTTGTCGAGCATCGCCAGCACGCCACCGATGGCCATAAAGACGCCGCCAAACCAGATCCAGCGCACGAACGGCTTGTAGTAGATCCGCACCGCCCAGGCTCCGTTGTCGAGCTGTTCCCCCAGCGCCGCATAGAGATCGCGGGTGATACCGGCATCGATGGCCGCTTCGGTCATCGGCATCCGGCTCACCTTGTACATCCGCTTCTCGGGCTTGAGCAGGGCGACCTGCTTGCCATTGTGGTGCACTTCCAGCACGCCCTTGAAGCCATCGTAGTTGGGGCCGTTCTTCTCCTTGATCCCGGCAAAGACGAACTCGTAATCGGCAAAGTGCACCCGATCACCCGCCTGCATCCGCAGATCCTTCTCGATGCTGTAATTCTGGGTGCAGGCGATACCTATGATGCTGACTGCCAGCCCCACATGGCCGAGGATCATGGCCCAGTGGCTGTTGCCAAGCTTGCGCACACCGACTTCAAAGCTGTGCTTGTGGGTAGCCCGCGCCCAGGTCTCCTGCACGCTGGTGACGATGATCCAGGCGCCCAGACCAATCCCTACCGCCGCCCACGGCTTGAAGGTTTCGGCAAAGAGCAGCGGCAACAGCAAGGCTGCGGCCAGACTCAGCACCAGTGCCACGACCACCTTGCTTTTGAGTTCCCCCAGCTCCTGACGACGCCAGCGAAACAGCGGGCCAATCCCCAGCAGCAGGGCAAACGGGATGATCAGCCAGCTGTAGATGTGGTTGAAGAAGGGAGTACCGATGGAAATGCTCCCCAGCCCCAGCTCCTTGTGCACCAGCGGCAGCAAGGTACCGAGTAGCACGGTCAGCAGACCCGCCACCAACATGATGTTGTTGCAAAGCAGCAGGGTCTCGCGGCTCCACAGCTCGTGTTTGCCGTGGCTCTTCACCTGCGAGCCTTTAAAGGCAAACAGCAGCAAGGATGAGCCGATCACCGCCAGCAGGAAGCCGAGAATAAACAGACCGCGGGTCGGATCGGAGGCAAACGCATGAACCGACACCAACACGCCGGAGCGCACCAGGAAGGTACCCAGCAGGCTCAGCGAGAAGGCTGAGAGGGCCAGCAGCACGGTCCACGCCTTGAAGGTGGCGCGCTTCTCGCTCACCGCCAGCGAGTGCAGCAGAGCGGTACCCGCCAGCCAAGGCATGAAGGAGGCGTTTTCTACCGGATCCCAGAACCACCAGCCACCCCAGCCGAGCTCGTAATAGGCCCACCAGGAGCCGAGCACGATGCCGAGGGTCAGGAATACCCAGGCCGCCATGGTCCAGGGGCGCGACCAGCGGGCCCAGGTCGCATCGAGACGGCCAGTCATCAGCGAAGCAATGGCAAAGGCAAACGCCACCGAGAAGCCCACATAACCCATGTAGAGCATCGGCGGATGGAAGATAAGACCCGGATCCTGCAGCAGCGGATTGAGGTCACGACCATCTACCGGGAAATAGGGCAAGGTGCGGGTGAAGGGATCGGAGGTGAACAGCACAAAGGCAGTGAAGCCGACCGAGATCAGCCCCAGCACACCGAGTACCCGCGCCACCGCATCGAGCGGCAGACGGCGGCTGAACATGGCCACCGCCGCAGTCCAGCCACCCAGGGTCAGAACCCACAGCAGCAGGGAGCCTTCGTGGGCCCCCCACACCGCCGAGATGCGATAGGCGAGCGGCAGCAGGCTATTGGAGTTAGTGGCCACATACTGCACGGTGAAGTCGTTATCGATAAAGGCCCAGGTCAGGCAGAGAAACGACAGCAGCAGCAGCAAGAACTGGGCATAGGCAAGCGGACGGGCCGCCGACATCATGCCAAGACGCCCCCAACTGGCGCCAAGCAGCGGGTAGCTGCCCAGCAGCAGGGCAGTGGCAAAGGCCAGGATCAGCGCAAACTGACCTAATTCCGGGATCATGAAAGCATTCCTTTCAATTGAACGGTGACAACAGCCGCACCACGCACGGCAGGCAAAGCGAAAAAGGCAAACACCACAGGGATCACTGCTTGGCTCCCTTCAACTGCGCCTCGGTATACTCCGGCTTGAAGTGCATGCCGTTGGTGGCATCGGCCACTTCCGGCGGCATGTAGTTCTCATCGTGCTTGGCCAGCACCTCGAACGCCTCTACGGTCGTGGCATCCTTGAGGGTGCCCTGGGCAACAATCCCCTGCCCTTCACGGAAGAGATCCGGCAGGATGCCGTCAAACTCGACCTTCACCAGATGACCGCCGTTATCCACCAGCTTGAAGGCAACCTTGAGGCTCTGGGGATCCCGCTGTACCGACCCCGGCACGACCAACCCACCGATGCGCAGGCGCTGCCCCTCTTCCGGCTTGACCTTGTCCGGCCCCTTCCCCTCCACCAGCTCGCTCGGGGTATAGAAGAGGTCGATATTCTGACTTAGGGCGTAGAGCACCAGCCCGCTGACGGTCGCCAGACCCAGGGTAATGGCCAGAATGATGGTGAGGCGTTTTTTGCGTCTCGGATTCATAGGGTGTTCTCCATCTGCTGGGCCGCCTTGCGACGGGCCTCACGCGCCTGTTTGCTGCGCAACTCACCGAGCAGGCTGCGGGTTTTCATGCGGGTAGAAATGATGATGCCGACCAGACACACCAGCGTCAGGCCAAATGAGAGCCAGACATAGAAGGCGTAACCGCCCATCGCCATAAAATCACTGAAAGAGGCAAAGTGCATGCTTACTTCTCCTGCTCTGCAATCTCTTTGACCCAGGGGCGATGCCACTCCCGCATCAGGAGTTCATTGCGAAAACGCATCAGGGTCAGGGCCCCGAGAAATGCGGCAAACGCCAGGATCATGATCAGCAGCGGCCAGAGCATCTCGGGTGAAATGGAGGGTTTGTCAAATTTGGTGATGGTGGCCCCCTGATGCAAGGTGTTCCACCACTCCACCGAGTAGTGAATGATGGGCAGGTTGATCACCCCAACCAGTGCCAGAATGCCGGCCGCACGGCCAGCGACCACCTTGTCGCTGAAGGCGTTGTAGAGGGCAATCACGCCGAGGTAGAGAAACAGCAGGATCAGTTCAGAGGTGAGCCGCGCATCCCACACCCACCAGGTTCCCCACATCGGCTTGCCCCAGGCGGCACCGGTAAAGAGGGCAATAAAGGTAAATACGGCGCCGACCGGCGCAATGGCTGCAACCGTCATGTCCGCCATCCGCAATTGCCACACCAGGCCGATAAAGGCGGCCACCGCCATGGTGGAGTAGGCTCCCATGGAGAGAATGGCGGAAGGCACGTGGATATAGATGATCCGGAACGAATCTCCCTGCTGGTAATCCGCTGGCGCAAACGCGAGGCCCCAGACAGTACCGATCACAAACGAGAGCAGACTAATCACCGCAAACCAGGGCAACAGCGTGCCTGCCAGCTGATAGGCACGCTCCGGTTTGGCATAAGGGTGCAACCATTTCCACATAGCTCACAAAACCTTTTTGTTATTAATCGTTTGGCGAGGCCTACCATACCGACCACGGGGCAGCATCAAATACCCCGAAAGCAATAAGCGGCACTCTCCTTGATCCATCGCAACATTATTTTTTGCAAAAAGACTCCGTTCGGAGCCAAATTCGGTTCAGCTCACAGCCATCAGTTGAGACTGACCCGCAACGCCGCCGACACAGCCAGCGGCGTCAGTGTCAAAGCCCCCACCAGCATGGCGGCCAGAATGGCAAGCTGCCCGCCATAGGGCAAGCTCATCCCCGCAGCATCGATGGCTGAGGTGGCAAAAATCAGTACCGGAATATAGAGCGGCAGGATCAGCAGACTAAGCAGCACCCCGCCTTTGCGCAGTCCCACCGTCAACGCGACCCCGACCGCGCCGAGCAGGCTCAATACCGGAGTGCCAAGTGCCAGCGTCGCGACGACGGCTAGATAGGTGTTCATATCCAGCGACAGCAAAATCGCCAGCAAGGGAGAGATAAGCAGCAGCGGCAAGCCGGTCAGCAGCCAGTGAGCAACCACTTTCGCCAGCGCCAGCAAGCCCAGCGGGTGCGGCATCAGCATCATCTGCTCCAGCGCGCCATCGGCAAAGTCGTCGCGAAACAGCCGCTCCAACGACAACATGGCCGCCAATAGCGCCGCCACCCAGATAATCCCCGGGGCAATACGGGCCAGCAGTTTGGGCTCCGGGCCAATGCCTAACGGAAACAGGGTGATGACGATGAGGAAAAACCAGAGCGGATTGAGAATATCGGAACGCTGGCGCAGAGCCATCAGCAGTTCACGGTGAATAAGGTGCATAACAGCGCGCAACATGGCGTTACTCCTGCAATGTCGAGGCGAAGGGGGTCAACAAGATAGTCTTCAGCCGTCCCTGCATCAGGGTCAGATCCTGATGGGTGGTGAGGATCACCATGCCGCCCCGCTCGGCGTGGGCCAGAAAGAGCTGTTCGAGCACCTTGACCCCTTGCTTGTCGATGGCGGTAAAGGGTTCATCGAGGATCCAGAGTGCCGGTTTCTGTGACAGCCAGAGTCTGGCCAGCGCCACCCGGCGTTGCTGACCGGCAGAGAGTTGCCCGGTCGGGTTCTCTTCAAACCCGGCAAGCCCTACCCGGGCCAATATCTGCCACAAGTCGATCTCTGATTGCTGCGGGTGATGTAACTGCTGGTAGAACTTCAGGTTTTCAAAAGGGGTCAGCGCCGCTTTGACACCGGGCTGATGGCCGAGATAGAGCAGATTGGCATGATACTCATCGCGACAGTGACGAATATTCTCCCCATTCCAGCACACCTCACCGGCAAATGGCTGCGACAGCCCGGTCAACAACCGCAACAAACTGGTCTTGCCGACCCCGTTGGGTCCTTCAATTTGCACCAGATCGCCGGGCGCAACAGAGAAAGAGAGGTGTTCAAACAGAGTGCGATCTTCGCGCACGCAGCTCAGATTGTTAACTTGAAGCAGCATGGGGATTTTTTCAGAGAAAATGAAGCGGTCTGCATCTTAACACAGTATTGGAATACGTCTTTTCAAAGATGCAACAATTGAACTGACTGGCGACCGGGATCACAAAGAAAATACTGTAGAAACCGCCTGCTCAACGCAGCTGGGGGGCAAGCGGCTGCACGCCATAAAATTCAGGAAGGCAATTGCCTTCCTGAATCATCAAGAGCGACCTTTTCGCAACGATATCAAGAGCTCGGCCTCTGCCTTTGGCAACTCGCACTCACTCATGACTTCATCAAGATCGGCGCCCAGTTCGACCATCTTTGCCGCTCGGCTGTAGAGCCTGCGTTCGGGATCCTGCATGGTCAGTTCTTGCTGGCGCTCATTGACCTGCTGCATCGCCCCTTCCACCGACTGCAGACGCTGCCCCATGCCAATGGCGCCGGTATGGAGTTCCATCATCTGCTTGCGCAAGCTTTCCAACTGACCTTGCAGGGTTGCCACACTGTCCTCGGACTCCTGCTTGCTGCGCTTGCTCTTGAACCAGATATAAGAAGCAAACGCCAAGGCAATCAGGGACACCCCCAAGGCAACCATCTCGATTATCAAAACATCACCTTACTTATCAGAGGGAACCGATATCTTCCCACTCTTCATCGGAGAGCAGCTTGTTCAAGTCAACCAGGATCAGCAGTTGCCCATCGCGGTTGCTCACCCCCTGAATAAACTTGGCGCTCTCTTCAGTGCCGACCGCAGGTGCCGCATCGATCTCGGAAGAGCGCAGATAAACCACTTCCGCCACGCTGTCGACCATGATGCCGATCACCTGCTTCTCGGCCTCAATGATCACAATCCGGGAGTTTTCACTCACATCACCGGAAGGCAGACCGAAGCGGGAACGGGTATCGATGACAGTCACCACATTGCCACGCAGGTTGATGATCCCCAGTACGTACTCAGGCGCACCCGGCACCGGTGCAATTTCGGTGTAGCGCAACACCTCCTGAACCTGCATCACATTGATGCCGTAGGTTTCGTTTTCCAGTTGGAAGGTTACCCATTGCAGCACTTCATCTTCGGCCAGATTCTGTGCAATATTGCGCTTTTCTGTCATGTTTTTATTCCTTTTATGAAAACGTCTACTGCTAAAACTAGCAATAAAACAGCTCGATTGCAGAAGTTATCAGCGACCTTCTATGTTAACCCCACGCTCCAGTAACAGGAGCAGTTCGCGGACGTGTAACAGGGCACACATTTTTTCTTTGACCATGCCCGCCAACCAGGGGCGCTTGCCCTCCTGATGGCGCCATTTCACCTGGTCACGGTGTAACAATTCAGTCCCTTTGAGATGGTGGCAGGCTAATCCCCACGGCGATTCACCAAGCATAATCAGATACTTGTAACCATCCATCTCGAGATGCTGACCCGGCATGACCCACTGGGCAGTATCGACCACATTCATCTTCTGCTCGCGAGAGGTCATGATCCCCTTGTACCAGCCCGGCTGGCCAAACAGGGAGGTGATCTCGCCCAGCTGATGAATACCACCCAGCTCGGTCAACGGGACCGCAAACGTCACACCCGCGACTTCAAAGAAAAGGGCCTGGAACTCTTTGCCGGTATCGATATTTTCCCAGGCAACAGGTTCACTGGCCTCTACCGGAGCAACCTCCAGCGCTGTCTCGGTCAGGATAGTAGTATGGGGCTCCGCAACCTCGGGGAGCAGCACCTCCGCAGGCCACTCAGGCTCCACCGGCAACAGTGACTCCTCCGCCACAATCTCCAGCGGTGCGGTGAGAGTCGCTTCCTGGGTGAAGGCGTCATTCTCAAACTGGACTTGTCCCACCTGAGCCAATAGCTCACCGAGCTGGGCAAGCCGTGGATCGCTTTCAAGGTAAGGTACGGCGACGACCTCGGGGACGCTTTGAGGCTGACGTTGCAACTGTAAAACAGGGGCAGATTGAATCTCTTCCGCCTCATCCAGCACCAGTGGCTCATCGAGCAGCAGGGAGTGGAAATAGTCATCCATCGCCCGAACTTGAATGGTATCTCTCATACCGTCACCTCATGAACCCGTTGCCGCTCAAGGGCATCAAGATGGTTGAGCAGCGTTTCATATGCATAGGTTCCACGACTCCCGGGAGAATAGATAGACGGGGGGATATGCAGCAAGCTGGCATCCCGAAACTTGGTATCAATAGGGATCACCGCATTCCATACTGAATCTCCATATTGATCCTTGATCGACTTCAAGGTCATCAGAGAGGCACGGGTGCGCTTGTCGAACATGGTCGGGATCACGGTATAACGGAACTTGTCACGCTTGGAACGCTGCATGATCTCGAATGTTTTCATCATCCGCTCCAACCCCTTGAGGGCCAGAAACTCGGTCTGGACAGGCACCAGAATGCGATCGCAGGCAGCCAGCGCGTTGACCATCATCACCCCCAGCACTGGCGGGCAATCGATCAGCACGTAATCATATTGATCCTGAATGCGCAGCAGTGCCCGCTTCAGTACCAGTCCCATCCCCTCACGATTGCCCATCACCCGATCAAGGGTCGCCAAGGTAATAGATGCTGGCAGTAAGTTGATATTTTCGAACTTGGTCTTGAGCGTCAGTTTATTGACAAGCTCGGCTGTCGGTTTGACAGCTTGAAACAACTCATAGAGGGTTCCATCCAGGCGATCTGAATCAAAATCAAGATATGCAGTCAGCGAAGCATGGGGATCGGTATCAATCAACAGCACCCGCTGGCCACGCTGGGCCAGGATCCCCGCAAGCGAGACCACTGTGGTGGTTTTACCCACACCACCTTTCTGGTTGGCAACCGTCCAAACAATCACTGTATCAATCCTGCCTTGTTGTTATACGTATGCCACCACCGGGCAAGGTGATCACCTTTATCTCTCCTGCATCCACCGCCTGTTGTACAGCAGGAACCGGTTCGGCAACTACCGTCGGCGTTGCAACCACAGGTGCCGGCGGCACCCAGGCAAATTTGGAGATAGCGACCACAACCTTGCGATTCTGCAGTCTGCCCTGCTCGCTGCCGTTGTCAGCAAAGGGGGAAAACTCGCCATATGCCTCGAACGCCAGACGCTGGGGGGCGATCCCATCAGCAATCAAGCCATTGAGTACCGCTTCGGCCCGAGCAGCAGAAAGCGCCCAGTTAGAACGATAAATTTCATTATTTATCTGTTGGTTATCGGTATAACCCCGAACCCTTACATAGTTATCGACCGGTTTGAGAATACTTGAAAGAGTATTAATGACCGGTGCAGCGTTTGGTCCCAAAAAGGCACTGCCGCTGCCAAACAACAAGCCTGAACTGAGTTCAACCGTCAGCCAGTTCTCATCTTGCGTCAGTTTGACGATACCGGCATCCACCAGCGAGCCCATGCTCTGTTGCAACTGCATATCGAGTTTTGCAAGTGTCGCGCCATCTTGCAGCACTGGCACACCAGAAATAGGAGCAAGTGAAGGAGAGGAGGATGCAGGGCTTTCCAGCAACGATGGAGAGGCTGATACCGCGTTATCCAGCAGGGAATTACCCTGCCCTTCAAGCAAGCCATTGCCGCCAGACTGCATGACACTGAACGCCTGGCTCATACCATCAATCACCGCGCGATACTTGTCCTTGTTCACCAGCGCAACAGAGTAGAGCACCACGAACAAGGCAAAGATCAGCGTCATATAATCGGCATAGGAGACCAGCCAACGGTCAAGATGCTCGCGCCCCTGCACGTGCAACCGATAGCGCTTGCGCATGGCTACTCTCCTTTCAAATAGGCTCTGAGCCGGCGTTCAACCTGCAAGCCGTTTTCACCATGGGCAATAGCCAGCAGCCCTTCCAGAGTCATCTCCTGAAAGAGTGCATAGTGATAGTGAAACGCGCGTAGCCGGTTAGCGATAGGCAGGTAGATGAGATTGGCAAACCCCACTCCATAGATGGTTGCCACAAATGCCACTGCGATCCCCGCCCCGAGTGCTGACGGGTCTTCGAGATGAAACATGGCCTGGATCAGGCCCAGCACGGCACCGATGATCCCGATGGTCGGACTGTATCCCCCCATGGCTTCAAATACTCTGGCGGCATGTTCATTACGCTCCTGCTCGATATCGATGTCCGCTTCCAGCAGCATACGAATATCCTCTGTGGATACCCCATCGACAATCATGCCAAGCCCTTGGCGGGTAAAGTTGTCTTCCTCCTGCTCGGCCTGATTTTCAAGGGCCAGCAGCCCTTGCTGGCGCGCAAAGACGGCCCATGACTGCAGCCGTTCGGCCTGCGTCGCAAGATCTTGGCGGGGAGGATTAAAAATCCATAACAGCTGGCGCAACGCCAGCAAGATGTACTTGGCTGGAGTCTGCAACGTGACGGCGCCGACGGTACCACCCAGTACGATCAAAAAAGCAGGGCCGTCCACCAGCGTCAAAAGGGAGCCGCCATGCCACAGTTGGGCAATGGCAATAGCTCCCAATGCCAGGAGCAGACCGAGCAAGCCCATGATTAGCGCCCCAACTCAACCAGAATACGCTGGGCCACCTTGTCCAGAGGGAGTGATTCGCTGGCAATCCCCGCTTTAGCTACTGCTTGGGGCATACCATATACCACGCAGGAAGCCTCATCCTGAGCCCAGATGGTTGATCCCTGCTCTTTCAGCAGTCTGGCGCCATCACGGCCATCTGCGCCCATACCGGTCAGCACAATCGCCAATACCTTGTCGGCATAGGTCTTGGCCGCAGAGGCAAAGGTAATATCCACACAAGGCTTGTAATTTACCTTGTCGTTGCCATCCACGATGCGAATGCGAGCCCCTGCACCACGACCTTCCAGCAGCATCTGTTTGCCACCGGGAGCAAGGTAGGCATGTCCTGGTTTAAGCACATCGCCATCTTCCGCTTCCTTGACGCCAATCTGGCATAACCCGTTGAGACGGGCAGCAAACGCGGCGGTAAAAGTGGCTGGCATATGCTGGATAAGCAGGATTGGATGGGGAAAATCCCCCGGCAACTTGGTCAGCACATTTTGCAAAGCAACAGGCCCGCCGGTAGAAGTACCGATCGCCACCAACTGATAACTCTTGCCACTACGCTTGAATGAAGCACTTGGCACAGTGCGTTGCAGGTCAGGCTGACGATCAGGAGTTCTGGACGCTGTGCTGCCCAGAGGAGCACGAGCAACCGGTTCAGGTGCTTTGGGGCGAGCAGCGGATGTCATCAGGAAGCGCTTGCGGGAGATCTCCTTCACCCGTTGTTGCAACAGTCTGACCGCTTCATCTTTGTCTCTGGCAATGTCCTCAAACTTCTTGGGCAAGAAGTCTAGGGCACCAGCGTCCAGCGCATCCAGCGTAGCCTTGGCCCCTTCATGGGTCAGGGAGGAGAACATCAGAATGGGGGTTGGGCACTTGGCCATGATCTCCCGCACCGCACTGATGCCATCCATCACGGGCATCTCGATGTCCATGGTGATCACATCAGGGCGAAGTGACAGCGCCTTGTCCACCGCCTCACGTCCATTCTGGGCCGTATCAATCACCGTCAGCATGGGATCCTGATTGATGATCTCGCTCACCCGACGGCGAAAGAAGCTCGAATCGTCGACAACTAATACCTTGACTGCCATTGTTGTTTTTCTAACTCCTTGGGCCTGAGCTATTAATGTCTACGCGCATATGCTTTGAGCAGACTCGGCACATCCAAAATAAGAGCAATTCCGCCATCACTGGTAATCGTCGCCCCGGCCATGCCAGGGGTGCCTTGCAGCAGGTTATCAAGTGGCTTGATCACTACCTCTTCCTGACCAATCAGGCTATCTACCACAAACCCGATTTGCTGAGTGCCAATCTGCACGATCACCACATGTCCGGTATCCTGGCGTGAACGCTTGTTAGCGCCACGAATCAACCATTTGTGCAGATAGAAGAGCGGAATTGCCTTCTCACGAACAATGATGGTGAGCTGACCATCCACCATATTTGCCTTTTTCAGGTCCAGATGGAAAATCTCGTTCACACAACCAAGGGGAAGTGCGAAGGTCTGCTCACCCACCTCAACCATCAGAGTCGGCAGAATGGCTAGCGTCAACGGAACCTTGATTTCGAGACGGGTACCTTTCCCCCAGGTGGAATCGATGTGCACCGATCCATTGAGGCTGACAATGCTGGTTTTAACCACATCCATTCCGACACCACGGCCAGAGATATCGGAGATCTCGGCCTTGGTTGAAAAGCCCGGGGCAAAGATCAGGTTATAGGCATCGTTGTCGCTCATGCGAGCGGCAGTATCTGCATCCAGAACACCGCGACTGATTGCGATGGACTTGAGTTTCTCAGGATCCATCCCAGCCCCATCATCCTCGATGCAAAGCAGAATATGGTCACCTTGCTGGGAGGCGCTAAGGGTAATAGTTCCTTGCCGCGGCTTGCCCGCTTTCTCTCGCACATCCGGCATTTCGACCCCGTGATCGCAGGAGTTGCGAACGAGGTGAACCAGAGGATCGGCGAGCGCCTCTACCAGGTTTTTATCAAGATCGGTCTCTTCCCCCACCATCACCAGCTCAATCTCTTTCTTAAGGGTTCTTGCCAGATCACGCACCACGCGCGGGAAACGACCAAATACCTTCTTGATTGGCTGCATGCGGGTTTTCATCACCGCACCTTGCAGGTCAGCCGTTACCACATCCAGATTGGCAACCGCCTTTGACATCTCTTCATCATTACTGGCAATACCCAAGCTCACCAGCCGGTTACGAACCAGTACCAACTCACCTACCATGTTCATGATGACATCGAGGGTCTTGGTATCCACCCGCACCGTCGTATCGCTTTGCACGGCACTATTTTCTGCTGGCGCAGGCGCAGCCTTGGCGGCAGGCGCTGGTGCTTTGGCTGCTTCAGCGGGTTTTGCGGGGGCTGCCGGTGCTGGTTTGGCAACAGGAGTGGCTGGTTTGGGCGGAGTCACCGCAGCAGGTGCGGCAGGTGCGGCAGGTGCGGCAGGTGCGGCAGGTGCCATAGTACTCTGAGGCCCTTGACCACGACCATGCAATTCATCAAGCAGGCGTTCAAACTCATCATCATCGATAAGCTCGTCCACCTCTTTTTGTACCGACTTCAGAGGATTCACCTCTGGCGCCCCCATGTGCTGTCCCTGGCCATGAAGCTGGTCCAGCAAGGCCTCAAACTCATCATCGGTGATATCGCCAGAGCCACCCGCTATCGGGGCTGCTGCAGCCGTCTTGGTCGGAGCCCCACCCACGCCGTGGAGCTCGTCCAGCAGACGTTCAAATTCGTCTGCAGAAATTTCATCGATCGAGCCGCCGCCATTGACAGGAGCAGGCTCGCTGTTGATGGCTGCGGGTTCAACAACTTCTGGAGCGACTTCTTCAACAACTACCGGTGCTGCAGGTTCAGATTCTACAGCCGCAGCCGCACTGGTAGCAGTGCGCAGTTGCTCTTCCCCTTCTGGCTTGCACAACTCATGGAGGTCATGAAGCAAATCATCTGACGCAGGGCTGGGTGCTTCGCGATTTTGAACCTGGGCGAACATGACATTGATGGCATCCAGCGCTTGCAGGATTACATCCATCAGCTCCGCAGTAACGGTTCGCTTGCCATTACGCAAGATATCGAACACGTTTTCCGCACCGTGGCATACATCAACCAGTTCACCGAGCGACAGAAAACCTGCCCCCCCTTTCACGGTATGGAAACCGCGAAAGATGGCATTCAACAGGTTCTTGTCATCGGGCCGCTTTTCCAAGTCGACCAGTTGTTCAGACAACTGTTCCAATATTTCGGATGCTTCGACCAGAAAGTCTTGCAGTATGTCTTCATCAACTTCGAAGGCCATGCGTCACTCCATTAGAATCCCAAGCTAGACAGCAGATCGTCCACATCATCCTGACCATTGACCACATCGGCACGAGCCTCGGGGTTCATGATAGGGCCCTCTGCTTCAATCCCATTGACAGGAATACTACGAGTTGAATGCTCAGCAGAAGCCTCACCAAACATGGTCAGCATTTCTATTAATTTTGTTTCAACTTCCTGAACAAGCTTGATGACCTTGCGGATCATCTGACCTGTCAAATCCTGAAAATCTTGTGCCATCAGGATTTCTGTCAGCAGTTGCCGTAATTTATCGGCATCAGACTCTGAAGCCTTAATAAAATCATCAAGTTGGTGACATAAGGATTTGAACTGCCCCACGCTCATGTCACGAGACATGAGGGCATTCCAGTTCGGCATCACCAGCTGGATATTGTCATTCAGGCGATCCGCTATCGGCAAACTGGCTTCCACCGCATCCATTGTGCGATTGGCCGCTTTGTCGGTCATATCGATAACGTAGCTCAAACGCTCCCGAGCATCGGGAATGTCATGGGTAGCCAAATCGGGAATACGGGGGTCGAGGCGAAATTCTTGAAGTGAATCATGCAGTTGTCGGGTCAGCTGACCTACTTTTTCAAACAGATCGGCTGCGTTGGGGGCACACACTTCGGCAAGCAGTTCATCGGCCAGCTCAAATTCGCCTTGCTCCAGATGAGCAACAAGCATCCTTGCCTGGTCGAGCGAAATCATTGCTCTCGTTTTGGCCATCATCCCTGCAGCTCCTTAGCCAATTCGTTCGAAAATTTTGTCGAGTTTTTCTTTGAGCGTTGCTGCGGTGAAGGGCTTGACGATGTAACCGTTGACGCCAGCTTGGGCGGCTTCAATGATCTGCTCACGTTTGGCTTCAGCGGTTACCATCAGTACCGGCAGATGCTTGAGCTTCTCATCAACACGGATGGCTTTAAGCAGGTCAATACCTTGCATGCCAGGCATGTTCCAGTCGGTAACTACAAACTGAAAATCACCATTTTTCAGCATCGGCAGCGCTGTATTGCCGTCATCCGCCTCATGGGTATTGTTGAATCCCAAGTCGCGCAGCAAGTTCTTGATAATCCGGCGCATCGTTGAAAAATCGTCAACAATGAGGATTTTCATGTTCTTGTCCAAAATTCCCTCCTAAATAGCCACCAGAGTGGCTCACTTACATGATGCTAAAAACGGGTTGTGTCGTGCGGATTATGCCTTAGAGTTTCATCTCAGTGTAGCCAGTACAAACACTTATAGATGCCAATCTCTCAAACGAGCGCGCAATCTGTGCATTGCCTGACTGTGGATCTGGCTCACACGCGACTCGCTGACATTCAAAACCTCGCCAATTTCACGCAAATTCAGCTCTTCATCGTAGTAAAGAGAGAGAACCAAAGCTTCTCTCTCTGGTAGACGACCAATTTGCTCGGATAATTGAATCTGAAATCGCTCGGCAGCCAATTCATCGAATCCGGAGCCTGAAGGGGCATCATCGGGGTTGCCGATCACATCCTCGCTGACACCCAAATCTTCGATGCCGATAATTTTGCCGCAAGAGACGTCTTGCAGCATCGCATGGTAATCAGCGATGGAGACCCCCATCTCGGCAGCAACCTCGGTATCTCGCGCGTCACGCCCGTGAGTCTGCTCGACATTCTCGATCGCTTCTGCAATAGCCCGACTGTTGCGATGCACAGAGCGGGGTACCCAGTCACCACGCCGGATCTCATCCAGCATGGCGCCTCGGATGCGGATCCCGGCATACGTCTCGAAGCTGGCCCCCTTGCTACCGTCAAAATTGCGGGAGGCTTCAAGCAGCCCAATCATACCTGCCTGGATCAGGTCATCCAGCAAGACACTGCTGGGCAGGCGAGCCAACAAATGCTGGGCAATTCGCTTGACCAGGGGAGCATGACGCTCCACCAGCACGTAGGAATCCTGATGACGCAAGTACGCTTGGGCTTTATTCACGGGAACCTTCCTGTGTTGTGGCCGGTTTCTGCAACAAATTTTCCAGGAAAAACTCCAGATGGCCGCCCGGCTGGTTGGGAACCGGCCAGCTCGCCGCCTTGTTGGCAAGTGCCCGAAACGCCAGTGCGGCCGGCGACTTGGGAAACGCCTCGACAATCAGCTTCTGCTTGCGCACGGCGGCACGCAGGTTGGTGTCATAAGGTACACAGGCGACCAGCTCCAGCGAAGTGTCGAGGAAACGATCCGTGACCCGGGTCAGTTTGGCAAAGAGCTCCTGCCCTTCGCGCAGACTGCGCACCATATTGGCCACCACCTTGAAACGAAACACGCCGTGATCCTTGGAGAGGATCTTGATGAGGGCGTAGGCATCGGTGATGGAGGTCGGCTCATCACAGACCACCACCATGATGTCCTGAGCGGCACGGGTGAAGCTCAGCACCATGTCGGAGATCCCCGCAGCCGTATCCACCAGCAGGATGTCGACCTGGGTCTTCATTTCGCTGAAGGCACGGATAAGTTCGGCATGCTGCACCGGAGAAAGCTCGACCATGGACTGGGTGCCTGAGGTCGCAGGCACGATCATCATGCCGTAGGGGCCTTCGACGATGATATCGTCGATGGTGCACTCACCCGCCAGCACGTGAGAGAGGTTGCGATGAACCCGCAGCCCCAGCATGACGTCGACGTTGGCCAGACCCAGGTCGGCATCCAGCACCATCACCCGCTTGCCTTGGGCGGCCATGGCTCCGGCCACGTTCAGGGTCACGTTGGTCTTGCCCACGCCACCTTTACCACCGGAAACGGCGATTACTTTTACTCGATTGTTTTGACGCATTTTGCGCAGACCACTCGCCTGATCCATATACATGTTACTCATAAAACTCCGAATCTTCGGCCTCGCCAAAGCCTGCGCCCCAGAAATAGGGCTCCTCTGTTTCTCGCTCCAGCGAGCCCATGGCAGCCCCGACGAGCTGCGCCGCATTGGCAACCTGAATATCTTCCGGAACCCTTTGTCCGTCAGTGATATAGCTGATGGGCAATGAATTCTGGATACACACGTTAATCACTTCGCCCAGATTCAGACTTTCATCCAATTTGGTAAGTATGCAGCCGCTAAGCGGAATACGCCGGAAATGGTCGACCGCCTCCTGCATCACCCGACGCTGGGAGGTGGCCGACATCACCAGATAACTGCGGATCCGCACCTTGGCATTCTTGACCAAGGTATCGAGCTGCTCGGTCAAGCGAATATCCCGTTGACCGACCCCTGCCGTATCGATCAATACCAACCTGCGATGGCGGAACTGATAAAGCGCGCTGGCCAGCTCCTCGGCATCGCGCACCTGACGAACCGGACACCCCATGATGCGACCATAGGTCTGCAGCTGTTCATGGGCACCAATCCGGTAGTTGTCGGTGGTGATCAGCGCCACCTGCTCGGCGCCATACTTCATGGCGAAACGGGCAGCCAGCTTGGCGATGGTAGTGGTTTTGCCCACCCCGGTCGGGCCAAGCAGTGCAACCGCGCCGCCCTGACGCATGATCTCGTCCTCACTGATCTTGAGCTGGGCCGTCAGCACTTCGGCCAACTGGGCCATCGCCTGATGGATGGACATATCTTCGGGGATCAGTCCCGCCAGTTGATCGGCAAAGGCATCATCAAAGCCGAGCTTCTTGAGCTCCTTGATCAGCAGAGCCCGCATCGGTTCGCGGCGCTCCACCTCTTGCCACATCAGCCCGGAGATCTGGTGCTCCAGCAATTTGCGGATGCTGGCCATCTCCTTGCGCATCCCTTCCATCTCCTGATCCCGATGGGCAGGTTGAGGGGGGCGCTGGCCGGACGCAACCCGGGCCTTGGGCTTGGCAGGTTCGGGAGCGGCGCCCCACTGCCCCTGCTCGGCCAATGTTCTGGGCGCTGCATTGGCAGCAGCCAAACCGGCCGATTGGGTATTGCCCATTGGCGCCCCATTGCCCGGCTTGAGCTTCTGCTGGCGCGCCAGCAAGGCGGCCAGGGTATCGGCATAATGTTCGTTCTGCTCCTTCGCCGGCGTCGGCTCGGGGCGGATCATCTGCCGTGCAGCAGACGAAATATTGACGCTCTCATCGTTCAGCTGACGGCGAACCGGCGCATCTTTGGGCCCCGGAACCTGGGATTGATAATCGACTGCGGCGACTATCTCTACCCCTCCGGTGACCTTCTTGTTGGACATGATGACGGCGTCAGGCCCGAGAGTCTCCTTGACCTCGGCCAGAGCCGTTCGCATATCCTTGGCAAAAAACCGCTTAATCTTCACCCGTCGTCTCCGCTAACTAGTTCTGCCCTACCGCACTGACGATGCGGATCTGCTTGTCGTCGGGCACTTCCTGATAAGACAGAACGCGCAATCCAGGAATGGCATTCTTGACAAATTTCGCCAGGGTATTGCGCAAGATCCCCGATGTCAGAAGCACGGCCGGTTGGCCTTCCAATTCTTGTCGTTGAGTGGCTTCCACCAGTGAACGCTGCATCCGCTCAGCCAGACCCGGTTCAATACCGGCACCATCACCGCCACCAGCCTGCAGGGATTGATGCAATATACGTTCCAATTCCGGTGCCAAGGTAATCACCGGCAGCTCGGGATCGGGGCCTGCAATCTCCTGCACAATCAGGCGACGCAGGGCAATCCGGCAAGCGGCCGTGAGCACTTCCGGATCCGGACTGCGCGGCGCGTATTCAACCAGGGTCTGCAGGATAGTGCGCATATCGCGGATTGGCACGCCTTCATTGAGCAAATTCTGCAATACCTTCACAAGGTTACCCATGCTGATCACTTCCGGCACCAGCCCTTCGACCAGCTTGCTCTGATGTTTGCCAATCATGTCGAGCAGCTGTTGTACCTCGTCATGACCCAACAATAGAGCCGCATGGTTGGTCAGGATCTGGCTCAGATGGGTAGCCACCACGGTCGCGGTATCCACCACCGTATACCCCAGCGTCTGTGCCTGAGAGACCATCTCCTTGGCAACCCAGACCGCTTCCAGCCCGAAGGCGGGATCCTGGGTCGCTATCCCCTGGATCTGGCCGAACACCTGCCCCGGATTGATGGCCATCTCCTTATCATGGTAGACATTGGCCTCGCCGGTACTGACCCCCATCAAGGTGATGCGGTATTGGTTTGGCGCCAGATCCAGGTTGTCGCGAATGTGGACGGCAGGGACCAGAAAGCCCAGCTCTTGGGAGAGTTTCTTGCGCACCCCTTTGATCCGGTTGAGCAGTTCGCCACCCTGATTGCGATCCACCAGCGGGATCAGCTGATAACCCACTTCCAGCCCGATGATGTCCACCGGCATCACATCGTCCCAGCTCAGCTCTTTCTGTTCATGAGGCTGCTCGGCTGTAGCAGGCAGCAGCTCACCCTTGGCCGCTTTGGCGGCAGCCAGTTTCTCGCGGCGCAGCAACCACCAGGCGCCAGCGGCAGCGAGAGCCCCCAGACTCAGGAAGGCGAAATGCGGCATCCCCGGCACCAGCCCCATCATCAGCAGAATCCCGGCGGAGATGATCAGGGCTTTGGGATTGTCAAACAGCTGGCCCAGTACTGCGGTACCCATGTCCTGATCGGTATTCTGACGGGTCACTATGATGGCGGCGGCGATGGAGAGCAGCAGGGAGGGGATCTGCGCCACCAGACCGTCACCGATGGCCAACAGGGTATAGATCTCGGCCGATTCGCTGAAGGTCAGCTGGTGCTGCATCATCCCGATGATGAAGCCGCCGATGATGTTGATAAAGAGGATCATGATGCCCGCAATGGCATCCCCTTTGACAAACTTGGAGGCACCATCCATGGAGCCGTAGAAGTCAGCTTCCTGGGTCACATCCTGACGACGCTTCTTCGCCTCTTCCTGATTGATGAGACCGGCGTTCAAATCGGCATCGATGGCCATCTGTTTGCCCGGCATCGCATCAAGGGTAAAACGGGCACTCACTTCCGCGATCCGCCCGGCACCCTTGGTGATCACCACAAAGTTGATGATCATCAGGATGGTAAAAACGATGATGCCGACCGCATAGTTGCCGCCGATCACCACGTTACCGAACGCCTCGATCACATGGCCGGCCGCCGCACTGCCATTATGACCTTCCAGTAACACCACCCGGGTCGAGGCAACGTTCAACGCCAACCGTAGCAAGGTAGCGAGCAGCAGTACGGTCGGGAAGGCAGCAAATTCGAGGGGGCGGCGGGTATAGACGGATACCAGCAGCACCACGATGGAGAGGGCAATGTTAAAGGAGAAGAGCACGTCCAGCATCAGCGGCGGGATGGGTAACACCACCATGCCGAGCGCGGCCAATACCAGCAGAGGGGTACCAAGGCCTTTGCCCAAAACTCCCCGGTACTCTTTGAACTGGCCCAATACTGCCTTGAATTCCATCGCGCTTCTCAATTTCAACCTGCTGGTGCCAGATTAAAGCAAACATCAGGCCAACAATACAAGACATTGAAATGCAATGGATTTATTTTGACTACGTCAGAACTTTGTCATTTGCGATATTCGGTCGGAATGGGGAGATCTTTAGCCAGTGGCTGGGGACGGCGCCCCTGACCACGACGGAATTTCTTGAGCTGGAAGACATAGGCGAGCACCTGGGCAACCGCCGCAAACAGCCCTTCCGGGATCTCGTGGCCCAGCTCTGTTGAGTGGTAAATAGCCCGGGTCAAAGCCGGTGACGGCATGATGGGGATCTCGTACTCTCTGGCGATCTCCCTGATCTTCATTGCAATTTCATCGGTGCCCTTGGCTACGACCTTGGGCGCGGCACCGGGTTTTCCCGCATCATACTTGAGCGCTACCGAGTAGTGGGTCGGGTTGGTGATCACCACATCGGCCTTGGGCACATCCCCCATCATCCGGCGCATAGCCATCTGCATCTGCAGCTGACGGATCTTGCCTTTTACCTCGGGCTTGCCTTCGCTGTCCTTGAACTCGTCCTTCACCTCCTGCTTGGTCATCTTGAGCTGACGCATGTGGTTCCACTGCTGGAACGGCACATCGATGGCCACGATGGGGAGCAGGGCACAGCAGAGGATGATCAACATCCAGAGAAACAGCTCCAGTGCATCGATAATGCCGCCGGGAAATCCCTCCATGGAGAGGTTTAGCAGGTGATTGAACTGGCTGGATAACATCCACCAGGCAAACAGGGTGATGAACACCACCTTGGCGATGGATTTGACCAGCTCAATCAGTGACTGCACCCCGAACATTCGCTTGAGGCCACTGAGCGGACTCAGCTTGCTCATCTTGGGCATCATGGCTTCGGTGGAGAAGTTCATCCCCCCCATCAGGGTGTTGCCGATAAAAGCGGCAATCGCCACCAGTGCAAACAACAGCCCCAGCGGAAGCACCAGTTCCCCCAGCAGCGCCGGCAGCATGGCGATCATGGCATTGGGATCGAAAGCCTGCTCCCTGTCCAGAGTAAAGCCCATGGTGACAACCTTGATCATGGCAGTCGCCAGCGAGCCCTTGAGCATCAGCAGGCCAAAGACCGCCGAGAGCAGAACGCTGGCGGTTCCCAGCTCTTTTGAACGTGCAATCTGCCCTTTTTCACGGGCCTGTTGCAGTCGTTTGCCCGTGGGTTGTTCGGTACGTTCCTGGTCGGTATCAGCCATGAGCGCCCCCGAAGCACTGGGTGTTGATCAGCTCGCAGCTGACTTCCTGCACCCGCTCCCACATGATGTCGAAGTGACCGAGGAACCCGCCGATAGTGAGCCAGAGGATCAGCAGACCCGACATCATGCTGACCGCAAAACCGATACTGAAAATGTTGAGTTGCGGCGCCGCCCGGGTCATGACACCAAAGGCGAAGTTGATTAAGAGCAAGGCGACGATGGCTGAGAGCGACATCACCAAAGCAGCCTGATACATCACACCCAGAAACGCACTCAGGGTTTTCATGGATGAAACCGAGAGGCCGTGCTCGGAGACAGGCAGTGTCTCGAAACTAAGAATGACCAGCCGCAGCATCACCAGATGACCATCCAGTGCCAGAAACACCAGGGTCGCCAGCATCAGATAAAACTGCCCCACCACGGGGGCAGACTGGCCATTCATCGGGTCCACCAGGGTGGCAAAACCCAGACTGGTCTGCATAGCGATGACCTGACCGGCCATCACGAAGCTCTCCATCAGAAACTGGGTCATCAGGCCGAGGGCAATTCCAATCAGCAACTGCTGGCCCAATACCAGAAAGCTGCCGGCAGAGAAGAGTTCAATGGGGGGCATTTTCGGGAGCAGCGGGGCAATCAGAAAGGTGATAGCAAGCGCCAGCCCCATCCGTACCCGCGCAGGAGCAAGGCGGCTGCCGAACACCGCCATCACCATCAGCAGGCTGCTCACCCGCGCCAGCGGCCAGAGGATGGAAGACAACCACTCCATGATCAGAGCGGTTGTGTAGGTCATCCCACCACCTCGGGGATTTGATTGACCATCAGTATGAAGAAGTCCATCAGACTCTGCATTCCCCAGTGAGCACCAATTCCCAGGGCCAGCAGGGTCACGATAAGACGGGGCAGAAAGCTCAGGGTCTGTTCGTTGATGGAGGTGGCCGCCTGAAAAATGGCTACCACCAGTCCGATAGCGAGGCTGGGCAGGATCACGGCGCTGACCATGATATTGACCAGCCAGAGCGCCTCGCGAAAGACGTCGACAAAGGTTTCAGGACTCATGTTCGGGCTCCTTGCGCTCGACCGGCTAACCGGCACCCAGTCCGAAACTGTTGGCCAGCGACCCCAGAATGAGGTTCCAGCCATCCACCATCACGAACAGCATCAGCTTGAAAGGCAGCGAGACAATCATCGGCGAGAGCATCATCATCCCCATCGCCATCAGGATACTGGCGACCACCAGATCGATGACCAGGAACGGCAGGAACAGCATAAAACCAATCTGGAAGGCGGTTTTCAGCTCGCTGGTGACAAACGCCGGGATCAACACTCGTAGCGGCACATCGGCAGGTTTCTCCACCTGCACGTTGGCGATCTCCATAAAGGTATTGAGATCCTTGATCCGGGTCTGGGCCAGCATGAACTGGTGGATGGGCAACTCGGCCCGCTCCAGCGCCTCCTTTGCCTGAATGGTTTCGGCCAGATAGGGCTGCAACGCCTCATCATTGATGCGATCCAGCACCGGCGACATGATGAAGAACGACATAAACAGGGCGATGCCGATCAACACCTGGTTGGAGGGACTCTGTTGCAGACCGATCGCCTGGCGCAAGATACCCAACACCACAATGATGCGGGTAAACGAGGTCATCATGATCACCATGGCCGGCAAGAAGGAGAGCGCGGTCATCAGCGCCAGCACTTGCAGGGTCAGGCTGTACTCCTGAGAGCCATCCCCCATGGTCTTGACGGTCACCGCCGACATGGCGTCCTGTGCCAGCGCAGGCCAGGAGCAAAACAGTGGTATCAGCAGGCTGACCAGCAGCCCCGTTTTCAGCCATAAGCCGTTAGCTTTTTTCATGCTTGCCCATCAATTTGCCAAGCTGCTGAGAAAACGCCTGAGGCTGGTTTTCGTCCAGCGGCTCCTCCAGCCGGTAGAGAAAGTTGACCTGCTGCGGTGTTACGCCGACCAGTAGTTGCTGTTCGCCCACCTTGACCACCAGCAGCTTCTCTTTGTAACCCACCGGCAACGAGGCGATGACCCGCATCTGGCCGCCACCCATGGCGGTCGCCAGCTTGCTCTTCTTGAGCAGAAAGCCCAGCACCAGAATGAGACCAATCACCATCAGACTGGAGAGCAACCAGGAGCTCAGACTAGGCACGTTGGCTGATGCCCCAGTCTCGGCAAAGGCCGGAACAGGCAACAATAACAACAGGAGGCGCATCATTTGAGCTTCTTGATCCGTTCAATCTGGCTGATGACGTCAGTCAGGCGGATACCGAACTTGTCGTTCACCACCACCACCTCGCCGTGAGCGATCAGGGTACCGTTGACCAATACGTCCAGCGGCTCGCCTGCAACCCGATCCAGCTCCACCACCGAGCCCTGGTTCAGCTGCAACAGGTTGCGAATGCTGATCTGGCTGCGGCCCACCTCCATGGCGATAGTGACCGGAATATCGAGAATGGTGTCGAGCTTGCGACGCTCCTCGGCACTGATGGGGGCATCATCTTTCAACTCTTCCAGCGGGGCTGGCTTGGCTTCCGCCGTCACCTGCTCCTCCAGAGCCGCAGCCCAGGCATCAGCCATCAGATCCTCTTCCTCAGTTCCGCTCATCTTGTTTCCTTATGCTACTTCGTGACCGTTTACCGTAATAAACCGTCAATTATCGCTGTTGATCTTCGATACTGCGCTCGAGCTCTTCCAGCTCGGCCTCGCCATCAATTCGTACCCCGCCTCGGGTCACCAGATGCATCTCCGTCTTGACCCCTTCCGGACGTTTGAGCTTGTCGGTGATCTTGAGCGCCACATTATCCTTGGTGCGGCCCATCTTGGCGTGGAAAGTGGGCAAGTCCTCCACAAAAACCAGCATATTTTCCGGCATATCGACCGGAATGATATCACCAGGTCGCAGCTCCATCAGTTCACGCAGGGTGAGTTCGGTCTCCAGCAGCTTGGCCCGCAGCTCCACCTTGACGTCCATGATCTCGTCACGCAGTGCCTTGCTCCAACGTACGTCGGTATCCCCCTTGTCACTCTGCACACCGGCGTCCAGCAGCTCGCGGATCGGTTCCAGCATGGAGTAGGGCATCGCCACGTGGAAGTCGCCGCCGCCGCCATCGAGCTCGATGTGGAACGAGCTCACCACGATCACTTCGGTCGGGCTGACGATGTTGGCCATTGCCGGGTTCACTTCGGAGTCGAGATACTCGAACCCCACATCCATCACTGGCGCCCAGGCATCCTTGTAATCCTCAAACACCAGTTTGAGCAGCATCTGGATAATGCGCCGTTCGGTCGGGGTAAATTCGCGCCCTTCAATCTTGGCGTGATAACGGCCATCGCCACCGAAGAAGTTCTCCACCAGAATGAAGACCAGTCTGGCCTCCATGGTGATGAGTGCCGTCCCCTTGAGCGGGCGGAAGCGCACCATGTTGAGACTGGTCGGCACAAACAGGGTATGAACATACTCGCCAAACTTGAGCATCTGCACGCCGTTGATGGAGACCTCGGCGGTACGACGCATCATGTTGAACAGGCTGATCCGCATATGGCGGGCGAAACGTTCATTCACCAGCTCCAGCGTTGGCATGCGACCACGGACGATGCGGTCCTGGGAGGAGAAGTCAAACTGGGCTACGCCGGGGTCTCCAGCGCCGCCTATCTCTTCCTCTTCGACATCATCGACACCGTGCAAGAGGGCATCAATTTCGTCCTGACTTAACAGATCGCTCACGCTTCACCTACTGCATTACAAAGCCGGTAAACAGCACTTGTTCGATAACGGGGGAAGAGACCAGGTCCTTGAGCACCCGACGGCACTCTTCCAGTGAATCCTTGCGCAGCTTCTCCTTGCCTTCGAAGGTCATCAGCTGTTCGGCACTGGCTGCACTGAATACCCGCAACAAGGTGCCTTCAATCAGGGGGATATTCTGTTTGGCCAGCGTCTCGTCGGCGGTACCGCGCACCATCAGCTGGATCTTGATCTGCACCAGTCGATCTCGCTGGGCACCTGCAACGTTGAAGACAAAGGGGCGCGGCATACCGACATAGAGGGAAGGTTTAGGCGCTTCCTCCTTGGGTGCGGCCTCGGCACCTTCCGCCGCTTCAGCGGGCGGTTTATCGGAGCCGGAGAGCATCAGGAAGGCGCCAGCACCACCACCGCCCAGCAAAATAACCGCCAGGGCAATGATAATGATCAGCTTCTTTTTCTTGCCCGCAGCCGGGTCTTTTAGCGTCAACTCGTTATCGTCAGCCATCCCTTGTCCACCCTAGTCTCAAACTTGTTCGATATCATAAACTTACTCGGGATTGCATCAAGCATAGAAATCAATTCCGGAACCGTTTGTCGATTCCACCAGCAAACTGGGGTTGGAAGTGGTGAGTTCCCCTTCAACCAGCCCGTTACCGGACCGCGGCTGACCACTACTCTGACCCTGCTGACCCTGCCCGTTAAAGGTGGGCTGGCCCTGTTGCTGCTGTTGCTGCGACTGCTGCTGCACCTGCGTCTGGCCAAGCTGGATCCCCTGCCCTGCCAGCATGTCACGCAGCCGGGGCATCGCCTGCTCCAGCATCTCGCGGGTCTGTCCATGTTGTACCACAAAATGGACGTTGGCCTGGCTGTCAGCTCCCATCTGGATCTGGATCTTCATCTTGCCAAGGCCGAGGGGGTCGAGCTGAATTTCCGCCTGTTGCAGTTTCTCGGCCAGCATCACATTGACCTTCTGGTGCAATTCGGCAGGTGCTTCCTGACTGGCCAGTTTCAAGTGGGGTAAATTCTGCGGCTCACGGCGCAGCGTCGTCTCAGCGGCGGGCGCCCGGCTATCGGCTACCTGTGGCTGAGTCTGGCTGTTCTGGCCATGCTGAACGGTCTGGCTCGGGCTGCTCTCACTGCTAGATGTCGTCGCAACCAGGCTCTTCTCCGCCTCACCGGCCTTCGGTTTTACCTCAAGCGAAACCGCTTTGCGTACCTCGTCGGTGCCGGTCACTTCCATCTGCTTGATGCCGGCTGAAATGGTCGACAGCGGTGCTTGCGGCCCCTGAGATTCAGCCTGTGCCAACACCTGCTGCGGCGCCACCATCACGGGGGCGGCAGCGCTATCGCTCTGAGCCGTCGCATTTGTCGTTACGCTGCTCTGGGCTACGGCACTTTCTGCGGCACTCTGCGCCGTCCTCACGGGCGCCGAACCTTGATTGGCGGCGGTGGCTGGCTGCTGGCTACCCTCGGCGGCACCCTTTTCTGCCCCCTTGCCAGCTACCCCACTTCCATCCGCAGTTGCTGAAGTGGTTGCAGCACCCGCCTCAGACTGCTTGAGCCCCTCGCTGAAGGCCTTGAGCGCGGCCCCCTGAGTCGCGGCTTGCGTCGCCTGCCCCTTGTTAGTCAAAGCATTGCTGGCGGCGAGATCGGATTTGCTGTCGCCAGCCTCTTTTGTTGCGAGTGACTCAGCGGATTTAGCGGTGCTTGCCGACTCATCGACCGGCAGCACCTTGGCCAGCTGGGCCATTCGCTCGGCCCCCGTGAGGGGCTTGGTCTGCTTGCCATCAGCCCCGAGGGTTTCGCCCTTGGCAGAGGCTTTCTCCCCGGCCTGCCCATCCGCAGTGGTGGCGGCATCTTCACCTTCAGAGGAGAGAACGGCAGCAGAGGCATCGCCCTTCGCCACCACTCGCGCCGCTGAGGACGATACGGTGGTATCAAGAGTCGAGTTGGCGGTCGTCGCCAGCGGCGACTGCGTCCCGGTCTGACCTGCAAGCTGTTGGGCAATCCTGGCAGCGGCAGGAGTCTGCTCGCCTTCATCAAGTGCAATTCCCTCCTGCTCACCCTCTTGCGGCAACGGATTGCCGTCTACCGCAGTGGCGCTCTGTTGGGCCGCCACCGCCAGCTGGGGAGTCACTAGCGAGGTATCAAGCTTGAGGGAGTCTTGCAGGCGCAGCAGAAAGTCGGTGGCAGGGACCTCCTCCACCTTGTTGTCGGCGTCAGGATCCTGCTCCTTGCCGATCTCCTCTTTGGGAGAGGCGCTCTCGGTCGCCAAAGATTTGGCTGATCGGACATGGTTACCGCCCTGAGTGGCCTCGGCGGCGCCCTGCTCGCTGTTCCGGGCCTTGGCAATCAGGGTGGCGAAATCCCCCTTGCTGTCGCTGCCGGTTCGACCATCAATGCTTTTGCTCTCGACGGAACCGCTCAGAGGCGCTTTGTCCAACCCGTTGGCCGGAGCCGAAGGCGTTTGTGTCAACAGTGTCTGCATCATGATGGGATCCCTGAATTCTGGTGGCCCCCAAAGAGATGGCCGCCGACAATGTCCATATCAAAGCAAGTTACAGGCCAGATTGATGAAAGCGTCGCAACATGGCGTACTCATCCAGCATCTTCTGCTCCTGACGCTGGGCTTTCTGCTGCTCGCGGCTCGCTTGCTTCTCCAGCAACAGCTCCACCGCCTTGCGCCGCTGCTGGGCCGCCAGCCACTCTTCACGGCGCTGTTCCAGCGCCTGACGCACCTGCAACACCCCTTCGTACTGCTGGGTCGCTGCCTGTTCGAGCTTGTTGATAAAGGCGTGATACTGGGTATTTTGCTGGGGCGAAATCCCCTGTAGGCCGCGATCGGTCCACTGCTGGTGATAGATCTGGCGGTACTGGTTGAGAGCATTTTGCTGATCCATGAACAGCTTGAGATCCTGCTGCGCCTTCACCAGTGCCAGCGCACACTGCTGCTCCGCCTCCACCAGCCGATCGGCCAACAATACCAACCCTTTACTCATCGTCGACCTCTCTGTTACCGACCATCATCAGCGCATCAATGGCATCGCCACCATCTGCAAGGCTTGCAGGCCATCATCGTAGTGAATGACCTCGCGCATCCCCTGCTGCAAGAACTGATCCAGATAGGGTTTTTGAATGATGGCGCGGTCAATGCGCGGATCGGAACCCTGACTGTAGGCGCCGATGGTGATGAGATCCCGGTTCTGCTGATAGAGGGAGTAGAACTGCTTGAGGGTGCGCGCCAGATCCATATGTTCCGGCGAGGTCACCATAGGCATAACCCGGCTGATGGACTTCTCGATGTCGATAGCCGGATAGTGGCCCGCATCGGCCAGCTCGCGCGACAGCACTATGTGGCCATCGAGGATCGCCCGCGCCGCATCGGCAATGGGATCTTGCAGGTCATCCCCCTCGGTCAGTACGGTGAAGAATGCCGTGATGGAGCCCTGGCCGTCACTGCCGTTACCCGCCCGCTCCACCAGCGCCGGTAATTTGGCAAATACCGACGGTGGATAGCCCTTGGTTGCAGGCGGCTCGCCCACCGCCAGCGCGATTTCACGCTGGGCTTGGGCATAACGGGTCAGTGAATCCATCAAGAGCAGCACATTAAGCCCCTGATCGCGGAAATACTCGGCAATGGCCAGCGCCGTTTCACACCCCTTGAGCCGCATCAGCGGCGAGGCATCAGCGGGAGCCGCTACCACCACGGAGCGGGCTCGCCCCTCCTCTCCCAGAATGTCTTCGATAAACTCTTTCACTTCCCGGCCCCGTTCACCGATGAGGCCGACCACCACCACATCCGCCACCGAGCCACGGGTCATCATGCCAAGCAGCACCGATTTACCGACACCGGAACCGGCAAACAGCCCCATCCGCTGGCCCTGCCCCACCGTCAGCACGGCGTTAATGGCGCGTACCCCCACGTCCATCGGTTGATGGATCGGGCGGCGAGAGAGCGGGTTGATGCGGTGCTGAGCAAACTGCACGGTCTGGGAGGAGAGAATGGGGCCGAGCCCATCGAGTGGCTGGCCGATGCCGTCGATGACTCGGCCTAGCAGGTTCATGCCGACCGGAATGCCGTGCTCTTCGGTGATGGGCACCACCCGGGCACCGGGGATCACCCCCTTGAGCTGCTCGCTCGGCATCAGATAGAGGCGATCGCCAGAAAAACCGACCACTTCAGCCTCCAGCGTCCCATCAAGGGTATCGATGCGGCAGAGGGCACCGATGGCGGCACGGCAGCCAATGGCTTCGAGGGTCAGCCCCACCACCCGGGTCAATTTACCGGCGACCGGCGGTTTGGGGGCGCTGTCGCGTACCTTGTACCCTTGCAACCGGTTCAGTAGCGAGCCGCTCATCTGGCCTCCTGAGAGCTAAAAAGTGCAGCCGGACAGCAACGTCCGGCATCGGTTATGGGCGTGAGTCCGGCGAAGCCGGTTTCTGCGACGCATTGTCCCGCAAGAAGTTGCGCAGCAACTGATCGATGCGCGCGGAGAGGGTCAAATCGATGCTGGAGAGCTCGGTAGCCAGTTGCAGATCGCCGGGGGAGAGAGTGGGATCGCTCTGCAATCGCCAGTGGCGCTTGGCGCACTCTTCGGCGCCAAATGCCTGCTCGATTCGCGCTATATCGTCGGGGTGCAGCATCAGAGTTACCCCCTGTTCGGCGGCGGGCAGCAAGGCCAGCCCCTCTTTAAGCGCCTCCAGCAAAATGCGAGGAGAGGTCTCCGCTTCGTGACGAATAAGCGCGCGGGCCAGTTGCATCACCAGGGAGACCAGCTGCTGCTCCACCGCCTGATCCAGCTCGTTAAGCGGATTGGCAAGGCGGGTGGCGAGCCCCTGCCAGTGGGCGATCTCCTGCTCCACCAGCTCGCGGCCCATGGCCAGCCCCTCCTCGCGCCCCTGTTCGAGACCGGCAGAGTGGCCCTGTTGCAAGCCTTCCAGCTTGCCCTCTTCCATCCCTTTGGCATAACCGGACTCGCGCCCCTCGGCCATCCCCTCTTCCCAGGCGGCCTGACGGATCGCTTCAAGCTCTTCGGCGGTGATGCTCGGGGCCGGCTCCTGTTCGGGCTCCGGCTCCACCACCTCCTCTTCCTGCTGATACCAGTCAGGGGCCAGACCAAGAGCATTGGTAGGCGCTCCCGCCTCTACCTCGACCTCCATCTCGGGCCAGCCCCAGGCCTCAACCCGGGCATCATCGCCCTCGGGGCGCACATAACCACGCAGTTTGTTGTTCATGCTTTGCGCGGCTCCTCACCACTGCCTGATGCGGGCTTGGCATCGCAATTCGGTTTATGGGCCATGGCTTAGAGGAACTCCTCGCCGCCACCGGCGCCCAGCATGATCTCGCCGGCATCAGCCAGACGACGGGCGATGGAGAGGATCTCTTTCTGGGCCGCTTCCACTTCGGAGACCCGGATCGGCCCCATGGCCTCCAGATCGTCCGCCAGCATTTCGGCCGCCCGTTTGGACATGTTCTTGAAGATCTTCTCGCGCATCTGATCGTCGGAGCCCTTGAGGGCGCGTTGCAGCAGATCCCCCGGCACTTCCCGCAGCATGGTCTGGATGCCGCGATCGTCCACATCAATGAGGTTTTCGAACACGAACATCAAATCCTGGATCTGCTGGCTCATCTCTTCGTCCGACTCGCGGATGGAGTCCATCAACTGGCCTTCGATATTGGTATCCAGATAGTTCATGATGTTGGCGGCAGCCTTCAGGCCGCCCATCTTGGCTGCCTGAGCACCAGCGGCACCGGCGAACTGTTTCTCCATGATGTCGTTCAACTCTTGCAGTGCCGCCGGTTGTACCTCTTCGAGGTTGGCAATACGCATCACCAGATCCAGACGCACCTGCTCCGGGAACTGGCTCAGGATCTCGGCGGATTGCTCCGGCTCCAGATAGGAGAGCACGATAGTCTGGATCTGCGGGTGTTCGTTCTGGATGATGCTGGCCACCTGACGGGCATCCATCCACTTGAGCGAATCGAGGCCGCGGGCGCCGGAACCAAGAATGATCTGGTCCACCAGATTGCTCGCCTTGTCCTCGCCAAGGGCCGCCACCAGTGCCTTGCGCACGAAGTCTTCGCTGCCGATACCGATGTTGGTGTACTTCTGGATATCGTCGATGAATTGACGGTGCACCGCCGCCACCCGATCGTGACTGAAGTCGGACATGGAGGCCATCGACATACCGAGCCGCTGCACCTGCTTGGGCTCGAGATGACGGAAGATCTGGGCGGCATCCTCTTCATTGAGGCTCAACATCAGCACCGCAGCCATCTCCATCCCCGACATCTGGTCGAGGATCTGGCGCTGACTGTCGGTGATGTCATTGCCGGTGACTTGACTCTTCTTTTCTTCAGGCATCTTTGTTCGTTACCCATTCTTTAATGACCTGAGCGGCCAGATCCGGCTCGTTCGCCACCAGCGCACGTACCGCCTTGAGCAAGTCTTCGTCACGGTGCAGATCCGGCAGTTTCAGCTGACCATCGCGTACACCAAATACCTGATCGTTCTCGACTTGCGCTGACAGCAGACTCAACTCGTCGTCGCCACCCAGTACGGTGTGGTTGTCGAAATCCACTTCCCCTTCCGGTTTGGCATCCGGATAGAGCAGTCGCTTGAGCATGGGGCGAACCACGGTGACGATCAAGACGATGATCACCAGTACCGAGGCGGCAATCCGCACCGCACGCCAGAACCAGGGCTGATCGTAAAGCGGCACCTCGGCCACGGTATCCAGCTCTGGACGATTGAACGGAATCGCGACCACCTCAAGGGTATCACCACGGGTCACATCAAAGCCAAGGCCACCACTCAGCAAACGACGTAATGTATCGAGTTCTGCCTGGGTGCGCGCCTCACGAGTCACGGCCCCGTCGGCACCGGGTACCGCTTTGTAATCCACGGCAACCGAGACGGTCATGCGGCGAATGCCTCCCATCTGGCGACGGGTATGGCTGACGGTGGTATCCAGCTCGAAGTTGCGGGTTGCCTCTTTGCGGGAACGGCCAGAAGCGGCAGCGCTGGCACCATCACCACCGGTCGCCTCCTCGGGAATATTGGAGGCGGCAGGGGGCTGGTTGGAGAGGGCGCCGGGCACACCACCATTGCTACCGCTGGCGCTGTTCTCTTCCATGGTCATTTCGGAGCGCACAGCAGGCAGGTCCGGGTTGTAAGTCTTCCGGGTCTGCTCCTGCTGGGAGAAGTCGAGGGAGAGATCCACTTCCGCCGTATAGTTGTCGGCCCCCAGCACCGGGATCAGGATGGCGTCAATTTTTTGTTTGTACTCCAGCTCCTGCTTCTGCTGCATGGCAAACTCTTTGCGAGTCTGGGCCGAGATCGGGTCTTGCGAGCCGGAGTTCAGCAGGCGGCCATTCTGGTCGGTGACGGTGACGCGGGTCGGCTCAAGGCCATGTACAGCGGAGGCCACCATATCGACGATGGAGTCCACCTCCCCCTGCCCCAGCGCCGCCCCTTTCAGGTTGAGCACCACGGTGGCACTGGGTTTACGTTCGTTACGGGCAAACACGTTGTCTTTCGGAATGGCCAGCAGCACCTGGGCCTTGGCCACATTCTGGAACTGCTCGATGGCGCTCGCCAGCTGGCGCTCGCGGCTCAGCTTCAGACGTTCGCTCTCCATCCGCTGGCTGACGCCGAAACTGGAATCTTTCAGCAGGATATCTTCACCACCGATGTTGCTATCGGTGGCATTGGCGAGACCGGCACGGGTCAGAGCCAACTGGATAGTGGGGTAATTTTCGGCGTTGACCAGCACGCTCTTGCCATCTACCTCGTAGGGGATCTTCTGCTGATCGAGGAAATCGAGAGTCTTCACCAGCTCCTGGGTGGTGTAGGTGCCGAGGGGACGCATGTCCGGCTCCTTGCCCCACAGCAGGATAAACACCGCAATGGCCAGACAGATGGCAAGCCCCAGGATCAGGGTGATTTGCCGCAGCACATCGGTGTTGGACAGGAAGCCCAGCGCCGAACTCTTCTGCTCATTTTCATCGAGGGCGGCGGTGCCCTCATCGTTTATCAGCAGATCGCCGTTTTGGTCAGTAGCCACGATTTATGTCCTTATTGCTGACATGTTCATGATGTTCAGTCGTCATGGTTTATTGGCGTCGCTTATACCGGCATGTTCATGATGGTCTTGTAGGCATCGACCATCTTGTTGCGCACCTGTACCGTGGCTTCAAAGGCGATGGACGATTTTTGGCCCGCGATCATCACCTCGGCCAGATCCACCGACTTGTCACCCATATCGAAACGGGTACGCAGGTCATTGGCGGCGCCTTGCAGTTCGTTGACGTTGCCAAGCGCCTGTTGCAGCAGCTGACCAAAGTCGGAGGTTACCTGACGACCGGGTTGTGCCAGCGGCGTTGCGCCTGCTTCGATCTTGAGCGCCTGCATCTCTTGCATCAGGCTGCTTGCACTAATTTCCATTTTCCATCCCCAGACAAATCATTGACGCTGGCATGCAACAAGCAATTAGAGTGCCAATGCGTTAAAAACGCGACGAGGATGAGTGGCCTGACCAGGCCGGACGGGTTCGACAACGGCAGGTGGCTCTGATTAAATCCGACTCTGACGCCCACTTTTGCTGGCTGGCAAGGAGTCCGCTCTGGATTATCGCAAACCCGTGTTCAAGGCGATGGACTACATCAGCCACCATCTGGATGACAATCCGGGCCTGGATGAGGTCGCAGCAGCGGCAGCCATCTCCACCTTCCACTTCCACCGTATTTTCAAGACGATGGTCGGCGAGACCATTGCCGGATTTACCCGGCGCCTGCGTATGGAACGCGCTGCCCGTCGCTTGCTCGCCTCCCCCCAGAGCGACATCACCACCCTCGCACTGGCCGCCGGGTTCTCCAGCTCCCAGAATTTCGCCAAAGCCTTTCGCCTGCACTTCGCCATGAGCCCCTCGGAATACCGCCAGCAGCAGGGGGGAAACTGGAAAAGCAAGATTGGAAACGATCCCCTTCCCTTTGACACCTATGATGACCTGGTCATGCACCCGGTCACCGAACACCCGGGTCTGTTGCAGGGGGCTAGCGTCAGGCAGATGCCCGCCCGGCGCGTGGCGTACATGCGCCGCCTGGGCCCCTATGGCAAAGAGACCTGTGAGCAAGCTCATCGGGATTTGCTCGCGCTGTTCGCCTCAGACGAGGCGATGACACCGGCTGGTACCCTGAGTCTCTATTGGGATATCCCCGATATCACCGATGAGACCCGTTGTCGTACTGACGTCTGCATCGAGCTGGGGCCAGAGATCCCCGCAGGGCGCCAGTTAACCACCCAGACCATCGCCGAGGGCCCCTATGCAGTATGTCACTTTATCGCTCGCGGCGATCAACTGGTCGCCTGCTGGGAGACGGCATTTCGCTGGGTAGTGGGCCAAGGGCTGAACTGCGACGATCGCCCGTGTTACGAGCAATACCACGCAGGCACGGACCCCGACCGGGATCATTACGTGTTTGATATCTGTATCCCGCTGATCAACCGATAAGCCGATACCTCATTTCCATTTACCCACTTCGGTGCCTTCGGGCACCGAAGCGACGGAGTCATGCCCATGAATATCAAAACGCTGTTTCTCGCCAGCCTGCTGGTGACGCTTCCCGCTGCCGCCAATGCCCAGTCACAGAGCCAGACGCTGATCTTTGGCGGCACCATCTACAGTGGTGATCCGGCGAACCCTCACCCGGAAGCAGTCGGCATTGAAGGTAAAAAGATAGTGGCAGTCGGCAGCTATCAGGAGGTCAGCGCCCGCCTTGGCAGCCATGCCAAGCGTCTTGATCTGAAAGGAAAGTACCTGATGCCAGGCCTCATCGACAGCCATGTTCATGCGGCATTTGCCGGTTTTCAGGGGATGACGGTTAACTTTCCCGATGCCATGAATGAGGTTGAGCAGGTGCAGCAATTTCTGACCCGCAGCAAGGATGATCACCGCCTGACACTGGGCGATGTAGAGCTATACAGCAATGTCTCCCTCGACTACTGGCATCAGCTTCCCCTGCTCGATCAGGTGTTCAATGGCCCGCAATACCGGCAGATCCCAGTAGTGCTTGCCGGTTCGGATGCCCACACCGGTTGGGCAAATCAGGCCATGCTGCGCAAGGCTGGCATTGATGCCGACACCCTTGCCGGTCGTTATGCTCCGCTGAAAGGCAATTTTGGCCTCACCCCATCCGGCATGCTCAATGGCTTTGCCTCGGAAGGCGGCTGGGATGCCATCCTCAAGGCGCTGCCCCCCGTCAGCGACGAGACGATTGCCAGTGCCATCATGACCGCCGCCAAACAACTCAATCAGGTGGGCATTACCGCCTGGATGGACCCTATCAGCAACATTCGCCCCCTCGCCCCTATCTTCAACGCCGAGCCGGATCGCCGCGATACTGGCCTGCTGCCGGCGTACAGCATGCTCTCCCGGGAAGGCAAGCTGACCGGACATGTGTCCGCACTGGCGCTGGTGGGGATACATGCATCACCCGCCATCATTGATGACGTATTGGCGCTGCAACAGCAGTTTCAAGATGCCCCGGACGTTAAACTGGTGGGGATAAAGATCCTGCAAGATGGTGTCATCGAGTATCCATCCCAGACCGCCAAGTTGAGCGAGCCCTACCTCAACCGTCCCGGTTACAGCGGCAAGGACGATCTGGACAAACAGCGTTTTAACGAGCTGATCCGCACCGCGGATGCTCATCAACTTATCGCTCACTTTCATGCCATCGGCGATCGGGCCGTCCGTGAATCCCTCGATGCCATCGCCTATGCCCGGGCCCACAATCAGGATCACCGCTTGCTGCACAGCATCACCCATCTGGAGGTGGTGAGCCCGGCCAGCATTGCCCGTTTCAAACCGCTCAATGTGGCTGCATCGATGCAACTCTTGTGGGCCGGTAAAAACGTGGCGACCACCCTGCTGCTTGAAGGAAAAGTGCCCCCGGCACTGCTAGCCCGCCTCTATCCGGCAGGCAGCTTGCTGCAAAGCGGCGCCATTATCGCCGGTGCCAGTGACTGGCCGGTCTCCAGCCCCAACCCTTTCCTCGCCATGTATACCGCGATCACCCGCCAAGGTGAGCTTGGCTTGCTGCCCCCCGCCAGCGAGCAGATCAGCCGTCAGGCCATCTTGCAGGCCTATACCCTCAACGCCGCCAAGGTAATTGGGCGGGAGAAAGAGATTGGCTCCATCAGCGCGGGCAAGAGTGCTGACCTGATCTTGCTGGATCGCAATCTGGAGCAAGTAGCAAGCGAAGAGCTCAAGGAGACCAAGGTGCTCTGGACCATGTTCAAGGGCAAGCAGGTCTATTCGGCCCACTGACACCGAGAGAACAAACAGGCCCGCACTGCGGGCCTGTTGGCAAGATCACGACAAGCGCATGGCGTGCAGTGAGCAACCGATAACGGCGGGATTAGCGGCTCGTTTCAGTCAAGTCCTTGTCAATCCAGTATTTGGAACCGGAGATATTGGCATCGAGCAGCAACCCCTTCTCACCAATCTGGTAGATGGCCATGCCGCCATTGTATTTGGCGGTAAGCTCGGCGCTCTCCTTGCCGGCCACCACGCCCACTTCGGAAGTGGCCTCCCACCCCTGGGTCACGAAGGCATCGAATCTGGCCTTGTCTTCAAACAGGATCACCTGCTGATAGAACTTGCCGCCAATCCCGGCCGCCAGACCCGCACCAAACATCTTCATATAGGTGTGCTTGCCGGTTTTGCGATTGACTGCCACCCCGGCCCCCTGATTGGTATGCAACATCAGGGAGAACTTGCGCGAATCGAACACTGCATAGCCATAAGCCTTGTCAAACAACAACTTGGCTGATGGCTGCTCGTTGAACAACCGGATCAGCGCAGTGTCGGCCATGGTATTGAGCGCGATCCTCGCCTCTTTCGCCGTCTTGGGGTTGAGCATCTCGTTGAGCTCCTTGTCGGCCGCCTTCAGCCACTCCTTGCCGGTCGCAATGCTCTTGTCGGTCCAGACCCCGGCGGTATTGAAGGCATCTTCCCCCCAGGCCGAGATGGAGGCCCAGCTCTTCTTGGAGAAATCACTGACATCCTGCCACACCTCCTTGCTGGTCTCGCTCACTGCCGCTCCCAGATCGGACGCTGCGGCCTTGAGCTTGGCCCAGTCGGCATAACAGGGTGAGAAGGCCAGACTCAGTGACAGGGCCAGCAACCAGTTACGCTTGTTCATTTTTTCACTCCCGTATTGTCGAGTGTCTGGGTTACCTGGGGCGATCCCCTACAACAGGCTACCCGCTGAAAATCACTCCCGCATTATCGGAAGGGGAATCCGGTTAAGCAATCATTGAGTCCTGCTTATCCCGCCACAGCCCGACAGCGGTTAACAAAAAGGCTGCTCATCAAAGAGGAGCAGCCTTGTTAAGCACAGTAAAACCGGACGGGCTTATTCGACCATCATCACCTTGCAGGTGTTGGTACTACCCACGGTTTCCATCTTGTCACCGTGAGTCAGCAGCACCATGTCACCGCTCTGCAACAGCCCCTTATCCTTGAGCACGGCCAGCGCATCGCGGCACACTTCGTAGACCGGTTTGGTCTCGTCACCGTCAAACATCACCGGAGTGACGCCACGGTAGAGATTGGTCCAGGCCAGGGTCTTGTTGTGGGGAGACATGGCGAAGATCGGTAGACCAGAACTGATACGGGACATCAGCAGCGGGGTGGTACCGGACTCGGTCAACGCCACGATCGCCTTCACCCCTTCCAGGTGGTTGGCCGCATACATGGTGGACATGGCTACAGCTTCTTCAACGGAAGTGAAGGTGTAGCTCATGCGGTGGTTGGAGACGTTCAGGCTCGGGTGCTTCTCGGCACCGACACAGACGCTCGCCATGGAAGTCACTGTCTCGATGGGGAACTGACCGGCGGCAGTCTCGGCAGAGAGCATCACCGCATCGGTACCATCCAGCACCGCGTTGGCCACGTCCATGACCTCTGCACGAGTCGGCAGCGGCGCATTGATCATCGACTCCATCATCTGGGTGGCGGTGATGACAACGCGGTTGAGACGACGGGAGTGACGGATCAGCTTCTTCTGCACACCAACCAGCTCGGGGTCACCGATCTCGACACCCAGATCGCCACGGGCGACCATCACAGCATCGGAACCGAGTATGATGTCTTCCATCGCCTCATCGGTGGCGACGGTTTCGGCGCGCTCAACCTTGGCCACGATCTTGGCATTGGAACCGGCTTCGCGGGCCAGCTCGCGGGCGTAACGCAGATCATCGCCACAGCGCGGGAAGGAGACAGCCAGATAGTCCACATTCATGCGGGCAGCGGTCTTGATGTCTTCTTTGTCCTTCTCGGTCAGGGCCGGAGCGGAGAGACCCCCCCCTTTCTTGTTGATGCCCTTGTTGTTGGAGAGCGGCCCGGCCACGGTCACCGTGGTGTGAATGCGGGTGCCTTCAACCTGCTCGACCTTCAGCTGCACACGGCCATCGTCCAGCAGCAGGATGTCGCCCTGTACCACATCGTCTGGCAGGCTCTTGTAATCGATGCCAACCTGCTCCTGGCAACCCTCACCCTTGCCGAGTGCCGCGTCGAGAATGAACTTGTCACCGATGGCCAGATAGATTTTGCCATCCTTGAAAGTGGAAACACGGATTTTCGGGCCTTGCAGATCACCCATAATGGCGACGTGACGACCGAGCTTGGCAGCAATGTCACGCACCTGATTGGCGCGCAGGATATGGTCTTCAGCAGTGCCGTGAGAGAAGTTCATCCGCACCATGTCGGCCCCGGCGCGGATGATCCCTTCGAGGATCCCTTCGCGGTCGGTAGCCGGACCGAGTGTGGTTACAATCTTTGTACGTCTAGGCATGAAAGACTCCAATATGAAGTTGATATGACTTGAGATTCTGCCCCATCAAGCCCATGGCTCGATGCACCCGTTTGCAAACCATCTGGGTGGTTTTTGTTATTAAATTACAATACTACACCAAGGCGGGTGGCATAGACAGTCGGGGGCCTGAGCCCCCGACGGTTCAGGAAGAGTGCGGGGTTTCGAAGCGGGATTCGCGCAATCCCTCTTTCACTTTCTTCAGATTTTCGCGAAATTTCATCCCCCGGCGCAGGGTAAAACCGGTCGCCAGCACATCCACCAGCGCCAGCTGGGCGATGCGGGATGCCATCGGCATATAGACATCGGTATCTTCCGGCACATCCATGGAGAGCACCAGGTTGCACTCGCGGGCCAGCGGGGAGTCCTTGGCGGTCATGCCGATCACGGTGGCGTCGTTCTCGCGGGCCAGCGCGGCGATCTCGACCAACGCCTTGGTGCGGCCGGTGTGGGAGATGAGCACCACCACATCCCCTTCGCTGCTGTTGATGCAGCTCATGCGCATCATGACGATATCGTCAAAACTCACTACCGGAATGTTGAAACGAAAGAATTTGTTCTGGGCATCGCGGGCAACGGCGGAGGAGGCACCAAGGCCGAAGAAGCTGATCTTCTTGGACTGGGTCAGGATATCGACGCAGCGGTTGATGGCAGAGATATCCAGGCTGTTTTTGGCGGCATCCAAACAGGCCATAGTGGATTCGAAGATCTTGGCGGTATAGGTATCCGGCCCATCTTCCGCTTCCACATGACGATTTACGTAAGGGGTGCCATTGGCCAGGCTCTGGGCCAGATGGAGTTTGAAATCAGGAAAGCCCTTGGTATCGAGACGGCGGCAAAAGCGGTTGACGGTCGGTTCACTGACGTCGGCCATCTTGGCCAGAGCGGCGATGCTGGAGTGGATGGCGGTCTGGGGAGACGCCAGGATCACCTCGGCAACCTTGCGTTCTGATTTACTGAAACTTTCCAAGTTGTTCGTAATTTTATCAAGGGTATTCATCATCACCACCAGGCGTTTTTGTAATTTAGCTTCAGTGTCTTTGCACTCAATCTACGGCTAAGCAAGTTTCCATTCAAGCTAAGGACTATACAAGACAAGCGGTTATGGCAACTAACGCCTGCCATACAAAGTATGACTCATCTCTAATTATTTCGTACTTTTCGTTACAAAACGTCACCTAGCCATGAAAGCGCTTACAAATGTTGCAAAGCAACAACACTGTGAGCAGGCGCACGTTTGTATCGATCCGGCGGGTGAGCAAGCCTGAGCTCGGATAGAATGGGCCGTCATAATCCAACAATAATTTCGGGACACCAGAGTCGTCCCCATCCTGTAACGAAGGAGTTGTTATGCAGCATACCCATGCGCTGGTCGGCGATGTCGGCGGCACCAATGCGCGTCTGGCCCTGTGTGAGCTGGCCACCGGTACTATCTCTCAGGCAAAGACCTACTCAGGTCTGGCCCATCCCAGCCTTGAAGCCGTGGTACGCCTCTATCTGGAAGAACACAAGGTACAGGTGGCTGAAGCCTGCATCGCCATCGCCTGCCCCATCAACGGTGACTGGGTTGCCATGACCAACCACAGCTGGGAGTTCTCCATCAGCGAGATGCAGAGCAATCTCGGGCTGGCACGCCTGCAAGTGATCAACGACTTTACTGCGGTCTCGATGGCGGTGCCGGTATTGGCTGAATCGGATCGCATCCAGCTTGGCGGCGCCGCGCCGGTAGCGGGCAAGCCCATCGCCATCTATGGTGCAGGCACCGGCCTTGGGGTCGCCCATCTGGTCAAGGCGGGTGAGCAGTGGTTGAGCCTGCCGGGTGAAGGTGGTCATGTGGATTTTGCTGCCAACACCGAAGAGGAAGATGCGGTGCTGCAAGTAATGCGAGGCGAATTGGGCCATGTCTCGGCAGAGCGTTTCCTCTCCGGCCCGGGTCTGGTCAATCTCTATCGCGGGCTGGTGAAATCCGATGGCCGTGAGCCTGAGCCATTCGCCCCCAAAGACATTACCGAGCGCGCACTGGCCGGGGAGTGCCTCGATTGCCGTCGCACCCTGAGCCTGTTCTGCGTGCTGATGGGCCGCTTTGCCGGCAATCTGGCCCTCAATATGGGTACCTTTGGCGGCGTCTATATCGCAGGTGGCATAGTGCCGCGCTTCCAGGAGTTCTTTACCGGTTCCGGTTTCCGGGTCGCCTTTGAAGACAAGGGGCGCTTCAAGTCCTACCTCAAGGAGATCCCGGTGTTCCTGATCACCCATGAAGGGCCGGGGCTGCTCGGTGCGGGCGCTTACTTGCGCCAGTCGATGGGGATCACTATCTGATTTAAGAGGGGAACGAGGCGGGATCATCCATGGTTCAGCCTCGATTCAGTGTGAATGGCATAAAGTAGCCGCACGTAACCAAGAGGGTTGTGCTTCACAAGGAGTGGAAAGCGACTCTCATCCGCTGGATACGTTTGTCACCTGACAAGCCTGAACTGTTTCAACCGGCCTTTTGGCCGGTTTTTTTTATGTCTGATATCCGGAATTACTGGGCCAGCGCCTTCAACTGCGCCTTGTCGGGAGGATTGTTCCAGTCGATAGGGCCATGGGTAAAACGGTACTGCAACCGTGGCAGGCTGGTCTCCAGCCACTCTTCCCGAAAATAGGCATAACCCTGATCCCAATCCGGATCATTGGCCCAACCGCTCTGCAGGAAGTAGAGGCGAGTACCCTGCCCTTCCGGCATAAAGCGCAGGCAAACCTGGGTCTTTTGCTGGCGGATATGGGGCAGGCTGGGCGGGAAATTCCAGCTGAAACTGAGCAAGTCATAGGGCATGACGGCCATGACCCGGCACCCTTCGCTGCCACGTTCACCCAGCGGGGCATCAGGCCTGAAGTAGATCTCGAAAGGACCATTCGGTTCGGCCACCATCAAACATTCGGGAGCCAGAAAACTGCGCAGACCGCTTTCGGTAGTCCAGGCGTGCCAGACATCGTCTATGTGCGCCGGAACAAAAATGTTGCCTTCAATCAGTTTATTGTCCATAAATCAGCGATCCTCAAGCCATCCATACAAGGGACTCCGGCAGTATAGCCCCATGGCAAATACATTGGACAGTGCTTAATCACCCCCTTGTCACTTGCATCAATTAAACTGCCTCTATGCTGCGGCCTCATTGAACATTGGCTTGATCCGGGAGGACATCATGATCCGGCTCATGGAAGAACACGACATTCCCCAACTGGCCCGGCTGTTTTTAAAGAGCCGCCGCCACACCTTTCACTGGGTTGATCCTGCCCGTTTCCAACTCGAGGATTTCGAGGTGCAGACCAAAGGTGAACAGGTGTGGGTAGCCGAACAGGGGGGCAATATCTGCGGCTTTATCGCCATCTGGCAGCCCGATCACTTCGTCCATCACCTCTATGTGTCAAGCGACTGGCACGGTCAGGGGATAGGGCGCGCCCTGCTGGAGCGTGGCCTCGCTGATTCGCCGCACGGCTCGCTCAAGGTTGCGACCCGCAACACGGCGGCAGTAGCCTTCTACCATCGGCTGGGCTGGCAAAACAGTGATGAGACAGGCCACTGCGAGGTCACCGGCCCTTGGTGCAAGTTATTTAGAAACTAGCGGGACGCCCGGCAACTGCGCTTTGTGGTTGAGCAGGCACCAGCGGTGCCGGGGGGAAGAACCAGCGATAGAGATCGAACCAGCCATCTCGCTGGGCAATCACAACCTCATGCACCGGATCGCGCTGGAAGATCGCCACCTTGTTTTCAGTCAGCGGCACCCAGGCATAGTTGACCAACGCATATTGCGACTGGATCAGGTTGTACTCATTGAGATAGGAGTCATCGTTACCCGATTCGTGCAGTTGGGTACGACTGTCGATGAGGTAAATAAGCTGGTTGAAGAAGGTCAGTTGAAAACCGGTCACTCGCCACTTCTCCCTGGTCGCCTCCTCCTCTTCGATCACGGTGATTTTGCCCCAGCGGCACACCCCGTGATAGTTGACTCCATTGGCCGACATTCTCAGGTCGTAATGGCAGCCCAGACTGTTGATAAACATCCCGACCACAAACAGCAGCACGACAAGCAGTGGCAACAGCAGCAAGGTATTTTTCAGCGTTCGTTTCATCAGAGATCCCTTACAGCGTTTTTTCGAGCTCTTTATAGGAGAGCATGCGAACCTGGTGGCCGGAGACCAGCACCAGCGATGCCGGTTTGACTGGTGGCACATCGCTCCGTGCCTCCATCTGGCAAACAACGCCGGTCGGCGAGTCGGTGCAGTGCACATGGAGCCACTCGAAATGGAGATAGCTGGCGACAAACGCCACCAGCACAACCAGTAGCAGATTGACGTATATCAGGCCCCTTGCCAGCATTGGCCGCCCGATACCGCTGAGAAAGGCAAGTTTGGCGCGCTCACCAAAAGAACGGGGAGCAGCAGGCTCTTTGATGACCTCGTGGTCGGAGCTTGGTGATGTCGACGGTGACTGCGCAGCCACTGCAGGCGTGGGCTCGCTCATCGGCTCGGACAAGGGCTCACTCTCTGTTGGCAGTGCCTTGCCGTAATAGCTCTTCATCTTGCAGTTCAGATGCAGAGAGTACCCTTTTTTCGGGGTACTTCTGATATCCAGCGTCTGGGGGGATGAGGCGAAGTGGCGGCGAATATTGGCGATGGCCACGTTCAGGGAGTTGGGGCTGATGGGGCGACCCAACCAGCCGATTTCGAGCAACAGATCCTTGTCGCACACCTCGTCATGGTGATCGAGCAGATAGCTGAAAATGAGGCTCTCTGCCGATGAAAAGCGCACCACCCGGGCGCTTTGCAAGTTGTCCTTGTCGGCACAGAAGATCAGCTCTCGCCTTTTGACATCAAAGACATAATAACCGAAGTGATAGGCTGATATGTTATTGCCTGGCGCAACCCCCGTCATACCAACCACCTGTTATTTGCATTCATCATGAAGAAGATGGGATTCCACACCTGATAAAGCCAGATGGCGGCTCAGGACTCGCTGTAATTAAACGAAATTCTAAAGGGTCGGGATCAGCGGCACAATAGATGCAGGCAGGCATGAGCGGGGAAAATGAAAATATGCGTCCAGCGCTGTCGGACAGCATATCGGGCAGAGCATGATGTTGCGAGTTTCGTCTATCACGGTCACGCCAATCTCAGCTGAACAGTGACATGGGTATGACGAAAAGCTCTGCTGGACAAGGCCCCTTGCCCCTCACAACATCTCGCAGCGCCTCACAATAAAGGGAACCTTACCTGCCCTGCAGGATGATCCAACGGGGCGAAGTGAACTGACTAGACCCGAAACTGCTTGAGCAGGGTGTCGAGTTGGGCCGACAACTGCCGCAGATCGCTGCTGGCTTCGGCAACCTGTGCCACTCTGGCCGCACTCTCGCTGTTTAGCGTCGCAATCCGGTTGACGCTGTGGCTGACCGCCTCCGCCACCGAGTGTTGTTCTTCCGATGCCTGGGCGATATACATGTTCATCTCGCGGATCAGGCTGACCTGATTTTTAATCTTCTCCACCGATATCTGCACATCTGCCGCCTCGATGCCGGCGCGGGATGCCTTCTCCTGACTCTGTTGCATGCCGGCCCCGACATTCTGGGTTGCTTGCTGCAACCGCTTGATACTGGCACTGATCTCCTCCGTCGACTGGCGAGTACGGCCCGACAAGGTGCGCACCTCATCCGCCACCACCGCAAAACCGCGCCCCTGATCACCCGCCCGCGCCGCCTCGATGGCCGCGTTGAGGGCAAGCAAATTGGTCTGCTCGGCAATGCCGTTGATCACCTCGATGATGGTGCCAATGCTGCTGCTCTCGGTCGAAAGGGTGCGCATCAGGGTAGCGACCCGCTCCACCTCCCCCACCAGTTGATGGATGGCCTCATTGGCATGGCCCGCCAGATTGTAACCCTGCTCCACATAGAGGTTGGCCTCATCGGTAGCGCCAGAGGTTTTCACCGCGTTACCAGCAACTTCCTGCACTGCCTGACTCATTTCGGTAATGGCGGTAGCGACCTGATCCAGCTCGGATTGCTGGGCGTCACTGCCTACCCGGGTATCTGCCGAGAGGGAGTCACAGAGTTCGGCGGTTTGCAACACACCGGCAGAGAGCTCGTTGATCTCCGCCACCATCTCCTGCAACTTGGCAATAAAGTGGTTGATGTTGGTGGCCAGCGCGCCCATCTCATCCTGACGGCTGATCTTCAGACGCCGGGTCAGATCCCCCTCTCCTTTGGCCAGATCGAACACCGCCTGATTCATCTGGTGAAGCGGCCTGAGCACATTGCGATGAATCAGCACCATCAACAGGGCGATGATGCAGAGATCGAGCACCAGGATCTGCCAGACGGTAGTGATCAACTGCTGGCGCAGTTGGGCCTGTATGGCGGCATCACTGGTTTGCACCAGCAATCGGGCCACGGTGTTTTTCTGGCCGCTGTCGTCATAGACCAGGTCATATCCCCCATAGGCAGCGGTATCGGCAGGCATGGCTGTCACGGGGGCAATGCTCCCTGCCGTGTCACGGGCAAACCCGGCAACCAGCTTGTCCTTGTTGACAACCAGCAGCGCACTCAGGATATCGGCCGCCAGCTCGGACTTGAGCGATGCCTCGATGAAGGCCGATTCATAATTCCACAGCGGGCCGGGCAGGGAGAGCTGCAGCCGACCGATGGCCTGTTCGACCAGCGCACTCTGTTTGCTGTAGCTCTCCGCCTTGACGGCGTGGTAGTTATAACCGCCAAACAACACCAGTAGCAGACTCACCGACAGGGAGGTCAACACGGCAATCCTGAACGTCAGACTTTTCCAATCCATGGTTTCCTCCCGGTTTTACGGCAGCCGGCGCAGTGCCATTGAGCGGCACTTGCTATTGGTACTGTTACTGGTACTTGGCATTGATCTTGTCGATGGTGCCATCCGCCTTCATGGCTGCGAGGATCTCGTTGAGCTTGGTGATGAGCTCATCGGGCGTATCCTTGTTAAACGCCAAGCTCATCTGGGTTTCCTTGAACACGAAGACCGGCTTGGGTGAGGCCACCTTCTCCTTGCTGGCCAGATAGGGGGCCAGATACTGGCCGGTTGCCCAAAGATCGATGCGGCCCGCCTCCAGTTTCTTCACGTTGGCGGTATCGTTGGCCGCCAGCTGCAACTTGGCAAATCCCTGGGCCTTGAGATATTCGGCGGCCGCATCACCGTTATAGCCACCCACCGAATACTGCTTGGCATCTTCCAGCGACTTGACCGTGATATTGGCGGTCGAACTGGAGAAAAACACCCAGTTGTTATTGACCAGCGGCCCTACCCACTTGAACAGTGCTTCCCGCTCCGGAGTGCGGGTCGTGGAGTAGAGGGCGGTATTGGGAGTACCGAGGGTATCTTCGTACGCCCGTTTCCAGGGCATCAGGGTCAGCTTGTATTCGACTCCAGCACGCTTGAACAGCTCTTCGACCACCTCGGTCGACAGCCCGACAATCTTGCCCCCCTCCCCCTGCATGTTGAATGGCGGGTAATCCTCGGTCATCACGTTCAGTGGCGCAGCCTGAGCAGCGCTTATCGCCATCATGGAAGAGACTGAAAAAATTGCACTTTTCCACAGCAGTTGATAGTTCATTGCAACCTCGCTTTGCTTGCCATTCATCCCTGAACATCCGCCGTTACCGATGGCGGTGCACGTCTGACCCGCTAGGGTCATGCCGGCTTTCACGGCTCGCCGCCCACCCATGTGCAGCAGCAAACAGATCCGGATTTTGCCTGTGCGCAACGAAACGCAACCGGCGAGGGAGGCTCACAACAAATCGAGGAGGAAACATGCCAGGGCAGCATAAGGGAAGTGCGGAGTGGGGCGGATAAGCCTCTGCCATACAACAGCGCCGTGGCAAAGAAAAAGCGCATCGTTTTATGACAGGGGTCTGGGAGAGAAATGATAGAAAACGCCAACATCCATTTTCCCATACTGCTCGAGGAGACCTCAGAGCCAAACCTGTCCTTTAGCTAAGGTCACGAAAAGAGATACGTCAAATGAGAATGCTAACCCCCTCATCTGCTTCCAGATTAGATTCCAGATGAGCTCCGCCGAGCCGAAAAGTGGCGCGAGATACCCGAAAAACAGAAGGCCACCGCGAGGTGGCCTTCTCCAAATCAACAATGAACGTCTGGTGAAACTCAGTCCTTGGCCGCGTCCATCACCCCCTCTTCGGAGTGCGCAGGCAGGATCAGGTTGAGCAGGATGGCGGCAACAGATGCCAGGCCAACGCCGGCCAGCGCGAAGTCGCCAATCTTCATCTCAAGCGCACCGACACCGACGGTCAGAGTCACGGCGACAATGGCGATATTGCGTGACAGCCCCAGATCCACCTTGGATTCCACCAGCGTCTTGAGACCGATGGCGGCGATGGATCCGAACAGCAGCAGCATGATACCGCCCATCACCGGCATCGGGATGGAGGTAAGCAGCGCATTGAACTTGCCGAAGAAGGCCAGAATGATGGCAAACACCGCAGCCCAGGTCATGGTGACCGGATTGAAGTTGCGAGTGATCATCACGGCACCGGTCACTTCGGCGTAGGTGGTCACGGGTGGGCCACCGATGAAACCGGCGAAGCAGACGCCGATGCCGTCACCGGCCAGCGTACGGTGCAAACCCGGATCCTTGGTGTAATCCTTGCCAGTCACGCCACCAATCGCCAACACGCCACCGATATGCTCGATACAGGGGGCGATGGCTACCGGCAACATGAACAACGCAGCAGCCCAGTTGATCTCCGGGGTTTCGAAGTGGGGCAGCGCCAGCCAGGGGGCGTTCACCATGCCATCGAAACTCACCTGGCCCATGAATACCGCCGAGACATAACCGGCAATCACGCCGCACAGGATGGGGATCAGCTTGATCCACCCCTTGCAGAACACAGCTGCAATCAGGGTGACCGCCAGCGAGATACCGGCCAGCGTCAGCGCAGTCCCCGCAGGTACCACCTGCTCACTACCGGCACGGCCCATCGCCATGTTGCAGGCAACCTGCGCCACAGAAAGACCTATGACCATGATCACCGGGCCAATCACCACCGGGGGCAGCAATTTGTGCACAAAACCCATCCCTTTTGCCCGGATCAGCGCAGCCAGAATGAAATACATGAAACCGGCGGCAAACAGGCCAAACATGGTGGATGGCAATCCCCAGGTCTGGGTGGCGTAGATGATGGGAGCAATGAAGGCAAAGCTGGAACCGAGGAAAATCGGGACCTGGCGGCGGGTGCAGAGCTGGAACAACAGGGTGCCCACACCGGCGCCAAGCAGGGCCATGGAGGGGTTCAGTCCGGTGAGCAGGGGCACCAGAACCATGGCACCGAAGGCGACAAACAGGATTTGCAGCCCGGCGACACTTTGCTTGACTAAGGAAAACATGGATGTCCTTAATTTTTTGATAACTGATGGGGATATTTATCACTTTTCAGTTATCACAAGACTTTTCCAAGGCACAAAATGAACACAAATACGTCATTTGTTACCTTTTACTGCTTGGGAAGGGCATGAAACTGGCTTTTTAGGCGGGATTCGTTGCTACAAGCATCGAGTATGCGATTTTACGCATTATTGTGACGAACGCCAATCGTTTTTCCATCATGTTTATTGTGTTCATGGTCAAAAATGCCGCCGCCAGGGGGCGCTCTATACTGGATCCTGTGAATCAAGATGGACAAGGAGTCCCCATGTCACAGCCCCCATTCAAGGCCAGCCAGCGCAGATTGCTGATCGGCTCGGCCATCGCTCTCGCCCTGTTTGCGAACCCGTTCAGTTATGATTTCGCCCACAATGAGTGGCAAATGAATCAGGCCTATGCCAAGTCCTGCTTTATCGCCGGCACTCGCATCACGATGGCCGATGGCTCCACCCGCCCCATAGAGACGCTCCGGGTCGGTGAACGAGTGCTGGATCAACACGGCGGCAGTAACCGGATCCTGGCGATCGAACGGGTCATACTGGGCAAGCGCAGACTCTACGGGATCAATGATCTGCCCCCGTTCTTTACCGCAGAACACCCTCTGCTGACCACGCGGGGCTGGGCAGCCATCTCACCGGCCATGACACGAACCGAAAACCCGCAACTGGCGGTGCTGCCGCTATTTACCGGCATGCAGATAATGTGTCGCTCGGCACCTGTTATGGTGACGGGCAATCTGGCCCTGCAATCCCAGCCGGAATTACTGCTGGTTGAGTCACTCTGCTGGATCGAGGCATCTCCCACTACCGCACTCTTCAATCTGCTGCTCGATGGCAGCCACAGCTACATCGCCAATGAGCTGATCGTTCACAACAAAGATGGCGATGGTGGCAGTGGGGGCAGCAGTGGTGGAGGCAGCGACAGCGGCGGAGGCAGCAACAGCGGTGGTGGCAGCAACAGCGGTGGTGGCAGCAACAGCGGCGGAGGCAGCAACAGCGGCGGAGGCAGCAACAGCGGCGGAGGCAGCAACAGCGGCGGTGGCAGCGACAGCGGCGGTGGCAGCGACAGCGGCGGTGGCAGCGACAGCGGCGGTGGCAGCGATGGGGGCAGCAACAGCGATGGGGGCAGCAACAGCGGCGGTGGCAGCGACAGCGATGGGGGCAGCGATGACAGTGGCAGCCAAGGCGAGCATGCCGGCGGAGAGCTGCATGGTGGAGGTGAACGGCATGCTGGTGGAGAAAAACATGCAGGGGGAGAACGCCATGGTGGTGGCCGCGGGTTTGGCAATGGCGTTGATGACAACGGCGTGGATGCGGTCGATGCCAATGGCAACAAGCTCAGGGGTGATGGAACCATCGATGACAACGGCGTAGATGCTGTCGATGCCAATGGCAACAAGCTCAGGGGTGATGGCACGGTCGATGACAACGGTGTGGATGCTGTCGATGCCAACGGCAACAAACTAAGAGGTGATGGCACGGTCGATGATCGCCAGCAAGTGCTTACCGATGAGCAGGAGCGGGTGCTGCTCAACAACGGTTTTCGCCAACAGGGGCAACCATGATGCGTTATCTGCTACCACTCTTCCTGCTCGGCCTCGCTGGCTGCGCCACGGTCGACACTCCGCCGCTTTACCATCAGATGGATAAGGCAGATGTTCAACTGGCCAATCAGGCTCTCGCCAAGGCGCTGGAAACCCGCACCAAAGGGCAAAGCCTCACCTGGTTCAATCCGGCTAACCGTCACTCGGGTAGCGTCACCCCGCTACGCACCTTCCGCCATCCCAGTGGGGAGTGGTGCCGCGACTATCGCGAGCAACTCTATATCGGCAAGGCCAGCCAGCAGTGGCAGGATACCGCCTGTCGCAATCAGCAAGGGCGCTGGCGGCCATTGCGAACTTAGTGAATGCCACGGGATAAACGAAAGGGGGTAGCAGCGCTACCCCCTTGTCATCTTTTCCGACACGTTATCCGGGTGGTGAATACGCGGTTATACCCGACGATAGGGCAGGTAAACCGGCTCCCACATATGGTTGAGGATATGCTGCTGCAGATCCTGACCGATCAGCGGGTGGGAGGGATCCCGGCGCACGATATCCTTGAGCACGGCGGTCGCCACATGCACCGAGATGCTGCGCAGCTCGCGAATGCGCGGATAAACAGCCCCTTTAGCCAGGTCCACCTCACTCACGCACTCAGCCAGCGCAAAGGCGGCGGTCGTGAAGACATCGGGCGTGATCTCGCGGATCTGGCTGACGATGGCCGCCAGACCTACACCGGGGAAGATAAAGACGTTGTTGCCCTGCCCGACCCTGAACTCCTGCCCCTCGTAGCTCACGTCCTTGAAGGGACTACCGGTCGCCACGATCGCCTTGCCCTTGCTCCAGCGGTAGATATCTTCCGGCAGCGCTTCACAGTTGGCGGTCGGGTTGGAGAGCGGGAATACCATGGGGCGCTCGCAATGCTGCAGCATCAGCTGGATATGCTCTTCCTGGAAGGCCCCGCCCGAGCCGCTGGTACCCAGCAACACGGTAATGGGCACATGACGCAGCACATCGGCCAGATTGGCCTTGCCGGGCACCTCGGTATCCCAACCCGCCAGCAGCAACCCCGGCTTGGCATAGCGGCGCTTGTACTCGTCGAGCCCGTCCCGGTTGTCGCACACCAGCCCCTGGGTATCCAGAATGTAGATGCGATCGCGGGCCGCCTGCGGATCCATCCCCTCGCGGATCATCCCCGCGCAGATTTGATCCGCGACACCAACCCCGCCGGCGCCAGCGCCATAGACCAGATAGTTCTGCTGGCCCAGGGTCTCCCCCTTGACCTTGACCGCGCCTATGATACCGGCCAGCACCACGGCACCGGTGCCCTGAATGTCATCGTTGAATGACGGCAGTGCCTGCTGGTAGCGGGCCAGATTGTTGAAGGCGTTGGATTTGCTGAAGTCTTCCCACTGCAGCACCGCATTGGGGAAGTGGCGCTTGACCCCCTGCACAAACTTGTCGATGAACTCCTCATACTCCTTGCCGCGAATGCGCTTGTGGGGGCGGCCAAGGTACATGGGGTCATCGAGCAGTTTCTGGTTATCGGTGCCCACATCCAGAGCGATGGGCATGCAGCAGGCGGGGTGAATACCGGCCCCCAGGGTATAGAGCGCCAGCTTGCCGATGGGGATCCCCATACCGCCAACACCCTGGTCGCCGATTCCCAGAATGCCCTGGCTGTCGGTGACGACTATGATGCGGATCGATTTGGCATCGAAGTGACGGGCCTGACTGCCCATGTCATCCACGTTGTCCGGGGTGATGTAGAGGCCGCGCGGCTTCTGGAAGCGGTGGCTGAACTCCTGGCACGCCTTGCCCACGGTCGGGGTATAGATGTAGGGAGTCATCTCCTCCACATGGCGTGACAACAGGGCATAAAACAGGGTTTCGTTGCGATCCTGCAGGGCACGCAGGTTCTGGTACTTCTCGATATCGCTGCAAGCGCTCTTGAACCCCTCATACACTCGCTCGAGCTGGGCTTCAAAAGTTTGTACCTGAGGCGGCAGCAAACCATCGAGATCAAAATCGGCCCGCTCCTGTTCGGTGAAGGCCGTGCCCTTGTTGAGGTATCGATTGTTAAGCAGATCAGTGCCGGTCAGTGCAACGGGGCGAAAATCCTGTCCCTGTGCATCTTTCCACAGCAGATATTGTCCGGTAGCCATAGTCATTCTCTTTGATTTACGTGAAATTGCCGTTCGGCAGGAGAGCAAGACTCATAATGAAATCAATCATATGACGTTTACTCGATCGGTTTTGTGAGCTTGGGCATACCCTGTGGCCAAAATCCGCTCATCTCACTCCCCGAGTGATAAATATCCACGGAGAGGAATGAGACTCATGCTAGCATTGCGAGCAATTCCGCAACGTTTCACCATGCCGCAGCCGGGAGTGACCTGATGCCCTCGACTTTTTCAGCCAGCTTTTGCCTCCTCTCGCCATGCGTCTGATACTGCTCCTTGCCCTGTCACAACTGCTTGCCTGCCAGTCGGCTCTCGCCGCACAGGGGAGAGAACTCAACATCATCGTGGGTGAATGGCCCCCTTTCGTCTCCGAGCAGTCAAAACAGCACGGGCCAGTGGCCCACCTCATCAGCGATCTGTTCAAGGAGGCGGGCTATCAGGTGAAATTCCACTTCGCCCCCTGGGGCCGGGTCTATTCGCTGGCGGCCAACAGCCAGCTCTACGACGCCACCGCCGTCTGGATGCACAAACCGGAACGGGAGCTGGATTTTCTGTTCAGCGAAGCGGTGCTGCAGGAGCAGTTTGTCTTCTTCTCCCTCAAATCACGGCAGCTGCAAGCCGAGCGCCTTGAACAGATCATCGGCATGCGGTTGGGGGGCGATATCGCCTATAGCTACGGGCCCGAGCTGGACAAGATGGTGGCCGATGGCAAGGTAACCCAACAGAAAGTCACCGATGTGAAGCAGAATTTCGGCAAGCTGCTGCGCGGGCGGATCGACCTCTATCCACAAGAGCTGCGAGTCGGTCTGACCGAGTTGCAGAGCCAGCTCGACCCCGCCAGCGCGGCACTCATCACCCACAGTCAGACCCCTTTTCTGCGCAACGACAGCTTCGTGATGTTCCCGCGCAAGATGCCAGATTCAGCCAAACTGCGGGATCAGTTCAATCAGCAGTTGCAGCAGGCCATCGCCAGCGGACGTTATCAGCGCTACTTCGAGCGACTGGCCCGGGGGGAATATTGACCTTGGCGAGGCAAAAACAGAGGGGATAAAACAACGGTGGCGGCCCTTTGTGGCCACCACCTCTGTGATGCTTGTCAGCGGCCGGCATTAGCCGCTGATGCCCACCTCCAGCTTGAACGACGTCTTGGCCTTGCTGCTCTCGGCAGCCCCCATCTGGTAGACCCGAATGGTATAAGTGCCCTTGGCGGGCAGGGTTGCCTCAAAGTTGTTCCCGTCACGAGAGCCAACAAAAATCGCCTCCCCCTTGCTGCCCGGCGGCAAAATATTGAAGTAGGGCTTGCCGGTCAGGATCACCACCATGCTCTGGCCCTTGTTGGCCGTCAGCTTGTAATCGAGGGTCTGGCTACCCGGAATGGTGCCGTTGATGGTTGCCCCTGACTCCCCTTTTTTGAACTGTACCTGCTGGGTCTTGATCCCGTCAGCCGCCTGCGCCACGCCCGCAATACCACCGAAGAGCGCAGATGCACATACCGCTGCCAGCCATGTTTTTCTCATCATTTGTCATCCCTTGTGTGAATGGAACCCCTGTTACTGTTGCTCAAGGTGGCCCAAAAAACCATCGCCGTTTGCGGCATCGCTCAATCAATTTGCCATCACGATAGACCCGCCATCAAAAGGGGCGCCGCAGCGCCCCTTCTCTTTACTCTTTGTCGACCATCAGCTTGATTTGCCCGCCTTGGGCTCATCGAGGGTGTGTTTCACCTCCTCATACCAGAGGTCGTGGTGCTCCTTGGCCCAGGTCTCGTCCACCTCGCCGGTCACCATCCCCTCCAGCGCCCCTTCCAACTGGAACAGGCCCATGTAGATATGGAAGATAAAGCCGCAGATAAGGATCAAGGCGCCTACGATATGGATAAAGCTGGCCCACTCCATCTGGCGGCGCAGCTGGCCGAAGATGGGGAAGTCGAGGAACAACCCGGTCGCCACGACTATTCCGCCAAACCAGATGAGCAGCCAGAAGATCGCTTTCTCGCCGCCGTTGGAGAAGCCCGCCGAAGGATGGCTTCCCTTGTGCTTGCCGAGCATGCCACCAAACTTCATGAACCACTGCACATCCACCATGTTGACGATGTTGTGGCGGAACCACTTGATGAGCACCCCCATCAGGCAGAGGAAGAAGAGCGGCCCCACGTAGTTGTGGAACACCTTGGCGAACCAGATCCAGTTCTCCCACACCCCGAGGCTCACCACCGGTTTGATGAAGTGCTTGCCGTAGATGATGGCCAGTCCCGACCCGGAAAGGGTCAGGAACATGCCCGCCGTGGTCCAGTGCAGCGCCCGATCGAGCCGGCTCCAGCGCTTGAGCTTGCGCCCGGTGCGCGGTTTGGAGAGCTTGGTCGGCCCCACCACCCAGTACATCAGGCCGCACATGGCGAGCGACCCGAAAATGGCGATGGCACCGAGCGGCGACACCCACTTGGTCTTCACCTCGAACCAGAGCTGGCCCGGCACCGAGATCAGCACCCCGTGCTCCGGCGAGCGGGAGGTGGTCACCCCCTCCTGCCCATCCTTCACCGCTCGCCAGTAGTCGGCGCCGGCAAAACCGACCGCCTCTTTCTCGGCGTCGGCGAAACTTGCGGTACTCACCAGCAGCAGGGCAGCAAACAGGGCCATTAGCCAGGTTTTCATGCCGCCCCTCCCTGCTTGTTCAGCTTGCTGGCATCGTGAAACAGCTCATCGCCATTACCCCAGGCCGCATCCTTGGCACCGCGATAGGCGACCCGCTCACGGAAGATATCGGAGATCACCTGCGCATCCCCTGCCAGCAGTGCCTTGGTAGAGCAGAGCTCGGCACACATTGGCAGCTTGCCCTCGGCGATACGGTTGGCACCGTACTTCTGACGCTCCGCCTCGCTGTGATCCTCTTCCGGGCCACCGGCGCAGAAGGTGCACTTGTCCATCTTGCCCCGATCGCCGAAGGCGGCGGTCTTCGGGAACTGGGGCGCCCCGAACGGGCAGGCAAACAGGCAGTAACCACAACCGATACAGAGATCCTTGTTGTGCAGCACTATGCCGTCATCGGTGTGATAGAAGCAGTCGGCCGGGCAGACAGCCATGCAGGGGGCGTCGGTGCAGTGCATGCAGGCGACCGAGATGGAGGTCTCCCCTGGCAGGCCGTCGTTGAGGGTCACCACCCGGCGGCGCTGGATGCCCCACTCGAGGGCATCGTCGTTCTCGTTCTTGCACGCCGTCACACAGCCGTTGCACTCGATGCAGCGCTTGGTGTCACACATGAATTTCATTCTGGCCATGGGATCAGGCTCCTACTTTGCGAAAACGGCACAGGGTGACCTTGGTCTCCTGCATCTGGGTGACCGGGTCATAGCCATAGGTGGTGACTATGTTGACCGACTCCCCCAGCACATAGGGGTCAGACCCTTCCGGATATTTGGATCGCAGATCCTTGCCCTCGAAGTGGCCGCCGAAGTGGAACGGCATAAAGGCGAGCCCCGGTTTGACCCGAGGGGTCACCAGCGCCTTCACCTTGACCCGGCCCCCTTCCGGCCCCTCGACCCACACATCCTGACCGTCGCGCACGCCGACGTCGTTGGCATCCGCCGGGTTCATCTCGACGAACATCTCCTGCTGCAATTCAGCCAGCCAGGGGTTGGAGCGGGTCTCGTCGCCGCCCCCCTCGTACTCCACCAGACGGCCGGAGGTGAGGATGATCGGGAACTCCTTGCTGACATCCTTCTCCTGCACCGAGGCGTACTGGGTCGGCAGGCGCCACAGGCTCTTGGCATCGGGCCAGGTGGCGTAGTCGGCCAAGAGATCCCGGCGCGGGGTATAGAGCGGTTCGCGGTGCTTGGGCACCTGATCCGGGAAGGTCCACACCACACAGCGCGCTTTGGCGTTGCCGTAGGGGACGAAGCCGTGCTTGATGGCGACCCGCTGGATACCGCCGGAGAGGTCGGTTTTCCAGTTCTTGCCCTCGGCCTCCTTCTTCTCGGCCTCGGTCAGCTCATCCCACCAGCCGAGCTGCTTCATCAGGTCGGCGGTGATCTCGGGATAGCCGTCTTCCACCTCGCTCCCCTTCGGCCAGGAGTCTTCGGCGAGCAGCGAGACGCCCTGATACTCGATGCCGAAGCGGGCGCGGAAACCGCCTCCCCCTTCCGAGACCGGAATGCTGGTGTCGTAGAGGATGTGGCTGCCGGGGTGCTTCATCTCCGGGGTGCCCCAGCAGGGCCACGGCAGACCGTACACTTCGCCACTGACCGGGCCACCTTCGGCCTTGAGGTTGGTCTTGTGGAAGGTATGCCAGTTCTGCTGGTGCGCCTTGAGCCGCTCCGGGCTCTGACCGGTGTAGCCCACGCTCCACATGCCGCGGTTGTATTCGCGGGTGATGTCTTCCAAGAGCGGCTGGTTGTTCACCACCTGGATGTGCTTGAAGAGCTGGTCGGCAAAGCCGAGCTTCTTGCTCAGGAGATACATGATCTCGTGGTCGACCTTGGATTCGAACAGGGGCTCTATCACCTTGTCGCGCCACTGCATGGAGCGGTTGGTGGCGGTAACGGACCCATAGGTCTCGAACTGGGTGGTGGCCGGCAGCAGGTAGACGCCGTCGGTGCGATCGTTCATCACCGAGGCGACGGTGGGATACGGGTCGACAATCACCATCATGTCGAGCTTTTGCATCGCCTTCTTCATCTCGGGGCCGCGAGTCTGGGAGTTGACCGCATGGCCCCAGTAGAACATGGCGCGGATGTTGGAGCCCTGCTCGATGAGATCGGCGTTCTCCAGCACACCATCAACCCAGCGGGAGACCGGAATGCCGTTGTTGTTCATCGGCAACTTGCCGTTGTAGGCCTTGTTGTCGAAACGCGCCTTGATCCACTCGTAATCGACATCCCACACCCGGGCCCAGTGCTTCCAGGAGCCCTCTTCCAGCCCGTAGTAACCGGGCAGAGAGTCGGAGGTGACGCCAAAGTCGGTGGCGCCCTGCACGTTGTCGTGACCGCGGAAGATGTTGGTGCCCGCCCCGCTCTTGCCCACGTTACCAAGGGCCAGTTCGAGGATGCAGTAGGCACGGGTATTGTTATTGCCTGTGGTGTGCTGGGTGCCGCCCATGCACCAGACCACGCAGCCGGGGCGGTTGTCGGCAAGCAGTTTGGCGGCGCCATGAACTTGCTGTTCGTTGAGGCCGGTTACCCGCTCCACTTCCGCCGGGGTCCAGCGCGCCACCTCTTTTTGCACCTCGTCCATGCCGTAGACGCGGGTACGGATAAACTCCTTGTCTTCCCAGCCGTTCTTGAAGATGTGCCAGAGCATACCCCAGATAAAGGCAACGTCGGTGCCCGGACGCAGGGAGAGGTACATGTCCGCCTTGGCGGCGGTGCGGGTGCGACGCGGGTCGACCACCAGGATCTTGCAACCGTTGCGCTCTTTCGCCAGCAGGATGTGCTGCATGGCGACCGGGTGGGCCTCCGCCGGGTTGGAGCCGATAAACATGATCGACTTGCTGTTGTGCATGTCGTTCAGGCTGTTGGTCATGGCGCCGTAGCCCCAGGTGTTGGCGACGCCAGCGACCGTGGTGGAGTGGCAGATCCGCGCCTGGTGATCCACGTTGTTGGTGCCCCACAGGGAGGCCATCTTGCGAAACAGGTAGGCCTGCTCGTTGGAGTGCTTGGCAGAGCCGAGCCAGTAGACGCTGTCGGGGCCGGACTCCTTGCGCAGGCGCAGCACCTCATTGCCCACCTCTTCGATGGCCTGATCCCAGCTGATGCGCTGCCACTTGCCGCCCACCAGCTTCATCGGGTACTTGAGGCGACGCTCACCGTGGCCGTGCTCGCGCAGGGCCGCCCCCTTGGCGCAGTGACCGCCAAGGTTGAAGGGGTGATCAAAGGCCGGCTCCTGACCGGTCCAGACACCGTTCTGCACCTCGGCATAGACGCCGCAGCCCACCGAGCAGTGGGAGCAGATGGTGCGCTTCACCTCGACCGGCACCTCGGCTGCCACGGTTTTGGCCTCGGCCCGCTGCATCATGGCAGGTGCCAGCCAGCCAGCCGCCACGGCGCCACCGGCCACCAGACCCGAGTTGACCATAAAGGCGCGGCGGGTCAGCCCCTGACCGCGAATGGCCTGATTGCCCTGCTCGCCCGCCTGGGGCTGCTCGGCACGTTTTGTCAGTTTCATGAGTTCTCCTTCACTGATCCGGCTCAGTCAGTGCCGCGCAGGGTGCGATAAAAGTCGTGAACATGGGGGGTCTCCCGATAGCCCTTGTCAGGCTCGGTGTCGTGGGTCAGCACCTCTTTGCCCACCACCCGACCGGTGGCACCGGCCAATACGCCTATGGTGGCGACCACGCCAACTCCCTTAATCAGATTGCGGCGGGACGGGTCTTTCAGCTGTTCATCGCTCATTCTTGTGACCTCTGTTTTTGTAATGTCCGGCGCCTGCGCGCCAGCTTCGCGTCCAATGGGATATCTCGTCTGTTCGTTTTGTTGTGGGTGGTTCGGGGCATTCAGCCCGGCACCACGCAGGCGCCAAACGGCAGGCGCAATTCGTTTTCCAGCTTGAAGAAATCTTCGGCAAGGGCGCCGACCGCCCGGTAGAAGCTGCCCCCTTTCGCCTGTTGCTGATCGCGGCAGCAGGCGAGTACCCAGGGGGCAAGGTGGCGCTCATAGAAGCGGTTGCGCTCCGGATGCTGCTCGCCAATCAGTACCGCCATCACCTCACAGAGGGCGGCCAGATGATCTTCCGGCTCGCACACTCCGCTCTGGCGCTCGAAACCGAGGGACTGCAGATCTGCGCGCAGCACCGCCAGCGGCAGCTCCATCAGGGAGCCAGTGAGATACCAGGAGGCAAACGGCACGATCTCCCCGCGCCCCAGCCCGATAAAGAGATCCTGATACTCCTCGGCAAGCTCGTTTTCGTGGTGGCTGCTGGCCGCCAGCTGCACCAGCCCCAGCCCTCTGGCAAAGGGGCCCGGCATAGCCTGCAACCCTTGCAGCCAGGCGAGCTGTTCGCCACGGGGAGCGGCGCGCCAGAGGCTTGCCAGCAGGGCGTAGAGATCGGCGCTGCTCTGTTCCAGTTCGGTCATGGTCAGTTCGCCAGCCTTTTCGTTATGTCGTTCACTCATCACTGGCCCCTCATACCTTGAGCTGGGAGACGGGATCCGCCGCCAGCGCCGCAAACACATCCTTGACCCGGCAATCCTCACACATCAGCAGCCGCTGGGCGGCCTCGTTCTGGAAGTGGGAGTGACCAGCCAGCTTTTGCTGGATGCGGCGGATCATCGAGGCGGGCGCGAACGGCTTGGAGCAGCGAATGCAGCAGGCAGCCTCTTCGGCTTTGAGGCTCTGCACGGCGCGGCGCGCTTCGGGCACCGGCTGCAGGCGGGGCATCAGCACGATGGCCTGCTCGGGGCACGCCTTTTCGCACATGCCACACTGGATGCAATCCTGCTCGATAAAGTTGAGGCCGGGCGCATGCCCCACCGCATGCAGGGCGCGGCTCGGGCAGACCGCCACGCAGCCCATGCAGAGGGTGCAGTCAGACTCTTTGAGTTCCACGCTGCCGTAAGGGGCGCCGTGGGGCACCGCCAGCGGCTCACGGCTCCCTTCGTTGGCCTGCCAGAGGGCATCGAAGGCGGCAAACAGGTTCTCCCGTTTGTCCCCTTTCAGCGGCTTCTCCAGCAGGGCAACGGCTGGCTGGCCGGAAACAGGCTCACCAGCATCTGCGTCAAACAGAGCAATGCGATCGGTAGCAAGCCCAGCGCCCGCCAAGAGCACAGCGGCGCTCGCCAGCTCCCGCTCAACCAGCGCACGGATACTTGCGGGGGCATCGTCACCCAGCGCAATGCGCACTGCGCTGGCGCCATAGGCGAGTGCGGCGAACCAGCTCTCGATGCCCAAACTCGCGCTCTCCTCCACCCAGATCGGCAGCCAGTTGGCGGGCAAGCGGGTGAGTTCGGCTTCCACCCATTCGCGCTCGTTTTCACCGGCGATCAGCAGTCGAGGCACTTCGCCGCCCGCCTCCCGGTAGTGCTTGAGCAATCGGAACAGATAGTCGCCGCTGGTGTTGGCATCAGGCTGGTGATAGGCAATCGCCCCGGTCGGGCACGCAGAGGCACAGCTGCCAAAGCCCTGACAGAGATGGGGATCGATCTGGATGCGGCCATTGACAGGCTTGAGGGCATCGGTCGGGCAGACATCGAGGCAGCGGCTGCAACCGGGCACGCCGCGGGCGGTAAAGGCGCAGGCCTCGGGGTCGAGGCGAAAATAGCGCGGCTTGTCGAAGATGCCGGTCAGCGCACAGAGCTCGGCGAGCCGTTCGGCCAGCCCATCGTCATCAATGAGATGCAGATAACCCACCGGCGGGCGCTCCAGCGCGAACAGCGGGACGCGGCCCAAATCGGCCACCAGATCGAAGCGCGGCTCGCTACCGACCGTTGCTTGTTGTGGAAAACAGAGCGCAGCCAGAGAAATACGCTCACCCTGACCATTGAGGCCGGTGAGCTGGAACTGCCCCAGATACCCTGTCAGGCCCGGTTCGCGCAGGGTCAGGGCCGCGAGGGATGCGGTGGCATCAAAGATAGCTTCGAGATCCGCCGCCTCGGCATCATGGACCGCTTCGGTCACCAGCAGGGTGGGCTCCACCCCGGCAGGCAGCAGGCTGGCGGCGCGGCGAATGCGATCCTCCGGGCCGACCAGCAGCAGGCGACCCTGACTCTGGTAAGAGACAGTGGCCGGGATCAGGTTGTCGGTCTTGACCGTATGCTGCAGCGCATAGGCGCGAGCGCGCGCGTTATGCTCGGCCGCCCCCGCCCCATGGGCAAGATTGGAGGCTAGATTTGGGCTCAGATTTGGCAATGTTTGTTCAGTGCTCACATACGCTCCTGTGCGCGCCACCTCATGGGATGGGCGCTTGTTGGTAAGCCGAGAGAGCAAGAGGCGAGCCAACTCCCCCGGAAAAAAAGTGACTGACAGGGAGTCAGGATCCTGAGGGTGCCATTCCCCCACCTTTGGTTGGGACATTTTGTCCACCACAGGAAACCAAAATGTCCCGATCGTCGGTGTGGGTTTGAGAATGGTTATCAGCCAGCTCGTCGGCGGCAGGTTCGCTGGCAACCGCCACAGGTTCAGCGGAGCCGCTGGCCGGATTGGCCGATTCGCTCTCCGGGGCGATCACCTGATCCACCAGCCAGTTGCGCAGCCCGGCGGTCAGGGCCGCAGGCAGCAACTCGGGCTGGCTGAAATCCTGGGTGTAGTCGTCGAGTCCATCCGGCTTGTGGCTGCGAAACATGGCCCGCAGCGCCTCCTTGTCGGGGAGTTTGGCCTTGCCCGGCTGGGCTGTTGTTAGCGGCGGTTCGCCACTCTCGGCCCCCTCAACGGCACGCGGTTCACAGCTCCCCTTGTCAGTGCTGACTACGGGGCTATCCAGCGCAGTATCTGAGACTTCACCTTCACCACTGCCTTCGATAGGGGCGGCAACCGCCTCGGGAATGGCCTCTTCCCGTGGCTGCAATGCCTGATGCTTGCGCGCCTCACTCTTGCGTGACGACCAGCGCTTGAGAAACTCACTCATGGGCGCTGTTTCCGGCCTTGTTTACGGCACAGGTTCCGGCGTCGCTGCCACGCTCGCGGCCATCGGGGCCGGTGGGTTTCACGGCGCCGCAGCTGGCTTGATCCTGGCTATCGACTCCCAGCTGATCCTGGGCCCGCCCCTTGCCCTTCTTGCCCTTGCGACGGGCCTCCAGCAGCTCGCCGTGGCGGCCGATAAAGGCCTCCACCCAGGCTTGCAGCGCTTCGGGCAGCGGGCAGGAGAGCACCTGCCGCTCGCCATCCATATAGGCGGCGGCCACGGTCTGGCTCAGGGTCAGGCCGTCGGCCACAAAACCACTGTCCACGCGGCTTCCGGTCACAAAGAGGCGGGGTGAGCCGGAGCTCAGGTTGAAGCGATAATCCCCCCGCTCATCGCGAAACAGGGTAAGGGGCAAGGCACCGGCAGCCTCGGGCTCGGCGGGGTGGAGCGCCGCAATCTCGAAACGGCGGCTCTGCCAGCGGCCAACCTGGCTGTCGATGGCCTTTAACTCCAGTTGCAGCCAGCGCTGCGGGGGCAAGGTATTGGTGGTGTCTTGCACTGTCACGGCTCCCATCAGAAGGTCTCTGCCGGGCTGCCCTCCCCCGTGATCCACCCCGTTCGGTGCGGATCACAGCAGGAGACTTATGGCGGCCACGGCCATCAATGGGATAAGACATAGCAAGAGTGGGGCCAAAGCGGGATGTGGCTTTCCTTCGAGGAGAGCAGGATACGTAGCACTTCCAATACACGACCGTTCGAATACGCTTCGCTATTCGAACCTACAGCCCTACGTTTTGCCAAAAAGGTAGTTATTCCAAGTTTTATAAAATATTTGGTTACGCCTGTTTTGGACTGGCGGATTAGCTCTAACTTGATGTAGCATGCCCCATACGACACCTATCAAAATCAATGCAAGAAATTGCTTGCCAATAAAAAGCATCGGCAACTGAAATTCACTGATGGGAGTCATGATGTTGGTGAGATGAAAATTAATTTAAAATATGAGAGGTCAGATTATATATCTGCTCTTTGATATAAATAATTATCTCACTTTTAACAAGAAAACCAAAAGATGGATTATAACAATGAAGTTTAACACTAAAAAAATTTTGGCATTCTCTACAGCATTATTGTTAAATAATTCCGCCTCTGCTGGCGACTTCTATATACATGATTCTTTTAGCTCAAATTCACTATCCAATTGGAATGTCTACAACCAAACCTCCGAAAAATCTGACATCAAAGAGGAAAATAGCTCTTTGAAAATTGTCACACGAAATCCGCTGAAGGACTTCAAATTTTCTGGTATATCAAAAACGTTTGAACCAAAGAGAAATATTTCTTTGAGCACCGTTGTACAAGGCGATTTTTCAAATTTATCTAATATCAACCCTAGAGCTTACGTTCTCATTTCAAATTCAGATGAAACGGAAGGCACATCCCTTGTTATCGGTAGAGATGGGAATGATTTATGGGGCTCACAAGTTTGTATAGTTAATAATGGATGCCTCCCAGCCAAAGGACGTTATAGCAATATGTCAAAACTTCGGCTCTCGATCATGAAAGTCGATGACATGATTAGAATGTATGTGAATGGCAACTTGGTTTATAGTGGCACGACTTCTTTGCAAGAAGTAAGTAAGGTTGTTTTGGGAGCGGGGGGAGCCAACACACCATATACTTTCCCTGTTTATTTCAATGAGTTCAGCTTGCATAGCGGAAACTAGTTTAATTTTTTAATTAACTGGGCCTTATATAGGTTAACAAAACCTATGTAAGGCCCTTTTATTTATTTGTTACGTACTGTAAGAATAATATTTTATATGTCAACCCACTTAATAGGTATCCAGCGGACTATCCCTTCCCCCATCATATTAAGTAAGCTCTATAACCCAGCTCCTTAATCTTCTCGGTGTGGATAATTCCTGCTTCATCAAGGTCATAGGTTAAACCTGTGCCTCGTCTGAAAGTAATCTGGAACAAAACTTGCTGTATCCCTCCCCTTAGATCCCGGCAACCGGTCGCGAGGGGCCCATGACAACGACCTTTATCAAAAGCAATGCTGCCGCCCAGCTCACCATGGCCGTCGAGGTGATGGATGAACAGGGCACGATGAACACCCGCCAAATCGCCTGTGAGCGGCCACTGACGGTCTACCTCAACTGGAAGGAAATCGTAACCCTGATGACGCTGGGGGCCCGCCCCGAGGCGCTGGTGCTGGGTTATCTGAAAAATCAGGGCTTTATCGAGGACATTGCAGCCATAGAATCGGTGATCGTCGACTGGGAGAGCGAGGCCGCCGCCGTGGTGAGCAGTCAGCAGGCCGCCGATCTCGACAAATCCTTGGAGAAGAAGACGGTCACCTCCGGCTGCGGTCAGGGCACCATGTATGGCAGCGTGATGAAGAAGCTCGAAGGGGTGGTTTTGGCGGCGCCCGAGCTTAAACAGAGCACCCTCTACGCCCTGCTCAAAGCGCTGTCGGCCCATAACGAAACCTACAAGATGGCCGGTGCCGTGCATGGCTGCGCCATCTGTCGCGGCAGCGAAATCCTCTCCTTTGTCGAGGATGTGGGGCGCCACAATGCGGTGGATACCCTGGCGGGTGAGCTCTGGATGCGCGGCGAGGCTGGCCACGACAAGATCTTCTACACCACGGGGCGGCTCACCTCGGAGATGGTGATCAAGGTGGCGCAGATGGGCATTCCGGTGCTGCTGTCACGCTCTGGTGTCACCCAGATGGGGCTGGATCTGGCCCGTCAGCTCGGTATAACCATGATTGCCCGCGCCAAGGGGCGCCATTTCGAGGTATTCAGCGGCCACGACCATATCGAGCTGGACGAGAAGCCGCCGGTGCTGGCGCCCAGTCCGGCTGGTCGCGGGATGCGGGATTAAACCATGAACGAGTTTATGAACGTCAAGCAGGTGGCGGAATACCTCGATCTCAACGAGAAGAAGGTCTACCAGCTCGCCAACGAGGCGCGCATCCCCGCCACCAAGGCGACCGGCAAGTGGCTGTTTCCGCGATCCCTGCTCGATCGCTGGCTTCTCGGCAGTTGCCACGAGGGGGTGATGAACGACCGGCTGCTGCTGGCGGGCTCGGACGACGTGCTGCTGCACTATGGTTGCAGCAAGCTTGCGCGGCAGCTCGGCACCCAGGCACTGGTGGGCTACACCCCGTGCGGCACCCGTCAGGGGCTGGCGATGCTGGCGCGCGGCCATGTGGACCTGTGCGCCATCCACTGGGGGCAGGCCGAGGAGGCGCACCTGCGCCACCCGGCGCTGGTGCAGCAGTATCAGGGCCACCGGCAATGGGTGATCGTTCATGGATTCAGGCGGGTGCAGGGGCTGGTGCTGCGGCAAGGGCTGCAACCCAAGGAGGCGAAAGAGGCGCTCGACTGGCGCTGGGCCATGCGTCAGGAGGGGGCTGGCAGCCAGCGCGCCCTGCAGGAGTGGCTGCAAACGCAAGGGGAGTCGCTGACCCGGCTGGAGCGCACCATTGAGGTCAACAGCGAGCGGGAGCTGGCCGCCGCCATCAGCCGCGGCGATGCGGATGTCGGGCCCGGCGCCCAGAGCACCGCCACCGAGTTTGGCCTCGGCTTTATGCCGCTGTCGCAGGAGTGCTTCGATCTGGTGATGCCGCAGGGGGTCTTCTTTCGCACCCTGCTACAACAGCTGATCGGCTGGCTGCAATCCCCCGAGGGGCGCGAGCTGGCGGCTCGCCTCGGCGGCTATGACCTGACCCAGAGCGGCAAGCTGGTGTGGAGCCCGCAGTAAATAACCACTCATCCACCGACAAAACAGCCCGTCAACCATGTTGACGGGCTGTTTTTATCACGGGCCTTTTTATAACAGCATCAATCGCTTGTCTCACGCCCCTCGGCATTGAGCGCAATACGCCACCCTTCCAGTTTCGCGGGCTCGCTGCCGCTGGGCAGCAGGGCATGGCTGCGCAGCCGCACGGTAAAGCAGCTCCCCTGCCCCGGGGTGGAGTCCACCAAGAGCTCCCCACCCCAGCGACTGATGATGCGGTGGCTCAGGGCCAGCCCCAGACCGGTGCCTGTGGCGCGGGTGGTGAAGAAGGGGTCGAAGATCTTGTCCATGATGGCGGCGTCTATGCCGCTACCGTTGTCGATCACCCGCACCTCGGCCCCGCGCAGCTGACCCAGTTCATCGACCCAGTCGCGACTCTCGACCCGGATCTCCCCCTGCTCTCCCAGCGCGTGGCTGGCATTGACCAGGAGGTTGATCAGCACCTGCAACAGCTGCTGGCGATCCGCCTCGATGGGCTGCTGAGCCCTGAGATCGGCCACCAGCTCCACCTGCTGCTGGCGCAGGGCGGAGCGCACCAGGGTCAGGCTCTCCTCGATGATGGGGTTGAGGTGCTGCCACACAGGCTCTGTCTCGTAATCGCCGGGGCGAGAGTATTGCAGCAAGCTGCGGGTGATGGCACGAATGCGCTCGATCTGGGCCAGCACCAGCGCCAGCTCCTCGCTGACCGGCTCGGCCGCCTCCCCCAGCTCCAGCTTCATCAGCTCCACATTGCCGAGGATCACCGCCAGCGGGTTATTGATCTCGTGGGCCACCCCGGCACAGAGCTCGCCAAGGGCCGCCAGCTTCTCGCTGATCAGCAGCTGCTGGCGCGCCTCGGTCAGCATATGGATATGATCTTCCAGCTCGGCAGTCTTGAGCTCGAGGCTTTGGGTACGCTCGGCCACCTTCTGCTCCAGCTCGTCGGCGCTGCGGGCCATCTGCTGCTGATGCGCTTCTTGCCTGTCCAGCATGGCGTCAAACTGGCGACCGAGCTGGGCCAGCTCGTGGTCGGGGTCTAGGGCCAGCGGACCGATGCGGGCCGACTCCCCGGCCTGTACCTGCCGCACCACCTTGTGCATCCGCTCGATAGGGGAGAAGAGATCCCGCGCGCCGCGATAGACCAGCAGGCCAGAGAGCAGCAACAGCAGCACTACGCCGGAGCCCAGCTCCACCAGATTGGTGAGGTAGGTGCGGATAATGGGCCACTCGAGAAAGCCCACGTAGAGCATGCCGAGCCGCTCGCCCCTGGCTCCCAGCAGCGGCTCGTAACCCGAGACATACCAGGCGTCGTGAACGAAGGCGCGGTCAACCCACATCTCCCCTCGCCCCAGCACCTGTTCGCGCACTGGCGGCGAGACCCGGGTGCCCACCGCCCGGCCCACCTGACGGCTGCTGCTGACCGGCACGTTGGTGCTCACCCGCAGATCATCGAGAAACAGGGTGACGGTGCCAACGCTGCCATCCGGCAGGGTATTTTTGGCAAACACCTGACCCTTGAGCTCATCCACCAGCCGGGTGCTGCCGTTGACAAGCTCGCCCCCCTCCAGCACGGCCCAAAGGGAGCCGTCGCGGCCCATCACAGGGGTCAGTGACAGGCTGATCAGCCCCCTGTCCTCCACCACCCTGGTGCCATCCCGCTGCCACAACACGGCCCGCTTGGCCAGTTGCGGGGAGAGGGCGAGCATCTCCTGCTGCGACCAGACCACGAAGTGACTGACGCTGCGCCCGGCCGTGAGGGCGGCGCGCTCCTGCGCCGTCAGCTGATCCAGCTCGGGGCCGCGGCGCAAGCGCAGAAAATCGAGACCATAGTTGGCCGCCAGCGGCATCACCCAGTCATGCAGCTGATCCGGCGATTCCCGCAGCCGCAGCTGAAAGGCCCAGGCATCGCGCAGATGCTCCAGATGCTCGGTCTGGCGCTGTTGCTGCACAGTGATGGCGTGGTGGGCCACCCCGAGATCGCTGCGCACCGTGGTGAGCAGGTTCTGCCAGCTGTAGGTGAGGGTCCAGTAGAGGGTGAGCGCGATCATGCCCACCAGAGTGAGCATGATGGGTACCGAGGTGAGCAGCAGCAGGCGCCAGCGCACCTTGGTGCGCACGCAACGGGGCAACAGGGCGCGCATGCAGCGGGAGATCAGGGTCAGTTTCATCGCCACCCCATCCAGTCAGCCTTCCTCATTCGATGGCCCACTCCTTGAACTTGCGATCCAGCGTCTTGCGCGCCACCCCGAGCACCCGGGAGGCGGCCGACTTGTTGCCATCATGGCTCGCCACCACCTGCAGAATGTGGGCTTTTTCCACCTCCGCCAGCGGCCATGCCAGCGGGTAGCCCTCCTCGCTCACCCCCTGCTCGGTGGGCTTGCTGCTCTGCCAGTAATCCGCCGGGGGCTTGCCCAGCAGCAGGCAGCGCTCGATGAGGTTGCGCAGCTCCCGCACGTTGCCGGGCCAGGGATAGGCCTGCATCGCTACCACATCCTCGTGGGTCCAGCTCAAGGAGCCCATCCCCATCTCGGCGGTAAGCTGGCGGGTGAAGTGATGTACCAGCGCGGGGATATCGTCGATCCGCTCCCGCAAGGGGGCGACCGGCAGCGCCACCACGTTGAGGCGATAGAAGAGATCTTCGCGAAAGCGGCCCGCCTCCACCTCGGCCTTGAGGTTGCGGTTGGTGGCGGCGACGATGCGCACATCCACCGCCAATTCACGCTCAGCCCCCACCGGGCGGATGGCCTTCTGCTCCAGTGCCCGCAGCAGGGAGGCCTGCATGGCGAGCGGCATTTCGCCGATCTCGTCCAAAAAGAGCGTGCCCTGATGGGCGACCCGGAACAGGCCGTCGCGCCCCTTGCGGGCGCCGGTAAAGGCCCCCTGCACGTGGCCGAACAGCTCGCTTTCCAGCAGCTCCGGCGCGATGGAGGCGCAGTTGAGGGGCACAAAGGCCCCCATCCGGCCAGAGAGTTGATGCAGGGCGCGGGCCACCAACTCCTTGCCGGTGCCGGACTCCCCCTCCACCAATACGGCGGCATTGGAGGGGGCTACTCTGGCGATGAGCGTCTTGAGCTCGCGGGTCTTGGCACTGTCGCCAATCAGGGTGGGCGGGAACAGCTTGCTCACCTCCCGGCGCAGCAGCAGGTTCTCCCGCTCCATCTGGCGGCGCTCGATGACTCTGTCCACCGCCTGCACCATCTGATCGAGGTTGAATGGCTTGAGGATAAAGTCGCTGGCGCCGAGGCGCAGCGCCTTGAGGGCGGTCTCCATATCGCCAAAACCGGTCATGAAGATGATGTCGCTGCGGCGAGTGGCCGGGTCGATGGCTTCGTGCCACTCGATGCCGGAGCGCCCCGGCAGCCGGATGTCGGCGATGATAAGGTCAAAGTGAAGGCGGCAGCGCAGGGCTTCCGCCTCCTCCACGCTGGCGGCAGTCTCAATCTGGGCGAAGCGCTTGGCCAGCGCCTTGGCCAGAAAGCTGCGCATGCCGGGCTCATCGTCAACGATAAGCAGGGAGAGGGCAGACCAGCGGCTGGGAGGGAGTGTCATGGAAAAAAGTACCTCGGATGCACGTACGGTCGGTGAATGTCCCGATAACCGGAACCTTAGTGGGACATTTTGTCCTTACCGTATCAAAAGCACCAACACCAATTATTAAAAGCGATAACAAGCTCACCTAATTGATTCTAATAAGCTTCTGTTTTTAAACGGCAAACCGTGAATACAGCGACAAAGGAACGGTTTGGCACCCTGCTTGCTTACTCTTGCCCTCTCCTCAGCCACCCTGAAAAAGTTGCATCACGATGACGATAAAAACCAGCCTCAAACGTTTTGCCCTCTCCCTCGCCGCCAGCCTGCTGATCGCCGGTGCGGCCCACGCCGAAGCGGATACTAATGCCACAAAAGCGCCGATCCGCCTCGCCACCACCACCAGCACCGAGCAGTCCGGTCTGCTGGGCTGGCTGCTGCCCCAGTTCACCAAGGAGACCGGTTATCCGGTGCAGGTGATGGCGGCTGGTACCGGCCAGAGCCTGAAGATGGGCGAGAACGGCGACGCGGATCTGGTGATGACCCACGCCCCCTCTGCCGAGAAGAAGTTTGTCGATGCGGGCTTTGGCATCGAGCCGGTACACCTGATGTATAACGACTTCGTTATCGTCGGCCCGGCGAAAGACCCGGCGGGTCTCGGCAAACTGCACGACGCGGCCAAGGGGCTGCAAGCCATCAAGGAGCAGGGCCAGGCCTTTATCTCCCGCGGTGACGAGTCCGGTACCCACATCAAGGAGAAGACCCTGTGGCAGGCCGCTGACGTCAAACCCGAGTTTGCCGGTTACAAATCCATCGGCCAGGGGATGGGCCCGACCCTGACCATGGCCTCCGAGCTCGGTGCCTACACCCTCACCGACCGCGGCACCTGGCTCGCCTACCAGAGCAAGCTGGATCTCGCCGTACTGCTGGAGGGTGACAAGCGCCTGTTCAACCCCTATCAGGTGATCCTGGTCAACCCCAAGCGCTACCCGGATCTCAACACCGAAGGGGCCCGCACTCTGAAGAACTGGCTGGTCTCAGAGCATGGCCAGAAGCTGATCGGCGACTTCAAGGTAGCCGGTCAGGCGCTGTTTGTAGCGGATGCCAACGGGAAATAATGGCAACCCTGACCCCTGCGATGACTTTGCTGACCCTCCCCCGGTTCGCTGAGGGAGGCGCCTGATGCCGACCCTGCTCGACACTACGTTGGCTGCCCTCTCCCTGCTGTTCAGTGGTGACACCGAACTGTGGCAGGTGGTGGGGGTCTCCTTCTCCGTCTCCTGCATCGCCCTGCTGCTGGTGCTGCTGCCCGCCTTACTGCTGGGCTTTGCCTTGGCCTATCTGCCGCTGCCCGGCCGCTGGCTCTGGCTCTCCTGCATCAATACCCTGCAATCGGTGCCGACCGTGGTGATCGGTCTTTTGCTCTATATGCTGCTGTCGCGGGCCGGCCCTTTTGGCGACTGGAAGCTGCTCTTTACCCAGCAGGCGATGGTGGTGGGGCAGATGCTGATCGCCTTTCCGGTGATCGCCACCATGGCTCACGCGGCGTTTGTCCAGAGTGACCGGCGCGCCTGGGAGACCGCCCTGACCCTGGGGGTCTCCTGGCCCAAGGCGCTGATCGGCCTGATGCACGAGTGCCGCTTTGGCCTGCTGGCCGCCATCATCGGCGCCTTCAGCCGCATCGTCACCGAGGTGGGCTGCTCCATGATGGTGGGGGGCAACATCCTGCACTTTACCCGCAATATCCCCACCGCCATCGCGCTGGAGACCCAGAAAGGGGCCTTCACCCAGGGAGTGGCGCTCGGCATAGTGCTGCTCACCCTCGCCCTCTTGCTCAACCTGCTGCTGACGGCCTGTCGCGGCCACAGCTATCTGAAGAACTGACCATGCCCCCACTGTGTACCAACAGGAGTACCCCATGGCCCTGACCGCCCACCAGCTAACGATGCGCTTTGGCGAGCGCCAGCTGTTCGAGATTGACCGGCTCGCCATCGCACCGGGGGATGCCATCTGGCTGCATGGAGCCAACGGGGTGGGTAAGACCACCTTGCTCAAGATCCTGGCGGGGCTGCTGGCACCTACCCGCGGCCACACCAATCTGCCGGGACGCTGGCAACAGCGGCTCAACCGGCTGCTCAAGCGGGATCTGGGGCCGGGCCGGGTCACCTATCTGCACCAGACCCCCTATCTGTTCGATCGCACAGTGCACGACAACGTGGCCTGGGCGCTGGATAAACAGCTCGGCAGCGAGATCCGGGTGTTCGAGGCGCTGCGCCGGGTCGAGCTGGAGGGGCTGGCGCGGGAGCACATCAGCATTTTGTCCGGTGGCGAACGGCAACGGCTGGCGATGGCCCGCGCCTGGGCGCTGCAACCGGCCTTTCTGCTGATGGATGAGCCCACCGCCAATCTCGACACACATTCGGTTGCCCTGATGGCCGCATTGGCGCAAGATCTGCGGGAACATGGCAGCGGCCTGGTCGTCATCAGCCACCAGAGCAACGCATTGACCTCCCTGTGCGAGCGGCAATGGACCCTCGCCCGTGGCCAGCTGCAAGAGACGACCCCTTTAAAAATCATCGAGCGACATGACTTCAAAAAGCGACAGCCACTCTGATCCCGTTGCCGTATCAGCAGTGATCCTGGCAGGAGGCCGCGCCACCCGGATGGGGGGCGAAGACAAGGGATGGGTAGCACTGGCGGGACGCCCTCTTATCGACCATGTTTTGGCGCGCCTGCGCCCCCAGGTGGATGAGGTGCTGATCAACGCCAACCGCAGTCAGGCCCGCTATCAGACGCTGGCTCCGGTCATCAGCGATGACAACAACGACTATCTCGGCCCGCTGGCGGGCATGCAGGCGGGCCTTGCTGCCGCCCGTCACGACTGGGTGCTGTTTGTCCCCTGCGATGGCCCCGCTCTGCCGCTGGATCTGCTGAGCCGCTTTCGCGCCGCCCTGACCCCGGATACCGAGCTGGTAGTGGCCCACGACGGCGACTGGCTGCAACCCGTGGTGGCCCTGCTGCACAAATCCCTGCTCCCCTCCCTCACCGCCGCGCTGGCAGAGGGTGAGCGCAAAATCGATATCTGGTTTGCCCGCCACAATATGGCGGTGGTGAGCTTTGCCGATCAGCCGGATGCCTTTATCAATCTCAACAGCCCTGCCGAACTGGCCGCCTACGAGGCCCGTCTGCTCGCCCCGGCTATCGACCCCCAACAAGGAGTCACCTCATGACCCCGGCCCCCACTCTTCCCCTGCTCGGCTTCGCCGCCTGGAGCGGCACCGGCAAGACCACCTTGCTGGAGCAGTTGATCCCCCTGCTGGTGGATCGCGGCCTGCGCATCGGGGTGCTCAAACACGCCCACCACGACTTTGATATCGACCAGCCGGGCAAAGACAGCTATCGCCTGCGCAAGGCGGGTGCCCAGCAGATGATGGTCGCCTCCCGTCGTCGTCATGCTCGTATCATTGAGACGGAACTGGCCGAAGCCGATTTTCGCCAGCTGCTGGCAAGCTTCGATCAGACAGAGCTCGATCTGCTCTTGGTCGAGGGGTTCAAGCACGAACACTTCCCGAAAATCGAGCTGCACCGCGCCGAGATTGGCAAGCCGCTGCTCTTCCCCGAAGACGGCGACATCATCGCGCTGGCCAGCGATCAGCCCGCAGAGACCACCCTGCCGCAACTCGATATCAACGATCTGGCGGCTATCGCCGACTTCGTCTGCCGCTGGCTTGACGGCTGCCAGAGCAAGGAGCCAGAGGCGGGCAAGGGCTTTCTCTCGGTCGAGGCGGCCCGCAACGCCATTCTGGCGGCCCTCACCCCGAGCACTGCCTGCAGCGACAAACCGCTGGCCCAGTGCCACGGCGCCGTGCTGGCAAGCGATCTGATAAGCCCCATCAATGTGCCACCCCACGCCAACTCGGCGATGGATGGCATTGGCCTTCGCAGCGACGATCTCGCCGCCGGTCGCTGGCAACTGGTGGGGGAAGTGCTAGCGGGCCAGCAGCGCCACGAGCCTGTGCTGGCCGGTCAGGCGGTGCAGATCATGACCGGCGCTCCGCTGCCCCCCGGGGTAGATACCGTGGTGATGCGGGAAGAGACGCTGATTGACGGTGAGTGGGTCACGGTCACCGCCCCGATCCGGGCGGGACAGAATGTGCGCCTGGCCGGCGAAGATCTCGCCAAAGGCGCGGTCGCCATCCCGGCCGGTACCTGGCTTGGTGCCCCCCAGCTGGGGCTGGCAGCATCACTCGGTCAAGCCAGTCTCACTGTGCGCACCCCGCTGAAAGTGGCGCTGTTCAGTACCGGTGACGAGGTGCAGGCACCGGGCGAGCAGCTCGCCCCCGGCCATATCTTCGACAGCAATCGCTTCACCCTGATGGCCCTTATCCGCGCCGCCGGTTGCGAGGTGATGGACCTTGGCATCATTCCCGATGACAAGATCATTCTGCGCCAGCAGCTGGAGCAGGCCGCCGCCAGCGCCGATCTGGTGCTGAGCTCGGGCGGGGTCTCGGTAGGCAACGCCGACTTTATCAAGCTGGTGCTGGCGGAGCTCGGCCAGATCGATTTCTGGCGCATCCAGATGCGTCCGGGCCGCCCGCTCGCCTTTGGCAAGCTGGGGCAGACCCCCTTCTTCGGCCTGCCGGGTAATCCGGTAGCGGCGATGATCTGCGTGCTGCAGTTTGTCGAGCCCGCCATCGCCCGCTTGCAAGGCAAGCGGTGGCAGCCGCTGCGCCTCTCGGCACTGGCAGACGAGAAGATGAAGAGCCGCCCGAGGCGCACCGAGTTTCTGCGCGGCATCTTTCATCAGGACCGTAACGGCCAGCTGCGGGTGCGCACCACAGGGCCACAGGGCTCGGGTATTCTCAGCTCCATGGCCGAGGCCAACTGCCTGATCGAAATCGTACCGGATCAACCCGGGATCGCCGTTGGCGAGCGGGTCTGGATCCATCCCCTGCAGGGACGACTGGCCTAAATCCCGACGGGGCGTCGGCCGGATGCACGGCGCCCCGTCACCCACCTGACAGGAGGCAGACCGTGCGTCTTGATGCCCCCCTCTCCCGACTCGATCTGCTGGTCTATGGCCGCTACCGGATCGTCCATGGCCTGCGCATTGCGCTCGCCTTTATGCTCACCTTTCTGCTGACCCGCGAGCTGAAACTGCCGGAGAGCACCTGGCCGCTGATAACCTTGGTGGTGGTGATGGGCCCCATCTCGTTCTGGGGCAATGTACTCTCCCGTGCCCTGCAGCGGGTGGTGGGCACCATCTTCGGCGCCAGTTGCGGGGTCGTGGCGCTTTATCTCGAGATCTACTCGCTACCGCTCACCCTGATCTGGTGCGGGTGCATCATGTTCCTCTGCGGCTATCTGGCCCTCGGCAAGCGCCCCTATGTAGGGCTGCTGATCGGCATCACCCTGGGAGTCACCATGGGGGCCATGCCGGGGGATATAGAGACGGCGCTGTGGCGCAGTGCCGACGTGATACTGGGCTCCCTGCTGGCGCTGCTCTTTTGCAGCATCTATCCCCAGCGGGCCTACAGCCACTGGCGGCTGCAACTGCACCAGATTCTGCAGCAGTCGGGGCGGCTCTATCACACCCACCTCTCCCCCAATGTGCTGGAGCGCCCGCGCCTCAAGCACAATCTCTCCCAACTGCTGGCCCAGACCGGCAAACTGCGGGCCCTGCTGGCCCCTGCGGCCAAGGAGACGCGCCACAGCGTCGCCCTGTTTGATGCGGTGCAGGTCACCATGCGCAACACCCTCTGCACTCTTGAGATGCTGGCCAACACCTACTGGAACGATCGGGAGAGCCACTTCCTGATGCAGAGCACGGCTGCGCTGCAAGCCTGCCATCTGGCCACCGAAGAGGCGATCAACCAGCTTGCCCTGATGATGCAAACCGGCGACGGTCGCGGGGCAGATGCCGCCATCGCCCGCCTGCACGAGGTGGCGACCCAGGTATCGCTCCCGCCCAATACCGAGGCCGCCATCAATGGTTACCTCTGGCTCAACGTGCAGCTGACCGAACAGCTCACCCACCTGCGCCGCCTGCTGGGGCTGATCCTCACCCCGCCCCATCGCAAGCAGCCGGACTAGACACAATGCAAAACGCCCCGCTGTTGCGGGGCGTTTTGCTGTCTGACTGGCCGCTTGGGCCGTTGATCAGCAACTCTAACTGGCATTGGCCAGCGGCTGCTCGGTGGTGAGGTAGAGGGAGAAATCCTGAATACCCGCCTGCAGGGCGGCAAAACAGTCGGGGTCTATCGCGGTGCCCAGATTCTCCGCCATCATCTCCAGCGCCTGCGGCACAGGGATGGCGCCGCGATAGGGGCGCTTGGCGGTGATGGCATCGAAGATGTCGGCTGTGGTGATGATGCGCGTCTCAAGGGTAATCTCGTTCCCTTTCAGCCCCTTGGGGTAGCCCTTGCCATCGAGCCGCTCATGGTGGGCGCCCGCCACTTGCGCCAACTCCTCGAAGGCGCCGATACGGCTCAGGATCTCCTCGGTGTAGGCGGCATGCATCTGCACCGCCGCCCATTCCTGCGCATCGAGCTTGCCCGGCTTGTCGAGAATGGCGTTGCTCACCCCGAGCTTGCCTACATCATGGAGCAGGGCGCCCCGCTTGAGCCAGCGTCGACGCGGCTCGGACAAGCCCATCTGGGTGGCAAGAATGTCGGTATAGAGCGCAACCCTGCCGCTGTGACCCGCGGTGTAGGGACTTTTGGAGTCCACCACCTGCCCGAAGGCCGCCGCGATTTCGTCCAGATAATCTTCATCCAGCGCTACCTCCCCTTGCCCGGCCGGGTGGACCAGCACCCACTCGGTCAGTCGGGGATCGGCCAGTCCTTGCCAGAACTCTTCGTCGGCCAGCGCTTCAAATTCCCGAACCAGTGCCGGATCAAACCAGCTGCCGCTGCGCTCGCGCAGCTCCTTGAGCGCCGCATCCGGACCTGCGGCCGCGTGAAATACATCCACCACCTGACAGAGCAGGGCAATGCGGGAGAAGAGCGGGATCGCTTCGCCTGCCAGTTGCAGGGGCCGACCTTTGCCATTCCAGTGTTCATCAAGGGAGAGGATGCCATCGGCTACATCATCACTGAAACGGAGCTGGCGAGCGATATCCGCCCCCCGATGACAGCGGGTCTGGATCAGTTCGTTGGCAATCTGGTCGCCGTTGCGAAAGATATGAAACAGGCTGCGAAAACGTCCCAGCAGATCCGCCTGCAAGCCGGTGTGGCCCAGCACAAAGTTGACTACCTCGGAGAGGGAGCCATCCACCAGTTTGAAATCGCGTTTGAAGTGAAGATCGTCGGTGAGATAGAGCTCGCAGATACGGGCAGCATTGCTGCTGCACCCAAGATCCTTAAGCAGGAGCGTGTAGTAGAGGTCATGGCGCAGCCGGGCATCCAGTCCCAGCCGCTCCCCCAGACGGGAACCTATCCAGCAGCAGCGAATGCAGTGTCCTCTTGGTTGCCCCTCGGTCATATCGAGCGCATGACTGAGGGAACCAATCAACTCCGCCAATCGCAATCCATTCACCGTCATAGTCTACTCCCTTAGACATCATGGCTATTTTGCCAGCAGATTAGGTATACCCCATCTGAAGCTGGATCGATCTGGATTCAGTTGAATTTAGGCAGCAGCCTTGCCCTGACTAGCCCGCTCTTCCAGCTCCGCACGGCTCAGGGTAGAGACAAAGCGGCCATCGAAGTAGATATCCATCAGCTCGCCACGCTTCTCGCCACGCATCATGCTGCGGCGGCCATCCAGATAGTGCACCTCCATCTGGGCGGTATGCTCGTCCGGGTAGCTGATCTCTACCTCGCGCACCCCTTGTGGCAGCATGGCCAGCGGCACCTTCTTGAGGGCCGGATCCAGATGCTGGTTCACCTTGATCACCGGATTGGCCTTCATGTCCACCACAGCCGGAGATTTGCCGGTGATGGGGTTCTTGCCAGACCAGAACTCGATGGTATTGAACACAAACAGGTCAGCGGTCGCGGCCAGACCGTAGACAGGGGAGAGTAGCATAAAAACCCCGGCACGACCGTAGCGGTTATCCACCACGCTCAGGTTGCCCTTGGTGACCATGCCGGAAAGCCCCATCTGCCCCATACAGCCGCCCAGACCCATGCTCGCGACCATAACCAGCAGGGCCATTGCCCGCCCCTTCTGTTGTAATGCCATCGTGTTCTGTTCCTGCTCTGAAGTAAATGAGGCGGCAAGCCTAATCAAGGGGCCAGAAGAGGACAATTCACAATGGCGGGGTGATACAGGAAGAGTTCAGATTGGCGTACCAAGTGAGCAATAAATAAGCGCCGATGGAATAATCATCCATTCGGCGCCTCGTTCAACAACCAATAACCGTCAGGAGCCGATGGCCAGATTGGAGACTGTCTCGGTCACATTGATGGCGCCCTGCTCGATCTGTGACATCACGCCACTCACCTCGCCGATCTGCTCCTTGCCACGCTGGGCACTGGTGGCCACCTCATTGATGTTGCCGGTGATCTGGGCCGTCAGTTCGCGGTTTTTCTGAACCACGCTGGCGATCTCGCCGGTCGAGAGGGAGGTGCGCGCAGCCAGCTGACGTACTTCGTCGGCCACCACCGCAAAACCGCGCCCCTGATCGCCGGCCCGGGCTGCCTCAATGGCGGCGTTAAGGGCCAGCAGATTGGTCTGCTCGGCAATACTGCTGATGGTAGATACGATGGCTTCAATGCTTTTCGACTGCTCATTGAGCTGGCCAATCAGGCCGGAAGTGCGACTCACCTGTTCGGAAATGGCGCTGGAAATAGTGACCGATGCGGTCAACAGTTCAGAACCTGTCGCAGCAAAGCGGGTGGTCTCCTGCGAAATGGTCTGGGCTATGTTGGCCGCCTCGCTCACTGCCTGGGCGCGCTTGATCCGCTCTGTCACCTCACTGGCAAACTTGATCACCTTGACCACCTTGCCGCTCTCATCCTTGATGGGGTTGTAGGTAGCCTCCAGCCAGATCTCGTTGCCGTGGCTGTCACGACGACTGAACAGCCCCGACTTGAGCTGGCCGTGGGCCAGATCGTCCCAGAAGTGGGGTTGCTCGCGATAGAAGCTCTCATCGCAAAACAGCCTGTGATGCTGCCCCTTGAGCTGCGAAAGGGAGTAACCGACGCAGGAGAGGAAATTCTGATTGGCCGTCACAATCTCCCCCTTGGGGGTGAACTCGATAATGGCGAGCGCCCGATCGAGTGCCGAGATGATCGCTTTCTGACGACTCAACTGCTGATAACTCTCGGTGATATCGGAGGCTATCTTGACGACCCTGACCACCTTGCCCTCAACCTTGACCGGGAAGTAGGTAGCCTCCAGCCACAACTCCCTGCCATGTTTGTCAATGCGCTGGTAGATGCCACTGTGGGAATGCCCCTGACGCAACTGTTCCCAAAACTGGGCATAGGAGGAAGACTGGGCGTAGTGGGCATCACAAAAGAGCCGGTGGTGTTTACCAATCACCTCCTGCTCGCTATAGCCCACCACACTCAGAAACAGCGGGTTCGCCTCGAGGATCTCGCCACCTGGTGTGAAACTGATGGTAGCGACACCGACTTTTACTGCATCAATAAATGCCTGGGCCTGGGCCAACTGCATTTGACACGCTTGTAATTCCGCTTTGAGTTTGAAGTTGAACATCTTGCCCTGCCCCTCTGTTACCTGTTTACAACTACATCACATCTGCATGAACTTTAGACGAGAAACCAGAGGGATAACGGGGTCCCATCGATTAAGGTGCCAGGTCCCACTCCAGATAGGCCGGATTGGCGACAAAGCCGATCCGCTCATAGAGAGGACGCCCCTGCTCGCTGGCATGGAGCCACACCTTGCCCAGCTGACGCGCGCTGGCAAAGGCCGTTATGGCATCGAGCAGCGCCGTGGCGATCCCCTGCTGGCGCCATTGCGGCCGCGTATACATATTGAGCAAATACCCCTCCACCCCCGCCAGATTGCCGGGATAGGGTGGCCGTTTAAACAATGCCAGCGTCCCGGCCGCCACGATCTGTTTGCCGCCCTTCTGCGTATCGGCTTCGGCCAGCCAGGATAGAGCCCTCTCTTCACTCATCGCCCGGGTGAAATAGTCAAGGGTGGCCTGCCACAAGGCCGGGTCAGCCTGCGGCGTCACCAGCTCACCGACCTCACAAAACAGCTCCATGCGCAGCGCCACCAGCGCGGGAATATCCGCGGTCCTTGCCTGACGAATGATCATTGGCTGCTCCTTTTCTCTCATGGGAAATTTCGCCGGCCGTCATTATGACAAAGAGCGCCTTGTGGCGCTCTTTGTCATTGGGGAAATCACTGATAAATCAATGGCTACGACGTGTCAGCCAGTGATCCAGGCTCAGCACACCGCCGCCCCAGATGATCAGGGTCAGCAGCATCCAGCCCCACAGCTGGTGATCGTAAAAGCCACCCGCCCAGAGGGTCGGGTAGGAGATCACCGCCATGATATTGAAGCCAAACAGCAGCAAGGCGGCCGGGCGAGTAAAAAGCCCCGCCAGCAGGAAGAGCGGCAACAGCAGCTCGGTCGCCGTACCCAGATAAGCAGCCCACAACCAGGGCAACAGGGGCACCTGATACTCGGATTCAAACAGATAGAGGGTGGAATCCCACGCCGTCAGCTTGAGCCAGCCTGAAGTGATAAAAACCGAGGCGACCCACAGCCGCGCCAGCAACAGCACACCGGCGCTGCTCCAGCGCGGCAAATCACCACTCGAGCTGGCCAGCGCCAGCCATTTGTTTGCCATCATGGCATCACCTCCATATCCACCAGCAGACCAAGGGTTATCAGGCGAGTGAGATGTTCACTGGCCGCAGGGTCGGCCGCCAGCAGATCGACCAGCGCCGTACCAGCGAGACATCCCTGTAGCAGCGCCCACTCACCCGCCGTCAGGGGCAAGGGGGCAACCCGGCAATCCGGCTGTTTCTTCAGTGCCAACCAGACGGGGGCATCAAGCACCTCCACCGCTTCACCACAGTGCAGCGCCATCTGCCACAGGGCCAGCACCGGATAATCGCTGGCAACCAGCAGCAGATCCGTGGCTGGCAACAGCCGCAGCCGCTCCCATTGTTGCGGCGATAATGCGGCCAGACGCTCGGCTGGCCAGCAGCGTGATTCCAGCGGCAGCAGACTGGCACGCTCAAGCTGCCATTCGAACTGAGCCAGCGCCTCCAGCCAGGGCAGCCAGGTTGTAGTCGGCAAGCGGGCCAACCATTGGCCAAATCCGGCGCCATAATGCATGACGCTCCCTTCCCTGAGCGGCTCGGCCAATACGAAGCCACGGGCCGCCGCTGCAAAAAAGTCATCCCCGACCATAGCCTTGACGGCGGGATAACTGCTCGCCAGCACCTCGCCAAGGCTCAGGATGAAGTGGTTGCGATAGACCTGCAGCACCGATTCGGCAGAAAAGAGCCGGGAGCTGATGTGAGGGGAAATGGCGTCAGGCGCCCCCAGCAGACCATCGGCAAAGTGCTGTTGCAGCTGTGCCAGTTCAGCCATGGGCCACCTCCCGTGGTGCACTCATGGCTCGCGCCTCATCCAGAATGGCGCCGGCCTTCGCCGCCTCAGCCAGCAAGACCGACAGCGGCGGGATCTCGAGGTCCCACTCAATCAGGGTGGGAATGGCCTGCTTGCGGCAGATCTGGCGATAGAGTTCCCAGACCGGCTCCACCACAGGGACGCTGTGGGTATCGATATAGAGGGAGCCTTCCGGCAGCTGTTTCTCGGTATAACCGGCCAGATGGATCTCCCCGACGGTGGCGAGATCGATCGCCGCCAGATACTCATCGCAAGAGAAACCGTGATTGAAGGCACTGACATAGAGATTGTTGAGGTCGAGCAGGATGCCACATTCGCTGCGTTGCTGCAGCTCGGCCAGAAATTCCCACTCGCTCATCTCCCCGGGCAGTTGCAGATAGGAGGAGGGATTTTCAATCAACATGCGGCAACCCAAGGTCTGTTGTACCTGCTGGATCTTGTCGCTCATGTTGCGCAGGGAGGCTCGGGTATAGGGCACCGGCAGCAGATCGTTGAAGTAACGCCCACCAATGCTGCCCCAGCTGAGATGTTCGGAGATCCGTACCGGTTTGATCGCCGCGGCCAGTGTCGACAACTGCTGCAGATGGTGCGGATCGAGCGGGTCGGCAGAACCGAGGGACATGCCAACGCCGTGAAGACTGACGGGGTAGTGCTGCGCCAGTTCGGCGAGCACCTGAAAACCGTGACTGTGCCATTCGAAGTAATTTTCACTGTGCACCTCCAGCCAACCGACTGCCGGCAGGGTTTGCCGGATCTCATCGTAATGGGGAGTGCGTAATCCGATACCAATCAAAGGGTTCATCGCAAGACTCGCTTTCGCCAATCAGAGAAGATGCAGGGGGCGACCCATTGGCCATCCCCTGCCCGATGTCTCTTACTTGGGTTGCAGCGAACCGCCGACCAGCTTCTCGCACAGCCCTTTGGGCATCACCACAAAGGCATCACCCTGAGCATCTTCCTTGGCGGTACCGGCGCAGGAGCTGCTCTTGGTCGCACAGTCATTCTTGCTGGCCTTGACCACGCCGTAGCACTTCTCCTTTTCATCGGCAGCCATTGCTGGTGCCGCGATAAATTGGGCGCCCAGCGCCAGCAGACCGGTCATGGCGGAGGCGATAGCAGTGCTTTTTTTAACATTCATGTTCATGTTCCTTTTGATGTCGTTGGATGTTGCTGATATCCCCGATTTGTCGCAACCGGGTACCTGCAATAGAACCGGCAAACGGGATATTCCCTTTCAAAAAAAACATAAAAAGAGTTAAAAAACCCAAAGGCAAACACTCAATGAATTGATTTTAAACAACTATTTCATCATTGAAAATTTCTCGACGACCACCCATTAATGAACGAGGAAAGTGCCATATGGTGCTTTCATCCCGTTAATCTTCTTCACTGCTTCCATCAAAAGAGATGTGTCAGACATAAAAAATCCCCGCCAACAGGCAGGGCTGGATGCAACTTTAAAGAAACAAGAAATAAACAATCTGAGTAGTGTTGGGAGGCAGGAGTTGCGGCATACAGATAAAAAAAGAGACAGCTTTGGCTGTCTCTTTTTGCACATGGTGCGAATGGGGTTTAGTAGAAGATCCGCTCGCCACGCTCGCTCATTTTGAGCCACACCGGTTTGGTGCTGGTTTTGTTCCAGATCCGGTGCAGATAGCTGTAGAAGCGGGCACGATCGCTGCGAAACAGCATCACGGGGAAAGCCAGAATGCCCACCAGCAATACATAAATGCGACGAAGAATAATCTGAGTCAGGGAAAAGGGATGAAACATGATGTAACTCCTTACTGGTAAGACCACTGAGCAAAGATTACCCCACTCCATGTAGGATTACTACATCACCAACGCATTTTTTTATAAAAAAATGGTGAAAAACGGGAAATACTGAAAACGGGTTACGTCATTAACCAACAGTTAACAAACTTGCGAAAATCGTGCGCTTTGCCACAGTTATCAGGGGAAAAACATGCAGTAGGGAGACACGCATGAAACTGCCGGAAGTGGCACTGCTGGTGCTGATGGTTGCCCTGACACGGGCACAACTGGAGGAGTGGCAACTGAATCGGGAAGATACCATCGTGCTGGCCGAACGGGGCGTGCCCACCGTCAGCCTGTGGCAATGTGGCACGCTGAAGCAACGGATCGCGGATCTCAACCAGCACAGTGCCGAGGTGCAGTTTCAATATCGGGGGCAAAACATGGCGGATGTGAGCCACTATCTCGAGCGCGAGTGGAAACAGGCTGGCTGCGAACAGTTACTGGTACAGCAAGGATACTGACCAAAGCTCAGACTCGAAGAGTGATGATTGAGATAAACAGAGAAAATATGGAGGCACGTTCCGGAGTCGAACCGGACTAAACGGATTTGCAATCCGCTGCATAACCGCTTTGCTAACGCGCCATGCTGACAAGACTGATTGTCTTGAAAGTGAGTTCCATCGTTGGTGCGATGGAAGATTGGAGCGGGAAACGAGACTCGAACTCGCGACCCCGACCTTGGCAAGGTCGTGCTCTACCAACTGAGCTATTCCCGCGTTACTGCTTTCGTGCCAGTTGCCTGACAACGAGGCGCATTATACGTACCACGAGCGCCAGCACAACCCCTTTTTCGCAATTTAAGCCCTGATGCAGACTGTTTGCTCAGGGTTTAAACGCCTTGCTGCATTTTTCTCCAGCCAGCTGTGACCCACCAAGCGAATTTGGGATAAAGTCGTTGAAATGATTACGCTTTCGTTCGAGACTTGAGCGGCTTAATAACCGGATTCTCAATTGAAAATCACAAGATGAAATGGATCTTCACGCTTCGTGGGCTCAGGCCGCAGTTAATGCTGGCTTTTTTCATGTTGGGCATGGTGCCCTTTTTGGTCATCACCCTCTTCTTCCTATACAGCCACGGCAAGGATCTCACCACCCAGACCTCCAACCATCTGGTCTCCGTTCGTAATATCAAGAAGAGTCAGCTCGAGGATTACTTCAACAACCTCAAAGAGCAGATCATCAACTTCTCCCAGCAGGATTTTGCCGGCAACAGTATCGGCCGTTTCTATGGCTTTACCGGCGCCTTCGAGAAGCTGGGTACCACGCCGCAGGAGGCCCGCAGCCGCGCCCAGGCCCGCTATCTGCCCGGCTCTTGGGATCAACTGCGCAAACCGGACAGTCAGGTGGAGATCGAACCCTCCATCACGGCACTTATCCTCGCCGACGAGATGTATGGCCGGGTGCACCAGCGCTTTCATCGCGGCTATGCCGACATGGTGCGCAAGTCCAACTACAGCGACATCTTTCTGGTGGACCTCAACGGTGATGTGGTCTATTCGGTCACCAAGCACCCTAACTTCGCCACCAATCTGCTCTCCGGACCTTATCAGGGCAGTGGCTTGGGCCAGACCTTTGCCAAGATCAAACGCCGCCTTGATGGCGGCCAGAAGCCGCAGCAGATCTTCGAATTCACCGATTTTGGCCGCAACGAGCTGACCGGGCAGGTGGTCGCCTACATGGCCGCCCCCGTGATGCAGTACGACTATGTGCGCGGTGTGGTGATTTTCGAGCTGCTGCCGGACAAGCTCAACCAGATCATGGCGGAGCGGGAGGGGCTGGGCGAAACCGGCGAGACCATCCTCATCGGCCCCGACAAGCGGATGCGTGCCGATGCCTGGCTGGCGCCGGAGTTCAGCGTCGAGAACAGCTTCAGCCCCAACTTCCGGCCGCTGCAAACACCCCTCATCACCAAGACGCTCTCCGGCGAGCAGGGGGTCGGGCTGTTCCACTCCTATCAGGATGACGAGGTGCTGGCCGCCTACACCCAGGTGAAGGTATTCGACACCGAGTGGGCGTTTATTGCCGAGATCTCCACCCGGGAAGCCTATGCCCCGATCCGCCAGCTGGAAACTCTGGTGATTGTGCTGGGGGCAGGCTCGGTACTGCTGCTGATCCTCTTCTCCCGCTGGCTATCCCACTCCATCACGGCGCCGCTGCGCTCCCTGACCGAAGCGGCCGAGCAGGTGGCCGACGGCGCGCTGGATCACCCCATCGCCATCGAGCGCACCGGCGATGATATCGACCGGCTGGCCGAGGCGTTTCGCCATATGCAGCGCTCGGTGAAAGACAAGATCGAACTGATCGAACAGCAGACCCAGGAGCTGCAACAGCAGGTCAAGTTGACCCACAAGCAGAACCTCAGCCTGCAGCAAGCGGACAAGCTCAAGGATGAACTGCTGGCCAACACCTCCCACGAGCTGCGTACCCCCATTCACGGCATCAAGGGGATGGCCGAGTCGATGCTCGCCAGCCAGCAGGATTTGACCGAAGGGCAGCAAAAGCAGCTCGGCCTCATCATCAAGAGTGCAGACGGCTTGGCCCGTCTGGTTGACGATCTGCTGGACTACCACCAGATGCGCTACGGCCAGCTGGAGATCCACTCCCAGCCCGTCTCATCCAAGGGGGTTATCCGGCTGGTGCTGGACCTCTGCCAGCATCTGGTGCAGGCCAAACCCCTCACCCTGGTGGATATCAGCCCGGCCGAACTGCCGCCGGTACTGGCCGATGAGCAGCGGCTCGAACAGGTGCTCTACAACCTGGTGGGCAACGCCATCAAGTACACGCCGCAGGGCAAGGTGGTGCTCAGTGCCATCGTCGAGAACAACTTCCTGCGCATCAAGGTCACGGATACCGGCATCGGCATCGCCCCCGACCATCTGGAACATATCTTCGAGCCGCTGGTGCAGATGAGCCCGGAGGTAAGCAAGCAGGGGGCCGGCCTTGGCCTCTCCATCACCCGCCAGCTGGTGCACCTGATGGGGGGCGAGCTGTTTGTCGAGAGCGAGCCGAGCGTTGGCTCTACCTTCGCCTTTACCCTGCCCCTTGCCACCGGCAAAGCGGCCAATCTGACTCTCGACAGCCGCCAGATCGAGCATCAGCTGGTGCGCCAGCAACCGCTGATCCTGCCTGACTGGGAGAGCGACGATCTGCCCCCTCCCCCCGAGGATGCGCCGCTCATTCTGGTGGTGGATGACGAGCCCATCAACCTGCACATCCTGCGCCATCTGTTGCAACCCTGCGGCTACCGCATCTTGCCCAGCAGTGACGGCCACGATGCGCTGGCCAAGCTGGCCGAGGAGCAGGTGGACCTCATCCTGCTCGATGTGATGATGCCGACCCTTTCCGGTTTTGACGTCTGCCGTCGCCTGCGCCAGCAACACCCGAAAGATATGCTGCCGGTGCTGCTGCTCACCGCCCTCAACCAGCCCAAGGATATCGAGGAGGGCTTCGGGGCCGGTGCCAACGACTATCTGGTCAAACCCTTCTGCAAGGAAGAGCTGTTTGCCCGGGTCAAGGCACTGCTGGAAGCCAAGGCCGGACGCGCCTCGCTGGTAGAGAACCGGCTATTGAAGCAGGAGATCGAACATCGCCTCACCCTGCTGGATCGACTGCATCAGGATCAGCAGCGGCTGCTGGCCCTGCTCGGCGAAGGGGCCGACCCCATGATCTTTATCGACGAGCAGGGCACTGTGCTGTTTGCCTCCCGGGTACTGGCGCGCCTGCTGGGACAGGAGCCGGAAGCCATGGAGGGGCAGCCCCTCAATGAGTGGCTCGCCACCCCGCTGCAACAGCAGTGGCCCGACCTTGCCAGCGAACGGGAACACAATCTGGAATTTTTGGTGGCCGGGCAAAAAGATGTGCTCAACGCCCGTGCCCTGCCCATCGCGCTCGGAGGACAGGCCGCTTTCGCCCTCGCTCTGAGTACCGAGCAGCGTCAGGATGAGAACCGGGTAATGGCGCTGGAGAACGCCCTCAAGAACCTCTCGCGGCAAGCCATCATCGAAGATGAACAGCTGCTGGGCGAGCTGAGCCGCCTGGGTGGCGAGTTCCGTTCGCTGGCCGACGACCTCATTCGCCAGCAGGATGACGAGCCGCTGCGCCGGGCGCTGGTAGAGACCATGCAGCTCACCCTGGATGCCTGGCAGCAGGGGACCGGCAAGGGCAAAATCGTGCTGGCGGAGAAGAGCAAGCTGTGGCGGGTCTATATGGACAGATCCAGCCCGCAGACCCGCACCCTCGACAAATACCTGAGTCTGGACACCCTGCCCAAGTCGCCACGCTGGAAGACGGTCGTGGCCACCACCGAGTATGTGCTGGGCCACTGCCCGCTCAATGACCACCAGCGCCAGCAGTTGCAGCACAGCGCCCAGACCCTGCGTCAACTCGCCAACCGCAAGCCGTGACACGGCGCCCTAAACGGGCGCCGGATCACAATTGGCAATCTGGTTTCTTTTTGCGCAAAACAAAGCCCCGCACAACTCCGAAAACGAGAGCAGATCCAATTCACAAATTTGTCATATACGCCATTTTCACAGCCACTTTTTACGCGAAAGCAAATAACGCAAACCAATGATTTTAAACAGATAAAAATCCATTTTGACGAGATTGACGTAACACCGTCAATTTTTACGAAAACAACGAAATCAATAGTTGTTGTTTTCCTGTTAATTCTGGTTTGCTTAGGGCGTTGGAAAACAGAACGACAAAGGTTAGACACCTGACCAACACAGAGGGCCGATTTCATCAGCATGCGAAACCGGTGCTCACACAAAACAAGGCGAACCCTCGGGAATGCCAAAAAATAAGAAAGGAAAACATATGCTTGCCAAAGTATCCAAAATCTCTACCGCTGTAATGCTGGGAACCATGATGCTTGCCGGTGCCGCCGGTAACGCCATGGCCGCAGAAAACAAAACCGTGCTGACCATGGTCGCACAGCAGGAAACCGCCTGGGTCAAGAACTTCAACCCCTTCCTGCAAGCGGGCTTGCTGCACACCACCCGTCACTTCATCTATGAACCGCTGGTGATCTTCAACGATATGCAAGGGGGCAAACCCGTCTATCGTCTGGCCACCAACTATGCGTTCAGCGATGACCTGAAATCCGTCACCTTCGATCTGCGTGACGGCGTGAAGTGGTCTGACGGCGAAGCCTTTGATGCCGATGACATCATCTTCTCCTTCAATCTGGTCAAGGCCAACAAGGCGCTGGATGAGCGCTCAATCTGGACCCAGATCAAGAGCGTCGAGAAGCTGGCCCCCAACAAGGTCAAATTCGACCTGACCGAGGTCAACACCAACGTGGTGAACGATCTGGTGCTGGTACCTATCGTGCCGGAGCATCAGTGGAAATCGGTGAAAGATCCGGTTGCCTTCACCAACGACAAGCCGGTTGGTACTGGCCCCTTCACCGAAGTGGACAACTTCTCCGCCCAGCTCTATACCCAGTGCCGCAACCCGCACTACTGGGATAACGCCAACCTCGCCATCGACTGTATCCGCATGCCGCAGATGGCCACCAACGACCAGGTGCTGGCCGCTGTCATGAAGGGTGACATCGACTGGTTCGGCTCCTTCGTACCGGATATCGAGCGCCTCTACGTCGGCAACGATCCGAAGAACAACAAATACTGGTTCCCGGCCTCCGGTACCGTGGCGTTCAACGTCAACTTCCAGACCAAAAACCCGGGCAATAACGAAGCCTTCAACGATATCAACTTCCGCCGCGCCTTCTCCATGGCGATGGACCGCCAGTCCATGGTGGATATCGCGGGCTACGGCTACCCCACCGTCAACGAGTACCCGTCAGGTCTGGGCAAAGCCTTTGACTCCTGGAACAACCCGGAAGTGGACAAGAAGTACGGCAAGTACAACAAGTTCGACCTGGAAGGGGCCAAGGCCCTGCTGAAAGAGGCAGGCTACAAGGATTGTGACGGCGACAAGTTCCTCGACACTCCGAGCTGCAAAAAGATCGAGTTCAAGGTACTGGTACCGAACGGCTGGACCGACTGGGTCAACACAGTTCAGATTGGTGTAGAAGGGCTGCAGGCGCTGGGCCTGAACGCCAAGACCGCCACCCCGGAAGCGACCGTCTGGACCGAGAACCTGATCACCGGTGACTTCGATGTCGCCCTGCAGGGTTACTTTGCCGGTGCCAACCCGCACAAGTACTTCGAGACCGCGTTCCACTCCCGCAACATGGGCGACCGTGGCAACCGCTTCGCCGCGCCCCGTTACAAGGATCCCGAGCTCGACAAGCTGATCGATGACTTCACCCAGACCGCCGATGCGGCCAAGCAGAAGGAGATCATGTTCGCCATCCAGGATCGTGTTGGTGCCAACCAGACCATCATTCCGGTCTTCAACAACCCGACCTGGTACGAGTACAGCACCAAGCGCTTCAACGGCTGGTTCAGTGCTGATAACCCGGTAGCCAAACCTCAGCTCCACCCGGACACCCCTGAGCGTCTGCTGCACGTGTTGTCCCTCAAGCCAAACAGCTAAACAATCCCGGCCCCCTGCGGGGGGCCATCTTCCCCGTTAATCCCCTTCTTGCCCGACTTTGCCGGGGTTGGGGTAGCTATACCCGACGCGGGGCAGACTTGCAGTAAAAGGTACTATCATGGGATTCATACTGAGACGCTTTTCCTTCTATCTGGTTGCCTTTCTGGTAGCCGCCACCATCAACTTCCTGTTACCCCGTGCCATGCCAGGGGATCCTGTCTCCGTGATGTTTGCCCGCGCTGGCGCCATGATGGAACCCGCCGCCCTGGAAGCCCTCAAAGCCACCTTCGGCTTTGTCGACGGCCCCATCGGCACCCAGTTTCTCACCTATGTGAAGAGTGTCTTCACCTGGGATCTCGGCACCTCGGTGCGCTTCTACCCGCAGCAGGTCTCTGACGTGCTGGGCCGTGCCATCGGCTGGACCCTGTTTCTGGTCGGCACCTCCACCATCCTGAGCTTCTCCCTCGGTTCCATCGTTGGCATCTTCGCCGCCTGGTATCGCGGCGGCCGGATGGACAGCATTCTCTCCCCGCTCACTCTGGTGATGCAGGCCATTCCGCCGGTGGTGGTCTCCCTGCTCGCCCTGTTCCTGTTCGGGGTCAGCCTCGAGTGGCTGCCCATCGGCTACGCCTACAGCCCGGAGATCAAGGCTGACTGGGGCTGGGAGCACATCAAGAGCATCATGACCCACGCCATCATGCCGGTGCTGACCCTGGCCGTGGTGCAGGTGGGGGGCTTTCTTATCACCATGCGCAACAACATGATCAACCTGCTGGGCGAGGATTACATCACCATGGCCAAGGCCAAGGGGCTCTCCAGCAACCGGGTGATCTTCAACTACGGTGCCCGCAACGCCATTCTGCCCAGCGTCACCGCCCTCTCCATGGCGCTCGGCTTCGTTATCGGTGGCTCCCTCATCACCGAGGTGATCTTCAACTATCCCGGCCTGGGCCTGACCCTCTATCAGGGCATTCTGGCCCGCGACTACCCGCTCATTCAGGGGCAGCTGCTCATCATGACCATCACCATGCTCAGCTTCAACTTCCTGGCCGACGTGCTCTACGTCTTCCTGGATCCCCGTCTGCGTACAGGAGGCAAATAAGATGCGTATGCCGACCATGCTCAAAATTCTGCTGGGCAACAAGAAGGCTGCCTGTGGCCTCGCCATCGTGGTTGCCTTCGTGCTGATGGCCCTCTTTGCCCCCATTCTGGCCAGTAACGAGCCGACCAAACGGGTAGCTCGCCCGCACCAGCCGCCCAGTGCCGAGTTCGTGATGGGTTCAACCCGCATGGGCCACGATATCTGGGCCCAGTTCACCAACGGCGCCCGTATCTCACTGCTGGTGGGCTTCAGCGCAGGCCTGCTGGTCTGCACCCTGGCCGTCGCCATCGGCATCACCGCAGGTTACTTCGGCGGTCTGGTGGATGAATGCCTCACCTTCCTGATGAACGTGGTGCTGGTGATCCCCAACCTCCCCTTGCTACTGGTGCTGGCGAGCTTTATCGGGGAGGCGTCACCGGCGGTGATTGCCGTGATAATAGGGTTGACCTCGTGGGCCTATGGCGCGCGGGTCATCCGTGCCCAGACCCTGGCGCTGCGCGAAAAAGAGTTCGTCATCGCCGCCGAAGTGCTGGGCGAGCCGGCCTGGCGCATCATTCTGGTGGAGATCCTGCCCAACCTCATCTCCATCATCGGGGTGAGCTTCATCGGCTCAATCATCTACGCCATCGTCACCGAAGCGACCCTGGAGTTCCTCGGCCTCGGCGACCCGACCGTGGTGAGCTGGGGCATCATGCTCTACAACGCCCAGACCTCCAGCGCCATTCTGGTCGGCGCCTGGTGGGAGATCCTGGCCCCCTGCTTTGCCATCGCCACCCTGGGTGCCGGTCTGGCTCTGCTCAACTTCGCCATCGACGAGATTGCCAACCCGCAGCTGCGCTCCCACAAAGGGCTGAGCCGCTGGAAGAAACTCGCGGCGCCGGTCACCACTCCGGTTGCCACAGCACAGGAGAAGACAGCATGAACAAGCATCCCCTGCTGTCAGTACGCAATCTTTGCGTCGACTACATCACCGAAAATGGCGACGTGCGCGCCGTCAACTCGGTGAGCTTCGATATCAGACAGGGCGAGATCTTCGGTCTCGCCGGTGAGTCGGGCTGCGGCAAATCCACCGTCGCCTTCTCGGTGGCCCGGCTGCACAAGCCGCCCGCCTACATCAGCGGTGGCGAGATCCTGTTCAAGGGGGAGAACATCCTCCATTACGGTGACGAGCGGCTGCGCTCCTACCGCTGGCAACAGGTGTCGGTGGTGTTCCAGTCCGCCATGAACGCCCTGAACCCTGTGTTGCGGATGGAGGAGCAGTTCTGCGACGTGCTGCTGGCCCACAACCCCGGCATGACCCGTTACGAGGCGATCAAGCGCGCCCAGGAGCTGCTCACCATCGTCGATATTCACCCGAGCCGGCTCAAGGATTACCCGCACCAGTTTTCCGGCGGCATGCGCCAGCGGCTGGTGATTGCCATCGCCATGGCGCTCAACCCCGAGCTGCTCATCATGGATGAGCCAACCACGGCGCTCGATGTGGTGGTACAGCGGGAGATCCTGCAGAAGGTCTATGCCCTGAAAGAGAAGTTCAACTTCTCCATTCTGTTCATCACCCACGATCTCTCCCTGATGGTGGAGTTCTGCGATCGCATCGGCATTATGTATGCAGGTGAGCTGGTCGAGGTCGCTCCCTCCAAGGCGATCCTGACCGCGCCGCTGCACCCCTATACCAGAGGGCTTGGCAACTCCTTCCCGCCCCTGCACGGACCGAAGAAGGTGCTGGAAGGGATCCCGGGCACCCCGCTCAACCTGCTGGAGGTGCCGGTCGGCTGCCGCTTTCAGGCCCGCTGCGGCAAGGTGCACGATCGTTGCCGTCAGGAGTACACCAGATTGGCCGAGATCCGCCCCGGGCAACAGACCGCCTGCCACCTCTATGAGGAGCAGGGACTGCAACAAGATTCCGTGATCTATCTGGACAAGGCCGCTGGCTGTTAAGGATGTCTGTCATGCAAATCGCCAAAACCGATGCACCCATCATCGAAGTCCAGCACCTCTACAAGGACTTCCCCATCAACTCCAATGCCATCAAGAGTGGCAAGATGCGGGCACTCTCCGACATCACCTTCAACCTGCACCGGGGCCGCGCCCTGGCGGTGGTCGGGGAGTCTGGCTCCGGCAAGAGCACCATCGCCAAGATCATCGCCAAGATGTACAAGCTCAGTGCCGGGCGCATTCTCTATCGCGGCCACGATCTGGAGGAGTTCAACAAGGGCACCGCCCTGCTGGACTATCGCCAGAGCGTGCAGATGGTGTGGCAAGATCCGTTCGGTTCGCTCAACCCGACCCACACCATCTATCACCACATCGCCCGCCCCCTGCTGCTGCACAGCAAGGTGATCGACAAGAAAGAGCTGCCCGACATGGTCTACGCCCTGCTGGAAAAGGTCGGCCTGACTCCTGCCAAGGCGACCGCGGCCAAGTATCCACACCAGCTCTCCGGCGGCCAGCGCCAGCGGGTCAACATCGCCCGCAATCTGGCGGTGGAGGCTGAAGTGGTGCTGGCGGACGAACCCACCTCCATGCTCGACGTCTCCATTCGCATCGGCATCCTCAACCTGATGGAGCAGATGAAGAACGAGCTCGGCGTCTCCATGCTCTACATCACCCACGACATCGCCACCGCCCGCTATGTGGCGGAAGATCTGGCAGTCATGTATGTGGGACACATGGTGGAGTGGGGCGAGGTGGATGAGATCCTGCACCACCCGCAGCACCCCTACACCCAACTGCTTATCTCGGCGGTGCCCGACCCGGAGAAAAGCATCCACGCCGAGCTGGAAGGAGGCCGCAAGGGGGAGATCCCGCTCTGGACGCCGGAATCCTGCGGTTGCCCCTTTGCCGGGCGTTGCAATCAGGCGATGCCCCGCTGCAAGGAGGCGCTGCCCCCCATCACCAAGCTTGCCGACAACCACTTCGTGCGCTGCTACCTCTACGAGTGAAGGTGAACCCGATACCGGCCGGACAACCCTGTCCGGCCATGCCTCGATACGGGGCGGCCACAGCCCCGTGATGTGCCTCACCGCCCGGCGGTGAACCACAGGAGTAATACCTTGATGGAACTCTTGATCAATCAGGTGGGCTACGAGTGCGACGGACACAAGGTCGCCCTGTTGCAAACCTCCCCCGCCCCTGATCTCGGCGGCTATGTCAGGCTGCAACGCCTTGATGATGGCCAGATCCTGTTTGAAACCCCGCTGCAACCGGCTGGCAGCGTCCCTGGCTGGCAAGGGCGCGCTTACTGGCGCGCCGACTTCTCCGCCTTCAAGGAGCCCGGCCACTATCGGCTGGAGGCGATCACTGCTCCCATAGGCGCAGCCGCTACAGAGCAGCGCATAGTCCGCTCGACCCGTTTTGCCATCGGCCAGGATCTGCTGGCCAGCCACTGCCTCTCCGATGTCATTCACTACTTCAAGGGGCAGCGCGCCAGCGGCACCTTCGATCGGGCCGACCGCAACGCCCGCCTGTTTGGCACCGACCAGCACAAAGATGTGCACGGCGGTTGGTTCGATGCCAGCGGCGACATGAGCAAGTACCTGAGCCACCTCTCCTACGCCAACTACCTCAACCCCCAGCAGACCCCCATGGTGGTGTGGGCCCTGCTCAAGTGCCGGGAACTGCTGGCCCCGCGCCGCGATATCGACGGGGTAAACCTCTGCAAGCGGCTCAATGACGAGGCGCTGCACGGCGCCGATTTCCTCTGCCGGATGCAGGATGAGTCGGGCTTCTTCTACATGACCCTGTTCGACAAGTGGAGCAAGGACCCTGCCCAGCGCGAGCTGTGCGCCTATGCCACCCAGCAGGGGCTCAAATCCGCCAACTGGCAGGCAGGTTTTCGCCAAGGGGGCGGCATGGCCATCGCCGCGCTGGCCCGCGCAGCCCGCGAGAGCGTCAGTGGCGACTTCGATGCCAGCCGCTACGCCGAGGCCGCCAAACGCGGCTACCTGCATCTGCGTGAACACAACCTCTCCTATCTGGATGACGGGGTCGAAAACATCATCGACGACTACTGCGCCCTGCTGGCAGCGGTAGAGCTGACCCGCACCCTCGGCAGCGAGTGGCTCAATGAGGCGAGAGCCCGTGCCAGCAAGCTCTGTGCCCGCCAGCGCCCTCATCCTGAGCTGGGTCACTACTGGTCGGCCAACGAGGATGGCTCGCGCCCCTACTACCACGCCGCTGAGGCGGGTCTGCCGGTGCTGGCGCTGCTGGAATATCTGGGCGTAGAGCCGGATCAGGGGCACCAGGCCCGGGTACAAACCGTAGTGGAGCAGGCGCTGGCCGCCGAGCTGGCACTGTGCGCACGGGCGGGCAACCCCTTCTCCCTCGCCCGCCAATATGTGAAAGGGGTGGATGAAGCGCCGCGCGTCAGCTTCTTTATGCCCCACAACAACGAGTCCGGTTACTGGTGGCAGGGTGAGAATGCCCGCCTCGCGTCTCTGGCGACCATGGCCTTTGCTGGCGCCCGCCACTTCCCCCGCCAGAGCCAGCCGCTCATCACTTACGGTCAGCGCCAACTCGACTGGATCCTCGGGCAAAACCCCTTCAACGCCTGCATGCTGGCGGGCCACGGCATCAACAACCCCGCCTATACCGCCGGGTATCCCAATGCGCAGGGTGGTATCTGCAACGGCATCACCTCAGGGTTTGATGACGAAAACGACGTGGCTTTTATTCCGGAGGAGTACAAGGATCGGCTGGATCAGAACTGGCGCTGGGGCGAGCAGTGGATCCCCCACGCCGCCTGGTTTGCCCTGGCCATCACCTGGCTGAATGCGCAGGGAAATGGAGGTCGCCATGATTGAGTTCTGGGTCGGCGTCGATGGCGGGGGCACCCACACCCGCGCCCGCATTCGGGATCGGGCGGGCAAGCTGCTCGGAGAGGGGCGCGCGGCAGGATCCAATCTGGAGCTGGGCATCCCCCATGCCCACGCCAATGTGCTGGCTGCCATCGCCAGCGCCCGCCTTGCCGCCGGGATCGCTATCGAGAGTGAACAGCAGATGGGGGTCGGGCTGGCGCTCGCCTCCGCCGAGCTGGCCGACTGCTATCACGCCCTGCTAGAGATGCCCTTCCCCTTTGCCAGCGTCAGGCTCACCTCTGATGCCTTCGGTGCCTGCCTCGGCGCCTTTGGCGGCCGTGAGGGGGCCATTCTGATCGCCGGTACCGGCTCGGTGGGGCTGGTCTATCAGGAGGGGCAGATCCGCACCTGCTCCGGCCGCGGCTTCCCCATTTCAGACATAGGCAGCGGCGCCTGGCTGGGGCTGCGCGCCATCCAGCAATCCTTGCTCTGCCACGACGGCATTCTGCCCCCCAGCACCCTCGCCATCCGCTTGATGGATCGCTTCAAGCGGGATCAGGCCGAGGTGGTACGCTGGGCCGCCCGCGCCATTCCGGCGGACTATGGCCACTTTGCCCCCTGGGTGTTCGATGCCGCCAGCGATGGTGACGAGCTCGCCAATCAGCTGCTGGACGAAACCTGCGAACAACTGCGGATCCTGCTGGAGGGGATGACCCAGCTGGGTGCCCGACAGATCGCCCTGCTGGGGGGGATTGGCACCCGCCTCGCTCCCCGTCTCGGCCAGCTCAACCTGCTCCCCCCCCAGGCAGATGCGCTCGATGGCGCCATCCTGTTTGCCCAATCAGAGGATTTTCCATGTCTACACCCCTGATCCACACCCAGGTCGCCCGACGTGACGGCGAGGATGTCTGGTTCACCTTCACCCTCTCACGCATGCCTGATACCAAGTGGAAGCTGCACTTCTGTCTGGCTCGCCATATCGACCCCGACTCCTTGCAAGGGGGCGAGCTGGAGCGCCAGAGCGGCAGCTACAAGGTGATTGTCCCGAACGCTGGCAGCAGCGAGCTGCGCTTTTGCTGCCGCCAGACGCCCATCAAGAAGCTCTCCGACATGCCGCAGGGCTTCTTTCTCAGCCTGCCGGAGGCGACCACGGGTGCCCAGCTGCTGCCGGTGACGCTGGCGGCTCAGGATCTCGGACTGGAAAACCCGCCGGTAACCCGACCCGATCTACCGGATATCGAGCCTCTGCCCGGTATAGTGCCGCAACCGGCCCATCTGGTACTGCTGGAGGGGAACTTCCGGCTGGCAGAGCGGGCTCATGTCAGCGCCCCCCGCGATGTGCCGAAGCTGCTGGCCCACTTCAACGAGCTGACGTCGCTGGCACTGGAGCAAGATCACGACGCTGAAATCCGGCTGACCGAGGCCAAACTGGCCCCCGAAGCCTACCAACTCACCATCACGCCGCAGGAGGTGGTGATTGCAGCCGCCGACGAAACGGGTTGGCGCCACGGGCTGGTGACTTTGGCCCAGTGGTATCTGCAACATGGGGAGAGCCTGCCCTGCGTCACGCTGGAGGATGCCCCGCGCTTTGGCTTTCGCGGCATTTTTCTCGACTGCGCCCGCCACTTCCACACTCCGGCCACCATCAAGCGCCTGCTCAAGCTGATGAGCCTCTACAAGTTCAACCGCTTCCACTGGCATCTGACCGATGACGAGGGGTGGCGACTCGAGATCAAGGCCTTCCCGGCATTGACCGACGTGGGTGCCTGGCGCGGCCATAATCTGGCGATCGACCCCCAGCTCAGCGGCGGTGCCGAACCCTATGGCGGCTACTACACCCAGAGCGAGGTGAAGGAGCTGGTGAGCTATGCCAGTGAGCTCGGCATCACCGTCATTCCCGAGATCGACATTCCGGGCCACTGCCACGCTGCCATCAAGGCGCTGCCCGAGCTGCTGATCGAAACGGCGGATCACTCCCGCTACCGCTCGGTCCAGCATTTCGATGACAACGTGCTCAACCCCGCCCTGCCCGGCACCTACCGCTTTCTGGAAGCGGTGCTGGACGAGGTGTGTGAGCTCTTTCCCGGCCCGCAGATCCACATGGGGGGTGACGAGGTGCCGACCGGGGTCTGGACCGACAGCCCCGCCTGCCAGCAACTGATGGTCGAGCAGGGCTACGCCGACTGCCGCGAGCTGCAGGGCCATCTGCTGCGCCACTGCCAGCGCTATCTGGCCGCCAGAGGCAAACAGATGATCGGCTGGGAGGAGATCCTGCATGGCGACAAGGTGAGCCGCAAAGCGGCCATCTGTGCCTGGACCAGCTTTCAGGCGGGACTGGACGCTGCCGCAGCCGGTTATCCGGTGGTGATGGCGCCCGCCCAGTTCCTCTATCTGGATCTGGCCTGGAGCGCCGATATTCATGAACCTGGCCTCTACTGGGCGGGGACCCTCAATCTGGAGCAGGTTTATGCTTGCGATCCTGCCCCAGCCGATTTCCATGCCAACGATAACATCCTCGGGGTGCTGAGTCCCTTGTGGTCAGAATTGATCACCAGCCGTGATCGTCTCGACTACATGTTGTTCCCGCGTATGCTGGCCACGGCCGAGGTGGCCTGGAGCGATCCCGCCCACAAGGGCTGGGAGCACTTCGCCGCCCGCCTGCCGGGTCAGCTGCAGATCCTCGATCAGTTGCAGGTGCGCTACCGGATGCCACAGAGGTAATGTTGTCTCTACTTTGGCGGCCAATTGGCCGCCTTTTTTACGATTAGCCAACAAAACATCAACTCCCCCCTACCATTCATCCGCCATTATTGGCAAAATCCAGCCCCCAATGAAGCTGGTCTGCCTCCTGCTGGCGCGAGCCTGCGGCCACCTCCAGATCTGCCACAATAACAACGACAACATTATCAACAAGAACATCGGAGCGTATTCCTATGGCCCGCAGAGACGTCCATACCCTGGATAGCGAAGTGGAGTTTCCTGCCGACGTACAACTGGTCTCCACCACTGACCTGCGCGGGGTGATCACCTACGCCAACCCGGCCTTTTGCGAAATCGCAGGCTACACGGTCGATGAACTGGTGGGACACAACCACAATCTGGTACGCCACCCCGACATGCCCAAGGCCGCCTTCGCCGATCTCTGGGCCCGCCTCAAGGAGGGCAAACCCTGGCGCGGTATGGTAAAAAACCGCTGCAAGGATGGCCGTTACTACTGGGTAGATGCCTATGTGACCCCCATCTATGAAGGCAACAGGATCAGCGGCTACCAGTCGGTACGCTGCAAGCCCGAGCCCCAATTCAAGCGCATCGCCGCTCAGACCTACCAGGCACTGCTCAAGGCCGAGCGCGGCAACAGCAGCAACCTCCCCTCTCTTGCCAAAGTACGCACCCCGGCCATTACCCTGCTGCTGCTCGGCCTGATGGGCTGGACCTTCGCCAGTCAAGGGGCCATGACCGTCCTGCTGATGCTGCTGCCCCTGTTGCTTATTGGCGGAGCCTACTGGCGCGAGCTCTTTGCCCTGCCCCACTATCTGCAGAAACTGGGCCGTGAATATGACAGTCTGACCCGGCTGGTCTACTCCGGTGATAACCCCGGCGCCATTGCCGATTTTCATATCAAGATGCTGCAGGCCCGCATCCGAACCGTGTTGGGGCGGATCAACGATGCCACGGCACCTCTACAAACCCTGGCCATCAATTTGAAGCAGGCCTCTCATCAGGCCTGTCTCGATATCAACGAGCAAGATGCCCAGACCCAGCAGATGGCTACGGCTATGACTCAGATGGCCAGCACGGCCCACGAAATCGCCCGCAACATTCAGGACTCCAACGGTCAGGTCAACGAAGCTCGCAATCGTTGTGAACAAACCAACCAGCAGTTGAACCAGACAGAGCAACAGATCGAACAACTCGCCAAACAGGCAGAGCTGGCGTTCAACTCGGCGGTAGAGCTCGCCAGTGAATCCGAACGGATTGGCAGTGTCATGGGCGAGATCCAGGGCATCGCCGAGCAGACTAACCTGCTGGCCCTCAACGCCGCTATCGAAGCCGCTCGCGCCGGGGAGCAGGGCCGTGGTTTTGCGGTGGTCGCAGACGAGGTGCGTACTCTATCGACCCGCACCCACAAGGCGACCGAGCAGATCCAGGGCAGCATCAAGCAGATCCAGCACACGCTGGGACGTTGGAAGGGGATGATGCAGGAGAACCTGCAACAGACCCGCGCATGTGCCGAGATGACCCGCCAGGGCGCCAGCAGCCTCCATACCGTGCTGACAGAGATAGAGCTGGTCACCGAACACTCCACCCAGATCGCCACCGCAGCAGAGCAGCAACAAGCGGTCGTGGAGGAGATCAGCCGCAGCATCCACCAGATATCCGCATACTCCCACGCCAATAGTCAGAAGATGCTGGATGTCGATCACTCCAGTCAGGCTCTGCTGGAACGGGCCAAGCAACTGAAGGGCCTTAGCCAGACCTTCGGCTGAATCATTGCCAGCCTCATGACAGAAGCGCCACAATGGCGCTTCTGTTGTTTTTGACGAATCGGGTCTATGAGCATTGAACCAAGTCCATCCCCATTGAACAAAACTGCCCGTATCGAAGCGATCATCGCCCTGATCCCGGCAGGCCGGGTGGTCAGTTACGGTCAGGTGGCCGATCTGGCGGGGTTGCCCGGACGGGCAAGACTGGTGGGCAAGGTGCTGCGGGAAACCGACAAGGTACTGCCGTGGCATCGGGTGCTGGGCGCAGCGGGCACTATCTCGTTACCGAAAGGATCGCCAGGCTTTGCCGAACAAACGGGACGCCTGCAGCAAGAAGGGGTCGTGGTGATCGGTGGGCGGGTCAGAATGAAGGAGTGGCAATGGCAGCCCGATCTGGCCGAGCTGCTTTTTCTACTGCCGTTTTGAGGGGGCACAGCCGGCTCACTCCAGCGGCGCCAGGATCTCGTCGCTGCGCACCTGCACCGGTATGGTCTCATCCGCTCGCTGCAGCAGCACCAGCAGGCTCTGCCGGTCAACCTCCAGCACATAGGCCGCCCCTTCACGGGTCATGCAGCTCATGCCCGGCCGGATCTCGTTAATCTCCATCTCAACCTCCTTGTCTACTTCGCGATTGACGACAGCTGCACTCCTTGCAGCTGTCTCAGTATACCGCTATCCATAAGCAAAGAGGCCCCTTGTCGGGGCCTCTTTTCATCACGCTTTTTTAGCCTTTGGCAAACTCTCTTGCCAGGTACCATTGTCGTAGTGAGCGGTCCAACCGGTCGCCTTGCCGTTGACCTCGCTCATCACGTACTGCTCCTTGGTCTTGCGACTGAAGCGCACGATGGCGGGGTTGCCGTCCGGATCGGTGAGCGGGGCACCGGCCAGATACTTGTGCTTGGCGGAGATGCGATCCTTGAAGCGCTTGAGCTCTTCCACCAGCGGCGCGCGGGTCTCGCGGGATTTGGGGAAGTTGCTGGCTGCCAGAAACAGACCGGCAGCACCGTCACGCAGCACGAAGTGAGCATCGGACTGGGTGCACTTGAGCTCCGGCAGCGGCACAGGATCCTCCTTCGGCGGCGCGATGTCGCCGTTTTTCAGGATCTTGCGGGTGTTCTTGCAGGTCTCGTTGGTGCAGCCCATGTACTTGCCGAAACGGCCGTTCTTGAGCTGCATTTCGCTGCCGCAACGGTCGCACTCGATGCTCGGCCCTTCGTAGCCCTTGAGCTTGAACTGGCCCTTCTCGATCTCGTAGCCATCGCAATCCGGGTTGCGACCACAGACGTGCAGCTTGCGGCTGTCGTCGATGATATAGGCATCCATCGCTGTACCACAGACGCCGCAGCGGTGCTTGGCGCGCAGCGCTTCGGTTTCAGCCTCTTCACCGTCAGTGGCGGAGACAAACTCGTCGGCAGAGACCAGGTTGATGGTCTTCTTGCAGCGCTCTTTCGGCGGCAGGGCATAGCCGGAGCAGCCGAGGAACACGCCGGTGGTGGCAGTACGAATACCCATCTTGCGGCCGCAATCCGGGCAGTCGATGTCGGTCATCACCATCTGGTTGGCACGCATGCCGCCCTCTTCGGGCGCCTTGTCAGCCTTCTCCAGCTCCTGGGTAAACTCGGCGTAGAAGGCGTCCAGCACCTTCTTCCACTCCAGGCTCCCTTCGGCGATGCCATCGAGCTTGTCTTCCATCTTGGCGGTGAACTCGTAGTTCATCAGCTCGACGAAGTTCTCCACCAGACGATCGGTGACAATCTCGCCCATCTTCTCGGCGAAGAAACGGCGGCTCTCGACCCGCACATATCCGCGATCAACGATGGTGGAGATGATGGAGGCGTAGGTTGACGGACGGCCGATGCCGCGTTTTTCCAGCTCGCGCACCAGCGCCGCTTCGGTGAAACGGGCAGGCGGCTTGGTGAAGTGCTGGCGCGGATCCAGCTTGACCAGTTTCAGCACCTCGCCAACGGTCACCGCCGGCAGCTGACTATCTTCACCCTTGCGACCCATCGGCGGCAGAGCCTTGGTCCAACCGGCGAAGCGCAGGGTACGGCCACGGGCCTTGAGCTCGAACTCACCCGCCTTGACGGTCAGGGTAGAAGAGTCGTACTGAGCCGGGGTCATCTGACAAGCAACGAACTGACGCCAGATGAGATCGTACAGACGCATGGCATCCGGCTCCATCCCTTCCAGCATCTCGGCAGTCACCTGTACGTTGGAGGGACGGATCGCTTCGTGCGCTTCCTGGGCATTGGCCTTGGCGCCATACAGATTCGGCTCGGCTGGCAGATAGGCCGCGCCATACTGCTCACCGATATATTCACGCACCGCCTCAACCGCCTCTTTGCTGAGGTTGGTGGAGTCGGTACGCATATAGGTGATGTAACCCGCTTCATAGAGACGCTGGGCCATCATCATGGTCTTCTTGACCCCGAAGCTCAGCCGGGTAGAGGCCGCCTGCTGCAGGGTAGATGTGATAAACGGCGCGGACGGTTTGGAGCCGGTCGGCTTGTCTTCCCGGTTCACCACCTTGTAGTCGACCCCTTCCAGGGCTGCGACAGCGGCAAAGGTCTCGGCCTGGGTCACCGGCTTGAAGTCAGCCCCATTGCGGCTGACCACTTCCATCCGCAGATCGCTCTTGTCGGCGGTCAGCAGGTCGGCATTGAGATCCCAGAACTCGACCGGAACGAACGCCTTGATTTCGCGCTCTTTATCGACGATGAGACGCACCGCAACGGACTGTACCCGACCGGCGGAGAGACCGCGAGCCAGCTTTTTCCACAGCAGTGGGGAGACCATGTAACCCACCACGCGGTCGAGGAAACGACGGGCCTGCTGGGCATTGACGCGGTCAATATTGAGTTCGGACGGCTGGGCAAACGCCTCCTTGATGGCGCTCTTGGTGATCTCGTTGAACACCACGCGCTTGTAGCGGCTGTCGTCGCCACCGATGATCTCGCGCAGGTGCCAGGCGATCGCCTCTCCTTCTCTATCCAAGTCGGTTGCGAGATAGATGGTGTCGGCTTTCTCGGCCAGACTTTGCAACTCGCTGACCACCTTCTCCTTGCCGGGCAAAATCTGGTAGTTAGCCTGCCAGCCAGCGGTCGGATTGATACCCATCCGGGCAAACAGGGCCTTGCGATCCTTGGCAGCCTTCTCGGATTCACTCAACTTGATGCCGCGAATGACAGGTTTCTTGGGCTCGGTGCTGGCGCTGCCGCTGGTGGGCAGATCGCGAACATGACCAACGCTGGATTTCACCACGTAGTCCTTGCCCAGATATTTGTTGATCGTCTTGGCCTTGGCCGGAGACTCCACTATGACCAGTGATTTGCCCATGCTGTAACTATTATCCTCATTGCACCCGACGGGGTTGGTGTGCGGTTTTGTGGGGCTGTATAAGAGATTTGGCGCGAAAAAGCAATCTTGTGAGCAAATTTGCCTGACCAGCCCGAACCACACGGCTTCTTTTATTGCTTCTTTATTTATTAATGCGAAGGCAACAGGCCGGACGCAACCGCTTTTTCAATTTTCTGCCATACCGCCCCTCTTTTTATATCTGAAACGACATAAAAACGTCTGCTGGTTACCGGCTTGTTACAAAAACATAAAATCTCTTTATAATGGCCCAACCCCGACGCATTGCGCGCGGAAGGAACCGCTACCCATCATAAAAATCGAAAGGATGTACTCAATGAAGCACTTCGAGGTCAATTTCGACGGTCTGGTCGGCCCGACTCATAACTATGCTGGCCTCTCCTACGGCAACGTTGCCTCCCAGAGCAATGCCCAGGAGGCTTCCAATCCGAAAGAGGCCGCCAAACAGGGGCTGCGCAAGATGAAGGCGCTGACCGAGCTTGGCATGACCCAGGGGGTACTGGCGCCACAAGAGCGTCCCGATCTCGCCACCCTGCGCCGCCTCGGCTTCACCGGCAACGATGCCCGGGTGCTGGAGCAGGCCGCCAAGCAGGCTCCTGCCGTACTGGCTGCATGCTATTCGGCCTCCAGCATGTGGACTGCCAACGCCGCCACCGTATCTCCCAGTGCCGATACCCAGGATGGCCGCATTCACTTCACCCCCGCCAACCTGACCAACAAGTTTCACCGCTCCCTGGAGCCTGACGTCACTGGTCGCATCCTGCGCGCCGTGTTCAACAATGATCGCCACTTCAGCCACCACCTCCATCTGCCGGAAAATGACCACTTCGGCGACGAGGGGGCAGCCAACCACACCCGCCTCTGCCGCGCCTATGGCGAGGCGGGGGTCGAGCTGTTTGTCTATGGCCGCAGCGCCTTTGACTACTCCCGCCCGGCGCCGAAGCGCTACCCGGCACGCCAGACCCTGGAGGCAAGCCAGGCCATCGCCCGCCTGCATGGCCTTGGCGAGGAGAGCGTGGTGTTTATTCAGCAAAACCCGGAGGTGATCGATCAGGGGGTATTCCATAACGACGTGATTGCGGTGGGCAACCAGAACGTGCTCTTCTTCCACCAGCAAGCGTTCCTCAACACCGAAGTGGTGCTGGCCGAGATCAGCGACAAGTTTGGCGAGGGGGATTTGCACTTTATCGAAGTGCCGACCGCCGAGGTATCCGTGCTGGATGCGGTGAAATCCTACCTGTTCAACACCCAGATCCTCACCCTGCCGAACGGCGAGATGGCCATCATCGCCCCCACCGAGTGCCGCGACAATCCGGCTGTCTCTGCCTATCTTGGCAAGCTGCTGACGCAGGAGACCCCGATCAAGGCGGTCCACTATATGGATGTGAAACAGAGCATGCGCAATGGCGGCGGCCCGGCCTGCCTGCGACTGCGGGTTGCCATGAACGATCAGGAACTCGCTGCGGTCAATCCGGCCTGCCTTATCAACGACAGCCAGTTTGCCCGCCTCGATGGCTGGGTGGATCGCCACTACCGTGACCGGCTGACCCTCGGTGACCTGCGGGATCCGGCACTGGTGCAGGAGTCCCGCAGCGCGCTGGACGAGCTGACCCAGATCCTGAAACTGGGTTCGGTCTACCCGTTCCAGCGCTAGATGTGATGCCCGAGAAGACCGCCGACACTGGCGGTCTTCTGCTATCTCTCTTGTATTCGCCACGATCGTCAAATTGCACAGATGCTGTTTTGTGCAGAAAAGCAGCGCACAACTTGCTGATAAGCTTGAATTTTGAGCTGGATGTATCAAAAAATCGACGAACAGTCATTTTTTACTGCCAGATGCCTGATCAAGGGGTTCACAAAGCCTCTGGATCTGATAGTATGCGCCTCGCACTTGGGGAGGGGTTCCCGAGCGGCCAAAGGGATCAGACTGTAAATCTGACGGCTCTGCCTTCGAAGGTTCTAATCCTTCTCCCTCCA